>Ga0209181_10000029_pt1 | contig 208248 bp, 198 predicted proteins | sample MAT05_FD_187208 | JGI IMG/M metagenome (GOLD analysis project Ga0209181, IMG submission 187208) | Freshwater microbial communities from Lake Fryxell liftoff mats and glacier meltwater in Antarctica - MAT-05 (SPAdes) (version 2) | ecosystem: Environmental > Aquatic > Freshwater > Ice > Liftoff...
AGGTGCGCGTCCGAGAGGAACTCAGCGGTCAGCGTGCGACGCACCCAGCCGGTGCCGGCGGTTGCTGCTCCGACGTCGGAACGGGTGGGCGCTGGAGTCTCTGGCCGTTGCGGGAAGTGCGCCCTGTTCTTCTTAGACATCGGTCGCCTCCCGCTCGTCTTCGGCTCGCGTGCTGTTGCGGCCGAGGCGCGCGATCTCGGCGACCTCGACCAGGTCGAGCAGCGCGGTAACCCATGCGTTCCCCGCGCGTTGCCACGGCTGGTTCACACCGGCTTCGGCGAGCGGCCCCTTCGCCTCCTTCGACAGCTCGGCAAACGCCAGCTCCGAGAGCGCACGACCACGCGGGAGTTGATCGACCAGGTAGCGAAGCTGCGAGCGCGGCGCGGGCGCGAGTTTTTCGGCTCCGCGCACCAGCCCGTCCAACGAATCGAGCCCCTGGCCAAGTACGTCGACGGGCCGTTGCGAAAGCACCCGCAGGTCGTTGCCGTTGCCGCGCAGCCAGTCGCGCCGACGCACCTCTTCGGGATCATCGACCCATGCGGTGCTGAACACAGCCCAGTCGACGACGGAGCGCTTCGTCTCTCCGTCCTTGAACCCACGGAAGCGGCGCTTCGCCGAGCTGGCGAGCTGCTCGGCGACCTCGTGCAGCCGATGGATGGGGATGGTGTGTTTGGCGATGACGACACCGACGCCGAGCGTCAGCTTGAAGCCGCTGCTGTCCTTTTGGAGCGCATCGAGCTCCGCGCAGAGCGTGACGACGAAGGGCAGAGCGATCTCGGCCCGGCTGACGAGCAAGAGGTCATCGCCTCCGAGCATCAGCGGGATGAGCGCGGCCTGTCCGTGTTCGCCGCAGTGCGCGTCGATGGCCTTCTGCAGCGAGCGTCGCAAGAGCACGCGGTTGCGATGGAAGAACGCCGCGCGCTCGCTGTCCGTCTTGCTCGCGCCGCTGCCGACGCCGTTGCCGTCAGCGTGGATGAGCGCGAGGTAGCCGTTACCCACCAGATCCTTCAGCTCTTGCGCGCGCCCAAGCGTCCTCAGCTTCGTCTTGTCGCCGAGCAGGCTCGCGATGTCGACCGCAGTGCCATCTTCGGTGCGCCTCGCCGCCTCGTGCCGCTGCGCGACGTCGAGCGAGACCGCGGGCCGCTCATCCCCCTGCTCGACGATGGCCGAAGCCAGCCCGCGCCCGGTCCACTCACAGGGGGCGAGCACCGGTAGTTCGGTCGAGAGATGAACCTGGCTATTGGTGCGTGGTTGGCCATCGATGGAGACGCGGAAGCGCAGGCCCGGGAGGCTGGTTCGCAGGAGCCGCCCGGCCGCGTCGACGAACGCTTTGGCGCCGCTCGCGAACTGCGCCTCGAAGTGACCGCCATCGCGCGCGAGAATGCCGTCCTTCGCGTCGGCCGCGGGATCGTCGTGGTCCTTCAGCGGATCGCTCGCGTCGGATGCTGGGTACGTCTCGTTGCTCGGGGCGAGCGCCCAGCCGCTTCCGGTCTCTCGCGCCAGCCTCGGCAGCGCGACTCGCAAGGTCTCGCCGAGGAGCGCGTTGGCACCAACCATCGCGCGCAGGCGCGGCACCGCGAAGAGCCACGTCTGCACGCGCGATAGCTCGATGTGGACGTGCTGGGTCGTGATGGCGATGCTCATGCTCTTCTCCCTTTCATGGCTTCCTCGTGGTCGTAAAGGTAGCACGCCCCGCCTCGGTGATGCGGCACTGCTGCTTCGAGCTCCGCGGCTTGTCGGAGATGGTCATCTCGAGGAGGCCGGCGTCCAGCAGGGGCGCGACGACTTGGTCCCGGACCGCTTCTTGTTCTTCACGCCGGATGGCGCAACGACGCGGACCAGCGCGCCGTCGGGCGGACGACCGAGCCGATCCAGGCGCTCGAAGCCGCGCGCGACGATGAAGCGGTTGAGGCGCACGAGCACGCCCCGCAGCCCCTCGGCGAGCGCCGCGGCGCCTTCCGGCACGGCGGCCGTGGCCTGATCGAGCAGGTCCATGGCGTCGAAGATCGGGCCGAGGTCGTCGGGCGGCGGCGCCGCCGGAGCCGGGGGCGCGAGCGGGCGCGCGACCAGCGTGGCCACGTGGCCGCCCAGCGCGTCGAGCTTCCTCTCGATCTCTTCGAGGCGCAACGCGCTGCGGCCGTGTGCGCGCGAGAGCTTCTTGAACTCGTCGGCGCCCTCACCGGGCTTGCTGGCCGGGTTGATAGCCTGGCCGGGGTCCATGTGCGTTTCCCGGTGAGGTTTCCGGGACCGAGCGGGGTGACAGCCATCGAAAAAGGCGTCTCATGCCGAGCCGTATCGACCACCGGCCGCCCGATGACACGCGCTCTCGCGCAAGTCCCCCACCATCCGGGCGCTTGCGGCCCGTGGTCGCTGCAACCGCGCGGCACGCGGCGGGTTACCGGCCCCGGCGGCGCGCGCGGCGTCAGGTCAGCGGCAGCACCATCATGATGTCGGTGAGCGAGACGTCGTCGACCCGGAAGGCGTCGACCCTACGCCCGACCTCGACGAAGCCGAGTTTCTGGTAGAGCGCCAGCGCCCGCGGGCTGCCGTCGAGGACGCCGCGGTCCATCCAGTCGAACCCGTGGTCGCGGGCCCAGGCGATGCTCGTGTGCATGAGCCCGCGATCCGCCTCCCAGAGCAATGCAGCACCACAACCACGCTGTCTGAGCGGCCCGTCCGCCGCCAGCGAAGCGACCGTCAACCGGCCCAGCGCAGTGGTGCGCATCCGACTGCGTGCCCTCCCTACCCGGCGCCGGTGCTTTGTTCTGCTTATACTCTCACACACGACGAGCTGCGCCTGCCCGACGACGAGGCTGACCGCTTGATGCGCAAGGGCCAGACGCGGCTCATGTCCGGCCTCACACCGCGACCGGCCGCGCGCGCCTCGTCCTGGATTCACCGCGCCGGGCCACGTGCGCGTCGAGCGCGCCAAGCGCACACGAGCGCCAGCCGGCGGCAACGACGCGTCCTCGTGAACTCGGCCGCGTGCGGACGCGCCGTTGCCGGGCACCACGTCCACCCCGGCGGCGCCACGCACGACGACGCTCGCCCCGACGATTCGCTCTACGACGCGGTCTGCTACGAAGCAGCACACGAGCCATTCGTGACCGCTGACGGCTGAACGACAGCCGTCGGCTTGCTACACGTGCCGTCTCGATCTAACTTCTTGGGGTAACCCCGCCCACCCAAGGAGGATTGTATGCCGAGGAACTACACCTATCAGCTGGCCGAAGACCTGACGCTGGCGGACTTCAGTGACTATGTAGCGGGCGTATCGGCGGTCATCGCCGAGGAGGCGGCGACGCCGGGCGAGCACAGCGCGCTCGGCGAGCTGGCCACCCGCTGGGCGGCCCAGGAAGCAGCGATCGACGTCATCGAGGCCGACCGGACCCAGAAGCGTAAGGCGCTGGCGCGTGCCCGCCGCCGCTACAACGCCCGCGACTCGCGCTGGGATGGGTCGGTGCGCAACCTCTCGGCCGAGAGCTATCACCTGGCCGGCAAGGACGCTGGCAATACACCTTACGTCGACCTGTTCGACGTGATCGACGCCGACGAGGCCCAGGCGCTGGGCTTTTCCAACGCGATGAAGTTCAGCGCCGACGTCGCCAAGGCGACCAACAAGCCGGACTTCGATGTGCGTCACCGCTCGGCGCTGGCGGCGCCGCTGGCGGACTTCGCCGCCGAGACGACGGCGCTCGGCACGGCCGGCGATCGGCGGAGCGAGGCGCAGGAGGCCTTCGACGACGTCTTGCGGCCGTCGCGCACGCTGCGGGCTGCGGTCACCGACCTCCAGGCCGCCTCCGAGCTCGTCTTGCTGTCGGTGTTCAAGGGTCGCCGCGACCTGGTCGACGCGATCCTCGAGCCCGACGCCAGGCCGCGGGGCCCGCGTAAGAAGAAGGACCCCGGCCTAACCTGACGCCCATCTGGCCGATGCTGGCGCGCCCGTATCGCCTACGGCTGCCGATGCTGGCGTCAGGTCCGGTCAGGTGGGCGACCGCCGTGCCGCGCGCCCTCCCTACCCCACCGAGCCGACTCGACCGCGACGCGGCGACGGCCGCCTGGTCCGGTCACCCGACCTAGCGTTGCGCGCGTGCGCGGTGCTTGGTCCGGTGGCCCAACCCCTGATTCAGGTGGCCATTCGCTCGCGGCAGCGCGCCGCCAGCCACCCATGCGCTTCGAGCCAGCCCAGGCGCCCGAGATCCGGCGCCTCGGACACTCATCGCGCTCCTCGACCTGGCGGTCGGCACGGCGTGCGACACCTACAGCGGCGTCGGTCAGCGCCTGCGCACCGGCCTCGACAACGGCGACGGCGGCGGTGAAGGCGACAACGGAGCGCTCCAGGACGGCGAAGTCGACCAGACCTCGTTCATCTGCAACGGCGCGGTCGGCGCGGACGGGCACAGCGTGCTCAAGCTCATTGACGACGAGGTCGGCGAGACGTCGGGCGGGGTACGGATCCGCACCGGCGTCGACGATGGCGCGGGCGGCGGCAGCGTTTGTATTCGGCGGTATAGGTCCGCCGCGTCGCCTTGGGGGAGGCCTCTGTTGGGAGGACGGTGGGACGTTGTTTGGGTGCAGCCACCAAGCGGTCATGATCCTCTCGCCCTACTCAGTAAACTTGTGGGCCAGAATTTGTCTCACTCATGTTGGCAGAGAGGGCTTCTCGACCGCGCTCACGGCGCCGAGCGAGAGCTTGACGCCCATCAGGTCGGACAGCAGAGGTCACGGGCTTTTGTCGTTTCCCGCACCGCTCGCACCCGCGACGCGGCCTGCGCTCGCGCACGACCTTGCGGGACGGGCCAACCGAAACACGAAGCTCCCGAGAGTTGCACTCGCCCGGCGGTTCAGTTATACCCACGGTATGAAGACCGCCGTATCAGTGCCAGACGATGTGTTCAACCGCGCGGAAGCCTTGGCGAAGAGGCTCAAACTGAACCGAAGCCAACTTTTCAGTCGCGCTTTGGCTGAGTTTGTCTCGAGACACTCGCCCGAAGAGATTACGGATGCACTCAATAGGGTCTGCACTGAGCTCGCCGGCGAAGCTGATGATTTCGCCAGGCAAGCGGCGGCGCGTACCTTTGAGCGCAACCCCTGGTGATTGCACAAGGCGAAATCTGGTGGGCCGACCTGGGAGCACCGAGTGGTTCTGAGCCTGGCTTCATTCGACCCGTCATTGTGATACAAGGCGACGATTTCAATAGAAGCCGTATCGCCACAATCGTTTGTGTCGCGCTTACGAGCCAACTGAAGTGGGCCGATGCGCCAGGCAATGTATTGCTCGCACCACGAGATTCAGGACTCTCGAAGCCATCTGTGGCGAATGTCTCTCAGATCTCGACACTTGATCGTGAGGCGCTGAAGGAGCGAACCGGCAAGCTGGCCAAATCCCGGCTGGCATTGGTTCTTGCTGGTGTCGATTTAGTACTTGGTCGACAATAGACATCAGAGCAACTGGCGCGAGGATAGCGAGCACGGCTTGACTTTGCAGCGATAGAGCACGCGGCTACCGAGCCAACGCTTGACTGCCCCTGACATTGGAACAGGCAATTGCATCAATTTGCGGGACGCGAACCGAATGGAGATGTCTGAGGTTAAGCGGCGGCCCTGAATGGGCCACGACATCAGCGAGCTGGCGACGGGCGTTCGGAAACGCCCCGAATGGGGCGCGACGAAGGCGGCTCCAAGTCCGGAAAGTGGCGCGCGCAAGAGGTTCTCGTGCCAACCACGACTGCCTGTGGCAAGGGTCCGCCAATAATGGGATGAGCTGAGTTTCCGAATCACGCGCGCGCGATTCGGAAACTAGTGATCGATCCCATTATTGGAGGGCCCGGCTTGTATGCGCGGGTGCCTGTGGTCGGGGCGCCGCATCTGCCAGCAGAACGGGCTCAATGAGGCGAACAGCACGGTCACGACATTCTACACCGACGTCGCCGAGCCCTACTTCCTCGAGAACATCCTGACCCAGGACGGCGATGGCAAGGTCACGACCGAGCCGGTCGCGGGCGCCGGCATCACCTTGCTTTCGTTGACTTCTAGCGGCTCCGGTTGTCCTCAAGACACGGTCACGGGGGGGAAGATCTCCGACACGGAGTTTTCGCTCACATTCTTCGCCTTCGGAACACAAGGCCAGACCGACTCCAGCGCGAGTTGCCAGATCACTTTCGCGCTCGATGTGCAGGCGGGCTACACGCTGGTGGTCGTGAACACAGACGCACTGGGCTTCGCGGATATGCCCGCTGGGCTGACCGGGTACCTCAGCCAACTCATCTCCGTCGCCGGCGAGCCTGTGCCGTCCTCTGCGCCGACAAGCCTTCAGGTCCAGGCAGGGTTCTCCAACGTCTTTGAGACGCACGCGGCTAACAGCTTCGCGGTGTATCGCCAGACCTGCAGCGCGCACGTCATAGACCTGAACGTCAACATCCAGTTGCGCATCGAGGGCACGAGCAACTTCCCCGGACAGATGCGCGTCGACGCCTACGCTGGAAGCTTCGGCTCTGGCTTTGGCAGTGGGCCCGTGTTCAAGCTCATGCCCTGCGTGCCTTGAGCTCCGCAGGGGAGCACGCTGAACACGCGGTGTAGCCGCTCACGAGGAAGCGCGGAATTCTGAACAGGCCGGCGTTCGAGTCGGCCGGCGTCGGAACCAGCGCTGGGCCGCTTGTGCCAAGGGGGGCAGGACCTCACCGACGATCAGGAAGGTGTGGTCGTCGCCGCGGCCGCAGACGATGCACCGAGGAGGGGCTTCGGCTTCCGCAAGTGCCAGGACGTCGATTGCATGCAGGTGCGCGACACGAGGCGATCGGGGAGGTGTCCACCGCGCTGTCGCTGACCCCCGACGAGAGCCGCGGGCAGCTGCTCGTGTTGATGAGCTCGTCACTCTCTACCGCTACGATCTCCCCCAATGACGCGGGGATGCGCGCGTACGCGACCATTGGCATATTCGGCCCGGCGAAGACGGCCGCTCGATCGCGCTATTTGCCAACGTGGTGCCGGGTGATCATGAGGTCCGGGCGGCAAACCCCGACCTCGCATGTGCGCCGAGCGCAAACGCCTGGCTGACCAGCGGCGGTGGCGTAAATGCACCCGTGGTCGCGGGTCACTTTACGGTCGTGAGTGTGCCTTGCCGATGAGCGACGATCCCCTGAGTGTAGGATGAGTAAGTCACTTCCGAGCCGTGTTCAGCGCATACATCCGCCGATTTGCGTGCGCTCGCGCGCCCCGTCGAGATATCAGCCCGTCTTGATGACGTGCCCAGCGAGCGCGCCGGCCGCTCAATCGCTCGGAGGCTTCGGCCCGACATCGGCGAGCGCGCCGAGCGGCGCCCACACGAGAGAGACCTCGATCGAGGTCGCCTCGTCATCGCCCTTCGCGGCTTCGTCGAGTGCCACGAGCGCCGGCCACAGCGTTTCTTGATAGAGCTTCTGCAGCGTCGGCAGGTCGGCCTTACGCACGCGCAGACCGGCTGTGCGTTCATCTGCAATCCCGGCCCGGCCGCGGACGCGAGCGGATGCGGCGGTGGCGCGGCACCGATGTCGCTATGGCGGCGGGGTGGCGGTGGCCGCGGGTGCGAGGACCACGCCAGGGTGGGTGGAGGGCCGACAGCGGCGCCGATATTGGCGCTGAGCGTGACCCACTGCGTTACGCCGAGCAGGCGAGGCGAGTGGGACAACCTCGGGGTGCGCCCGTGGGCCTGTCTGGACCGCGGGCGCCGGGCGGTATAGCGTGCCCGCGTCCTCGCCGCCGCCCGCGGCAACCGACCTGGAGACCCCGTGACGAATTGGATTGGCCGTGAGCTGCGCCCCGCTGACATGAAGGTCCTGACGCCGTTCGTCGAGCGCGCGCCGCGACCCGCGAGTGTCTTCGTCAAGGCCTCCCTCGCCCGCGGCGCCGACTTCACCGGCTGGTGGTACGGCGTGTGGCGCGACGGGCAGACGCTCGAGGCGGTGATGTCGGTCGACAACCACCAGAGCGCCATCTACGCCGACAACGAGGACGCCGCGCGCGGGCTCGCCGAGGAGCTGCTCGGGATGCAGAAGCGCCTTGGGCCCAGCGGCCAGACGCACCGCCATCACCTCATCTGCGAGTCCAGGACGATGATGGTCGTGTGGCCCATCCTGAAGGACATCCCGTTCCGCAAGATCTTGTCCGACAAGGACTGTGACCTGCTCGTCGCATCCCCCGACGACGACTCGCCCGCGCCCTCGTCGCGCGTCACCGTCGAGCTCGCGACGCGCGCTGACGAGCGTATGGTCTACGACTTCGTCGCCGATCTGCGCATCGAGCAGCAGGGCGTCGACCCGCGCAAGCTCGGCCGCGAGGCCTACGGGGCCCGCATCACCAACACGATCGCGAACGGCCGCGAGATCATCGCCAAGGAGAAGGACAGCGGTCGGCCGTTCTTCGTGGCCGAGCTGCAAGACCTCTCGGCCGACACGATGATGCTCACCGAGACCTGGGTGCCGCCGCACTATCGCGCCCGCGGCAAGCTCATCGCGCACTCGTTCTGGGCGGCCTCACGCCTCCCGGCCGTCGCTGGCAAGGAGCTGCTGTACCTGTCGTCCGACCCGACGCTGGGCGGCGCCGCCAAGGCCGCCGGCTGGAAGCGCATGGCCGGCTATCGCTGGTCCGTGACCCATGGCTGAGCCGGACCTGCTCCTCCTGGCGGGCACGCTCGCGGGTCGCCTCGACCAGGACGCGGCCAGTCTCGCCGCGGCCGGCAGCGACCTCGGCCACATCGTCGAGCATCCGCCCCGCGCCGTCGTGCACCCGAGGTCGGTCGCCGACATCGTCGCGGTCGTGCGCTTCTGCATAGCCCACCATCTGCCCCTCGCGACCCGCGGCAGTGGCCACACGACGTTCGGTCAGGCGCAGGCCGACGGCGGCATCGTGCTCGATCTATCGTCGCTCGAAATCGCGACCCGCTGGCACGAGACGCGCGTGTATGTCAGCGCCGCGACCCGCTGGTCGACTCTGGTGCCCGAGGCGATAGCCCGCGGCGTAACCTTCCCGGTGTTGCCCGACTACCTCGGCCTCTCGGTCGGCGGCACGCTGTCCTCGGGCGGTGTCGGCGAAGCCTCGTTCGAGCGCGGCACGCAGACCGATCACCTCCTCTCGCTAGAGGTCGTCACCGGCACCGGCGAGCATGTGATCTGCTCGCCGAGCGATCGGAGTGAGCTCTTCGACGCGTGCCGCGCGGGCATGGGCCAGTGCGCGATCATCGTGGCGGCTGAGCTGCAGCTCGTGCCGGCGCCTGCGCGCGTCCAGCTCCACACGCTGCGCTTTCCGACCGCCGCCGCGCTCTTGAACGCACAGCGCCACTTCGCGACGAGCGGCTTCGAATACCTCCAGGGCAGCGTCGACCCAGGGCCCAATGGCAACCCCGTCTTCACCCTGAACGCGGCCGTGTCCGACGCGGTCTACGCGCCCCACCTGCCCGACCACGCCCACCTCGGCGCCCTGCCCGGCCCGCCGCAGGTCGACCTGACGTACGGCGACTTCACGCGCCGCATCGAAAACCTCGAGCACGCGATGGGCAAGATCGGCGTCTGGGACGTGCCGCATCCGTGGGCCTTCCTGACCCTGCCGACGGCCCACGCGGAGACGTTCCTACGCGCGGTCACCGCCGCGTTCCAGCGCATCAGCGACGGCCGCATCCTCATCTATCTGCTGCGTCCCGCGCGCTGCCACACGCCGCTCTTCGCGCTGCCCGACAGCGAAGAGGTGTTCATGTTCGGCCTCCTCAACAACGTCACGACGGGTTCCAGCGACGCGACGCTCGCCTCCAACGCCGACCTCGCGAAGGCGTGCCTCGCGGTCGGTGGACGCGTCTATCCGGTCGGCTCGGTGGTGCTCACCGGCGCGGACTGGCGACGTCAGCTCGGTCCGCGCTGGGACGCCTTCCAGGCCGCCAAGCGCCGCTTCGACCCGGCCGCTATCCTCACGCCCGGGGTCGGGATCTTCGCGCCGCCCGAGGCTGGCGCAGGCGCCACCAACGCATGACGATGCGCGCGGGCCTCGGCGAGTTCGTGCGGCGCGTGGTCGCCGGCGCGCCGACCCTACGCCACCGTATGGAAGACGCGGCGGCGCTCATCGACGCGATGACCGAGGGCTGGGGTGATCGACCGGCGAGCGGGCCGCCACACGTGTCCTACCTCGCGCGCGACGGCACGCCGTTCGAGCCTTCCATCCGAATCGCGAAGAACGCCCCTTCCGAGCTGCGCTGGGTGCTCGAGGCCCAACCCGAGCCGCCATCGCTAAACGCGCGCGACTACCTCGCGGCCGCCCTGGCGCTGGACGAGCGCCTCGCGGCGCGCGGCTGGGTCGAGCTCAATCACATGCGGCGAATTGCCGATCTGTTTTCTGCCAACGTGCCAGACACGACCGCGGCGATGTGGTTTGGCGCCGCGCTGGGCCCGGCCGGGCCGGCGACAATCAAGAACTACTTCGTCTGCTCGGACCCGAGCCAGTGGCGCGACGCATTTAGCCGCTTCGGCCTCGCCCCCCTTGCCGAACAGCTGGCCGCACACCTGCCAGCCGCCTCGAAGGTCGAGTTCGTCAGCGTCGATCTCGCAGGCGCGGACCCGCGCCTGAAGCTCTACGTGCGGCACAAGCGCCCGCTCGATCTGGCGGCCATCGACACGACCCACGCGCTGAGCCCCTACTACCGCAGGGGCGACGCCGAGCTACTGGTGCGTGGCATATTCGGGACCATTCCCGAGGTGCGCAAGCTCGGTCCCATATCGACATTCCACATCTCGCGCGCGACCGGCGCGCTTATTTATAGCTCGCTCAACGTGCCGCTCGAGCCCCTGCACTACGTGACCCGCGTGCCCTCGGACGACGCCACCATCGCGCTCGCGAACGCGCGCTTCGTCCACCGCCTGGGCCTACCGATCGACCCGCTCTACCCGCACATGTTGTCGGTCGCGATGAACGACGGGATCCGCTACCCCCATCACCGCTACGTCGGGCTGCAGCGGCGCGGCCCGAACGACGCCGACGCCGAGGTCACGATCTATCTATCGACCTTGTTGCAGGCAGCGCGGCACGGGCTCGCCTATGGCCCCGTGAAAATCTAGGCGCTTTGGAGCTGAAGAACCATCGCGCGCGCCGCATCGGTCGTCATGCCGAGCGTGCACACCTTGCCCTCGCGTCGCGCTGCGGCGGTCGCGTTGAACCCCCACTTCGATGTGCCCGAGGCGGTTGATGCACAGAAGCTACTGGGCCCTCGAGGTCGCGATCCTGCTCGCCCTGACCAGCGTCGGGCAGGTCGGACACGCGCACGAGATCGGCACGTCGGTCCTCGATGTCGCGATCGACCGTGGAGACAAAGGCGCTGGCGCTGTGTCCGTCGACCTGTCGCTCGGCGTGAACGCGCACCTCGTCGACCTCGCGGCTGGCAGCGACGAGGACCAGGACGGCACGCTGACGCAGGGCGAGCTCGATCACACGGCGCAGTCATTCGAGGCCTACCTCGTCGCGCGGCTCGACGTGCTGGCCGATGGCAAGAGGTGCCCAGGCAAGCTGGCCGAGGCGCACCCGACCCGACCCGGTGGTGCCCAGGTGCGCTTGCACTTCCGCTGCGCTGGGCCTGCCACGGTGGTCGACCTCGACAACCGCGTGTTCTTCGATCTGGTCGCGAACCACACCTTCATCGGCACGCTGCGCGATGGCGAGCGCACGTTCCAGCTGCGCATGGACGGCGCCAATCGACGACTCCACTTCGCGACGGCGACGACCGAGCTGCAGGAGGCGAGCACGCTGTCGCTCATCGGCGAGTACATCGCGCTCGGCTTCGAGCACATCCTCGGCGGGATCGATCACCTGCTGTTCGTGTTCACGTTGGTCATCGTCGCGCGCCGCTTGCTCGGCCTCGCGTGGCTCGTCACGAGCTTTACGCTGGCGCACTCGCTGACGCTGACGCTGGCCGCGCTGGACATCGTGACGCTGTGGCCGTCGTTCGTGGAGCCAGCCATCGCGCTGACCATCATCGCGGTAGCGCTGGTGAACATCGTCACGCGCGGGGCGCAGCCACATCGGCCGTGGCTGGTGTTCCTGTTCGGCTTGCTGCACGGCTTCGGGTTCGCGGGTGCGCTGGCCGAGGCGGGCTTGCCGAGCCACGATGTGCCGTGGGCGCTGGGTGCCTTCAACGTCGGTGTCGAGCTCGGCCAGCTCGGCGTGGTGCTGCTGTTGTGGCCGCTGGTGCTGCTGCTCGCGAAGAACGAAGCGCTCTGGTACCGGCGGCTGGTGCCGGCCTGCAGCATCGTTGTGGGGCTGCTCGCGCTCGTGTGGTTCGTCGAGCGACTGCAAGGAACCTGACGTCCAAGCTATCGTGTGTCGTGTGGTCGCGCTCGTAGATGGCGCGCCACGAGCGACAACCGCTGATACGGCACTAGCCGCCAAAGCCACCGGACTCGAGGAAGGCGAGTTCCTCGTCGGTGGACTGCCGCCCGACGATCGCGTTGCGATGAGGGAAGCGACCGAAGCGCGCGATGATGTCGCGATGCATGATCGCGAAGCGGGTGGTCTGAGGGTCGCCGATCTCCTCGCACAGGGCGACGCACAGGTCCTGCACGCCAATGTCCTCGCAGTGCATGAACGGCAGATAGAGGAACGCGCGCAGGCTCGCATCGACGGTGGTGTCGAAGCCCTGGTCGACGGCCTTGTCGGCCAACGCGCGGGCCGCGTCGTCGGTCGCGAACGAGCGCGCGGTGCCGCGAAAGCAGTTCCGCGGGAACTGGTCGAGCAGGATGATGAACGCCAGGCAACCTTCGGCGCTGTCGGCCCACTCGTCGAGGCGGCCATCGGCAGCGGCGTCGTGCTGGTCGGCGAAGCGCCTGCGGAAGTCATCGTCGAAAGCCGGGTCCTTCGCGAACCACTTGGCGGGTCCGGCCTGACGCCAGAAGTCGATGACCTGAGCGATGGCGGCGGCGCGCTGCTCTGCGGTGGCGGTAGGGTCAGTCATGTCGTGCTCTCCTCGAGGTCCCCGAGTGGGACCGCGGCGCACATACTAACGCAGTCCTGGCGAGTCGGTCGATCCATCGCTGACCGCGCCCCAGGCGGCTCACGCGCGCCGCGACAAGAGGCCCTGAATCGAGGCATGCTGTGCGCAATGAACCTGCCTGTGCCCGACGATGCCGTGCCCGTGCCTGTGGCGCCCAAGCCGGTGTCGCCCTCGACCGCCAATGCGGTGGCGCAACTCGAGCAGCGCTACAGTCAGCTCGGCATCGACCTGAAGAAGGTGACCTCGACCGACAAGGGCACCATCGTCGACCCGTCGCTCGAGCACCTGCACGATGCGCCGACGATCGATGGATTCCCGGACACTCTGGGTGCTGGCCCCGGCGCGGCGGAGCCGCCCGCACAACCGCAAACCACCGAGCAGGCGGCGCTGTTTGACCCCCTCGAAATCGTGCTCGGGCCGGTGGTCGGCACGGGCGGCATGGGCATCGTCAACGTCGCCGACCAGCCTGCGTTGCGGCGTGAGGTCGCGGTCAAGCGCGTGCGTCCCGAGCGCACGACCACCGCGTCGATAAACGCCCTGCTGCGCGAGGCGTGGGTCACCGGCACGCTCGAGCATCCCAACATCGTGCCGATCCACCTGTTGCTCGAGGTCGACCGCTCGCCGCGCGTCGTGATGAAGCGCATCGAAGGCGTCACCTGGGACGCGCTCATCGAGGCACCGCACCTCATCGCCGAGTTCGGCGGCCGCCGCGGCGCCTCCGAGGGCGGTCCGAGCCAGTCCGAGCGACGGGCGCGCAACCAGGACCAACTGGTGTTCCACCTGCGCATCCTGAGCGAGGTCTGCCACGCGGTGCACTTCGCGCACTCGCGCGGGATCCTGCACCTCGACCTCAAGCCCGAGAACGTCATGGTCGGGCGCTTCGGCGAGGTCTACGTGGTCGACTGGGGGATCGCCGCGAGCCTGCCGGATGGCCCGACGTGGCTGCCACAGTCGAGCCGCATTCGATCAGTGCGCGGCACACCTTCGTGGATGCCGCCCGAGCTCGCGACCGCCGAAGGTGAGCGCATCGGGATCCGCAGCGACGTGTACCTGCTCGGCGGTCTCCTGCATGCGGTGCTCACCGGCAACGAGCAGCGCCATCAGGGCGCCGAGATGATCGACCTGCTCGCGGCCGCGTACGAATCGCTGCCCTATAAATATGGACCCAAGGTCCCGGCCGAGCTCGCCGCGCTCGCCAACCGCGCGACCGCGCGCGATCCCGCAGACCGCTTCGCCTCCGCCGACGCGTTCCGCGCTGCCATCGAAGACTACCTCGAGCATCGCCACTCGACCGAACTCGAGGCGCGCGCGACCGCCGGCAAGGACGCGCTGCTCGCGTTCTTCGCCCGCTGGCAGCTGGGCATCACCGAGGGCACCCAGGTCGGCCAGAGCCTGCGCCGCGACTTCCTCGAGTGCCGCTTCGCGTTCCGCCAGGCGCTCGAGATCTGGCCCGAGAACGAGCGCGCCAAGGGCGGCCTGCAAGAGGTCCTGCGCGCGATGGCGAACTTCGCGCTCGCCAACGATCAGCTCGAGCGCGCGGCCGAGAGCGTCGCCGAGCTGTCGCCCCAGGACCCCGTCCTCGACCAGCGTATCCGCGCCCTGCGGCTCGAGCATACGCAGCGCCACGAGCGCCTGATCGAGCTCGAGCGCGACGCGAACATCGACGCCTTCCGCGAGAAGCGCGCCTTGATGGCGTTCTTCACGGGCCTCCTGTTCCTCGTCTGGAACATCGCGTGCGGCATCCTCCACCGCTCGGGCACGCTCGTCTTCGAGCTGACCGACCTCCTCTGGAAGAACGGCCTGACCGTCATCGCGTTCGTCATCGCGTGCTGGATTGTGCGCAAGTCGCTGCTCACGACCGCGACCAATCGACGCCTCGTGGTGCTGTTCGGGACCGGCTTCGTCGCTGTCCTGACGTTCTGGTTCGCCATCTGGATCCACGGCAAGCAACACCCGGAGACAAGGCTCGGCGTGCTCGAGGTCGTGGCCCTCTCGGACTGGGCCTACACGTTCTTCGCGCTCGCGGTCGCCTTTACGATGGACATCCGGGCCGCCTGGCTGGCCATCCCCGTAACGATCATCGCGGTCTTCGCGCCGATGTTCGAGCAGTACGCGTTCGAGCTGCTCGGCGTCGAAGGCTTCCTCTGCGGATCGTGGCTCGCGTTCATCTGGCGCAACCCGGCGCCGGCAGAATCCCGAGCGCGAGAGTCAGTGCGTCGACCTGGCGACGTTCGGTGAGTCGAAGACGAACAAACTCGTCAGGTTGCGCGCTGGCCGCAAGAGGCCATCAAAAAGCCCGCTGCATCAGCCGATGCGGCAGCCCGACCTCGCTGAACTGCTCACCGGACACGGCGTAGCCGAGCTTGAGATAGAACCCGAGTGCGGTCTCGCGCGCGTGCATGCGCACGACCAACGCGCCGTTGTCGCGCACGTGACGCTCGAGCTCGCGCACCAGGCGACGGCCGATGTCGTTGCCGCGCTGGTCGTCCGCGACCGCCATCTGCAAGAGCTTGCCGGACAGACCATCGTCGTCCGCGAGCCACAAGACACAGCCGACGACCCGCGCGTCTCCAGCGCCGACGAACGCGACGCAGTGCTCGCAGCGCGCCTCGGCCGCGTTCTCCTCCGAGCCCAACGGCATCCCGAGCGGCTTGCGCAGAACCTCGTAGCGCAAGCGCCGCTCGCCTTCGTAGAGCTCGGCATGGGTCGCGGGGGCAATCCAACGGAGATCGATCATTTCGGTAGCTCGGCGGCGGTCTCGCTCTTGATGTAGTCGGCGAAGCCGCGCATCAGCGCCTTGTAGAAGAGCTGTCCGAGGATGATAGCGCCCTTCGAGGTGGGATGCGCGAGGTCGCCTTCGGCGAGCCCCTGGTCGAACCAATCTCCGATCGACCCATTGCCACCCATCGCGTCGTAGAGCGAAAACCACGCGCAGCCGTTGGCGAGCGCGACCTCGCGCTGGACCTTCATGATGTCGACCAGGCGCGGCACCGTGCGCACGCGGCCGCGATAGCGCTCGCCGTGGTCGATCGAGCTCATCAGCATGCAGCTCTTACCGTCGAGCGCCGTGTGCCAGAGCTTGACGACCTCGGTCAGCGACTCCTGATAGCGGGCCATCGAGACCTTGTCCTCGAGCTGGTTGCCGCCATACATGAACACGCCGAGGTCGGTGCCGCGCTGGCGGATGGCGTTCTTCGCGTGCTCGCCATCGATGTTGAGCCAGCGTGTGTCGCGCGCGCCGATGGTGCCGAGGCCGTCGTAGACGACACCCGTCGCACGCTCGATGACCGCGCCGTAGATCTTGGTCTTGCCGCCACCCGCGTTCTTCACCTCGAAGGTGTGTGGACCGTCGGGGACCTCGATGGTCGCGACGCGGTCTTCGCGGGTCTCGCTCTCGGTGTCGATCACCTGGTTCTCGACGCCGTCGACCGTGACCGCGATGCGCCCGCCGCCTTTCGCCGCCTGGTAGTAGACCTGGAAGCGCGAGGCCTTGGTCCCGACCGTGCCCTCGGGCCCCTCGACCGTCTTCCACGTCGCCCTGGCGCCGGCATAGCCGATCGCCGCCGTGCCCGCGAAGCCGTAGCGTTGGTCCTTGGCGTCGTCCGAGATGTAGACCTCGGTCTGGAAGGCCTGGCTCGTCCAGGTGATGTCCTTGCGCCGGTACCAGTTGTTCGACGCGGCCGCGAGCGAGAAGCCATGGCCGCCATCGCCGAACGTATGCTGCAGGAGGCGACGCGCGGATGATGGCATGCCATCAGCGGCGATCGCCGAGTCGCCGTAGTGCGAGATGCGCACCATCGCGTTGGCCTCTTTCAAGGCCACCTTCGCGAGCTGCGCATAGAACGGCCTGAGCGCGTCGTGTGGGTCCTCGACGAAGGTCGAGAGCCCGTCCCATGTGGAGTCCGGGATGTGGATGCGCGACAGCGCGGGCGCGACCTTGGGCGGCTCGTTGGGCTTCGGGTCAGTGTCAGGGTTGGTCTTCGAGTTCGCCGGATCGGCGACCGAAGGCGATACGGTCGCATTGCCAGCGTCGGCAGCCGAAGGCTCGATGACCTCGACAGGCGACGGCTCGATGACCAGCGGCGCCACCTCGGGCACCTCGGGTTCGCCGTCCGAGCCGGTCGCGAACGTCGCCGCGAGCGCCCCGGGAGCGCACTTCGCGGTCGCCTCAGCATGGCCATGGCCACCACCGAACGCATGCGCGAACGGCAGGTTGTCGCCTGGCAACCACGCACGCATCGCGCCGACCTTCTTCGCGACGTCGGCCACCTCGATGCTCGCAACGCCGATGTCGACGACGGCGTCGTCTTCGGCATTGAACAGCGGCGCCACGAAGTACGGGATGGCCGCGCCAAGCAACACGCCGATGAACGCGAACAGGCCGGCCTTGGCGCCCGCGGGGAGGCCTTGGCCATCCCACGGCTCGTGCATGTCCGGGGTCTTTATCTCGTTGAAGTCCGACATGGCTCGGGCGCCTTGCCTATCAGAAGTTGAAGTACTCGAACGCGGGTGGCTTGCCGTCGGCGAGCGCGGTCGCGAGCAACACGATGAGGATCATGATGGCGCCTTGCGCGACGAACGGAAGCTTGCGGTAGCCGACCCAGGTCGCCTCGACGTAGCGACGCGGGGTCCAGTGCACCAGGTACGATCCAAGGAGCAGCGTCCAGAGCCACGGGGTCATCACCGAGATTGCCTCCCACTGCCCGTCGAACAGCTTGCTGGCGACCGAGCCCGCCTTGGTGATCGCGTCCGCCGAGCTCAGCGTCGCGCCGTCCTGCGTCGCCGAGCGGAACAGGATGCGCATCAGCACGACGAAGTGGAATGTGAGGAACACGCGCCAGAAGACGCCCCAGATACCCTGGCTCGCCGCGTCTTCTTTCTTGTCGCCGCCCTTCTTGCGCAGGAAGCGATGGAGCATCATCGCGAGCGCGTGCCCCGCCCCGTAGAGCGCGAAGTTCCAGCTCGCCCCATGCCAGAGGCCGATCAGGAAGAACGTGATGAACAGGTTGCGATAGACCTTGAGGCCACCACCACGCGCGCCACCCAGCGGGAAGTACACGTAATCACGCAGAAAGCTGGACATGGTCATGTGCCAGCGACGCCAGAACTCGGCGATCGAGCGCGACTGGTACGGTCGGTCGAAGTTGTCGGGCAGGTGGTAGCCGAGCAGCAGCGCCGAGCCGATCGCCATGTCCGAGTAGGCGGAGAAGTCGAGGTATATCTGGATCGTGTAAGTGTAGAGGCCGATCAAGATGTCGGCGGACGAGAGCACGTCGGGCGAGGTGAAGACCTTGTCGACGATGCCGCGGCCGAGCGCGTCGGCGATGATGCCCTTCTTGACGATGCCGATGGCGATGAGCCACAGCGCGCGGCTCGCCTGCTGGCGCGAGAGCCAGCTGCGCATACCGATCTGCGGGATGAGGTCCTTCGCGCGGACAATGGGACCGGCGATGAGGTGCGCGAAGAAGCCAATGAAGAACGCGAAGCGGAAGAAGTCGCGCTCGACCGGGATCTCCTTCTTATAGACGTCGACCGTGTAGGACAGGGTCATGAACGTGTAGAAGCTGATGCCCGCCGGCAGGACGATGTCCCACCTCTCGAAGTGCAGCCCGGCGCCCCCGAGATCGAGCAGGAACACGAACGTTTCCTGAAGAAAGTTCGTGTACTTGAAGAACGCGAGCAAGCCGAGATTGGTGATGATCGAGACCATCAACCAGCGCTTGCGCGCGGCCTGCGTCTTCGCGTCCTCCATCTCGATGGCGACCGTGTAGTCGACAAACGTCGAGGCGCCGAGGATCAGCAGGAACCAAGGGTTGGCGGCCGCGTAGAAGAACCAGCTCGCGATGAGCAGGAACGCAATCTTCGCGACGCCGAAGCGGTGCAGCGTCCAGAAGACGAGGAACACCACCACGAAGAAGATGGCATATTCGAAGGATTGGAACGACATGGCCGCGCAGGTCTGGGTCGCTGGTTGATTGCCTCGCCACGGCTGCGCCTGCTCGGCAAGGAAGACAAAGGCCCGCCGATTTAGGCGCGCCCGAAAGGACCGTCAAGAAGGACCACCCGCGGCCTCGAATTCGCCGAGCAGGCGAAGCCGTGGCGAGGCGAGAGCAACCAGGAATTCCACCTCACTCGCTACTGGCTCGGCGAGCGAATCTAACGAGGATCGGGGCCGATCTCGGGCCCCGTCGGAAAGATCGTGAGTGGCCGCGGGATGCCGCCATCGAAGGGCCCCATGAGGGCGTCCCAGAAGATGCTCGCGATGCGCTCGTAGCCGAGCTTGGTGAGGTGCACGTAGTCGGGTGAGCCGAGCGGCTCGTCGGCGTTGGTCCAGTTCAACATCGAGAGGTCACCGCCCATCGCCCCGGCCCAGTTCCAATAGCCGCAGCCATAGCGCCACGCGACGCGACGCTGCACGTCGATGAGCGCCTGCTGGCGCGGACGCCGTTGGAACAACAGGCGCTTCTTGCCGCGCTGGAGCTGGGGCACGAGGTCGGCGGAGATGCCCGCGGACTGCACCGCACGACCGTAGTCGTCCTCGCTGACCTCGACCTTCACCGGACGATCGGAGGGTCCGATGAAGAGGCAGCTCGCCCTCGGCACGGCCGAGCGAACGCGGTTGATGACGACGTCGAGCTTGCGCCCGTACTCGTCGGGTGGCTCGTCGTCGCCGATGTCGTTGGTGCCGTAGGCGAGCACCACGAGGTTGGGGTCACGGCGCTGGAGTTGGGCCGTGAAGAGGCCCGCGTCCCAGTCGAGGTGATCGGTCGCGCGCGCACCGTTGATGCCGAGCGAGTCCATCACGACGCCAGGGCCGTTCTTTTCCATCACGATGCCGAAGAGCATCACCGAGCCGTTGCCGGCCGGGTGGATCTCGACCTCGTGGCGTCCGAGCTTCAGATCGACCGACCACACCGCGAGCCCTTCGGCCTCGTGCTTCTTGGCGTTGGGCTTGGTCTTGATGCGCTTGGCGAGGTGGTTGTCGATCTCGACCACGAAGTCGCCGCCGCGGTCGCTGCGCCAATACCAGACCTCGACGTGGTCGACGTCCTTGCCGTAGGGACCGCCCTTGGACGACGAGACCTTGGCCCAGGCGAACTTCAGGTTCGACTCGAACGAGACGCCGGCGAGCCCATAACGGCCGTCCTCGCGCGAGTCCTTCTGCGAGAACCAGGTCGACTGCCAACCATCCGAGTAGCTGATGTTCGCATCGCGATTGTAGTAGTCGCGCCAGGGATTGGCGGGCACCAGGAAGCCGAGGCCAGCGTCGCCGTAGCGCGACTTCAGCTCGTTGCGGATGAGTGAGGTGAACATGTCGCCGGCCACGTGCGACGCGCCGTAGACGACGATGCGGGTCTGGTCCTCGCGCGTCTTGGTGGCCGGGTCGTCGAGCTTCTGCGAGGTCGTCACGAGCGCCTCGTAGAACGCCTTCAGCGCGTTCTCCCCAGGTGGGTTCTCGATGGCTGTCGGCACCCCCAATCGGCTGTGATCGATCGCGGTGAACGGTGGCAAGAGGGCATCGGCGGGCACCGGTCCGGGCGCGGCGAGAGCCATCTGAGCGAGGATGTAGGCGACAACGATCACGGGCGGAGTATCGCGATGGGTCGGCAAGTGCGCAAGTTCAACGGTAGCTCCATACGGTGTGCGTCCGGCCGGAACGTCTCGCCCACGAGTTGCCATTCCATCGCCGCGCCCTTGTCGTGAAGACAAGCGCGCTGCGAGGAATGCCCCCAGGACGTTGGTGGTTCGCGCTCGGCCGCTCCCCGCAGGCACTCGAGACTTGGCGCAGGGCGATGTCGCGGTACGACAGCGCTCGGCGAGTCCCTCCCTCCTCGAAATACCTCGTTTATCGACGCCGCGGGGGCGGCGCCTTCAGCTTGCCGCCGGCCTTGCGGTCGGTGATCTTCGGCACGCGGTCGGGGTAGCGCGGCGCCCGGCTCTGCTCAGCCTCTATGCGCAGCGACGCGAGCAGGGCGTGATAGCGCGCGATGCGCTCGGTCGGTTGTGATGGCGGGTCGGTGCGCACGGCGCAGGCCTCTTCAGACTCGTGCATGCAGTGCGCGAAGTGGCAGCGCCTGGCGGCTTCGGCGAACCCGGGGAAGCGCGCTGCGACGTCTTGCAACGGCATACCGTCGAGCGGGAACGCGCGCACGCCGGGCGTGTCGACGATGAGGTGGTCGGGGCCCAGTGCGTGGCACGTCGCGACGGTGGTCGTGTGGCGACCCTTGCTGGTGAAGTCGTTGACCGCACCAGTCGCGAGCTTGGCAGCCGGCACGAGGGCGTTGACGATCGACGACTTGCCCACGCCAGAGTGGCCGACGATGAGCGACAGGCCATGAGCGAGCGCTGCGCGCAGGTCGTCGATGCCGGTTCCGGCGCGGGCCGACGTGCAGATGAGGCGCGCGCCGAGGCTGATGTGATCGGCGAGCTCGGCCGTCGCCGCGGCGAGGTCGGGAAGGTCGCACTTGTTGAGCACCAGGATCACTTCGACGGGCACGTTCCCGAGCGCTGTCAGCATGCGATCGATGAGGCCGGGGCGTGGGCCCGGTTCGACCGCGGTGACGATGACCAGCCGATCGATGTTGGCGGCGACGACCTGGCCGCCCTGCGCGTTGGGCCGCATGAACACGCGCTCGCGCTCGGCCAGCGTGGTCACGCGATGCTCAGAGCCCTCGGTCGTGAAGGTCACCTTGTCGCCGATGACCGGCGTCGTGCGGTCACGGGGCGGTCGTGCGCGGACGCGTTCACCGTCTGGTCGGAGCAACGTGACGAGCATGCCGTGGACTTCGACGACGATGCCTTCGCTGCTGACTTGTGGGGCGGGTGTCACGCGCTGCGTGTCGCCATTGGTGGCCGCGAAGTCAAGCACCGAGGCCGACCACGACGAGTCGATGGGGAGCCCGAGCCGCAACCCGACAGTGCCACGCAGGTCGTTGTGGTCGTCCGCATCGGACCACTTCCAGACGCCTTCGATCCACAGCGAGAGCGGTGCGTCGTTGATCGCGGGGACGACCAGCTCATACGCGACGCGGGTGCGCAGCACGAAGGATGGTCAACGCGCCACCCTCGACCAGCGCAGGAAGATGCCTCGATTGAGGCTCGCAGCGAGGCCGCCAGCTGGGTCGATGCGACCCGTGAGGAACGCGCTTCCACCGCACACCTGCGCGTACCAACATGCCACCGTCGGTTGGCCGATATGCAGGCGAGCAGGTTACGGGTTCAGGTTCGACTCCCCAACCGTCGCGCGCTGGACGAGCCACGCGTCGACGAGGACCAGCGCGATCATCGCTTCGACGATGACGACCGCACGCGGCAACACGCACGGGTCATGACGGCCTTTGGCCGCGAACGTGACCGACTCGTGCGCTTCGTTGATCGTCTCTTGCGGTTGGAAGTGCGTCGCGACCGGCTTGAAGGCGGCGCGCACGAGGATCGGCATGCCATTGGAGATGCCGCCCTGGACGCCGCCCGAGTGGTTCGTGCGGGTCGCAACCTTGCCGTCAGCGACATAGAACGGATCGTTGTGGCTCGAGCCGCGCATGCTGGTGCCGCCAAAGCCGCTGCCGATCTCGAAGCCCTTGCACGCGGGCAACGACAAGAGCGCCTGGCCGAGCAGCGCCTCGAGCTTGTCGAAGACCGGGTCGCCGAAGCCGGCCGGCACGTTGCGCGCGACCGCGGCGATGACGCCGCCGATCGTGTCGCCGGCCTTGCGCACCTCTTCGATGAGGGCTGTCATCGCGGCGGCCGCGGCCAAATCGGGGCACTGCACGTCGTTCTGCGCCACGTCCGCGAGGCTCACCGTCAGGGGGTCGACGGTCGCCGCGAGGTCACCGACCCGATCGACCCACGCGACGATGTCGATGCCGAAGCGCTCGCTCAAGAGCTTGCGAGCGATGCCACCGGCCGCGACCCGCGCCGCCGTCTCGCGCGCCGAAGCGCGGCCGCCGCCGCTGCGTGCGCGGTGTCCGAACTTCGCCTGGTAGGTGTAGTCGGCGTGGCTCGGGCGGAACAACGTCGCCATCTCGTCGTAGGCTTTGGGACGCTGGTCGGTGTTGCGGATGAGCAACGCGATGGGCGTCCCGGTCGTCAGGCCGTCGCTCACACCCGACAGGATCTCGACCGCGTCGGCCTCGTTGCGGGCCGACATCAAGCGGTTGCGACCGGGTCGGCGACGGTCGAGATCGGCTTGCAGATCGGACACATCCAGCTTCAGTCCCGGCGGGCATCCGTCGATGATGGCGCCGAGCCCGGGGCCGTGGCTCTCGCCGAAGGTGGTCACGCGGAACATGCGACCGAAGGTATTGCCGCTCATGCCGACCTCGCCTGGGGGGTGCTCATGGTCTGCTCATCGTCTGCTCACGAAACCCATGCCCACACCGATAGCAGCGCGACCCCTGCCCCGCCGAGCGACGCGAAGGCCAGACCGAAGCGCTTCGTGTGTAGGCGCCGGGCGAGCAACATCACCACCACGCCGGCCAGGGCCCCACCGACCGCGCCCATCACCGAGCCCATCGGGAACGCGACGAACGCGCCCGACAAGAGCCCAACCGCGAACCCGAACAGCGCCGCGAAGCCGACTCCGAAGGCCTTGCCACCTTCGAACGTGTCCTCCTCGCGCCAGAAGATCGGATAGCTCACAGCACCCAACAACGCGCCACACACGGTCGCCAATAACCAGATGTGCCAGCGCCCGTCGCCCGTTCCGGCCCACCCCTGACCGAACGCCGCGACCGGGCCCGAGGCCGCGCCGAGCGCCGCGCCGAGGTGTCGCATGGAGGCCGGCTCGGCTTGCGAGAGCGGCGCGTTCGACCCCGGCAATTGTACTTGCCGGCTCGCCGCGCTTGGCTGCTCGCCAGCGAATTCGCGGGCAGCCACTTCGTGGCCTTCGCTCACGAATTCGTCAGCTGGCAGCGACATCGGAGCTGACCGCGGACTGCTTCTTGGCGTCGAGGTAGGTGCCGATGCCGACCGCGAGCGACCGGAAGTTCGGCAGCATGAAGCCGAGGATTATCGACTCGAGCTTGGGCGCGACCTTCATCCCGATGAACTTCGGCATCGCCGGCAGCTTGTCGCCGTAGACGATGAACTCACCCGCTATGACGCAGCGCGTGCGGGTCATCGGGTTCTCGGGATCGGGCTCGAAGCGGTTGATACCCGAGCACGACGAGTACTTCGCGTGCTTGGTCTCGGTGCGCCATTCGATCTTGTACTCGGCCGGCGTCCACTTCGCGTAGTCGGTCCAGCCGAGCGAGTTCTTCGAGACGAAGGGGCGCAGCAGCGTGGGCACGCTCGACGACGTGCCCTGCCAGAAGCGCACGGTCGTTATGTGGCCCGGCTCGGACTTGTCGTCGAACGTTTCCGTTTTGATCTCGGAGACATTGTCCATGTAAGGCACGAGCTCTTCGAGGTGCCAGATCATCGCACCGTAGACCTCGGAGGCTGGGTGCTCGCAATAGGTGATCTCCTCGAACTTCATCGCTCAGACTCCTGATGGGAACTACGCAACGACGATGTTCACGAGCTTGTCGACGACCACGATGATGCGCCGGATGGTCGCGCCGGCGAGCAGCTCGGGCATCCGGTCGATGGTCTGGGCGGTCGCTTTGAGGCTCTCCTCGTCGGTGCCCTTGGCGGTCTCGAAGCGCGCGCGGATCTTGCCGTTGACCTGCACCACGACCTCGACCGTGTCTTCTACCGTGAGCGCCGCATCGAACGTCGGCCACGCCGCATGCGTCAGCGACGGCGGGTTGCCGAGCCGCTCCCACAGCTCTTCCGAGATGTGCGGCGCGAACGGGTTCAGGCACGCGATGAGCTTCGTGATGGCGCCGCGCGGCACCTCCTCGAGCTTCAAGAGGCCGTTGGTCAGCACCATCAACGCCGAGATCGCGGTGTTGAAGCGCAGGCCGTCGATGTCCTCGGTGACCTTCTTGACGGTGCGATGCACGAGGCGCCGCGTCTCGGTGTCGCCCTCGTCCGCGACGTCCTCCGAGATCACGCGACCGCCGAGCTTCCACACCTTGTCCAAGAAGCGCGCGATGCCGACGATGTCTTTCGTCTGCCACGGCTTCACGGCCTCGAGCGGGCCCATGAACATCTCGTAGAGGCGCATCGCGTCGGCGCCGAACTCGGCGACGATGTCGTCCGGGTTGACGACATTGCCGCGCGATTTCGACATCTTCTGGCCGTCGCTGCCGAGGATCATGCCCTGGTTGACGAGCTTTTGGAACGGCTCGACGCACGACACCAGGTCGAGGTCGTAGAGCACCTTGTGCCAGAAGCGCGAGTACAACAGATGCAGCACCGCGTGCTCGGCGCCGCCAACGTAGATGTCGACCGGCAGCCAGTAGTCGGCCTTCTCCTTCGAGAAGGGCGCCTGGTCGTTCTTCGGGTCCATGTAGCGCAGGTAGTACCAGCACGAGCCGGCCCACTGCGGCATCGTATTGGACTCGCGCCGATAGACCTCGCCGGTCGCGCGGTCCTTGACGTTGATCCACGACTCGATGCCCGCGAGAGGCGACTCGGTCGTGCCCGACGGCTGATAGCTCGCGACCTCGGGCAGCGTCAGCGGCAGCTCGTCGTAGGGGATCGCGAAGTGCGAGCCGTCCTGGCGATGCAGAATCGGGAACGGCTCGCCCCAGTAGCGCTGGCGCGAGAAGAGCCAATCACGCAGCCGGTAATTGACGGCGATCTTGCCGATGCCGCGCGCCTCGAGATCGGCCGCGACCTTCTTCTTGAAGGCCGCCGTCGTGAGCCCATCGTAGGGCCCCGAGTTGATGGCGACGCCCTCTTCGCAGAACGCCGCGGTCGACACGTCGGGCACGAGCCCGGTGGTCGTGCCGACGACCGGGATGATCGGAATGTCGAAGGTCCTGGCGAACTCGTAGTCGCGCTGGTCGTGCGCCGGCACGGCCATGATGGCGCCGGTGCCGTACGAGACGAGCACGTAGTCGGCGATCCAGATCGGGAGGTTGGCGCCCGACAGCGGGTTGACCGCGTAGGCGCCGGTGAAGACGCCGGTCTTCGACTTGGCGAGGTCGGTGCGGTCGAGGTCGGACTTCTTCGAGGCCGTCTCGCGATAGGCGTCGACGACCGCCCGCTGACCCGGCGTCGTGACCGCGGAGACCAGCGGATGCTCGGGTGCGAGCACCATGTAGGTCGCGCCATAGAGCGTGTCGGGCCGGGTCGTGTAGACCTGTACCGACGGCGTGGGCCCACTCCCGGGACCTGGTAATCCGTCCGCGCCGACGTCGGAGTCAGCGATCTGGAACGTCACCTCGGCGCCTTCGCTCTTGCCGATCCAGTGGCGCTGCATCGCTTTGATCGACTCGGGCCAGTCGAGGCCGTCGAGATCGGCAAGCAAGCGTTCGGCGTAGACCGTGATGCGCAACATCCACTGCCGCATCGGCATGCGCACGACCGGGTGATTGCCGCGCTCCGACTTGCCGTCTTTGACTTCCTCGTTGGCGAGCACGGTGCCGAGCGCCGGGCACCACCACACCGCGACCTCAGCCTGATAGGCGAGGCCTTTCTCGTAGAGCTTGAGGAAGATCCACTGGGTCCAGCGGTAATAGGCCGGGTCGGTCGTGTCGACCTCGCGGTCCCAGTCGTAGCCAAGCCCGATGCGCTGGATCTGCGCGCGAAACGTATCGATGTTCTTGCGCGTGGTCGTCGACGGGTGGGTGCCCGTCTGCAGCGCGTGCTGCTCGGCCGGCAGGCCAAAGGCGTCCCAGCCCATCGGGTGCAACACGTTCCATCCCTGCATGCGCTTCTTGCGCGAGATGATGTCGGTCGCGGTGTAGCCTTCCGGGTGGCCGACGTGCAGGCCGGCCGCGGAGGGGTACGGGAACATGTCGAGCGCGTAGTATTTCTTGCGCCCGGCTGCGGCCTCGGGGTCGAGGGCGGCGAAGGTCTTGTGGGCGAGCCAGAAGTCCTGCCACTTCGGCTCCACCTCGGCATGTGGATAGTGCTCAGTCGTCACGCGGTCGCCTCCCCGTTGGGCCTGCAGCCGAAGGCCCGAAGGGCTGCCCACGGCCGGAGCGGTATGCCAGATGCTCGCCACAAAGGCCAGCCTTGAGGAACTGCGTTGAGGGCCGTGGATACAGGGGTTTCGTCGGCCACGCCGCGATGCTAAGGTCCCGCGCGATGTACCCCAGGTATGGAACAGGCCAGTCGGGACAGATCGAAGTGATCTGCGGGAGCATGTTCTCGGGCAAGACCGAGGAGCTCATTCGCAGGCTGCGGCGCGCTGGCTTCGCGCGTCAGCGCATCCAGGTCTTCAAGCCCGGCGCCGACGATCGCTACGAGAAGGAGGCCGTCGTGTCGCACGCGCAGGACCGCTTCGAGGCAAAGGTCGTCGCGACCTCGGCCGAGCTCCTGCGTTTGGTCGACGACCGCACCGAGGTGGTCGGCGTCGACGAGGTCCAGTTCTTCGACGGCGCTATCGTCGAGGTGCTCGACAAGCTCGCCAACCGCGGCATGCGCGTCATCTGTGCGGGCCTCGATCAAGACTATCTGGGGCGACCGTTCGAGCCGATGCCGCAGATCATGGCGATCGCCGAATACGTCACCAAGACGCTCGCGGTATGCGTGCGCTGCGGTGCCCCCGCCAACCGCTCGCAGCGCCTCGTGGCCGGCGACTCGCGCGTGCTGGTCGGTGCGGCCGATTCGTATGAGCCACGTTGCCGCCGCTGCTTCGAGCCCGACCTCGGCCGTCAGCTCGACATCGATCTCGGCCCGATGGGGGCCGCATGATCCAGCTCCGCGTCCTGTTTCTGACGATGATTTTCGCGGGCGTCGCGCACGCCGCCGACCCGGCCGAACGCCAAGCCCAGGTCGAAAAAGAGATGGCCGAGCAGCGCTACGGCAGCGCGGTCGTCTTGTGCGAGATCGCCGCGAAGGAAGCCGAACTCTCGCTCGAGCTGCGCGGCATGTGCGGAAAGGCGTACGTCGGCCTCGGCGACAAGCTGCTCGCGGCCGGCTCGCCCGAGAACGCACGCAAGCGCTGGGACCAGGCGGCCGCGGTCGACCCGCGCCTGATGGACGACGCCGACTTCGTCAGGCGCCTCGACGGAAGCGCGACGCCGAAAGATCTCAAGCCGGCCACTCCCACGTCGGCCGAACCGAAGGCGACCCCACGCGAGACCAAGCCCAAGCCGGTCATCAAGACGCCATTGCCACTCCCGGAGGAGCGCAAGGGGCCGCCCCCAAACGCCGGCCCCCGCTGGGATCGCGGCTTTGGCATCGGCTTGTCGTTCGGCTTCGACGGCCTCGCATCGCTCGCGATCAGCTGGCTCACCGACGAGACCCTGTTGGTCGAGGTCAGCTTCGGCATCATCTATCCGACCGCCGATGTGCGGGTGCGCTGGCTCGGCCTGCGCAACTGCGTGACGCCGTACCTCGGCATCGGGATGTTGGTCCCCTTCGGCGAGACCGACCGCCTCGGCCTCGGCATCGGCAGCTACGAGAGTCTCTACGAGCTCGGCGAAGAGCTGCACGTCGACGTCGGCGTCGCCTACACGCCGATGCACCAACTCGACCTCTACGCGGGCGTCGCGTTCGTCACGCCGCTCGACCAGCAGCACCCCGACACGGTGCTGTTTTTCCCGCAATTTGCCGCGGGAATCAGCTGGTATTTCTAGTCGCGCCCCGAGCGAATTCGACGAACGCAAAACGCGCGAAGCGGAACCGCGAACGAACCACGCGAATTCGCGAAGCGAGGCGCGCGCGGCCTAGGAGCCGCCCCGAAGGCCAGCCTCATAGGCTGCCGAGGGGCGAGCGACGGCGGCCCCGCGTGCATCGCGAGCGAATTCAGGGCATCGCGAGCGAATTCAGTCGAGGACCATTGCGGCGCGGGATAGCAGTTCCGCTTCGCGTTCGGCGGTCGAGGACGCTAGCAGATCGCCGACGGTCACCGACCAGACGTCGACCGGCACCGAGATCCCCTTCAGTAAGAGGCCCGGGCGGCGGGTCGCTTCGGCCGACGTCGACGCGGCGGCGGGCACGGTCTGCCACACCGCATCGGAGACCAGGCTCTCGCCGGGGCGGGCCGCGGCACATAGGCGGCTCGCGATGTTCACGGTCGGGCCGATGGCGGTGTAGCTCATCGTGCGGGTCGAGCCGGTGTAGCCGACGACGGCCTGGCCACGGTCGAGCCCGATGCCGGTCCAGATCGGCAGCTTGCCGTCGAGGCGACGGAGCGCGTTGAAGCGCGTGACGGTCTGCTGCATCGCGACCGCGCAGCGCACCGCCTTCTCGGCCGCCGCGGGGTCTGCAACAGGCGCGCCCCAGACCGCCATGAGCCCGTCGCCCAGGAACTTGTCGAGGGTGCCGTCGAACTCGAAGATCACATCGACAAGCACCTCGAAGTACTCGTTGAGCAGGTTCACGACCTCTTGCGGCGGCATCTTCTCGACGATCTGCGAGAAGCTGCGGATGTCGGTGAACATCACGACCACTTCGCGCAGCTCGCCGCCCTTCTGGATGCGGATGTCGCCAGAGACGACCTTCTCGACCAGGTTCGGCGACAGCATTTTCTCGAGGCGCTGACGCGTGACCGCCTCGCGCTCGATGCGCTCGACCAGGCGCGAGTTCTCGATAGCGATCGCGGCCTGCAGCGCGACCGCCTGCAGCATGCCGAGGTCCTTCTCGGTGAACGCGTTGGCGACGACCAGCGAGTCGAGGTGGATGACGCCCATCACGCTCGAGTCGCGCGCCAAGAGCGGCACGCACATCGTCGAGCGGATCCCCTGGATGATGACCGACTGCGCGCGCTGGAAGCGGTCGTCCATCTGCGCATCGCGCGTCAGGACCGCCGTCCGCTCGCTCAAGACCTTGTTCAGGATCGTCTGCGAGAGCTGGATCGACTCCTGCTCTTCCTTGCCGCGCACCTTCACCGCGCGCGGCTGCAAGATGCCATGGCCGTCGTCGAGCAGAATCACGCCGCGGTCGGCCTTGAAGAGACCGAACAGGTGGTCGAGCACGCGCGGCAACAGCACGTCGAGGCGCACGTCGAAGGCGACCTCACGATGGAGGCGGCTCGCCAGGCGGAGCTTCTCGTAGTCGCGCTTGAGGGCGTCGATCGACGGCATCAGGTCGACGGGCAGGAACTCCTCGGCGGACTCGCGATAGAGGGAGCCCTGGATCGACGACTCGAGCGAGTTGCCGATGGTGACCGTGTGGTCGCTGGTCGTCTTGCGATCGCCTCGGTTGATGAACACGAGGTGGGTCGTACCGACCTTGACGCGGTCGTTGTTCTGGATGCGAACGCGGCCTTTGACGCGCTCGCCATTGACCCAGGTGCCGTTACGGCTGTCGAGGTCGCGCAGATACCACTCGCCCGCGAGCTGCTCGACGACGAGGTGCTCCTTCGAGACGAGCGGATCCATGACCTGGATATCCTGGTCTGGATGGCGGCCCAGGGAGTTGGTTCGCTCGAGCTCGAGCTCGCGAAACCGACCACCCGAAAGCTGGACAATGAGCTTTGACACGTCGGGACTATAGCACGATGCCCCGAGCCCGCCACTTTCGCCCCCCAGCTCGCGTCATGTGCCACCGGACTGGCTGAAGAACCGCTTGAAATGCGGCTCAGAGCGACATCGGCCGGAAGCCGGTCGCCACCAGCACGCGGTCGAGCTGGGCGTAGTCTCTGCGTACCCGAACCTCCGCAAAGTACGGCTGCAACAAGGCCTTCGCGGCGTCACCCTGGCTCGACCCGATCTCGATGAAGGCGGCCCCGCCCGGTACGAGGCCACTGGCGAGCTGGGCGACCAACGCGCGCACCACATCGAGGCCGTCGGAGCCGCCGACCAGCGCCTCGCGCGGCTCCCAGTCGCGCACGTGCGGCTCGAGCGTCGCGAGCTCGTGCTCGGCGACATACGGCGGGTTCGAGACCAGCACGTCGAACGGGCCACCGGCCGCGGCCGCGAGCGGCGTCAAAAGATCCGCGCGCACGACCGTCACGCGCTCGGCGACCTCGTTCTTCTTGGCGTTGTCGGCTGCGACGCGCAGCGGCACCTCGGCCAGGTCGCCAGCGAACACCGTCAGCGTCGGCAGCTCCTTCGCGAGCGCAATCGCGATGGCGCCGCTGCCGGTGCCGACATCAGCGACGCGGGTCGCGGCCGGGTTCGCCTTCAGGTAAGCGACCGCCTCTTCGACCAGGCACTCGGTGTCGGGACGCGGGATGAGGACCCCGCGCTCGACCTGCAGATCGACCGTCCAGAACTCGCGATGTCCGAGAATGTAGTGCACCGGCTCATGGCGGCCGCGGCGCTTCACCAGCTCGCGGTAGCGCGCGACCTCGACCTCGGCGAGCGGCTGATCGAAGCGCACGTAGAGCTGGATCCGCTCGACGCCGAGTACATGCGCGAGCAACAGCTCCGCCTCGAGGCGCGGCGAGTCGACCCGGTGCTTCGCGAACAGCTCGGTCGTCGCCTTGATCAGCTGCAGCACCGTCTTCGACGGAGCTGGCGCCGGTGCGGGTGCGGGGCTCGGCGGATTCGCTTCGGTCATGTGGGGCTCCGCGTGAGTTCCAGCGAGGCCGCGGCGATGAGCCGCGCGACGCGGTCGGGGAGGCCCGTCGGTCCATCCTGGAACAAGGCACCGATCACCGCCAGCGACGACGCGCCCGCGTACAGGACGGCCGCGACATTGCTCGCGTCGATCCCGCCGATCGCAACCAACGGGCGCGCATGGGCACGTGCCATCACCGCGGCCTGCGCGAGCAGCGAGATGCCCACCACCGGGTCGGGGTTGTCTTTTGTGCTGGTTCCAAAGACCGGCCCGAACGCGACGTGGTCGCACGAGGTCGCGAGCGCTGCCTGCAGTTGAGCGATGTCGTGGGTCGAGAGGCCGATCGCGACGTCGTCGCCGACAATTGCCCGCGCCGCTTCGATCGGCAGGTCGGTCTGCCCGAGGTGGAGGCCGACGCGATGGGCGTGGCCACGGCTGCGCGAGTGGCGGGCAAGCAGCCATGCGAGGTCGGCGCGGTCGTTGACCACCAACGTCCCGGACCAGCGCGCGAGGCGGTCGGCGACAGCGGCGTAAAGAAGCACCGCGTCGCGATCATTGGTCGCTTTGAGGCGCAGCTGGATGCGCTCGACCCCGAGGTCGGCGAGCGTCGCCGCGACGTCCGCGAAGTCGGCCAGCGCGACCAGCTTCTCGGTCAGGATCGGATACAGCCAGGCGCTCATGCAGCCTCCACGCGCTGCATCACCAGCGCGTCTTCGCCGTTGTCGCCATAGTAGCGGGCGCGCACGGCGATCGTCGTGAAGCCCGTGCCCTCGTAGAGCGCGATTGCCGCCGTATTGCAGCGGCGCACCTCGAGCATCACGCGCAAAGCGCCAGCATTGCGACCATACGCCAGCATGTGGTCGACCAGCCCGCGCCCGATGCCCTCGCCTCGCCGCGCAGGATCGGCCGCGACCTGCAACAGCTCGAGCTCGTCCGCGACCGACCAGAAGACGATGTAGCCGACGACCGCACCGGTCTCGGAGAGCGCGACCCGGCACAACGACCACGCGTGCCCGAGCTCGCTCTGGAACGTCGACTCGTCCCACGGCACGGGGAACGATGCGCGCTCGATCGCCAACACCTCGGGCAAGTGCGCCTCGCTCATCGGCAGGATGGCGATCCTCTGCGAGTTGCGCGCGTTGCCCTGTGCGCCGTCCGACATCATCCCTCGGCGCTGCCCGACTTGTCTTCGCCGAAGTCTCGCGCGGCCGCCAGGACAGCGCTCCACAGCGGCTCCTTGCCGAGCTTCGAGAGCGACGAGAAGGCGATCACGTCGTGTTGCTCCATGCCGAGGATTTCAGCGGAAGCGCGCCGCCGCGACTCGAGGTCGGAGCGCCCGACCTTGTCGGACTTGGTCATCACGCCGATGCACGGGCGACCGGCCTCGCGAAACCACATCAGGAGTTCCTCCTCCTCCTGCTCGGGGCCGCGCCGCGCGTCCCACAGGAGCAACGTCAGGCACAGCTGCGGGCGGTCCTCGAGGTAGCCTTGGATGGTCGCGCCCCAGGCCGCGACCTCGGCCCTGCTGCCGGTCGCGAAGCCGAAGCCCGGCAGGTCGACCAGCATCACGCGCGACTGTACGTCGAAGAAGTTGATGAGGCGCGTGCGCCCCGGCGTGGTCGACACGCGGGCCAACTGACGCCGATTGCAGAGCGTGTTGATGAGGCTCGACTTGCCCACGTTCGAGCGGCCGCAGAACGCGACCTCTGCGAGGATCGAGCTCGGCGCGTCCTTGATGTGAGCGGCCGACTTCACGAAGTCGACGCGCCCCGGGAAGCCTTCGGGCACCGGCTCGGGGGTTAGCCCGAGCGGCGGCCTTACACGTCGTCCACTCATGTCACGCGTCCTTCGTGCAGCACCACGATCACCTCGGGCCGCTTCTCCGTCGCACGGCGCGCGGCCGCTCGCACCGAAGCGCGCACCGCTTCGGAGATCTCCGACCATGGGGTGGTCGCAGGGCACGCCGCGATGGTGCGGGTTGCGACCCGGCGCATGTCTTCGAGGTGCGCGTCATCGGGCCCGAGGAACAGGGCCCGCGTCTCGATGCGCACCTCGGTCGCACGCGCTGTACCGTCGGCCTCGCGCTTCACATGCGCGTCGACGACGACCATGCCGTTCCACGCGATCTTCTTGCGCTCCTTGAGCTTCATCGCCTCTTCGTCGCCGACCGACGGCCCGTCCACCCAGTGCATCACCATCGGCACGTCCTCGACGCGCGACTGTTCGAGCGGCGACGTCTTCACGGAGGTGCTGCGCGCCGGCAGATCGAGCCGCTGGCAGTTGCCGATGATGAGGCTGTCGATGCCGATCTCGCGCGCCAGGGCCGCATGCGAATGCAGGAACAGCGTCTCGCCGTGCACCGGCACGAACGCGCGTGGCTTGACGAGCCGCATGAGTTCCTCGAGTTCGTCCCTCTGCGCATGCCCCGACACGTGGATCGCACGGTCGTAGACCAGCTCGACCCCGCGCGCCGCGAGGCGGTTCCACATGTCGTGCACGTCACCCTCGTTGCCCGGGATGATGCGCGCCGAGTGCAGCACCAGGTCGCCACGCCCGAGCCGCAGGTGATCGTGGTCGCCGTCCGATGCTCGCGAGAGCGCCGAGCGTGACTCGCCCTGCGAGCCGGTCGTCAAGACCAGCGCCTGGCTCGGCGGCAGGTCGCGGGCTTCTTCGATGTCCATCAAAAGACCGGGATCGACCGGCGAGCTGCCGTTGCGCTGGGCTGCCTCGAGGTGGTTCCAGATCGAACGACCGCAGATCACCAGGCGCCGCCCGGTGGCCTTGGCGACCTGCGCCAGGCCGCGCACGCGATGCAGGTTCGACGCGAATAGCGTGACGATCACGCGCCCCGGCCAGGCTTCCACGCGCCTCGCAATCTGGCGCGCGGCCTCGGCCTCGCTCTTGGTGTGGCCGGGGCTCATCACGTTGGTCGAGTCCGAGAGCATCAGGTCGACGCCATCGTTGCCGAGGGCCTCGAAGCCGGCCTTGTCGAAGTGCTCGCCGTCCATGGGCTCGTCGTCGATCTTCCAGTCGGCAGTGTGCAGCACGGTGCCCGCTTCGCAGCGCAGCGCGACCGAGGCGCAGTCGGGAATCGAGTGGGTGACGCGCAGCGCCTGCGTCTCGAACGGCCCGACATTGAAGCGCTTTTCGGGCCCGAACACGGTCACACGCTCGGCGTTCCAGAGCCCATGCTCTTGCAATCGGTGGCGCACGAGCTCGGTCGTGAAGCGCGACGCGAAGACCGGCGTCGCCGGGTCGAGCTGCGGCAACACCCATGGCAGTGCGCCGATGTGATCCTCGTGCCCATGCGTGATGAGCACCGCTTCGATCTGGTCTTTGTGGTCGGCGATGAAGCCGAGGTCGGGCAACATCTTCTCGGCGCCGAGCACCGTCTGCGGCGCGAAGCCGATGCCACAGTCGACCATCACGTAGCGACCGCGCGTGCCGACCAGCATCGCGTTCATGCCGATCTTGCCAAGGCCACCGAGCGGCAGGATGGAGAGCGGCTCTTTCGAGAGCGCGCCCTTGAGAGCGCGGCTACGGTCGGAATGTCGGGACGTCTGCAAAATACCTCTCGGTGGGAGGCGCTCGGCGGACTTCGAACGAACCGCCAGGCGCCTGGGCTGGCCTTCGAGGCCATGGTGTCGGGCCCTTAGCACATGCTCCCGGGCGACGGCACGAACAGTCTGAAGCGTCGGGCGATGGCATGCGGCGCCGCGATTCGCGAACCGAACAGGCACGCTGAGAATGCGCTTGACACCTGCCCTGCCCGCCCCTAGAAAGCCGACCGAAATGTGATGCAGCGCGACAGCGACGCAGCACAGGACACATTCCGGCTTAGCTCAGTTGGTAGTAGCAGGCGGCTGTTAACCGCCAGGTCGTAGGTTCGAGTCCTACAGCCGGAGCCAACATCACAGAGCCCGGTACCGTGAGGTACCGGGCTTTGCTGTTTCAAGACGGCTAGTCGACTGTCCACCACGAATCGATCGCGGGCTTTTCGCCGGCGGGCCGTGCCTGGAAGAATCGCAGAACACGTCCTCGGCGGAACGCGACCAGATCCTGGCGCGCAGTGGCAACCCGGCGGTGCCGTCTTGCACGTGTCGTCGTGCGGTTGCGCGAAACACGAATCGCACGTCTCATGGTGGCGCCCGTGCCATCGACTCGGCGGGCAACGAGCACACGCATGAGCTTCATCGACAACCTCGAGAAGGACTGGTTCCAGCTCACGATCCCGCTGATGGCGGCGGTCATCGGCTGGTTCACCAACTGGGTGGCCATCAAGATGATGTTCTACCCGCTCGACTTCATGGGCATCAAACCGTACCTCGGCTGGCAGGGCATCATCCCCGCGAACGCGGTGCGGCTCGCGCGCACGGGCCTCGAGCTCGTAACGTCGTCGGTCCTGAAGATCCCCGCGCTGTTCGACGACTTCGACCCGAAGGCGCTGGTCTCGGGCGAGAGTGACAAGCTCAACGCCCTCGTGCGCAAGGCCATCGAGGAGCAGGCGAAGGCGCATCTGCCGCAGATGTGGAACGCGCTGTCGCCCTCCATCAAGGAGCAGGTCTTCCAGATCGCCGAGGCCGAGGTGGGACAGCTCTCGATCGAGGTGTTCAAGGAAGCCGCCGCCGACATCGAGACCCTCATCGACGTGAAGCGAATCGTCACGGACGCGGTGAAGCGCGACAAGTCCCTCATGAACGAGACCTTCCTGCGCGTCGGCAAGAAGGAGTTCAAGTTCATCGAGATATCGGGCTTCTGGTTCGGCCTCGTCTTCGGCGTGCCGCAGCTCGTGCTGTGGCTGTTGTTCCCCGCCAGCTGGTCGCTGCCCGCCTTCGGCTTCGCCGTCGGCTACGCCACGAACTGGCTCGCGCTCTACCTCATCTTCGAGCCGAAGCTGCCGACGAAGTTCCTCGGCATCACGGTGCAGGGCCTCTTCCATCGGCGGCAGAAGGCGATCGCGAAGGAATTCTCCGAGGTCGTGTCCGAGCGCGTCTTCAACAACGAGAACCTGTTCCGCGAGATCTCCTCGGGCGAGCCACGCCAGAAGCTCCTCGCCATCGTAGAGCGCAAGGCCGACGAGCTCCTCGCGCGCTACCAGAAGAACCCGATGGTCGCGATGGCGCTGAAGCCCGAGCTGATTTCGCAGCTCAAGACCGACATGCTGCGCGACGTCGAGGCGGAGATGTTCCGCCCCGGCAGCCTCGTGCAGCAGTTCGTCGACAAGTCGGAGCGGATCCGCCAGGAGCTCGCCGAAAAGATGGCGGTGATGGAGCCGACCGCATTCGAGAACGTGCTGCGCCCCGCATTCAAGCAGGACGAGTGGAAGCTCATCGTCGCGGGCGCCGTGCTCGGGCTCGTGGTCGGCCTCATCCAGGTGTCGTGGTATCTGTAGACGCGAGCTTGCCCTGTGTCCCCGTCCGGTCGTGGCCCGTTGGGACATCACCCAGAAGACCTGGCCCTGGCGCAGGTGCCGAGACTGCGAGCATGAACTCGCCATCCTCGACGCGACGAGGCGGACGCGAGGACCATTCCTGGCGTCAGCCCAGAGCACTCGAGGGATCAGGGCTGCTGGGACACAAGTGTGCGCAGCTTGCCTAGCGCTGCGGCGAGCGTCGGGCTGGGTGCCTGGCAGTAGGCGATCCAGCGCACGGTGCCGCGGCCCGGCACCCGCAGCTCGTGCCAGTAGTCGCCGCGACAGTTGGCGGCCGGTTGGGCAGGCCGCACGGCCAGTTCGGCGTTGCGGAACGCGGCGACGAGGTCCGCGAGCTCCTGCCCATTGGTGTTGCCGACGCCGTTGTCGGTCGTCCACACGCCGTCACGCATCAGCATCGTCGCCGACTTGCGCTCCTCGTCGCCGCTGTGCCAGCGGTCGATGCGCGCGACCATCGGATTGGTCACAGCGGTCGTGAACTTCTCGGCCAACAGTAAGAGGCGCGTCACCGACGCATCCGCCTGCGGTCCGCAGCCGTCGGAATAGCGTACCTCGCCGCGCGCCACCCGCAACACCATCAACGTCGGCGTCGTAACGCACTCGCCCCCCTGGAACGTGGTCATCACGACCGTCTGGGTAAGCGCCTTGATCTGGGCAGTCTGGGTGGGCGTGAGATCGCCGACTTGATCGCCGGTTGCGGTCCAGTGCCCGTCGGGCGCGATGGTCAGGAAGGCGGTGTACCCGGTGGCGCTGAAGGCGCCGGACTCCATGAGGGGAAGGGCGGGTGCTGGCTGCGCGAGCGTGAGGGCGAATGCGAGTGATAGTAGCGACATGATGCGTCTCCTGTTGGTGGCTTCCCCCTGGTAAGCACCGCATGTGAGCCAGTCTGGCGGGCGAAGTGGCACTCCTCGCGAACTGCGTACGGCACACGAACCGAGTTCAGGTCGATGTCCCGAGCGAGGGCACCGCCCGAGGATCACTCATGTCGCGTATTGCCGTCGACAATGGCTCTGCCAGCGAGGCGCTTCCGTCAGTCGCGTCTCGTCGTGCGCCGCAGTGTGTTTCCAGTTCACGAGGGAATTCGCCAGCGAGGCGCCCGCGAACCAGGAGCCGCGACAATGCTGGCCTTCAGGCCGCCGATGAGCGAGCGACGAAGGACCCCCGCGACCCGCGAGTGAATTTTTTGACCGTCCTCGGAGGCCCGCATAGCTTGGCCTTCGAGAGGGGTTCGACCCTCCGTTCGAGGACACTACGGATGCACGCTTTCACTACCATCGCTCGCAGACCCCAGGCCCCCGCCTACGTCACCCTGACGCGTCGCGTCCAGGGTGCACATGCGTCGGGCGACGCCTATCGCAAGGGCCGCCGCGGTTCGCTCGCCGACACGCAGGCGACCCAACCGGCGAGCTCCAACGAGGTTGCCGTCGTGCTTCCGTTCCGGCCGCGCTGACGCGAGGCCAACCGCTCCAAAGAGCTGCGACTGCGCACCCCATCCTCCCCGACACCGATGTGCAGTCGCAGCTCTGAGGATTCCACTCTGCCGCCGTTCACCTGAGCGAGAATCGCACCATGCGCTTGAATCGACTTTTTCCGGCCAAACGCAGCCACGCCTGGGCAGGTGCTGGTAGCGATGCGCCGGTGGTCGAGCTCGACCGCTGGCAGCTCACGGGCCTGCTCTTCGGTATGCTGGTGATCGCCGTCGCCGCCTTCTTCGTCGGTCGTTCGGCTGGCCTCAGCGCGCAACCGAAGAGCGAGCCGGCATCGGTCGCATCGCTCGCGCGTGTGCTGTCCGCGGGTGCCACTTCGCGCGAACGGCAGATCGCGCTGGCCGAGGTCTGGCCGCCGACGAGCGGCATCGATCAGGGACTCTCGCGCCCCATCGAGCCGCCCCTGCCGAGCGACCCGACCGAGCGCGCCCGCGCCCAAGCTCACATTCAGCTCCAGGAAGCGCGTTCGATGGGTCTACGCGACGATGCCCCGCCGATGCTTGCTGGTGGCGCTTCGGCGCCGACCGTGACGCCGCAGATGGCGACCAACGGCAAGGCCGGCTACACGCTCCAGATTTCCCTCTTCGACACGCAGGCCGCCGCCCAGGTGATCGCCGCCCAGCTCGAGACGACCGGCTCTGCGGTGCGCATTCGCCAGGTCCGCACGACTGACATGCGCGATCTCTTCCGCGTCGAGGTCGGCGACTTCAGCTCGAGCGAAGCAGCCCTCGCATTCCAGCGCCGCTTCGAGCGCGACACCGGCTACTCCGGCGTATTAATTACGCTCTAGCTCAAGCCGCGGAAGTCGAGCGCCTCTTCGTCGAGCCCGAGGTAGTGACCGATCTCGTGCATCACGGTGATCTCGACCTGCTCGACCGCCTCTTCGGCGCTGTTGCAGATCCGCTCGATGTTCCACCGGAACAGGTAGATGCGCGCCGGTCCCTCGATGATCGAGCTGGTGCTCGACTCTTCGGGCAGTGGCGGTCCATCGAACAAGCCGAGGATGCGCGGGTCGGCGACATCGTCGGTGACGATCCACTCCTCGGGATAGTCCTCGACCATGATCGCGACGTTCCCGAGCGCGCGCTGGGCGACCGGCGGCAGCTTGGCGATAGTGTCCTCGACCGTCTTGATGAAGGTCTCCTCGGACAGATAGAGACGTCGCTCAGGCTCGACTTCGTGTTCGAGCTTCCACACCTCGTGGAACGCCTTCTTGCGCAGCGGCTCCTTGCCGAGCCGCTCAGCCGAGAGGCCCATCTCGAACCACAGGTCGGCGTCTTCGGGGCGCGCCTCGACGCCCGCCTGCAAGACGTCCAACGCCTCGTGTGAGCGACCGAGATCACTCAGGATTTGCGCGAACTCGAGCACCCCGTCGGCGTCCTCGGGATAGAGCTTGGTGATGGCCTTCGCGGTCTCGACCGCGTCCTCGTGCCGCTCCTCGAGCCACGCCAGCCGCCACGACAGTGCGAGGTACTCGAGCGCGCCCATGCCTCCCTCAGGCAAGAGGGCAATGGCCGTGCGATTCTGCTTCAAGCGCTCGAGGTGCTTTTCCTCGAAGGCACGCAGTCCGAGGTCGAAGTGCACATCAATCGCCTGCGCGCGTGCGAGCCTGCGCCAGAGCTGAAATGACCTATGCAGGTACATCAGGTCCCGCCCTCTTTCTCTTCGTGCTCGGTATAGACGTCGGGCTTCTCGTCGCCGTCCTTGTCGATGCCGGTGCGCACGAGCTTGCCGTTCTCGTAGAACTCGACCGTGTCGATCTTGCCGTCGGCGTTGGTGTCGCGTTCTTTGCGGACGAGCTTGTTGGCGGCGTAGTACTTGATGATGGAGGGCTTGCCCTCGAAGTTCAGTGCCATGTCGCGGCGATACAAGACACCATCGCTGTAGTAGTCGACCGCGTCGAACTGCCCGTCGAAGTCGAGGTCCATCTCTTCTCGCACGACCGTGCCGAGCTCGTTGAAGTGGCGGCGCACGTCGATGCGGCCGTCGAAGTCGAGGTCGAGGTCCTGGCGTCCGAGGAGCTGCTGCTGCTTCTCGGGGTCTTCCTTGGGACCGCGGATCACGTAGATCTTGAACAGGTCCGGCTGGCCGTCGCCGTTCAAGTCGTACTTCTCGACGCTCGTCTCACCGACGATCTCCATGCCGAGCATCTGCGCCTCGGGCTTGGCCGGCCCCTTGGTCTTGCCACTTGAGCCACACGCACCCACGGTGAGGGCCATCCCAACGACGAACAGTGTCTTCATAGCGCTCAGATGGGGCCGTGCCCCATACCCCCATGCTTCGCGTTCGCCCCCCCGGCAAGGCAAGGGGGGCGACGCGGGAGGATCGGCTTTGTCGCCGGCCGGGTCAAGCACTACCCCCGCCACCGGGCCCGCCGAACGTACCCAGCATCGGCGCCACCACGCCGAGCGCCTCAAGCGCGAGGAAGGCGATGCGGGCCGCGAGATCCCCATCAGGGAGGATCGCGTCGGCGGTGTAGCGGAGCTGGATGTGAGCCTTGGCGAGCTTCGGAAACGCGGCCTGACAAGCGACCGCGATGGGTCCTGTCTGCAGCTCCGACACCGCCATCAGGAGCGGCATCACGTGCACACGCTTCACGCCCGCCTGCTGCGACGCATGCATGATCGCCTTGAAGGTCGGCTCCGGCGAGAGCTGTGCGACGTGGCCACAATAGCCATGCGCGACCCCGGCATAGCCATCGTGCAGCAGGCGCATACGCACGTCATGCATCAGCTTTTCCCACTCTTCGAAGTAGATGGTCGAGCCGTACCCGACCAGCACCACCGCCTCGCGCGACGGGTGCTGCACTTCGAGCGCCATCCGGCGCAGCACGTTCTTGTGCAGGATCTCGGGCACGTCCCCGAGCGACACGAGCCGCACCGGCAGTCCCGTCTGCAACACCCGGTGTCCTTCGGCGACGAGGCGCTTGCGGATGTGCGGCGGCGACTCGAGCCCGAGGATCCCCGGCACGTCTTCGCGCTGGTGCGCCGAGGCGGTCAGGAACAGCGGCACCACGATCGCCTCGGCCGCGCCCGACTTCAGCGACGACTCGACCGCGTCGGCGAGCGACGGCTTCGACTCTTCGAGAAAGCCCGCGGTCACGGTCGAGTAGAGCTCGCGGACCCCTGGGCTCTCCGAGACGTGTTGTACGAGCTCCAACACGGCCTCGGCCCAACCCTTGGCCTTCGATCCATGCGCGGCGATGACGAGTGCGGGCTTCAGTGGTTCCATGCAGCTGTGAGTTTGACATGCTGCCAGTGATTTGGCGAAGAACACGGCCGCATGAAGACCATCATCGAGCCATTCCGAATCAAGGTCGTCGAGCCCGTCCGCCAGACAACGCGCGAGCAGCGTGCTCGTGCACTCGCCAGCGCGCACTGGAACCTATTCCAGCTCGCGGCCGACGACGTCTTGATCGATCTGCTGACCGACTCGGGCACCGGCGCGATGAGCCAGGAGCAGTGGGCCGGTATGATGCGGGGCGACGAGAGCTATGCCGGTGGCCGCTCGTTCATGCGCTTCCAGTCCAAGGTCCAGGAGATCTTCGGCTACGAGCATGTGATCCCGACCCATCAGGGTCGCGCGGCCGAGCGCATCTTGTTCTCGATCGTCGGTGGCCCGGGCCGCATCATCCCGAACAACACCCACTTCGACACGACCCGCGCCAACATCGAGTACGGCTCCGGCGTGGCGCTCGATCTGGTGCGCCAAGAGGCGCGCGACCCAACGCTCGAGGCGCCCTTTAAAGGTGACCTGGACCTCGCCCGCCTCGAGGCCCTCGTCGCCGAGCACGCCAACGAGGCGGGCCGGGTGCCGATCGGCATGGTCACGATCACCAACAACGCGGGCGGCGGCCAGCCGGTGTCTTTCGGCAACGCGAAGGGTGTCGCCGACATCCTCCATGGCCATGGTATCCCGCTCTACTTCGATGCCTGCCGCTTCGCCGAGAACTGCTGGTTCATCAAGACGCGCGAGCCCGGCTTTGCCGACCGCTCGGTGCGCGACATCGCGCGCGCGCTGTTCGCATTGGGCGACGGCTGCACGATGAGCGCGAAGAAGGACGGGCTAGCCAATATCGGTGGCTTCCTCGCGACCAACGACGCGAAGCTCGCGGCCGAAGCGCGCAACCTGCTGATCCTGACGGAAGGCTTTCCGACCTACGGCGGCCTCGCGGGTCGCGACCTCGAAGCGATTGCCCAGGGCCTCGAGGAGGTCCTCGACGAGGACTACCTGAACTACCGCGCAGTCTCGACCGCCTATCTATGCGATCACCTGCACGCCGCCGGGGTGCCGGTCCTGCGCCCGGCCGGTGGCCACGCGGTCTATCTCGATGCCGCCCGATTCCTGCCGCACGTACCGAAGTGCGAGTACCCCGGACAGGCGCTCGCGTGCGCGCTCTATGCCGACGCGGGCATTCGCGCCTGCGAGATCGGCAGCGTGATGTTCGGCGAACATGCCCAGCTCGAGCTCGTGCGGCTAGCCATCCCGCGGCGCGTCTACACCCAGAGCCATATCGACTATGTGGTCGAGGCGGTCATCGAGATCTTCTCCCAGCGGGACGCCATCCGCGGCATGCGCATCGTGGAGGAGCCGCCGCGCCTGAGGCACTTCACCTGCCACTTCGAACCGCTGTGAGCGTTGCCTTGCCCGACTCGACCAACCCCTACGAGCGACGACTCATCAGCGCCGACGAACAGCACGAAATCCTCGTAATGACCTGGCGCGACGGCGGCCTCTGCGCGCCCCACGATCACGGCGAAGCGGGCGGCCACGTGCACGTTATCTCTGGGGCCTTGATCGAGCGGCGCTATCGCTTCGACGGCCGCGAGCTGGTCGTCGAGTCCGAGGCGCGCGCGGAGGCTCCGGCGCTCCTCGCGATCGGACCCGGCATCATCCACGACATGCGCGCCAGCCCCGGCACCGTGACCGTGCACGTGTATCGGCCACGCGTCCTCGGCATGCGCATCTACGATGTCGACGCACGCGAGACGCTCATCGTGAGCGACGATTGCGGTGCCTGGATCCCGAATGATCCCAGCGACATCCAGGCACGGTTCGGCTGGCGCGAGGCGGCCGCATCATGAGCTGGCTCGTCACCTACACGACGCTCTATCGGGAAGGCGGGCGCGAGCTCGAGCGTGCCGCGCGCACGCTGGCACGCGAGCTGGTCCACGTGCGTGGGCTACCGAAAGACCAGGTCCACCTCGTGCGGGTCGAGAGCAAGCGCGACTTCGTCGCCGCGATCGCCGCCGCTACGACCGATGGCAAAGGCCTCGACGAGCTGCACTTTGTCGGACACTCTGGAATGTACGGGCCAATGTTCCGCACGACCGCGATGCCTGAACAGTTCAGCCCGCACGAGTGGCGCACTCTGCAGATCCCATTTGCCGCCAATGGCGCCGCGTTCTTTCACGCGTGTCGCACCGCGCGCTGGTTCGCGCCGTTCTTCGCGCGCACCTTCGGCGTGCCGGCTTCGGGCTATCATTGGTACACGACGTTCTCGACCCGGCCCGATCGCTTCGTGTGGGAGCCACCGCTCTTAGGCGTGTTCGATGAAAGTCGACCACTTTACCTCATCGGCTGCCGCGGCAAGAAGTCCGACGGGCTCGCCGGCTCGGTCATGAAGTACACCGGCCTCGTGAAGCCCGAGGCGCTGAAGCGCTTCGAGCCCGAGCCGCTGACCGGCGACCCGAGCTACGATGGCGTCGCCGAGCTGTATGCCGACGTCTTCTCCGACATCCGTGTGCGCCGCGACGAGTGGTGTTGGCTGACCGAGCACTTTCCGAACAAGCCTGTACGCGTGCTCGACATCGGCTGCGGCAACGGCGCGCTCCTCCGTGCCCTCGGTGAGCGGGTCTCGACTGGCATCGGGGTCGACGCCTCGGCCGCTATGATCGCCGCCGCACGCCGCACCAGTGGCGCCTTTGGGCACCTATCGTTCGAACAGATAAGCGGTCCCACCCTGCCCTTTGCCGACGCGAGCTTCGATGTCGTCGTGTCGTTGCTCTCGTTCCGCTATCTCGACTGGGATCCGGTGATGAACGAGATCCGGCGGGTGCTGGCACCGGGTGGCAAGCTGCTCGTCGTCGACATGGTCACGGCTCCCGTGGATGTGCGCGAGGTGCCACGCCTCGTCAGCGACAGCCTGCGTGCGCGCCGGCAGCGACAGACGGACGCGCGCTATCAGCAAGCGCTCGCGCGGCTCGTGCAGGACCCACGCTGGGAGGCGATGTTGCGCTACAATCCAATCCGCGCCGTTCACGAGTATGTCTGGTATTTCGAGAGTCGATTTCCCGGCCGCAAAGTCGAGACGCTCAATGTCGGCTGGCACAATCGTGTGCTCGCCTTCGACTCGGGCCCGCTCTTGCCGGGCTCGGTCGCACCACAGAGCTATCCGTGAACGTCATTGCGGTTCTCGACTGGGGCATCGGCGGCATCGCGACGTTCATGCGTCTGCGCGCCGCGATGCCAAACGCGGCGCTCGTCTATCGCTCGGACGCGGGCTTTGCACCTTATGGGACGGTCGCTCCAGAGGTGCTCGCAGCGCGCATCCGCGAGGTCGCGTTCGATCTCGATCGACGCTTCGGGTTGGCAGCGCTCGTGCTCGCGTGCAATGCCGCCAGCACGACCGTCACGCAGCTCTCGCTGCCATTTCCGGTGTTCGATGTGATAGCCCCTGGCATCGCACTCGCGCTCGATGCGCATGCCAATGGGGCGCGCCGCATCGGCGTCATCGGCGGCCAACGCACGATCGATGCGGCCGTGCATACGACCGCTCTGCTGGCTGCAGGCATCGCCGTGACCGCCATCGCGGCCCAGCCCCTATCCGCGCATGTCGAAGCGGGACGGCTCGATGGCCCGGAGCTGCTCGCGGACCTCACGCCTGCATTGGATGCGCTCGGCGAGGTCGAAGCGCTGCTGCTCGCGTGCACCCACTATCCGGCGTTGGCGCCGGTCATCGCGCGCCTCAGGCCAGGGCTGGTCCTCCTCGACCCGGTCGACCGGCTCGTCTCGCTCGTGACTACTTCCGTTACGACAAGCGGCAACGGTTCGACGTGGGTCGAGACATCGGGCGATCCCATAGCGACTGCGGCCGCGGCGCTCGCCGCCTTTGACTTTCGGCTCGTCGACATTCATGTCGCCAGCATCGTGAGCGAATCCGACGTTGAATCCCCAGGCGACCCCGAGTACCGTCCCTGACGCACCGCGTCATGCGGACGCATCAGCGCATAAACACGACACGCGAGGACTCTGCGGATGACGACGTCGCCCTCTACGATTGCAGCCACGACCACGCCCGTTGCCAACGCCGAGCTCTACCCGCTTGGCCACATCCCGCCGCTCGGAGTCGTGCCTGCGACGATGCATGCGCAGGTGATCCGCAAGGACCGGCATGGCATTCCGTCGGTCGCGATGCAGCCCGAGGTGGTGCAGGTGCCGTCGATCGGACCCAACGAGGTGCTGGTCTACGTGATGGCCTCGGGCGTCAACTACAACGGGGTGTGGGCCGCGATGGCCAAGCCGCTATCGCCTATCGACGTGCACAAGGAGGCCTATCACATCGCCGGCTCGGACGCGTCGGGCATCGTGTGGGCGATCGGCTCGGGCGTGAAGTCATGGAAGGTGGGCGACGAAGTGGTCGTGCACTGCAATCAGAGCTGCGGAGAGTGCCATCACTGCAATGGTGGCAATCCGATGTTGTGCCGTATGCAGCAGATCTGGGGCTACGAGACGTCGCATGGCAGCTTCGCGCAGTTCTGCAAAGTGCAGACCCAGCAGCTCCTGCCCAAGCCCAAGCACCTGACCTGGGCCGAAGCCGGCTGCTACATGCTGGTGCACGCGACCGCGTGGCGCATGCTCTACGGACATCCGCCGCATGTCCTCAAGCCGGCGATGTACGTGCTGGTGTGGGGCGGCTCGGGCGGCCTCGGCACGATGGCCATTCAGATCTGCAAAGCCGCCGGCGCCAACGCCATCGCGGTCGTGAGCTCGGCCGACAAGGGCGAGTACTGCATGGAGCTCGGCGCCAAGGCCTACATCGATCGCAAGCAGTTCAAGTGCTGGGGCGCGATGCCGGACCCCGACGACGCCGAGAAGTACAGCGCGTGGGCGTCCGAAGCACGCAAGTTCGGCAAGGCCATCTGGGCCATCACCGGCGGGGTCGACGTCGACATCGTGTTCGAACATCCGGGCGAAGACACCTTCCCCGTCTCGGCGTTCGTCGTGCGCCGCGGCGGCATGGTCGTGTTCTGCGCGGGCACGACCGGCTACCTCATCACCTTCGATGCGCGCTACGTGTGGATGCGCCAAAAGCGTATCCAGGGCTCGCACTTCGCCAGCAAGTACGAGGCGGACGAGGCCAATCACCTGGTGATGGACAAGCGCGTGTCAGCGGGTCTGTCGCGCACGTTCCCGTTCAAGGACTGCGCCCAGGCTCACGAGCTGATGGCCGACAATCGCCACCCGCCCGGCAATATGGCAATTGCCGTCAATGCCACCGCGGAAGGCTGTCGCAATCTCGCCGAGAGCATCGCGGCCCAGGTCGTCCTCTGATGGCTGCGGACGCGACCAGGAAGAAAGACTCGACCTGGCTGATGCGCACGTACAGCGGCCATTCGTCGGCCGCGGCGAGCAATGCGCTGTATCGCGAGAATCTCGCGCGCGGGCAGACGGGGCTGTCGATCGCGTTCGATCTGCCGACCCAGACCGGCTACGACGCGGACCATCCGCTGGCGCTCGGCGAGGTCGGCAAGGTCGGTGTGCCGGTCGCGAACATCGAGGACATGGAGGCACTGTTCGACGGGATCCCGCTCGACAAGATGAACACCTCGATGACGATCAACGCGACGGCGCCATGGCTGCTCGCGTTGTATATCGCCGTCGCGGAGCGGCGCGGGATTGCCAGGACGGCGCTGTCGGGCACGACCCAGAACGACCTCGTCAAAGAGTTCCTGTCGCGCGGCACCTACATGCTGCCGCCGGCCCCGTCGCTGCGCCTGCAGACCGACGTCATCGCGTTCACGACGACGCATGTGCCAGCCTGGAACCCCGTGAATGTGTGCAGCTATCACCTTCAGGAAGCGGGCGCGACGCCGGTCTTGGAGGTGAGCTTCGCGCTGGCCAATGCGTGCCTGTTGTTGGATGCGGTCAAAGCGAAGCCCGAGGTCGACGCGACGATGTTCGCGGAGGTCTGCGGGCGCATCTCGTTCTTCGTGAATGCCGGCATTCGTTTTGTCGAAGAGATGGTCAAGCTGCGCGTGATGGGGCGCATGTGGGACAAGGCATTGGCCGAACGTTATGGCATAAGTGACCCGAAATTGCGCCGCTTCCGCTACGGCGTTCAGGTCAATTCGCTGGGCCTCACCGAGCAGCAGCCGGAGAACAACGTCTATCGCATCGCGCTCGAGATGTTGGGCGTCATCCTCAGTAAAGGTGCCCGCGCCCGCGCCGTGCAGCTGCCGGCGTGGAACGAGGCGCTCGGGCTGCCGCGGCCGTGGGACCAGCAGTGGTCGCTGCGGCTGCAGCAGGTGATGGCCTACGAGACGGATCTCCTCGAATATGGCGATTTGTTCGATGGCAGTCACGAGATTGCCAGGCTCGAGGACGACCTCGAAGCGAAAGTCGCCGCCGAGCTCGACTGGATCGCCGCGCGTGGCGGAGTCCTGAAAGCGGTCGAGAGTGGCGCCATGAAAGAGCGGCTCGTCAGCGCCAACTCCGAGCGTCTTCGCCGCATCGAAAGCGGCGAGCAGGTCGTGGTCGGCGCCAATCGCTGGACCGAGTCGGCGCCCTCGCCGCTCATGGCCGGTGGCGACGGCGGTATCATGCGCGTCGACGATGGCGCCGAGGCGGCCCAGATTGCGCGTCTCGGCGAGTTCCGCGGACGCCGCGACGAGGCCGCAGTGGAGGCCGCACTGGCGGGTCTCGAGGCGGCCGTGCGCGGCGACACCAACCTGATGGAACCGTCGATCGCTGCGGCCCACGCGGGTGTCACGACCGGCGAGTGGGGTGCCGTGATGCGGCGCGTGTTCGGCGAGTGGCGGGCACCGACCGGGGTCGTGGCAGGCGATGCGGGCGGCACTACGGCGACCATCGAAGCCGGCCGCAAGTCGGTCGCGAGCGCGGTCGCGAAGCTCGGACGACCGCTCAAGCTGCTGGTTGGAAAGCCCGGTCTCGACGGCCACTCCAATGGCGCCGAGCAGATCGCGGTGCGCGCCATGGAGCTCGGCATGGAGGTCGTCTACGAGGGCATTCGCCTCACGCCCGAGCAGATCGCGGCGGCCGCTGAAGAAGAAGGCGTGCACGCGGTCGGCCTGTCGATTCTCTCGGGCAGTCACATGGCGCTCGTGCCCGAGGTGCTGGCGGCGCTGACCCGGCGTGGCGTGACGGCGGCGGTCTTCGTCGGCGGCATCATCCCCGAGGCGGACCGGGCGCCGCTACTGGCAATGGGAGTGACGCGCGTGTTCACGCCGAGCGACTTCGACCTGACGAAGAACCTGGTCGCCATCGCCGACGCGCTGAGCGGCGCGTGAAGCGCAGCGCCGTATCGGCTGCCGCTGCCGGGATTGCCGTATCGCCTGCGGCTGCCGCTGCCGGGATCGACCGGCGCGGGCTGGCGACTGCGCTGAACGCGATCGAGGCGGACGCTGGCGACGCGGCCGCGCTGGTCGAAGCGGCGTGGCACTCTCCGCGCGGACACGTGATCGGGCTCACCGGTCCGCCCGGTGTCGGCAAGTCGACGTTGGCGGGTCGGCTCGTCGCCGAGTGGCGTGCCCGGGGTTTGACGGTCGGTGCCTTGTGCATCGACCCGTCGTCGCGGCGGACGGGTGGTGCGCTGCTCGGCGATCGACTGCGCATGCGTCTTAGCGGCGACGACCCGGATGTGTTCGTGCGTTCGCTGGCCGCGCGCGGGCACCTCGGTGGTCTGGCGCCACGCGCCTTCGAGGCGGTGACGGTGCTGCGGGCGCATGTCGATCGTGTGCTGGTCGAGACGGTCGGCGTCGGGCAGAGCGAGGCCGAGATTTCGCGCCTCGCGGACATCACGGCGGTCATCATTCAACCAGGTTCCGGAGATGTACTGCAGTTCCTGAAGGCCGGCCTGATGGAGGTCTTCGACTTGTTGATCGTGAACAAGGCGGACCTCGGTGTGCTCGCGGAGAATGCTGCGCGCGAGCTGCGCTCGGCGTTGCGCGTGCAGGGCCGGCGCGACGTCCCGGTCGTGACGCTGTCGGCCGAGCTGAACACCGGGATCGCAACGCTGATGGGCGTCATCGAGGGGATCTCAGTGGAGCCCGGCAAGCGCGTCGCGGCGCTGCGCGAGGTGGTGCTCGAGCGCTTTGCGAGCTGGCACGGCGAGCGTGTCGTAAAGGCGCTCGGTGGGCGCGCGAAGCTCGCGTCGCTGCTAGGGGGGATCGAAGATGCGAGCCCGGCGACGCTCGAACATGTGATGGAAGCGCTGATATGACCGAACCCAAAGAGACCACGACTCCTAACAGCGCGAAGCCCGCCGTATCGCCTGCGGCTGCCGTTGCCGGCAAGCCCTGGCTACCCGAGGTCGAGGTCGATCTGACGCTCGCGCGAACGCTCGTCGCAGGCGTCGCGCCGGAGCTCGCCGAGGTCGTGCCCGAGGCCCTCGGAAGCGGCTGGGACAACACGGCCTGGCTCTTTCGAGGGCCGGCATGTGACGCCTGGGTGTTCCGCTTTCCGCGCCGAACGATCGCCGTCGACCTGCTCGCGCGCGAGCTCGAGGTGATGGCAACGCTGGCGCAACATCTACCGTTGGAAGTGACCGCGGCGCGCTGGCGTGGGGTCATGCCCAATGGTTGGCAATTCGGGGGCTATCGATTCCTCGCGGGCGATATCGCGGCGATAAGCGACCTCGACGACGCGACGAAGCTCGCGCTCGCGCCGAGCTGGGGCGCATTCGTGCGCGCGCTGCACGCCTTGGATCCCGTGCAGCTCGGGCTCATCCTGCCCGACGACCCGCTCGGCAAGGTGGACGTCAACCGGCGCTGGGATGTGACGCTCAGCACGTTGACCTCCACCGCGAGCGCGAACGACGGGACCTTGCGCGTGCTCGAGCGGGCGCGCGCGATGTGGATTCTGGGAGGGGACCGCCCGCGCGTCATCTGCCATGGCGACCTCGACGCGCGGCACCTGATAGTCGACCGCGCCGTCCCGGTGCCCGTCGCGACCGGTGTCATCGACTGGGGCGACGTGATGATCGCCGACCCCGCGGTCGACCTCGGCATGGCATTCAGCTTCCTCGAAGGTCCAGCGCGCGAGGCGTTCTTCGATGTCTACGGCGAGATCGATCCGGTGACCGAAGCGCTTGCGCGCTTCCGCGCGGTCGCGTCGCAAGCCTGGATCCTTAGCTGGGCGAGCGACCAGGGCCACATCGAGCACGCCATCGAAGCGCGCCGCGGGCTCGGTCGAGCAACTCGCTGAGCGGGGTTCCACGCTCGGCCGAGCAAGCTTGTATGCTGCGATAGATTTGTAGCGGTCGAGCTTGCTCGGCGGAGCGTTGGTCACCCATCACTTCATCTTCTTGCAGGCGGCCTGCGAGCCGACGTCGCAGCCGCGCGTGTAGACCTCGAGCGCCTTGGCCGCGTCCTTCTTGATGCCGGTGCCACGCGCATAGGCATCGCCGAGCCGCAGGCAGGCGGTCCCGACGCGTGCGTTGCACAGCCGGGTGAGCGCGTCGATACGCCCTTGGCCGCCAGCGGGCAGGCCCCAGGTCTGACCGACCATGCCTTCCAGGTTCTGGCAGGCGACGTGCTCGCCTTTCGCGCAGAGTCCCTCGAAGACCGAGAGCGCCTTTGGACGATCCGAAAGAGCACCAGCCTCGCCGTGCTCGCTCGCATAGATCACGCCGACATTGATGCAGCTCTGGTTGTCGCCCGCATTGCAGGCCTTCGTGACGACTGGCAGCGCGGCCTTCCAGTCGATTGCGCCGCCGTCGCCTTTGATCAGCATATTGCCATATGAGCCGCAGCTCTCGGTGTTGCCAAGGTCGCATGCCTTGGCGAAATACTTCCGCGTCTCGATACGCGACTCGGGCACACCGATGCCTTGAGAGTAGATGATCGCGGTATTGTAACAGGCGCTCGCGACCCCGCGCGTGCAGCCACCGATGAGCGGAGCGGGCCAGCCCGGCAGCGCTACGACGCGCTCGCGCATCGTGCGGGTCGCATCCACGAGCATGTCGCACGAGCTCTCCTTGGCGAGCACGGCGCAGCCTTCGACCGCCTGCGGCAAGGGGTCGCTCGATGCGACGGGCTCGGCCGGCACTGGCGCCGGAATAGCCGCCACGATCGGATCGGGAGCTGCCTCGATCGGCACGCTCGCCAGTGCGACGGCTGGCGCCACCTGCTGGATGGGGACTTCCTTCATCAGGTCACCGACCATCGTCAGCGTCGACGCGAAGATGCCGCCGACCACCAACACGGCCACGACCACTATGACGAGACCCGCGCCACTCTTCTTACGCGCGGGTGCGGGCGACGCAGGCCGCGACGCGGCGCGTGGCTCCTGCACGGAACGTGGTCCACGCATCATCTCGCGGCAGCGACGCGCGACCTCGGCGGCGCTCGGACGGCGTGCTGGATCGACCGCGCACATCACCTCGAAGAGCTGGCGCAGATCACCTCTGAGATTTGCGATGCGCGCGAAGTCGGGCCGGTTGTTCGCGTCGAGCAGGTCCTCCGGATCGCCACCCGCGCTCAACACCGCGAGCGTCATGCCGAGGCCATAGATGTCGACCGCCGGCCCGGCCTCGCCGCGGATCTGCTCGGGCGCCATATAGCCAAATGTGCCAGCCACCGAGACCTGCGAATTCCCAAGGCCACTCACGCGCGCCGCGCCGAAGTCGATCAGCACGAGCTGGCCGTCGACGCGTCGCATCACGTTTGACGGCTTGATGTCGCGGTGCACAACCGGCGGGTGCCGCTCGTGCAGATACACAAGCACATCGGCAAGCTCGGCGCCGGCCGCGAGCGTCTCCTTCATTGTATAGCCGCGCGACCGTCGCTCGACCTCGAGGTTGTCGCCGACGACCAGCTCCTGCGCGATGAACAGCGCATGCGAGCGCCCCTCGCCCCAGGCGAACGCGCCGTGGTGCTTCGGGATCGCCGGGTGGTCCAGCGCTTCGAGCAGTTGCCCTTCGCGTGCGAAGCGCCGCTCGTCGTCGAGGCTGCCCATCGACGCCCAGCGCAACTCTTTCAGGCACACCGGCTCGCCACCTGGCTCGCGCCGCGCGCGCCAGGTCACGCCGCTGCCGCCCCGCCCGAGCTCGCCTTCCAATCGATAGCGGCCTTGCACACGCGGGTCTTCGCCGCACCCCTCACACACCAGGGGCCGCCCATCGCTCTTCTTGCCGCAGTGCGCGCAAACGGTCGTCGCTTCCATGCCGCGACCGTCGCACGGAATTCGCTGGCGAGCAGCAACATCGGCCACGCCACCCTCAGTCACACGCTCGCGGCCTTTCGCTCACGACAAAGACTCCCTCGGCCAGCGGGCGACCGCGTCTCGTACCCGTCAACCCCTCCCTCGGCCCATCCCGCGACACCGTCACAGCCCGGCTGAGGCCCCCCGAAGCCACCCCCTGAACGTGTCGCGGCTGCGCTCACCCCTCCCTCGGCCACCGCAAACGGCCACCCGCTTTACACCCGCGACTCTCCGGTCCGACCCAAGTGCATCACAGCCTCACGAACAGCGCATCTGCGGCACTGGCACAGCGATTGCGTAAAGCACGTGGTCACCCTCGGAGGACCCATGCACACGACACGCTCCCCATTCGCCCTCTTCGCCGTCCTGCTCGGCGCTGCCACAAGCTGCACGCTGTCGGACCCACCCGACTTCAGCACCGCATCGTCACTCGGCCCGATCGCTATCGGCGATCACCTGGTGCTCGGCGACGCGGACTCGAACGCGCTCGTCATCCTCGACGTCGCCGACGGCGCGCTCGTCGCGACCCGACGTGTGCCGCTCAGCGGCAGCCCGAGCCTGGTCACCGCGGTGCCCGGCGGGACGGGTGCCCTCGTATTGTCTCGCGACGAACGCACGCTCGACATCGTCGCGACCGACGCGCGCAGCAAAGACCACGTCAGCGTCGCGCTCGGTGCTCCGTTCGAAGGGCTCGCGGTCTCGCCTGATGGCGACATAGCGATTGCCTACTACCCACCCGGCACCGCCAACGCGGTCTTCCACAACGAGAACGAAATAGCCGTCGTCGACCTCGCCAGCGCCGCCTCGGGCAACCCCGACGAGGCGGTCACGCGGCGCACGATCGCGTCGCTCGGCGGTGCGCCCATCGCCATCCAGATATCGCCGCGGGTCGCCAACCGCCGCTTCGCGTTCGTGCTCTCCGACGAGCACGTCGCGGTCGTGGCGCTCGATGATCCGCAGATGGCCGAGCTGTCCGTGCCGCTCGTGTCGCTCACGACCGGCGGCAATCGCACGCCGACCGGTGTCGTCTTCGCGGCCGACGCAGAGACACTCTGGGCGATCGTCTCGACGCAGGAGGCGAGCTCGGTCTATGCGCTCGCAGTCGTTCCCGCCCTGCCGTCGAACGCGGATGGCCCCAACGCGGCCGACTTCGATGTGCGCCTGTCCCAGCTCGCCGGCGCCTCGCCGGGAGGCGCCGCGACCCTGACCACGCTCGGTCCCGCGCACACGCTCTACACGCTGACGACAAGTCCCGCGGCCGGCACACTCACATTGACCGACGTCGCGACCGCGACTGGCAGGTCGCTCGTAATACAAGCTGGGGTCGACCGGTTGTTGCTGTTCGATGGCGAGGCGGGTGCGCCGATGGCGCTGACCTGGTCGTCGCGCAACGGCTACGTCTTCAACGTCGTCGATCTCGAGCGCATGGCGGCCGGCGCCAACAAGGCCTTCGAGACGCGCACCGCGGGCGAGCACTTCTCGACGTTGCTGCCGATCCCCGCGACCTCGCGCTTCATCGCGCTGCACGACAGCGCGGACGAGGGCGTGTCGGTCATCGACGCCGCCACGTCACGCGTCACCGGCTTTGGTCGTACCGGCAACGTCATCGACCTCCAGCTCTCCGAGTCGCTCGACCGCCTGTTCCTGCTCACGCGCCTGGGCTTGGACGACTTCATCGTGTCGGTCGACCTGGCGACCCTCCACCCCGAGGTCGCGCGCGTGCCCGAGAGCGCAAACGCGCTGGCGGTGCTGCCCGGCGTCGCGACGGTCGCGGCCATCAGCTACCGCGAAGGCGGGCGCGTCACCTTGTGGCCGGCGCTCGCAACCGCCGACGACAAGACCCGCGTCATCTCCGGCTTTCTCCTCGAAGGCCTGTTCCAGCGCTGATTGCGCGCGGGCTTCTTGATGGCCTCGTGCGGCCAGCATGCAAGCATTCGAATTGGTTCGACTTTTACTCACCGAACGCCGCCAGCTCGACATGCCGGCTTTCGCACTCGGAATTCCGTCCCCGACAACACCCTGAAGAGGTCCCACATGCATCGCCTGACGCTCGCGACGCTCGTCGTCGCTACCCTCACATCCGCCCGTCTCGTGCACGCTGAAGCCGGCGACTTCGAGCTGTCGCTCACCTCCGAAGCGCTCGCGCTGACGAGCCCCACCGTCGCCGCCACGACCCGCGACAGCTTCGCCTTCACGCCCGGTATTCGCCTCGGCTGGAGCCCGGTCGACAACGTCACGGTGCTGCTCGGTTGGCGGTCGATCGAAGTGATGTCGCGCGCCGACCGCGGCTACGACCTTGCCACCTCGGGCGACGCGTTGATCGTCGGCGCACGTTATTCGCTGGGCCTGCACGACATCGTCGACCTGCACGCCGAGCTCGACCTCGAAGCGCTCAACACCGACTTCGAGCTCACGGTCGCCGATGGCCTCGGCCGCACGTCCGCCTGGGCCTTTGGCGCCGTACCGAAGATCGTCGGCTCGGCCAAGGCCGACCTCGGCTTCGCGGACCTCGACTTCCGGCTGTTCGTCGGCTTCGCGGCACGCACAAACCAGCGCGCGGACGGCGTGCGCCTCAGCTCGTCGGCGCCAGCCCGCCAGGTCGCCCCCCTCGACCTGGGCAGCATCAACCTCTCCGGCCTGGTCTTCGGCGCGAACCTCGCGCTGGTCTTCTGATCCCTTCGCCCACCACTTTCAAGCTTCGAGGTTCACCATGAAGACCACACGTTCCACCCTGGCACTCTCGCTGGCACTCTCGCTTGCAATAGTAGCCTGCGGCGACATGGCCGACAGCGCGTCCTTCAGCGACGTCGGCAACTGGCAGGACGCGGCCAATGCAGACACTACCCCACAGGACACCTGGTCTCAGCCCGACGCGGGTCCAGCCGAGACCAGCGCGCCCGACACGATGCCACCGCCTCCGCCACCGGAAGCAGAGGTCGACTTCGACCTGCGTACGCCCGAGGCAGGCGATACCTTCCTCTACATCCCGTCGGCCGCGCTCGACGCGCTCGTGGTCGTCGACGCGCGCTCGCTCGCGGTGCACCTGGTCGAGGTCGGCATCACCCCGACGCTCGTGCGCGCGCTGCCCGGTGATCGCGGCGCGGTCGTCTTGAACGAGGGCTCGAGCGACGTCTCGATCGTGCGCCCGAACCCGATCGTCGGCGGCGTGTCGCCCGCTACGGCCTTCTCTGTCGAGACCCTCGACGTGACCGCCGGCGCCAATCGACTGGTGATATCCCCCGACGGCAACACCGCCTTCGCGTTCTTCGCGACGACGTCGCAGGGCATCACCGCAGGCAGCCTGCAGGACGTGACGGCCATGCGCATCAACGCCGGAACGACGGGCTCGGAGGCTTTCAACCTGGCCGTAGGCTTCCGGCCCGAGGCAATCATCTTCGCCGCCAACGACAGTCTCGCGCTCATCATCTGCGAAGATGGAATCTCCGGCTTCGCGCTCGCGGACCTCACCGGCGATACGTTCCTGCCGCCCGTACCGACCAGCCCCGACGCGTTCGAGGTGCCGCTCGATCGAGAGATACTGCCAACGCCGGACGGTCGTTACGCGCTCGTGCGCAGCTTGAACCGCCAGGCGCTGCTGCGGGTCGACCTTCAGACCGGCGCGCTCGCGCAGCTCGCCCTCCCCGACTATCCGTCCGACCTCGACCTCACGGCCGATGGTGCGACCGCGGTCGTCCCCTTGCGCACGCTGCAAGCGGTCGCTCTCGTCGATGTGGCGAATGCCTTCACCTGGGTCGCACCCGAGCTCGACCCGAATGTGCCGCCCGAGGAGCAGGTCGTCGTGACCAACCCGTTCGTGCGCATCGCGACGACGGGCGCCCCGTTCGGCTCGACCGTCATCACCTCGGACGAGCATCACGCCCTCCTCTATACGACCTCGCCCGGCACGATGGCGGTCGGCCTGCTCGACCTCACGACAGGCCAGGCGGTGATCCAGCCCACCGTCAAAGAGCTCGAAGCGGTCATCGCCTCGCCCGATGGCAAGATGGCGGCCCTCCTGCATCGCCGCGCATCCGGCAGCGGCGACCTCGCGCAGCGCAACGCCTACTCATTGCTCGACCTCGCGACGGGCTACACGAAGCTCGTCGTGACCGCCCAGCCCGTGACCAGCGTGACCTTCACGCGCGACGCCTCCGAGCTGTTCGCGCTCTTGCCCGATCCGCTCGGCGCCTCCCACGAGGTCCAGCGCATCAAGACCCGCTCGTTCTCGGTCATCACGTATCGCGTGCCCGACCGACCGGTCTTCGTCGGCGCCTTGCCCGCGCTGAACAAGGTCGCCATCGCGCTCGACAATCCGACCGGTTGGATAACGTTCATCGACACGACCACCGACGCGCTGTTGCAGTTGAACAGCTTCGAGCTCAACAGCTTCATCGAATGACTTGATCGCAAGGCCCACTCTGAACGCACCGATTTAATAGCCATTAAGGGCCAGAACCAGGGTGGTGGGCGCTTGTGCCCGAAGCTGACCATGGTAAGGTCGCGCGCGTTGCCCACCCCCAAAGGAGCACGCGCCGCGGCCGTCGCCTGCCCGCTGCATTCACTCAGGAGAAGCTCGCATGCCAGTTCCCGCACCCAAGGGCCTCGCCCTCACCGGTTCCATTCTGTCCATCGTCGTCGGCGCTCTCGCGCTCATCGGTGGCGTCCTCATCATGGCCGAAGGTCGCCGTGACGAAGCCATCATCATGGGCGTCGTGGCGAGCCTCATCGGCGTGACCGCGGTCGTGCTCGGCTCGATCGGCTGCACCATCAAGCCGGGGGTCATTCTCGCCAACGCGATTGTGTTCTCGGTGATGACCCTGCTCGCGCTCGCAGGGCTGTTCCTCATGCGCCCGAACATCGTGACGATCATCAGCCTCTTGCTCTACGCGACCACGACCGTGTTCCTCTATGTCGGTTTCGCGCAGGCGCTCCGGTACCAGGACGCCCAGCGCAATTCCTGAGACGGCCTCGTCCGGCCGGCCTCGCCGCCTTTCGCACGCGGAACTCGTGGCCAACGCTCGGCCGAGCAAGCTCGGCCGCTACAAAGCTATCGTAGCGGCCGAGCTTGCTCGGCCGAGAGTCGCAATCACGAATTTAGATGAGGCGCGGGTCCTGGGGTCCATCAACCTCTTGGATCTCGACACCGTGGGTTCGCAGATAATCGATGCCATTCTCGCCGGCATATCCCTTGGTCACGACGATGACCCGGCTGATGCCCGCGTGATGGATCATCTTCGCGCACATCATGCACGGCTCGCCGGTCACGATGAGCCATGCGCCGCGCGTCGCGACACCGCTTGCGGCGGAGTTGCAGACGACGTTCATCTCGGCGTGGTGGCAGCCGATCTCCATGCGCGTGCCCGACTTCACGCCCATGCTGTCGCGCAGGCACACGTCGCCACCGCACAAGTCACCGGCGCCGCCGCGCGGCCCGCCGTTGTAGCCGTCCATAAGGATGACGTTGCGGCTCGGATCCAATAGCAGCGCCCCGAACTTGCGGCGCGGGCAGTTGGAAGCCTTCGCAAGCGACAGGCACTGCTCGATGCGGATCTGGATGTGCTTGGCTTTCATGCCGGCTCGCTGCGCACCAACAACGACCGCTCGATCTCGAAGACCTTCTCGCTGATCTTCTCTTTGCCAAGCGCCTTCTTGCCGTCCTCGGCAAGGAACAGATCGGCGCCGTACTTCTCGAGCGCTGCATTGGGTCGCAGGTTCTTCAGCCCAATGAGCTGCATGCGCACGGTCCCGACACCTTCGACGGTCGTCACCGCGCCAGTCTCGGGATCGGCAGTGGTGCCCGGCGCCGCGTCGACCGACAGCACCCGCGTGAGCGCATAGAGCGTATCGCCAGCGACCAGCGGCTGGGTGTGGAAGCCCGCGTGGAAGCCGAGCTCCCAGACCGCGTTCTCGCTGACATCGCGGCTCGCGAGTCCGAGCAGCCACGCGAACGCGAGCCCGCCGTAGACGATCGGCTCACCCGACATCGCGCCCGACAGGCCCTGCGAATAGAGGCGGTCGAAGTGCAGCGGGTGCGTGTTCATCACTTGGTAGGTCAAACCGAAGTGCTCATCGGTGACCGTGCGGCCATTCCCGTGCACCCAGATTTGTCCTGCCTCGAACGCGCCCAGGGTCGAGTCCGCTGAGGTCAGCCCGGAGCGCGTCGCGCCGCGCACGAACGGCACATGCAGCTTCGGCGTGTCGTGCCAGGGAAATCGAGCCTGCCCTTCGAGGCCCGCCACGACGGCATCGGGGGTGTCGACGATAGGCTCACCGCCGCTGCGCGGCACCATGATCTTGCGGCGATATTGGATGACGACCTTGCCGTCCTGGTTTTCCGCGAGTGTCTCGACCGTGATGATGCCGGGCTTGTCCGCACCGCGGTCCTTGCGCTCGACCACACGCGTCTTGCCGGTCAGCGTGTCGCCCGCATAGACCGGCCGCAAGAAGCGCACATCCCAATAGCCGAGATTGGCAATCGCCTTTTCGGAGTCGTTTTGCACGCCGAGCGACAGCGCGAGATTCATCACCATGTGCGGCGCGGCGGGCAGCGACTCGTAGCCGTTTGCTTTGGCAAATACCTCGTTGATATAGAGGGGATTGGCCTCCATAAACGTGCGCGCGTAGCTCAGCATCGAGCCGCGATCGAGCGTCACGCCTCGCGGATGGACGAACACCGTGCCGGGCACGAAGTCCTCGAGATGGTGCCCGTAGCTGCGGCGCACGATGCGATCGAGTGTTATCGGGACCTCGGCCGCGCGCGGCACATAGCCACCGACCTCGAACAACAGCGACTTGCCCTTCTGCTTGACCAGCTCTTCCATCGATTCTCTCCGATTTGATGGCCTTGTGCGGCCAGCGTGCAAGCAGGAGTTGGTTCGTCTTCGACTCAGCACTGAACGTCGCCAGCCCGACACGCTGACTTTCGCACTCGGATCTATTAGTTTTCCGCTGCCGCGACCGGGGCTTTGCGCTCGTCGAGGAAGCGCGTCAGCACCTGGCGCGCGACGACCTTCAGCGCGAGCACCTCTTCCGCGCCCTCGAAGATCGAGAAGACACGCGCATCGAGGAAGTAGCGACTGACGTCATATTCCTCGGCGTAGCCCATGCCGCCGTGCAGCTGCATCGCCTCGCGTGCGACCCACTCGGCCTGCTTGCTGGCCCACAGCTTCACCATCGAGGCCTCGGTCTGGCCCTTGCCAGCATCGAGCAAGCCCGCGACATCGTAAGTGAACTGGCGCGCGACCTGGGTCAGCGTCGCCATCTTCGCGAGCTTCCACTTGGTGAGCTGGTAGTTGGCGATCGCCACGCCGAACACCTTGCGCTCCTTCGTGTAGCGCACGGCCGCGTCGAGCGACGCCTGCATTACGCCGGTCGCGCGCGCGGCGGTCTGGAGGCGTCCGCCGGCGAAGCCTTCCATCTGGTAGTAGAAGCCCTTGCCGATACCGGCGAGCCCGCCCAGCACGTTGTGCTCGGGCACGAAGTAGTCCTCGAAGAAGACATCGAAGCTGTGCATGCCGCGGTAGCCGATCGTGTCGATGGCGCGCGCGGTGATCTTGCCGCCAGCGACGGCAGCCGAAGGCGATACGGCGCCACCGGCAACGGCGCCACCGGTGGTGCTACCGCGGGCGGGCTGCGTCCACTCGAAGTCGTGGCCTTCGAAGCGCGGCTTCTCGGCGAGGAAGATCGTGAGCCCGCGATGTCCCTTCTTCGCGTCGGTGTCCGAGCGCGCGAGCACCATCAACACATCCGCGAGGCCCGCGAACGTGCACCAGGTCTTCTGACCGTTGAGCACCCAGCCGTCTTCGACCGGCGTCGCCGACACCTTGAGGCCCGCCACGTCCGAGCCGTAGTCGGGCTCGGTCACCGCCACCGCGCAGAGCTTCTCACCGGCCGCAAGTGCTGGCAGCCACGTCTCTTTCTGCTCGTCAGTGCCGCCCTTCAAGAGGGCCTTCGACAGGATCTCGGGGCGCGTGATGAGGCTGCCGGCGACGCCGAGGCTGCCGCGCGAGAGCTCTTCGGTGACGACACACATACCGAGGTTGTCGTGCCGGTCATCCGGCTGGAGGCCGCCGTAGCGCTCGGGGATCGACAGGCCGAAGCAGCCGAGCTCGGCCACCGCCTTGATGATCTCCTTGGGGATCAAGTCGTCTTCGCGGTGCACGCGCTGCGCGACCGGCACCACCTTCTGATCCGAGAAGCGGCGGAACTGCTGGCGGATGAGCTCACGCTCCTGATCGAGGCCGAACTCGGTCGAGGTCTCGCGTAATACCAGCTCGCCGACCTCCTGATAGAAGCCGGCGCTCAGCGTCGACTCAAGGAAGCCGACGATGCTCTCGTTGAAGAGCGCCGCCTGGACCTGCTCCTTGGTGAGCCCCCAGCTGGTCGTCTTGAACGCCAGCTCGCCGGCCAAATCTTGAACGATCTCAGCGATGAACAAGCGTGCCTGGGCGATCGCCAGGGCGGTCTCGCGGCGCGCCGCGAAGCCGAGGATCGAGCGCGCGGCCTGAAGCCGTGACAGCATCACCGACAACCAATAGGCGTCGCTCTGGCGGGTATCGAGCTTCGACTCGTCGAGCGTGCCGCGCTCGGAGACCGCGCTGGCGAGCGTCGCGGTCATCGCGGTCGTGAGCTCGGCGGCAGCTATGAACGCATGGCGCGTCAGCTCGAGTGCGTCGTTCTCCCCAGTGTTCGCTTTGCTCATCGTGCCACCTCATCCCGGAAAAGCCCGCTCGCGCGGGACTATACACGGCACGAGACGAGCCTGCGAGCACGCTGACGCGCCGCGTCATCCCTTCGCGGGGCCGCCCTCATCCGACTCCTGAGTCATCTGTCTGGAGCGCCTGGCCCACCCATGTCGGGCGGCACGAAGCCGTCCTGCGGGAGGACGTCGGTGTCTTCGTCGGGGGCGCGCAGCGCGATAAAGGCCGCGGCGAACTTGCGCACGCGCTGGCCCTTGGCGCCGCGGCGGGCTTCGCCTTCGAGGCTACCGGTGATGATGCCGTGGGCGACGCGCTCGAAGCGAAGGCGCGTCGGGGTGATGAGCCACAGATCCTGCGATGACGTGCGCAGCGCCATGGTCGCGCTCGCGAGGGCCTTTTCCGACAGCTCGAAGCCGTCGCGGATGACCGACACATCGGTGCCCGGCGGTAGCGTTATCGGGATCACCGCGCGAAAGCCGGTGACGCCCTGTGCGCCGATCTCGGACGGGTCCTCACCCTGCGCGGTCGAGCCTTCGAGCCGCAGCAAGACGGCCGCAGTACACTGGCGCGAAGGCGCGCCTGTCGCTCCGACCGTCTGGCACTCAGCAGTAGAGCCACGATTGGCGGACGTCAGCGACACCCACGAGAACGGGAACAGTAGGTCGTGGGCATCGAGCCGCACGCGCGTCCAATAGCCCGCGAGCGGCACCCGCAGGCCCGGCGTACGCGGCACCAGCGGGCCCGGCGCGTCGAGCAAGGCAGGCTCGGTCGGCAAGACCAACGGCTCGCCGACCGGCAGTGTGTACTCGGGCTCACCGTCGTCGACCTCGAGCCAGTCGATGCAGCCGCCGCTCATGACAGCGGCGGCTACGACGAAGCACAGCCCGAGGCGGGAGACCATCCCGTGCGCCTTACTTGTCCTTCTTGAGCGCCTTCATCAGGAGCTCACCGAGGCTGCCGAGGCCCTTGCCTTTGTCGGCTTTGTCGGGTGCATCCGTGTAGGCGAGCGACGGGCCCGAGGGACCACGACCACCACCGCCACCGCCACCGCGGCGGTCGTCACGACCACCACCATCGCGACCACCACGGTCGTCACGACGCGGCTGCGACCAGTCGGCGCCACCCTTGGGAGCGATGCCGAGGTTGGCCATGCGGTCGGTGTTGGCGCGCGGGCCGGCACCACGATCGTTGTCACGCGCAGGGCGCGCCTGCAGTTCCTGCTCGTCGCGGCGGGTCAGCGCGATGCGCTTGTCGTTCGGCTCGACGCGCAGGATGCGCGCCTCGACGGGCTTACCGACCTTGAAGGCGACGGCCAGCGGCTGGCCTTCGGTCTTCGACTCGCTGGCCGGGAGGAGCGCGTTGACGCCCATCTCGAGCGACACGAAGATGCCGAAGTCCTGAATCGACTCGACCATGCCGGTGACGACCTGGCCGACCGCATAACGCTCGGCGATGTTGTCCCAGGGGTCGGCCGCAAGCGCCTTGAGCGACAGCTTGATCTGGCGCTTGTCGAGCTCGATCGCGAGCACCTTCACGCTGACCGTCTCGCCGACCTTCAGGATGTCCTTCGGGTGACGCACGCGATAGTGCGCGAGGTCCGAGATGTGGATGAGGCCCTCGACACCCTCGCCGAGCTCGACGAACGCGCCGAAGTCCTTGAGGCGCGTGACCTTGCCGGTCGTTATCTGGCCGACCTGGAGGGTCGCGCCGAGCGCCTCGACCGGGTCGGTCTGGGCCTGCTTCATGGACAGGCCGAGCTTGCCGGTCTCGGTGTTGATGTCGGTCACGACGACCTCGACCTCCTGACCCATCTTGACGACGGCGTTGGGGTCTTCGACGCGGTTCCACGACAGCTCTGAGACGTGCACGAGGCCGTCTTTGCCGCCGAGATCGACGAACACGCCGAACTTCTGGATCGAGCGCACGCGGCCCACAAAGCGCTGGCCGACCGTGATGGTCTGCATCAGCTCGGCGCCCTTCGCCTTCGCATCGGCCTTCATGATGGCCGCACGCGACACGACGACCGAGTTGTTGTCCTTGATCTCGGTGATCTTGAACTGGAACGACTGGCCGATCATCGTCTCGGGCTGCTCGATGCGCACGACGTCGATCTGGCTGTGCGGGCAGAACGCACGCATGTTGCCGAGACGGATGTCATAGCCGCCCTTGTTGACGGCGGCGACCTTGCCCTCGATCAGGATGCCGGCCGCGAAGGCGGCCCGCACCGAGGCCATGTCGGCCTCCTGGCCGAGGCGCACGCGGATGCGTATGCCGTTGTCGTCATGGCCATAGACGATGCCTTCGATCTCGTCGCCCGGCTTGACCACGATGCGGCCTTCCGCGTCGCGCACATCCTCTTTGAGGACATAGCCGGTCGCCTTGCCGCCGAGGTCGAGGAAGATCTCGGGGCCGGACTGCGAGATGACCTCGACGATCGCCTTCACGCGCGTTCCGGGCTCGAAGCCCGGGACGCCGCCGTCCTTCTGGCCCTTCTCGCCTTCCATGATGGCGGCGAAGTCGAGCTCTTCGGTGACGGTGACCGCATCAGCCGCGACTGTCGTCATGGTGATCGCGTCGTTGCCTTCGCGCCTGCTCTTGCCGCGCGAGACGACCTCGATCTCGGGTGCCGCGGCGACCTGATCCTCGGGGCGCTTGGGGCGACGGCCGCGGTTACCACCCTGGCCGCCCTGGTTGGGGTCGGCCGCGGGCTGCGAAGCGGGGCCCCTGGGGGCCTGGACTTCGGGGGTCGCGGGGGTCGTCGTGTCTTCGGTGGAGTTGGTCTCGGCCATTGCCAGTGCCTCCGGGCAGCCCCAACTCGCGACGCTTCGCGAGTCCAAGGCCGCGAGGCGGTATCACACGGCGTCGCTCGTTCCAAGAGATCGTTGTCGCTTGAAATCATCTTTGGATTATCCAGGGCGCGACCTCTCTGGTAGAGGGGCGTCTCCTTCGGCGTCGCACGGCGGCGGTGGAGCAACGCAATCCGAGAGACCCAGGCGATGTCGCGGAAGAAGGTCACCACGACCATCTACATCACAGCAGAGCAGGACAAACTCCTCAAGCTGCTCTCCCAGGCCACCGGCCTGCCGATGGCCGAACTCATCCGCCAGGGTATCGACCACGTGCTCGACCGCTACAAAGACCGCCTCCCCGCCCAGCTCGGGCTCTTCGGGGACGCACCCACTCCTTCCGCCCAAGCCGCCGCAGAGCCCCCCGCGACCCCAACCAGGCGTTCATGAGCAAGACCACGAAGCGATCGACGCACGTCCCCCTCGAGCGGATCCGCAACTTCTCGATCATCGCGCACATCGATCACGGCAAGAGCACGCTGGCCGACCGGCTGCTCGAAATCACCGACACTGTCAGCGTGCGTGAGGCGCGCGCGCAGTACATGGACAAGATGGACCTCGAGCGCGAGCGCGGCATTACCATCAAGTCGCAGACCGCGCGCTTGTCGTACACGGCGCACGACGGCCTCGAGTACCACCTGAACCTCATCGACACGCCGGGCCACGTTGACTTCAACTACGAGGTCTCGCGCTCGCTCAAGTCGTGCGAAGGCGCACTGCTGGTGGTCGACGCGTCGCAGGGCGTGCAGGCCCAGACGCTCGCGAACGTGTACCTGGCGCTCGACGAGAGCCTCGAGATCATCACCGTCCTGAACAAGGTCGACCTGCCCGCGGCCGACGTCGACCGCGTGCGCCAGGAGATCGAGGACTCGATCGGCCTCGACACGTCCGAGTGCATGCCGATCTCGGCGAAGTCCGGCATGGGCGTGCCCGAGCTGCTGGAGGCGATCATCAAGCGCCTGCCGCCGCCCAAGGGCGACCTCGACGCGCCGACCCAGGCCCTCATCTTCGACAGCTGGTACGACTCCTATCGCGGCGTCATCGCCATGGTGCGCTTGTTCCAGGGGCAATTGCGTAAAGGCGACAAGGTCCGCTTCATGGCGAGCGGCGGCGAGTACGAGCTGCTCGACGTCGGCATCAACCAGCCCGAGATGGTGTCCATCCCCGACCTCCAGCCGGGCGAGGTGGGCTACATCGTCTGTGGCATCAAAGAGATCCGCGACGTGCGCGTCGGCGACACGGTGACGCTCGTGAAGCGTCCCGCACCCGAAGGCCTGCCCGGCTTCAAGCCCGCGCAGCAGATGGTGTTCTCGTCGATCTATCCGACCGAGACGTCGGACTTCGAGCCATTGCGCGAGGCGCTCCAGAAACTGTGCCTCAACGACGCCGCCGTGAGCTACGAGCCCGAGACCTCGGGTGCGTTGGGCTTCGGCTTCCGCGTCGGCTTCCTCGGTCTCCTCCATATGGAGATCGTTCAGGAGCGGCTCGAGCGCGAGTTCGACATGGACCTCGTCATCACCGCGCCGAGCGTCATCTATCGGCTGACGCTGAACGACGGCACCGTGAAGCTGCTCGAGAACCCACGCACCCTGCCCGACCCGGTGCACATCGCGGCGCTCGGCGAGCCGATCGTGAAGGCGTCGATCCACACGCCGCAGGAGTACGTCGGCAACATCATCAAGCTGTGCGAGGACAAGCGCGGCATCCAGAAGGGCATGGTCTACTTCGGCCCTTCGCGCGTGATGCTCACGTACGAGCTGCCGCTGTCCGAGGTGATCCTCGACTTCTTCGACAAGCTGAAGACGTGCTCGCGTGGCTACGCGTCGCTCGACTACGAGGTCATCGAGTTCCGCGACGATGAGCTGGTCAAGGTCGACATCTATGTCAACGGCGACAAGGTCGACGCGCTCGCGACGATCATGCACCGCACGCAGGCCGAGCGGAAAGGCCGCCAACTCTGCGAGAAGCTGAAAGAAATCCTTCCGCGCCACCAGTTCGAGGTGCCCATTCAGGCGGCCATTGGCGGGCGTATCATCGCCCGCGAGACGGTCAAGTCGATGGGCAAGAACGTCACCGCGAAGTGCTACGGCGGCGACATCTCACGTAAGCGCAAGCTGCTCGACAAGCAGAAGGAAGGAAAGAAGCGCATGAAGCAGTTCGGCAAGGTCGAGATCCCGCAGGACGCGTTCATGGCGATCCTCAAGGTCGACTAAGTTCCGAGTGCGAGAGTCAGCGTGTCGAGCTGGCGATGTTCGGTGAGTCGAAGACGAACCAACTCGACTGCTCGCACGCTGACCGCACGAGGCCACAAAAAAGGGACGAACGATGGAGACGCGCGCGAGCATGGCGGAGAAGGCCGAGCCGGAGCCAAAGTCGAAGCAGGTCCTGAAGCGGGCCATCGAACTCCTGCGCGAGGGCGAGATGCTCCTCAAGAAGAAGGGCAAGAAGGTCAGCGAGGCGGCGCGCAGCGAGATTGGCACGTTGCTCGGCAACACGCGGGCGCTGGTGCCGACGCGCAAGAACAAGATCGACCTGCAGCCAAAGCCGCTCTACCAGTCGATTATCGCCCTCGACCAGGGCATTCACACGCACTTCGGCAAGTGGCGTAAGAGCCAGCTGCGCGAGTTCGTCGAGGCGATCCTGTGGGCGCTCGGGCTCGCGGCCATCATCAAGTTCTTCATCCTCGAGGCATTCTCGATCCCGAGCTCGTCGATGTACCCGACGCTGCACATCGGCGACCACCTGTTCATCAACAAGTTCGAGTTCGGCCTTTACCAGCCGTTGTCGGCCAAGCGCCTCATCCAGTGGGGTCAGCCCGACCGCGGCGACATCATTGTATTCGTCTATAAGTACCCGGGCGATGCGCTCGACGGCGAGGACTTCATCAAGCGCGTCGTCGCCCTGCCAGGTGACCACATCCGGCTCGAGGACGACCACATCATCCTGAACGGCAAGCCCATCCAGACCGAGGTCGTCGAGGAGACGAGCTGCGGACTGTATGGCCGCGACTGGGAGGAGACGCCGCAGGGCTACTGCCCGTGCGTCATCCAGCGCGAGACGATCGAAGACGAGACCTGGCTCACGCAGCACCTGTTGCCGGGCTGCGGTCGGCGCGAGGATTGGTCGGGCAGCTGGCCGCAGGAGACGGTACCGATGCGCATCGGCAAGTACTTCGGCGACAAGGCCAACAACCCGAACTGGCCCGACGTCGTCGTTCCCGAGGGCCACGTCTTCGTCATGGGCGACAACCGCGACGCATCTGAAGACGGTCGCTTCTGGGGATTCGTCCCGTTCGAGCGCATCAAGGGTAAGGCGTTCATCGTGTTCTGGCCGTTCTCGCGCGGCCTCGACTGGATTGATTGAGCTGCTCGAGGATTCTTCCGCCAGAATCGGAGGCTCAGGTTCCGTGTCTGCGAGCGACACGAGGTCGCGCCCCAGCCGAAGGAACCGACCCATGATTCGCAGCCCCATTGCCCTTGTCGCCTCGCTCGCCTTCGCGCCGCTCGCGCTCGCTCCCGCCTGCGACAGTCAGACCGACTCCGACTATCGCGGCGAGACATTGGTGCAGCTGCGCGGCGTGGTCACCACGTCGACGGCCCTCGACCTGCGAGCCGATCTCGAGGTCATGATCGCGTGGGACTACGACCATGGGGAAGGCGATCAGATCCTCACACAGACCGCCAAGGTCAGCGGTGCGTTCCCGGCGCGCTTCACGCTCGACATCACCGAGCCACCACCCGACGCGGTCCTGGGTTCTGAAAATGTCGGATCGCGCGGCGCGCTCGGCTACATCGTCGTCGCGCCGACGGGCATGTCGATCGATGACGTTGTCGAGCGCGATGGAGTGCCCGCGGGAATCGCTACGGGCTACATGCTCGTCTACAGCGAGCGCGCCATCGCCCCGAACACGATGAGCGCGCTGAAGGTCGGCGGCCCACTGAGCGCCGGATATAGCTTGCTCGCCGTCACCCAGAGCGCGGAGTTCATCGCGGCACACCCCGAAGCAGCCGCGTGCGACGATTTCCTGAGCGGCTGCGACGACCCTGATGAAGGCGGAGGCGTCGCGGCGTGGGACGCCTATGAAGCGTGCGAATATGCCGCGCGCAAAGACGCCAACTGCCTCTACAACGAGTCGTCGCGTGACCAGCTGTCGCCCGCGCCCGAAGGCTTCGAAACAGAGATCCGCGTGACGCTCGTCAATAGCGGCGACGAGCTCCAGGAACAGGGCCCCGAAATCCACTGATAGCAGCATGCAGCCGCCCACGACTTCGCCGCGCGCCGCTCTGGCTGCGCTCTACCGCGACTACGCACAGGTGGTGCTGCGTCGCGCGGAGCGCATGCTGGGAACCCGCGCCGAAGCCGAGGATGTACTGCACGACCTGTTTATCCGGCTGCACGAGCGTCCAGCCGAGTTCATGCACATGCGCGAGCCGGCCGCGTTCATCTATGGGGCGACGACGCACGCATGCCTCAATCGGCTGCGTGCCGGTCGCACGCGGGCACGCCTCCTGGCAGAGCAGCCGCCAGAGAAGATCAGCGCTGAGCAGCCGATTGGCGAGGTGAGAGTGCTGCTGCGTGAGGCGCTCGCGAGATTGCCGGAGGAGCTGCAAGCGGTCGCTGTCTATTACCATCTGGACCGCATGACTCAGGAGGAGATAAGCGAAGTCATCGGCTGCTCACGGCGCACGGTGTCGGACCTCCTCGCGCGAATGGCGCGGTATTTTCCTCGAGAGGTCAGTCTATGAGCACACACCTGTCAGACCTGGCGATCGACCGCCTCGCCCGCGCGAACCGGGACACTGAAGACGCGGTGCCGCGGCACATCCCAGATCACCTCGACACCTGCGGCGACTGTCGTGCGCGTTATGCGGAGCTACTGGCGCAGATGCGTCAGCCGGCGTCGCCGCTGCCCGCGTTTCTCGCGGAGATGCCGACCCAGGACAATGTAGTGTCGATAGGCGCGCGCCGGCCGCGACGTTGGCTTGCGCCGGCCCTGACCACGCTGGCGGCGGCGGCTCTCATGTTGGTCGCGATGAGGACACCAGAGGTTGCGACCGAGCGCGCGAAGGGCGCTGTCGGGCGGCTCGAGGTTCACGTGCAGCATCCGGGCGAAGTCGGCGCGCGCCCGCTCGGCGACGCAGCGGTCCACCCGGGCGATGTGTTGCAATGGGTCGTGACGCTGCGAGAGCCGCGTTGGGTCGCTATCGTCGGGCGCGACAGCGCTGGCGTCACGGGCAGCTACTTCCCGCGCGACACGGATGCGGGCGAAGTCGCAGCGGGCGAGGCAATTCGGCTCGACGCGTCGCTTACGCTCGATGCCACGCTCGGCACTGAGTCACTCACCGTGCTCTTTTGTCGCGCGCCCATCACGGCCGAAGTGGCCGCAGCAGCGGGAGTCGGCAGCGACTGCGAGGTGCAGCGCGTCGAGCTGCGCAAGACGGTGAGACCTTGATGCCGCGCTGGATGTCAGCAATTCTGCTGCTCGCCACGTGGAGCTCGCTCGCACACGCCGAGACCCGCTGGGCGATCGCCATTGGCAATAACGAGGGCCGAGCGTCCGAGGGCGACCTCGAATATGCCGAGAGTGACGCGCGAAAAGTAAACGCACTCTGGCGCGAGCTCGGCGATGTGCCACCCGAGAATGCCATCTTGTTGCTCGGCGAGGACGCAGACACGGTGCGGCGGGCCATCGTCACGGTCAACGACCGTATTCGCCAAGGCGACCCCAGCCACTCGATGTTGGTCGTGTACTACTCGGGGCATGCAGACGAGAACGCGCTCCATCTCGGCGACAGCTCGTTCGAGCTGCGCGAGTTCGAGGCGCTCGTGCGCGGTAGTTCCGCGAGCTTTCGCCTGGTCATTCTGGACGCCTGTCGCTCGGGCGCGTTGACGCGCGTGAAGGGTGGTGTCGTCGGCGCGCCGGTGCCGCTCGCCAAGGTCGAGGTCGCAGACCGCGGGCTGGCCGACGGCGTCGTGTTCTTCACCGCCTCGGCGCGCGACGAGGACGCGCAGGAGTCGGATAAGATCCGCGGCTCGTTCTTCACCCACTACCTGGTGAGCGGCCTGCGCGGGGCGGCCGACGCAGATGGTGATGGCGACGTCGACCTCGACGAGGCCTATCGCTTTGCTTACGAACGCACCTTGCGTGCATCGAGCGGCGGGTCGATCGGCCCGCAACACCCGACCTTCCGCCACGAGATGAAGGGCCGCAGCGACGTCATCCTGACGCGCGTCGCAGCGACGTCGGGCCAGGTGTTGCTGTCTTTTCCGAGCGGCACAACGTGGTTCGTGTTCGCCGGCAGCCTCGACGGAGCGCTGCTCGCCGAGGTTCAGTCCGACGCGCCGCGCCGCGTGATTGCGCTCAAGGCCCAGCGCTTGTTCCTGCGCGGCCGAGCCAGAAGCGAGCTGCTCGAAGCGACGATCACTCCGAGCGCTGGCGAGCGCGTCGCGGTCGACAGCATCAAGATGCAGCGCAGCGACTATGCACGGCTTGTGCGCAAGGGCGGCGGCCTGACATCGACCAACGGGCTCGAGCTGGGCTATCGCCTCACGAGCGCGCTCGAAACCAGCGCCGACGCGATGGACGCTGTCTGGCTCGGCTTCACCCACGATCGCGAAGGCTTCTCGGTCGTCGGGCGCCTCGGCCTCGCCTTCGGCAGCTACCTGTCGCGCGGCGACAGCAGCTATGACTCGACCCTGAGCGCGGACACGCGCCACCTCGAGCTGGCATTCGGCCTGCGTAAGGCCTTCGACCTCCGTGGCCCAACGACCTTCGAGCTCGGCGCCGACCTCGGCGTCGCGTGGCTCCACCAGTCCTTCGACTGGGTCGGCAGCGCGCCCTCACGCGACTCCCTGGGCGGCCGCCTCGCCGCCTCCGCCGCACTGGTCATCGGCCTGCCGAGCGCCCTCTACGTGCGCGTCGAAGGCTCCGCGATGCTGTGGCTCGTCGAGCGCGAGGACGGCAGCGGCGCCGACCGTATCGTCCCCCTCTTCGCGCCGCGCTTCGAGTTCGGCCTCGGCTGGCATCTCTGATACGGCGACCCGAGCCGCGAACAATCCCTTGACCTGAGCGCTCGGACCGATGGAATGTCCGCCTCGCCGGGTCGGTAGCTCAGCCGGTAGAGCACCGGACTTTTAATCCGATGGTCGCGGGTTCGATCCCCGCCCGACCCAAGTCTCTCAGCCCCTTCGCCCTCAATGGCTCTACGGGCCCCGAGCGCGGCAATAGCTTCGAAGGCGACCGCCCTTCGGTCCGGCTTGACGAAGCTTGTCGAGTTGCCGAGCACGCTGTCGAGGTCGGCCGCCCACCGGCTGCTCCGTGCTCGGTCTTGATACGTCTGCACGCCGTGCACGCTGCCACCCCATGCGCATCGAGTTCCCCCTTGGCCGAGCGTCCGGCGACGACCTGTGATGATGCCGCGGGCGGCGGTCTGGTGGGCACCACGCTCGTCGACCTGACCGCTGTCCGCCTACAGCGGGCAGTCTCGCGCGCCAGTAGGGCTTCGTCGGCCGCAAAGTCCAAGCCCCGCGCACGGTCGCGCTGCGACGAGGTCCCGGCCGCGTCGGCCCTGGCGGCGAAAAGCTGGACGGAGCCCCTTCGGGAAGTGGTGCTCGTACATGGCGGCGTGGCTCCGAAGCGAAGAAGGGACTGTCGAGATGCCAGCCCTGCTGCCGGAGCAATCACATGGCGAGCCAGAAGAATGGCCGTAATATTTGACAGTGCCAGGTCCTGATTTCCAGTCTCCCGACGCATTCATGAGTGACGGATCCGGTCAGGCTCGGTCGAAGTATCTTCTTCGCGCCGGATAGATCGACGTGCGAGAAGGCAGGCATGAACCATGACGTCTCATCTCGCTCGCCGGCCTCGCCGCCACGTTCGCGCTTACTGCCAGCGGTGACCCGATTGCGACGCTGGTAATCATTGTGCGCCACGCCGAGAAGGCCGACGGCGGCCGCAATCCAGACCTCAGCAGCAGCGGCCACGATCGGGCCACGGCGCTCGCGAACGTCGTGCGCGACGCGCGCGTCGAAGCGGTCTACGCAACCCAATTCAAGCGCACCCAGCTCACGGTGAACCCGCTCGCCAAGCAAACAAACCTCGTGCCCATTGTTGTCGACGCGGACGATACCAATGGTCTTGCGGCCCTCATCCGCCGCGACCACTTCGGCAAGGTCGTGCTCGTGGCGGCCCACTCGAACACGGTCCCGCGGATCATCGCTGCGCTCGGCGGGCCCCCACTGCCCGAGATCGACGAGGACACGTTCGACGACCTCTACGTCGTCACCGTCGCGGCCACGACCTCGGTCGTGCACCTCAAGTACCGCTAGTACCGCTAGATCGTTTCCCTATTTGGAGGAGACTACGACCGGCTTTCACCGTACCGGAATACCGAGGCGCGTGATGCGCGAGGGCGCGCGACGGACGAGCAGGAGCGAAAGTGCGACCTGCGCTGCGCCGATAACGAAGACGAGCGGCTGGATCCACGACGGCTCGCCGAGCCAGAGCCATTGGAAGCCGATCCAGCCGCAGAGGGCGACGCCCATGAGGCAGGACAGTCGCTCCGCGCCTGGACGCCGACGCAATACGAGCGTCGCGCTGGTGAGCTGGCCGAGCCCGTTCACCACGAACAACACGATGCCGGGGACGAGGAAGGTCTCGAAAGGCGAGCTTGCGAGGAGAGCAACCGTCATGCCGAGAGCCGCGCCCGACGGATTGGCCAGCAACGACGTACCCGCGGCAACGGCCGCGGCGCCAATGATGAGCTGCAGGATGGCGAGCGCTATCCGGAGTGCGAGCGCGGCTGGGCGTGAGCCGCCCGTCGGGTAGGTGCCCGCGAGGCGTCGCAGCGTGCCATGTGCCGCGTGCACTCCACCTCCGAGGAACATCAGCGGGCACTCGCCGTCGACCAGCGCCAAGCCATGCTCGCGCGCGAGCATCGAGGCCGCGGCGCTCACGGAGCCGGCGCCGACGCCGCGATGAATCCACACACGCGGCACGTGCATCGCGATGCAGTCGGCGACCACCGAGGCGCAATCGCGTGCGGGAACCATCACGATGACACCGTCCACGGGCGGAGCGTCACCAGCGACGGGCAGGTCACGCACGCTGCGGAACGATGGTCTTTCGGCGACTGAATCACCTTGCTTGGTGACCGCCACGATCTCGTGCCCATGTCGCTCGAGCTCGCGCAGGATGAGGCGGCTCAGATCTTTTGGGTCGCGGCTGACCCCGACCAGCGCAAGGCGTGGCTGGGACAAGAAGTCTTCGATGGTGGCGATCGCGGTCGACATCGGGCGCTCCTCCAGGTGGTCACACGCGAACAGCGCTGGTGCTGCTCCGCGGGCTGCAAGGCAAGCGCCCGCAGCACCGATGCGTCAGTGGCTCGTGCCGTGCGCATCCAGGTCGCTTCGGCGCGCGCATGCGACGCAGCGCGGAGTCGCTGGCAGGATGTCGAGGCGGCTGCGCGCGATCGGCGCCTCGCACTCGATACAGGTCCCGTAGGTGCCGTCGGCTATACGCGCAAGCGCTGCTTCGAGCGTCGGTAGGTCGGCGCCGACTTGCACCTCGAGCGCTTCGACGACCTCGTCGTTGTCATGAAGCTGCGCCCGCTCGCTGGCCTCACTCGGGAGCATGCGCGCCTCGTTGCTGCGGTGCGTCTCGATCCGCTGGGCGCGTGCGCGCAGGCTCTCGATGTGTGCTTCGATCTGCTGCCGCTTGTCTTCGTACCATTGCTGCATCGTGTGCTCCTGGAGTTGGAGTTGGACTTGCTCACTGCGCCTGTACTCAGTGTCCCCGCCTCGCGACCATCAGGAAACCGGCCGGCAGTGTGAGCCCGCTCTCGCGTCGCGCCCCTGCCTCGTCGGCGGGATTGACGCCAAAATCGGGGGAGGCTTCGTCGGCTGCTCGAGCGATCGCGACAAGCAGTGCCGCGGCCTGGCCCAAGTCGAGCGTGGCCGTGCCCGCGCCGACGCCGGCCAGCAACACGCCGGTCGCGTAGACGTGACACAGGCCGATGCTGCGATAGTCGAGGTGAACGACGGTGCGTCCCTGCAGCCAACCGCTGGGCAGGCCGGCCGGCGCACGCCGCAGCGGCTCACCTCCCATGAGCTCGAATCCCTGTTCGCAGTTGCTGGCGCCCTCGAGCCTCGCGACGCTGATCGACAGTTCGGGCAGCGCGGGCGCGGTGCGCTCGAAGACGTCGACGCCGTCCTGGTCGGCCGCGACGATCCACACACTGCCGTCGGTCGGCAGCGCAACCTGGAGCCCGGCCCAGCCCAGCCGGATGGAGCGGGCCGCGGGCTCGGACCCGACGTTGACGACGTTGGGAGCGTTGACCGCGCGGGTCGCGACGGTGCGCGGGACGCGAAGCGCGGCGCTGATACGAGCCGGCACGCGTGCGCGGCCCAAAGCGGCGAGCTGCGCATCGGGTGGGTCGGCGAGGCGCGAGACGGCGAGGTGGTGGGTCACGACCGCCGCCTTGTGTTCGCCTCGGGTACGGCAGAGGGCTATCACCGGACGACCCGCGAGCCGTTCGTCCGCAACGCGCGCGATGCCCCCGCGCACAACCCAGCGCTCGCCCCAGAGTGAGGCATCCGTGCGGGTCCAAGCGGCATCGATCGGGAGTCGCGCGAGGGCCTCGGCGCAGTCGCCGACCCAGCCCAACGTGAGCCAGGTCGTCGTGCTGTTCCCGGCCGTGGTCTCTATAATCGCGTCGCGGCCTTCGTAGCTCGTGTCGCGCAGCGACCACGACGACTCTACTCGATACGTTGTTCCGCCCCCGGCGCGTAGGTCGAGGGCGAGGCCCGCGAGCGGAAGCATGACGTCAGGCTCACGCGCCATTGCCGGAGCAGCCGCGCAGACCGAGGACAGCAGGACCAATATCGACGAGCGCATGGGAGACCTCTGCTGCTCCCTGTGCACGGCGCATGCCGGATACTCGGACCCGGCGGTCGCAGGTGACGAGGCCAGCGCGTGCGATGGAACACAGCGCCTGTGGTGATGCGCACTGTCGTGTGTCCCGCGGCGACGGCGATGTCGAATGGGCTCCGGCGAAGCCGGTGGCACGCCCGCTGCAGAAGTCCGAGGCGACGGGCCGCTCGCCATCTCCTACATCGAGGCTGTCTTGACCGAGCTCGAACAATCACCGCCAGCTCAGAGTTCCGCTGGGCATTCCCACCTCGCGAGCAGCGCCACCTGGACAACTGGCATGGCGTTCAACGCCACCGTAGACGGGTTCGGTCTGCCGATGGATGCGGCGCCCGAGTCCGGCGGCGATGACTATGGTCCGCGCCCGAAGACGCTGGTGCTGACGGCGTTGTGCGGCTGCACCGCGATGGATGTGCTCGCGATCATACGCAAGATGAGGCTGCCCCTCGAAGGTCTGAAAGTGAGTGCCGCGGGAACGCTGTCGCAGACCCATCCCAAGGTCTTCACCGCGATCACGCTGCGCTACGACTTCACGGGCTCCAATCTTCCGATTGCCAATCTCGAGCGCGCAGTCATTCTGTCGCTCGATCGATATTGCGGTGTGGCGGCGATGTTGCGCGCAACCGTCGAGATCACCCACGAGATCCACTGCCACCCGTCGCAGCACTCGCTCGGCGACGTGGCCTTCCAGACCAGCGCAGACGTAGCCGAAGAAGAGAGCCAATGACCAAGGTAAGCAACGGGCGCCGGCCCCGCATCGTCGTGACCGGAGGGCCAGGTGCGGGCAAGACGACGGCGATCGACATCTTCCGCCGCGAGATCGGCGAGGCCATAGTGGTCGTGCCCGAGGCCGGGACCATTCTGTTCGCGGGCGGGTTTCCTCGCTCACACCTGCCGGTGGCGAGGTGTGCCGCCCAGCTCGCCATCTACCAGACGCAGTGCCAGATCGAGCTAGCCCAGGCGGCGCTCTATCCCGGTCGTATCCTGCTATGCGACCGGGGCACCCTCGACGGCGCCGCCTATTGGCCCGACGGGCAGGAGAGCTACTTCCAAGCGATAGGCTCGTCGCTCGAAAACGAGCTCGCGCGCTACGACGCGGTCGTCTTCTTCGAGACCGCGGCCGCCGGTGGCTACGACATCGAGGGCAATCAAATCCGCGTCGAGAGCCCGTCCGATGCCGTCGCACTCGATCGCCGACTGCAGGCGCTGTGGTCGCAGCACCGCAACTACATGCTCGTGCCCCATCAGCCGAGCTTCATCAGCAAGCTGATGTCCGGCCTCGACGCGATCAAGAACCGCGTCGCCGCGCTCGCTGGCTGACCCAGCGAGCGTTGGCGAAACGCGCTCTGGTCAGGACTCGGCGAGCGTCGTCGGCAGTGCGGCACGGATCCGCTCGGCGAGTTCGGGGAGCGGCAAGCGAGTCCACTCGTGGTGGATCGATGCAACGACCGTCCGCATCGTCTCGCGATCGAGGTGATTGCGCAGCTCTCCGAGGAAGTGGGGCGGTGCGACGAGCACCAGCCGCTGGAAGTAACCTGCGGCCCGTCCGGCGCACACCGCCGCGGCCACCTCGCGCGCGAAGGCGTCGGCCTCGCCACGATGCGGCTCGTGGTGGCGCTCGAAGCGGGTCTTGATGCCGGTCGCGCCGTCGCGCGTGGCGCCACGGTCGCCAGAGACGAGATCGTGCACAGGCAGGCGGCTCTCCGGGTGCACGCGAGCCTCAACCGGCTGGAGCTCTTCGAGCATGAGGCCCGACGAGAGGAGCTGGGCGCGGGCGGCGTCGGCTACGACGATCCAGTGCACGATCGGGGCTTCATCATGGTGGGCGTTCATGGACACTCCTAGCGGGACAAGTAGTCAATCGCGGTGCGGACTTGCAGCGCATCTTCGCGCTACCGCGATAGGTGTTTGCACACAGCATGCCTGTCTCATGAGGCCGTGATCGCATCGTGTCGCGTGGTCGAACGTTCGAGATCACCCGACCGGAGGTGCGAGAGCGCACGGCACCCGCAGCCCTGCGAGGTCTTGACCTCGATCAGCCGTCTCGGGACCTGCGCCGGCGCAGTGTCATTGAACGTCGGGCCAGCTCGCGCAGAAGGTCGCGCCGGGATGACCGTGCTCGACCCAGATGCGACCCCCGTGCGCCTCGACGACGAGCTTGCAGAACGCGAGTCCGAGGCCGCGCCCAGCGCGCGCCTGCGTGGCGGCATCGTCTTGGGTGAAGCGATCAAAGATGTGCTCGCGCTGCTCCTCCGGAACTCCCTTGCCCGCGTCGCTGACGCGCAGCTCGAGGTCGCGCCCGTTCATGGTGGCGGTCACAGCGAGGTCGCCGTCGCGTGGCGAGTGCCGGATCGCGTTGTCGAGCAAGTTCTCGACGACGCGTCGGAACAGGTTCACGTCGACCCCGATGCGACCGACATCGGCGCCCGTGGTGATGCGCAGGCCACGGCTGCCGATCTGCAGCGCGCTCGCCGCGACCACCTCGCGCACGAGCTCGCCGAGGTCGACTCTGGCGCGCTTTAGCACCAGCCGGCCTTCGTCGCCCTTACTGATGTCGAGCAGCTCGAGGATCGTGCGTGACAGCTCGCCGGTTCTGGCGCGAATCAGCTCCGCCGCCTCGCGGCTACGCGGGGACAGATTCGGGTCGCGCATGATGAGTTCGGCGCCGAGCTTCATGCCCGCGACCGGGCTCTTCAGGTCGTGCACCAGGAACGCGGCCAGGCGTTCATTCACGAGCACGGCGCGCATGAGGTCATCGCGTTGCCGCCGCAAGAGCTTCGCCAGATCGTTGCGCTCCGCGCTCGTGCGGCGTAGCGCCAAGGCCGCACGTACGCGTGTCACGAGTTCGGTCGGTCGTATTGGCTTTGTAATGAAGTCCATACCGCCGACCAGCATCGCCTCATCGAAGGTATCGACGTCGCGCATGGCGGTCACGAACAGCACTGGGATCTCCTCGCCGCCCGGCAGGGCGCGCATGCGCCGGCACACCTCGAAGCCGCCCATGCCCGGCATGTTGATGTCCAGCAGCACGCAATCGGGTCGCTCGCTCTCGAAGAGAGCCAGCGCCTCCGGGCCATCACGCGCCTCCAGTACGAGGCAGGCTTCGTCCTCCAGGCTCGAGCGGATGAGCGCCCGATTGGACGCGATGTCATCCACGACGAGGATGCGTTCCATGGTCGCCATTGTCGTCATTTCGCCTGGCCTACGTGTGCGCGACAACGGTCACACCACCACGCCTGGTTGACATGCGGGGACGCGCCGCGTCACGCGAATGCGACGAGGCGCCGTTCCCAGATCTCGCGCTCACGTCCGCACTTCAGCCCCGGTCCTTCACGACGAGCACCGGCACTCGAGCGACGTGGACGATGCGCTCGGCCACCGAACCCAGCAGAAAGCCGTTCACGCCCCGCCGCCCATGGCTGCCGACCACGACCTGCTCCGCATTCTCGAGCTCGCACTGCGAGACCACGACCTCCTGGGCCGGACCCAGCTCGACACGAGGCTCGCAGGCGACGGTTGGATGGCGGTCGGCGACCACGGCAACACGCTCGACCAGCGCCTTCTTCGCGGCGTCCAACACCTCCTTTTCGACGTCCTCGAAGGTCGCGCGCGAGAGGCCGTCGATGCCGTAGACCGAGCCCGGCAGGTGCGCGTGAACGACCACGAGCCGGCCTCCGCCGAGGCCTTCGAGGAGCTGGGCTGCCCACTCGAGGGCACGCTCGGCCTGCGGCGAGTAGTCATATCCGACGATCCAGGTGCGCATCATGATGTTCCCCGTTACTGGGCGACGAAGCCACCGTCGCAGACGATGGTCGTGCCGTTACAGTAGGCGGCGTCGTGCGACGCAAGGAAGGCCGCGGCCGCGGCGATCTCTTCGTTGGCGCCGTAGCGGCCGAGCGGGATGAGGTTGTTGAAGTTGGCCTTCACGTCGCTTGCGTGGCCCGGCGCGGCCTGCTCTTCGATTGAGCGCATCATGCGATTCTCGATAGGCCCCGGGCTTATCGCGTTGACCCGCACCCCAAGTGGTCCGAGCTCGATCGCGGCGGTCTTCACGAGGCCGAGCACGGCGTGCTTGGTGGCGACGTAAGGGCCGATGCCGGGCGAGCCGATGAGACCCGCGACCGACGATGTCGCGATGAATGATCCGCCGCCTCGCGCGCGCATCGCGGGGACCGCGTACTTCAGGCCGAGCACGACACTGCGCACGTTGACCGCGAAGATGCGATCGAGGTCCGCGACCTCGACCTCGACGAGCGGGCACACGCGGCCTTCGATGCCGGCGTTAGCGTAGTAGATGTCGACTCCGCCGAACGCTTCGACGGCGCGGGCCACGAGCGCCTTGGTGGCGGCCTCGTCCGTGACGTCGGTCGGCACCGCCAGCGCGCGGGCGCCGAGCGAGGCGGCGAGTTCTTCGAGGGGGCCGCTGTCGCGATCCGCCAAGACCACTGAAGCCCCTTCCGCCACGAAGCGGCGTGCAGTGGCGGCGCCGATGCCGCCAGCGGCACCGGTGATAATCGCAATGAGATTTTCGAGTCGATACATGGCTACCTCTGTATGGCTTCAAAGCAAGGTGTGTGCCTGTCGGGACCGTAGCCCCGCGTCAGCACAGGTAACCGATTCTCATCGGTCGAAGCGCACGACGATCATCGCCCGCGGGCTACCTTCAGGTGCGGTCCCGCACGCCTCGCCGGGCCGCAGACAGGTGAGGCCGGACCAGCCGTTGATCGTGATCCCGGCGCCGTCCGGCAGTGGGCTCCAGGCCGCTCCCGTGATGCCCTCGTAGAGCCGCTGCAGCTCCAACGGGTCATCGATGATGCGCTCGCGCGCGGGCTTGCCGGGCATTTCGGCCGCCACCGCGAAGACCCGTCCGTCGTGCACGCGCAGCTCGAGGACATCGTTCTGTGCCAGCAGCGCGGGCTCGGTAGTGCTCGTCCAGACGCGCGGCCCGCTGGTCGCACAGGCGGAGAGAAATAGGGCGCAATAGATCAGCGAGATTTGCATGGCCATGCGCAGCACAATGCCATAGCCATGCCACCTTCGATATCGCGCACTGACGTGCGCCAACGATGTCGGCCGTTCGATTGAGCACAGGCAGCGTGTGTTCCCGCACGATTCGCTACGAATTTCCGCCGTGAAGATGTCGGGGCGCAGCGCACGCAAGAACGCCAAGCTCGGAATGTGCTTTGCACATACAGTCGCCCGCCTACGGAGGTCCCTTGAGTGACTCGCAAGCTGCCAGCGTTTCGGATGTCGTCGCCCATGTGCGCAGCGGCGACCGGGTCTTCGTCCATGGCGCCGCCGCCACTCCCACGCCGCTCTTGCGCGCGCTGACCACTCGCGAAGACCTCGCCGACGTGCACGCCTATCATCTGCATCTGGGCGGCCCCGCGCTCACAGCCGAGGCGCCCCCCGGACGCGTGCGGTCGCACTGCTTCTTTGTCGATGCGGGGCTCAGGCGCGCGGTCGCCGAAGGGCGCGCCGACTTCATCCCGGTGTTCCTGGCCGACGTGCCGGGCCTCTTCAGCACGGGGCGGATCCCGCTCGACGTCGCGCTCGTACAGCTCTCGCCGCCCGACGCGCACGGCAACTGCAGCCTCGGCCCCTCCTGCGATGCCGCACGCGCCGCCGTCGATTCCGCGCGCATCGTGCTCGCGGAGATAAACGACCAGATGCCGCGAACGCATGGTCACACCGCGGTTCCGCTGGCGCGCGTGACTGCGTTTTCGCGCACCAGCCGGCCGCTGCACGAGACCCTGGCCACCAAGCCGAGCGAGGTGACGGCGCAGATCGCCGAGCGCGTCGCGGCGCTTGTGGACGATGGCGCGACGTTGCAGATCGGCATCGGGGCGGTCCCCGACGCAGTGCTCACGCGCCTTGGCAACAAGCACGAGCTCGGTGTGCACACCGAGATGTTTTCCGACGGCCTCGTGCCGCTCATCGAGGGCGGCGTCATCACGAACCGCGCGAAGTCCGTGCATCGCGGCCGCAGCGTCGCGACGTTCGTGATGGGCACGCGGCGCGTCTTCGACTTCGTCAACGACAACCTGGCGGTCGAGCTCCACCCGTGCGACCGCACCAACGACGCCGCGGTCATCCGCCAGAATCCGCGCGTATGCGCCATCAACTCCGCGCTCGAGATCGACCTCACCGGCCAGGTGTGCGCCGACTCGCTGGGCCACGAGATCTTTTCCGGCATTGGCGGGCAGATGGACTTCATCCGTGGCGCGGCGCTATCGCCGGGCGGCAAGGCGATCATCGCCCTGCCCTCGACCGCTTGCGGCGGCACGGTCTCGCGCATCGTCTCCACGCTGCGCCCCGGCGCCGGGGTCGTCACGACGCGCGGACACGTCCAGTGGATCGTCACAGAGTACGGCGCCGTCGACCTGCATGGACTCGATCTATATGCTCGCGCTCGCGCGCTGATCGATCTCGCGCATCCCGACTTCCGCGCCGGGCTGCGGCGAGAACTCGCAGCCATTCGACACTTCGCGGTGCCATGAGGCGCTTGCCTCGAACGCCATGACATGTGCCCAGCCCCATGCGACAAGCACTTCCATGTTCGATCCAGCCCAGCTCACGCGAACGTCCGCACGCATCATCGTTTGCGACGACGACGCTCTCATCCGAATGTCGCTCGAGGAGCATTTGACCAGCGTCGGCTGTGTCATAGAGACGAAGGAGAACGGGCAGGAGTGCCTCGACGCGGCGCTCGCGAATGAGCCCGACGCAATCCTGTTGGACATCCAGATGCCCGTGATGGACGGGCTGACGTGCCTGCGCAAGTTGCGTGAGGCCGGCCTGCAGGTGCCGGTGATCGTGCTGACCGCGAGCGGTCGCATCGAAAACGCGGTCGAGGCGACGCGGCTCGGGGCCGCGGCCTATCTGTCCAAGCCCTTCGATCTACGCGAGGTCACGCTCCAGCTCGAGCGCGTCTTCGAGCGCGAGCGCCTCGCGCAAGAGGTCGGCTACCTGCGAGGTCGGGACCGCTCGCGTTATGGCAGCATGGTCGGTAGCTCGGCCGCGATGCAATCGGTGTTCGAGATGCTGCGCCGCCTCGAAGGCGTCGATGCGCCGACCGTGCTCATCCTGGGCGAGTCGGGCACGGGCAAGCAGCTCGTGGCACAGGCGCTCCACCAACAGGGACCGCGCGCGAACGCGCCGTTCGTCGAGATCGACTGCGCCTCGTTGCCCGAGACGCTCATCGAGTCGGAGCTCTTCGGCCACGAGCGCGGCGCGTTCACCGACGCACGCCAGCAGAAGCGGGGGCTCTTCGAGGTCGCCGCTGGCGGCACCGTCTTCCTCGACGAGATCGGCGAGATCCCACTCACGACCCAGGCCAAGCTCCTGCGCGCGCTCGAGAGCCGCAAGGTGAAGCGCGTCGGCGGCGTGACCGACATCCCAATCGACGTCGGGATCGTGGCAGCGACGAATCGCAACCTCGCGAAGGAGGCCGACGCGGGTCGCTTTCGACGCGACCTGTACTATCGCCTCGCGGTGATCCCGATCGAGCTGCCCCCGCTGCGCACCAGAGCGAGCGACATCCAGGCGCTGCTCGCGCACTTCCTCGAGCACTTCGGAAGGCGCATCGCTGGCCAGCTCAAGGCGATCTCGCCGTCGGCACTCGCGGCACTCACCGCGTACTCGTGGCCTGGCAATGTGCGTGAGCTGCGCAATGTCATCGAGCGGATCGCTACGCTCTATCGCGACGAGCCAGCGATAGAGCTGGCACATCTGCCGCCCGAGATAAGGTTCACGCAACAGGCCGTCGTCGCCGTCGCCGCGCCTGGTCGGCGCTTCCAGTTGCCAATCGAAGGGGTCGATCTCGAGTCCGTCGAGTGCGACTTCGTCGTTCAAGCGCTCGAGCGCACCAGCGGCAATCAGACGGCGGCCGCTAAGCTGCTCGGCATCAGCCGCTATGCGTTGCGCAATCGGGTCGAGAAGTTCGGACTGAAGTCGGCTAGCGACTGAGGTCGCCCGCGCGAAGTGCGGCGCGACGTCGTCATCGTGTGGGCGGTAACGGCCTAGCTTTGGCAGGCGTCTCTCGCGCGCAACGGCTCCGCGCCCTTGCCACTCGGATCACGCGCGGCTAGACAGCCACAATGAAAGACGACGCGCTGCGCACGCTGGTCGGCGAGGCCCTCGGCGCGATGGCTGGACCGTCGCTGCTCCTCGACGCGGCGCTGCGGGTGCGCTTCGCCTCGGAAGCCGCCGCCGAGGTGCTCGGCATGGCGCTGCCGATCGGGACTCACGCCCCGACCCTCTTGTGCGGTGACCGAGCCAAGCGACCGATCGCCGACGCGCTCGCGGCGGGTCGGCCGATCCAGGCGCTGATCCCGCGCCCCGACGAGCCGGCGGTGTTGGTCCAGGTGCGCTCGATTCCGCTGCATCACGGGCGCACGCGCATCGGCTGGCTGCTGCTCGTGCAGCGCACCGCCGACAGCGGCGACGGGCCCGAGCAGTTCCACGGCCTGTGGACCACCGACCCTCAGATGAAGCGCCTGTTCCGCCTCATCGAGAAGGTCGCCCAGGACGACGTGCCGGTGCTCGTGCGCGGCGAGACCGGCACCGGCAAGGAGCTGGTCGCGGCCGCCATCCATCGCGCCTCGCCGCGACGCGACGGCCCCTTTCGGGCGATCAACTGCGCCGCCCTGCCCGGCAATCTCCTGGAGAGCGAGCTCTTCGGTCACGCGCGTGGCGCCTTCACGGGCGCGGTCAAGGCGGTGCCCGGCCACATCCAGCTCGCGCACCACGGGACGCTCTTCCTCGACGAGGTCGCCGAGGTTCCGCTCGAGCTGCAGGCGAAGCTCCTGCGGGTGCTCGAGACGCGCGAGGTGGTCCCGGTCGGGGCACGCGAGCCGATCCCGGTCGACGTGCGCATCGTCTCGGCGACGCACCGATCGCTTCAGGAGGCGGTCGCGGAAGGCCGCTTCCGCGGCGACCTGATGTACCGCCTGCGCGTCATCCCGCTGTTCATTCCGCCGCTGCGTGAGCGTCCGCGCGACATCGAGCTGCTCGTCGAGCGCTTCGTCGCCGAGATGAACACGACGCGCCGGCGCCACATCGAGCACGTGAGCCCCGGCGCGACGCGCGCGCTCGAACGCCACCTGTGGCCCGGCAACGTGCGGGAGCTGCGCAACGCGCTCGCCTACGCCTACGCCACGGGTGACGGGCCGATCCTCGAGCTCGTCGACCTGCCACCGGAGCTCGCCGACCGCGACCTCGGCCCGCTGCTCGACATCACGGCACTCGCGCCCGCAGCACCCTCCGCGCAGCCATCCGACGCCGAGGCCAAGCGCATCCAGCGCGCCCTCGACAAGAGCGGCGGACATCGCGAGCACGCGGCCCAGCTCCTCGGTATGAGCCGCGTCACGCTGTGGCGCCGGATGCGCGAGCTCGGGCTGTGATGGCGTTGCAAAGCGAGCGGCATCTGTTTCACGCGCTGAAACAAGCCGTTCCAGGATGTTTCAGAAGTACGGACCACGCCCGCACTTGCAGGGCACGGGTGGCCTGAAGCGGGGCCGCGAAGAGGCTGGCACGCCCGATGCTTTGGAAGCACGGCATGATCGCCTACCCATTCAAGCGCATCCTCGTACCGACCGACTTCTCGACCTGCTCGGACGCAGCACTCGAGCTTGCCGCACGTCTCGCTGCAGACCACGGCGCCGAGCTGGTCGTGTTACACGTCGTCGACCACTCCGGGCTGCCTGCCAAGGCGGTCATCCATCCCGACACGCACCCCGAGGGGATTAGCGTCTTCGCCTACACCGAAGAGGTCGCCCAGCGTGAGCTCGCCGGGCGCCTCGCGCGGCTACCGGTCGACGTCCCGCGGCGCCGTGCCCGCGTCGCGCATGGCGCCCCGGCCGCGACCATCCTCGCCTTCAGCGCGGAACTCGCGCCCGATCTCATCGTGATGGGCAGCCACGGCCGCTCCGGCCTCGCCCACCTGCTAGCCGGCAGCGTTGCGGAGAAGGTGATGCGTGCCTGCATCGTGCCGCTGCTCGCGGTGCGCGAGAGCAGCTGCCGCGAGCAGCCGCTCGACCTCGGTCTCGACTCCGAAGCGGAGGGCTGAACGATGACACTCGCCATTACCCTCGGCCTGGCACTCTTCGTCGGCCTCGCGCTCGGCCTGCTCGGCGGCGGCGGCTCGATCCTGACGCTGCCGATCCTCAAGTACGTCGTCGGCATGGAGGCGCACGCCGCCGTCGCCGCGTCTCTCTTCGTCGTCGGCGTCACGAGCCTGGCCGCGCTCGTACCGCACGCGTGGGCCGGGCGCGTCGTGTGGAAGACGGGTGCGGTCTTTGGTGCTGCCTCGATGCTCGGCGCGTTTGTCGCCGGGCGCTTCGCGAGCCACGTCCCAGCCGGCGTCCTGCTCGTCCTGTTCGCCCTCATGATGCTCATCACCGCGATCGCGATGTTGCGGGGACGCGCCCGCAGCGACGACGCGCCCGCAGCGCCCAAACCCTTCAGCACGGCGCGACTACTGGAGATCGGTGGCGAGGGCCTCGTGGTCGGCGCGATCACCGGCCTCGTCGGCGCAGGCGGGGGCTTCCTGGTGGTGCCCGCGCTGGCACTCCTTGGCGGCCTCTCAATGAGCGCCGCCATCGGCACCTCGCTGTTCGTCATCGCGCTGAAGTCCTTCGCCGGCTTCGCTGGGCACGCGAGCCAGGTCGACATCGACTGGCCGATCGTTGCGGCAATCTCCGCCGTGGCGCTCGTCGGCAGCCTCTTCGGCGCGCGCCTCGTCGGCCGCATCGAGCCCGCCAAGCTGCGCCGCGCCTTCGGCTGGTTCGTCGTGGTGATGGGCGTCTTCATGCTCACGCAGGAGGTCCCGCCACTCTTCGGGCTGAGCCCGCCAATCGGCGTCGCGGTCCTGCTCACAGCCATCACCGCGGCGGTCGCGGTGCTGGTCGAGCGGCTTGTCCGCCAGCAACGCATTACCCTCGCGAAGAAAGGACTATGAACCCGCTCTCCCCGCTGTCCTCCCTCATCGGCGGCGCCCTCATCGGGCTCGCCGCCTCCCTGGTGCTCCTCTCACACGGCCGCGTCGCGGGTGTCTCCGGCATCTTCGGCGGGCTCCTCGGTCGCCCGCTCGGCGACTTCGGCTTCCACCTCGCCTTCGTGCTCGGGCTCGTCGCGGCCGGCGTCGGAGCCGCGCTGCTCGCGCCCGGCTGGGTCCCGCCCGGAGACTCGTCGCTCGTCCTCGCGGGCGTCGCTGGTCTCGTCGTCGGCTTCGGCTCGCGCCTTGGCAACGGCTGCACCAGCGGCCACGGCGTCTGCGGGATCGCACGCCTATCGACCCGCTCGCTGGTCGCCACCGGAACTTTCATGGCGACCGGCATCATCACCGTCTTCCTCGTCCGCCACGTCTTCGGAGGCGCGTCGTGAGCGCGGCCACCTCACGCTCGCCTTTTGCAATCGCCGTCGCCGGCCTCGCCGGTCTCGTCTTCGGCGTCGGCCTCGTCGTCTCGGGCATGACCCAACCGGACAAGGTCCGGGGCTTCCTCGACCTCACCGGCGCGTGGGACCCGAGCCTCGCGTTCGTGATGATCGGCGCCATCGCGGTCCACTTCGTACTCTTCCGGCTCGTGCGCCGCCGCCCTTCGCCGCTGTTCGACACCCGCTTCCACTTGCCGACCCGCGGCGATCTCGATCCCAAGCTCATCGGCGGCGCGGCCCTGTTCGGCGTCGGCTGGGGACTCGGCGGGATGTGCCCGGGCCCCGGCCTGGTCGACCTCGGTAGCGGCCTCTTGCCCGCCGCCGTCTTCGTCGTAGCGATGGCCGGTGGCATGACCCTGCAACGTTTCAGCGCGCGTTTCACGACCTCGCGCGTCGCGTCCGAGACGACCCCTGACGCCGTCCACTCCATCTCCACCGGAGCCCGAACATGACCTCCCCCATCCTCCGCCAGCTCTTCGACAGCGAGAGCGCCACCTACACCTACCTCATCGCCGACCCCGAGACGCGCGAGGCAGCGCTCGTCGACCCCGTGCTCGAGCAGCTCGAGCGCGACCTCACGCTCATCGCCGAGCTCGGGCTCGAGCTGCGTTGGGTGCTCGAGACGCACGTCCACGCCGACCACGTCACCGCAGCCGCCGCGTTGCGCGAGCGCACCGGCGCCAAGACCGCGGCCAGCGCGGTCGGCGCCCCCTGCGTCGACCGCGCATTGCGCGACGGCGAGGTCGTGCACGTCGGCACCATCGCCATCACCGTCATCGCTACCCCGGGCCATACCGACGACGGCCTGTCATTCCGCGTCGGCGACCACGTGCTGACGGGTGACACGCTGCTCGTTCGCGGCTGTGGACGCGCGGACTTCCAAAACGGCGACCCGGCCACACTCTACGACTCGATTACGCAGGTGCTCTTCGCCTTGCCCGACGCGACCGTCGTCCTGCCCGGCCACGACTACAAGGGCTTCACCGCCTCGACCATCGGCGAGGAGAAGCGCTCGAACCCACGCATCGCAGGCAAGAGTCGCGCGGAGTTCGTCGCGCTCATGAACCAGCTCGACCTGCCCAAGCCGCGCAAGATCGACATCGCGGTGCCGCGCAACCGCGCATGCGGCCAGGCCGCCATCGGTTGACGAGCGGGGCAGTCGCTCTTGGGTCGCTCAGAGCGTCCGCCCTCCCTTGCCACTGTCCCAAACCGCAGCGACTACAGCACACGTGCCAGGATTATCAGCACGACCACGAGGATCGCCGCATCGAGCGCGAACATCATGAGCGGGCTCACGATGGGCTTGCCGGCAGCGGAAGCCGAAAAAGCGGCCACGCCCGCGGTCGGGCCTGCCTGATACGCGGCGACCATCGACGTCTCGGTCGCGTCAGCCCTGCTCGCAGCGGGACCCGCGTGACCCGCATCGGTTGCCGCCACAGTAGCAGCGTCCAGCGCCGCGACGTCCAGTGCATCGGTCGGCGCCTTGCGCTGCTGTTGCGACAACCGCGCACGCGGAGGTAGCGCCGCGAGCACCTCCGCCGTCGACACCGCCTGGGTCGCGACGACGTCCTCGAAGTCCTTGCCGCGCGCGGGTTTAGCATCGCTCTCGAGGCGCATCTCGCTCGTTACCGGGCGCCGCGTGGGCGGCTGCTGGCCGCTATTGAACTGCTCGATGTCGATGGGGTCGACGTCGAGCATCGATGGGTCGAGGCCGTTGAGCGCCTCCAGGAAGGAGCGCGCGTCGCGATATCGATCCTCGGCGTGGCGGGCGCTGGCCTTGGCGATGATGCGCCGCAACGGCTCCGGCACATTGGCATCCTCAGGCACCGTGACCGAGCCGCCCTCCATCACGGCGACGGCGGTGTCGACCGCGGTCTCACCGCTGAACGCGGGCCGTCCGACCAGCATCTCGTAGAGGACCAGCCCCACCGCATACAAGTCGGTCGACGGTTCGAGGTGTGCACCCTTGAGCTGCTCGATGGGCATGTAGCGCGGTGTGCCGAGCGTGATGCCGGCGCTCGTTATCTGCTCGCCGCCTTCGACCATCTTGGCGATGCCGAAGTCCATCACCTTGACGAAGTCCGGGTCGTAGTCGAGCGACGCGAGCATGATGTTGTCGGGCTTGATGTCGCGGTGCACGATGCCGTGCGCGTGCGCTTCCATGAGCGCGTGCAGCACCTGACGGATGATGTGGATGGCCCGCCGGACGGGGATCCGCGGCTCTGTCTCGAGCACCTTGCCGAGGTCCCGGCCGGCCAGGAACTCCATCACGATGTAGAAGACGCCCTCGTCAGTCTCGCCGTAGTCGAACACGCGCAGCGAGTTCGGATAGCCGAGCGACGCGGCGATCTTCGCCTCGCGCCGGAAGCGCTCCTTGGCCGTCGGATCCTTGGCCGCGTACGTCGCTAGCAGGACCTTGATCGCCACGCTCCGCTCGATGTCGAGATGGCGTGCAAGAAAGACGACGCCGAAGCCGCCACGTCCGAGCTCGCGCTCGAGGAGGTAGTTCTGCGCGAGGATCTCGCCCGGCATGGGCTCACGTACGTTGTTCACGGGCTACCTCGTCGACGGGTCTCGACCGCTCGCCGTGCAACGAGCGGGCCGCGCCCAGGCTGACAGGGCAGTCGTCCCGCGGCACGGATCGCCATCACCCCGAGCCCGCGTCCCGACTGCCTCGTCGCCCCGCACGCGCACCAGAAGCAGACCAGCAGGCTCGGTGCCGGCGGCCGAGCGATACTGCCCGCGGAGCAGTGCGGATCCGCACAAATGCGTGGCGAGCATCACGCGGAGGCCCGTGTAGCGCGGTGATCCGCGCACGGCACGGGCTCTGCACAGGGGCTGTCGCGATGACCCGCTCGTCCGACAATCGATGTGCCCACTGCCGCGCCCCGCTCGCGGCTGACGCGCCGCATACGAGTGACGCCTTCTGTTGCAGCGGCTGCAGCGCCGCCCACGCGCTGCTCGTCGACGCTGGCCTGCACCGATACTACGACCTCGGGCTCACGCCCGGCGCGCCCGGTGAGCTCACGCCGCAGGCCGCGACCTGGCTGCCGGCGCTCCTCGACGAGGCGCGCGCACGTGCCACGAGCCCCGACCGCGTGGTGCTCGAGCTCGATGTCCAGGGCCTTCGCTGCGCCGCCTGCGTGTGGCTCTTCCAGGAGCTGTTCAAGCGCGCGGGCGGCGGCCACCACCTGGCCGTCAATCCGGGCCTGGGGCGGCTGCGACTCACGTTCGACCCCGCCACCTTCCCGCTGGAACGCTGGCTCGCCGACCTCACCCGCGTCGGCTACCGCATGGGCCCGCCGTCGCGCAGCGGGCGCGTCCCGAGCGACGACCTCGGCCTGCGACTTGGCGTGACGTTCGCTATCGCGATGAACGCGATGGCGCTCTCGTTTGCGACCTACCTCGGGCTCCAGCCCAACGACGATGCTGGCCTCTACACGCTCTTTGGCTGGGTCGAGCTGGCCCTCTCGACGCTCGCGCTCGCGGTCGCGGGTCCCGTCTTCTTCCGCGGCGCGTGGCTGGCGCTGCGCAGTCGCATGCTGCACCTCGATGTGCCCATAGCGCTTGGTGTCGCGGGCGCCTGGGTCGGCTCGGTCGTGCTGTTCTTCAGCGGCCATCGCGAGCAGGCCTACTTCGACACGCTCGACATCTTCCTCGTGCTGATGTTGCTCGGACGCTGGGCGCAGCGCCGGCTGCTCGACTCGAATCGCCGCCTACTGCTCGAGGACGACGGCTTCGAGCATGCACGCGTCAAGGTCGTCGACGCGCGCGGCCACATCGAGCATCGCCCCCTGTCCGCGCTCGCGGCGAACGTCCGCTTCCTCGTCGCACCCGGCGAGCTGGTCCCTGTAGCGGCCGACCTCGCAGCCGATCCTGCAGGCGACAGCAACGGTAGCGCGGACTTCGACCTCGCCTGGATAACCGGTGAGAGCGAGCCGACCCGCTTCACCTCGGACGCACGACCCGTGCCGGCGGGTGCCCATCTGGTCGGACGACAAGCGCAGCTCATGGTCGCGCGCGAGGCCTTCTCGGCTTCAGCGCTGCACGATCTGCTCATCGCGAACAAGCGCGCCGACGAAACCGGCCCGGCTCAAGACGATCCTTTCTGGCATCGCCTGACCGTCGCCTGGGTCATCACGGTGCTCGCCTTCGCCGCGCTCACGGCGCTCGTCTGGTGGTCGGTCGCGCCGGCTACCGCGCTGCAATATGCGACCGCCGTGCTGGTCGTGACCTGCCCCTGCGCTATCGGCCTCGCCACGCCGCTCGCCTACGAGCTGGCGCTCCTGCGGCTGCGTCGCAAGGGTCTGCTCGCGCGCCGACCGGGCCTCCTCGATCGGGCGCGGCGCATCCGCCACGTCGTCTTCGACAAGACCGGGACGCTCACCTGGAGTGAGCTCGCCGTCGTCGCGCCCGACGCGTTGCGCGCGCTACCAGACGCGGCACTGCACATGTTGTGGCAGCTCACCGCGCGCTCGAACCACCCGAAGTCGCGCGCCATCCAGCGCGAGCTCCCGACCTTCACGCTGGCCTCCGAGACGGTCGTCGAGACGCCCGGGCTCGGCCTCGCCTGCGGCGACTACCGACTCGAAGGCGATGGCACCTCGCTCGTGTTCCGCGACGCCGAGCACGAGTTCGTGCGCCTGACGTTCCGCGAGACGTTGCGCCCCGAGGCGCGCGCCGAGGTCGACCGGCTGCGCGCGACCGGCGTGCGCGTGCACATCGCATCGGGCGACACCGCCGACAAGGTCATGGCGATCGCCGGCGCGCTCGGGATCCCTCCTGAGGACGCGCACGCCGCGCTCGACCCCGAAGGTAAGGCCGCGCTGGTCACAGCACTCGGCGCGGACTGCACGTTGGTGCTCGGCGACGGCGTCAACGACGCCCGCGCCTTCGAGGTTGCACTCGTCGCCGGCACCCCCGCCATCGACCGACCCACACTCCCTGCGCGCGCCGACTTCGTCCTGCTCGGCCAAGGCATCGGACCTATCGCCGAGCTCATCACGCTGGCTCGCACGACCCGCCGCGTCACCGTGCGCAACCTCGTCATCGCTTCGGCCTACAACGCGCTCGGCCTCACCGCCGGGGTACTCGGCTGGCTCAGCCCGGTGGTCGCCGCGGTCGCCATGCCAGCCAGCTCGCTCATCGTCATCGGCCTGACGCTCGCCGCCTATCGTGCGCGCCGCGCATCACCCCAAGCCTCCCACCAGGAGCTCGTATGGACGCCGTCTACCTGACCCTCTTCGTCAGCGCCGTGCTCGGCGGCCTCGGGGTCGGCCTCTTCTTTTGGACCCATCGCCAACGCACGCGCGAGCACAGCGACCGGCTCGCACTGCTCCCGCTCGACGACGACACCTCTTCGCTCCTCCGCCCCCTCACGAGGTCTTCCGACCATGAGTAGCACTATCCTCGAACGCTCCGTCTCCTCCCCGCCCGCCTTGCCCGTCGCCGCTGCCGCGACTGCAACGCGCGAGGTGCAGGTCACCTTCGATGACCGCATCACGCGGCGCTTCATCCTCGCGTCCATCGTGTGGGCCGCCGTCGGCATGCTCGTCGGCCTCTTCGCCGCGCTCCAGCTCGCCTATCCCGAGCTGAATGTCGCGCCCTGGCTCTCGTTCGGCCGCATCCGCCCGCTGCACACCAACGCGGTCATCTTCGCGTTCGTCGGCAACATGATGTTCGCCGGCATCTACTACTCGACCCAGCGCCTCTGCAAAGCGCGCACAAAAGACGTGCTGTCGAAGATCCACTTCTGGGGCTGGCAGCTCATCATCTTGTCGGCCGTCGTTACGCTGCCGCTCGGCATCTCGCAATCAAAGGAATATGCCGAGCTCGAGTGGCCAATCGACATCGCTGTCACGCTCGTGTGGGTCGTATTCGCGATCAACTTCTTCTACGTGCTCGCCAAGCGCCGCGAGAAGCACCTCTACGTGGCGCTCTGGTTCTATATCGCGACCATCATCACAATTGCGGTACTCTATATCGTCAACAATCTCGCACTGCCGATAATGTCGGGCATCAAGAGCTATTCAATCTATGCCGGTGCCCAGGATGGCCTCGTCCAGTGGTGGTATGGGCACAACGCGGTCGCGTTCTTCCTGACCACGCCGATCCTCGGCATCATGTATTACTTCCTGCCTAAGGCCGCCAATCGCCCGGTCTATTCGTATCGGTTGTCGATCATCCACTTCTGGGCGCTCGTCTTCCTCTACATCTGGGCCGGCCCCCATCACCTACTCTATACGTCCTTGCCTGACTGGGCGCAGTCGCTCGGCATGGTGTTCTCGGTGATGCTCTGGGCGCCGAGCTGGGGCGGCATGATCAATGGCCTCCTCACGCTGCGAGGCGCCTGGCACCTGCTCAAGACCGACCCGGTCATCAAGTTCTTCATCGCCGGCGTGACCTTCTACGGCATGGCGACCTTCGAAGGTCCACTGCTCTCGATCAAGTCGGTGTCCGCGCTCGGCCACTACACCGATTGGATCATCGGCCACGTGCACAGCGGCGCGCTCGGCTGGAACGGCTTCATGGCCGCCGGCCTCGTCTACTGGATGGTGCCGCGCCTCTTCGGCACCACGCTCTACTCGAAGCGCGCGGCCGACTCGCACTTCTGGATGGCCACCCTCGGAATCCTCCTCTACGCGGTCTCGATGTGGATCTCCGGCATCTCGCAAGGGCTCATGTGGCGCGCGACCAGCGACACCGGCAAGCTCACCTACGACTTCCTCGAGACGACCCGCACCATCTGGCCGATGTACGTGATGCGCGCGGTCGGCGGCCTCCTCTACCTGGCCGGCTGGTTCATCCTCATCTGGAACGTCATCAAGACGATCCGCAGCGGCAAGGCGACCGACGTCACCATCACCGCGACCGAGCTTGTGCCGGTCGACAAGGTCGCCATCCCGTGGTGGCGCATCGCGCTGTCGCCGCCGCTGATGCTCGCCTACCTCGGCATCGTCTTCTTCGGGGCGTTCCTCGTGACCGACATCCTCGGCGCGGCGTTGGCGGTGGCGGCCCTGATGGGCGTCTTCGTGCTCGGGCTGCTGTTCAATGGGCGCAAAGACGCAAAGCTCGGCAACGAGGCAGTGCACCGCGTGCTCGAAGGCCGGCCGCTGGTGATGACGCTGCTCGTGACGCTCGCGATCCTGGTCGGCGGCATCGCCGAGCTGGTGCCGACGCTCACCATCAACAAGGCGGTGCCGCTGACGAACGCCGCCTCGGCGGGCGAGCTGCAGACCCCGTACACGCCGCTCGAGCTGCATGGCCGTGACATCTATGTGCGTGAGGGCTGCTACACGTGTCACTCGCAACAGATTCGCCCCTTCGTATGGGAGACCGCGCGCTATGGTCCGCCGTCGGTGGCGGGCGAGTCGCAGTACGACCATCCCTTCCAGTGGGGCTCGAAGCGCACCGGACCCGACCTCGCGCGTGAAGGCACTCACGGGGGCAAGTCGACCTCGTGGCACTATCAACATCTGCTCGACCCGCGCAGCACGTCGGCCGGCTCGGTGATGCCGTCGTATGCCTTCCTCGAAGTTACCACCATCGACATCGACGACGGCGCGCTCAAGCTCGCCGCGATGAAGCAGCTCGGCGTCCCTTACACCAACGAGCACATCGCGAACGCCAGTCTGCTGACCGAGTACCAGGGTAAGGCGGTCTCCGCCGAGCTCGCCGCGCAGGGCATCGATCTGTCCTGGAACAGCGAGATGACCGCGCTCATCTCGTATCTCATGCGGCTTGGCAATCAGCCGAAGGACCCGCTCGGCGACGTGATGACCAAGGGCCAGTCGCTGTCCGGCAAGTTCCCGGGCGGTCCTGCTGCCACCCTGCCCTGAACGGCCCGAGCTATTCTCCGAGACTCCCACAGAGGTTCCTATGTTGCGTGAAACGCTCTCCCAGACCGACCTCCTCGTCTGGCCCGTGTTCGCATTCGGGCTCTTCCTGGCGACCTTCGTCTTCATCTCCGCGCGCGTCTTGCTGCGCGGCAAGAAGGACGCGCGGTCGCAGGCGATGGCGCTCCTGCCCCTATCCGAAGACGCGGAGATCCGACGATGAGTCCACACTCAGATGCCCAGCCCGACGTCGAGACCAGTCACGAATATGACGGTATTCGCGAGAACGACAATCCTTTGCCCGCCTGGTGGTTGTGGACCTTCGCGCTGAGCGTGCTGTTCGCGATTGGCTATTGGTTCATGAAACAACAATGGCCATCGCTCAGCTCGTTCGAAGTCTACGGCGATGAAAAGGCGGAGTACGACCGCGTCGCCCTCGCGGTCGACATCGACCCGGTCGCGCTGCGCGCCTTGGCCAAGGATGCGAGCGCGGTCGCGGCCGGCAGTGCGCTGTACGACCTCAAGTGCGTGACCTGCCATGGCACGCGCGGCGAGGGCGCGGTGGGCCCGAACCTGACCGACAAGTTCTGGATCCATGGCGGCGACCCGAAGTCGCTCTACATGACTATCGCCGGCGGCTACCCGAAGCTCGGCATGCCGGAGTGGCGGGCCGTGCTCGAGGACGCGCAGGTCAAAGAGCTGGTCGCCTACATTCAGACGCTTCATGACACCAACGTGCCTGGCAAGCCTCCGCAGGGCACCGAGTACACCGCCGAGACCCAATGAGCGCGCCAGACCTCGATACCGTCGCCGTCCTCGATGAGCGAGGTCATCGCCGCTACGTGCTGCCGGCCGACGCGAAGGGGCGCTATTCGAGCCGCAAGCCGTGGGTCTATCTCGCGCTCATCGTGTTCTGGACGGCGTTGCCATTCATCAAGATTGCGGGGCAACCCGCGGTCTGGATCGACTTGCCGCGCCGTCACTTCTACCTCTTCGGCGCGACCTTCAACTCGCAGGATTTCTATCTCGCGTTCTTCGTGTTCACGGGCATCGGCTTCTCGCTAATCGTCGCGGCGGCCCTGTTCGGCCGCGTTTGGTGCGGCTGGGCGTGCCCGCAGACGGTCTTTCTCGACGGCGTCTTCCGCCGCATCGAACGGTGGATTGAGGGCCCTGCCGCCGAACGCAGGCGGCTCGCAAACGGGCCCTGGACCGGCGAGAAGATCCTGAAGAAGACCGCCAAGCACTTTATCTACCTCGTGCTGGCGACGCTCATCGCGCACATGTTCCTGTCCTATTTCGCGTCGGTCGACGGCCTCGGCAAGATGATTACCGAGGGCCCCGGCGAACATCCCGAGACGTTCGGCTGGGCGCTGGCGCTGACGGCTGTCGTCTATGGCAATTTCTGGTGGTTTCGCGAGCAGCTCTGCATCGTCATTTGTCCGTACGGGCGCCTCCAGTCCGCGCTCCAGGACCAGGATACGATCAATGTAATATATGACCATGTGCGTGGCGAGCCGCGCGGCAAGGCCAAGCAGAAGGAAGCGCTCAGCCTTGGTGACTGCGTCGACTGCAACCGCTGTGTCGCGGTCTGTCCAACCGGCATCGACATCCGCCAGGGCAATCAGCTCGAGTGTATCGGCTGCGCCTACTGCATCGATGCGTGCGACGACGTGATGGTCAAGCTCGGTCGCCCCGAGGGCCTCATCCGCTACGACTCACAGCGCGCCGTCGAGACCCAGAAGCGGCGCTTCTGGCGCCCGCGCGTCTACTTCTACGGCTTCATGGGCGTGGTCGGCCTCGCGGTCGCGGTGCTGGTGATTTCCGCCAACCAGCCATTCGAAGCCCAGGTCCTGCGCGCGTCCGGCAGCGCCTTCGTGGTGGTCGACGGGGCCGTCGAAAACCAGGCGCGCGTGCACCTCGTCAACAAGCACGGCGCCCCCGCGACGTTCCGTATCTCGGTCCCTGGCGACCAGGCCCGCTACGTTCAACTGCCGCAGCCCGAGGTCACGCTCGAGGCCTTCGGCGACCACGACCTGCCCGTACTCGTGCGGATCCCGGCGGCCGAGTGGCGGCGCGGCATCGTCATCGAGTTCGACGTGAGCGACTCGTTGTCGATTACCCGACGCGTGACGCTCGAGGTGCTCGGACCCAATCGGGTCATCGCCCCTGCACCTCCAAGCCCAGGCGCCCCTCGATGAAGTGCCCAATGATGTGGTGGATCTCCGGTGTCATCATTGTCGTAATAGCACTCGACATCGTGGTGCTCGTGCTGGCGCACACATGAACAGCGCCTACACGCAGCTCCTGTCGGTGGGACTCGTGTGGATGAGCTTCCACTGCGCGGGCATGTGTGGGCCGCTCGTCATCGGCCTCGATGTCGCAGGCGTCGCGCAGGGCCTGCCGGCCTCGCGCGGGGTGCTGCGGATAGCGACCTATCAGCTCGGGCGCATGACGACCTTGATGGCGCTAGGTGCCCTGGCCGGCCTCGTCGGTCGCGGACTTACCCAGGTCATCGAGCCTGCCGGTGCGGTCTTCGCGTTGCTGTTCGGGTTGGTCGTCGCCGCGACCCTGGGCGTGAAGCTCGTGCGCGGGGCGGTCCGTGCGAGGGCAGCGCGCAGGACTAAATCGGCTCTGGTTGCAGACCGTGACAACAACGATATCCCGGCCTGGACGCGCGTGCGTCCAGGGCCCACCCGGCTCGAGCTCGGGCGCCCCCGGCGGCGTTGGTCGCTGAGCGCTCTGCTGCGCCCCTTGTCACTCACGACGAGCTTCTCTGGCACCTGGCTACTCGGCGTGCTGATGGGGTTCCTGCCGTGCATGATCGTCATCTGGGCGCTCGGCCTGGCGGCGACCACGGCCTCGCCGCTCGACGGTGCGTTCGTGATGATGTTGTTGGTCGCAATGACGACGCCGGTGTTGCTCGGGGTGACGTTGCTCCCGCGCGCACTGCCGCGCAGAGCACGACGCGTATTGCCCTATGTACTCATGGCAATCTCGGCGACCTGGCTCATCGCGGTCGGGCTCGCTGGCCTCGGCGTGATGCCGCATCGTCACATCGCGGTCGGTGAGCTGACGATCATGCTCTGGTGACAGCGACGTCCCGCTCCGTGCGACCTTGCACGGCGGGGGTGTTCGAAAGCTCACGCGCGTGCGGTCCGTGCCCGCGCTGGCCTCGCAAAGCAGGCACAGCCGGCGCGGCGCTCTTGGCCTGGCACGTGCACAAATCCTCTTGCATGATGACCGCAACGACCGCAACGACCGCAACGACCGACCCCTCCCGCCTCGCCAGCCTCCCCTCGCCGGATCTGATCGCCCGCTACGACGTGCCCGGTCCGCGCTACACGAGCTATCCGACCGTGCCGTGCTGGGATGGCGCACCGAGCGCGCGCGCCTGGCTCGGTGCGCTGGACGAAGCGCTCGAAAGAGAACGTGGCGCCGCGGTCTATGTGCACATCCCCTTCTGTCGCAGCCTCTGCACCTACTGCGGCTGCACGACACGCATCACCCAGAAGCCGGTCGGTGGGCCCTACGTGGCCACTTTGGCCGCCGAGTGGCGCATCCTGCGCGAAGGACTCGGGCGTCGCAGCGTGCCGATCGGCGAGCTCCACCTGGGCGGCGGCACGCCCACCTTCCTGTCGCCCGACGAGCTCTCCTTCCTCTGTGACGAGCTGCTCGCCGAGGTCACCTCCGACGCCGAACTCTCGCTGGAGGCCGACCCGCGCGTCACGACCGACGCGCACCTGCAGGCGCTCGCGAGCCGCGGCTTTCGGCGCTTGAGCCTCGGCGTCCAGGACTTCGATGCGACCGTGCAGCGCGCCATCCATCGCGTGCAGTCCGAAGCGCAGGTCCGCGATGTGACCGAATGGGCACGCGCCCTCGGCTTCGAGAGTGTCGGCTACGACCTCGTCTACGGTCTGCCACACCAGACGCTCGCGTCGATCGATGCGACGATCGCGGCGGTCTTGCGGCTCGCACCCGACCGCATCGCGTTCTACGGCTATGCCCACGTACCTTGGGTCAAGCGCGCGCAGCGCGGGTTCAGCGAAGCCGACTTGCCCGATGCAACGCTTCGGCGGGCGCTCTACGAACACGGCCGCGAGCTCCTGACCGCGGCCGGCTACCAGGTGGTCGGCATGGACCACTTCGCGCTGCCGACCGACCGACTCGCGCTCGCGGCCGCTGCAGGCACGGTCCATCGCAACTTCATGGGCTATACGCACCGGCGCAGCGAGCCGCTCATCGGCCTCGGGGTATCGGCGATCGGCGACAGTGGGAGGTCGTTCGCGCAAAACGAGAAGGAGGTCGAAGACTACGAACGTCGGGTCGGCGCGGGCACGCTCCCGCTGACGCGCGGGCACGTCCTCACACACGAAGACCGCGTCTTGCGCGACCACATCCTGGCGCTGATGACCCGCTTCGAGACCACCTGGGTGCCAGGTGGCGAAGGCTGGACCCCCTTCCTCGACACGCTCGCCGAGCGCCTCGCGCCAATGTGCGTCGATGGGCTCGTGCAGCTCGAAGCCGGCTCCTGTCGCCTCACGACGCTTGGCGAGCGCTTCGTCAGAAATGCCTGCATGGCCTTCGACGAGCGCTTGTCGCGCCGAATTGCAGGCACGAATCCGGTGTTCAGCCGCACCGCCTGAGCAACTTCCGTCTGTTGTCGCCAACGGCTGCGTTCGCCACGCCGGTCTGTGCCTCGAGCTCCACGTTCAGCTTCGCAGGATGCGCCGTGGACAGTAGCGTCTCAGACGCGTACGCAAACCCTCGAGTGCGCAGCGCGCGCTCGCGCGTGATGCACTCGAATTCGTTCGCCGCGGCGGCCACCTTGACCGAGACCTTTCCCACTTCGCTCTACGAACAGCTCCTCGACGGCGTGCCCGATGCGATCGTCGTGGTCGACGGCAGCGGCATCATCGTGCTCGTCAACCGCCAGACCGAGGTGATGTTCGGCTTCGAGCGTAGCGAGCTCATCGGTCACCCCATGGAGCTGCTCGTCCCCGATCGGCTTCGCGCCGGCCATGTAGGCCATCGCGCGCGCTTTGCATCGGCGCCGTCGGTGCGCGCCATGGGCACCGGCTTGCTGCTCACCGCCCGCCGCCGCGACGGCAGCGAGGTGCCGGTCGAGATAAGCCTCGGCCCGCTTGAAACATCCACCGGCCGCCTCACCACCGCCGCGATCCGCGATGTCAGTGAGCGGCGTGCGCTCGAAGAGGAACGACAACGCAGCACCTGGTTCCTGAAGAGCGCGCTCGAGAGTATCGGCGATGCGTTCACCCTGGTCGACGCAGACGATCGCGTCGTGCTCGTCAACAGCGGCGCCCGCCAGCTCTTCGACGGCGGGCTCGCCGGGCCGCCCGAGACGTGGACCTTCGGTGCAATCCTCGAAGGCTGCTTCACGAGCGGTCTCATCGATGGCAGCGACGAAGGCAACGAAGCTGTGCGGCAGCGCTGGCTCGCCTATCATCGCGCGCCGGTCGGCGCCCTCGAGCTCAAGATCAGTGGCAGCCGCACGTTGCGCATCACGGAGCGCAAGACCGCCGAGGGCGGTGCCATCATGTTGGTCGCCGACGTGAGTGACGAGATTGGGCGCACCGACGAGCTGCGGCGCGCACGCGAACAGGCGGACGCAGCCAACGCCGCCAAGAGCGAGTTCCTCGCCTCGATGAGCCACGAGCTGCGGACCCCGCTCAACGCCGTCCTCGGCTTCACCCAGTTGTTGCAACGCGATCGCAAGACGCCGCTCACCGACCGCCAGCAGGAGCGGCTCGCGCACGTGATGAGTGGCGGCGAGCACCTCCTCAAGTTGATCGACGACGTGCTCGACCTCGCTCGCATCGAGGCACGCAGCGTCATGATCTCGCCCGAGCCCGTGACCCTCATCGAGGTGCTGGCCGAGGTGCGCTCATCGCTCGAGCCGCTCGCCGCGCGCGCCGGCGTGACGCTCCATGTGCAGCCGCCGCCAGCGCAGACGGCCACGGTGCGGGCCGACCGCACGCGCCTCGTGCAGATCCTGATGAACTTCGGCTCGAACGCGATCAAGTACGGTCGCACGGGCGGACACGCGACCTTCCGGCTCGAGCCGCAGCCGACCAGCGTACGCATCTGCCTCGTCGACGACGGCATCGGCATCCCCGGTGCCCACCGCTCGCGCATCTTCGAGCCCTTCCAGCGGGCAGGCCAGGAGACGGGTTCGATCGAAGGTACCGGCATCGGCCTCACGATCTCAAAGCGGCTGGCCGAGCTGATGGGCGGCTCGGTCGGCTTCGAGAGCACCGAGGGACATGGCTCGATCTTCTGGGTCGATGTGCCTATCCACACCGAGTCCAGCGCCGTCGTCGCGCCGACCAGCGCCTCGATCTTCGCGCGCTCACCGCTTGGCGAGCCCGGGCCGAAGAGCCTCGTCATCTACGTCGAGGACAATCCGTCGAACATCGCCTTCATGCGTCACGCGCTCGAAGACCTGCCCCGCATCGAGCTCCTCACCGCAGCCAGCGCAGAGGTCGGACTCGAGCTGATCCGCTTGCACCTGCCGAAGGTCGTCATCATGGACCTCAACCTGCCGGGCATGAGCGGAATCGAAGCGACTCGCCTCCTCGCGAGCTGGCCTGAGACTCGGGCTATCCCGGTCATCGCGCTCACCGCCGCGGCGATGACCCAGGACACCGCGCGCGCCTCGGGCGCCGGCTTCTATCGATATCTCACCAAGCCCGTTCGACTCGACGAGCTGAGCGCTGTGCTGGAAGAGCTGCTCGCGACGTAGCTGTGCGATCGCTCCCACGCCTGTGCGAAAGCCCGCGCGCAGTCGGCACACCTTGCGGCTTACTGGCCCGTGCTCTGGAGCTATCACCATTGGCACACATGCTGCTCATGGCCTCCTCGCGGAGGACATGATGGAATCGATCTGGCTCGTGGCATACGACTTCTCGCGGCTCGCCCACGCCGCCCTGGCAACGGCGGCCGACATGCTCGCGAAGCAAGGCGGCGGGCAGCTGATTGTGGTGCACGTGCACCAGCTCGGCACGGGGGTCGATGGCAACAGCATCGATCTCGCCCTCGTCGCATCGAGCGAGCTCGAGCATGCCTACATCAACGACGCTGAGCGACAGCTCGCCGAAGATGTTGCCGCCATCCGCAACGCCAATGTGACCGTCTCGTGCGAGGTGATCCACGGCCGCGCCGCGACCGTGCTCTGCAACCGCGCGAGCGAGACCAAGGCCCAGCTGCTCGTGGTCGGTAGCCATGGCCGCCGCGGCCTCGAACGCCTCGTGCTCGGCAGCGTCGCGGAGTCGATCCTGCGCCACGCGCCGTGCTCGGTCCTGGTCGTCAAAGCTCCATTCACTGCGGCTCAGAGCAGTACCAGCGACGTCGCCGTCAGCTGACCCGAGGGCTATCGCGGCGCCGAAGCTCGCTGGAGGCGATCGGCGACCGCGGCCGAGAGCGACCCGGGGGGCGGCGTAACGACCAGAATGAGGTCGGGAGATGTCGCGTCGACCTTGCGCAGCGCGGCGTAGAGCTGCTGTGCCCAAGACTTGGCGCTGTGTCCGAGCTGGTCGTCGCCGAGGACAACCACGTTCAGGTGCGAGAGCGCTGCGGCACGCGCTGCGAGCTCGCCACGCGGCACCAGCTCGAGGCGCGCGCGCGGGGCGTAGTGGCTCGCGAGCTGACCGGGAGCGGTCGCGCGCTCGCCGACCGCGGTCGTAGCCGCATGCGTGCGGAGCCCGACCGGACGACCGAGGACCTCGGCGATCTGAGCGGGTGTGATAGCACCCAGGCGCAACACGACAGGGTCGATGCCGCCGAGGCGGCTGAGGTCGACGATGGTCGACTCGATCCCGACCTCGCAGGCACCGCCGTCGAGGATGCCGTCGACATCATCCGCGAGATCGAGCGCGACGTGGGCCGCGGTGGTTGGCGAGACATGGCCGAAACGATTGGCCGAAGGCGCGGCGATCCCAGATCCCAGGCCCGCTAGCACCGCCTGCGTAAGGGGATGCGCCGGCACCCGCAGGCCAACCGTCGCCAGCCCACCGGTCACCGCGTCGAGCGCGAGCGGCCCCCGTGGCAACACCATCGTGAGCGGTCCGGGCCAGAAGCGCTCAGCCAAGAGCCATGCCTCGGGCGGAACCTCGGCCCAGCCTGGGAGGTGATCGGCGTCGGCGAGGTGCACGATCAACGGGTGGTGCTCTGGCCGACCCTTGACCTTGAAGACGCGTGCGACCGCGGCGGGATCGAGCGCGTTGGCACCGAGGCCGTAGACCGTCTCGGTCGGCAACGCCACCAGGCCGCCATCACGCAGGATTGAAACCGCGTCCACGACCGACACGAGCCGGTCAGTCGCGCCAAAGTCGTCGGAGCTCGCGAATGGATGCGGGGCAGACGGCTTCATAGCGCGCGCATAGCAGGTCCCCACGGCGACGGGAACGAAGCCGATCCGGGTATCGGGCTCCACCCCTCGCAACAACCGATAACCAACGGCCAACCCGGATCGTCATCGTTGCTTTCCCGATCCCAGGGCGCTAGAAGCCCGTCGGGATGAGTACCGAACCCTCCGGAGGCGCCTCAATGAACGCTGCGACGACTGTCGCCGCTGGTGGCGTAGCGGCCGCTGGTGGTTCGTCCCCCTCGCCGAAGGGCGAAGTACGTAGCGCCAGGATCGCTTGGATCGTCATCAGCATCTCGATGGTGATCGGCGCCGCGCTCGGCGTGCTGGTTTACGTGCGCGCCTCCGAAGGCAGCGTCGTGATCGCGCACGATTACCACGACATGCGGGCACGTGGCCTGACCCTCGAGGCCGAGGGCTGCGTCGAAGCGAGCCTAGACTGGTTCAACCAGTGCGGCGCGGTCGGAAAGATGTGCATCGACGCGGTGCCGCGCATGGTCGGCGAGTGCCTTGCGGCCAAGGATCGCTCGGCCGCGTGCGTAAAGAACGGCAACGACCTCAAGTCGTCGCAGTGGGCCTACACCCATTGCAAAGAGCTCGGGATCGACAAGTCTTCGAAGAAGCCGGTCAAAGAGTCGTGCACGACGGCGTGGCGCGCCTTCGACTCGTGGTGCAAGTCGGGTCAGACCGGCGTTGCGCTATGATGGCCCCGGTCAAGTCGGCGATCGCCAAGGTCATGAGCCCGCGCGTGCTGTTCGGCACGGCCATCGGGGCTGCGCTCGCGACCTGGATCATGCTGCTCATCGGCGGCACCGTGAACCCGACTGGCAGCTCGCTCGCGTGCACCTGGCAGGCAAGCGATCTGTTGTTCCCGACCTGCAACGGCTCGGCCTTCCCGACGATGACCGGCGGCGTCCTCTACGAGCACGGCCATCGCCTGTGGGGCTGGCTGGTCGGCATGTTCACCGTCGCGACCCTGCTTGGCGCTTGGGCCCGTCCCGAGGTCGTGACCCGCACCAAGTGGGTAGCGTTCGGGGCTCTGTTCCTCGTGCTCGGACAAGGCCTCCTCGGTGGCCTCACGGTGAAGCTCGGGCTCAACCCGTACCTCTCGACTGGGCATCTGGTGCTCGGCTACAGCTTCCTGTCGCTGCTGGTCGTGATCGCCTGGCGCCTCGCACCAAGCCGCAGCGCCGACCCGAGCAACGGCCTGCGCCTGCCGCGTAAGCTCATCGGCTTCGCGGCCGTGGTGGTGTTCCTCCAGATCGTGCTCGGCGGCATCATCCGCCACTTCGGTGCCGGACTCGCTTGTGGCGCCGACCCGATCGGCTGCCAGGGCGGGGGCTTCTGGCCGGCCCATTATCAGCAGCAGCTCCACATGAGCCATCGCTTCCTCGGCTACGGCGCGGCCCTCCTGGTGATCGGCGCCTCATTCTGGGCCGCCTCGCGCGCCCGTGCAACGGCTCGACCCGCCGTCGCCAAGCTCGCGCTGGTGCCGGCGGTGATCGTGCTCGCGCAGGTGACCCTCGGGCTCTTGACGATCATCACCGGTGAGGTCGTCGCGGTCGCGTTCCACACCGCCTTCGGTGGGCTCTTGTTGGCGACGCTGGTTGCGCTCTGGGCGGGCTTTGGACCGCTTGGTGCGCCGCGTGCGCGGGCCGCCGGCTCGACCTCGATTCCCGCAGCAGCCCGGAGGAGGGCCACCGCATGAGCGCGTCAATCGATGCAACGCCGGTGCGCGGGCCGCTCTTCGTGGCGCGCGACTACATCGCCCTGACCAAGCCCGCGATCAACCGCATGTGCCTCCTGATGGCGGCCGGCGGCATGTTCCTCGCCAACGGCTACTTGCGCATCGGCTCCGAGTCCAAAGCGGGCTTTGCGATCGGCGTCGGCACGGCGATCCTCGGGCTCATCGGGACGGCGCTTGCGGTGGCGAGCGCCAACGCGCTCAACATGTGGCTCGAGCGCGACACCGACAAGCTCATGCGCCGCACCAAGGACCGCCCGCTGGCGGCCCAGCGCATCTCAGCCGACGGCGCGCTCGTGTTCGGCGTAGCGCTCGGAGTCGCGGCGGTCGCCATCCTGGCGGTCGCGACCAACCTCGCGACGACACTCATCGGGCTCCTCGCGATCGTGAGCTATGTCGGGATCTACACTCCGCTGAAGTATAAGGCGCCGCTGGCGCTGGTCGTCGGTGCCGTCCCGGGCGCCGTGCCGCCGCTGATGGGCTGGACCGCGGTGACTGGCTCGCTCGATGTACCGGGCCTCGTGCTCTTCGCGATCCTGTTCGTCTGGCAGATGCCGCACTTCATCGCGATCTCGGTCGTGCGTCGGCGTGACTACGAGACAGCCGGTATCCGGACGGTGCCTGGTGTGCGCGGTCTGGTCGTCGCGAAGTGGCAGGCACTGGCTTGGTCGCTGGTGTTGCTGCCGACGAGCCTCGCCCTATGTCTGACGGGTGTCTCGGGTGTCGTCTATGGCGTCACTGCGGGCATCGCGAGCACGATCTTCCTCGTGATGACGGCGCTCGGTCTGCGCGATCATGGCGCCGAGAACAAGTGGGCCCAACAGCTCTTCGTGGCCTCGATCATCTATCTGCCGGTTCTCATCGCGGGCCTCGCGGTCGACGTGCTGCTGTGAGCAATCACGCGGCGGCCGCCGGCGCGGCCGAAGTCGCTGGCGGCGATGTGCTGCTCGAGATGCGAGACGTGGCGTTCGCCTGGAAGAAGGGTCGCGGGGTCCTGAAGGGGCTCTCGATCGACTTGCATCGGGGCGAGCACCTCGCGTTGCTCGGACCCAACGGCTCCGGCAAATCGACCGCCCTGTCGTTGTGTGCCGGGCTCTATCGGCCGGACGCAGGGTCGATCAGCTGGCGCTTCGATGGGCAACGGCTGGCACCCGACAGCGCAAAGGCTCGCGCCCGCTTCGGCGTGGTCTTCCAACATCCGGCCCTCGACCAGCAGCTGTCGGGCCGCGACAACCTCATCCTCGCCGGGCACATCGCGGGCTTGCCACGCCCTCAGATCAGCGCGCGCGTGACCGAGCTGCTCGAGGTCTCGGCCCTCACCGGTCGCGCCGACGAGCGCGTGAAGACCTACTCCGGCGGTATGCGTCGGCGCCTCGATCTCGCTCGCGCGATCTTGTCGGAGCCGGACGCGCTGCTCCTCGACGAGCCAACCGTTGGCCTCGACGCCGAAGCGTTCGAGCGTTTCTGGCAGCACCTGCGGGCGCTACGGCAGAGCACCGGTCTCACGCTCATCGTCGCGACTCATCGGCCAGAAGAAGCCGCGCGCTGCGACCGCCTCGTGATGATCGACCAGGGCCGCGCCGTACACGATGGCACGCCGGAAGCGACGGTGCGCGCGATCGGCCAGGACCTGCTCGCGCTGAGGGCCGAACGACCCGACGAGATCGCCAGCACCGTACAGGCCCGCCTCGGCCTCGTCGCACGCGTGACCGGCGTCGCTGAAGCGACCTGCGAAGTGCCACTCGGCGAAGACGGCGCGCGCCTCCTCGTGCAGGTGGTCGAGCTCTTTGCGGGCGGTCGCCTCGACGCGATCGAGCTGCGCCGCCCGACCCTCGGTGATGCGTTCCTGAAGCTCACCGGCAGCCACCTCGCCGCTGACGTCGACGCGGAGGCAGCGTGAACAGCGCCGGTAGTGATGTCGTGCACGAGGCGCCGCCGCACGAGGGCCAAGCCGTGACGGCAAAGCCGCTGTCACGTCCGCGCAGGCCGGAAATGGGCCTCGTCATCGGACTCGCCCGTCGCGACCTGATGCGGCTGCGCAAGGACACCGCGCGCTGGATTGGCCTCGTGCTTCAGCCCCTCTTGCTGTGGGCGCTCCTTGGCTCCGGCCTGGCAGAAGTCTTTACGGTGCCGGGTCGACCCGACGTCGACTACCACCGCTACTTCTTCCCCGGTCTGGTCGTCATGATTGGCCTCTTCACCGCCATCTTCGCGACGATGGCGGTCATTGAAGACCGCGACCACGGCTTCTTGCAGCAGGTCCTGGTGGCACCTGGATCGCGCACCTCGATGGTGTTCGGCAAGGTGTTGGGCGTGCTGTTCATCGCGCTCGTGCAGTTCGCGCTGGTGGTGCCGGCCGCGACCATCGCCGGCTATGACCTCGGCGCCATCTCGTGGGGCCTGCTGCTGCTCGGCTACGTGCTCGGCGTCATCACGCTGACCGGCTTCGCGTTCGCGTTGGCGTGGGTGTCGCGCACCACCAGCGGCTATCACGCGGTCATGGGCGTGCTGCTCATCCCGCTGTGGCTCGTTTCGGGCGCGGTCTTTCCCCTGCCCAACCATGGCTTCCTCGGCGTCATCGGTTTCGTGGACCCGATGACCTACATGGTCGACGCGATGCGCCACGGGTTCGAAGGTGGCAGCGCAGACCTCGCTTTCACTTCGCCGCTCATCTCATTCGTGGTGCTCGCGGCGCTGGCCGGCTTCGCCGTGATGCTCGCAGCGTTCGTCGCGCGCCGTCCGGTCGGAGGTCTCGCATGAGTGCGTCGCCCGCAAGCACCGAAGCGGCTCCACCGACCACGTTCATGCGCAAGTGGATCTGGTGGATTGCAGCCGCGGTTGGCGTGCTGTCACTGTCCGTACTGAAGCTCGGGCAGTCGTCAAACCTGCAGCAGCTCCAGGTCCTGTACGTGCTGCCCAAGTTCGAGCTCACCGGCCAGGACGGCAAGCCCTTCGGCAGCGCCGAGCTCGACGGCAAGGTCTGGATCGCGAGCTTCGCGTTCACCTCGTGCCGGGTCGAGTGCCCCGCCATTGGCCGCACCATGAAGACATTACAGGACAAGCTCGCTGGTACCCCGGTCGAGTTCGTGACGATCAGCGTCGACCCGGAGTTCGACACGCCCGCCGCGCTGACGACCTGGGGCCAGTCCTTCGGCGCCGACTTCGCCCGCTGGCACCTGCTGACCGGCGCTCGCAAAGACATCGAAGCCCTGGTCATCGGCGATGAGAAGGCCGGCGGCTTCCGCACCCACATGGGCGAGCGCAGCGAAGCCAATGGGCTCGTCCAGATCGCCCACACGATGAAGCTGGTCCTGGTCGACCAGTTTCGCGGCATCCGCTTCTACTTCGACGCCAACGACGACAAGGCGCTGGCATTGCTCGTCGACCACGCCAAGGCGCTTGCCAAGGAAGGAGCTGACCGATGAACCGCAGCCTACTCGCGTTGCTCCTATCGCTCGTGACTCTGGGCAGCGCATGCGGCGGCCCCGGTTACGACAAGCCAATTCAGCTCGGTGGGCGCCTCGTGCAGCCCGACGTGCTCAATCGGGGCCGCGACCTGTTCAACCGCTTCTGCGCGACCTGTCATGGCTACGACGGCAAGGCCGAGACCTCGCAGGCGCGCCAGCTCGACCCGCGTCCGCGCGACCTGACCACGGCCCAGTTCAAGCGCGTCGCTACGCCGGGCGCGCTCCCCACCGACGCCGAGCTCACGACCATCATCCGCAATGGCATCCCCGGCACCGGTATGCCTGCTTGGCCTCAGCTCCAAGGCGATGACCTTGATGCTGTCATGCAATACCTGAAAACCTTTTCGCCACGCTGGAACAGCGAGGCGACAACAGACCCAAAAAGAGCGAGGAAGGCTCCATGAACGTGTTGCCAGTCGGCAGTGACGCTGCTAGCTTCCGCGCCGCTTCCCGGGCCACCCCTGTCAAGGGCCAGCCGACAAGTCCCATGGGCATGGGACACGAGGAAGTCGAGGGCAGCTGCTTGGCAGCCTTCGCGAGTTCAAACGAGGCACAGATGCCTCGCATTTATGAGGGTGTCGGTGCCATCGCGGCCCGCACGCCACTGGTTCAACCCCCGCAAGTTGCGCGCTGAGGAAGGGGATATTCGACGTGGCTCAGATATTTCCTCGCTGGACCAACAAGATACCGCTGATGGTCGGGGTCGGTACCCCCGTCGCCTTGTGCGGCGTCGTGTTCGTCATCTGGTACTACTTCTCGCCGCGCTTCACGGACGTCGGCTACCAGCCGCATCAGCCCGTGCCGTTCTCGCACAAGCTGCATGCAGGCCAGATGGGCCTCGACTGCCGCTACTGCCACTCGACGGTCGAGAGCTCGAGCTTCGCCTCGATCCCGCCGAACGCGACGTGCATGAACTGCCACGCCAACCTCGACCTGGGTGAGCGTCAAAAGCGCGTGCAGCCGCTCATCGACAGCTACGAGGGCAAGAAGTCGCTCGAGTGGGTGAAGGTCCATATGTTGCCGGACTACGCCTACTTCAACCACGCCGTGCACCTCAACTCGGGTGTCGGTTGCTCGTCATGCCACGGCCGCATCGACCAGATGGAGATCGTGGCGCAGGACCAGCCTCTATCGATGGGCTGGTGCCTCGACTGCCATCGCAATCCAGAGCCAAACCTGCGGCCCACTGACCAGATCACCAACATGGCCTGGAGCGAGGCTGACGCCGAGGCGTACGACGCGGCCAAGGACCCGACCCGCAAGCGCAAGTTCGACGCAGCGACGGTCATGGCGAACGTTGCGCGTCCCGCTGACCATCTCAACCCGCCGATCTCGAATTGCTCCGGGTGCCACCGATGACCACGAACCTGAACCTGTCTGAATCGCGTGAGCTCGATCACGAGATTGGCCACGAAATTGGCCACGAGGTCGACGAGCCCGAGGCGACCGACGTCGAGCTCGATGGCGTCTCGCGTCGCACATTCCTAAACATCATGGGCGCCTCAGCAGCACTCGCCGGCGTCGGCATGTCGGGGTGCATCCGCAAGCCCGTCACCAAGATTGTGCCCTACGCGACGCGTCCCGAGGACGTCGTCGAAGGCGTGCCGCTGTTCTTCGCGAGCGCGTATCACGAAGGCGCCACGGTCACCGGCATCATCGTCGAGAGCCACGAAGGTCGGCCGACCAAGATCGCCGGCAACAAGGCTCACCGCGACTCGCTCGGTGCGACCAACGCGACGACGCAGGCCTCGGTGCTCGGCCTATACGACCTAGATCGCTCGACCATGCCGCACGGCAAGCTCCCGCGTGAACAGGCCAGCGAGGAGCAGGCAACAGAGGCTCCGCACGGTGCAGCCCACGGCGGTGCCGCCGGCGCGCTGAGCTGGGACGCAGCCTGGGCCGAGTTCGACAAGCTCGCGGCCGCGGCCAAGGGCCAGCAGATCGCCATCGTGCTGCCCTCGGTGATGTCGCCGACGACGCGCCGCCTCCTGACCGAGGCCAAGACGTCCTTTCCGCAGGCGCGCTTCTTCCGCTCCGACCTCCTGTGGCCCGCGGCCGCGATGGGTGCGGCACAGACGATCGCTGGCAACGGCAGCTATGCGCTGACCCACCTCGACAAGGCCGACGTGGTCGCGGCGTTTGACGCCGACATCCTCGGTGGCGAGCCTGGCAGCGTGCGCATGACCAAGGGCTTCTCCAAGAAGCGCAAGGTCAGTGGCCCCGGCCAGCCGATGAACCGCCTCTATGTCGTCGAGCCGACGTTCTCGTCGACCGGCGCCGTCGCGGACCATCGCGCTCGCGTGAAGGCTGCCGATGTCGGCAAGGCCCTGGGACTGCTCGCAAGCGAACTCGGCAAGAACGGCGTCACGGTCGACGCGGCCCTCGCGGGCGCCCTGCCCCAGGCCAACCTCGACGCGCGTAGCACCAGGCTCATCGCATCACTCTCGAAGGACCTGGCAGGCCATCGCGGCGCGGCGGTCGTCACGGTCGGCGTGCGTCAGCCCGCGTGGGTGCATGCCCTCGGCTACGCGATCAACGTGGCGCTAGGCGCTGGCGATGGCCCGCAGACGTGGCACAACGACCCCACCATGCCCGTGTTCGAGGACCTCGCGGCCTTCGCGCAGGGCCTGACCGGCAAGGCGTTCCAGACGATCTTCGTGATCGACGCCAACCCCGCCTTCACGAGCCCCGGTGGGCTCGGTATTGCGGCCGCGCTCGCAGACGCGAACCTCGTGCACGCTGGCATCCACAGCGACGAGACGGGCCGCCGCGCGACGCTGCACATCCCGCTCTCGCACTACCTCGAGGCGTGGGGTGACCTCCAGTCGCTCTCGGGTGTGACCTCGGTACAGCAGCCGCTGATCGACCCCTTGCACTACACGCCCAGCGCGCTCGAGGTGCTCGGCCGGCTCGTTCGCGGCAGGAGCATCGGCGGCTACGACCTCGTTCGCGAGACGTGGAAGCTCGACGAGGCGACCTGGGAAGCCTGGCTTCACGACGGCGTTCGCGCCGGCGAACTCGAGGCTCCGGGCGCTCCGGGCACGATCGACTTCGGCAAGGCCGCCGACCTCGTGCGCGTCGGTGCCCAGACCATGGCCGGCGGCGTATCGCCTTCGGCTGCCGTTGCCGCATCGGAAATCATCTTCGACCTCGACCCGAACCTGCTCGACGGACGCTTCGCGAACAACGGCTGGATGCGCGAGCTGCCGCATCCGATGTCGAAGATCACGTGGGACAACGTCGCGCTGATGAACAAGGCGACGGCCAACGGACTCTCCGACGGTGAGCTGGTCAAGGTCACCGTCGACGGCAAGTCGGTAGAGCTGCCGGCCCACGTCCTGCCCGGTGTCGCCGACGGTGTGGTCGTGCTCTCGCTCGGCAATGGTCGTCGCGGCCTCGGTCGGGTCGCCAACCAGTTCGGCTACGACACCTACCCGGCGCTGCCTGCCAACTTCGAGTCGGCTGGTTGGTTCGCGTCCGGCACGTTCACCTCGACCGGTGAATCGGTGAAGCTCGCCAACGTGCAGCCCAAGGGCAACAGCCTCACACCGCGTCCGGTCGTCGGCTTCGGTCCCAAGGCCTCGCCCGACACCTACGCCAACGGCAAGGGTGTCGAGTCGTACGAGCCGCGCATCATCGCGCTGCAGGCGACGCTCGACCAGTACGCCAAGCAGCCCGACTTCCCAGACAAGATCAACGACCGGATCATGCCGGATGAAAAGGTCAAGTCGTGGATGTACCCGGAGCGTCCCAACCAGAAGGATCTGGCCGGCGGCGCGACGACCGATGACGTCTATTTGAACGGCGTGCATCAGTGGGGCATGTCGATCGACCTCAACGTGTGCACCGGTTGCAATGCCTGCACCACGGCTTGCCAGGCCGAGAACAACATCGCGGTCGTCGGCAAGAAGCAGGTCCTCAATGGCCGCGAGATGCACTGGATCCGTCTCGACCGCTACTTCAGCGGCACCGATGACGAGGTCGAGGCCGTCCTGCAGCCGCTCCCTTGCCAGCAGTGTGAGACGGCGCCGTGCGAAGCGGTCTGTCCGGTCAAGGCCACAGCCCACTCGAATGAGGGGCTCAATGACATGATCTACAACCGCTGCATCGGCACCCGCTACTGCTCGAACAACTGCCCGTTCAAGGTGCGCCGCTACAACTGGTTCAACTTCAATCTGGACCTGCACCCGCTCGAGCAGATGCAGAAGAATCCAGACGTGACCGTGCGCTTCCGCGGCGTCATGGAAAAGTGCACCTACTGCGTGCAGCGCATCAATCGCGCGAAGATCCAGGCGAAGATCCACGGCAACGGACAGGTCCAGGATGGCGCCATCGAGACCGCGTGCCAGGAAGTCTGCCCAGCCGATGCCATCGTCTTCGGCGATCTGCGCGACACCAACTCGGCCGTCGTCAAGGCCAAGACGGAGCCGCGCACCTATCAGCTCCTGCGTGAGCTGAATCTCCGCGCGCGCACGACCTATCAAGCCAAGCTCAAGAACCCGAACCCGGACCTGGTCTGATATGGCCACACATCTGGAAGGCCGCGACTCGGCCAATGGCATGCACTTCGACGCACTGGATCCAGTATCGGGACGCGCACCGCTCGTCCTGAACAGTCCCAGCTTCGCCGACATCACCAACTCGGTAGCCGCGCCGATCGAACAGACCAGCTATCGCGGCTGGTGGATCGGCTTCTTCGCGGCCGTGATGATACTCGGCGTGCTGGTTGTGTCGGTTGGCTATCTCTTCTGGGAAGGCACTGGCATCTGGGGCATCAACAACCCCGTCGGCTGGGGCTGGGCCATCGTGAACTTCGTGTTCTGGGTCGGAATCGGCCACGCAGGCACGCTGATCTCGGCCATCCTCTTCCTCTTCCGGCAGAAGTGGCGCACGTCGATCAATCGATATGCAGAGGCGATGACCATCTTCGCCGTCATATGCGCCCTGGTATTCCCGACCATCCACGTCGGACGCGTCTGGCTCCTGTACTGGGTCTTCCCGATCCCCAACCAGATGCAGATGTGGCCGAACTTCATGTCCCCTCTGTTGTGGGACGTGTTCGCGGTCTCGACCTACTTCACCGTGTCGCTGCTGTTCTGGTACGTCGGTCTCATCCCCGACTTCGCCACCATGCGTGACCGCTCGCAGAGCAAGCTCCGCAAGGCGGTCTACGGCGCATTCTCGCTCGGTTGGCGCGGGTCGATGCGGCATTGGGTCAACTACGAGAAGGCCTACCTCATCCTGGCGGCACTCTCGACCCCCCTCGTGCTCTCGGTGCACACGATCGTGTCGTTCGACTTCGCGATCTCGAACCTGCCCGGCTGGCACACGACCATCTTCCCGCCCTACTTCGTCGCTGGCGCCATCTTCTCGGGCTTCGCGATGGTGCTGACGCTCGCCATTCCAGCGCGCAAGCTATTCAAGCTCGAGCACATCATCGCGACCAAGCACCTCGAGAACATGGCGAAGATCATCCTCCTGACAGGCAGCCTCGTCGGCTACGCCTACGCGATGGAGTTCTTCGTCGCCTGGTACTCCGGCAACGACTACGAGCTGTACACGTTCGTCAATCGCATGACTGGCGACTACTCGTGGGCCTACTGGATCATGATTAGCTGCAACGTCATCACGCCCCAGTTCTTCTGGTTCAAGAAGATGCGCCGCAGCGTGAAGGCGCTCTTCGTACTGTCGATCTTCGTGAACATCGGCATGTGGTTTGAGCGCTTCGTCATCGTGATGTCGCTGTCGTCCGACTTCATCCCGTCGTCGTGGGACTACTTCTCGCCGACCTTCTGGGACGTCTCGACGTTCGTTGGCACCTTTGGCCTGTTCTTCACGCTCTTCTTCCTCTTCTTGAGGTTCATTCCGATGATCGCGATTGCCGAGGTGAAGGCGGTCCTGCCTCAGGCCGACCCTCACTGGCATCCCGAGTCCGATGCGCACGACGCCGAGCACAAGGAGGCGCACGCCCATGGCTGAGCAGAAAGTATGGGGGCTTCTCGCCGAGTTCGAGACGCCACAGACGATCTTTACCGCGTGCGAGGGCGTGCGCGATGAGGGCTACCGTCATTGGGATGCGCACACGCCGTTCCCAGTGCACAACCTCGACAAAGCGATGGGCGTCCCCGCCTCCAAAGTGCCGTGGATTGTGCTCGCGATGGCGCTATTCGGCGCGACGGCCGGCTTCACGCTCCAGTGGTGGACGACCGCGGTCGACTATCCGGTGATGATCGCCGGCAAGCCTTTCGCGTCGTGGCCCGCGTGGATCCCGGTCACGTTCGAGCTCGCCATCCTGTTGGGTTCGTTCGGCGCGGTGTTCGGGATGCTCGGCCTGAACCGCCTGCCGACCTTGTATCACCCGCTGTTCAACTCGGACCGCTTCGAGCGCGCCTCGGACGACCGCTTCTTCATCTCGATCGAGTCGCGTGACCCGCTCTACGACGTAAAGAAGACGAAGAAGCTGCTCCAGAAGCTCGGCGCCACCCATGTCGAGGAGATCGCGGAATGAACCGCCTCATCGTCATTATCGCTCTAGCTGGGATTGCTGGTGGCTGCCGCGGCAACAAGTCGGCAGAGCCGCCGGTGCATCCGAACCTGAACATGGACTTCCAGCAGAACTACAAGCCGCAGGAAGCTAACACCTGGTTCCCCGATCATCGCGCCGTGCGCTTGCCGCCAGCGGGCGCGGTCGCGCGCAGCACGCGCGTGCCGAACTTCACGGCCCGCACTGAATCGCCGAACACTGCCGTGCCGGCTGCGAAGTCGGCCGACCCGGCCTTCTTCACAGGGCGGGGTGCAGACGGCCGCCTCATCGACGGCCTCCCGCCGAGCGTGCCGCTGACCGAAGCCCTGCTCGAGCGTGGCGAGGCGCGCTACGATATCTACTGCGCCCCGTGCCACGAAAAGAGCGGCTACGGCAATGGCATCATCGTGCAGCGTGGCCTCAAGGTCCCCCCGCCGAGCTACCATGACCCGCGCCTCCAGGCGATGCCGCTCGGCTACTTCTACGACGTCATCACGCACGGCAAGAATACGATGAAGCCCTACGCGGGCCAGATTGAGCCCGACGACCGCTGGGCCATCGCGGCCTGGGTGCGCGTGCTCCAGGTGAGCCAGCACGCCGCGGCCACCGACATCCCCGATGCCGAGCGTTCCAAGATCGAACGAGGTGCCCCGTGAGCGCATCCCATGCGGAGCTGCCGCAGCTAACCAGCGAAAACACGACGCTCCCGTCGGCAAGCCTCTGGCGCAAGTTCCCGTACATCGGGTTGGGCGTCGGCGTGGTGTGCCTGGCACTCGCCTACATCCTCGGCGTCTCGGTCACCCATGGGGGTGAGCATGGCGCGGAAGGCGGCGGTGAATCGCACCAGCAGTTCTTCCTGAGCTACCTGACGTCATTCATGTTCTGGCTCTCGATCTGCTTGGGCGGCCTATTCTTCACGCTCATCCAGCACGCCACGCGCGCCGGGTGGAGCATCGTCATCCGCCGCATCGCCGAGAACTGGATGGCGGTGCTGCCGATCTTCGCGCTCCTGGTGGTGCCGATCTTCATCGGGCAGCACGACCTCTACCACTGGAGCCATGGCATCCCGGCCGACGACTTGATGCTCAACCGCAAGGCCGCCTACTTCGATAGTGGCTTCTACATGGGCCGCTCCATCTTCGTGTTGGTGCTCTGGATTGTGCTGTCCACGACGCTCTACCGCTGGAGCACGCGCCAGGACCGCACAGGTGACGAGCGCCTGACGCACAAGATGCGCTGGTGGGCCCCGATCGGCATCGTCGTCTTCGGTCTGACGACCACCATCGCGGCGATCGACTGGATGATGTCGCTCGACCCGCACTGGTACTCGACCATCTTTGGCGTCTACTACTTCTCCGGCATCGTGATGGCTTCGGGCGCGGCGTTCATCCTGTCGTCAATGGCGCTCCAGAAGTCGGGCGTTCTGAAGGGTGCCATCACGACCGAGCACTACCATGACCTCGGCAAGTGGACGTTCGCGTTCATCGTGTTCTGGGCCTACATCGCGTTTTCCCAATTCTTTTTGATCTGGTACGCGAACATTCCGGAAGAGGCGGTCTGGTTCGGCCACCGCATGAGCCATGGCTGGGAGTACGTCTCGATCTTCCTGGCACTCGGGCATTTCGTCCTGCCCCTGTTCTACCTGATGTCGCGCCACATCAAGCGCCGCAGGCTCACGCTGGCGCTTGGCGTAGGCTGGCTCCTGTTCGCGCACTACGTGGACATCTTCTGGCTCACCCAGCCGGCACTCCACGAGGAGCACTTCTCGATCCACATCGCGGACCTGCTCGCGCTGGTTGGCCTCGGCGGCATCGTCATCGGCGCCTACGCGTGGATCACTGCACGCAGCCCGACGGCTCCCATCAAGGACCCGCGCCTGGCGGAGTCCCTCAAGTTCGAGAACTACTGAGGAGGATGTGATGTCAGACAAGCACGCACATTCCGATGATCACGGCCACGACGCCGCCGCTGGGCATCCCCCCGCTTCGCCGGTTGGCGAGGTGCGGCTCGCCTCGAGCTACACCGACGGCGGCCACGAGGTCGACTACACCCCGAACAAGAACCTGATGGTGTTCCTCGTCGTGATGACGGTGCTCATCGTCGCGTCCGCTCTCGGTGTTTGGCAGCTGTTCGTGTCGCACACGGGCACGCTCCTCGAGGAAGCGGCGGCGCAGCCGTCGTCCCAGCTGCTCGACCAGAATGCGCACGACAGCGACATGGCCACGAGCTACGGCGCGGTCATGTTCGACGGCAAGCAGGTCGCCTATCGCGTGCCCTACGCCGAGGCCAAGCGCACGGTGCTCGGGACGCCGACCCGCTTCGCAGCGGCGGCAGCGCCCCAAGGCTGGATCCACCCCGACGACGCTGGCAAGAAGTGAGCTGACATGCGCACCTTCTTCACCCTCATCGCTACGCTTGCCACCTTCGCCGCGACCTCGTCGGCGACCGGTATCACCGCGCGAGCCGTGGCCCCGCTCGGGCCCGAGTTCGACGGCGTCGACGTGAAGAACAAGCTCGGCGTGAAGGTCGACACGAACATCGGGTTCATGGACTCTACCGGTAAAGGCGTTACTCTCGCCGACTATCTAGATGGCAAGAAGCCAATCGTATTTACGCTCAACTTCTACCGCTGCACATCGATCTGCAGTGCACAGCTCAACGCTCTGGTGAAGTCGCTCGCGAACGCGGGCTGGGCGCCGGGACCCGAGAAGTTCAAGATCGTCACGGTCAGCTTCGACCCGTCGGACACGGTCGAGATTGCTCTCGGCAAACAGAAGACCTACCGCGAAGAGCTGGTTCGCCAGCTCGCCGCCAAGAATGGCGATGAAATCACGGAAGCGGAAATCCGCACCAAAGCCGAATCGATCGACTGGACCTTCCTGGTCGCGCGCGAGAAGTCGATCCGCGCGATCTTGGATGATGTCGGATATTCGGTAAAATTCGATGAGCGCACCCAGCAGTACGCCCACTCCCCAGTGACGTACGTGCTCACCCCGGCCGGCGTCATCGGACGCTACCTCTGGGGTATCGACATTTCGCCGCGCGACCTCAAGTTCTCCCTCATGGAGAGCTCGGACGGCAATCTCGGCAGCTTCGGCGAAAAGATCCTGCTGTCCTGCTTCGACTACAACCGCGACCACGGTGGCTACGAAGCCTTCGCGTGGGGCTTCATGCGCATCGGCGGTGTCTCGCTGATGCTGATCTTTGCCACCTGGCTCTTCATTCACTGGCGGCGCGAGGCCCGGCGCACCGCCGCGGCGGCCGCCTTGTCGCCGGCTGCTGTAGCCGCCCCGGCTTCTCTTGCTTCCGGGCACGCCGCCCGGCCTTCATCTCCTTCGGAGTCGAGACCATGATTGGCTTGTCCCTCATCGCCGGCATCGTATCGCCTTCGGCCGTGCTCGCCGAAGCAGGTTCGACCTTGCTTGCCGAAGCAGGCGGCAAAGGGTTCTGGATGCCCGAAGTCGCATCGGACTTCGCCGAGCACGTCGACGCCCTGTTCATGTTCATCCTGGTGTTGTCGGTCTTCTTCTTCATCGTGCTGATGTGGTTCACCGGCTACTTCGCGTGGAAGTACCGGGCTTCGCCGACGAACACGCGCTCGTCGCCGGTCAGCCACAACTTCAAGCTCGAGTTCCTGTGGTCCGCGATCCCGACGGTCTTGATGATCGTCATCTTCGCCTGGGGCTTCCGCGACTTCACGGCGCTGTCGGCGACGCCGGCGGATGCGCTCGAAGTGCGCGTCGTCGCCCAGCAGTGGAACTGGACGGTGAGTTACCCGAAGCTCGATCGGGAGTGCACGTCGACAGTCGACGCGGACAGCGGAGCGAATGTCGACTTCTACTTGCCCGTAAACCGTCCGTTCACGGTCCAGATGTCGTCGAACGACGTGCTGCACTCGTTCTGGATCCCGGCGTTCCGCGTCAAGCGCGACGTCCTGCCCAACCGTTACACCGGCTTCACCGTGACGCCGACGAAGACGGGCATCTATCCACTGTTCTGTTCCGAATACTGCGGCAACGGGCACTCGAAGATGCAAGGTACCGTGCATGTCATGTCGCCCGAGGACTTCCAGAAGAAGTTCATCGACACCGACCTGTGCAAGCTCGACCCGAAGGCCCCGGACTACAAGCCGAAGCTGTTCGCGAAGTTCGGCTGCAACTCGTGCCACGGCGTCACGGCCGAGCAGGGCATCATCGTCGGACCGAACCTGTACGGCAAGTACGACACGATGGAGTCGACCAACGTCGGCCAGGTCACGGTCGACGATGACTACCTCCGCGAATCGATTGAGTATCCCGAGAAGAAGCTGGTCGACGGCTTCGCTGGCAAGGCGATGCCTTCCTTTCGCGGCCGCATCACCGAAGCGCAACTCGCGGCCCTCATCGACTATATCAAGTCCCTCAAGTGATAGAACTGGCCTTGGCAGCCTCACCTCGTGAGGCCGCGGCGGAACGCTTTAGGAGCGACGAATGACTACGGTAACGCTCGAGAAAGACATCGGTCACGGAAGTGACCACGGCCACGAGGACGAGGTCTCGTTCTACCGGGCCAAGCGCGGCGTCTGGTCGTGGATGGCCACGGTCGATCACAAGCGCATCGGCATCATGTACCTGGTCGGGACGATGCTCGGGTTCTTCGCGGCGGGCGCCCTCGCGCTCATCTTCCGCGCTGACCTGATGACGCCGACCAGCGAGCTCGGCCGCGACGTGTACAACAAGCTGTTCACGCTGCACGGCGCCATCATGGTGTTCGTCTTCATCATCCCGGCCATTCCGGCGGCGCTCGGAAACTTCTTCCTGCCGCTGATGCTCGGGGCGAAAGACGTCGCCTTCCCACGCCTGAACCTGCTGTCGTTCTACATCTGGGTGGCTGGCCTCGTGCTGCTGCTCGTCGCCATCATCGCGGGCAACCTCGACACCGGCTGGACCTTCTACACGCCGTACTCGATCAAGGACGGCGCCAACGCGACGCCGCTCATCATCGCCACCGGCGGTGTGTTCGTGATGGGCTTTTCGTCAATCCTGACGGGTGTGAACTTCATCGTCACGGTGCACAAGATGCGCGCCCCGGGCATGACCTGGAACCGCATGCCGCTCTTCATCTGGGCGCTCTACGCGACGGCCGTCATCCAGGTGCTCGCGACCCCGGTGCTCGCCATCACGGTGCTGCTGCTCCTCATCGAGAACGTTATGCAGATCGGCATCTTCAACCCCGCCTGGGGTGGAGACCCGGTGCTGTTCCAGCACTTCTTCTGGTTCTACAGCCACCCCGCCGTCTACATCATGATCCTGCCAGGCTTCGGCATCATCTCCGAGACCATCTCGACCCACTCGAAGAAGCACATCTTCGGCTACAAGGCGATTGCCCTGTCGTCGGTGGCCATCGCCATCATCAGCTTCCTCGTGTGGGGCCACCACATGTTCGTGTCGGGGCAGTCGGAGTTCGCCGCGGCGCTCTTCTCGTTCCTCACGTTTGCGGTCGCCGTGCCAACCGCCATCAAGGTGTTCTCGTGGGTGGCGACGCTCTATAAGGGCGTCATCGTCTGGAACGCCCCGATGCTCTACACGCTGACGTTCCTGTTCACGTTCACTATCGGTGGCCTGACAGGGATCTTCCTCGGCGCGCTCTCGGTCGACGTGCACTTCCACGACAGCTACTTCGTCGTCGCCCACTTCCATTACGTGATGATGGGCGGCACGGTCATCGCCCTGCTCGCCGGCCTGCATCACTGGTTCCCGAAGATGTTCGGTAGGATGTACAACGAGGGTCACGCCCGCATCGGCGCGATCATGGTGTTCATCGGCTTCAACGTGACGTTCTTCACCCAGTTCATGCTGGGCTCGCAAGGCATGGCGCGCCGCTATGCGGAGTACGACCCGGTCTTCCAGCCCTACCACGTGATCTCGTCGATCGGCTCGTTCATCCTCGGCGCGGGCCTGCTCTGGACGCTCATCTACATGGTGTGGGCCATCATGAAGGGCCCCAAGGCGCCGCGTAATCCGTGGGGCAGTGCCTCGCTCGAGTGGGCCACCCAGAGCCCGCCGATCGAGCACAACTTCCACGAGACGCCGCACGTTGACACCGACCCGTACAACTACCCCGAGATCGACCGCACCGCGGCGTCGAGTTCGCATCACTAATCGCCATCAACCGGAGGGGTGAGCCCCTCCGCCCTACCCTTCTCTGGGGCGACGACAGCGTGCGCCCTTGTTCTCAGGAGCTCCCGAATGAGCACAGCTCACATCGAGCACGAAGCGGGTCATCATGGCGATGATCACCCGGACTTCCTGCAGCACCACTTCGACAATGCAGCCCAGCAGGAAGGCGCTGCAAAGCTCGGCATGTGGATCTTTCTGGCGACAGAAATCCTCATGTTCTCGGGGCTCTTCCTCGCCTACTTCGTGATCCGCTCGAACTTCCCGGAGATGGTCCTGGAAGCGCACGAGAAGCTCGACAAGGTGATGGGCTCGATCAACACGCTGGTGCTGATCACCTCGTCATTGACGATGGCGCTCGGTGTGCGCGCGGCGCAGACCAATCAGAAGACGCAGGCGCGTTGGTACCTGCTCGCGACGCTGTTGTTCGCGTGCACGTTCATGGTCATTAAGTACATCGAGTACACGGCAAAATTCGAACACGGCACCCTGCCCGGCATGTACTACCAAGAGCACGTGCATGACCTGGCGGCGGGTGTGCAGGGCACGCTCGAGCGCTGGTGGGGCGGTCCGCAGCTGTTCTTCGGGATCTACTTTGTCATGACGGGTCTGCACGGCGTGCACGTGCTCATCGGCATGGGCCTCATCATCTGGATCATGATCAAGAACGAGCGTGGTGTTTTCTCGAGCGCTTACTACACGCCGGTCGAGAACGTCGGCCTGTACTGGCATCTCGTCGATCTCATCTGGATCTTCCTGTTCCCCCTCCTCTACCTGGTGAAATGACATGAGCAGCGCACACTCGTTGTCAGGCTCTACCTCCGGTGCAGCCAAGGCCTATGTCAAAGGGCGCTCGGCGGACGTTCACGAGGCGCATCACCATGTGATGCCGGTGTCGATGTACCTCAAGGTCTTCGGTGCGCTGCTCTTCTTGACCGGGCTGACGGTACTTGTGTCGTACCTCGACCTCGGGGCGCTGGCGCTCCCGGTCGCGATGGTGGTCGCGGTCATCAAGTCAGCGTTCGTCATCGGCTTCTTCATGCACCTCAAGTACGACACGCGCTTCCACGCGTTTGTCTTCTTCTCGACCCTGTTGTTCGTCGCCATCTTCTTCGCGCTGACCTTCTTCGACTTGAAGACCCGCGACATGATGAACACGACCTGGGACTCGCATGTGTTCGCGCGTGACGCGGGCCTGGTCGACAAGCCGGCGCTGAAGGACACCAAGCCGCTCACCGAGGAAGAGAAGGTCAAGTACGGGGCCGAGGGGCATCACTGACCGCGCCTGCCGCAGCGGCTGAAGTGCCGGGGATCGCCTCGGACCTCGAGCTCGCCATACGCCTCGCGCGTGCGGCCGGCATCGCGGTCGAGGCGATTCGTGCGAGAGGCTTCGTCACGACTGCCAAGGTCGATTCGTCGCCGGTGACCGAGGCCGACCTGGCCGCCGACCGGATCATCACCGAGGGCCTGCGCAGCGCGCGGCCTGGTTGCCGGATCCTGTGCGAGGAGTCGCAGTGGTCGCCCGGTGCCGATGACCACTTCGCTGACATCTGGTGTGTCGACCCGATCGACGGTACCGAGGCGTTCATCGACCCGAGCACGCGCGGCTACGCGGTGCAGATCGCCAAGCTGAGTCGCGGCGGCGAAGACGGGATCTGGAGGCCAGTGCTCGGGGTCGTGTTCGAGCCTAACTACGATGAGCTGTTCGCAGCGGTCAGCGGTGGCGAGCTCATCTATGAGAGTCGCGGTGTAGGCATCGGTCGCGATGCGATTGCGAAAGTGCGAGGCGCTGGTCGTGGCAGCGCGGGACGCGTACTGACCTCGACCCGGGCACCACAGCGCCTGCGCGACGCGCTCTTCGCGCGGGGCTACGGCGACGCTGGCAAGCTGCGCTCAGTCGGTGTGAAGGTCGCGGCGATGGTGCGAGGCGACGCTGAGATCTATCCGGCGGCGCCCGCGCTCGCATACTGGGATCTGGCGGCACCGCAGGTCGTGCTCGAGGCGGCCGGCGGAGTCGTCACCGATGTCGACGGCAACCCGCCAGTCTATCGCTTCGATGGACCGTCCGCGGACGTGACCTTATCGTCACCGTTCTTGTTGACGCTCGGCGTCGAACACGCGCTGGTGCTGGCGGACCTGCAGTCTGCTGCCCACGAACTGGGCTTCCGCGCGCCCTGACCGAATGGGGTGAAAATGCGATTTGTTCTCTATGTGCTCGTGCTCGCGGCTTGTGGTGATGACGCCGAATCGACGCCGTTGAACCCGGAGGCGAACTTCCCGAAGTCGTTCCTGTGGGGCACGGCGACGGCGGGCTTCCAGAGCGATCCGGGGTGTCCGACGCTGGCGCCGCAGGTCTGCGAGGACCGCGCGAGCGATTGGTATCAGTGGGTCAGCGACCCCGAGCTCATCGCCGACGCGAGCGCGTTCGTGACCGGCGAGCCGCTCGCCAACGGGCCGGGCATGCGCGAGCTGTTTGCCGAGGACTTTGCGCGCGCCAAGAACGAGCTCGGCAACAACGCTGTACGGATCTCTATCGAATGGTCGCGATTATTTCCCGACGCGGCGGCCGAGAGCGCGACCACGGTCGACGAGCTCGCGACCTATGCAAATGCCGACGCGGTCGCTTACTACCAGGCGCAATTCGCGGCGCTGAAGCGCTTGAAGCTCACGCCGCTCGTCACGCTCAACCACTACACGCTGCCGCTGTGGATCCACGACGGCAAGGCGTGCCACCTCGACTACGACAGCTGTGCCGACAAGGGCTGGGTCGACGGTGACCGCATCATCCCCGCGATCGCGCTCTACGCGGGCTTTTGCGGGCGCACGTTCGGCGCCTCCGTCGACCTCTGGGCGACGATGAACGAGCCGTTCGCGAACGTGCTCGCTGGCTATGTGCTGCCGTCGGCGGAACGGTCGCATCCGCCGGCCGTGCAGTTCAAGATCGCCGATGCGCTCAAAGTGCTGACCAACCAGATAGTCGCGCATGCGCGCATGGTCGACGCGGTGCGCGCCGAAGACACCGTCGACGCGGACGGCGACGGCAGGGCGACGCGGATGGGCACCGTCGTCAACATCGCGTCGTTCTTCCCGCAGGACCCGAGCGACCCGGCCGGCGCCGACGCGGCGCGCCACGCAAGCTGGGTGCACAACGAGCTGTTTCTCGAAGGCACCGCGACCGGGCGCCTCGACGAGAACATCGACGGCGTGCTCGAGGCGGCGCGCGCGGACCTCGTCGGTCGCCTCGATTGGATCGGCATCAACTACTACACGCGCCTGAACGTCGTGCCGTTCGCAGCCGGCCTGGCGCCCGGCTATCCATGGCTCGACTTCATCCCGTCCCTCGATGCGGGCTTCTTCCAGCTCTATCCGGAGGGGATCTACCAGGCGCTGAAGCTCGCCAATCGCTTCGGCTTGCCGATGATCATCACCGAGAATGGCGCCGTCGACCCGACCGCCGACAGCGGCGACACGTTCCTCGTCCCCCACCTGCGCGAGGTCCATCGGGCGATATCCGAGGGCATGCCGGTCGAGGGCTACTTCTACTGGACGCTCGTCGACAACTACGAGTGGAACCACGGGCTCGACCTGAAACTTGGGCTCTATGCCTTCGACGCGACGACGAAGGCGCGCACCCTGCGCCCAGTTGGCGAGCGTTATCGGGACATTGTGAAGGCGCGCGGGTTCTGACCCACCATTGGCAACGGTGGGCGTGGGCTTCTTCGGGAGGCTCGCCAAGGTCGGAACCGTGGGCTATTGTCCGCCCACGCGTGGCACGGAAGGGCTGGTCGGCGTTCCGCTGAGGACACCGTTGCCATCGCGGCCTTGGACAGGAGCTCTAACAATGCATGTGCTCGTCGCAGACCAGATGACCGAGGAAACCCGGGCCGGCCTCGAAGGCCTCGGCCTGATGTTGACCTACGCCCCGGACATCCAGCCGAACGAGCTGCCTGAGCGCGCCAAGGACGTCGATGTTTTGATCGTCGGGCGCACGCGCGTTACCCGCCGCACCATCGAAGCGGCGGAGCGGCTGCGGGCCATCCTGCGGGCCGGCGTCGGGGTCGACACGATCGATGTGCAGGCCGCGTCGGAGCGCGGGATCCTGGTCGCCGACTGCAAGGACGCGGACGTCGCGGCCCGGGCGGAGCTGACCTTCGGGCTGGTGCTGGCGCTCGACCGCGGGCTGCATCTGCGCGGCAATCCGCTCGAGGGTCAGGGCCTTCGCGGACGTACGTTCGGGCTCCTCGGGTGGGATGCGATCGCGCAGTCACTCGCAAAGATTGCCCAGGGCTTCGGCATGCGCGTGCTCGTGAGCGCCAAGGGCCTCACCGGCACCCTCGCGGCGGAGGCCGGCGTGCATTGGTGCGACTCGCCGGATGCGCTGTTTGGCAGGGTCGATGTGCTGTCGCTCCATCCCGAGGATGGGACCGACGCGCGCGCCACGGCGGAGCGCATCGCCAAGCTGGCGGACGGTGCGACGCTGGTCGTCGTGACGGGCCGCGAGCTGGTCGACTTCGAGGCGGCCAAGGTGCGCCTTGCGGCCGGTACGCTCAAGCTCGCCATGGATGTCTACGACCAGAACGACTACGACGACGACGTGCCGTTCGCCGCCGATGCGTTCCCTGGCCTGTTCGCGAGCTTTCGCGCGGGTGGGCGCACGCATCAGGTCGAAGAGGCGATAAATCACCAGGTGGTCAGCGCGCTCGAGTGCTTTCTGGCGCAGCGTGTGATGCTCGGCACCAAGAACTTGGGCGACGCCAAGGCTCCGAGCACGCTGCTCATCCGCCACAAGCCCGGACCCGAGGTGCTGTCGGCGCTCTTCGATGCGCTCAAGGAAGGCGGCGCTACGGTCGTCGCGCTCGAGAGCCACACGTTCGAAGGGGGTCAGGCGGCACTCTTGCGGGTCGGGCTCGCCGCGGCGCCGAGCCCGGATCTGCGTGAAGAGCTCGAGCGCTCGTCGGGTGTGCTCGGGCTCGAGCTGCAGTGACAAGCTGCCTCATGGGCACAACCGATACGGTGCTTGCCGATGGTCGCTGACCTCGGCATCATGCCGGCATGAGCTTCTCGCTCGCACCAGGCCTGTTGATCGCGATGCCGAGCCTGGCCGATCCGAACTTCTTCCGGTCGGTCGTGCTGTTGTGCGCGCATACCCGTGAGGGCGCGTTCGGGCTGGTGATCAATCATTCGCTGGACTTGCCAGTGCAGTCGATCTGCGAAGAGGCGAAGATCCCGTGGCGCGGTGACTCGACCCAGAAGGCCCTGTGTGGCGGGCCGGTCGAACGACAGCGCGGCTGGCTCTTGCATCCGACCTCGAAGCGGTTCGAGGGCACTCAGGTGATCGACGAGGGCATCGGATTGACTGCGTCGCGTGATGGGCTCATCGCCTATGCGGGCGAGCCGGAGGGACCGTACAAGCTGCTCTTGGGCTATGCGGGCTGGGGTCCAGGGCAGCTCGACCGCGAGGTGTTGCAGGGGTCGTGGCTCGATGCGCCGCTCGCGGCCGAGCTGATCTTCGACACGCCCCGCACCAGCATGTGGGAGCGCGCATTGGCGAGCGTCGGAGTCGACCCGGCGCACCTCGTCGAGGGCTCGACCCACATCCACTAACTCTTGCGAGAGTATCGTGATCAAAGTGCAGAAGCACCGCCTCTCGTGCGGGTGCGACGATTGTCAGGCGATGTTTCCCGCGGACCAGTTCCAGCCAGCCTGGACGACACCTGCGCCCCACCCAGAGGTCGGCCGGCGCTTCGAGCGGGTGCTGGGACGGGTGCCGCTCGGCGAGCCGTCAGCGACCTGGATGTTCGTCGTGTACGTCGACCAGGACATGCGACTGGCCGATGATTGGCCAGGGTTTCCGGGAACCCGTGGGGCGCGCGTCGACCTCGGGCCGGGCTCTGAAGGCACACGCGAGATCATCGGCACGAAGGACCCGGCGCTCGCGGCCCTGGCGACGCCGATCCCGCTGCGGCGCCTCGCGGTCGAGCGCCTCAATGCCCGCTGCATGGTCGAGTTCGGCCTGGCCGAGGCGGAGATCGCCGACTTCATCCCGTGCGAGCAACACGGCCAGGGCGTGCCCGCGCTGGCGTGCTCACACGTGATCGAGAGCCCCGAGCCGATCGACGCGACCGTCGTGTATGGGGTCGATGGCGACTACCCCGATCTCTTCTGCGAGGGGTGCCTCTATCACTACGTACGCGGCGACATCAGCCGCGCGCGGACCGTGTGCAGCTACTGCCAGCAGGCGCACCTCTATCGCCATCGGATCAGCACCCGCACCTGGTATGGCGCGGACTAAGTGATCGCCTCGTGCGGCCAGCGTGCAAGCTGGCGAGTTGGTTCGTCTTCGACTCACCGAACGTCGCCAGCTCGGCACGCTGACTTTCGCACTCTGAATTCGCTCGCGATGCGTGCGGGGCCGTCGTCGCCCGCTCCTCGGCAGCCTATGAGGCTGGCCTTCGGGGCGGCTCCTAGGCCGCGCACGCCTCGCTTCGCGAATTCGCGGGCAGCCACTTCGTCGCCTTCGCTCGCGAATTCGCGGGCAGCCACTTCGTCGCCTTCGCTCGCGAATTCGCGGGCAGCCACTTCGTCGCCTTCGCTCGCGAATTCGCGGGCAGCCACTTCGTCGCCTTCGCTCGCGAATTCGCGGGCAGCCACTTCGTCGCCTTCGCTCGCGAATTCGCGGGCAGCCACTTCGTCGCCTTCGCTCGCGAATTCGCGGGCAGCCACTTCGTCGCCTTCGCTCGCGAATTCGCGGGCAGCCACTTCGTCGCCTTCGCTCGCGAATTGGATTGAATTACGCCTGCTTGGCGAAGCGGCAGATCGCGTCGCTGACCTCGGCGTCGGCGAGCGAGGCGAACAGAAGGTCGGGGCTCGCGGCGCGCAACGTCTCGACGCTGTCGCCACCGGTTGCGACCGCTATCACCTGCGCGTCGATAGCCCGTGCGGCCGCGATGTCGCGCAGCGTGTCGCCGATGACGACGACGCGGCAGGCCTCGGGCGCGACCCCGAGCTGAGCCGCGCCCCGCTCGCGGCCGATGCGCAGCAGCTCGGCGCGCTCGCCCGCATCGGAGCCGAAGCCGCCGTAGTGGAAGTGTCCCGCGAGGTCGACGGCGGCGACCTTGAGCCAGGCTGCGGCCTCGATGTTGCCGGTGCCGAGGCCCTGGTGGGAGCCAGTCGCCGCGAGCGCTTGGACCGCTTCGAGGGCGCCCGCGAGGCGCACAAATGGAGGCGCACGCGCGATTTCGGCCTGCAGAAATCGGAGGTAGGCCCCGGCGATGCCCGTGACCATTTCATCGGTCGTCGCGTGCCCGAGCAGCTCGAGGCCGGCGCCGATGATCAACGGGTCCGTGTTGCCGTGGAATGGCACCGAGGCGAGGTCGAACGCGGCCGTTGCGACCGAGGCCAGCACCTCCCGAAAGGCTGCTTCCATCGCGCGCTTGCCGACCCCGCCGCCGCGCAACAAGGTGCCATCGATGTCCCACAAGATGAGCGTCGGGGTCATGCTGCCTCTGACTTCGGCTTTTCGAACCTCCGCGGCAACGTGCGCGGCGCGGGACGCGACCCTACTGAATGGCCCCCATAGCCCGCAAGGGCGCACGCCAACACGACCCACGAGGCAGCGCTGCGGTGCCCACGAAGCCGCCTTGGTTGACGCGAGTTGCGCTGGTTCCTATAAGGCCCCCGCCTTGTACGCGGCCGCTCCGGCCGCTGCTCGAGCACTCGGTTGCGAGGCGTTGCTTGCCCCGTCTCGCGGCACCTCATGGAGTCTTGCATGCACATCCTCGCCGCTCGCGAAGCTGTCGAACGTTTTGCGCACGAGCTGCCGCTCGGAACCCACGGAGACCGCCTGCGCCGTCTCGCCGAGGCCACGCGCCAGTTGCTCGATCAATCGGTCGCCGACCGCAGCCCGAAGACCGCTGTCGTCGCTTGGGCCGACCACAACCTCGGCGTGCTCGTCGCCGAAGCGCTCGGCCAGGATGCCGAGCGTGGGCCGTTCACCGACGTCGGTTCTGTTCTGTATCTGGGAGTCCGCCGCCGCCTGCTCGAGGCGCTCGTGGCCGATCCCGACGACCTCGCGTGCGCGCTCGCGCTGGCGCTGGGTGTGGCCGCGACGCTGGCCGACCGCGATGACCTGCGCCTGTCCGAAGACATCGGCGCGGTGACCAAGGCGCTCTCGCGTCCGGGTGCCGGGCCCCGCCTCGCGGCAGCGGCGACGCGCGCGGTGACGCAGGCCGGTGGTCGCCAGCGACGCCCAGATCGGGCGGACCGACCGGAGCGGGGCGAGCGACGTGGTCGCGCCGGCGATCACAAGAACCAGGCTGGCGATGGCGCGGCCCACGCAGCCGAAGAGGCCGAGCTGGCGGAGCGCACCGAGGCCATGCAGAGGGCTGCTGTGGCGCTCGCGAGCGCTGTTCGTGAAGGCGTCGAGCGCCTCGGCAAGCGGCTGCCCGATCATCCCGAGCTGGCGTTGGATCGCATTCGCCTCGTGCTGCTCTCGGCCCGCGCGACCGAAGGTGTGCAGCGCAACGAGGCGCTGAGCATGGCACGCGCGCTGTTGTCGGACTTCGATGCGAAGTTCGGTCCGAGCGACGCGCAGCGTGAAGTGACGGCGACCCTCGTGCAGCTGCGCGCCAAGGACGCGCCGGGCGCGGAGCTTGCGCGTGATGCGCTGAGCCTGCTCGAGCTCGACGCGAAAGAGCGCCGGGTCGACCCGCGCCGCGCGGCCAAGCTGGTGCGCAGCCTGCAGCGCGCCAACGCGCTCGATGTGGAGACGGCCCGCACGATTCAGCGCCTCGTCGGCAACGGCGAGGACGGCGCCTGGATCGAGCTCAAGGCGATGTTGTTCGAGGCGGTGGGCGATGAAGCCGCGCTGCTGACGCTGCAGGAGCGCGCGCTAGAGAAGGATCCGAAGGACGCGAACGCGGCCAAGACCCTGTTCGAGCGGCTCTTGAAGAACCTGCGGCGCTCGCTGCCGTCACCGTTCCCGGCAACGACGCTGGATCTGGTGACGCAGGCGGTGCCGCTCGCGTCGCTGGGGCGCCTGTCGGCCGACGATGTCGAGGCGGTGTTGCATGCGCTGCGCGATGCGTTCGGGGTCGAGAAGGCGCTCGGCTTCGCGCGCTACAAGCTGACCGTCGCGCGCGAGCTGAAGGCGCGCGACTTCGTGTGGAAGAAGGCGCTGCAGTTGGCGGACGAGGCGAAGGACGAAGACGCGCTCTTCGACATCGCGCGTCGCGCCATCCAGGAGAAGTCGGCGCCGCCCGAGGCGCGGCTGTCGCTGGCGCGCGCGCTCATCGCCAAGGGCCAGAACCTCGACGAAGCCGATGACGCCTTGAAGGGCCTCACGTCGGAGCGCGGGCCTATCGCAGCCGAGGCGCAGCAGCTCAAGAACCGCATCAAGGCGGACCCGCGCTATCGCGATGCGCGCGTCGCGACGCTGTTGGCGTTCGAGGACTCGCTCGGGATCGGGACCGTCAAGCTGCACACGCTGAAGGTCGTCTTCACGTCGCCGCAGTATGTGCTGACCGAGATCACCGATCGTCCGGCGCCGGACTTCTACGAGCACAAACACCTCCGGGTGATGTTGCGCGGTGAGGACCTGCCGGCTGGCGTGAAGCCGACCGACCTCCAGAAGGGCGACGAGCTGAAGGGCCCCGTGCGCGGGCAGGACGCGGCGCCGGAGCGCGACAAGGACAACCTCCGCATCTACTGGATCGCCGACGCGCGCCTCGTGAAGCTGGCGCTGCCGACCGAGGCGCTGGCTGGTCGGCTCGAGGGCGAAGATGCGGCGTTCGGGATCGGCAAGGGTCAGCCCGTGCCGCTCAAGATCTCCTGGGATGCAAAGAAGCAGCAACTCGTCGCGCGCCTCCTCGATGGTGGTGGTCGCGAGTTCCGGGTGCGCCCGATGTTCGAGCCCGAGCAGCTTCCGGAAGGGATCGAGGCAGCCCACGTCGGTGGTCGCGGCAAGCGCTTCCTCGGCGTGGTCGAGCGCAGCGGGCCCTCGCAGTACAAGGTGGTCGGCAAGGTCGTCGCCGCTCCCGAGCCGGTGCGCACGCGCGGCGAAGGCGGACGCAATGGCAAAGCGGATGCGGGAGCCACTGAAGCGAGCGAGACGAACGTGGCGAGCGAGGGCGATGCCGTAGCGACGCCCAGCGATAGCGGTGCGGCAGCGGCGCCCAGCGATAGCGGTGCCGTAGCGACGCCCAGCGATAGCGGTGCGGCAGCGGCGCCCAGCGATAGCGGTGCGGCAGCGACGCCCAGCGATAGCGGTGCAGCAGCGGCGCCCAGCGAGGGCGCATGAGCACGCCAGCGCGCTACGAGACGTTCGAAGTCGAAGCGGGCGGCGGGGCAGCAGGGCTCCTGACTCCGGGTCGGATCCTGAAGGCACTGGCGCGTGGCGCCGGCATTCCGAGCGAGGACATCGGCACGATTGAGGCCGGCAAGCTCGGTACCGTGTACGTCGAGATCGCGACGACGCGCGCGCTCCAGCTCGCGACGCCGCGCTTCCTGCCGACCGAAGAGGGCGGCAAGCCGGCCCTGTTCGTGCTGCGGCGGTCGGATGACCTCGTGGACGAAGGGCGGGCGGAGCTCCTGATCTCGAGCGACGAGGGTGCGCTGCCGGGCCCCGGCGAAGCGGCCATCGCGCTCGCCGACGTGCTCGGCATCGGCCAGGAGGAGCTCGGCTTCGGACTTCAGGGCGCGGGCTTTTTGCGCGTCTCGGTGCCGCTCGGGTCGCTGACCGGACCGGTGCCGGCGACGGTCGGGATCGCAGGGCGCCGCTTCAAGCTCGAGAACCTCGCAAAAAAATCCTGAGCCCGCCCGGTCGGCGTCTGGGTGAGCGCGCAATGGCGCTCCGGACGCGGCTCGAGGCGGGCGATGTGGACACGACGATCGTACGCCGCCGGCTCGCGGAGCTGGCCCGTGCGCTGCTCGCGCGGCATCCCCGCGACACCGAACTCAAGCATGTGACGCGCACCCTCGCGGCGCGCGACTTCGTGCCGGCGGCCCCCGCGACGCTGCCGCGTGGCACAGTCGCTGAAGTGCGGCGCGCGTTGCTGCGGCGCAGCGCTGAAGAGCTTGCGGCGCTGTCGGCAGCCCTGGTGGTCGTACCGGATGTGGCGAACGAGCCGGAGGCTGCGCTGGCGGCCCTCGAGCTGTTCGTGCTGGTGCCGGCCGAAGCGATGCGAGCCGCTGCGCTGGCGACCGCGCTCGAAGGTCGGGGCCACGATGTGAGCCTTGCGCGCTTCGAGCTGGCGCTGCGCACAGCGACGGCAGCCGCAGGCCATGCGGTGGACCTGGCGAAGCCGGAATCGATCGTCGCGGCGCTGGCCGAGGTGAGCGACAACATGCGCCCGGAGGCCCAGCGACGGGCGGCCGTGCGTGTGCTCGGCGCGCTCACGGCGGCGGGCAAGGCACCGTACGGCAGCGTATGGTTGGTGCCGTGCCGCGACGGGACGAGCATAGCCAATCATGTGCCGGCATTCGGACGCCGCCCCGCGTTGCGCGACGAGCTCGGCATCGTCAGCACCTGGATCGAGGCGCCGGATGCAGCACTCGCTGCGGCCCATACGGCCGATCGATTGGAGGCTGGTCGCGGTGGCGCGGACGCGACGGCGCTGTACGAGCAGCTGCTCGACGCCGACGATCGGGCGCGCGTCCTGGCGGGACGCATGAGCTTGTTCGCGACTGGCGGGTGGGCGTCCACGCTCTCTAGCGTGGTCGAGCCGCTGCAGCCGCGCAGCGCACTGGCGGCACGCCTCGAGCGTCTCGCGACTGCCACGCCGAAGAAGTCGAATGACGATGGCGAGTTCGCAGAAGCGGATGCGAAGCTGCCGCCCGAGGCGCTCGACGCGAGCGCGGTCGAGCTGCTCGGTGATCGGCGTGCGGCGGCGCTGCTCTGGTTCCAGGTCGCGACGCGCGATGGTGCGACCGCGGCCTACATCAAGGCCGCCGGGCTCGCGAGCGAGCTGCGCGCGAACGATCGGCGGATCCTGGCGGAGCGGCTGCGGTCGCCGCTGCTGGCCGACGAGACGAAGCTCGCGGCGGACGCGGACCTGCGTGCACGCGCGGAGATCCTGCAGACGCTCGACGCCGATCCGTGGCTGCCGATGCGGCTCGCGGTCGCAGCACCGCTCGTCGCGAAGCAGGCGCCGCAAGACTCGGACAGCGCACAGGCGACCGCGCCGAGCGTGCCCGAGAGCGACCCGCATCACCCCGACAACCGCCTCGCAGCGGCGAGCGATCTGCTCGCGGCCGGCAAGCTCGAGCCCGCGTCGAACATCCTCGCGGCGCTCGTGCGCAAGGTCGACGAGCATGCGCCGGCGCGCCTCTTCACGGTCGTCGCACAAGCGCTGGAAGCCGAGGACGAGGCGCCTGTCGACCTCGTGCACGCGGCCCAGCGCGCGCTGACCGATGCGCGTCGCTGCCCGGCTCTCTTGGCGGCGCTGCGCAAGGCGCCGGGTGCTGCTTTCGCGCTGCACGAGGACCTGATCGGCTTCGCGCTGGACCCATCGCGCAACGACGTCGACCGCCTGCTGGCGCTCGAGGTGTGGCTCGGGATCTGGGGCGCGACCGAGACGGCGCCTGACCCGGATGCGATCCGGACGCTGCGCGAGAGTGAGCCAGCGCTGCTGGTCGCGGCTGCGCTGCGCCTTGGTGGGCAGCGCGATCAGGTGGTCGCACTCGGACGTTTTCTCATGGCCTACCCGCCGGCGACCACGGATCCCGAAGCGTTCTCCAGCGCGTTGTTGTCGGCGAGCCTCGGCCGCGCCTGAGTGTCGTTGTCGCCTCGGGCCCAGTCCCCGCGCCAAACTCCGTGAGCCCCTGCGCCCCAGGCGGCGGGGGCTCACGCCGTGCAAGACGGGGTCTGCGCCGTGCAAGACGGGGTCTGCGTCGTGCAAGACGGGGTCTGCGCCGTGCAAGACGGGGTCTGCGTCGTGCAAGACGAGATCTGCGTCGTGCAAGGCCGGCTTGACGCCAAGCGAAGTGGGCTGAACGAGAAACGGGAGGGGGTGATCGAGCTGGCGACGGGCTCGAACGCAAATACAAAGCCCCCAAGCGCGTTCGGCGAGCCGCTTGCGTCATCGGTGGGCCGGGTTTGCGTCATGCAAAACGGGGTCTGCGTCATGCAAAACGGGGTCTGCGTCATGCAAAACGGGGTTTGCGTCATGCAAGACCCGGTTTGCGTCATGCAGCTCAGGTCAGAAGAAGACGTTGCACTGGATCGGGTCGCCTGCGAGGCCGTTCTTCGGGTAGGCGGCCGCAAAGACCATGCACATCTCGTCCATGCTGCCCTTGTTCGGGAGCACGTAGCCGTCGCGGGTATTGTTCCAGGTGCAGGTCCAGCGGATCTCATCCCCCTGGGCGAGCGACAACGTCGGCGAGAACGGCTGGTAGAGCGGGTGCTGCCAGTCGTCGTCCTGGTAGACCTCGGTCGCCTCCCCTTCGTGCAGGGCCTCGATGACGAAGTTGGTCCCGAGTGAGTGGAAGTGACTCATCAGGCCGAAGACCTCGACGTCGTAGGGCACGGCGCACTTGGCAGTGTCTTTGGTCTCCTTGCCGGGCGGCAGCTGGAAGCCCCAGTTGGCAAACCAGATGATGTCGGCGTGGTGCTCGATCACCGCGTCGGGCGCGGGTCCGCTGAGGTCGATCTGGAGTGAGGCCTCGATCGGATCGAGCGTGTAGTTGATCGCGTGGTACTCGAGGATGAGGCGCTGGCCCGGCATGAGGTGGAACGCTACGCCGGGCGGCGTCTCCATCACGCGGTCGCTGGCCGAGCCGAAGATGTAGGCCGCGTCACCGCGCAGCTGCTCGGCCGCCGGGGCGCAGTCGTGGACCGCGGCTTCCTCGGGGGTGACCGGGTTGAAGGCGGACCCGTCGATCACCTTGTAGAGGTTGAAATGGTGGGAGAGGCCGAGCATCGTCGACTCGAAGCGCACGATGTCGAACGGCGCGTCGCTCGGGATGTTGATCGTGCGGCACACCTGGCGCTCTTCCCCCGACTGGACGGTGATCGGCTCGATCGCGTAGCTCAGCTTGGGGCGGGGGCTGGTCGCGTCTGCGACCGTGTCGCTGGGGGTGGTGTCCGGCGCGACGCTGGTGTCCGCCGTGTCGGGGACCGCGGTGTCAGCGACGGTGGTATCCCGCTCGGCGCTGTCCGGGGTCGCATCGGGGGCGCTTGTCTCGACGGTATCGTCGACGACGTCGGGCGAGACGCTCGTGTCCGTGCCGGCCGTGTCGGGCACGCCCGTGTTCGCACCCGAGTCGCACGCGACTCCCATCGCACCCAATACCGTCATTGCGAGCAAGCGCAGCTTCATGACACCTCCGGCGGTTCGCTGCGTCTGTCGCGAACCAAGCGGCGCATGATAGACCCTTGCCGCGATGCTCGAAAGCCCCTTCATCGCCGCGCTGATCGCGGCCCTGCCTGCGCGCGACTGGCTCGCCCCGACCACTGACGAGCTGCGGGTCGCGGTGGTGTTGAGCGCGGCGACGCTGCTCTATCTCGTCTATCACCTGGCGATCTCACGGCTCTTCGTGACGCGCTTGTTCCGTGCGCGCACGACCAACGACGCCGACCTGCGCACGACCACCTCGTTCTTCCGCAAGGCGGTTGGCGCCTTTCTGTTCGGGCTGGTGCCGGCGGTCGCCCTCGGTCTTGCGTGGCCCGGTGGTCTCGCGGCGTGTGGCTTCTCCTTCACCGACGCTCCTCGGTCCTTGCTCTACGCGCTGGGGTTCATCGCGCTGATGGTCCCGCTCATCGCGTCGCAGGCACGCAAGCCTTCGTTCCGACAGCACTATCCAGAGGTGCGCCGGCCCTTCACGCGGCGCGTCGCGACCTGGAATGCGCTCGCCTGGGTCGCTTACCTGGTCGGCTACGAGTTCTTCTTCCGCGGTGTGCTCGTCATCGCGCTCGCACCGCTGGTCGGCCCCCTGCCCGCCTTGACCCTGTCGCTCATGGCCTACGTCTTCGTGCACCTCGATCGCTACGCGGGCGAGACGCTCGGCACGCTCTTCACCGGCTCACTGTTCGGCGTCGTCGCGCTCGTGACCGGGTCGATCCTGATGCCGGTAGTGGCGCATGTCGGCGTGGCGCTCTTGACCGACCACCTGGCGGGCCACTTCGCCGCGCGCGCCGGAGACCCCGCCGATGGCTGAGCCGCGCCGCGCTTCGCTGTTCGTGCCGTGCCTGAGCGAGCACTTCGATGTCCGTGCGGCGGAAGCGACGGCGCGCCTCTTGCTGCACCTTGGTGTCGCGCTCGAAAATCCCACTGGCCAGACGTGCTGCGGCCAGCCCTTCCGGACCAGCGGCGACCTCGCGTCCGCCGCCGCCCTCGCGCGCCGCATGGACAAGGTCTTCGCGCACGCCGAGGTGGTCGTCACGACCTCGGCGTCGTGCGCTTCGATGGTCCGCACCCACTACCGTAGCCTTCCCGGCCTCGGGGCGCTGTCGATCTCGACCAAGGTCGTCGAGCTCGCCGAATACCTCGGCCACATCGGCTTCGACGCGACCACGGTGAGCTGGCCCGGCAGCGCGACCTACCACCCGAGCTGCCACGGCCGCGACCTGCACGCGACGCCTGCTCCAGAACCGACGCTGGCGCTGCTCGCCAAGGTGCAGGGCCTGACGCTCGTGCCGCTGCCGACCGCGAGCCAGTGCTGCGGCTTTGGCGGCAGCTTTGCGACCCGCTTCGCGCCGATCTCGGTGGCGCTCGGTGAGGCCAAGCTCGCGAGCGCTGGCGCCACCGGCGCGACCACGCTCATCGCCAACGACGCCGGCTGTCGCCTGCACCTGCGCGGCCTGCCGACGCCGCTCGAGGTGAAGCACCTGGCCGAGGTGCTCGCGGAGGGGCTGCACCTCATGCCGCGCCCGCCACGGCTGCCCGCGCGAGCCAGCGCATGACGAGACTGCCACCGATCCCGCGCAGCGACCGCCCGGCCGAGCTGTTGTTCCCGCGCGCATCGCCGTTCCGGATGGCGCCGCGCATCGCCGAGGCGCTGGCCGACGCGAACGTGCAGACGTTCGTTGGCGCCGCGACCCGCTTGAAGGACCACACCCGCGAGGTCGCACTACACGCGGCCTTCGGCGCGCACGTCGGCGAGGCGCGGCATGTCGCTGGCGCCATCCGACAGGCCACGCTGGCGGGGCTCGACCTGCACCTCGCGGCGTTCATCACGCGGGCCGAGAACAACGGGATCCACGTCCACTACGCGCCCGACGCGGCCAGTGCGCGAGACATCGTGCTGACGCTCGCCAAGGCGCGTGAGGTGCGCACCGCCGTCAAGGCAAAGTCGATGGTGACGGAGGAGATCCAGCTCCTCGATGCGTTGCTCGGCGCGGGCATCGACACGATCGAGACCGACCTCGGCGAGCTGGTGTTGCAGCTCGACGACGACGCGCCGAGCCACCTCGTCACGCCGATGATCCACAAGGATCGGGTCGCGGCCGGTCACGCGCTGAGCCGCCTCGACCCGAGCGACACGCCGCCGGACCTGGCTACCGGCGACCCGGCGAGCCTCACCGCGCACGCCCGCAAGGCTCTGCGCAAGGCATTCGCGGCGGCCGACCTCGGCATCACCGGGGCCAACTTCCTGTGCGCCGAGACGGGCGAGGTCGTGCTCTGCACGAACGAAGGCAACGGTCGCCTGTCGTCGCTGGTCGGCCACACCCACATCGCCGTGACCGGCATCGAGAAGGTCGTGCCGACCCTCGACCACCTGGCGCTGTTGCTCGAGCTGCTCGCGCGCAGCGCCACCGGCCAACCGCTCACGGTCTACACCTCGTTCGTGCGCGCGCCGACGCCCGGGCGTGAGGTCCACCTGGTGCTGGTCGATAACGGCCGCAGCAAGGTGCTCGCCGATACGACCTTCCGATCGGCGCTCGGCTGCATCCGCTGCGGCGCCTGCCTCAACACCTGCCCCGTCTACAGGTCGGTCGGCGGCCATGCATACGGTAGCGTATGGCCGGGTCCGATCGGCGCCGTGCTGACACCGCTCATGCGCGGCCCTGAGACCACGCCCGACCTGCCCTGGGCCTCGACGCTGTGCGGCGCTTGCCATAGCGCCTGCCCGGTCGACATCGACCTGCCCGCGCTGCTCGTCGCGCACCGTGCGCGCGCTTTTGCGAACGGTTCGATCCCGAGCCGCATCGCGTCGCGGGTCGTGCGCGTCGCCCTTGGAGGCAAGCTCAGGTGGCGCATTGCGTCGGCTATCGCGCGTGCGCTGACACGCACCAACCTCGGGCCCAAGCGCGCCTGGAACCACGGCGAGCGACGCCTGCCCGCGCCGACCGAGCGCTTCGCGAAGCGGTGGAAGCGCATGACCCGCAAGCGCAACGAGCGATGAGCGCACCGACCATCGCCGATCTGCTAGCGACCGTGCGCGCGGCGCTAGGCCGCACCACGACGAGCCCGCTGCCCGACGTCCCGACCGTCGCCGCGCACCTGCGCCCTGGCCTGCCCGAGACCGATTTGGTCGCGGCCTTTCGCGCCAGTGCGCTGCGTTCGGGCGCCGAAGTCATCGCCCTGGAGGACCTCAGCGCCCTCATTGCGAACGCATCAGGTCCGATCCATCGCCCCGTTGATCCAGCGCCTGCCGCGCCGTTCACACTGGCGTGCACGATCACCCACGCCAGTGCGGCGATAGCGCTCTCGGGCAGCGTGCTCATCGACCAGGGTCACGCGCTGGCCGCGATGGCCACCCCGCTGCTCGTGGTGCACGTCGCTGGCTCGGTCATCGTGACGAACCTGCGCGACGCGCTCGCGCGCCCGACTGCCGATACCGCGACGCGGGTGATCGTCACCGGTCCTTCGAAGACCGCCGATATCGAGGGGATCCTCATCACCGGCGTGCATGGTCCGGGGCGTGTGGTCATCGTACTCGATGGCCCACTCGCCTGACCCGATACCCGCTGGTTGGGCGGGCGATTGACGCGCTGCGCATGGCCCTGGTGTTGATTGACACCCGCATGGGGGGCCGCTATGAGCCGCTTCATGGACGTCCCCCTCGAGCAAGAGACCCTCTCCGCGTACCGCACGGTCCCCCGCACTGGCGTCATCTTCGTCATGGCGGAGGCGGGCGCTCGCGGCTTCCGCTACGGCCATCCCGAGTGGGTCAACCTTGGCCAGGGCGCACCCGAGACAGGTCCGCTGCCCGGCTCGGTGCCACGCATCACGCACGTCGAGGTCTCGCCCGACGCCCACGAATACGCGCCGGTCGGTGGCTTGTGGGAGCTGCGGGAGGCGGTCGCGAGCCTCTACAATGCGCGCTATCGGCGCGGCATGCCGAGCCAGTACTCGGCCGAGAACGTCGCCATCGCCAGCGGCGGGCGCGTCGCGCTGACCCGCATCGCGTCGGCTCTGGATGCGGTCAACCTGGGCCACCTGCTGCCCGACTACACCGCTTACGCCGAGCTGCTCGAGACGTTCGAGCGCGTCATCCCCATCCCCGTGGTCGTGTCGGAGCGCGAGGGCTTCTACCTCTCGCCGAGCCGCCTGCGCGACGAGATCGTCGGCCGTGGCCTCGGCGCCGTGTTGCTCTCGAACCCATGCAACCCGACCGGTCGCGTCGTGCGCGGCGGCGAGCTGCGCGCGTGGGTCGACATCTGCCGCGAGCTCGGCTGCCAGCTCATCTTCGACGAGTTCTACGCGCACTACCTCTACGACGACATCGCGCTCGCCGAAGGCCCGTCGAACTCGGCCTGCCGCTATGTCGAGAACGTCGACAAGGACCCGGTCGTGGTCGTCGACGGCCTCACCAAGAACTGGCGTTACCCCGGCTGGCGCCTCTCCTGGACGGTCGGCCCAAAGCAGCTCATCGAGCGGGTCACGTCGGCCGGCAGCTACCTCGACGGCGGCGCGCCGCACCCGCTCCAGGCCGCCGCCATCCCGCTGCTCGAACAGTCGGTCGCCGACCAGGAGGCGCGTGCCATCCAGGTCGCCTTCGCCGAGAAGCGCAAGCTCATGGTCGAGCGCACCCAGCAGATGGGCATGCAGCTCCCCATCGCGCCGCAGGGCGCGTTCTACGGCTTCGTCAACCTCGACAACCTGCCAGAGCCCCTGCGCAACGGCATGGACTTCTTCCGCGCCGCGCTCGAGCGCAAGGTCATCGTCGTGCCCGGCGAGTTCTTTGACGTCGACCCCGGAAAGCGCCGCCGCCACATCCCGTCGCGCCTTCGCAACTACGTGCGCCTCTCGTTCGGGCCTTCGTACGAGTCGGTCCGGGAGGGCATGATGCGCCTGGACGACCTGGTGCGTACGACCCGCTGATTCGCTCGCTATGCGTGCTGGGCCGGCGTCGCCCGCTCCTCGGCAACCTATGAGGTTGGCCTCGTCGCGGCTCCTCCAATGCGAAGTCAACGTCCTTGGCCGCGCACGCCTCGCTTCGCGAATCACGTCACTGCCTTCGCTGGCGCTTGCGGCCGCGCAACTTGGCTTGTAGTTTTCAAGCCGTCCGGCAGCCGACGTCTCACCCGCGCTGGACGCTCACCAACGCAAGTCGTCCCGCGCCCCAACGCCGGAGCCACCCCATGACCGTCACGCGCCTCGCCCTCGCGACCCTCACCGTCCTCTCGCTGGCCACGCTCGCGTGTGACGCCGACGACACCGCCAAGCAGTGCGTGTCGGCCGGCCTCGTCGAGCAGTGCCCGGTTGGCTCGAACCCGGCGCTTGGCGCCTCGGCCGAGGAGGGCTGCGACGGCAACTTCAACGACAACGTGGTCACCGGCGAGACCGGCGCGACCGCGCAGTGCCGCTCCAGCGGTGGCTGCAACTTCGTGTGCCAGTTCGAGGTGCCGTGCTCGTGTGGCGTCCTAACGATCACCAAACAAGAGATCGTGTGCGCCGCCTGCGCCCTGACGAGCTGCGGCGACGGCCGCTGCGAAGGCAACGAGCGCGCGACCTGCGCGCCCGGCAACAATACATGCATCGAGTGCGGCGAGGACTGCGGCGGCTCGACCTGCGGCGACGGCGACTGCACCGGCAGCGAGACGCCGGCGATCTGCCCGCAGGACTGCGGTGGCAGCTGCACGCCGAGCGCGAAGGATTGCCTCGGGCCGATCGCGCGAGTATGCCAGGCGAACGGTGCCGGCTACGAATCGTTCGACTGCTCGACCAGGGGGCAGACCTGCCAGAGCGGTGAGTGCAAGGCGCCGTAACGTGGGCGCGGTCAGCAACAACGGTTCTGCATGAAATCACTCTCGCGTAGGCAGTTCGTCCAGATCACCAGCGCAGGTGTGCTCGTGGCCGCGTGCGGCGACGAGCCCGTCGTGCGCGATGTAGGCGACAGCGCCGAAGCGATCGACACCGAGCCGCCGGTCGACACGGTCCCTGTCGACACCGCCGAAACGATCGACAGCGAGCCGCCGCCTGATTCGGCGCCCGATACGACGCCCGAAGTCGAGCCCGAGGTCGACTCGGGCCCACATGCCATCGGTCGCTTCGACCCCGCTTCACTTCCGCTCGCGGCGCGCGCGACGTTCCTCTTCGGCAGCCAGGCGGGCGACCCAGCCATCGACGGCGCGGTCCTCTGGACACGCTTCAAGCCATCGGAACCCGAGCAGGTCTTGGACCTGATCGTCTTCGAGCACGCGACCAACGCCGGTTCCGTCGACCTCTATCTGCGCGTCGCCGCGACCGTCGCAGAGGGCGGATTCGTGCACGTCCAGGTCAGCGGCCTGGCACCCGACACGCGCTACCGCTACTGCTTCGTCGTGGCCGAGGTCGAAGGCGGCGAGCGACATGACGAAGCGCGCAGCCCAGTCGCCCATTTCCGCACGTCGCCCGCCGCCGACACGCTGCGCGTCGTCACGTTCGGCGGCACCTCGTGCGTCAACGCCGGCTATCAACCCTATCGTACGCTGAACCGCGCGGCTGAGGCGGACCTCGACTTCTTCGTGCTGGGCGGCGACGCGACCTATTGTGACGGTGCCAAGACACTCGACGAGTATCGCGAGAAGTGGCGCCTCTCGTTCGACTCGGACGGCTACCGGGCGGTGCTCGGCAGCACCGGCACCTACGCGACCTGGGACGATCACGAGGTCGATGACGACTGGGATCCGGAGCGCACGGTGCCCGAGCAGATCGCTATCGCCAAGCGCGCCTACCTCGATCACATCGCGTATCGCATCCAGACGGCGACCGACCCGCTCGTCGACTGGCGCCTGTGGCGCTCGTATCGCTGGGGCCGCACCCTCGAGATCTTCATCCTCGACTGCCGCTCGGAGCGACTGCCGTCGACCCGCTTCCAAGCCGACGCGCAGTACATCTCGCCGGCCCAGATGCAGTGGCTCAAGCTGGGCCTGCGGCGAAGCCCATGCACGTTCAAGCTGATCGTCAATTCGGTGCCGATCACCAACATGCCGCTCAACTACCCGATCGAGAAGGACCGCTGGGAGGGCTACGAGACCCAGCGCACCGAGATCCTGTCGCACATCGACGGGCCGCCGCTCTTGCCCGGTGTGCTGTGGCTATCGGGCGACTTCCACTTTGGTGCCATCACCACGCTCGAGAAGCCGCCGGCGCGGTTCTCGAACCAGAGGGAGGTCTTCATGGGCCAGGGCGCCAACATGACCAACCCCGCCTGGGAGCCTCTGCGCGACACGGCGGGCAACCAGTTCGCGTTCGTGACCGGAACCAACAACTACGTGCGCTTCGTGTGTGATCCGCTCGCCACGCCGCCGCGCATCACCGCCGAGTTCATCGACGGCGACGGCTCGATCCTTCACACGCAGGACTTCGACTTCCCGGCGAGCTGAGCCGCGTTTTCAGTTGAGCCTCCGCTTCCGTCACCGCCTTCCTGCGCCGACAATTCACTCGCCCGGAGCCACCCCATGCGTCACCTGCTCGCCGTCGCCCTGACCGTCTCAGCCCTCCTGACGGGCTGTCCCGACGCGACCCAGGTTGCGACCCAGTGCGTCGCCGCCGACCTCATCGGCCAGTGCCCGGTCGGCTCCAACCCCATCCTCGGCGCCGCCGCGAACTCCGCTTGCGGCGGCAGCTTCGACCTGAACGTCGTCACCGAGTCGGGGGCCGCGACGGGCCAGTGCCAGAGCAACGGCACCTGCGAGTTCCTGTGCCAGTACGCGTCGCCCTGCTCGTGCGGGGTCGCGACGATCTCGAAAGAATCGATCACCTGCTCCGAGTGCCAGGCGCAGAGCTGCGGTGACGGCCGCTGTGAAGGCACCGAGCGAGCCACCTGCGAGGCCGGGGCGACCGGCTGCTTCGTGTGTCCCGAGGACTGCAGCGGGCCGACCTGTGGCGACGGCGACTGCACCGCCAACGAGTCGCCCGCGAGCTGCCCGCAGGACTGCGAGAAGCTGTGCACGCCGTCGAGCAAGTTCTGCGTCGGAACAATCGCCAACGTCTGTTCGGCCGACGGCCTCAGCAAGGACTCGGTCGACTGCGCCCCGGTCGGCCTCATCTGCGGTGCCGGTGCCTGCGTGGCACCGGGCGCATGCGGCAACCGCGCGTGCGAATCCAACGAGAGCGCCAGCTCGTGCCCGCAGGACTGCGGCACCCTCTGCAGTCCGTCGAGCGTGCAGTGCCAGGGCAATACGCTCGTCACCTGCAACGCCAACGGCAGCGAGACGACCCAGGTCGACTGCGCGCTGCAGGGCCGCATCTGCGGTGCTGGCGAGTGCAAGCTGCCGAATGTCTGCGGCAATCAGGTGTGCGAAGCCGGCGAAGACGTGTCGTGCGCAGCCGACTGCGCCGCGGTCTGCGGCAATCGCACCTGCGAAAATGGCGAGATCAACTCGTGCCCGCAGGACTGCACCAACTGCGGCGACCACCTGTGCGGCGCGGGCGAGATCGAGTCGTGCCCGCAGGACTGCGGCGTGTGCGTGCCGAGCGAGCGCTTCTGCCTCGGCAAGCTCCTGCGCGTCTGCAACGGCAACGGCACCGAGTTCGAGGACATCGACTGCACCGCCTTCGACCAGTCGTGTGTCGCCGGCAACTGCCTCGACCCGAACATCTGCGGCAACGGCGCCTGCGAGCAGGGCGAAGATCTATCGAACTGCGTCGAGGACTGCACCACCGTGTGCGGCAACAACGACTGCGAGGACGGCGAGAGCTTCGCGACCTGCTCGGCCGACTGCGCCCCGCAGTGTGGCGACGCTTCGTGCCAGGGCGACGAAGACGTCGTCTCGTGCCCCCTCGACTGCCTCGCGACGTGCGGCAACGGCGCCTGCGATGGCGCCGAAGACCGCGACAACTGCCCGAAAGACTGTGGCTATTGCGGCAACGGCACGTGTGAGGACGCGGCCGAATCGGCGTCGTTGTTCCCCGCTTTCCCGCTCGTCACCTGCCTCGAGGACTGCGTGACCTCCGGCTGTGCGGTCGCTGGTGATTGTGACGACGGCATCTTCTGCACGACCGGCGCGTGCACCGTCGACGGCGTCTGCCAGTACACCGCGTCTGACGCGCTGTGTCCGCCCAACGAGAAGTGCATCAAGTTCTCCGGCTGCTGCCCGGACAAGGACCGCGACGGCTTTGCCGATTCGGCGTGTGGCGGCAGCGACTGCAACGACGACGACCCGCTCACCTACCCCGGTGCGCTCGAGCCGTGCGGCGGTGGCGACCGCAACTGCAGCGGCTTCCACCGCCCGGCGCTCAAGCCGATCAAGAAGGTGACGACGTCGAGCTCGCGCAAGTCGGCGCTCGACATGACCTGGGACGGCACGCGCTTCTGGGCCGCCTGGCGTGGCGTTCCCGAGGCGACCGCCCGCGTCGAGTTTGCGCGCGTCTCGCAGAGCGCCGACCTCATCGGCACCATCGACGCGGTGCCGCTGGCGGTTCCCAAGCCGACCGGCCTGCAGGTCGCCTGGAGCGAACAGACCAAGCGCCTCGGCATCGTCTGGGAGTTCGTCTCGATCGATGGCAAGAGCCGCGCGAACTTCACCACCGTCGGCGACAACGGCGCGCTCTCGCCCGATCCGCTGATCGTCTTCGAGTCGCCGTCGGCCGGCATGTACGCCAACCCGGGCCCGATCCTCTCGGACATGGTGTGGCTCGATGGCATCTGGGTAATCGCCGATGGTTCCTATTACGGCACCGGCGGCGCGGGCATCTCGTATCCGTGGGGCTGGCTGGGCGCGACCGAATCCGGCGACGTCACGCGCCGCTTCCCCAACGACTACCCCACCGGCTACGGCTCGCCGATGGGCGTCGACCCGCTGGTCGTCGCGGGCCCGCAGGTGGCGGGGTTGCAGGGCACACGGATCTTCAAGGTCACGCCCGGCGACGTCACCGGCGCCTTCACGATCGTCGACATCGGGCCCGACGCGGCCAAGGGTGCCTGCACCCTGGTCTGGGACGGCGAGAACCTGGCGCTCGCGTGCCTCTACCTCGGCCAGCTCACCTACCATCGCCTCGCCGCCAACGGCGCGGCGCTCGCGTCGAGCATCATCTACGACACCGCGCTCACGCCGCGCTCGATGGCCACCGCCATCGGCGGGCTCGGCGCCGGCGACACGACCAAGGTCGGTATCCTCGGCGTCGAGGGCGCGAACCTCGTCTTCGTGATGCGCGACGCCGACGGCTCCGCGGTCGTCGAGCCTGGGACCATCGGCGGCGGTGCCAACATCGCCAACCCCCACTTGTTCTGGGACGGCGACGCCTTCCAGGCCTACTGGCTCGCCAAGTCCGGCGACATCGAGCAGATCTTCCGCACGACCATCACTTGCGAGTGAGCGTCCGCGCGCCGCGCAGAGTGTGATCTGCCGCTTGTGGCATGGAGTGTTGAACGGGCAGCGCGCGGTGACTCCTTCCTCCGAACACGACGGAGGAGCACACGATGCTGGTGACCTGCAGCCAATGTTCAGCGACCAACCGGATCCCCGCCAAGCGCCTGGCAGAGAGCCCACGCTGCGGTCGCTGCAAGACCGCGCTGACGCTCGATAAGCCGATCGTCGCGAGCAGCGCCGCCGAGTTCGACGAGCTGATCCAGGGCTCGCCGCTGCCCGTGGTCGTCGACTTCTGGGCCGCCTGGTGCGGGCCGTGTCGCATGGTCGCACCCGAGATCGAGAAGCTCGCGCGCCAGCGCGCTGGCAAGGTGATCGTCGCCAAGCTCGACACCGAGGCTGTGCCCGACGTCGCCGCGCGCTACAGCATCCAGGGGATCCCGGCGTTCATTGCCTTCAATGACGGACGCGAGACGAGCCGCGCTGTGGGCGCGATGTCAGCGGAGAAGCTTGCGAGCACGCTTGGCCTGTAGAGCCGAGCGCGCCGTGTCGCCTACGACGCCTACTTCGGAGTGGTATCCAACAGCGCCAGCGCCGCGTCGACCCCACGGCAAGCGGCTGAACGATGGTCGAAGCATCGCTGTTGCGAGAACAACAGAAATTCGAGTTCAACGATTGGAGATGAAGTGCCGATGGTAGCCTCTGGCGCGGGCGTTCAGGGACGCGGCGCGCCGGTCGCGTTCCTTAGAACGGTCTGATACTCTGCCAATCGAGTTCGGCCCAAGCTGGTCCCAGGCGTCAATTGAGCTCCGGAGATGAAGTCGTAGACGCTCAATTCGATACCAACTCGCAACGGCTTCGCCTGCGAGTGGGCAATTCTTTCGTGGGGAGGTGGGGCACAGTCCCGCCCAAGTTGAAGGAGGTTCCGGATGAGAGTCGTCGTCATCATGTTGGCCTTGTCGCTCTCTGGGTCATCCTTCGCGGCTGAAGCGGCTGACCGACCGCACGCTGCGCTCAGCATGGACTCAGGTTCGCCGTGGGCACGCGGCGTCTCGTCAGAGGCGCGCGCCAAGGCGGGCGAGCAATTCGACCTCGCCATGATCATGGTGCGCGGTGGCCGCCAAGGACAGGCGATCGACCCGTTCCGCAAGGCGCTCGCGCAGTGGGACCACCCGGCCATCCACCTCGAGTTGGCCAAGGCCCTTATGACGCTCGGCGAGTCCTCGGACGCGCTGACGCACCTGTGGGCGGCGATGCGCTATGGCGCGACCCCACTCGGACCCGACTCGGCCGACGACGTCGTCCGCGACGCCCGATCGCTGCTCGACACGCGCGTCGCCCATCTCGTGATCCGCTCCGACGAGGTCGGGGTCACGGTCAAGCTCGGCACCCGCGTGGTGCTGTCGGGCCCGGGCACCTGGGAGGGCGTGATGGCTCCCGGCGTGCGCGAGATCAGCGCGCAGCGCGCCGGTGACCGCCCGCAGAGCGTGCTCGCGCGCGGCTTCAACGCAGGCATGCGGTCGGAAGTAACGATCCGCGTCGGCGCTGCCCCGACCCGCCCAATCGAAGGCGTCTTTGCCGAGCGCCGCGCAACCGATGGCGATGTGCGCGCACTCCAGCGCCAGGTGCTTGGCTACGAGGTCAGCATGTCTGCGCCGCCCACCTCGAAGGTCTCCGGTGAGATGCCGATGCCGAGCCAGCTGCAGGCCATCTGTGCGCGCGCCAAAGGCGATACCGTGATCGTCTGCGACGAGTACAAGACTCTGCATGCACAGGTCGAGCGGGACCGCGCCGCCGCGCGCAAGCGCATTGACGAGCAGACCCGTGGTGGCGTCGTCGACGTGCTTCGTTGAAGACACTCGGCCGAGCAAGCTCGGCCGCTACAGAAGCAAGGCCGGGCTACATGCTCGGCCTTTGTTTTTTTCGATTCGCGAAGCGGGGCGTACGCGGCCGAGAAGCCGCGAAGAGGCTGGCCTCATAGGCCGCCGACGAGCGAGCGACGAAGGCCCCGCGCGTCCCGCGAGCGAATCAGGCGAAAGCGACGGCGCCGGCGCCTACGAGTCGCTCGACCTTCGCGACGACCTCGTCGTCGACCGGCAGGCGCCATTCGTCGCCAAGCCGCACGGTCGCCTCGCCCTTGCCTTTGACGGCGACGATCATCTCGACCCCGACCCCGCTGCCACCGCGCAACAGGTCGGCCAGGTGCTTGAGATGCGCGGTCGTCACGGTCTCGGCGGGTAGGCGGATGCGGGCACGGGTGGTGCGCTCGGCGCGGGCGTCCTTCAGGAGGCGGCAGCTCTCGGCGCGCAGCTTGAGCTGGGCCGTCTCGTCGTCGTCGCCTTCACGCACGAGGCGGCCGGTCACGATGATCGGCTCGTCGTTCTTCAGGTGCGGCTCGAAGCTCGGGAAGGCTTTCGAGAAGACCATCACCTCGATGCGGCCAGTGAGGTCCTCGAACTGGAGGAACGCCATGCGGCTGCCGCCCTTCGAGATGCGCTCACGCACATCCACGATGACGCCCGCGACGGTGATCTCCTCGCGCAGTTCCTGGCCGCTGATGTCGTCGAGACGCGCGATGGTCCTGAGTCCCATGCGACTGAGATCATTGACGTACCTATCGAGAGGGTGCCCCGAGACGTAGAACCCGAGGCACTCCTTCTCGTAGGCGAGGCGCTCTTTGTCGGGCCACTCCTCCTTGAAGCTTATCTCGATCTTCTCGACCTTCGGCTTGGGCGCCTCGAGCAGCGATCCGAACAGCGAGAACTGGCCCGCCTGTTTGTCGCGCTGCGAAGTCTGGCCACGCTCGATGGCGCGGTCGAGCTCTTCGAACAAGCCGCGGCGCGTCTGACCGAACTCGTCGAAGGCGCCGCAGCGCACGAGCGCCTCCATCACGCGCTTGTTGACGCGCTTCAGATCGACCCGCTCGCAGAAGTCGTAGAGCTCCTTGAAGCGGCCGTCTTCGCGTGCGGCAAGGATCGCCTCGACCGCGCCTTCGCCGACGCCCTTCACGGCGCGCATGCCGAAGCGGATGGCGCCGTCGCCCTTGCCGACCGTGCCCGCGACGGCGGTGAAGTCGAGGTCCGACTGGTTGACCGAGGGCGGCAGCACGGTGAGGCCCATCGAACGGCACTCGGCGATGAGGCGCACAATCTTGTCAGTGCTATCGCCGTCGCTGGTCAGCAGCGCGGCCATGAACTCGACCGGGTGATGCGTCTTCAGCCAGGCGGTCTGATAGGTGATGAGACCATACGCTGCCGAATGGGACTTGTTGAAGCCGTAGCCCGCGAACTTCTCGATCGTGTCGAAGATGTCGCTCGCCTGCTTCTCGTCGACGCCGCGGGCGGCGCAGCCAGCGGCGAACGACGCGCGCTGCTTCTGCATCTCCTCGGCTTTCTTCTTGCCCATCGCGCGGCGAAGCAGGTCCGCTTGTCCAAGCGAAAACCCGGCGAGCACGCTCGCCGAGGACATGACCTGCTCCTGATAGACCATCACGCCGTAGGTCTCTTTGAGCACCACATCCAGCTTCGGATGTGGATACGTCACGGCCTCCTGCCCGTGCTTGCGCTTGACGAAGCTGTCGACCATGCCCGACTGCAAGGGGCCCGGACGATACAGCGCGACCACCGCGATGATGTCTTCGATGCAGTCCGGCTTGAGCTTGCGGAGGAGCTCTTTGAAGCCCGACGATTCGAGCTGGAACACGCCGGTTGTCTGCCCGCTCGAGACCAGCTGGTAGACCTTCGCGTCGACCAGCGGGATGGCCGTGATGTCGACCAGGGGCTTACCCTGACGCGTCAGCTTCGTGTTCACGAGCTTCACCGCGTCGTCGACGACGGTCAGCGTCTTCAGGCCGAGGAAGTCGAACTTCACGAGGCCCGCTTCCTCGACCTCATTCTTAGCGAACTGCGTGATGCGCACCACCCGCCCGCTATCATCTCGCACCGCATACAGCGGCACATACTCCCACAGCGGCTTGTCGCCGATGACGACACCGGCCGCGTGCATGCCGGGCTGGCGGTTCATGCCTTCGAGGAGACGCGCGTACTCGAACAGCTTGGCGTAGCGCGGGTCTTCGTCGGACAGCTCACCCAAGCGCTTCTCGACCTCGAAGGCCTTCTCGAGCGTCATGTTGAGCTCTTCCGGGATGAGCTTGGCTGCCCGATCGGCCTCGGCGAACGTCATCGCGAGCGCGCGCGCCACATCGCGCACGACCGCCTTGGCCTTCATCGTGCCGTACGTGATGATCTGCCCGACGTTGTCCTCGCCGTACTTCTGCGTGACGTAGTTGATGACCCGATCCCGCTTGTTCATGCAGAAGTCGATGTCGAAGTCGGGCATCGACACGCGCTCGGGATTCAGGAAGCGCTCGAACAGCAGCGTGTATCTGATCGGGTCGATGTCGGTGATGCCGAGCGAGTACGCGACCAGCGAGCCTGCGCCGGAGCCGCGGCCCGGGCCGACCGGGATGTCGTGGCGCTTGGCCCAGTCGATGAAGTCCCAGACGATCAGGAAGTAGCCAGGGAAGCCCATCTGCTTGATGCAGTTGATCTCCAGCTCGAGGCGGTCTTCGTAGACCTGCTGCACGGGCGTCTCGCCGAGCGAGCGGAACTTCGCAAGCCGCTTGGCGAGACCATCACGCGCGACATGCGCCATGTAGTCGCCGGTGTCGACGAAGCCCTCGGGCAGCGGATAGGTCGGCAGGAACGTCTGCCCGAGCGGGATCTCGACCTGGCAGAGCTCGGCAATTTTGAGCGTGTTCTCGATGGCTTCCGGCAGGTCCGCGAAGCGCTGCAGCATCTCCTCGGCCGGCGCCAGGTAGAGCTCGTCGGTGATGCGCGCCTTCGTGTCGAGCGACGGCAACGCCTTGCCGAGCTGGATGCACATCAGGATCTCGTGCGCGGCCGCGTCCTCCTTCTTCGAGTAGTGCGCGTCGGCGGCGGCGACGATGGGGATCTCGAGCTCTTCCGACAGACGCATGAGCCCGTCGTTGACGCGCTCCTGCTCCTTGATGCCGTTGCGCAGGATCTCGAGATAGAAGCCGTCCTTCCCGAAGACCGCCTGGTAGTGGCGCGCCAGCTCGCGCGCCTCGGCCTCCTGACCGCGCAGGATCATCTGCGGGATCTCGCCCGAGAGGCTCGACGTGAGCGCGATGAGGCCCTCGCAATGGGCCTCGAGCAGCGGCCTGTCGATGCGTGGTCCGGGCGACTTCGAGGGCGTGTCCATATACGCCCGCGACAGCAGCAAGCAGAGGTTGCGATAGCCCACCAGGTTGCGACAGAGCAGCACGATGGACGGCGTGCGCCGCACATCGCCGTTCATCCGGTCGATCGGGACGAGGTTGACCTCGGCCCCGAGGATGGCCCGCACACCCGCCTTCTTGGCGGCCTTGAAGAAGTCGACCGCGCCGAACATGTTGTTGTGGTCGGTCAGCGCGATGGCGCTCGCTCCGTCCGTTTTCGCGCGCGCGACGACGTCGTTCACGCGCGAGGTGGAGTCGAGCATCGAGTATTCGGAGTGGACGTGCAGGTGGACAAAAGACATGGCGGCGGAGCATCCTTCGAGCGAGGTACGATGTCCATCCCGCATACGCCCGAAGCCCCTCCCGCCCCTTCCACCGCGACCCCAAAGCCACCACCGCGTGGTGGGTCACTGCTCGTGTGGCTCGACATGGAGATGACCGGGCTCGACCCGGAGACGTGTCGCCCCATCGAGCTTGCGACCATCGTGACCAACGCCGATCTCGAGATCATTGCCGAGGGTCCGAACCTCGTCATCCACCAGTCGGACGAGCTGCTCGCGACGATGGACTCGTGGAACACCGAGCATCACGGGCAGAGTGGGCTGACCGAAGCGGTGCGTCGCTCGACCGTGACCGAGGCGCAGGCGATGGAGCAGACGCTGGCTTTTCTGCGCGAGCACCTCGACCCGCAGGTCTCGCCGTGCTGCGGCAATTCGATCGCTCAAGACCGCCGCTTTCTGCGGCGCTACATGCCCGCGCTCGAGGACTTCTTTCATTATCGCAGCGTCGACATATCCACGATCAAAGAGCTCGTGCGGCGTTGGTACAACCTCGTACCGCCCGAGAAGAAGACCGCGCATCGCGCGCTCGACGACATCAAAGAGTCGATCGACGAGCTGCGCTGGTACCAGAAGGTCGTCTTCCGCAATAGCCCGCTGCTCGGCGAGATCGGCATCGCAACGGCCGGGGGCAAGGGACGATGACCCCAGCGCAATCTGATCTCATCATCGCCGACCTCATCGCACGCGCCGGCCAGTACGTCGGGCGCGGCGTCGATAGCGAAGGCCGCGTGTTCCTCGCCGACCTCGAGCTCAGCAAGGTCGCCGCCGGCAAGTCCGTCTCATATCGCTTTCGCGCCCAGGCGCTCGCGGGCAGCGAGGTCTATCACGACGAGTCGGGCCTCATCGGCGTCGGCATCGACGGCCAGCTCGCGCTGATGGCCTCGAGCAACCACTACCGTCACGTGTTCCTGCGCGGCCTGAGCCGGGTCGATGCGCTCGAGCCGGCCGCCGAGAACCCCGTCGGGACGTTGCCTCCGCGCGGTGGCAGCGCGCTCGTGTTCGCGTTCAACGACAGCCACCAGGAAGACGTCTTCCGCGACGAGATAAGGCTCTCGCTCTACGACGATGGTCGCGTCGGCCACGACTATGCCTGGGGTCTCGCTGGCGGGCCGTTCGCGCCGCGGTCGAACGTCGTCCTGACCAACGTCACCGCGGTGCACGATGAACGCCCCGTCTTCATTCGCCATTACGAGCAGTTGCGCGAACCCGACAACGCCCACTACAGCGGCAGCGACGAGCTATTGTCGATCGGCGCACCGATCGGACGCCTCCTCGGGCTCGAGCGCATCGGCATCCACATCGAGACGCTGCCGACCGGCCGCCGCACCTCGTATCCGCACGCCGAGATGACCGAGGAGGAGTTCGTGTTCGTGCTGTCCGGCCACCCGGAAGTCTGGATCGACGGGGACGTCTATCGCCTGCGCGCAGGCGACGCGGTCGGCTTCAAGCCCGGCAACGGCATCGCCCACACGTTCATCAACAACGCGCCCGAGCCAGCCCGCCTGGTCGTCATCGGCGAGCGTGCGCGCCCCGACAACAAGATCTGGTACCCGCTCAACCCCGAGCGGCGCCCGCAGGTCGGCGAGGACGCTTGGTGGACCCCGGTAAAGACCGCCCTGGGCCCCCACGACGGCCTGCCGGACCGGCTCCGGCCCAGGTCCGCACCTGACACGCCCTAAACAGGAACGCATTGGCGAGGAGACAAATGACGATGCAAGGAACGAGTGAAGGGAGCGCGGAGGCGTACTTGACGTACGCCGCACAAGCGACCGAACGAGTGACGCCGCAGCGTCGTTTGGATCCGAAGCCAGGCGTTCCTGTTTAGCGGCGCTGGCCCTTGCGCAAGACGGTGTCGCGCAGAAAGTTGCGGTCGTCGTGCTGCGGGTAGTCGACGGTGTAGTGCAGGCCGCGCGACTCTTTGCGGGACAGCGCACTCTCGATGATGAGGTGGCCGACGCGCGCGATGTTGCGCAGCTCGAGCAGGTCACGCGACAGCGTAAAGCGCCAATAGTCCTCGCCGATCTCCTGGTTCAGGAGCTCGCTCCGGCGCTTGGCGCGCTCGAGCCGCTTGTTCGAACGAACAATACCGACGTAATTCCACATCATCGTGCGCATCTCTTCCCAGGCGTGGGCAATCAACACGTTCTCGTCGGGGTCGGTCGCGAAGCCGGTGTTCCAGTCGGGCACGTCGGGGTCAATGGCGGCGGGTGCGTTGACCATCATCTCCGGCGCGACGAGCGATGCGCGATGCGCGAACACGAGGCCTTCGAGGAGCGAGTTCGACGCCAGACGATTGGCGCCGTGCAGGCCCGTATGCGCCGTCTCGCCGGCGACCAATAAGCCCGGCAATCCCGTGTATCCGTCAGCGTCGCTGTGCACGCCGCCGCAGCAGTAGTGGGCCGCAGGCACGATCGGGATCGGCTGGATGCGCATATCGATGCCGAATTCCATCAGCTTTGCGTGCACACCTGGGAAGTGGTCGACCACGAAGCTCGGGTCGAGGTGCGTCATGTCGAGGAACACGCACTCGTCGCCGGTGCGCTTCATCTCCGAGTCGATGGCGCGCGCCACGATGTCGCGGGGCGCGAGGTCTTTGAGCGGGTGGTACTCGACCATGAAGGCGTGGCCGTCTTTCCGCCGCAGGATCCCGCCTTCGCCGCGGCACGCCTCGGTCACCAGGAAGTTCTTGGCTTGAGGGTGATAGAGGCAGGTCGGGTGGAACTGGTAGAACTCCATGTTCACGACCGGCACGCCCACGCGCCAGGCCATCGCGATGCCATCCCCCGTCGCGACGTCGGGGTTGGACGTATAGCGGTAGACCTTGCCGGCCCCGCCGGTCGCGAGCATCACGACCTTGCCGAGGAACGTCTCGATGGTCCGGGTCTCGGTGTTGAGCACGTAAGCGCCGAGCACGCGATCGTCGCCGCGCATACCGAGGCGATGGCGCGAGATGAGGTCGATCGCGTGGTGGTGCTCGAACATCTGGATGTTCGGATGGGTCTGGACGGCGGCGACGAGCGCCTCTTCGACGGCCGCGCCGGTCATATCCTTCGCATGCACGATGCGCCGCGCGGAGTGGCCTCCCTCGCGGGTGAGGTCGAGATGGGTCGGGTCGTCGCGGTCGCGCGTGAAGGCGACCCCGAGGTCCAACAGCTCCTGCATGCGGGCAGGGCCCTCCTCGACGCAGATGCGCACGACGTCGGGATGATTGAGGTGGTCACCCGCGATGATGGTGTCCTTGATATGCGACTCGAAGCTGTCGACAGGATCCATCACCGTGGCGATGCCGCCCTGGGCCCAGTACGTATTGGACGCGCGCCGCTCGCGCTTGGTGATGACCGCGACCTGCCCGTGGACCGCCATCTTGAGGGCGAACGTGAGGCCGGCGATGCCGGAGCCGAGGACGATACTGTCGAAGACGTGTCGCATGCCGGCACACAACCACGTCTCTTGGAGCGTGCCAACTCTCGTTCGACGTGGCACGGTCGCGCGGTGAAAGCCTGCTTGACCGCCCTGTGCTTCATCGCGCTGTCGACCTTCGCGGCCGATACGGCGCGCGCCGACGTCTGGGCCTGCAAGGACAAGGAAGGCGTCGTGCGCTTCGCCGACCGGAAGCTGCGCGGCTATCGCTGCGTGCTCTATGCGAAGACGCCGCCGGCGCCCAAGGTCGCGCCGGAGCTCGGCGCTGCCACAGATCCAGCGGGCACGCCCCCTGTCCGCAGCGGCTCCGCGTTCACACGCCCCAGGAGCGACTACGCGCCCATCCCGAGCATCCCCGGTTCGCCGGGCGCGAGCGACGCGCCACGCTTCAACGGCGACGAGCCCGAAGGCCAGTCCGCGCGCGAGCAGCTCTACTCGCCCTACATCGAAGAGGCCGCGCGCCTCTACGACATCCCCGAGGACTTCGTGCGCGGGGTCATCCGCGTCGAGAGCAACTTCCACTACCGCGCCCAGAGCGGCGCCGGCGCGCGTGGCCTGATGCAGCTCATGCCGTCGGTCATCAAGGATATGGGCGTGCAGGACGTGTGGGATCCCCGCGCCAACGTGCTCGGCGGCACGCGCCTCTTGCGCGTCCTCGCCGACCGCTTCCAAGGCGACATGGTCAAGGTGTTGGCCGCCTATCATGCGGGCAGCGGTGCCGTGAACGCCGCCGAAGGGATCCCGTACGAGGCAACCGAGAGCTACGTGCGCGCGGTGCTCGATCGCTACTACGAGTACAAGTCGCGGAACTGACGGTCGACTGAACCGTGGGCGTGCGCCGCGCCTACCCAACTGGCGACTTTCGTCACCGGCGACCCCACTTCGTTTGGATCGGCTGTACTCACCACGACGCGCGCGGCCTTTGATGGCGTGAAACCCGCCTTGGCATGGCGGCTGCTCTACGGGCCAGCGGAGGTCGCGTCGGGAACGCGACTGGTCGACCTGCGGGCACAGCGCGCGCGGGGCGGCAGCGCCTTGCCCGCTGGAGCCAAACCCAATGTCGGAAGTCGTTCGTCAGGAGAAGTCCCCTACCCAGCCCAATGGTGGCGTTCGCGATGCTGGCAGCTCAAATGGAGCTGGTAATAGCGTAAAAACCCAATTGCGTTCGACCCGGGGCTACGATGCACAAGCAGCTCTATTGACCACGGAAGTCCAAGCCAAGCCCGACCCGTTCGCGGTCGGCGGCAAGTCGATGAAGCCGAAGGCTGGAGGTGGCCCTGCCTGCCGAGTCGGTGACGCGCCCGCGAAGAGCGAGCGCAAGATCACGCGCGAGCCCAAGCCCCCGGTCAAAGCTCCCGAAGTCACTGACATCAGTGACCCAGCGATCTGCCAAGTCGAGGACGTCGAGACGGTCGCCGTGGACCAGGCCGATGACCGCCCGGACAAGGTGGCGCTAGAGCGACTCGTGGAGCGCGATGCGAGGAAGGCATTCGAAGCCATGAAAGAAGCGTCGGATCAACGGCTCCATGGCTTCCTTGCGGCGGCAGAGCACCTCAAGGAGTCGGCGCGCCTCGTGAACGAGGATAAGGACGTCGTGCTCGCGTTCGTCGAGAAGGCATTCTCGATCGTCGGCGCTTCGCTCATCGGAGTTGGCCTTGCGGCCATGGCAGGTACGGGTGCTGTCGGACTCCTGAAGGGGCTCATTACAGCCGCCCTCACGCTGGGCAAGGACGCGGTCGCGGCAAGCGTTGGAAATGCTGCGAGAGGCGACGAGGTCAACTGGGAGGGCTTCAGGAGCGCGACGCTCGAAGCCATCTCGCGACAGTCGCTGCTCGTGGGGAAGTTGTGGGATCCCGATGACCTCAGCACCCGGTTCCTGAACGCGCCCTATCCCCATCGCGTCGCACCCGCGGCAGTGGCGGGCACAGAGGCGATCAGCGAGGCAGCACACCGGCTCCAGTTCACGACGAGCGTCACGTCGTGGGCCAACACGGTCAATGCGGTGAAGGGCGGCGACACCGGCACGCTCGTCTTCGACGTCACCTTCGACCCTTCGGGGAGCTACTCCGTCGACAACTGTGAGGCTTCCGGCATGGGCGACAAGTTCGCGCAGCTCATGGCCGATCCTCACAACGATGGAGTGAAAACCCAGAAAGCGCTGACGCTCTACGAGACGCTTACGGCTCCGACAGGTGGCATGAAGGTCACTGTGCGCGACCAGTCTCACGCGTCCTATCAATGGGACCCGGCGCAGAAGGCGATCACCACTCCCGACAACGAGCTGATGCACCACCGGGTCGGGGCCTGGGGCGCGGCAAACGGGTGTAAGGACAAGGCGCCCATCCTCGCAGCCCATCGCTTCCTCTTCGAAGTGCTCGGCGCCAAGACCTTCGGCGAGCTGGGAGTGGCTGGATGAGCGCGGCCTCCAACCGCATGACGCTCGAGGCCATCGTCTTTCGCCTCATGGTCCTCGCGTTCACCGCAATGGCAGTTCCGTGGACTATCGAACGTATCGAATACCGATCCGGTGCGTGGTCTCGAGGGCTGCGCGCGATGCCCTATCACTGGACCCAACCGGTCGTCGTCGACATCGGGCCGCGCGTTCCAGGTGAGGCGGAGGTTCCGCTCTTCTGCCCAGAGAACATCACGGATTGGCGCTGGGAATGGGAGCTTCCGCGGACATCGCCAAACGAGCCGCCAGCGTGGTTCTCGGTGTCATCGAGCCTCCTCTGGGTCAACGACCTGACTAACCGCGGCCGCAAACACTTGACTCCAGAGCCCTCTCAGAGCGAGGACATGGAGTTCGGGGAGCACCTCTGCACCTACCCACTCGCTGACTCGACGTTTTTGCTCGTGACCACCCACGGCCGTCACATCCACCTCGACTCCGACTACCGTCGCCTCGACGAGCCACCCGCGATGCGACGCGTGCTGTCCCACTTCGGCGAACATCCAGTCGCCGGCACGCTGTCCCTCATCGTGCTCATCGTCGGTGCGTGGCTCGTGTTCCGGCGCCGCGATGTCACGCGGCTGTCGTTCGTCGGCCTGGCGATCGCCGCGCTTTGGTTGTGGCCGCTCGCCAAGTTCCTGAAGGAGCTGCCGTGGACACCTTGAGCGCCACGAACTTTACTCAGCTGGGGGTAGACGCATGAGCACGCACCGCATGAGACTCGTAGCCATCGCCTTGCGCTTGATGGTCCTCGCTCTCGCCGCTGTCGCCATCCCGTGGACCGTCGCAAGTATCAAGCCTGGCTCCGGGGCCTGGCAGCATGGCCTACGCGCGATCCCATACCAATGGACCCGCCACTTCACCGTTGACCTCGGCCCTCGCACTCCAGGTACCGTCGAGGTCCCGCTCCTCTGCCCGGATCACATCTCGGATACGCGCGAGTACTACTGGGCAACCGATGACATCCCGCCCCGCGCTCCGCCAGCATGGACCCTGCCCATCGGTGGCATGCTGGTGTTCCACGACGGACTCGGCGGCGAGACACTGGTTGCTGGCAACCAGAGCGAAACCAGGGAACCAGACGAGCACATCTGCACCTACCCGCTCGCCGACTCGACGTGGCTCCTCGTGACCACCCACGGACGCCACATCCATCTCGACGCGAACCTCGAGCGCCTCGACGAGCCGCCCGCGATACGGCGCGTCCTGTCCCACTTCGGCAAGCATCCGGTGGCCGGCACCTGCTCGCTAGTCCTGCTCACCATGGGGGCGTGGCTCGTGTTCCGGCGGTGGCACGTCACGCGGCTGTCGTTCGTCGGCCTCGCAACTGCGGCGCTGTGGTTGTGGCCGCTGGCCAGGTTCCTTGCCGGTCTGGAGTGGACACCATGAGCGCAGAGAGGCCATCGTGGCTTTTACAATCACGCTACGTTCGGCGGGATTGCGGGTCGTGGGGCACCGGCTCCAGGCCCACGTCACTGCCAAGGCAGTGACCTGGACGGGGATGTCCATGAGCCGCCGACGCGCACGAGTGCGCGCGCCTGACGACCACCGCGTCCATGCTGGAGGAGCTTCGAGATGAATGTTCGTCGTAATATCGCTGCAGTCGTGTTCGGTCTTTCCTTCGCTGCCACGCCAGTCTTCGCCGCTGCGCCCACGCCCGCGCCCAAGCCGGACCAGACGCAGCCGGTCAAGCAGATCAAGGTCACCAAGGAGTCCAAGGGCGCCAAGCCGATGAAGGTCAATCGCCTCCACCACGCGCCCGTCGTGAAGGCGGCTCCGGCGGCTACACCCACCCCGGCCAAGTAACCTCCAAACTCCCTTCGAAGCGAAAGCGCGTGGCCCCCAAGCCGCGCGTTTTCGCTTTAAGCGACCTAACAGACCTCCACCAGGTGCACGTGGTGGGTGCAACACCTCATGTGGTCGGCGACGTTCGGCCAAGGGCTCTCGCCCTCAGCCGAGGCCCAGCTCGCGCCAGCGCAGCATGCCGCCCGCGATGTTCGCCACGTCGCTGAAGCCGGCCTTGCCGAGGATGACCGTGCCCATCGCGGAGCGCTTGCCGGTCTGGCAGATCACCACCACCGGCTTGTCATGGCTCAGCTCGGCACTGCGTGAGCGGAGCTCGGCGAGCGGGATCGAGATCGCATCATCGAGGTGACCGAGTTCGCCCTCGAGCTCGGGACAGGAGCGCACATCGAGGAGCTGAAGCTCGCCGCGATGAAGCGCCACCCACTCGGGATCGACCTCCTGGAAGCCGGCGTAGGTCGTGACGACCGGGCCCCAGGTCGGGCGCGCCGGGGCGTGTCCTTCGGCCGGCTCGCCTGCGCGCAGGTTGGCCGGTAATGCGATCTCGAGGAGCTTGGGATGTGGCAGCCCGAGGTTGGCCATGTAGCCGACGAAGTCCTCCTCGCGCGCGCCGCCGCCGATGCGCGGGTTGTGGGCGCGCTCCTCGCCTATCGTGCTGGATGTCCGACCATCGTAGTCGTGCGCGGGATACACGGTGCAGGCGTCTGGCAACGTGAAGAGCTGCTCGCGAATCGACCGGAACAGCAGGTGCGCGTCGCCGCCCTGGAAGTCGGTGCGGCCGGCTCCGCGCACGAGCAGCGCGTCGCCCGTGAAGACCATGCCGTGGTCGGCGCTGACGAACGACAGGCAACCATCGGTATGGCCGGGCGTCGCGCGCACTTCCAGTGCCTCAGCGCCGAAGCGCACGACGTCGCCGTGCCCCAGGGGCAGGTCGATGTTGGCGGCGCCATAGACCGGCGACAGCCCGATGGCGCTGCCGAACGCGTCCTTCATCAGCCACGCGCCGGTCACGTGATCGGCGTGGCAGTGGGTGTCGAGCGTGTAGCGCAGCGTCAGCCCGAGCTCGCGCAAAAGCCCAGCGTCGCGCGCGTGCCGTTCGTAGACGGTGTCGATCAGCAGCGCGTCGCGCGTGCGCTCGTCCGCCAACAGGTACGTGTAGGTGCCGGAGGCCGCATCGAAGAGCTGACGAAACAACATGGCGACACCTCGATCGAATTGTCAGGCGGTCTCGCCCGGCGCCAGCGTGCGCAGCGACAGCGCGTGGATGGGGCCCTTCATCTCCTCGGCGAGCGCCGCGTAGACCTTGCGATGGCGCGCGAGCGGGGACAGCCCGACGAACTCGGACGAGATGATCTCGGCCTGCCAGTGGTCCTTGCCGCCGGTAAGATCCTTGAGGTTCACGACCGCATCCGGGAAGGCAGCCTTGAGGAGGATGGTCAGTTCGTCGTTGGAGATCATGGGAGCCTCGATGCACTGGCGCTGGACCGCGCCACGAGCGGCAGGGTGAGCACGCTGATGTCGCGCGAGAAGGTACGGATGTCGTCGACGAGGCGCCCGAAGCTGGTGCGTGGCAAGAGCCACATCGGCTTGTCGGCGTCGCGCCACATGAAGTCGTAGTGCATCGGCATGACCCGCTCGGGCGCGAAGGCGGCCAGCGCGCGGGGCACGAAGCGCTCGGTCGCGAAGCGCGCGGCGATGCACATCAGCAACAGGTCGACGCCCTTGGCCTCGGGCGGCACAGCATCCTCGGCGAGGTTGGCGCTGCCGAGGTGGTAAACCCGGAAACCCTGGTAGTCGATGAGATAGCTGAAGACATCCCCGCACTTGTAGTCGCTGCCCTTGAGCTGGATGTCGCATGTGCAAGGGGCCTGATCCGACAGCTCGCCACGGCCGATGGCCTGCTCGCTGATCTGCCCCGCATAGGGAACCTTGTTCCCGATGGCGAAGCGCGAGTGCAGGCTAGGGACGGCGGTGACCTTGAAGGGCCCGATGTCGACCGTCGTGGTGCCGGCTTTGTCGAAGGCGGTGACCTGCGTCGCCGGCAGGCCGAGGCCCTGCATGAGGTTCGCGGTCGAGCGTGAGCCGTAGACATGGGCGCCAGTGCGCTGCGCGATGACCGGCGTGTCCATGACGTGATCGAAGTGCGAGTGACCGACGAGCACGCCGTCAACGCGCGTGAAGGCGGCCTCTATCTTGGCGAGCTCAGGCGCGATCTTGCGCGTCAGGTAGCGTGCGAGCCCGACGCGCGTGACGTACGGATCGATGAGCAGCACGTGACCTTCGGGCGACGTGAGCTCGTAGCCAGCGGTGCCGAGCCAACGGATGACGAGCCCGTTCGGGGTCGTGAACGTCGGTCGGTCGTGCTGCACGTCGGTCGGCTGCATAGGTGTGCTAGCGTGCCACGCGAGGGGGGCGCGGTCGATGACAAATCAGGTGGCGGCAGTGGGGGCGGGACGGCTGTCGGTGCCGCTCGCGGCGCTGACGATCGCGGGCTCGGACTCGGGCGGCGGGGCCGGCATCCAGGCGGATCTGCGGGTGTTCGCGGCGCATGGCCTGCTCGGGACGACCGCGATTACCGCGGTCACGGCGCAGAACACGCTGGGCGTGCGGGCCTGGGAGGCGCTCTCGCCGGGGCTCGTGCGCGCGCAGATCGACGCGGTCATGGAGGACCTGCCGGTGAGGGCGGCGAAGACCGGGATGCTTGCAACTCAAAGCATTATCGAGGCGGTCGTTGCGAGCTGGCGTAACCGTACCATTGCGCTGGTGGTCGATCCGGTGATGGTCGCGACCTCGGGCCAGCGCCTGCTGGCGCCGGATGCAGAAGTCGCGCTCGCCGAGCTGTTGGGGCTCGCGACCGTCGTCACGCCCAACCGCCCCGAGGCGGCAGTCTTGTCGGGCCTGGCACTCGAGGCGCCCGCGCACGCCCACGCGGCCGCGATAGCGCGCCTCACGCCGGCAACGATCATCATCAAGGGTGGCCATCCAACGGCCGCGTCCCCACTCGCCATCGACCTCGTGCGCCGCCCCGATGGCTCCACGTTCGAGCTGTCGTCGCCCTGGGTCGACACCACCAGCACCCACGGCACGGGTTGCACGTTCTCGGCCGCGATCGCTGCGCACCTCGCCCTGGGATCGTCCCTCGAGGACGCCCTGCACGCGGCCAAGGCGTACCTCGCGGGCGCCATCGCCAACGCGCTACCCTATGGTCGCGGCCACGGCCCGGTCGATCATCTCCACGCCCTCGCAACGCGAACCTGACTACGAAGTCGCAGGCTCTATAGATTTCGGGGTGACGCGCACGGAGCGCACGAGCTTGTGGGTCGCATCGAGCACCTCGAGGGCCGTTCCATCTCGACTGACAACGCGTGTGCCCTTTGGAGGGAGGCCCCCGCAGATTGCGATGCAGAGCCCAGCGATTGTCGAAGCGGAATCGACACTCAGGTCGAGTCCCAAGGCGCGATTGACGTCGCGGATCGGCACGTGGCCCCGCACGATGGCTCCGCCTTCGGGCACCAATTCAATGCCGATCTCCGGCGTGTCGTCTTCACTGAAGAGCTCGCCCACCAGCTCTTCGACGAGGTCCTCGAGCGTCACGAGTCCTGCAACCGCGCCGTATTCGTCGACGACGATGGCCATGCGCATGTGACGGAGCTGCATCTCCTGGAAGACGTGCACGGCGCGCGCGGTCTCCGGCACGAAGTAGGGAGGGCGGATTTTGGGCCGCACGTCTGCTTCGACATCGGTCGTTGCCTGGGCCGCCTCTGCCGCGAGCACGTCACGGATCGTGAGATAGCCGACGACGTTGTCTGGAGTGCGGTCATAGACCGGCATGCGCCCGTGGGCGCTGTCGAGGAACGCCTTGCGGATCTCGCTCAGCGTCGCGGCGGCCGCGACAAAGCGCATACGATTGCGAGGCACCATCACTTCGGAGACGACGAGATCGCCGAAGTCGAGGGCGCGCGAGGCGATCTCACCTGTCCGGGAGTCGAGATCGCCGGCCGTCGTCGCCTCCAGCATCATCTGCTGGAGTTCCTCAGGTGAGACCCGCGCCTCGGAGAAGTTGGTGTGGTCTCCGAACGGCTTGAGCACCAGGTTGGAGCTGGAGGTGAGAAACCAGACGATCGGCCTGGCCAGGAACGACAGGCCGAGCATCACTCTCCCGATCAGCATCGCGTAGCGCTCGGCACCACGCAGCGCGAGGGACTTCGGCACGAGCTCGCCGAGCACAATCGAGAGATACGAGACGACCACCACGACGATGGCGAGCGCCAACGGCTCGGCCACATCATTGGCGAGCCCCGCCCCGACCAGGCTTGGGGCGAGTCGTTGGGCGATCGAAGCCCCGCCGAACGCGGCCGCAGTGGCACTCACGACGGTGATACCGATCTGGACTGTCGCCAAGAAGCGCTCGGGCTTCTTGCGCAGCAAGATCACGGCTCGCGCCGAACGATTGCCCTCATCCGCGAGCTGCTGCAACCGAGAGAGGCGCACCGTGACGACCGCGATCTCGGCGCCCGCAAAGAACGCATTCGCGAGGATGAGCGCGAGAATCATGATGACTTCTAAGAACATAGCACGTGCGTAGTGCCCATCGTGGCTTGGTCAACCCGAATGGCTGACAACAACTCCGAGGCACGCACGGCCACGCGCTCTACGGCTCGAAACTCGCAATCGAGAGCGCCGCGGCGGCGGCCCTCGAATTGGAGCGCGTCGCGATGGAAGCGACTAGCGGTCCATCTTACCGGTGCGGGTCTCGTAGGTGTACGACTCGAGCTCGCCACCCTGGTAGGCCATACGCTCACGCTGGTGCGGGTCGACCACGTAGACGATCTGCTTGAGTTCGAGCGAGATGCTCTTGGCGGCGTCGATCGCCTCTTTGCGGGTCGTGAACTCGGTGACGTCGGTGCCGTTCTGGAGCTGGTACATTCGATTGCCTCATCAGGTAGGGCTTGGGCGATGGAGCTGGCTCCGCCAGCCTTCGCGAAAGCGGCGGGACCCTATGGCTCGCCTGGATGCAAGTCAAGCCTTCCAAACCATCGCGGCTGCGACAGCTTGTCTGGCGACGTCAGGGGTTGGTCAGCTCGCGCTCGCCGAGCACCTGGACGATGCTCTGGACGGCGGCCGTCACGACTTCGATGGGCGGCGTGTACGAGCTCGGCGCTACGGTCAGGTCGGCCCCGGTCGAGACGCCCGGCTCGTCGCCGACGTGCACGTGCACGACCGGGTGCGGGTGCACCAACGTGCGGATGATGCCGTGGTCGGCGAGCCCGAACGTGTTCGAGGTCGACACGACCAGGTGCCCGGCGTCGAGCAAGAGGTAAGCGACCTCGGCGTAACGACGGGTGATCTCGACCCGGTCGGAGTGGCCGACCAGATCGCTCTCGACCCCGAGGAACACGTTCTTGCCGTCCAAGCGATAGGCGGCGCAGCCGTCGTCGAAGAGGCGCTTCTCGAGCTCCTTCGCGATGGCTGCCTTGCCCACGTTGGCTTCGCCCGTGAGCAACACCAGCGCTGTCTTGTGACCGGCCCGGGCCGCGCGCTCCTCGCTGCCGACATGGCCACTGATCCACTCGAACTCGCGCGCACGCTGCTCATCGCGGTGACGCTCGAGCTGGTCGACCAGCGCCTCCAGGATGATGCCGCCGCCGGCGACATCGAATTGATCGACCAACACGAAGCGCGCGGTGGCACCGAGCTTGTCGATCGTGTCGAATGCGATAGGCCGCCGCGTCTCGAGCACGAGCTCGGCGACCTCGTGGCGGCGCACCTCGGCGCGCACTTCGGCGTCGAGCGTCGAGGCATCGAGGACCTTGCGGATCTCCGCGACTTTGCAGGAGATCTCGACGGTGGTGAGCTTGAGCTTGTAGCTCTTGCCGAGCTTCAACGGCGCCCGGCCGAGCCAGACGACGTTGGCGCGCAGGCGTCTCGACACGGCCGGGGCCGACGCGACGTGCGACACGATCTCACCGCGCCCGACGAAGAGCTGCTCGCTCAACGTGAAGCCGGTCGACTCGCCCGCGACCGCGTCGGTCTGGAGCGGGGCGTTGAAGCACTCGATCGACGCGACGAGCGCCGACTTCATCGACGGCGAGAACACCACCCGATCGCCGACCGAGATGCGACCCGTCTCGACGCGACCCGCGACGATGCGCCGCTCGTCGCCCGCCTCGTTCCACTTATAGACGTCCTGCACCGGCAGCCTGAGCGGCGCCTCCGACAGGCTCACGGCCTTGGTGAACAGGTCGACCGCGGCGAGCACCGACGGCCCATCGTACCAGGGCATCTGCGCGCCGGTGCCCGGCACGATGTTGTCGCCGTCGCGGGCCGAGATCGGGATGAAGCGCTGCGGCACAATCCCGACCTCGGTGAGGAACGCGCGGTACTCCACTTCGATAGCGTCGAAGACGTCCTGGCGGAAGTCGACGAGGTCCATCTTGTTGACCAGCACCGTCACCTGGCGAATCCCGAGCAGGCCCAGCACGTAGCCGTGGCGGCGCGAGTTCTCGCGCACGCCCTCGTGCGCGTCGATGAGCAACAAGGCGGCCTCGGCGCGGGCCGCGCCCGAGATCATGTTCTTCAGGAACTCGATGTGGCCGGGCGCATCGATGACGATGTAGTCGCGGCGCGCGGTGCCGAAGAAGCAGCGCGCGGAGTCGATGGTGATGCCCTGGTCACGCTCGGCCTCGAGCGCGTCGAGCAGGAACGCATACTCGAAGATCTTGCCCTGACGCGCACAGATCGCCTTGACCGACTCGAGCTTGCCGGTCGGCAGGCTGTTGGTGTCGGCCAGCAAGCGCCCGACGAGCGTCGACTTGCCGTGGTCCACGTGGCCCACGATGACGATGTTCATCTGCTCGCGCTGGGTGCTGTCGTCGTTGGCCCAGGAGTTGGCGGCCGAGGGGTCGGCAGCCGAAGGCGATACGGCGGCCGAGGGGTCGGCAGCCGAAGGCGATACGGCGGCCGAGGGGTCGGCAGCCGAAGGCGATACGGCGGCCGAGGGGTCGGCAGCCGAAGGCGATACGGCGGCCGAGGGGTCGGCAGCCGAGGGGTCGGTGAGGGTTGTCGCCGTCATCACATGTACCCCTCGCGCCGGAGCTTCTCCATCGCGTGCGGATCTTCCTGATCCTGCGCGCGCCCTGCCCGCTCGGCGGTCTTGGTGTGCTTGAGCTCTTCGACCACTTCGCTCACGTTCGTGGCCGTCGAGCGGATGTTTCCGGTGCACGTCGCGCAGCCGAGCGAGCGGTATCGCGTACCCGCGCCCCGGTCGAAGTACAGATCGATGATCGGGATGTTCTCGCGCTCGATGTATTCCCAGATGTTGAGCTCGGTCCAGTCGAGCAGCGGATGGATGCGCACGTGGGTGCCGGGCGCGAAGTCTGTCTTGAACTGGTTCCAGAACTCGGGCGGCTGGTCGCCGATGTTCCAATCGGAGTTCTTGTCGCGCGGCGAGAAGTAGCGCTCCTTGGCGCGTGAGCCTTCCTCGTCCGCGCGCGCGCCGACGATGACGCCGGTGTACGGCTCGGGCGACGGGTCGGGCTCGTACTTGCCCTCGGCGTTCATCACGACGCGCGGGAAGGTGCCGTCGAGCGTGCGACGCAGCGCCTCGGTCTTGAGGGCGCTACAGCAGATGAGCCGGCCACGCGTATGGTTCATCCCGTCGGCGAGGGCTTCCTTGTTCTGCCCGACGACCATCTTGAGCTTCCACTCGTGCGCGAGCCGGTCGCGATACTCGATCATCGCGGGGATCTTGTAGCTGGTGTCGATGTGCACCAGCGGAAACGGCACGTGCCCGAAGAAGGCCTTGCGCGCGAGGTGCAACATCACGGTCGAGTCCTTGCCGATCGACCACAGCATGCAGAGCTGCTTGAAGTGCTTATACGCCTCGCGAAGGATGTAGATGCTCTGGCTCTCCAGCTCGCTCAGGTGATCGCCTCTCACCGCGCACATGTTACCTCCATCCTGCGGCCCCGGGTGCAAGGGTGCGAGCGGTAGCGCAATCGTGAGCGCGACACAAGCCGATGACACCGTCCGATCGGGCGGGAGCGCACCCACATGCCGGAGTGTTCCTGCGAGCGGTCCCGTTGGCTATAGTCGACTCGATGGCCGCTTCAGACCCACCGCCGCCCGTGATGCGAGGCGACCTCTTCGCCCTCCTCGACCCCGAGTCGAGCGGCAAGGATGTCACGCCCAATCGCATCGCGTCGGCCGCGAAGAAGCTCGCCCAGCTCGTCGAAGCCGGGCAGCGGGCGCCCGGCGCGCCGGTCGTGATGCAGTGCCTCGATGATCTGACGCACCTGTCGGATGCCAAGGATCCGATGCGCGCCTTCTGGGCGCTGTCGTCGATCCGCCAACGCCTGCTGGCGCTCGGGCTCGCGCGCAGCCGCACCTTCCCGGGCACCTTCATGGGCGAGCGCAAGCTGGTCCTACCTCAGTCGCGAGTCGCGCAGATCGTGCGGGTGCTTCCATCCGCGCAACGAACAATCTGGTACGTCGCGACGCGCGAGGCCTTGCCGAGCTACGCCAGGCGCAGCGACGACGTGCCATTCCCAGAGGGTCGCCCCGAGCTGGCGGACTCGGCCCTGGGGCCGCCGCGCATGGAGCTGGCCGAGGTCACGTTCCGCCTCTTCCGCTTTGGCGAGCAGCCGTCGGACATCCGCTTGTGCATGCGCGTCGTGCAGGAGCCGGGCGCGTTCTGCGACATCGTCGCGGCCGGCGATGGCGAGCGCGTCGCGTTGTTGTCGCGCGATGTGATCGGGGTCTTCGAGAGCGACGGCAAGCCGATCTTGTCGGGGCGCCTGCCGATCGACGCCGAGCCCAACAACGGCGCCGAGGTGACCGCGATGGCACTGCGGGGCGACATCCTTGGGTTGAACCTGCGGCCCGCCAAGGGCAAGCCGGTCGAGCTCGCGTTGATCGCGGTGTCGGAGCGCAAGGGCTTCCCGGTCGGTGTGGTCGGCGACGATGCGCAGGGCCTCGTGCTTGGACCGCGGCAAGCGTACGTGATGGACGGCGTGCAGCTCGTGCGGCTGCCGCTCTTCAAGGCGGCGGTCGACGAGCCGGTGAAGGTCTTTCCGGTGCGGCCCTGGTTTGCCGAGTACACATGGAGCGCGCGCCACTTGTTGGCGTGGGATGGCGAGCGCGTGTGGCTCTCGAACGGGCACAAGATCATCGTGCTCGATGAGTCGCTCGACCTGGTGCGGGCCGAAATCGTCCTGCCCGAGCCAATCGTCGATTTGCATGTGGTCGGCAGCGAGGTTCGCCTCATACACTTCGACCCGAGCATCGGGCGCGTACGCATCGCGCACTGGGAGATCGGATGAGCATGTATCGAGAGCGCGCGGAGGCCTTCGTCCTGGACCTGCAGGATGAGATCTGTGCCGCGCTGGAGGCGGTCGAGACTGCGGCGGCTGATGAGACCGGCGATGAAGCTGGCCGCTTTCGCGAAGACCGCTGGCGGCGCGATGGTGGCGGCGGCGGACGCTCACGCGTAATCGAAGGCGGCATCGTGCTCGAGAAGGCGGGCGTCAACGTGTCGGCCGTCTGGGGCGAGGTACCAGATGCAGTCAAGGCGCAGATGCCAGGCGATGGCGACACCTTCTTCGCGACCGGTGTCTCGCTCGTGCTGCACCCGCGCAACCCGCACGCGCCGACCACACACGCGAACTTCCGCTACCTCGAGCGCGGCACGACCGGCTGGTTTGGCGGTGGCGCCGACCTCACCCCTTACGTTCTCTACGAGGAGGACGCGGTCCACTTCCATGAGTCGCTGAAGGTCGGCTGCGAGCCCGGCCCGACCGAAAAGGAAGGCGAGCCGACCCGCTATGAGCGATTCAAGCGCTGGTGCGACGAGTACTTCTGGAACACCCATCGCGGCGAGGCACGCGGCGTCGGCGGGATCTTCTACGACCACCAGCGGCCGTCCGATGGCGCCACCATGGCCGAGCTCTACGCCTTCTGGTCGTCGACGGCGGGCTCGTTCCTCGAGGCCTACCTGCCGATCCTCGAGCGTCGCCGACCGCTGTCGTACGACGATGCGCTGCGCCACTGGCAGCTCGTGCGTCGTGGGCGCTACGTCGAGTTCAACCTGCTGCACGACCGCGGCACCAGGTTCGGCCTGCAGACCAATGGCCGCGTCGAGTCGATCCTGATGTCGCTGCCGCCGCTCGTGCGCTGGGACTACGACTCACACCCTGCCCCGGGCACGCCGGAAGCGCGCCTGGTCGAGGTGCTGCGACAGCCGCGCACGTGGGTCTGAGCTGAGATGCGAGTGCGAAAGGCAGCGTGTCGAGCGGGCGACATTCGGTGCGTCGAAGACGAACCAACTCGCCTGCTTGCACGCTGGCCGCACGAGGCCATCAAATCGCTCACGGCACCGCGAGGCTGAAGTCGGGCGACGGGCTGATGGTATCGCCGCCTGATGTCGCGACGACGGCGGCCGCGGCACCCGCGCCTGCGACGCCGACGATGGTCCAAAACCACCAGGTCTCGTAGAAGGCGTCGCCGCCGCCCACGACCTTCTTCTGAAATGGGCGCAGCTGGATGTTGAGGTCGTAGGACTCGCCCGGGCGAACCTCGAGTTCACGCACCTCGTCGATGAAGTCAGCGCGCGCAATCGTGATGATGCGCTTGCCCGCGGTGAGGTCCTGGTCGAACGGCGTGACGCCCTGGACCTTGCCGTCGATCTTGACGGTCGCGCCTGGCTCGGGGGTCGTGATCTTCACCATGCCGGCAAACGGGATGAGATCGATCTCGAGCTCGACCGCCTCGCCTGGGCGCACCAGGAAGGTGTCGGTGTACTCGCTGAAGCCGCGCTTGGTGACTTTGATCGTGTGCTTGCCGGGCAAGAGGACGAGCGAGTCATCGAGCGGGATGGTGCCCATCTGCTTGCCGTCGATCTCGACCGCGGCGCCATTGGTGAGCGACATGATGGTCAGCTCGCCCGGGGCCTGGATCTTCGGGCCTGCCGCGAGCACCGGTGACGTCGCGAGCGAGCCAGCGGCGAGGCAGACGATCGATGTGACGACGTGATTGCGGAAGGACATGACGGCTCCTCGGCCCGTGGGCACGGACGCGGGCGGCAGTATCGCCGATAGCGTCGGAGTATGGCAAGAAGGGCCCTGAATCCGAGTCCGACCGAAGTCGCGAGACAGCCTCGCGCGGGCCAGCGAAGGGGAATCCAATCGTTGACGACTTGTTGGTCTTGGGTCATCGGGCATAATGGCCGACTCTTGTGAGGCCGTCGCTCACGACTGACACGCTCGAAGGAGAGTACCCCGCATGCGCACGCTCATGACCGTGGCCCTGGTCGCCACCCTGACGACCGCCGCTCGCGCTGCTGAACCCGGCCCCACTGACCCTGGCGAAGGCCTGCAGGTCATCGTCGGCCCCGGCGGCACCGGCCTCGATCCAATCGCGGTACCCGATATCCGCTGCACCGAGGGCGCGCCCGCGACCTTGTGCCGCACCGTCGCCGACATGCTGCGTCGCGACATGACCTTGTCGTTCATGTTCGCCGTGCTGCCCGCGCGCAGCTACCTGGTCGACCCGCAGGCCGAGCCGCTCGAGACCCCGTCGTTCGCCGACTGGACCAACATCGGCACGCGCTGGCTGGTCAAGGCGGAGGTCAAGGGCAAGGGCCCGTTCGACGTCGACTTCCGCTTCTTCAACATCACCGACAAGTCCAACGTGCGCATCAAAGAGCAGACGTTCCGCGGTGAGAACGAGGCCGGCGTGAAGAAGGCCGTGCACAAGTTCGCCAACGGCATCCTCGAGGCGCGCACCGGCATCCCCGGCGTGTTCGACACGCGCATCGCGTATTCGGCTAAGGTCGGCTCGGGCGTGAAGGCGATCGGCGTCGTGTCGATGGACGGCCTCGACAAGACGGCCCTCGTCTCCAACGGTAGCATCAACACACTGCCCGCGTGGGGCTTTGGCGGCGTGCTCTACACGTCGTTCGCGGACGGCAAGCCGGAGATCTTCTTCGGTCGCAAGAAGCTGACGCGCGACGACGGACATTATCGAAAAGTCGCCGTGAGTCCCGATGGTTCCAAGATGTGTGCGTCGGTCTCGTACGGCGGCCAGTCCGACCTCTACCTGTTGTCGCAGGACGGCTCGGTCATCAAGAACCTGACGAACACCGACGCCGACGAGGTGTCGCCGACGTTCTCGCCCGACGGCAGCAAGATCGCGTTCGTCTCGAACCAGGCCGGCAGCCCGCAGATCTACATGATGGGCGCGGGCGGCGGCGGCATGACGCGGCTCACGCACGCGGGCGGCTACAACTACTCGCCCGACTGGGGGAAGAACGGCCTCATCGTGTTCGCCGCGATGGATGACGGCGCGTCTGACATCTTCTCGGTGACTGAGGGCGGCGACATCAAGCGCCTGACCCAGGACCAGGGCTTCAACAAGGACCCCACCTGGAGCCCGGACGGTCGCTACATCGCGTTCGTGTCGACCCGCTCGGACGGCTCGGGGATCTACCTGATGAGCGCCGATGGCCGCTATCAGCTGCTCGTGTCGAAGGGCGGCGGCTACGGCAACACGGCGTGGGAGCGATGAGGCGCGTCCTTCGCTGCGCGCTGATCGCGTGTGTCTTTGGTGCGTGTGGCTCGAGTGCGAGCAGCGAGCCGCAGGTCGATCACGTCGCGCTCGCGAACAAGGCGCTCGACGATGGGCTGCCCAAGCGCGCGTTGATCGAAGTGTCGAAGGCGACGGAGGGGCCGGCCCTCATCGCGCGCCTCCAGGTGCTCATCCAGCAGGACGAGTGGGGCACCTTCGAGAAACTCTACAATGCCGTGCCAGCGGGGCCGGACAAGGTCGCGCTGGGGTGTTTGCTAGCGGCGCAGCGGCGGGATGTCGACGGCGAGAAGCGTTGTCGCGCGGCGGCGGCCACGCCAGCGACGAAAACGACGCTGGCCGACGCGGCCGAGCGTGCCCTGGGCATGGCGCTCGAGACCGAACATCGTCGCGAAGAGGCTGAGCTGACCTTGCGCAACCTCGCGCTGCGGCACCCGACCAACGCCAATCGTAAGGCCGTCGTGGCCTTGCTCGAACGACAAGGTTTCGTGCGCGAGGCGGTCACGTTCCTCGAAGCTTGGCTGGTCGCGAAGCCGGGCGACAAGTCGCTCGAGCTGAAGCTGGTCCAGACCCTCGAGCGCAAGGTGCGTGGTGACCTGCTCGACAAGCGGGGCGAGGAGGCAGAGGCCGCTGCGCGCAGGGTCCTGGTGCTGGCACCGGAGCGCGCGCAGATCCGCTACTTCCTTGCGGATGCGCTGGACCTGCGCGGCGAAAAGACCGCCGCCGAGGCCGAGCGCGCGACCGCCAAGGCCGCGGGTGCAACACTTCCGGTGCCGGTCGACACGATGCCGGGCATGGACGGCACGACTCCCGACCACGCTCATCCCTGAGTTCAGGGCGTATCTCGGCAGCAGACCACGCCGCCTTTATCGCTCTGCGCTTTCGCGATGTTGGAGGCTTCGACCGTGCCGCCCGAGCAGGCCCAGGGCGGCAACAGCGCCGAGCAGTTGTTGTGCGAGAAGCGATCGAGCGGAGCGCACGACGCAGCCGGCGGCGAGCCGAGCGAGCCGCAGCCGAACACGTCGTTGGACAGGAACACGTTCGGGGCGCAGCCGCCGATGCACGAGAAGGGGCTATTGCACTCGCCGCCGACGATGTCGCCGGTGGCGCACTGGGCGCAGCCGGTGCCGCTCTGGCGGATAGCGAAGAACAGGTTCGGCTCGGGTGCGGCGCCTTGGCAGCCAGTCGACGAGTGGGCCGCGACATCGGCTGCCGAGTTGCACACGTGCCAGCCTTCCGCGCACAAATCCGAGACGTTGCAGCCGGCAGCCGGAGGGTTGCCGTCGTCGCCGGCGAGGCGGTCGCAGGTCGGCGTCAGCGCATCGGTGACCACGCCGCCTATCGACCAGGCGCCGCTGCAGGCCGCGATGTCGGGCCAGGTGGCGATGTCGATGAAGCCCTCGCGCCCACCATCTGAGCAGCCCACCTCGAGGTCGGGCTCCTCGTCCGTGCGGCCGTCGCAGTCGTTATCGAGGCCATCGCCGATGACCTCGGGGCCGGGCGGTGGCTGCGGATCGCTGTCGCACTTCACCGCCAACCCGCCGATAGCACAGACCCACTTGGCGCTCTCGCGGCATACGCCAGTGCCGACCGTGCAGAGGCTGCCGAGCTCGGGAAAGTCCTCGTCGGTTGCGCCATCGCAATCGTCGTCGAGTTGGTTGCACAGCTCGGAGCCGCCGGTCAGCGGGTTGGCTGCGCACGTGAGGCCCGTGCCCGTGGGGTTGCAGATGCGCTGGCCCGCGATGACACAGGCGCCGATGCCGGACTCGCACGGCGTACCGAGGCCGATCCAGTCCTCGTCGGTCAGGCCGTCGCAGTCGTCGTCGCGACCGTTGCAGGGCTCAGCGGCGCCGTCGTGAACGGTGGGCTGGGACTGGTCGCAGTCCTCACCGTCCTCGCAGTACGGGCCGTAGCCATCGCCATCGAGGTCGACGCACTCGAGCGCGATGCCGCCCCCGGAGAGGCGCACGTCGATGGGCCCGGTGGCCGAGTCGGACTCGAAGCGCAGGCGGTCTTCGTAGGGGAACGCGGCGAGCGCGTAGAACGTGACCATGACGATGGTGGTCGCGCCAGGGGCGAGCGTGAACGCGCTGCGGTTGGTCGCGAAGACGTCGCTCGGGGTCGAGGTCGCGCCATCGGCGCCGATGAACGCGAGGTGCGTGACGTTGAGCGGGCGGTTGCCGGCGTTTTCGATCTCCAGCTCGCGGGTCTGCGTGTCGCCGAGCGGGCGAATGCCGAAGTCGAGCTCGACCGGCTCGACGACCAGATACGAGAAGCCCGGGCCGTCAAAGCCATCGGTGTTGAGGGCGGTGTCGATGTCTGCGACGTCTTCGACTGCATCGCTGACTTCGCTGTCGGTGTCCGCGACGTCAAACTGCGGTCCGAGGTCGTCGGCGGTGCCGTCGGCTGAGATCGTGTCACCCTCAGAGTGATCGCCGTCGAGGCCCGCGCCCGAGCAAGCTTCGATCAGGAAACACGCACACGCGAGGCGTGCGATCGCTTTCACGCGAGACATGAGGAGCCTCCGCAAGACCCACGGCAGGCAGCCGAAGGCGATACTACCCGCCGAAGGCAAAGGGGATTGCCAGCGACGGGGTGCCTTACGAAACGCACGTGTCATTGGCAAGAGGTTGACCGGAGCGAATAGGCGTTTAGCTTGGCCAGCGTGAATCTACGATACCGATCGTTTATCCTCCCGACCCTCATGTCGTTCGCGCTCGTCGGCTCGCCCGCCTGCCAGAGCAATGAGAGCGACCGTTGGGTCACGACCAGCAACACCAACGTGGCGATCGACTGGGACGCGGTCGGTAAGGCCTATCAAGAGGCGGACGGGCCGGCCGACTTCGAGAAGCGAATCAACGAGATATACGAAGGCGACGAGCTCGTCAGCGTGTCGGTCGTCGACAAGGACGACAAGAGCCAGGTGGTCACCGGCTTCTTCGACCACAACAACAGCGGCTCGGTCGACGAAGGCGAGAAGGTCTTCGAGATAGCCCGCAAGATCACCGGCGAAGGCGCGGGTGAGTACGCGGTCGCGGGCTACGGCGCATACGCCGGCTATCACTCGCCGATGATGGGCATGGTCGCGGGCATGATGCTCGGGTCGATGATCATGGGGCCGATGCGGCCCGGGTACGTTGTCTCGGCACCGTACACGACCTCCGCGGCGCAGCGTGGACAGCTCGGCGCACACCGCTCGGGCTATCGCGCAGCGAACCCGACGAAGTTCTCGAAGCCCTCGCAGTCGGGCCGCAGCTATGGCTCGGGCAAGAGCTTCGGGGGCGGTCGCTCGCCCGGTCGCACCGGCGGCGGGCGCTTCGGCGCGACGTCCGTGAGTCGCCGAGGCGCGGCGCGCCGACTCGACGCCTGAGCACGAGGAGCGTGACGATTCGATCGATTCGCGAGCTACCGTTCGCGGAGGAGTCGCCGCGTGCGCTCTTCGGGATCGTTCCGGGTCGCGTCACAATCGACGAAGACTTCGAAGGTTTCGGCTGGAGTCGCTTGCCGCGGCTACGGCTGGAGTCGCTGGAGTCGGGTGTGGTTGATGACATAGGGGTCGCACTCGTCATCGCGCTGCACAGCGCCTCGCCCGATGAGGACGAGAGCGCCGAGGGCGACCTCGACCTCGAGCTACGCGTCGGCGACGAGGTGTTGATCGTCGCGTTGTCGACGTTTCTCGCGGCCTGGGCGCCGTTGCTGCCGGCAGCACAAACCTGGGTGCTGGCGGTCTGCAACCCGGGACAGGAGCCGCTTGTGCGACCGACTGGAGTGCCAGCCGGTGTCGCGCTCTGGTTTGGCTTCGGCGATGTCGATGCTTTTGCCGATCACGATCGTCTTGGCGATCTCTTCGGCTTCACCGCAAAACGTTGGAAATGTTTATGAAAATTGCCGACGACAAGCGCCAGACCTACGCCGAGATGATCGTCTTGAAGCTCCTCGATCTCGGACCCGACAATGGCGGTCTCGAGATCCCGCGCGAGCTCCCGCGTGAGCTGTCGCCGCTCGAGCCGCTGCTCGAAGAGCTGCGCTTCAAAGGACTCATCGACGTCGCGGCGAAGAAGCGCGGCGCGCTCGCGGCGTTGCGCGGCAAGGGCAAGGAAGAGCTGTACGCGCTCACGCCGAGCGGCATCGAGCATCTCGGTCGCCTCATCGACGAGGCCGAGGGCTACGTCACCGACTTCGACGAGTTCGAGGTCGCGGAGATGGTCGAGCTCGCCACCGAGCGCAAGCTCGACCCGGTCCGCGTGCGCTTCATGTGGGGCTGGTTCGAGGGCGAGTTCGATGACCTCGCCCTCTTCCAGGAACGACGCGCGATCGACCCGGTCGAGCGCCTGTGGGCTTACTACCTGACGAGCAACGAGTTCTGGCACGAGGTCATGCAGGACCTCGACGTCTGACCTATTTGCAGAAGCCGTCGCTGGTGCACATGCCGCTCGCACACCAGGTCGCCTCGTTGCAGTAGGCGCCGGCCCGCTGCGGCGCCGTGCAATAGCCCGGGGCGTAGCCGCCGTTCCAGTTGCAGAAGCTCGGGTAGCAGCAACGGTTTGCGTCCCAGCTACAGTCGCTGCCGACCTCGAGACAGGCACCGACGGCGCACATGCCGTTGACGCAGAAGCCGCTCGCGCACCAGTTGTCGCGGCTGCACGCCTCGCCGAGCTGGCGTGCTTCGATGCACGTCGAATCAACCATGTACGGGCCGGTGTAGCTGCAGATCCCCGAGCAGCACGAAGCGCTGACGACGCACTCCTTGCCGGACTCCCAGCAGGCCTCTGGGATGCAAGTCGACTCGACGCAGCGACCGCTCTGGCACCACGAGTCGGCGCCGCAGTACTGGTTGTCCTCGACCGGCTCGATGCAGTAGCCGTCGTTGTCCGCGTTGCCGGTGCAGATGTGGCTGCAGCACGCGCCCGCGCCGCTGCAGGCGCTGCCGGTGGCCTCACACTCGGGGTCCGGCGGACGCGTGTCGGGCGCGCTGCTGGTTTCGGAAGTGGCGCTGTCGACGGGATGCGTCGTGTCCGCGGTGGTGGCGGTGTCGCCGCTCTCGAGGTTGCCGTCGGTCTGTGAGGGTGAGGCGTCGGCCACCTGGCCCTGGTTGTCGAGACAAGCGACTGCGAGCGAGCACGAGGTCGCGAGGATAAGCACGCTGGTGGTCATAGGGCGTCCTGTAAGAATTCGAAGTTAGGATGAAATTGGAGCAGCGCGAAGCGGCAGGACGTTCAGAAGAGCGTGTAGACGAAGGGCGCCGCGTACTGGGCGATCTGCACGACCACGAGTGCCACCGCGACCAGCAGCAGCACCACGATGAGCGGGGTCAGCCACCAACGCCCGGTGCCCCGGAAGGCGCCGAAGAGCTGGCCGACGGTGCGTAGCCGCGAGGCCCGACGACGCTTGGACTTGGCCGAAAGTGTAGCGTTCATGCGGCGTTCTCCAGGTTGGCCGCGACGTCGTCGCTCGGCGAGACGGAAGCGGCTTTGGTGACGAGACAGTTGCCGAGCACGAGGAAATCGAGCCCGGAGCGGACGAAGATCGAGTAGGCCTCGGCCGGGGTCGTCGCGAGCGGCTCGCCCTTGAGGTTCAAGGACGTGTTGAGGAGACAGCCGACGCCGGTCTCGTCGCGAAAACGCTCGAGCAGCGCGTGAAAGCGTGCGCCCTCGGGCCCCTGTCCGGTCGGTCGCACCACCTGCACGCGCGCCGTGCCGTCGACGTGGGTGGTTGCCGGCAAGAGCGCCTGCCCCTCGGGCGTCACGCGCGCTACCGACAGCATGTAGGGCGTCATGAACGTGTCGCGTCCCTCCGGCGCGAGCTCGAACCAGCGATGCGCCTCGTCCGCCAGGACCGCGGGCGCGAAGGGCCTGAAGGGCTCGCGGTACTTGACCTTCGTGTTGACGAAGTCGGTCATGTGCAAGTGTCTCGGGTCGGCGATGATCGAACGCGCACCGAGCGCGCGCGGGCCCCACTCGGCGCGCCCCTGGAACAAGGCGCCGACCTGTCCCTGCGCGAGGCGATGCACGATCTCACCGTCGAGCTCGACTGTCGGAACGACTCGATGGGCGATGCGGCAGTCGTCGAGGAAGCGCACGATCGCGTCATCGTCATACGCCGGGCCGAGGTACGGGCTCGGGCTCTGGGCTTCGCGCGGTGCCCCGAGGATCACGTGGCTCGCGTAGAGCGCGGCTCCGACCGCGCCGCCTGCGTCGCCCGCCGCGGGGTGCACATAGATCGCGGCGACATCGAGTTCGCGCGCGAGGCGCCCATTTGCGACCGAGTTGAGGGCGACCCCGCCCGCGAGACACAGGTTGCGCGAGCCGGTCAGCGCGAGCGCATGACGCGCCATCGCGAGCACCGCGTCCTCGGTGAATGCCTGCAGGCTGCGCGCGATGTCGGCGTAGCGACGGCCTTGCGGTGAGCGTGGATCGAACGCCTCATGCGGCGGGCGTGCAGGCCCGAGGAGTCGTTCCATTTGCTTGGAGAAGCTCTTGGTCGGGCTTCGCTGGAACGCGAAGTAGCGCATCTCGAGGGTCAGCGTGCCGTCCTCGGTGAAGCTCGCCATGCGCTCGATCTCGTTCCTGAAACGCGGCTCGCCGTAGGCCGCAAGGCCCATCACCTTGTACTCGCCCTCGTTGACCTCGAAGCCGAGGTAGGCGGTCAGCGCCGAGTACAAGAGGCCGAGGGAATGCGGATAGCGCTGCTCGACCAGCGGGGTGAGCGCGACCTTCCCGCCGTTGCCCGTGCTACCAGCGGTCCCGTGGAAGATGCCCGAGGTCGCCCACTCGCCGACCCCATCGATGGTCAGCACGGCCGCTTCGGCAAAGGGCGACGGCAGGAACGCGCTGGCCGCGTGGGCGAGGTGGTGGCTCATGAAGAGGATGCGCTCGGGGTCGATGTCGAGCGCCTTGGCGATGTCGTTCTCGACCCAGAGCTTCTTGCCAAGCCACGTCGAGAGCGCCCGCGAGAAGCGCGGAAAGGCGCGCGGGAAGACCTCGAGGTGGTCGACCAGGAGCCGCTCGAACTTGCGCAGCGGCTTCTCGTAGAAGACGACCGCGTCGAGGTCTTCGGCGCTGATCCCGGCCTCGGCGAGGCAGAAGCGCATCGCCTGGATCGGCATCGAGGCGTCGTGCTTGTCGCGGCTGAAGCGCTCTTCCTCGGCCGCGGCGACGATGTGCCCGTCGATCGCCAGGGCGGCCGCGGCGTCATGAAAGAAGGCGCTGATCCCGAGGACGCGCATGGGCTTCGGGACGCTCATGCCTGCCTCCGAGCGCTCGTCACATCGCTCGGCGCGACCTCCGCCGTATGCCACCCCGGCGCTGGCGCACCATGGCGCGACAGGCGCAGCACCAGCGCGAACAGCGGCAGCACCGCGACGAACACGAGCGCCATCAGCAGCGTCGTGAAGCGCCCACCGAGGCGTGCCCCCGCCCGCTTCCAGGCGGCCCAAGCGAGCACGCGCCGCTCACGCGCGAGCGCCCTCGCGATGCGCTTCTTGCGCGCGTCAGCCGCGAATAGCTGTCCCAGCAGGTGACGCGAGTACGCGACGTGGAACTGCTCTTCCTTCGCGAGCTCATGGAACAGATCGGCAATCGCGCGCCGCTCCTGGTCCTTGTCAAAGTGCCGGGCGAGCACAGCAAACTGTTGCTGGGCGCGGGCCTCCGACAGGTGCACGAATGCGAGGAAGCGCTCGCTGCCGAGCGTCGCGTAGAGGTCCTGCGGCAGCGCATGGCGACGCTCGTGCTCACGCGGCGCCGAGGTCGGTACGAGCTTCAGCGCCTCCTCGCGAAAGCGACGCGCGTGTCGCGCCTCGTCGATCGCATGCCGCAGGAACAGGCGACGATGCTGCGGGTCGGTCGCGGACTCGGCGGCCCGGAACATGTCGAGCGCGCTTCCCTGCTCGGTCATCGAGAAGCCGTGCAGCTTGGTCGCGATGCGGGCGTTGGTGCGCCACGCGATCGGCGCCGACAGACGCAGCACGAACGGAACGGACTGGGTCTCCGTGATCATCGCGAGGGCTCCTCGTGGGTGGCTTCGGCGGCGTTGGTGTCGGTCGTGAGCTGTGGTCGGAACGGGCGCGCCAGGCGCTCACGCAAGACGGCCGCGACCGCTGCATGACCCGCCGCGCTCAAGTGGTAGTCGTCGGGCAAGAACGCCCCGGGCGACGCACGGACCAGCGCCGGCATCAGGTCGACGAGGTCCGGCTCGTCGGCCTGCAGAGCGGTCGCGAGCACCAGGCTTGGGCGCGCATCGAGCGGCGGCACGAGATACTTCGCCCACTCGCTCGGGTGCACCTGGATGTCCATCGGCAACAACACTGGCATCAGCTCGCAGCCCAGGCGCGCACAGACAGCCCGCGCCTTTTCGACCTGACGCGTGATGCGAGATCGATACGGCGCGTCAGGCCTCAGATGGATCGGCAGGTCGCCCATGAAGCGCGTCGCCAGGACGGGCGGTAGGCCCTTCGACGGCGGGTCGATCAGAAACCGCACGGCCATCACCAGGTGCGAGCGACCCAGCAGGAAGCGGCGTAACGGGAAGTCCGTGAAGTCGTCGCCTTCGGGCGTACCGAGCGGCACGCGCGCCCAACCATCGCGCGCGGTCGTGCGCCTGAAGTTGGGCAGTGGCGCTTCCTGCCAGTCGTTGGCGGCATTGATGACGAGCACGACCCGCTCCGGCCGATAGCTCGGTACGAGCTCACTGACAGCCCGCGCATACTCGAGCGGACCCCAGGTCGGCACGCCCGCCGCGAGCACCTCGTAGCCGTCGAGGTGGCGCACGAAGACTGCCTCTTCGGCGACACCCCAGCCCATCACCTGCGAATCACCGACGACCAGCACCCGACCTGCGACACAACCAGCGATGGGCGTCGCGCTGTCGGTCTTGGGCGGCCACTGGTCGCCGCGAAAGCCGAGACCATTCGTGCGGAAGTCGGTGACGGTTCCGTCCGGGCTGACGACTCGGGTCGTGGTGTCGGGCGTGAGGTGAACGCCATAGACCAGGTCGGGCTCGTAGATGTTGAGGGTCGGGTAGACGCCGCCCATCGCGCAGGTCGCGATGAGCTCACCCAGCGCAAGCGCGAGCACGAGACTGCCGAACGCGGCGCCCACCTTCGCGAGCAGCGTCGGGACGCGCGTTTCGATCGGATCGGCTGGGGTCGAGGGCTGCATCGCGACCAGGCATCGCAAGTCGCGGGCCAAGCCGACACTCCGCGAGCAGCACCACAACCCATTGAATTCAAAAGACCAAGACACTCGAGCAAGCACCCGAGATGCAAGCACGCATTACATCATCGACTGCAAAGCCAGCCGAGTTTGCACGCTCGCATCACCTTCCGAGGGCGGCGAGCAAAGACCGACCGCTGTCCCGGAGCGTGTTAGGTTCGCCACATGATCGGCGCCAAGCCCAAGCTCTTCCGCGACCCCGTTCACGACACGATTGCGCTCCCGCAGGACACGCCGGGCGATCGCCTGTTGATCGACCTCCTCGACACGCCCGAGGTGCAGCGCCTGCGCCGCATCCGGCAGCTCGGGCTGACCTCAGTCGTCTATCCGGGCGCCGAGCACTCGCGCTTCCAGCACTCGCTGGGCGTGCTCTGGACCGCCCACGAGATGCTCGAGCGGCTCGCGAAACGCACGACCATCAGCGATGCAACCCGCACGCTGGTGCTCACCGGCGCGCTCCTCCACGACGTCGGCCACGGCCCGATGTCGCACGCGCTCGAAGGCGTCACGGGCATCAAGCACGAGCGCTGGACCGAGGCTCTCCTCGGCGGTCCGGCCCCCTACCCCGAGCGTCCCGGCACCGGCCCCCTCGCGGCCCTGTTGGCCGGCTTCGATCCGAGCCTCGCGGGCGACGTCGTGGCGCTCTACGGCAAGTCGGTCTTGCCTGCCGGCGTACCTGCCTTCGCGCGCGACATCGTCTCGAGCCAGCTCGACGCCGACCGCCTCGACTACATCTTGCGCGATGGCCACGCGACCGGCGTGCGCATCGGCAGCTACGACCTCGCGCGCATCCTGGCGCTACTCGACCTCAGCGACGACCACCTCGCCATCCACACCGGCGCCCAGGAGGCGGTCGAGGGCTACCTGCTCGCGCGCTTCCACATGTACAAACAGGTGTACCTGCACAAGACCAGCCGCGCGGCCGAGCGCATGCTGGAGGCGATGTTGCGCCGCGCCGGCGGCCTCCATCGCGCGGGAGCCACTCCGCGCTATTGGCCGGAAGGCCCGCTCGGTCGCCTGGTAGCGGGCGAGCCCCTCTCGCCACTCGAGTTCGCGACGCTCGACGACAGCGACGTGCAGTTCGCGATGAAGGCCTGGTCGACCGACCCCGAGCCCGGCCTACGTGCCCTGGCCCACGGCCTCCTGCATCGCGAGCTGTGGAAGCCGCTGCCGCTCTACGGCGACGATGCGCGCGCCGACGAACTCATCCACGCGGCTCGCTCGGTCGCGCGCGTGAAGGGCTTCGACCCGGAGGTCGCGGTGTTGGTCGACACCTCCGGCGACTCGCTCTATCGCCCGTTCACTGGCGTGCGGGGCAAGGGCGGCGACCTCGACGACTCGATCCGCCTCGTCGATTCCGGTGGACGAATGGCCTTCATCGAAGATCGCTCCGAGGTCGTGAAGATGCTCTCGCACCTCCAGGTCCGTCAGCGCCTCGTGTGCGTGCACCCCGCCCTACGCGAGCCGATCAGCCGCAGCCTCAGACTCAGCGAATAGCTCCGAGTGCGAAAACCATCGTGCGAGCGGGCGACGTTCGGTGAGTCGAAGACGAACCAACTCGCCTGCTTGCACGATGGCCGCACGAGGCGATCAAACAGTAAACGACTTACCGCACCCACAGCCCTTCTGGGCATTCGGGTTGTCGAACTGGAAGCCGGCGTAGCTGAAGGTCTCGACGAAGTCGATGCGCGTGCCTTCGAGGTACGCGAGGCTCATCGGGTCGACGAACACCTTGACGCCATCGTGCTCGACGACCACGTCGCCGTCGCGCGTCTCGTGCTCGAAGTCCATGTCGTAGGTGAGGCCCGAGCACCCACCGCCGACGACCATCACACGCACGCCCGCGTTGTCCACCTGGTGCTGCGTCGCCATCTCGCGGATCTTCTTGGCGGCCGAATCGGTGATCTCGATCATGGTCTTGTTTCCTTGGCGCTGAAGCCGAAAGTCGCCCGGGACTTTAGTCGCAAACCCGCACCCGTCAAGGCTCGGGTCGAATACGACCGACAAGGTCTTATTCTCCACGCGGCCTTGCAGGATCAGAAATCTTCGGACTCGCTCTGCAGCATCAGCAAGCTCGCCTTGAACTCGCTCGCAGGCAGCACCGACGTCTCGACCTCGCCGTCCTCGGTCTGGTCGACAATGTAGAGCTGCTGGTCGGTCTCACCGATCGGCATCACCAGGCGCGCGCCGGGACGCAGCTGCCCGATGAGCGGCTCGGGCACTTCGAACGCCGAGCCGTTTACGATGATGGCATCGAACGGGGCCTGATCCGACCAGCCGTAGAAGCCGTCACCGACGTGGAAGTGCACGTTCTGGATGCCCATTATGTCGACGAGCATCTTGCGCGCGCGGGCGGCCAGCTCGGGCTGGACCTCGACCGTGTAGACGGTCTTGACGAGCTTCGACAGCAGCGCCGCCTGGAACCCGGAGCCGGTGCCGATCTCGAGCACGCGCCCGTTCTCCGGCAACCGCACTTCCTGGAGCATGCGCGCCATAACGTACGGCGACGAGATCGTCTGGCCGAGGCCAATCGGCAGCTCGCCATCGGAATAGGCCTTCGACTCGAGATATTCGGGCGCGAACTGCTTACGCGGCACCTGACGAAAGGCCGTCAACACGCGCTGGTCGGTGACGCCCCGGCCAACGAGTTGCTGGCTGATCATCGTCTCAAGCTCGAAATCGATCATGTTGGATCCTGGCCTTGGAATTCGCTGGGGAGCAGCGAAGCGTGGCGAGCCGGCACGTACAATTGCCGGCCCGCATCGCAGATGCCCACGCCCTTTACAAGCGCTTTCTCGCCCCGCCCTTGCCCGGGCTTTGAGCCTTCACGCGCCCCGCATCACACGACTGTGACGCGTGCGTAGCGGCGCTTGCCGACCTTGACGAGCAGCGGTCCGCCGCGCGGCACGACCAGCTCAAGCGTGGCCAGTACCCCGTCGATGTGCACCGCCGACTGAGTGACAAGACGCCGCGCTTCGCCCCCGCTCTCCGCGAGACCCGCGTCGCGCACGAGCTGGATGATGCCGATGCCCGCGTCGTTGGTCGCGGTCACGGTGACATCCGCCACCTCGGTCGGCACCGTGCGCTGCGAGAAGATGCGCATCCACTCGTCGACCGACGCCTGGCCGACCTCGACGCCGTGATAGCGGCCCGCGAGCTCGGCTGCGAGCGTACGCTTGACCTCCATCGGATGGGCCGCGCCGGCCGCGACCTGGTCCTTGAGGACCTTGATGTCCGCGGTCTTGCGTGTGCTCAACAGCTCCAGATAGCGCCACATCAGGTCGTCGCTGACCGACATGAGCTTGCCGACCATCTCCAGCGGCGCCTCCTGGATGCCGACGTAATTGCCGAGCGACTTCGACATCTTCTTGCCGGTCAGCACCCCAGCGACCAGGTGCGCGTCGGTGCCCTCGAGTAGCGGCGTCGTCAGCACGCACTGCGGCTCGAAGCCGTACTCTTTCATCAGCTGCCGACCGACCCCGAGGTTGAAGAGCTGGTCGGTGCCGCCGAGCTCGACGTCGGCCTTCATCGCGACCGAGTCATAGCCCTGCATCAGCGGGTAGAGCAGCTCGTGCACCGAGATCGAGATGCCGTTCTGGTAGCGCGTGCGGAAGTCCTCGCGCTCCATGATGCGCGCGACCGTGTAGCGCGCGGCCAGCTCGACCGTGCCGACCGTGCCGAGCGCGTCGAGCCACGTCGAGTTGAACATCACGACCGTCTTGTCAGGGTCGAGGATCTTGAAGACCTGGGCCTTGTAAGTCTCGGCGTTGACAAGCACCTCTTCGCGCGTCAGCGGCTTGCGCGTCGCGTTGCGCCCGGTCGGGTCGCCGATCATCGCGGTGAAGTCACCGATGAGGAACACGACCCGATGCCCGAGGTCCTGGAACTGGCGCATCTTGGTGATGAGCACGGTGTGCCCGAGGTGCAGGTCCGGCGCGGTCGGGTCGAAGCCCGCCTTGATGGTGAGCGGCACGCCGGTGGCGCGGCTGCGGGTGAGCTTCTTGGTGAGATCGTCGAGCGCCGGGCAGTCGACGGTGCCGCGCAGGATGAGCGCGAGCTGCTCGTCGACCGGCGCAAAGGCGTGAGTGGTGGGCGCATCAGACGACATCGCGAAGCTCCGGGTCAGGTCAGCTCGGGCTTCTCGCGCGCTTCGGCAAACGCCGTCAACCGCCAACGGGAAGCCTGCCCTCAGGGGTCGTGGACGAGCCCTTGTTCGGTGACGATCAGGTCGACGCCCTGGTCGTGCGCCTCGCGCGGCACGTCCGCGACGATCTGCGAGGCATAGGCGAGTCCCACGACGAGCCCAGGATGCGCGGTCGCGCGCAAGCGTGCGAGCAGCCGGTCATAGTGTCCCCCACCCTGCCCGAGGCGATAGCCGTGGCGGTCGAAGCCGAGCCCCGGCACCACGATGAGCCGCACCTGCGATACGCCGATCGGCTCGATGTGTGCTGGTGGTTCGAGGATTCCTCGAAAGCCTGGCACGAGGTCCGCCTCTTTGCAGACCGCGAGCTCGAGCTCTGGACCGACGACACGCGGCCACGCCACCTTCGCAGCCGGCAACACGACGAGCAGCCCGCGCGGATCGGCCTCGTCGGGAGCGCTCGCATAGAGCGCTATCACGCCACCCGGCGGCAATGTCTCGACCAGACACAGCAGCTGCGCCGCCATCGTGCGATGGGCCGCGGCCCGCGCGTCATCGCTCAGCGATCTCCGGACCGCGCGCAAACGCGCCCGCAAGGCGTTCTTGTCGTTGGTCATCGCCGACGCGGGGTGGGTCGCGGTGGGTCCATGTGCGAAGAACCTACCGGGCTGGGAGCCTTCATGCACGAGGCTGGTTGACCTCGATCCGCCCGAGCAGCGTACGGCTCGACGAGCGGAGCTTGGCGGTGAGTTCTGCCTGCTGCGCACGAAGCTTGAAGATCTCGTCGGCCAGTTGCAGCGCCGCCACCATCAGCAGATGCGGGTCGGCGCCGTCGGGCTTGCGACCGGTGATCTGGACGACCTTGTCGTCCACGTAGCGACCAAGCGCCTGCAAGTGCTCAGCGGGCTCGTCCGAGCGGATACGCAGCTCGCGGCCCATGAGTTGGATGACGCGTGTCTCGCTCATCGTGTCGAGCTCCGGGAGGTCTTGGACAACGCCCGGCCGCTCGGCCTGTGCGCTGCGGAAGCCCAACCGGACCTCGCGCTAGGCCGGACCATCTTCGCGATCCCTACTCGCGTCAAAAATTCGCCGCTGCGAGGAAGCTCAGTCGATCGCCTCGAAGCGCACCTTGACGCCCGGCACCACGCCGACCTTGGCGCACCATCCGCCGGGCACCTCGACGACATACAGGCTCGGCTCGTCGACGCGGCGCGGTGACAACGTCAGCGGCTCTGCCTTCTCGACGATGCCGGCGACCTCCATGGCCGCGTTCACGAACACCATATCGAGCGGGATGTACGTGTTTTTCATCCAGAAAGTGAGCTGTCGTTCCGGCTGGCCCATGAGGAACAGCATGCCGCGGCCGGCCGCCAGGTGCTCGACCCACATAAGTCCCTGCTCGCGCTGCGGCCCCGTGCGCGCGACGTCGACCACGACCGGCACTTCGCCGTTGGCGGTCACGAACACCACCGTCGGCTTCTTGGCCGCGACCGCGACCGCATCCGGCGCAGGTGCCGGCCGATCGCCCTCGCAACCTGCGCCGAGCGCGACGAGACCGACAAGGGCGACGCGACGAAGGAAGGACATGCTCATCGGGAGGGGCTCCTGGCGTCGCTCGGTGACGACGCCAACGCGGGTGAGGCGGGATTGAGTGGCAAGATGCTCTGTAGGTAGTCGCGGTTGTAAGGCTCGAAGACCGCTGGCCCGAACCCATCGATCTCCGCGCGCTCCTCGAACGGCCTGAACTGTCCCGCGTCCATGATCCAGTTCGGTGTGTCGCCGTCGTTGTGGTACCGGCCCTCGATTGCCGTCAAGCCGAGGCTGTGCGCGACTTCGTGAGTGATGGTCGTGCCGAGCAGGTTGCCGAGCACGCGCACCGCCTCACGAATCGCGATGCCGCGAGGGTCGAACACGTCCGCTTCACCGACCTTGGCGGGCCTGCCGCCGAGCTCGGGCACGACCGCGCCGAAGATGTCGTCGAAGCGCGGCGAGACCAGCTCGCTGTCTCCCAGGGTGGGCGACATGTTCAGGAGCTCGGATGCGAAGATCCCGCCGTAGGCCGCGAAGTTCTGGTCGCGCGTCTCGGCGTTGAAGCCGCCGATCACATCGTCGAAGCGCAGGTTGCCGTTGTCCTTGCCGGCGGTGTTGTCGAGCCCGAACAGCCTGGTTCCATTGGGATCCTGGCCGCCGACCTCGACCACCGCGTACTCCGCGAAGTCGGTCGGCACGACATAAGTGAAGGTCACGTTGAAGCCGCTGTAGTCGCGCTCGAGCACTTCCATGACGCGCTCCTCGACCGCCGCACGCTCCGCCAGCAGGCCGAAGCGCACGAGCGCGTCGGAGAACCCCGGCAGGAACCGGATGTGCACGACCTGGCGCGGCGACAGCACCTGGAAGTCGATCGGCAATGGCGGCCCCTCGACCGCGTCCGGCCCGGCCAATACCAACGGCGTGAGCGTGCCTACGAAGCGACCTGCGTTGGACCCGAGCCCCGTCAGCCGCCCATCCTCGAGCGCCGTGACGCGCAGCACCGCGGTCGCTCGGCCATCAGCGATCTCGGGATAGATGACAATCGCCGAGACCCCATCGTAGGCCTCCGGCACACCCCGCCGCGGCGAGAACACACCCTCGAGCAGCAGCAGCGTCGCGGTCTGCGCAAGCCCATCCGCGGGCAAGAGGCCGCGCCCATGGACGGCTATGATCTGCCCACGTGAGGCGGCCGTGGGCGAGATCGACGAGAGTACCGGCGCGCGCACATTGAGCCTACCGACACCTAGCGAAGCCGACGTTGTCTCGCTCCCGTCGGCATGCACATTGACCAGCGTCACGCTGCCCGTGAACGCGCCAGGTCGGATCCCGAACACGTCCGGCGTCAACGTGAACCGAAGCGCTGCGCGCGTCACAGGCCGCTCTGGATCCGCTAGCTCGTCGCGCGTGGTCGTGATGCCCGGCACGACCAGGCCGTCTATCGGCCGCTCCTCGTCTTCGCTGCCGAAGACGCCATCGAAGCGCACGAGCGACGTGCCTTCGCCGGGAAACAGGACCCCGTCCCCGGTCACCACCAACGTGTCACCTGGATACAGCTCGGTCGCGCTGAAGCTCGTCGCGACAGGCGTCAACGAACGCGCCAACTCGAGTTCGAGCGGCCGGCTCGTCACCACGACGGCGTTCGCGGCCGCATCGGTCGGCGTGCGGCGCAAGGCGATGGTGCCAGAGAAGTTGCCGCGCTCGGCCGTGAGCGCAGCGCTCAACGCGTTCTCTAGCGGCACCTCGAGCAGCTCGGGCGACAGGCGCACCGCTTCGGTCACGTGCGTGACCTCGACGCCGTCGACGCGCCCCGAGAGCGCGACGTCGTAGCGGGCCAGGTCACTCGGCACGAGACCGCTCGAGAAGATCCGCAAGCGCGTCCCGGGCAGCGCTATCGCGGGCTCGACGCGACCTATCGACAAAGCCGGCCACAACGCCGTTGTCGCTGGCGCATCCGCACCGTCACAGGCACCGGTCACGATCCCGAGGAGCGCCACCACGAACCAGGAGCAGCTACTCCACGTAGGCCTGGTCCTCGGACACCGCGAGCGCCATGCCCTCGGGCACGTGTCGCGCGGAGAAACTGGCACTCGCGATGCGGCGCACGGTCACGCTGTCGGTGCGGTCGGGACCGACATCGGGCAACGACATCAATGCGCCCGCCGGGATCGTGAACTGTCCGTCGTCGTCGGCAACGCACGAGATCGTCCAGGTCGCACCGAAGGTCCGACGCTCGAACACGACGACGGTCAGGTCGGAGCTGGCTGGCCCCGCAAGCGACTCGCCATCCGTCCCGTCGGGCGCCGGAGCCTCGTTTGATTCCCAAGCGATATCGAGCTGTTGCATGAGCTCGCTGTCGCCCATTTGAACACGTCCGCGCGCGACATCGTGACTTCCGACCGACAACAGCTTCACGGCCGGTGGCGGCGTGAGCTGCACCGTGAACGGCCCGACCTCCGGGCTGCCATCGGCGAGCACCTGGATCGTCTTGCGCGGCCCCTTCGAGCGCGGCCCGAGAAGTCCCGTATAGGCGACACCCGACACATCGAGCGAGCCCTCGGGCAGCCAGCTCGAGTCGAGCACGCTCACGCCCATGTCGCCCTCGACCGCGATCTCGCCCGCGTCACGCAGGAGGATCTGGCCCGCGTCCGAACGCGCGCCATCTACTCGGCACTCACCGACGCCGAGGGACATGTCGAGCACGAGCGCCGCGGCCGGCAGCGACAACAGTTCGAGCGCGGCCGAGCGTTTCCCCGGCGCGTAGTCGATCACGTAGACCTGCGCGAGGCCCGTTGGCCCCTGCACTGGCACTGTGTTCGCCGCCGCGTACCGGTTGCCATCCGTCGTACGCCAGGTGAGCGCGACCACCGCGAGCGACTCCGAGGCCGCCTCGGCGAGGCCGTCAGCCCCAGTGAAGTCCGACTCCGAGCCAGCGCAGGCAGCCAGCGCACACGCCATCGCCGCAGCGATGAACGGGCGCTTCGAGGCGTTCGATAGGGTCTGGGCAGAGTGGCGCATCAGCGCCAAGAGTATTCGACCGGCCAGCCCGCCGCGTCAAGGAAGACCGTCGCCGACCTCCAGCCTGAGCGCCCAGTGGCCACTCAGGCTCAAGCTCCGCCCCGGGATCCAGTTACCTGCCCACACGAAAGAGTCGCTGTTGTCGCCGCTCCGGTCCAACGCGATCCACGGGTTGAACGACGTGCCCGCGCACGGTCCGAGATAAGCGAGCCCGGCCCGCACCGGGCCCGCCGCGAGCAACGGCGCACCCTCGCCAGCCGCGACGAGCTGGGCTTCGTCAGCCTCGTTCAAGAGCACTTCGTTGTCCGACTGCCAGCTCGCGGCGTCGGCGAACACCCCGTTGGCATCGGGCAGCCATACAACCATGCGATAGCGCGCGCACGCCGGCGCATCCGGGATGCTCGTCGTATACGCCTCGATGCCCATCACACGTGCCCCGCCTGCGGGCACCACGAACTGCCTCACCGCGACCTGCCCCGCCGCCAATGACAGCCGCATCAGGCTCGGCGCGGTCGCGGCCTGGTGCTCACCGAGGAACATCGAAGTCGGCGTCGCGTCCGCATCTGCCGTTTTCGCGTCGCCGACCTCGCTCGCGTCGACCTCGCTCGTGACCACGTCGAAGCTGACGACCGGCGGCAGCTCCCAACCGACGACGAGCGCCGCACCCCGCTCGCTGCAGAGCCCATCGCGACATACGAGCTTCGCACGACACACACTTGGCCCGCAAGCCTCACCGACGCCACCAACGGAGCTCGCGCCATCCCCCGATTCGCACGCTCCAAGGCAAGCGAGCAGCCAGCAGAATCGTAGCGCGCTCATAGGTCGAGGATCACACCGGCGCCGATGTCCCAATTCAGGATCGTCTTGAAGCCATTGTCGCTGTCGTCCTCCGCGGCGAGCTTCCATTCGTAGACGACCCGCCCGCGCACGAAGAAGCTGCCGAACGCGACGCGCACCGAGACGCCACCGATCGTGCGGTCGGCCGCAAACAGGTCCTCGATTCCCTCGAAGCCAAGGCGCGCGAAGAGCAGCGTGAGTCGCACTGGACCGAGGTTCGGAAGCCGCAGCCGGGTCAGGAGATCATTGTTCCGGTCACGCCCGTTCGAGGTAAAGATGAACGTCCACGCGAGCACGCCGTGGATCTTCAGATCGGTCTCGATGTGAAAGCCATGGTGCGGCTCGCCGAGGCCTTCATCGGCGTAGTAGTCGTCGACCTGCCCGAGCTTCGGCTTGCCACCGAGCCACGAGTAGCGCTCGATCTCGTAGAACGGCGACACGTAGCCCGGCACGTGATCCTCGCCGATGAAGCGATACTCGGCGCGCAGTCGCAGGCTCGACTTGGTGGAAAAGCGCGCGTTGAACATGCTGCCGATATGCAGCCCGAACGCCTCCATTTCGAGTGACACGATGTCCGCATACGGCACGATGTCGAGGTGCGGCGTCGACATCACCGGCACCTCGATGTCCAGGCCGAACATCGGCAGCACCCGTTCCGCCAGCACGATCGGCTCATTCTCGGGCGTCGCGAAGAGCCCATCCTCGCCGACGTCGACCTCGGTCGGGGCCGCGAAGTCCGCGCCGACCGTGACTCCCACCTTGAAGCCACGCAGAGGCAACGGCAGCTTGTCGAACGGATCGAATGGCCGCACGAAGCCACGCGCGACCAGCAGCTCGGGGCCGAACACATCGTCGAGGATCGCTTCACCGCCGACGATCCCGAGGTCGCCGTAGAAGTAGATGCCACCCTGATAGTGGTCGATGTCGATCGTGTTGAAGTAGCGATTCGCGATCGAGCCGTGACCTAGCGACACTCCCGTGAGCTCGCCGTAGCGCAGGATCAGGGGGTCGCCGAGCGCGCCATATTGGATGAACGCGAGCACGCGCGCCCAATCCGACACCTCGTCCCAATCCTCCTCGCGGATGATCGCGTCGGTGTGAGGCTCGGCATCGACCAGCCGCAGGCGCATCGGCAGCCGCGGCGCAATCCGCCACTTGCCCGGCGTGAACACCGCGCCGATCGACAGCTCGAGGAAGAGGTCGTCATTGATCGTCGCGAACCCGAGCTGCGCCGACGCACGCCCACCCGGCGAGTTGCGCGGCTGGACCAGATCACGCTCGACGAACGGCAGCGTCGGTCGCAGCGCCATGCCGTCCTTTGGCAGTTCCTCCTTCAGGATCGGCTCGCCCTCGTCCTCATCCATGTTGTCGGGCTTGTCGTCGTAGGGATCGGGCTCGATGTCCTTGTCGATCTCGGGCTCGTCGTCGCCCGAGTCCTTATAGTCGTCCTCCTCCTCGATCTTCGTCGGGTCGGCCGACGGCGTGGCCCACCCGGGCGTCGTCGCGACCGCCACGAGGGCGAGCGCGCACCCCAGGGACCACCCCCGCGTCGCCACCTCAGGTCTCCCCGAACGCGCTCAAGTGATTGCGCAATGCCTCCAGCGCATAGCGCATGCGGCTCTTGATCGTGTTCTCGGGCACGCCGACCACGTCGGCTATCTCGCGAAACTTGAGACCCTCGAGTTCGCGCATCAGAAACACCTCGCGCTGTTCGGGCGGCAAGGCGTCGAGAGCCCCACGCAGGGCGCCTGAGAAGCGCTTGTCCTGGAGGCGGTGATCGGCGCCCGGTTGGTCGTCCCTGACCATGTCGAGCAGGGTAGCACCATCGGACTCCCCGGATCGAAGCGGTGCATCCAGGGCGACGGTGTTGCGGTGTTTCTGTCGGCGTAGCGCGTCCACGCACTGGTTACGCGCGATGGTGAAGATCCAGGTTGTGAACCGGGCCTCCGACCGGAACGTGTCGGCGTTCTTGACGACCCGCAGGAAGGTCTCCTGAACGAGCTCCTGCGCGGTCTCGGGCGAGCGCACCTGGCGCAGCACGAAGTTGAAGACCCGGTCCTGGTGCCGCTTCACGAGCACACGAAACGCTGACGCCTGGCCACCCCGGAAGCGCTGCATGAGCACTTCGTCGGTCAGCTCCGGGTCGAGGTTGTCGTGTGGCTGGTCGGGACGACCCAAACTCGGACTCTTGCTCGAGAGGTCCCGAGCCGCGAAAAACGGCGACTCGAGTTGGCCGAGGGGTGCCTGGAATAGGCCGAAACCGCCTCTGAAAACGGGCGCGAGCATATGCGGCCCAAGCGGTTTCGACAACCGACACGAGGACTGGTTCCCAGCGCTCACATCATCGTGACGAGGTACCTTGATCACTTCGCCCAGCCGCGTTCAGCGCCGGGCGCTCGTACCGGTCAGTGAAGCACGCCACGCGGTGGCCGAGACGCCGCCAGCAACAGCTCCCCGAGGCGGGCCGCGACCAGATCGCAGCGCGTCGCGACACAGCGCTCTTCGAGGAGCGCTTGCCGCTCTGCGAAGACCTCGATGAAGACCGATGCGAGGCGGTTGGTGACCTGCGCGAGATCAGCGCTCGATCCGAGCAGTGACCCGAGCGCCTCCGCCTCTTCCGGTCGCTCGACCGCAAGTGAACGACGCAGCGACGACGCAACCGCGAACAGACGTAGCCCCGGCTCGATCGTGCTGCGACCCACCACATCCGCGAGCAGCGCCAGCTCCGCCACGAGCCCATCCTGCCCGAGCACCACGTTGTTCAGTTCGACCCGCGCGAGCCCGTGCACAAACGCATCGACGCGCCCATCGGGATGGCGCCGGTCAGACACGATGCGCCCGAGCCCGGCGACCCTGAACAACGCGTGATCAGGGCCCGGCTCGTCGAGCGCTGCGAGCACCAACAGCCGCCGATCGGCCAGGCTCTCGGCCAGCGTGCGACACGGCTCCGGCTCGAACGCCGACAATGGCACCAGCGTCCCCGGAAACAGCGTGAAGCCCGGCAGCGCGAGCACCGGCACCGGCCGATCGAGCGACGCCAACATCGCCAGCGGCGGCCCATCGGGCCCACGTGGCGAGCGCCCCTCCGGAAGTTCCTTGGTACTCAAACGATCCTGGCGAAGCGACCTGAACGCCGACCTCGATGCGACCATCGTCCCCGAGGCCAAGCTCCAGGTCAAAATTCGTTCGTGATCCGTGCACGCCCTACTGACAGGCCGCCAACTCGAGCGCGCTCTTCGCGGTCGCGATACAACGCGCCGAATCCAGCGACGCGCGCTGCATGCAGCGACCGGGACACTCGCGCTCCAACGCGCGCTGCACCTCTTCGCGCATCGCCTTCGCGGTATCGGCAGACAGCTCGGCCAGCACCAAACGATGAGCATTCGCGCAGGCCTCGCGACACAGCTCCGGTAGTGGCGTCACGATCGAAGGAGTGCCGCGCTCACCCGGGGCACCCGTCCCAGCTGCCAGCTTCGCATCGCTGGGTGCCTCTTCGCGCGCGGTCGCAGCCGGCACATCCCGATCAGGCACTTCGATGTCGGAGTTCGGCTCGAGCGCAACGACATCCGCTACCTCGGCGACGGTCACATCGACCAGTGCGCCCGCGCTCGGCACGACCTTACCAGCCGCTATCGGGTCAGCGATGGGGAATGGGTTCGCGGCCTTGTCGACTGTTCGGCGCGACATCGTGCCCGTTGAAGCCACGACTGGCGAAGCCTCACCTCGCGAGGCCTCTTGCCCGCAACCAACGACGCCAACGAACAGCAGAGCCAGGCAAACGAACGTCGATCTCATCCTTTACCGGGCGGCTCGATGCTGCCGATCCCGGGAGGAGGCGGCTTACGCGCGGGCGGCACGTGGAGGATATAGCTGGTCGCGGTGACCGCGGCCCGCTCCGGCTTGGGGGGCGGCTCCTTCGGCATCTCGCCCCACATCACGACCTGCTTCACCTCGAAGTTCGGGTAGAAGCTGCGGGTTTTCGGCTTGGGCAGGCCCTTGCGTTCGATGATGCGCTGAACGGTGACGACGGGCTTTTTGAACTGCGCCGCATAGTCTTTGTAGGACATGCGGTCACTCGCATCGACCCGCACCTCGTCGCCGCTGACAGCCCGCACATCGGCCTTGGCGGCGGACTCAGCGCGAGCTTCTTCGGCCTTTGGTTCGCTGGGGCTCTTGGTGTCCTCGGCCATCAACTCCTCCTGCTCGCGAACTGCGTCGCTTCCGCAGCGACGCACCTCGTTGCAACATACGCGGCCTCGCCGTCGCCCGTCCAGCGGCGGGCTACCGACCCTACCGACCCTACCGACCGCCCAATCGGCTTCAGGGCCGGCTCGGCTCGGGCGCGCGCTCCTCACCCCAGATCCACTCAGCCACTTGATTGGGCAGCAGTGTCACGGTGTGCTCAGTGCGGGCCTCGATCCCCTCGATGCGAACCTCGAGCTTGTGCGTGCCCGGCTCCAACACCAGATCGAAGACCGCGCCCGCAGGCACCACGCCATGGTCCTTGCCATCTGCCGCGACGGTCACCGCCAAGCGGCTCGCGTTGCGCATCCGCACAAGCCCCTTGCCTTCGGGCGCCTTGGCAGCGTTCGGGTCGACCACCTGCGAGTCGAGCGCCGGGACCGTCAAGAGAGTCTCTGCGTCGGCTGCCATGACCTTCTCGATCCGCACCGCGCCCGGCCCCCGGGCGCTCCGCAACAGAAGCGTCCGCTTGCCCGCGGGCACCCCCTCGAACACCACCTCGCTCGCCGCGTCGGCCGTCCCGATGACGGTTCCATCGACCGCGATCTCGACCGCCTCCTGATGCGGGTTCTTCACGCGCAGCCGCGCTACCATGGCCTTGAGCTCGACGATCGGCGTGCCCTGGCCGACGTCCACCGATGACGACTGCGTCAGCCCGAGGACCGCATTGGCAGCGACCAGCAGCTGGCGCCCACGCGGAATCCTGAGTAGTCGCGCCTCCGAACCCGGCGCGACGCTGCCCTGAGGCACTCCGGCGACCACCAGGTCCCACGTATCGGGGGTCGGGTTCTTTACGATGACCACCGGACGCGCGCCTTCTTTCGATGCTCCATCAGCAGGCTCTGGCACGCCCGTTCGCGTCGCGACATCGCCTGCAGACGCCCCACAGCCAGAGAGAACCAGCGCCAGCGCAAACCCAGGTAGCGTTTTCATAGCCGCGCATCTTGGGCTCGCGGCTCGTGCCAGCGCAAGCGTCCTGGCGCCAAAGCCGATGGGGATTCGTTTGACAAGGTCGGGGACCGCAACCACTATGGCGCCCGCCGGACGCCGGAAGTCCGCGGAGGGAAACGATGCCCACGAGTCTCATGTCGCGACCCAGCTTTGCCCGCTTGCGGCATGCGCTGACAGCCTGCCTCGCTATCGGGCTGCTCGGCGCGTGCGAGGCCAAGGCGACCCCGGAAGAGTGCGATGGCGCGTGCGCCAACCTGAAGGGCGTCTTCCTCGGCGTGGTCGACAAGGAGACCGGTCGCGAAGAGACCCTGAAGAAGATGGGCACCACCGGCGCCGAGCTGGCGCGCGAGACCGCCGCCCTCTTCGTCGACTTCCTCACGCGTGAGTGCGTGCGGCAGTGCAATGCCCGCTCGACCCGCAAGGTCGCCGAGTGCCTGAGCGCCGCGAAGTCCCCTGAAGACGTCAACCGCTGCTACGAATAGCTAGCACCATGCGCTGAACGCGCAGGGCTCGAGGCCCGCAGGATATCAGCGCTGAATCGTCGGGATGTCCTTGTCGCGAAACGCGCGGAAGAACCCACGCCACATCTGGATGGCGGTGCGGTCGGTCAGCGCGACGAAGTGATCGCCGCCATCGAACTGTCGTAGCGCACCGGTGATGAGCTGCCCGGTCGACGACACCAGGTTCGAGTTCACCGGCATATTGACCGCCGCCTGTCCGCGCAGCTGATGCGCCGGGCTCGCCTGGAAGATCGGGTTGAGGAGCGGGATCCCGGCCGCCGCCGCTACGGCATCCGCACCGACCGACGGGCTCGCCTCGTCGAGCGTGCCTTCGGTCATGAACACGTGCTTTGAGTTGCCGCCGGTCACCGGCTCGAGCCAGTAGGGCGCGTAGTTGATGGGGTCGGTCGCATCGACCAGCATCTGCGCAAGCGTCATCGCCGGATGAAACGTGTCCATGCGCTCCGGCTCGATCCCCAGCACCGTCGCCAGCGCCAGCGCGATGTCGAGCGGGTCTTTGCGCAAAAGGATCGTCTCGATCATCACGCCCGACGAGCCCGACAACACCGCCCCCTTGATGCGCGCATCGGCGGCCAGCACGATCGCCCCCGCGAGTCCACCGTGCGAGTGCCCGAAGAACACGATGGTCGCCGGATCCAACTTGATCGCCTTGCCGAACTCGGTCGTTTCGGCGGCGATGTCAAAGCGCCCATCGAGCACCATCTTCGAGAGCCACATCGTGTCTACGGCGCTCTGACGGAACGTCATGCGGCCCGATCGCGGGTTCACGAAGTTGAAAATATCCAGGTAGTTGACCTCACCCTCTACGCCGCCGGCGGCACGCGTGCCGTGAAGCGGCTGGTCGACGCAGATCATCGCGAGTCCCTCGCGCAGGGCTTCGGCCTCGCTGCCATCGATGCACGTCTTCCAGTCGCCGAAGGTGCCATGCGAGTAGAGGATGATGGGCCAACCCTCGGCCGGCATCGTCGAGTTGCGCGGGATGAGGAGCCGGAAGCGCACGTGCTCCATCTCCTGCACGATGGGCTTGCCAGCCGCATCGAACTTCACGTCGCCGCCGTCCTCCCGATACGGCTTGTCGCCGCTCTGGAAGTTCGGGGTCGTGTACATTCCGGTGAGCTCATAGTGGTGCGGCGTGCTGCCGGTGTACTTCAAGCTGTCCGGCGCAGCCGTCGTCGCGCTCGCGACATAACGTTCGATCTCGCGCATCTCGCGCGTCGCGTCCTGGGTCGTGAAGCACGTGGCGGACGCAATGTCGTTCGGCGCGAACGCGCTGGTCGGCAACCACTCGCGCAGCGGGGCGAGCGACGACTCATTTGCGAGCGCGTCGACGAACGCCGGCGTCGCCGCGAGATAGAGACCATCCGCGCCCTTCACTGCGCGCGTCACGAAGCCGCAGTAGACCCCGGCGTCCGCCAATGGGAACCCGAACACCGGCCGCATCGCCAGCGTAGGCCCAAGGTAGAAAGGGTCATCCTTGCCATCGACCTGCTCGAACGCGAGCGGCACCTGCTGGCCATAGGTCGGGCTCCCCGGCGTGAGCTCGACGAGCTGTACGACGGACTTCGCGTCGCGCATCGTGGTCTCGCTGGAAGGCAGCGACGAGGTCGCAACGGACGCCGAGATCTGGAAGTAGATCGAGCTGTTACGACCCCACCCATCCAGCGCCTCGTGGCCGTACTCGAGGTACTCACTGATGATCGTCCGACCGTCCGGGTTCGGAAACGTCGACATGTCTGGGTGCCCGCCGACCAACAACCGATCGGTCGGCCACGGTGTCGCCGTGAACTCGCGCACGCCCGGCTCGTATCGGATCGCGACCCCGCCTACGCCGTAGTCGATGCCGAGGCCCGTCACGACTTCGACCTCGGGCGCGTCGCTCGTGTCCGGCGCATCGCTCGGCGCGGCATCCGCGCCACTCTTGGCGTCATCACCGCACGCGATCAACGCGGCGCAAGCAACCAGGGACAACCCACCACGACGAAGCGATCGGTGCAGCATAGGCTCGGACTTCCGAAGTCGGTGCCCTCGCTTCATCGGTCATGAAGCGAAGGCGGATGCGAGCCTCGCCAGAGGCAACGCGACTCGGCACACGTGTGCCGTCTCCCGCTCCAAAGGCCCGCGTTGACAGCCTCGGCGGAATAGTGGAGCAGGTACAGGCAACCGGACCCCAAGTCCAGCCAGACCAACCAGAAGCGAGTCGCTCATGGTCACGCTCAGCAGGATCTACACGCGCACCGGAGATGGCGGCACCACGCGCCTCGTCGGCGGGCAGGAAGTCGCCAAGGACAACCTGCGCATCGAGGCCTACGGCACTGTCGACGAGCTCAACTCGCTGCTCGGCGTGGCCCGCATGGAGCTCACGCATCCAAGCGACGGGACATCGATCCCCGACGCCGATCGGGCACGCCTCGATGCATGGTTCCTCGACGTGCAGCAAGATCTCTTCGACCTCGGCAGCGACCTCGCGACGCTGCTTGCCGATCGCTGGGCCGGCCAACCGCTCATCGCCGCAGAGGACGTGAGCGCGCTCGAGGCGTTCATTGATCGCGAGAACGCCGACCTCGGTGTCCTGAAGAGCTTCGTGCTACCTGGCGGCACGCGCCTCAATGCGCATCTGCACGTCGCGCGCACGGTGTGCCGCCGTGCGGAGCGGCGCGCGATCACACTGTCGCACACAGATGCTGTCGGCGATCAGGTCGTGCCGTATCTCAATCGCCTCTCGGACGCCCTGTTCGTCCTGTCGCGCCGCGTCACGCAGCTCGCGGGTGCGGCCGAAGTCCTGTGGCGCAAGTGAGTCCGTCGGCCGACGGACCGTCGCTCGGCGACCGACTCAGCGCTCGCCGCGCGGCCGTCCCCTCGCCTGCCCGCCCGACCCGGCCTGAGGCGCCGCGCGAATCTTCGACCACGCGCGCGCTCGGCGCCGCAACGGGCCTGCTCGCGACGTTCATCGCGGCGATCGCCTTCGCCTTCGTGACGTCCCGCCTGATCGGCGGCACCTACATCACGTTCGCGATGCCTATCTTCGTCGGGACGCTCATCGCCGCGCTCGCGAGCATCGGACCCAAGCGCTTCCGCTTCGGCGATCGAAAGACGCTCGTGATGATGATGATCGGCGGCGCTGTCGTGTGCTGGCTCGGTCAGCACATGCTCGCATTCCTGCGTGTGATCGACATCGTCGCGGCCCAGCCCGGCCTCGTGCCGACCGCCTCTGGCGCGGGCGACGCGGGCGAGCTCGCCTTACGCGCGCTCGAGAACGCGACCGGCGAATCCGGCTTCGCCGCCTACCTGAGCTTCGTGTCCCAAGGTCCCGGCGCCCATCTGTCGCCGATCGGCCTCCTCGGTCGCAGCGAGCCGGGCGTCTTCGGCACGATCGCTATCGCTATCGGCGAGCTCGGCTTGATCGCCACCGCCGCGAGCTGGTCGATCCTCTATCGCACGCGCCAGCTCCGGCGCGCCCCTGCTGGCCCGCTCGCGTTCTTCGACGCCACCACTGCAACCGCCGCGAGCATCCCGCTGGCAGCCCGCAAGTTCGACGAGCTCGCCGCGATCGTCGCGCGCGCCCCCGCTGGCGACACGCATGCGCTCGCTATCGAAGAGGGTGAGACGACCGCCGAAGCAGTGATCCTCGAGCGCGACGGCAACGGCGAATTCACCATCCGGAAGAGCTCGCGACTCATGCCGATCGAAGCTGCTGCCGGCCTGCGTCGGGCAGTCGCGATAGCCATCGCCGCATCACCCGGGACTGCCGGTGCTGGGCTCGCCGTATCGCCTGCGGCTGCAGGTGAAGCTCTCGCCGTATCGCCTGCGGCTGCAGGTGAAGCTCTCGCCCAGGCCGATCGCGGCGGGGAAGGAACCGATGGCACTCGAGACCCATGATCTCGCGTCCGCGCTCGCGTCACTCGGCACCAGCGGCTCGACCACCTTGACAGTTGGCGGCTTCGAAGCGCTCGTCGTGCGCATCGCGCCCGGTGATCGGTACGAACAGGACACCTCCGCACCCGCACTGCTCCTCCTCATCGAGGGCATCGGCACGATCGCCATCGACGACTGGCGTGCGACCCTCGCGGGCGGTCACATCGCCAACGTGCCCGCCCAGAGTCGCATCGTGATCACGGCCGACGGCGAACGCGCCCTGAGCCTGCTGCTGACCCGCATCACGGCCATTGGCGCGACCGATCTGCCAATCGCGAGCTCAGGCACGACGACTTCTTCCACCTGACCGATTGAGCGCGTGCGATTCGTCTTGCACCCCACCCGGTCGTTTGATACATGCCGGCCCTCGATTGGGCGGCCAGTGCAGCTCGGTCAAGCTCGACGGGGTCATAGCTCAGTTGGTAGAGCGCGTGAATGGCATTCACGAGGTCAGCGGTTCGATCCCGCTTGGCTCCACTAGAATGGCGGGTACCGAAAGGTCCCGCCATTTCCATTTGGTCTGCTCGATCAAAGTCGCCGCCGTCCGCTCCCCATCAGCGCCCGCACCAATCTGAATCGATGCGGTCGAAAGGGCTCCAGCAAGGCGACCATCTTCTCGTCGCTGCCCATCGGCACATCGGTGAACAGCGCCGAAATGTCGTGCGGCAAGTGCACATCGCCGAGCACGATCGCGTCGGCGTCCCCCGTCCCGAGCCCACGCAAGAGCCCGGTCGTCCAGTGTCCAGTTCCGGGCAAGCGCATCACGAAGTCCTCGAGAGCCGCGCGATCGTGAGCGCGCGAGGCGACCTCGTTCGCCGCCCGTGCCGCGTGCTGCAGCGCCCGCCACCGATGCGCATCGATCCCAAGCGCACGCGCTCCCGGTTGCCGCAACGCCAACCAATCCTCCGGACATGGTGGCACAAGTAACGGCAACGGCCCCGGCGCAGCTTGTCCGCCGACCTCCACCATCTGGCGCCACGACCGCGCCGCCTCGACGAACGTGATGCGCTGCTGAAGAACGAGTATCGCGTGCAGCTCCGGCAGCGAAAGCGCGTGCGTAAGCCGCATCGATCGAAGCGCCAGACGCAGATGCGCAAGCCGCGGATGCGTCGTAACGAAGTCGGCAGCATCATCGAGCCCGAGCACGTCTCGCAACCGCGGCACGAGCGCCTTCGCCCCCTCCCCGTAGAGTGCGACCTCGACGTTGACAGGCTCCGGATCAGCGCTCGTCCAAGCGACCAACGTCACCGGTCCAGCCGCAGTGCGCGAGCACTTCGCATAGCGTTCTTGCATTCCAGTGCGTTCGACCAGCGACGTCGGATCGCCGCGTCCAAATCGTTGGATCCGCAGAGAGTCGACGAGCGAATACGGACCTCGAACGGCTAGCCGCAAGACGATCGGCTCTTCGCGGGGCTCGCTCATGCTCCTCCATCCTCGCGTTATGCGTCGTCGGAGTCCAACGCGCGCGAAGTCTCAACCTGTCCCTGCCGGATCGCCGCGACCACCTGCCGCACCTGGTTCACCGTTACGCGCTTCACCGCCGAGTTCGGAAAGCGTGCGCGGAAACCGTCCTCTTCGAGAGCCGTCAGCTCATCGAGCTTCACCCGCACATTCTCCGGCCGCGGCAGCAACACCTCGTGCTTGGTCGGAATGATCTTGCGATTCCAAGGGCAGACCTCCTGACAGAGATCGCAGCCGAAGAGATGTTGGCCGATCTGCGCCGGCACAATCACAGCTGCTGGGTCGACCGACTCGATCGTCCAGGCAGCGATGCACTTCCGAGCATCGAGCACATAGGGTTCCGGAAACGCGCCGGTCGGACAGACATCGAGGCAACGCGTGCACGAGCCACAGTGGTCGGTCGTCGGAACATCGACCTCGAGCTCGAGCGGCGTCAGGATCGTCCCGAGGAGATACCAACTGCCGCGACTCGCAGCGGGACGCGCGAGGCTCGCGTCGCTTTCCTTTCCCGGATGGATGAGCAGCGTGTTCTTGCCGATCCAACCCAGCCCTGCCGCCTGAGCGAACGCCTTCTCGAGCACCGGCCCAGTGTCACTGAAGAGCCGATGGTGCGGACTCGGGATCGCACCGAGCGCCTTGTCGCCAGCGACCCGCCGCGACAGCGCGAGCAACTTCTTTTTCATCAGGTCGTGATAGTCGCGACCCTGCGCATAACGCGCAATCCACCCCTCATCCGGCGCCGGCGGCTCGGCGAGATATCCCGGCGAATCCGACGCATATGAAAGCGCCACGACCACAACCGACCGCGCCTCGGGCCACACCTTGCGAACATCCTCGCGGATCCCCGGCTCCTCACTGAGCCAGGTCATCTCCGCAGCATAGCCCGCATCCATCGCCCGCAAGTACCTGGCGTACCCCGCTGGCACTGAAGTCCCGGAGATCCCCACCAGGTCGAAGCCGACTGCCCGAGCATGACGCTTCACGAGCTCTGCCCGCGACCGCGCGCTCCCCGTACCCCCGTCGACCTCGGACTTCTCGTCAATTGAACCCGTCACCCGCGTTCTCTACCATATCTTGGAAGCGTCCAAGTCTTGTCCAGCCGAACCGGCATAGGGGCGCCGGGCAGCTCCCGGCGACCTATGCCACACCACCAAACCTGCGGGTCCGCATCCGGCGGTTCGAGGAGTTAAGGTACGCGGCCAACCTGGGGAGCCAAGTGTTCCTGAGCGCACCAAACAATGCCGAAGCATGTCGCACGCAGCTTCGAGGCGCTCGTTGCCGTAGCTCTTTGAGAGCCGCAGGATTCCGAGGCACGAGCGGTAGCCTTGCTCGGGGTGTTGGCGCTCGGCGAGGATGGCCTGGGCGAGTTCGGCGGTGCTTGGACCGATGGTGCCCGCCCACTCGATGATGCGCGTGGGCGTCCACTCGAGGTGCTTCTGGTGCGCCTTCGGCATGTGCGTCGGGTCGGTTGTATGCCTGCCCCTGCCAAAGTTGCGCGGGTGCGATGCGACGCGCTGATTCTTGTGGAAGAGCTCGACCGTGGCGGCTCCGAAGCGCACGTCGAGCTGCTCATGCACGAACGCATGAGGGCGCATGAGGGGCCGAGTAGAAGTGGTGGTCGACCTCGACGTGGTAGTCGATATTGAGGCGCGCGGTCTTCCATTCGGCGTACGTGAAGGCCTCGGACGCAAGTGCCATCAGTGCCGGCTTGTCGAGCCGCTCGAACAGCTCCCGACGGCTCGCATCATAGCGCCGCATGCGGCGTTCGTTGATGTCGACGAGGACCTCGGCGATCCGCTCGTTGAGCGCCTCCAGTGAGAAGAACGTCTCGTTGCGCACGCGAGCGAGGATCCAGCGCTCGACGATCTGCACTCCGACTTCGACCTTGGCCTTGTCGCGCGGTCGAGCCGGCCTGGCGGGCAGTACGGTGGTGCCATAGTGACGCGCCATCTCCTTGTAAGGACGTTGGATTCCGGGCTCGTAGCGGCAGGCCCTGGTCACGCCGGACTTGAGCTGGTCGGGAACGATCGCCCGAGGAACGCCACCGAAGAATGCGAGCATGCGCACGTGGCTCTGGATGAAGTCGGGGCCACGCTGCGTGCGGGTCGCCTCGGCGTAAGTGTAGTTCGACGCACCGAGCACGCCGACGAAGAGCTCGACCTCGATGACCTCGCCCGTCGCGGGGTCCACGTAGTGGGGCTTCTTGCCGGCGTAGTCGACGAACGCCTTGTCGCCCGCGAAGTGCTCGTGGCGCATCACGAGTCCGCGCTGCGACAGCCACGACCGGTAGAGCTCGCAGAACTGCGTGTAGCGGTATCCGTTCGGATGCTGCTCGATGTACTCGAGGTGAAGTAACTCCAGCGTCACAAAAGGTTTTTTTGCGCTCGCCATGGATGTAAGGAAACACAGGCAGCGGGCGCGCGGCCGTGCTGGACTTCACCGGGTACAGCAACGTTTCCAGCGCATCGTCGCTCATCGCCTCGAGCCTGGCGCGGTCGAGCTGCGCCTCCGTCGCCCGCTTCAACGTCCCCGACACAGCACCGACCGACACGCCGACGCTCGCCGCCACCTCTCGATGGCTTCGCTCGAGCACCCACTTCTGCCGCAGAATCTCTCGTGTTTTTCGCATGGACAGTCGCTCCGCAGGCATCGCCACTCCTCGTGGCTGGTCAGCGGTTGTTGCTCTTCGACCCCACCGTTGGGGCCGTCGATGGGGGCTGCCAGAAGCCCGCTTTTCGCTTCTCGCGCATTCGGTAGCTCTCGCCCTGGATGACGAGCGCGTGGCTGTGATGCAGCAATCGGTCGAGGATGGCGGCGGCGATCATGTCGTCGCCGAAGACCGCGCCCCACTGCGTGACCATCTGAGTGCTCGTGATGAGCGTCGCCGTCTTCTCGTAGCGTCGCACGACGAGTTGAAAGAGGAGATTGGCGGCGTGCTTGTCGAACGGCAGGTATCCGAGCTCGTAGCTTGGGCTTGCCGTACTGAGCGAGCCGCTCGTTCAGGCGGCCCTCCTGGTTGCCCTTGTCGAGGGCTGCCACGAGCTCGGTCGCCGTGACGAACAGGACCGAATACCCAGCCTTTACGACCGCGCACCCGAGCCCGATGGCGAGGTGGGTCTTTCCGACGCCCGGGGGCCCGAAGAGCAACACGTTGGTCCCGTTGGCGACGAACCGCCCCGTCGCCAGCTCCTGCACCAACCGCCGGTCGACCGATGGCTGGGACTCGAAGTCGAAGTCCTCCAACGTCTTCTGAACGGGGAAATGCTCGATCTGTATCCCCATTCGAACACGCTTCTCGGACTTGGAGGCCACCTCCTCGCGGGTGACGAGGTCGAGAAAGTCGAGGAAGGTGAGGTCGTCCTTGGCTGCCTTCTCGAGGAGGCCGTCGATACGGAGGGCGGTGTTGCTCAGCTGCAGGCGCTTGCAGTGCTCGAGGACGCGCTGATGTACGAGGTCGCTCATGGCGTACCTGCCACGATGGCCGCGTAGCTCTCGAGACTCGCTGAGTAGGGCAGCAAGCTCGCACCGTAGGCCGCCAGGCTACCTTCGCCGCGCGGCGGGATCGGTTCTCTGACAGGAAACAGCAGGCCCGCGAAGTGAGCGGGTTCAGTGACGCGCTCGGCGGGCCGGCTGCCCTTTCTATGGCGCGCGATCTCCTCGCCGTCATGCCACACGATGATCTCATTAACGGTCTGCCGAATCTCGACGGGTCGGCGAGCGAATCGATGGGGGACGCTGTAGCGGATCGTGTCGATGTCGACATAGCAGTCGTTGGCGACCTTGCGCTTCAGCCGCTACATCGCCACGTCGAGCGTTGGTGCATGGAGCGGGCGCAGGGCCTTGGCTTCAGCTTCTTCGAAGAGCTCGCGGGGTGCGCGGTGCGTGGTGCCGTGCAGGCGTCCATCGGCCTTGACCATCCAGCTGTCGAGGTGGCGTTGGAGCGCGACGAGGTCGTCGAACGCACGCCCGGCGACAGCGTTGCGCTTCACGTACTTCACGCCGCTCTCGACCTTGCCCTCCGTGCGGGCGCCGCGGCCGCTATCAGCCTGGCGCTGGGCCTCTGGGGCCTCGTTGGCCTGACCTCGCCGGCCGTGCGGACCCGGGTCTCGCCGAACTCTGTCGTGGGCGACGCCGCGCGCCACCACTGGGCGACGCTTGGGCGCTGGGTGGTCGCGGGCGCCGCCGGCGGCCTCTTCCCGAGGCTCTCGGTCATCGCCGACGAGGACCGCCGCGTGACGGCACGCTGCCGCGCCACAGCTCTCATCGGCTTCGCCCCGCCCGGCGATCGGCACCTCACCACGGAGGACCTGTTGTCGGTGGTCGGCGAACGCGTAGAAACGGCGAGTAGCGCGAGACACCGCTGTTGACGGCGGCGAGCAGGGCACGCGCCGCTCACGCAGTGGTCGAGCCGGTCTTGCGGCTGCGTGCTCGCGCTTGGGCCTCCTTCAGGCGATAGGAGTCACCATCGATCTCAATGATATCGCTTCGGTGCACGAGACGATCGACGAGCGGCACGACGCAGGTGGCGTTCGGGAAGAAGGCGCGATTGGTGGTCATGATGATGCTGCGTCCGAGGTCGTGTCTTCGATTGACGACCTCGTAGAGGACGTCCGCATGGCGGTTGCCGTAGGCGACGTAGCCGAGCTCGTCGATGACCAGTATGGCGGGACTCGTATAGCGTCGGTACGCGCGGGATAGCGCCGTCAGGCCGTCTTGGCCGGCGAGCTCGTTGAGCATCGCGCTCGCGGTCGTAAAGCGCGCAGTCCTGCCCGAGCGAATGACTGCATGTGCCAAATTCTTGGCAATCATCGTCTTGCCGAGCCCGCTGGGCCCGACGATGATGACGTTGGCTCCCTCGGCGTGGAAGCGCAGCAGGAACAGCTCGTCGATGGCCAGGCGGTCGATGGCGCGTGGCCAGCTCCAGTCGTAGTCAGCCATCGGTTTGAACCGCCCCAGCTTGCTGTTCTTGAAGCGGCTATCGAAGCCGCGACGTTGGCGCTCCTCGGTCTCGATGGTGATCACGCGCTCGAGCCACGGCTCATTGCGGACTTCGTCGAGTCTCGCGGCCAGCCCGATAAGACCAATGGCGCGAATGCGCTGCTCGAGATTGTCACTCATCGATGTTCTCCTGTGCGCTCTTGAGTGCGTCGTACGCAGCGAGCGAAGGCCGGCGCACGACCATGTCGCGAATGCGCGGATCATCGGGCAAATTAACGGCGATTGGCGCCGCGAGCCCGGCGTCCCGGCGGCGGCGGTCGAGGACCTGGCGCACCGCGGCAATGTGCGGCGCATCCATCGCGATCGCTTCGTCGCAGGCGGCCGCGAGCTCCGCGGCACCGAAGGCGTCGAGGAACTCGCCCAGTCGAACAACGGCATTGCCGATATTGCCACCGCGTTCGGCCAGTCGCCGCACGAGCTCCTGAGCGCTCGGTACCGCCACGAACACACGATTGAGCCCGCGCGCGTTGCGGGCCTCGCGCTTGCGCTCGACGAGCGCCGCGATGTGCGCCGCGTCCTCGATCTGCGCGCCCTTGCCCCACGAGCGCGCGTGAATGGCAATGACGTCCTGACCCTCCATGACGCGTACCGTGTCGCTCGTCGCCGCGATGGTCAGCGACCGCCGGACCCGGTCGTGCGGCACGCTGTAGTCATTGCCATCGAAGCGCACATACGGCGTCTTGCCGACCTTTGCTTCGACGCGATCGGCGACCGGAAACAGGTCCGCGGGGAGCGCGCGCAGCACCTCACGCTCCTCGGCGAACGCGGCGGCCACCGTGAGCGTCCGGTCGTTGGGATGTTTGCGGGCGCCGCGCACCTCGCCGCACCATCGCTCCGCCTGCGCGTTCAGATCGGCGAGGTCGGTCCACTCGCGGGCGGCAAAGAACGACGTGCGCACATCGCGAATAGCCCGCTCGACCCGCCCCTTCTCGTTGCCGCGATACGGCGCGACCGGGCGCGCTTCATACCCGTAATAGCTCGCGAACGCAGATAGATCGGCATTGAACACGATCGCGTCGCCAATGCGCTGGGTCACGGCCGACTTGAGGTTGTCGTAGAGGAGCACGCGCGGCACGCCGCCCCACGCTTGAAAGGCGGCCTCGTGGTGCTCGAGGAAGCTGCCCATGCGCATGTCCACCCCGAAGCGCAGCCACGCCCAGCGCGACCACGACAGCACCATCACGAAGGCCACGAGCGGCCGGCGCGCGCCATCGATCTCGATGTGCCCGAAGTGGCCCCAGTCGACCTGAGCCTCTTCGCCGCGAACCGTCGACAGGCGCAGGAATGCCTCGGCGGCTTTAGGCTTGCGGTAGCGCGCGACCTGGCTGCGGAAATGGTCTCGCGCGCCCGTGTAGCCGCGCTCACGAACCATGTCGTAAATTCGGCTCGCCGTGACCGTCGGGTATTTCTCGAGCACATCGATAACGAACGGCAGGTAGGGATCGAGTTTCGTCTTGCGCGTCGGCAGCGCCGCGAGCGGCACGCCATCACCCAGCAACGCGCGCCGCACCGTGCTGTGATGAAGCTCGAGCTCGCGGGCGATCGTCCCGACTGGCCACTGTTCGGCGTGGTAGAGGCGACGGAGCTTGGACCTCAGCTCGTCGGAGATCATGAGCACCTCCGCTGCACGAGGCGCAGTTGGCGGAAGTCACCCACGCCGCTGAGGGTCCGACGACGGCGGCGGATCTCGACCACCTCGTAGTGCACGAGCGCGCTGTCGCACGGCAGGAGGTCCCCTCCGAAGAGGGCCGCGTCGACATGCCTGGGCAACGACGGCCCCACAGAGATCACAGTGGTGAGGGGCTGGCCGACCCAGAGCGCCAGGCCCTCGAGCAGGGTCAAGAGCGCGCGCGGGTGGTTCGGTGCCGCCGGCAGCGCTGCCTTCAGCAGCTCGTTGCCGTCCGGGTCCGTCATCAGCAGCTTCGTATTCGCGGCCGTCGGTTGCACGGCGATCCTCCATCGATACATCGGTCACCTCCGCCTCGACCGGGTTGGGGGTCGAGGGCAGGTCGGAGCCTGCGACCGGGGCAGCGACTCCGGAACCCCGA
>Ga0209181_10000030_pt1 | contig 207277 bp, 193 predicted proteins | sample MAT05_FD_187208 | JGI IMG/M metagenome (GOLD analysis project Ga0209181, IMG submission 187208) | Freshwater microbial communities from Lake Fryxell liftoff mats and glacier meltwater in Antarctica - MAT-05 (SPAdes) (version 2) | ecosystem: Environmental > Aquatic > Freshwater > Ice > Liftoff...
TTCCCTCTCCCTCTCCCTACTTCCTCATCGACTTCACGCAGCTGTCGTTGATCTCGATCTGCAGGAAGGCCCTCGCCATGTCGGCCTGGAAGCTTCCGCTGCCGAACGCAGAGCCCGCGAAGATTTCCTGACTGAGCAGCGAGCTGCCGCAGTGGAAGGTCAGGCTCGTCGCGCGCTCGCCTTGCGGGCCGTCGAGCATCAGCGTGCACTCGCGCTCACCCGTGGCCTCGTGGCCCTTTCGGGACGACGCCCACAGCGCCTCCATCGTCCTCGCCAGCGGAGCGTTCTGCGGCATCACCTTCAGCCCCTCGACCTCGCACCCTGCAGGCACCTTCAGCGGCGCCAGCGACTGCATCACTCCCTGGGTCAGGTCGGCCATAGGCGGCGGCAGCTCACCCGGCAGGACGCTGGAGTTCGGCCGGCCACCATTCGCGGCGAGCTCGCGCGTCAGCATCGCCACCGTCGCCTTCCGCACCAGCCGATCGAGCCCTTCTCCGTGCGGCCGCAATACGCTCACCGTCGCTTCGCCCGGCTTGTACGTCGCGCACTCGAACTGGATCCCCGTCTTCCACTTCTCGGGCTTCCGGAATTCCAGCACCCGCAACGGCCGTGTCCGCTCGAGGTGACGCTGCCACACCGTCTGCGCCAGCTCTGCGCCGCAGTCTGTCGCTGCCGACTTTCCGCGCGCGCGACACGCCGCCAGCCCCACCTTCAGGTCGGCCTTCATCGGCTCCGGCAGCGCCGCGGGCGGCTCGAACTTCAGCGCACCTCGCGCAATTCGCGCCTTCACCGAGTCGGCGCCGTTGAAGAGCGCATCGTCGATCGCGCTCACATCCGTCGCCGCGTGGTTCAGTCTCTGAATCTCTTCCACGATCGCCGGCCGCAGCTCGGCCGGAGCGGTGAAGAAGACTTCACCTGCGCTCGCCGTACCCGCTGCGAAAACAGCGAGCACCACCACAGAGCCACTTCGCATTCGACAACCCCCGGGAAGAGGGTTCGCACTGTATTACTTTTTCACGCTGATCTTCATCACCCGGTTATTCACCGAGTCGACGACGAAGAGGTTGCCCGCCGAGTCGAAGTCGATGCCCATCAGCCCACCTGCCGGCACAATGGGCGACAGATCCAGCCAGTCCTGCAGCGTTCCGTCGGTGTCGAACGCGAGGATCTTCGAGGTCTCGTTGTCCGAGACGAACACCACGCCGTCGCGCAACGCGATGCCCGACGGGCGGCGCAGCGGGCTGTTCGTCGAGCTGGCGAGCGTCATCAGCGTCATCCCCGACATCTGGCTCATCGTCGCGTAGTCGTAGTTCGGGGCGAGGACCGTGCTCGTCGCGGTCGCCAGCGCCGCCGTATTGAGCACCGCGATGCGTCGGTTCCCCGAGTCGGCGATGTAGAGCAGCTTCGACTGCTGGTCGTACTCGAGGCCCGACGTCAGGCCCTTCACGTAGGAAACCTGCCCGGCGACGCAGCGGGTGATCACTCCGTCCGAATGGTCATCGCCGCCCGGGCCGTGATCCGCCACGAAGTCGTAGCGCGTGATCGAGCTGTGCGCGCCGTCGAACACCCAATAGATGTTCGCCTTCTCCCACGCGATCCCAACCGCGTTCGGGCTGTTGTGGAGCATGTCGTAGTGCGAGATGTGATCGGCGTTGAAGGCGTCGTTGGCGATCTTGCCCCACAGCGACGGGCCCATGAAGTCGCCCGGGGTGGACGCCTGCGTCGGGCGATCTTCCTCGTGCACTGTCGCCATTCGGTCGAACTGGCCGAACGCCATCGCCGAGGGCCGCGGCATGAAGTGCTCGGTGCCGGGGCCGCTGCGCTTCGTCTTCACCTCGTTCGGCAAGCCCTGGTTGCGAACGATCACCATCGTGCTATTGCCGAAGTTCGGGATCCACACGTCGCTCGACGACGCAGGGTTCACCGCCACGTCGCGCGGCGCGTTCAGCCCATCGGCCGCCGTCGCCACCACCGTCATCTCGACCGCGCTGAAGTCGTGCTTGTAGTTCCCCAGAATCGGCAAGCCGGCCCGGCCCGCATCCACCTGGCCCGCATCGGCGCCCGTCATCGTCCCCGCGTCTGGCTTGTCGGTGCCGGCATCCGAATCCGGGTTCTTCATCGTGCCGCTGTCAGGGACCTCGATGCCCGAGTCGACGACAACAGCAGGAGTGCCGCCACAGGCGACCAGGATCAGCGCGGCGACCAGAACTGCATGTTTTTGTTCCATAAGTCCTCGCTGCCAGCAATGGGTGCGCCAAGGTGGTGAAAGCGACCAACCCTTTGGAACTGTTGTCGATTCCGCGCAGGGGCGGGGCAGGTGTCCGCGCCCAGGTGCGGCAGCGAGGGGCAAAGCGTTAATTCCGCGTCAGTCGGAGCGCCGCTTGGCCCGGGTTTGGGCGTAGCCCGCGTTGGTCTGCTCTCGCTCTTTCTTCTTCCGGGCCTGGGCCGCGCGGACGTCGGTGAGGGCGGCGAGGCGGGCGAGCTCGCGCTGGAGCTTGAGGTAGCTCTCGAGGCGATCGGCGGGCACGGCGCCCCTGACGGCGCAGCCGGGCTCGGCGACGTGGGTGCAGTCGGCGAAGCGGCACTGCTGGGCGAGCGCCTCGACGTCGGCAAACGCTTCGGCCAGCCCGTCGGACTCGCCGACCCAGAGGCCGAGCTCGCGCACGCCAGGGATGTCGACCAGCAGCGAGCCGTTGGCGAGGCGCCGCAGCTCGCGGTGGCTGGTGGTGTGGCGGCCCTTCTGGTCGAACGCGCGCACTCCGCCGGTCGCCTGCGCGTCGTCGCCGATGAGCGCGTTGACCCAGGTGGACTTGCCGGCGCCGGACGCTCCGAGCAGCAGGGACGTCTGGCCCGGAATCAGGCGCGCGCGAACGGCGTCGACCCCATCGCCCGTCAACGCGCTGCCGACGAAGACCTCGACGCCGGCCGCTGCAGTCTCGATCTCGGCGAGCGCGGCGGGTACGTCGAGGCAGAGGTCGGCTTTGTTGAGGAGCACCAGCGGCGTCGCTCCGCAGTTCCAGACCCAGGTCAGTGAACGTTCGAGCCGGCGGACGTTGACGGGCGTGTCGAGGCCGAGCACCACCAGCACCCAGTCGATGTTCGCCGCCATCGGCTGCGGGCGATCAGAATCGCCGACCTCCCGGCGCGAGAGCAGCGAGGTGCGCGGCAGCACGTGCGCGAGGTGCCGCACGTCGTCTTTGCTGCCAGTGGTGATCGCCACCCAGTCGCCGATGACGGGCAGCCCTTCGGCGTCGGCGGCTCCGGACTTCAGGCGGCCCGACGGAGCGGCGAGCACTTCGCCGGCGTCGGTGTGGATGCGCAGGTACTGGCGGTCTTGCCGCACCACGCGCCCGGGCTCGAGGTCCGGGTGCTCGCGGCGGAAGGTCTCCGCACGTGCAGCGCTGAAGCCGAACTCAATGAGAGACATTCACTTCAGCTCGAAGGTCCATTCCTGGGGGGCGAGGCGCGGCTCCGCCAGAACCGGCGGAGAGCAAGACAAACAGGAAGAGGAGAGTGCGAATGGTGCCGCACCCTACTCCGCCTGCAGGTTCAGCCGGGCTTCAGTAGACGCTCACGACACCCGGGCGACGATGGGGATCTTCAGCTGCTGGCCGACCTGGATCTTGTTCGCGTCGTCGAGGATGTCGCGGTTGGCGTCGAAGATGCGCGAGTAGGTGAACTTGTCCCCGTAGTAGTGCTGGGCGAGCTTTGAGAGCGTGTCGCCCGCCTTCACCGAGTACTGCTCGAACTCGGGCTCGGCGGCGGCCGACAGCTCGAGGCGGAGGTCCGCGAAGGTCGGGTCCACCAGCTTGACCTGATCCCAAATCAGGTTCTTCACCTTCTCCGAGGGCGCGCTGCCCTTGATCACCAGGTGGTTGTTCTCGACGTGCAGGTTCCAGAGCTCGACCTTCTGCTGCTCGACCAGCCGAAGCACGCTCTGGTACTTGGCCTTCAGCTTTTCGAACTGATCCTGCGCGGCGCCGGCTGCGTCCTGCGCCTTGTTTCCGATCATCGTGTCAAACATGCCCATGGTTGCTCCCTGTGAAATGGGTAAGCCCCCGACCTGTGCATTGCGTATGCCCTTGTTCCTCGAGGGCACGGCTCCTGGCGCCCGCGCTTTTGTGTCGCACCCGCATTGAAGCGGCTGTGTCGATGTCGCAAGAAAGACCTCGTCCTGCCTACGGGCCCTTTGCTCCCGTGCGCAGTGCCGACCATGCGTCCCATCAAGACGCCGGCCGGCGCGCTGCTGCCGCCCTTCAGTAGAAGTCGGCGCCGCGCTGCTTGCGCGCACCGTGCCGCTGGATCCGTTCGCCCTTGCGCTTGAGCCGCTCGCCGCCTCGAGGCTTCAGCTGAGCTTCAGGTTCTTGAACTTGTCGGCGAGGGTGCCGAGGCCGCTCTTGCCACCGCCGGCGGGCTTCTGGGTCTTCTTCCAGGCCTCGAGGTCGGCGCGCTCTTCGCTGCGAACGGCAGCAACGATCGAGAGCTTCAGCTTGTTGCCTTCGGCCTCGATGATCTCGGCCTTCACTTCGGTGCCCATCGGGAAGACGCGCTTCAGGTCGGTGCCGCGCTCGGTGCCCGTCTCGGACGCAGGGATGAGACCCTTGCCGCCTTCGAAGGCCACGAAGATGCCGTACTGCTCGATGCGCTCGACCTTGCCGGTGACGACGGTGCCACGCTTCGGAGCGGGAGGCCGCACGGCCCTGGGCGCTGCTCCCGGGGCGGCGTCGGTCTCAGGCGCCTGCGGGTACTCGGTGGCCGCCACACCCTGACCGACGGGCTGGCCGTCCTTCACGAGGCGAAGGCCAATCTTGTGCTCGGCGGCGTCAACCTTCTCGACGACGACTTCGACTTCCTCGTTCACCTTCACCGCGTCGCGGGGGTGCGCGATGCGCTTCTCGGACATCGCCGAGATGTGAATGAGGCCATCGATGCCCGCCTCGAGCTCGACGAAAGCACCGAAGTCCTTGATCCGGACGACCTTGCCCTTCGCGCGAACGCCTTCCTTGTACTTCTCGAGCGCCGCCGTCCACGGGTCCTCGAGCAGCTGGCGCATCGACAACGAGATGCGCTCTTTGCGCTTCGCCTTGTCGGGCGAGTTCGGATCCGCCTCTTCCATGCGAACGACGGCGACCTCCACGTCGTCGCCAATCTTCACGATCTCGCTGGGGTGGCCGATGCGCAGGTGCGACATCTCGCTGACCGGAATCATCCCCTCGAGCCCACCGAGGTCGACGAAGGCACCGAAGGCCTGAACGCCGACGACCTTGCCCTTCAGCACGGCGCCGACCTGCAGCGTCTTGCGGAGCTCGGCCGCCTTGCCCTTCTGCTCTTCTTCGAGAATCGCGCGGCGCGAGAGAACGACGTTGCGGTCTTTCACTTCGGTGACGCGGAACAGCAGCTTCTCGCCGACGTAGCCGTCGAGCTTCTCGACGAAGCGAACGTCGACCTGGCGCGAGGGGCAGAACGCGCGGACATCGCCGATGGCGACCTCGAGGCCGCCCTTGTTGACGGCGAGCACGAGGCCTTCGACGGGCATGCCAGAGTTGCGGGCCTCGGCCAGCATCGACATCGACGCGGCGCCCTTCGACAGCTTGCGCGAGAGGATGATGCCGCCGGCGCCCGTCTCGACGACGTGGGCTTCGACTTCGTCACCGACGCCCAGGCGCAGAATTCCTTCTTCGTCCTTCAGCTCGCCGAGGTCGATCATCGCCTCGCTCTTGCCGCCGAGGGTGAGGAACGCGGTGTCGGCGCCGAGCTGGAAGATCTTCGCCTTTACCTTGTCGCCGATCTTCGGCTGGTGCTTGCGCGGCATGCCGCCTTCCGACTTGGACGCGACCTCGAACATCTCGGCGAAGCTCTGTGCTTCCGGCTGTTCTTCGAACAGGGGGCTGGGCTTGGCAGAGATCATGATCGGCGCCGGAGCGGGAGCGACCTTCTCTTCGACGGCCGGAGCGACGGCTTCGGCGGTCTCGGGCCTGGCAGGGGCGTCTTCGATCTGCCGGGTCTCGACGGCTCCGCTGGCGCGGCGCACGGTGACCATCGGGCCGCCCTTCTTCTCTTCCGGCTTCTTCGGAGCGGGGCTCTGGCCCTGGGGGCCGCCGCGGTTTCCGCGATCGTTGCGGTCGTTGCCGCCGCGCTCGCCGCCACGGGACTTGCCGTCAGGCTTTCCGCCACCGCCAGAGGGGATCCCCAGCATCACGTCGCCAAACGTCGCCTTCGGCTTCTTGGGACCGCTGCCGAAACCACCGCCCGAGTTCTGATCAGTCACTGCCCGTACCGCCCTGTGAGGATGAAAAAGCGGGGTGCCCCATACCAAAGGGGGCAAACGGACGCCAGCGGCAGCCGACCCGGGCTACTTGATGGGAACCAGCACCTTCCCGAGGGATGCGGGCGGAGGTGGGGCGCCGATCAACGCCGCGAGCGTTGGGGCGACGTCGATGGGCTCGGCGAGGTCGAGTTCGCCCTTCTTCACCCCGCCGCCGAAGAGCACCAGCGGGACGTTGCGGTCGAAGAGCCAGGGCGTGCCGTGAGAGGCAGAGTCGCGGGTGCCGTACATCCAGTACGGCCGGGGCACGATGATGAAGTCGGGGCTGCGGCCTTGATACGCGCCGTTGCGGTAGAGGTCGCCAAGCGAGCCGTACGAGCCGGGCTTGATCAGCTCGGGCATGGAAATCACCTCGGCGACCCCGGCGATCTTCCGGCCAGCCGCGATGATCCGCGCGTCGGCGGTGTGGAGCCTGGTGCGAACTGCCGCGGTGGAAGAGACGCCGGGCGTCCAGAAGCCCTGGAACCAATCGCCCGCTCCGAGCGCGGCGTCGGCTTCCGCCTCGAGGGCGTTGCGCACCGTGACCCAGCCGTCGATGCGGCCGGCGTCGATGCGGCGGGCCTTGAGCAGCTCGGCGTTCTGCCCGCCGCCGTGGTCCGAGGTCAGCGCGACGACGTACTTCCCCTTGCCCACTTCCTTGTCGAGCCCGTCGAGCAGGCGCCCGATCTGAATGTCGATGCGGCGAAAGTCGTCTTCCAGCTCGGGGTCGTCGGGGCCGAAGTCGTGGGCGAGGAAGTCGTGCGAAGAAAAGCTCACCGACAGGAAGTCGGGGGCGTCGTCCCGGCCGAGCCCATACGCCTTCACCGCTGCGAGCGCGGCGTCGACTTCGGCCTGCTCATACAGCGGCTGGAACTCGAACCGCTCGTTCATCGGCTCGAAGCCTCCGTCGGCGAGGTGAAGCCCTTCGCGCTGGGCCTTGCGCGCGTTGAAGCCGCCGCCGGCGAAGGTGAACGGGGCGCCGCTGGCCACCGACTTCGAGATCAACGCGTTCGGCCCTTCGAGAAACGCGGGCAGCTCCTTCGCGTAGTAGGTGCTGGTGGTGAAGAGCCCGGACTGGTGATCGAGCCAGACGACGGCGTCGGCCGAGGAGCCGCCGGGAAGAATCGCCGAGCGTTCTTTTCCCGAGATGACGACGGTCTTCGAGTCTTTGCGCCAGGCCTTCAGCGTGTCGCCGAGGGTCGGCATCTTGAGCAGCCAGGGCGAGGTGCAGTCGCGCGGCATCGGGGGCCGGCCGAGGATCTGGTAGCGATCGTCCTCGGTCGACAGGGTCTTGCGGCCCAGCGTGTCGTCGAACCACTCGTTCGAGACGATGCCGTGGCGCTCGGGGTACGTGCCGGTGACGAGCGTCGCGTGGCCCACCGACGTCACCGTCGGAGCCGTCTGGTAGCGCAGCTGCCTCACCCACGTGCCTTCGCTGATCATCCGCTTGATGCCCGCGGTCGCCAGCGGGACGCGCTGGTCGAAGGTCGACGATCCCATTTGGTCGATGACGATCAGCACGGCGAGGCGCGGGCGTTCGGCAGCGAAGGCCAGCGACGAGCACAACACCACCAGCAGGGGCAGGCGCATCTTCAGCTTCTTACGTCTTAAAGGTTCAGGCGGGCCACCATGCCTTCGTTGAACCAGCTGCCGATGGCGGTGAAGGCGGCGACGGCGGGAGCTTCGCGTTCGGCAAAGGCATCGCAGGCCGCGCCAATGGTTTCGCCCTGCTGCAGCGCTTGAATCGCCCGGGCCTCGTCGGCCTCGAGCGCGACATGAAACACCTCGTGGCCTTTGCGCCAGACGAGCATCGCCGTTCGCTCTGCCTCGATTTCGGGCACGGCCTCTTCCCCCGCCTCGAGCGCGCGCCACAGGGGCCGCACGTCGTGGGCGAGCCAGACGAGCTTGAACGCGGGGATGAAGTCGAGGCGGCCGCCGGCGAACTTCTCGGGGTCGAGGCCGGCCAGCGATTTCGAGGTCAGCGGCTCGCAGTCTTCGGCGACGAAGACGTGGGCGTGAAGCCATTCGAGCTCGGCGAGGTCGGCGAGCAGCGAGGTCTGCGTATCGCGAAGGAAGCCGGGAAACCCGTGGCCGAGCATCGAGAGCGAGAAGTGCGTCGACGGGAAGCGCTGCAGGTACGCGCCGACGGTCGAGACGAAGGAGTCGCCGAGCGCTTTGGTGACCTTCGGGAAGTCTTCCCGAATCGAGTCCTGGGTGCGGGCGACGAACATCGAGGCGTAGACGTGAACGCGCTGGTCGGGCGTGAGCGACCCGCCGCTGACGAACTCTTCTGCTTTGGTTGTCGTTTTGCCGTCGTCGGTGACCAGCGAGAAGAGCGCAGACTGCAGCTGAGCGAGGTTCACCGTTTCGCCTCCGCTTCGATCTGCGCGGCCTTTGCGCTCTCGGCGAGCAGCACGTCGAGCTCGGGCACGCCCTCGTCCCATTCGATCAGCGTCGGCACCTCGCCGAAGCGCTTCACGGCTTTCCGGTACAGATCCCACACGGGCTCGCTGATCTGGCCTTCGTGCGTGTCGATGAGAATGTCGCCGCGATCCCAGTGGCCGGCGAGGTGGTACTGCGCGACGCGATCGACGGGGACGCCTTCGAGGTAGTCGTCGGCCGCGAAGCCGTGGTTTCGCGCGCTGACGTAGATGTTGTTCACGTCGAGAAGAATTCCGCAGTCGGCGCGGCGCGCGATTTCCGAGAGGAACTGCCATTCGGGCATCGTCGAGCTCGGGTACGTCAGGTAGCTCGACACGTTCTCGAGCAGAATCTGGCGGCCGAGGTGTTCTTGCACCTGCTCGACCCGTCTCACGGTGTGTTCCAGCGCTTCTTCGTTGAAGGGCATCGGCAACAGGTCATGCACGTAGCGCCCCCCGTGGGCGCCAAAGCAGAGGTGATCTGACACCATCGCCGGCTGGATGCGATCGACGAGCGCCTTCCATTGATTCAGGTAGGCCTTCTCGAAGGGAGCGACGGCGCCGATCGACAGCCCCACCCCGTGAAGGACGACCGGGCGATCTCTTCGCACCTTCTCGAGCACCGCGAGCGGGCGGCCGCCCAGGCCCATGAAGTTCTCGCTGATGGCCTCGACCCAGGCGACGTCGGGGCGCTCTTCGAGAAACTGCGGGTAGTGCTTCGTCCGCAGTCCGACCCCGTGGCCCAGCTTCACGCGAGAGAACATCAAGAGCTCCAAAGACAACGGGCTGGCCGCCGATTGAAGTTGGCGCCAGCCCGTCGAAAAAATCAGAAGGTCTGAATTACATCTTCTTCGCAGGAGCTGGCTTCGCGTCCGCGACAACCGTGCCCTTCTTCGCCTTGCAGTCGGCTTCCGTCGTCGGGGTGACACCCTTGGCCTTGCACTCGTTCTTGCCAGCGCACGCGTTGCCCGCGCCGCCACAAGCGCCCTTGCCCTTGCACTCGTTCAGGCCGACACACTTCACCTTCGCGGCTTCCTTCGTGTCCTTCGCGGCAGCGGCCGGCGGATCCGCGGCAAATGCACCCATCGCGAACATCGAAGCAACGGCACCGGCGATCAACGTTCCCTTCTTCATCGTTATGCTCCTGAGTTGAATGTGGCCCGTGATGGGCCCCTTCGTCACAGCGCATCCCCCCTGAAGAGGACGCGTGTGTATAGCCCCGTACGTCACAACCCGAAAGCTGGTTTCACCCCAGCTGCCGACGATTGACGCCGCTGTGACAATTCCTATTCTGAACGGCGGCGAAGAAGTCTTCGCACCACCGCCTGCGCCTGCGGAACCTTGAAGGCAACCGTGAGCAACGCGTAGGTCGCGCCGAAGGTTCCGATGCAGAGGGCGGCGGTAAGAATGGGCGGCAGCGCGGGCGGCGGCGAGAAGTGCCCACCCCACTCGTCCAGCGCGAGCAGCGAGGGTCCGAAGTGGGCCGTGAGCCAGGTCTTGACGCCGAGAGCGGCCGCTCCAGAGGCGAGCGCGCAGCCCCAGAGGATGAGGACGCGCGCGGGGGGCAGGCCGACGTCACCGATTTGTTTCGCGAGGGCGCGGCGCAGCAGGGAGTACTCGAGGAAGGCGACGAGGCCGGTGGTGGCAGTGAGGAAGGCGGCCCCGAGCTCGGAAGGCAGGCCGAGCTGGGCGGGGAGCACGCGGGCGGCGAGGTAGCCGAGGATGGCGCCAATGGCGACGCGGAGGGCAGCGATGCGCAGGGGCGTGCGCACGTCTTTCATTGCCCAGAACGCGGAGGAATAGAGGCGGCCCATCGTCTGCGAGAGCAGGCCGACGGCGGCGGCGATCAGCAGGTACCAGACGTAGCGCGAGTCGCGGGCGGTGAAGCGGCCACGCTCGAAGAGGCCGGCCAGCTGCTCGCCGATGAAGATGAAGGCGGCGGCGCTGGGGATGACGAAGAAGGCGATGCGCTCGAGGCCGGTGCCGATGCGGGCGCGGAGGATCTGCGAACGTTCTTCTGTTCCGCGCGTCGCGTCTTCGGCCATCTGCGGAAGCTCGGCGGCCGAGACGGCCATGCCGAAGAGCGAGATGGGCAGCAGGCTCAGCGTCTGCGCGTTGGTGAGCGCGGCGAGCGCGCGTTCGGAGATGAGCGTCGCGTAGGCGCCGTCGAGCCAGGCGCTGATCTGAACGACCCCGCGCGAGAGGACTGCGGGGACGAAGTTGCGAAGGACTTCGCGAACGCCGGGCAGCGAGGCAGAGGCCGAAGGCCGGAAGCGGCCGAGCAGGCCGAGGACGTTGGGGACCTGAATCGAGAACTGGGCGAAGGCGCCGACGACCATGCCGATCGACGCCCAGCGCACGAGGCCCTGGCTGTCTTCACGGCCGCCGAAGATCAACAGCGCGGCGATGATGCAGCCATTCCACACCACGGGCGCGGCGTACGAGAGAAAGAAGCGGCGGTGGCTGTTGAGGATGCCCAGGCACCACGCGCTCATCACCAGCAGCCCGGTGCCGGGGAAGAGGATGCGGGTCAGCTGCACGGTGAGCTCGCGCTGCAGGCCCTTGAAGCCGGGGGCGATCAGGCTGACGAACGCTTCGGTGAAGATGACGCCGAGGACGACGAGGATCGAGGTGGTGATCAGCAGCAGGCCGAAGATGGCGCCCGCGACGCGATCGGCTTCGTCGTCCTGCTTCTTCGCGCGCAGCGACGCGTAGACGGGGATGAAGGACGCCGAGAGCACGCCCTCGCCCAGCAGGTTCTGTAGAAAGTTCGGGATGCGGCTCGCCGCCGAGTACGCCGCCGCTTCCGAGCCCAGGCCCAGATAGCGCGCGAAGATCAGCTGCCGCACCAGCCCCATCACCCGCGACGCGAGAATGCCGAGAGCGACCAGCGCGGCTCCGCGGCCGCTGCGTTGCAGGGGGGTGTCAGGCACCGGGGCGAACCATAGGCTTCAGACTCCATTCAGCCAGTTCCCGCCGCAATAGATCTTCGGCACCCTTCGTGCGTTTGTGCGCCACCCCCTGCGGAGAATCCATGCACGCACGTCTGCTCGCCTGCGCCCTGTCGTTGACCGTCTCGGCCGCACCCTCGAACCGCGCCACGCCTGATCTGCTGGGCGGGTCAGAGCGGTTCCTGACCGCGGTGGAAACGGACAAGCCGCTGTACCGCATCGGCGACACCGTCTACGTGCGCGGCACGATGCTTCACGCGCGCACGCACGTGCCGATTCGCGCAGGCGGGGCCTACGGACAGCTGGAAGTGAAGGGGCCGAAGGGCGAGGTCGTCGCGGCCGGAGCCATCTCGCCGCAGGACGGCGTCTGGGCCTTCACCTGGACGGTGCCCGAAGGCCAGGCGGGCGGCGAGTACACCGCGCGCGTCAGCTACAGCAGCGGCGAGCCTCCGGCCGAACGGAAGTTCGACGTCCGCGCCTACCGCGCCCCTCGCCTCAAGACGCAGATTGTCTTCGCGCGTGACGGCTACGGCCCCGGCGACAAGGTGACCGCGACGCTCGACGTGAAGCGCGCCGAGGGCGGCATTCCCACCGACGCGAAGGTGACTGCGACAGCGCGCGTCGACGAAGCGCAGGTCGCGGCCGTCACCTGCAAGGTCTCGGCTCAGGGCCTCTGCGTGGTGAGCTTCGACCTGCCGAAGAGCATCGCCCGCGGTGAAGGCTCGCTGGCCTTCGCGATCGAAGACGGCGGCGTGGTCGAGACGGCGGCGAAGACGATTCCGATTCTGTTGCAGACGCTGGACCTCGCGATGTTCCCCGAGGGCGGCACCCTGGTCGGCAGCGTGAAGAACCGGCTCTACCTCGAGGCGAAGACGCCGTCGAAGAAGCCGGCGGATCTCGAAGGCGAGATCTTCGATGTCGCGACGGGCGCTGTGCTCGCCAAAGTCCGCACCGAGCACGAAGGCCGCGGGCGCGTGGAGCTCGAGCCGAGAGCCGGCGTGGCCTACGCGCTTCGCATCACCAGCCCCGCCGGAATCAAGACCACCTTCCCGCTGCCGAAGGTGTCGCCCACCGGCCTGACGCTCTCGTCTTCCGACAACCTCACCGCCGCGGGAAAACCGGTGAGGCTCTCGCTGCGCTGGGGCGACGCGCGCCCGGTGAAGGTGACGCTGTCGGCGCGCGAAGTGGTGGTCGCGACCGCGAAGGTCGAGGGCAAGGGCAGCGCCGAGGTGACGCTCGAGCCGGGCACGGCAGACGGCGTGCTGATCGCGACGGTGTGGGGCAAGGATGACGTGCCGCTGGCTGAACGGCTCGTGTACCGGCAGCCAGCGCAGCGCCTGGAAATTTCGCTCGAGCCCGACAAGGCGAGCTTCGTCCCCGGCGGCAAGGCGGCGATCAAGGTGAAGACGACGAAGGGAGGAAAGCCGGTGGCCGCGGTGGTCGGCATCACCGTGATGGACGACAGCGTGATGCAGATCCTTGAGCCGCGCGAACAGCCGCCGCTGCTGCCAGTCGCTGTGCTGCTCGAGCCCGAAGTGCAAGAGCTCGCCGACGCGCAGGTGTACCTCGACGAGAAGAACCCGAAGTCGGCGCTCGCGCTCGACCTGCTGCTCGGCACGCAGGGCTGGCGACGGTTCGCTTTCCTCGACGTCAACACGTTCCTCGCGGCGCAAGGCGACCCGGGCCGGCGCGTGTTCGCGTTGAAGGTGGCGATTCCGCAGCGCCCGATGGAGGACGACATGCCGATTGATGTGCTGGCCGCGCCGCGCGGAGCAGCGATGGACAAGGTTCCAATGGCTCCGCCGATGCCGATGCCGGAGAACGCGCCGGCCGCTGTGGCTGCGGTGGCAGTCGCGCCGATGCCGCCGGTGAAAGAGAAGGTCGCCGAGATCGTCGCGATGGGCGAAGCGCAGAAGATGGAAGAGGCCATCGCCGCCGGCCCGCGCGCGCAGATGGCCGCCCGCCGCGCCCCCCGCCCGGTGGTCGCCTTCGTGCGCGTCTTCGCCCACCAGGTGCGGCCGAACCGGAAGGCGAATGATCGCGTCGACTTCACCGAGACGCTCTATTGGAATGCCGGCCTGAAGACCGACGCGAAGGGCGAGGCGCGGGTCGAGTTCGCGATGTCCGACGCGGTCACCACCTTCCGCGCGGCTGCCGGCGGCTTCACGAACGACGGCGCGCTGGGCGAGACCACCACCGAACTGAAGAGCGTGAAGCCCTTCTACCTCGAGCCCAAGCTGCCGCTGGAGGTCACCCAGGGCGACATCATTCGCCTGCCGGTCGCCGTCGTGAACGGCACGAACGAGCCGCTGAACAGCACGAAGCTCGAGGCCAGCATCAACACCGACGTGAAGATCTCGGGCACCGGCACCTTCGACCTCAAGACGGGCGAGCGTTACCGCCGCATGCTCGAGCTCACCGTCGGCACGGGTACGCGCACGGCTGACCTGAAGCTCATGGGCACCGCGGGCGGGTACTCGGACACGGTGACGCGGCCGCTGGCGATCGCGGCGCGCGGCTTCCCGGCTGACGTGTCTTTCGGCGGCATGCTGAACCCGAGCTCGCGCGTCTCCCACGAGGTGACGATTCCCGCGCAGGTCGTGCCGGGCAGCGTGAAGACGACGGCGAGCGTGTTTCCGACTCCGCTGGGGAACATGACGGAAGCGCTCAAGCGCATGGTGCAGGAGCCGTACGGCTGCTTCGAGCAGACGAGCTCGACCAGCTACCCGATGACGATGGCGCAGCAGTACTTCCAGAGCCACACCGGCGTCGACCCGAAGGTCGTCGCTGACGCGAAGGAGAAGCTCGAGCGCAGCTACCAGCGGCTTAGAGGCTTCGAGACCCGCGAGAAGGGCTTCGAGTGGTTTGGTGAGGCCCCAGGTCACGAGGCGCTGACCGCGTACGGCCTGTTGCACTTCACCGACATGGCGCAGGTTCGACAGGTCGACGCGACGATGCTCGCCAACACCAGCACCTGGTTGATGAAGCAGCGCGACGGCAAGGGTGGGTTCGAACGGAAGCGCCGCGCGCTGCACACCTGGGTCGAGGACAAGGACGCTTCCGACGCGTACATCACGTGGGCGCTGCTCGAGTCGGGCGCGAAGCCCGAGGCGCTGCAGAAGGAAATCGCCAACGTGGTGAGTGCCGGCAAGGCGTCGCCGAACAGCTACGTCATCGCGCTGGCGGCCAACGTCGCGTGGCTCGGCAACGAGAAAGGCGCCGCGCGGGGGCTGATGGAAAAGCTCGCCTCGAAGCAGCAGAAGACGGGGCCGGTGGGCGGCGCGACGGGGAGCATCGTCGGCAGCACGGGCGAAGCGCTCGAGATCGAGACCACCTCGCTGGCGACGCTGGCGTGGCTGCGCGAGCCGAAGTTCGCGGGCAACGTCGAGCAGACCATCAAGTACCTGGCGGGCTCGTGCGATGGCGGGCGCTACGGGTCGACGCAGAGCACGGTGCTCGCGCTTCGGGCGATCGTCCTCTACGACAAGGCGCGGTCGCGGCCGAAGGCGCCGGGCAGCTTGAAGATCTTCGTCGACGGCCAGCAGGTCGGCGGCGCGGTGAAGTTCGACGAGAAGACGCAAGGCGCGCTGAACCTGCCCGACCTTTCCGAGCTGCTGGGCAAGGGCAAGCACCGCATCGAGCTGGCGATGGAAGGCGGCGGAGCGATGCCGTACGCGATCTCGGTGAAGTGGAACGCGCTCACGCCAGACAGCTCGGAGGCGTCGAAGGTCAACGTCGCGGTGCGCCTCAGCAAGGGCGAGGTGAAGGAAGGCGAGCTGCTGGAAGTGACGGCGAAGGTGACGAACAAGACGGCGGCGCTGATTCCGACCGTGGTCGCGATCATCGGCCTGCCGGGCGGGCTCGAGCCGCGCCACGATCAGCTAAAAGAGCTGAAGAAGAAGGGTGTCATCGACGCATACGAAGTGATCGGCCGCGACGTCGTTCTCTACTGGCGCGGGATGAAGCCGAGCCAGGTGGTCGAAGTGCCGCTGTCTCTGCTGGCGGCGATTCCGGGCACGTACACCGGGCCGGCGAGCCGCGCGTACCTGTACTACTCGGACGAGGACAAGCAGTGGGCCGAGGGCCTGAAGGTGAACATCACCCCGCGCGGCTGAGCGCGAAGTCGGAAGAAAAGCGCGGGTCGAGCTCTCCGCGCGCATCGAGCATCCAGGGCAGCGCGTTGCGGCGCGGCACCAGCACGACCGACGGGCGATCAAGCGTACCGAACACGAGGTCCCACAAAGGGCTGGTGACGCCGTGGTTGTGCTTGGGCCGCGCGAAGTGGTGCTGAAAATGGTGACGCCGCGCCCAGCGCCCGTACGGGTTCGAGGCGATCGCCGCGTGGGTGTGGAGCCTTCGGTGAAGCCACTCATAGGCGCCGTACATCGACGCGAACCCAGCGGCGAAGGGGACGCCGGCGAGCACCGCCGTGATGGCGAAGACGCTGAGGCCGATGGCGGCCTTCTTCCACGTCGGAGCGAAGTACGTCACCGTCGCGTGGTGCCTCAAGTGCTCGACCGAGAAGGCGTTCTTCGCGCCCTTGCGATGGCCGAGCCCGCGGTGAATCACGTACTCCGCGAAGGTCCAGGTGAGCACGCCAAGCGCGAAAGAGATCATCGGGCCACCTGCCGAACGGGAACCGTGAGCCCCAGCTGAATCTTCACCAGCCACAGCAGCGAAAGCCCGAGCCAGACGAGCGCGAGCGTGCCAAGGGAACCGGTGCGCGAGAGCCAGAAGGCGGCGGACGCTCCCATCGCGACGACGCGCAGCGCCTCGAGCGGCATCGCCCACTTCTTCGACTCGAGCAGCCCGCCCCACGCCGTCGCCATCGCCCAGAGCTCGACCGTGAACGCGACCTTTTCCCAGCCGAGCAGCGGCGACTGGTGGTGGCTGACCAGGAGCATGAAAGGCATCGACGCGATCATCTGGAAGACGAGGTAGCCGGTCGTCCCTGGCACCTGTACCGACGCGTACTTCACTTCTTTGCCGTCTTTCATCCAGCTGCCCTCACCTGTGCGCGGGGGAAGACCTTCAGGCCGCCAGCAGGCCGGCATCACCCAGATGCGCACTTTGTCCCAAATCCCTTTGGACTTCACCGCGTCGGCCAGAAGGTAGGACCACGCCTGGAAGTTGATCCACGTCGGGTCCCAGCTGTTCGTCGGCGAGCTGAGGCCGTACGAGCAGGGCTCGACCTCTTCTTCGTAGGTGCCGAAGAGCTTGTCCCAGATGATCAGAAAGCCAGCGTAGTTCTTGTTGATGTACTGCGGGTTGCGCGCGTGGTGCACGCGATGGTGCGACGGGGTGTTCATCCACGACTCGACCCACCGGGGCAGCTTTGGGATGACGCGGGTGTGCGGCACGAACTGCAGCACGAGGTGGAAGGCGACCATCGCCACCACTGCGGTCGCCGAGAAGCCGACGACGACCAGGGGCCAATAGAAGAGGAACGAGAAGAGGCGCTGCGTGACGGACGCGCGAAGGGCGACCGCGTAGTTGAGCTCTTCGGTCGAGTGGTGCGGCGAGTGCGCGGCCCAGCCGATGTTGGTGCTGTGGCCGAACCGGTGGAACCAATAGAAGAGGAAGTCGACGCCGACGAAGAGGCCGATCAGCCCCAGGGGCGTGGTGGCGTCGAGCTGCCAGGGCGACAGCCGGTTGAGCTCTGCGAACAGAGGCAGCACGGCCAGCGCGACGGCGACGTTGGTGCACTGGTTGATCACCGCCGTGCCCACGCTCGCGATGCTGTCCTGGAAGCTGTAGTACCCGTTCTTCCGGACGAGGCAGTAGATGAACTCGGCCAGCACCAGGACGATGATGATGGGCGTCGCGACGGCGTAGACGTTGGTAGACATGGCTGGCAGGTGTACGCCGTCAGGCCAGTGGCCTCATTAACCTGGGTTAACGGATTCTCACTTTGAAGCACCCCACCCTCTTCGAGGCCATCTGCCGGTTGTCACCTGTGCCGCTGGCGCAGTGGCTGAAGGCGGAAGGCATCGCGAAAGAACAGGCGATCGCGAAGAAGGAACACTTCCTCGAGCCGGGCGACAAGGCCGATCGGTTCGGCTTCATCATCCGCGGCGTCTTCCGCACGTACCGCCTGTCGCCCAAGGGCGAAGAATCGGTGAAGGCGTTTCGCGCGGAAGGCGAGCTGCTGGGCGCCTACGCCGAGCTGCTGCAGAAGATCCCTTCGCTGACCTTCATCGAGGCGCTGGAAGACAGCCGGGTGCTGGTGTTCCGCACCGCCGACATGCAGGCGCTGGAAGCGGGTCACGCGTGCTGGTCGGCGCTCGCCCGCCGCGTCGCCGAGCACCAGTTCATCTTGAAAGAAAGGCGCGAGCAGGAATTCCTCGACCTCTCGGCCGAAGATCGTTTCGTGCGCTTCCGCGAAGAGAACGCGCACCTGGTGAACCGCGTCGCCCAGGCGCAGATCGCTGCGTACCTGGGCATCACCCCCGTCGCGTTGAGCCGCATCGTGTCGCGCCGCCGACAACGTCGGGCTTGACCTGCTCGGCTGGGTGGCCCAAACAAGTCGACCGTGTCCCGCGTACTGGTGGTCGATGACGAAGCGAACCTCCGCAAGGTGCTCGCGGCGATGCTGCGGAAAGAAGGGCACGACGTCTCGACGGCTTCCGATGGCGAACAGGCGCTGGCCGAGATCTCGAAGCTCAAGCCCGACGTGGTGGTCACCGACCTGGTGATGCCGAAGGTCGGCGGGCTCGAGATCCTCAAGTCGATGATCGCGAACCACCCCGAGATTCCCGTCATCATCATCACCGCGCATGGCACGGTCGACTCGGCGGTCGAGGCGATCAAGCTCGGCGCTTTCGACTACATCACCAAGCCTTTCGAGCAGGCCGAGATCCAGGCCGTCGTCGCAAAGGCCACGCGCACGGCTGCGGCGAACTCGAAGAACGTCAGGGCCGACGGCCGGGCGAGATCGTCGATCATTGGCACCTCGGTGCAGATGGCCGACGTGTTCAAGGTGATCGACAAGGTCGCCGACACCCCGTCGACGGTACTGATCACGGGCGAGTCGGGCACGGGCAAAGAGCTGATCGCCACCGCGCTGCACGACGGCAGCTCGCGGCGCGAGAAGCCGTTGATCAAGATCAACTGCGCGGCGATTCCGAAGGACCTGATGGAAAGCGAGCTGTTCGGCTACGAGCGTGGCGCCTTCACCGGCGCGGTCACCTCGAAGCCCGGGCGGTTCGAGCTCGCCGACGGCGGCACCTTGTTCCTCGACGAGATCGCCGAAATCCCTGTCGAGATGCAGGTCAAGCTTCTGCGCGCGCTGCAGGAAAGCGAGTTCGAACGGGTCGGCGGCATCAAGACCACCCGGGTCGACGTCCGGTTGATCGCCGCCACCAACCGCGACCTGGAAGACGAGATCGAAGCGGGCCGGTTCCGCAAAGACCTCTACTACCGGCTGAACGTGGTGCCGGTGATGCTGCCGCCGCTGCGCGATCGCAAGAGCGACATCCCGATGCTCTGCAGCCACTTCGTCGAGAAGTACAACAAGCGCCTCAACAAGAAGATCGAAGGCGTGGCCGACGACGCGATCACCGTGCTGCAGGCGTACACGTGGCCCGGCAACATTCGCGAGCTCGAGAATCTGATGGAACGCGTGGTGCTGTTCTCTGACGGCCCGCGGATCACAGCGAAGGATTTGCCCGAGTCGGTGAAGGGGCCAAGCGGAGTGTCGACCCCTGGCGACTACACGCCTCCGCCGGGCGAGACGCCGCTGAAAGAGATGGTGAAGGCGCGCGCGGCCGAGCTCGAGAAAGAGATGATCGCCCGGGCGCTGACCGAGACCGACGGCAACGTCACCAGAGCAGCGAAGATGCTGCAGATCAGCCGCAAGTCACTGCAGACGAAGATGAAGGAATTCGGGCTGCGCGACGACTCGCCCGCCGCCGACGACTGAAAGCTACAGGGCTGTGGCAGAAAACTTTGCCTCCTGTGTTGGCAGAGTAGTTTCGAGGATCCCATGCCACCGGAAATGCCCACGCTCGGCGCGCAGCCGAAGAAGAGCCCCATCCCTGGAGTCGTCATCACTGCCATCGTCGTCGGCCTCGCCGCCGGCGGCGTGTACTGGTGGAAGCACCGGGTGACCGCGGAAGAAGCGGCGGCCCCGATGGTGGCCGACGCCGTCGTCCCGGTTCCCGCGGTGGAAGGCGCGCCAGTGGCTGCCGCCCCGCTCGCCCCCGCACCGACCGTCGGCATCGTCGACCCGAAGGTGCCGGTGAAGCTGGAAGCCAACGGCCTGCGCTCCTTCAAGGCCGAGATCAACGGCGCGCTGGAACAAGCGATCGTCACCGCCGTCGGCAAAGAGCTCGGCCAGCCCCTGACCCAGGTGGTCAACCGTTCGCTGGTCTGGTGGATGAAGGTCCCTGGCGACTTGCTGAAGGGCGACGAGCTGCAGGTCGTCTTTGAAGAGCGGGCGAACGCGGAACCCGTCGTGCACGCGGTGCGTTTCACCAGCAAGAAGTTCGGGAAGACGTTCGAGGCGTACCGGTTCAAGGCGAAGGACGAGGCTTTTGCGCGCTACTACGAGCCCAGCGGCGAAGAGCTCGAGGTGCGCCTGGTCGACGGCCCGCTGGACAGCTGGGAACAGATCAGCTCGCTGCTGCGCGACGGCCGCAAGCACAAGGGCGTCGACTTCAAGACCTCGGTGGGGACGCCGGTGAAGGCGACCTTCGACGGCACCATCGTTCGCAAGAACTGGAACTTCCGCGGCAACGGCAACTCGATCGAGGTTCAGGAGTCTGGCGGCAAGGGGCGCACCGCGCTGTACCTACACCTGTCAGAGGTGCCGAAGACCGTGGTGCCGGGCCAGAAGGTGAAGCGCGGCGAGGTGATCGCGAAGTCGGGAAACACTGGCCACAGCTTCGCGCCGCATCTCCATTACCAACTGATGAAGGGCGACAAGGTCATCGACCCCTTCGAGAGCCACGAGACCTTCAAAAAATCGATCACCCCGGCAGACAAACCGAAGCTCGAGGCCGAGGTGTCGCGGCTGAAGGGGTTGATTGGGGCGGTTCCGGGGCAGGTCGCCGGGGCGTTTGGCAGGCCATAAGTCGTTAGGCAATCGCCCTTCATTGGGCGATTGTTGGTGCCGATGGATCGCGTAGGGAAGTACCAGCTCGTTCGAAAGCTCGCGACCGGCGGCATGGCCGAGGTCTTCCTCGCGCGCGCCGAAGGTCCCGGCGGGTTCTCGAAGAAGCTGGTGGTGAAGCGGATTCTTCCTCACTTCCTGTCGGATCCGCACTTCGCGAACATGTTCCTCTCGGAGGCGCGCCTCGCCGCCGAGCTGAACCACCCGAACATCGTTCAGATCTTCGACTTCGGTCAGGCCGACGGTCAGTACTACCTGGCGATGGAGTTCATCGACGGCGCGAACCTTCGCGTCTTGAACGCCGCCGCGATCGAGCAGGGCCACCGCATTCCCTTCGCGATCGCCGCCCGCCTCGCGAGCCACGCCGCCGAAGGCCTGCACTTCGCGCATGAGCTCAAGGGCGACGACGGCCAGCCCATCGGCCTCGTCCACCGCGACATCTCGCCCGACAACATCCTGGTCTCGCGAAACGGAGCGGTGAAGGTCGTCGACTTCGGCATCGCGAAGGCCAGCAGCCAGCCGAGCATGACCCGGTCGGGCGTCATCAAAGGGAAGATGGCGTACATGCCGCCCGAGCAGCTGGGCCGCAAGCCGATCGACCGCCGCATCGACGTGTTCGCGCTGGGCGTCGTGCTTCACGAGCTGACGACGGGCACCTGGCCCTTCGACGCGTCCAGTGAAGTCAGCATCATTCAGGCGATCATGAACGACGTGCCGTTCTCGCACGTGCGTGAACGCAGCGCGGACATCCCCGAGGCGCTCGACGCGATCATCGCGAAGTGCCTCGAGAAGAACCGCGAGCTGCGTTACGCCACCTGCAAAGAGCTGCAGGCCGACCTCGAGAAGTTCATCGCGTCGACGGGCGCCCACCCGCAGCCGTCGGATCTCGCCGACCTCGTCAACAAGCTGGTGCCCGCGGGCAACAGCACCGACGTCGCTGCCCGCCCGATGCCGGCCACGGGCGACGTGCCGATCGACAAGACCTTTCGCCGCGAGCTGACGCCTGCCGAATCCGAGATGATGACCCGCCCGGAGAACGGCAGCCCGCACAGGATGGCGGCGTCGCGGCCCATCACCCAGGCAAAGCCGAAGTCGATCGTCCCGATGCTGGCGATCGGAGCCATCGTGGGAGCCGCCCTGCTGGCCGGCGTGGTGTGGATGACGAAGAAGCCCGACCTGCCGTTGCTGGTCGACCCGCCGATGGTCGCGAGTCCCCTCGATGCGGGCATCGCCGAGCCGCAGCTGCCCGACGCGGCAGTGGCGGTGATCGCGACGGTGGAAGTCGTCGATGCAGGAACCGAGGTGATCGAGCCGGCGGTGGTCGACGCAGGCGAAGCGGTGGTGAAGGTGGTTCCGGTCGCGGCGCCGCGCATGGTTCGCATCGAGTTCCGGATCAGGCCTTTCGCGCAGGTGTTCCTCGACGGCAAAGAGCTCGGCGAGACGCCGTTTCCGTCGATTCCGGTGCAGGTCGGCAAGCACAAGATCCGGCTCGTGAACCCGCAGCTCAAGAAAGACGTCGAGGTGGACGTGACGTTCCACCCTGGCGACACCTCGTTCAAGTACAACCTCAAGGAGTGACGATGCGGCAGTTCCTGGTTGTGGTGGCGATCGGCGCGGTGCTCGCGTTCTCGATGCCTGCCCGCGCCCAGAGCGCGGAAGTGAAGAAGTACCTCAACGCCGCAGTCACGCTCTACGAGAACCTCGAGTACGAGAAGGCGCTGAAGCAGATTCAGCGCGCGAAGACCAAGTCGACGGGGGCCAGTGACGACGCCCGCATCGCGCTCTACGAAGGCATCGTCTTCGCCGACATGGGGAAAGAACAGAAGGCGCTGGACGCGTTCAAGACGGGCCTGTCGATGGAGCCCGAGGCGAAGCTGCCGCTGGAGGTGTCGCCGAAGGTCGAGAAGGTGTTCGTCAAGGCGCGCGAGAACGTTCACAAGATGCTCGGGCCGCAGCTCGACAAGCAGCGCGCCGAAGAGCAGGCCCGCGTCGAAGCCGAGAAGGCGCGGGTGGCCGAAGAGCAGCGGAAGAAAGACGAAGAGGCCGCGCGCCTCGCCGCGGTGAAGCCGGCCGAGCCGGATCGCCCGCCGCCCGCGGTGGTGGTGAAGCCGGCCCCTGGCCCCAGCGCTCGCACCCTTGGCCTGATTCCCCTGGGCGTCGGCGTGGTCTCTGGCGGGCTGGCGGCGTACTTCCTCGTCACCGCGAATGGGCAGCAGGCCGCGCTGAATGCAGGCACGCCCCCGGTGGCGCAGGCCACGGCGGTGCGTGAGTCGGGCAAGACGAACGCGCTGCTCGGCTACGTGTTTACAGGGGTCGCCGCAGCCGGCATCGCCGCGGGTGGCCTGATGATGGGCCTGGGCGGAAGCAAGGCGCAGGTGTCGCTGATTGCCGCTCCGGGCAGTGTCTACGTCGGGGTGGGAGGTTCGCTGCCGTGAAGCGGTTGACCCTGGCCCTCTTCTTCGCGCTGCTCAGCGGCTGCGCCACGACGCGAACCGTGCAGCAGTGGGAGCACTGGTGTGTCGACTTCGATCCCAAGCCGATGAATCCCGAGCTGCAGCGGGCCGGTGATGAAGGCTGGGAGATGGTCTCGATGGCCTTCCGCCCGCCGGTGTCACAGCAGGGCAGCTCGGTGGGCGGTGGCGCGACCCTGGTCTGCTTCAAGCGGCCAAAGACCCTGCCGCCTTGAGCGAGGCCGCTTTCTTGACCCACCCCCGTCGCGTCACTACCGTCCGGGCCTCGATGCGTGGCTGCGCGGTGCTGCTTTCCCTTCTGGCGTTCAGCGTTCACGGCGCAGAGGCGACCCGCGTCTCCAGCTCGTTCGACGAGAAGAAGCCTTTCGGGATGTCGCTCGAGGTCGGGTTCGAGCGCACCCAGGATCGCGCGAAGATCACGCGTGAATGGTACGAGGCGGCCAGCGGTGGGCTCACCGACGTCAGCGAGCTGCGCTACACGAAGATCGACACCCGGCTGAACCTCGACGCGTTCATCGGGCTCTACAAAGACCTTCAGCTCCACTTCGGCGTGCCGGTGATCTTCCAGCAGGATCGCTTCTGGAACTTCTCGAAGGACACCCTGCCGAGCAACACCACCATCTACCGGAACTGCGGCGACGCCTCAGGCCGCGGCTGCACGACCCCGGGCCAGGGCACGAACCATCTCTTTGAGGTCGGCGATGCAGCCAACCCGACGGCGAGCTTCCGCGGCGGCCTGGGCGATTTGACGTTCGGCCTCGCCTACGCGTTCTTCAGCCAGCAGCGCGACGACACCAAGCCGACCTGGGTCGTCTCGGTCGACTACACGGCGCCGACTTCGCCCGTCATCAACCCGTCTGTCGCCACCGCCCCCGACAGCCGCGGAGCGACTGGCGATCGCATCCACCGCTACAAATTCTCGACCTCGATCAGCAAGCGCATCGGCCCAATCGACCCGTACTTCGTGCTGCACTACACGCTGCCCTGGCTCGGGCCGGGCACCTACAGCAACTGCGACGACGCGTCCCCTGGCCGCCTCGGCAACCCGCAGAACTGTGGCAAGTCGATCTGGAATCGCACCGAGACGGGCATCAAGCCAGCGCACGTGGGCGGCTTTCAGTTCGGCGGCGAGTTCAACCTCTTCGAGCGGCCGGCGATGCACCAGAAGCTGGCGATCGATCTGCGCGCGTGGCTCACGTACACGTCGGAAGGCCGGTACCACAACGAGATGTCCGACCTGGTGGGGAAGCTGCTCTACAACAGCGACTACATGCAGGTGGGCGGGCACTTCGGCATCGTCGGACACGCGGCCGAGTTCATTCACCTCAAGGCCTACGCGTCGTGGGCGTACAACACCGAGCACTTCCTCACCAGTGAGAGCATCGGCACCGACCTCAACACCCTGGGCCAGGCGGGCTACGGCACGGTGGACCCGGTCGGCAACCCGATCGAGCTGAACCCGAACTTCGACTCGCGCATCGACCGCGTCGGCCGCCGCTTCCGCATCTCGGAACAGATGGTCTTCAAGCTGAACTTCGCGGTCAGCTTCAACTTTTAGCGAACGTAGGACTCGCAGCGCTTCGCGGTGCAGCGCACGTCGACCGCCGCCGCTTCGGGGAAGGGCCGGCCATCGTCGGCCCTCGGGTTCGACGGCATGCAGCCGCAGTCGGGCGCGGTCGTCTCGCACCGCTGCGTTTCCTGCTGCGCCGGGGCGAGCGCCAGCCTGGCGATGCCCTGCCCCACCACGCTGCGGCAACAGTCGACCTCGCGCACCAGCAACGCGCAGTCGGCGGCGGCGGCGCACGTGCGGTCGTAGGCCTTGCCGAGACAGCCGGCGTCGGGCGCCTCGGGAACGCTGCTGCAGCTGAAGAGGAAGAGCAGCAGCCAGCGCTTCACAGCTCGTTGAGCCGCGGCAGGCCGGCGATCGCTCCCAGCCGGGTGACGACCCGCGCGCCGACGCGGCAGCCGAAGCGCGCCATCGGCTCGAGCTCCTGGGAGGTCAGGGCCTCGACCTGGGCCCGCGTCGACGCCACGCGCGTCGCTTGAAAAAGAAGCCCCGCCATGAAGCCGTCGCCCGCGCCGGTGGTGTCGACGACCTGGACCACCGGAGCCTTGACTTCGACAAAGTCTTCGGCCAGCAGCACCGCGCCCTTTGGACCCAGCGTGATGATGGGAACCGCCACGCCCTGCGCGCGCAGCCGCTTCAGCGCCGCCTTCGGCGTGGTCTCGCCGGTGACGAACTCCATCTCGTCGTCCGACAGCTTCACGAGCGTGCAGTGCGGCAATAGCTGATCGAGCAACGCCCGCAGTTCGCCGGGCTCTTTCCACAGGTGCAGCCGCAGGTTTGGATCGCACGAGACGATCTGCCCGGCGTCTCTCGCGCCCTTCGCGGCGGCCAGCGACGCCTCGCGTGCGGAAGGAAGCAGCAGCGAGTTGGTGCCCAGGTGCAGCACCTTGCCGCTGCGCAAGAACGCGTGGTCGATGTCGGCGAGGCCCAGCTGAAACTCGGCAGCCTGCAGCCGATAGAAGAGGAAGCTGCGTTCGCCCGTCGCCGTCAGCGAGATGAAGCCGATGCCCGTCTTGCCCAGCGGGGTGTGGCGGATGTGAGCGACGTCCACGCCCTCGCGCGCGAGCTCTTCGGTGATGAAGTGGCCCAGCTCGTCTTCACCGGTGACGCCGCACATCGCCGCCTTGCCGCCCAGCCGCGAGATCCCCACCACCACGTTCGCCGGCGCGCCGCCCAGGCACTTGCGCCAGATCTCGACGTCGCGCACGCGCGCCCCGGCCTTCTCGGGAAGAAAGTCGACCAGGGCTTCCCCCAGCGAGATGACGTCGAAGCTCAATCGGTGCCCACCTGGTGCATGAAGTCGGCGCTCTTCAAGCGGCGCCCGAGGTGGTGCGCGATGAACACGTTCAAGAGCTCACGGCACCGCGCGCGCGCTTCCGCGGGAAGCGGAGTCCGCTCGCCCGCCTGCAGCCGCGACAACGCCTCGACCACCTCGGCGGTGACGGGAATTCCCTGGGGCACGCGGTGCGCGCAGTTTTCGCAGGTGACACCGCCGGCATCAGGGTCGAACCGCGGCCGTGCGCCGGTCGCGCCGCCGCAGATCGCACACGGGGTGAACCGCGGCATGAACCCGGTCAGCTGCAACGCGTCGAGCTCGAACTTGATCAGCGACGTCGGCCCCGCGCGCCGTGCGTCGAGTTCGCCCAGGTACGCGAGCAGGCAGTCGAAGAGTTGCTCGTGCGGTTCGTGATCGCGCGTCAGCTCACGGCACAGCTCGAGGCAGTACATCGCGCGCGAGATGCGCGGCAGGTCGTCGCGCAGGTTGTAGAAGCTGGCCACGAGGTCGACGTTGTCGAGGCGGCAGGTGTCGCCTCGGGTCTCGACCAGCTGGGCCTTCAGGTGGCTGCCGAGCTCCAGCGATCCAGCGAAGCGGCGCTTGCTCTTGCGCGCGCCGGCAGCGAACGCCGTCAGCCGGCCGCGGCCACGCGTGAAGAGGGTGATGACGCGATCTGCGTCGCCGTAGTCGAGGGACGCCAGGACAATGGCCTCTTCGACGTAGCGCAGCACGGGCTCACCGGCCCCAGGGCGGCGGCAATTGGCCCATCACCACGAAGAAGACGTAAGCGCCAATCGCGGCCACGACGACCACAATCGCCAGCGTCTTCAACGCGCGCGACTTGCGGCGGTGCTCGAGCACGGCGGGCAGCGTCTCGGGGTCCTTCGCGACGCCCGGAATCTCGTGCCACCGGGTAATCGCGTCGTCGGCCGACAAGCCGATCACCTGGGCGTAGGCGCGAATCAGGTTCTGCAGAAACACGCGCTCGGGAAGCCTTTCGGCCTGGCCGTCTTCCAGCGCCGCCAGCAGCGTGGCGGGGATCTTGGTCGACTTCGCCACGTCGTCACGCGACAGCCCGCGCAGCTCGCGCTGTTGGGAAAGGAAGCGGCCGAACTCGGCGTAGTCGCTCACGTCACTGGCCCTTCAACCGGACACAGTCGTCTTTGCTGTTGTCGTTCTTCGCGATGCACACGTCGAAGGCCGCCTTCGCCTCTTCCGCCTTGCCCGTCTTCGAGAAGCACACGCCTTCGCGCATGTGCGCGTCGCCCAGGTCCGGGCACGACTCGCGGTACTTGGTGTAGTTGCGGCACGCCTCGGGAAGGTTGCCCTGCTCTTCGTAGATGTTGGCGAGCTTCAGGAAGCCGAAGCAGAACTTCGGGTTGTTGGTGACCGAGCTCTTCAGGCTCTCGATGCCGCCGCGCGAGTCGCCCTGTTTGTAGCGGGCCCAGCCGAGGTTGGCCTGCGCGATCCACGGCTCGCGGTAGGTCATGTCGTTCAGCGCCAGCTCGTACTGCTTGATCGCGTCGTCGTACCGCTTCTGCTCGAGGTAGACGTTGCCGAGGTTGGTGAGCGCCGCCGGGAAGCGCGGGTTGAGCTCCAGGGCCTTCTGGTACGAGGCGCGCGCAGCGTCGAGCTTGCCGAACACCATGTGCTCGAGAACGCCCTTCGCGTGCCACGCCTCGGCAAGGCCCGGGTCGAGCTCGATCGCCATCTCGTACTCGCGCATCGCCGTCGGCGGGTCCTTCAGCTGCGCCTCGACGCCCATGTCGTAGTGAATGCCCGCGGCGTCGCGTTCTTTCTCGGTGGGTACGTGCGCGCAGCCCGGCAGCACCAGCGCGATCAACGAGAACGCCGAGAACAGCTTGCCCAGCGCCGAGGCCGTCAGCGGCGCGGTGCCGACGCGGGGGTCGGCCGGTGCCTTCTTCGCCGTCGACAACCGTGGGGGCTCGCGCTGGAAGAGCGGCATCGTCGTCAACAGCTCGTCCTGCTCTTCGGGCGCGCGGCCGCGGAAGTTCAGGTTGTCCATGATGAACCCCATCGACTCGACGAAGCCCAGCGCCTCACCTTCTTCCGCCTGGTACTTGTCGGAAGAGACGGCGCGGTTCGAGGGCACGTACACGGCGCACTGCGCGCTGTCGGGCATGTACAGGTAGACGAAGACGGCGAAGCCCTGGGGGCCGCGGAGGCCGAGAATGAAGGCGCGCGCGGGGCCAGCCTGGCGTCCGGGGACGGCGAGGTGTGGCTGGTTCAATGATTCGTAGAGCGCGACGATCTGATCCTTGGTGGCGGGCAGGCCGCGCAGTCGCTCGTCGATGGTGAACAAAGGGCCTTCGTCTCCTTCAGCGCGCGGTCAGCGTGAACTCTTTCGAGATGTCTTCGGTGTTGGCGGCGGTGCGCTCGAACTTCACGACGGGGTTGTCGATCATCACGTGATCCCCGCTCATCGTCCCTTCGCCAATGATGATGCGGAAGAAGTGGTTGTTCGACAGGCTCTTCCGCGAGTCCACCGCGACCTTCTTCGCGATGAACATCACCGAGTTTCTTCCGGGCGACAGGTTCTTCGTAATCTCGGAAACGATCTGGTCTTCGGAGCTCTTCAGCTTCCGGATCCATTTGGAGTTCACGTACAGGTCGATGTCGTACTCGGTCATCCCGACCACGTTCTGCTCGGTGACGAGGTAGTACTGCTTGCTGATCACCCCCGGCCGCGCCGCCGCCGCTTCCACTGGAGTGCCCTCCAGCTGCTTCACCGCGTAGCCCGGCGCTTCGATCAACACGTTTCCCTTCTCGTCGATGCGCACCGTTGCCTTGTCGAACTTCTGGTTGGTGACGCCATCGATCTTCACACCGTTGAGGTAGACGCTGCCAGCCATCGCCGACCCGGAAATGGCGACGAGGGTGAACACGACGAAACGGGTCAACGGCATCGAAGAAACCTCGCGTTGTTGCGTACTTACGACTTAGTCCAAACGAAAGCCCACCGCGAAAATTTCGCGGCCCGGTGTTAGTGACGGCGCACCCCATGTCCTTCTTCGCCCGATTGAAACTGGCGTTCGCGATTCTCTTCGGCGCCGCCCTGCCCGAGCGCGAGCAGCCCCTGCTTCCCCCCGCGCCGGTCGCGCCTCCGCCCAGCCCTGAGGTCCAGCACGCCAGCGGCTTGTTTTTGCTGGGGATGTTGCAGCGCGAAGGGCGGCTGATCGACTTCCTCGAGGAAGACATCTCGGGCTTCAGTGACGCCGAAGTCGGGGCCGCCGCGCGCGTCGTCCACGAAGGGGCTCGCAAGGTGCTGCGCGAGTACCTGCCCGTCGTGGCAGTGGTGCCGCAGTCGGAAGGCGACCAGGTCACCGTGCCCGCGGGCTTCGATGCGAACCGCTACCGCCTGTTGGGTAACCTCACCGGCCAGGCGCCTTACCAGGGGATCCTGAAGCACCACGGCTGGGTGGCGACGGCGGTGAAGCTGCCCGCGGTGCCGACGACGATGGACGTGAAGGTGCTGGCCCCCGCCGAGGTCGAGCTGCCGTGAGCGACCGCCGCTACGCCATTGGCATCGACCTCGGCACCACCCACTGCGCGCTGTCGTACCAACGCCTCGACGCCGAGAAGGGCCGCGGTGCCCAGCAGGCCGTGCTGCCGGTGCCGCAGCTGACGTCGCCGGGAACTGTCGAGAGCAAGCAGCTGCTGCCGTCGTTCTTGTATTTGCCGACCGACAGCGAATTTCCGGCCGGGTCGCTGGCCTTGCCGTGGAACAAGTCGGCGCCGGTCGCTGGTGAGCTCGCGCGCACCCATGGCGGGAAGGTTCCGACCCGCCTCGTCGCCTCGGCGAAGAGCTGGCTCACCCACCCGACCGTCGATCGCCGGGCCGACATTCTTCCGTGGCAGGCGCCGCCCGACGTGCAGCGCATCTCGCCCGTCGACGCTGCCGCGAAGCTGCTCGCGCACCTGGGCGCCGCGTTTGCGGCGTCGCTCGGGCTCTCACTCGCTGATCAAGACGTCGTCGTCACCGTGCCCGCTTCTTTCGATGCGGCGGCGCGCGATCTCACCATCGAGGCCGCCGCGCGGGCCGGGTTGCCGAAGGTGACGCTGCTCGAAGAGCCGCAGGCCGCGCTGTACGCCTGGCTCGAGGCGATGGGCGAAGGCTTCCGCAAGCAGGTGAAGCCGGGTGACGTGCTGCTCGTCGTCGACGTCGGCGGCGGCACTTCCGACTTCTCGCTGATTGGAGTGACCGAAGAGAAGGGCGAGCTGCGGCTCGAACGTCTCGCGGTCGGGGACCACATCCTGCTTGGCGGCGACAACATGGATCTCGCGCTCGCGTACACGCTGGCCGAGCGCTTCAAGGCCGGCGGCAAGACGCTGGACGCGTGGCAGCTGACCGCGCTGACCCACGCGAGCCGCGGCGCGAAAGAGAAGCTGTTCGAAGACGAGAAGCTCAAGAAAGCGCCGGTGGTGATTCCCGGCCGCGGCAGCGCGTTGATCGGCGGCACCCTCAAGGGTGAGCTCGACCGCGCCGAGCTGACCCGCTTGTTGGTCGACGGCTTCTTCCCCACGACGACCATCACCGAGCTGCCGGCCGCTGCCCGCCGCACGGGCTTGGGCCAGGTCGGACTTCCGTACGCACAGGACGCAGGCATCACCCGCCACCTCGCCGCCTTCCTCACCCGCCAGGCGTCGTCGCTGCAGGTGAAGGGCGGCACTTTCGTTCACCCCACCGCGGTGCTCTTCAACGGCGGCGTGTTCAAGGCCCAGGCCTTCCGTTCACGCCTGCTCGAGGTGCTCGGTGACTGGCTGAAGGCCGATGGGGGCCAACCGGTGCGCGAGCTGCCCGGCGCCGAGCTCGACCTCGCCGTCGCCCGGGGCGCTGCGTATTACGCGTGGGTAAAAGAAGGCCACGGGCTGCGCATTCGGGGCGGCACTGCGCGCAGCTATTACGTCGGCGTCGAGTCCGCGATGCTCGCCGTGCCCGGGTTCAGCCCGCCCGTGAAGGCGCTGTGCGTCGCGTCTTTCGGAATGGAAGAAGGCTCGCAGGCCGAGATTCCTCCCCAGGAGTTCGGGCTCACGGTCGGCGCGCCCACGGCCTTCCGCTTCTATTCGTCGTCGACGCGGCGCGACGACAAGGTCGGCGATCTGCTCGACGATGCCAGCCGCGCCGAGGGGCTGGATGAGCTGCCTGCCGTCGAGACCACCCTGCCCGGCGCCGACACCGGCCGCCTCGTGCCCGTGAACCTGCAGGCCGCGTTGACCGAGCTCGGAGCGCTCGAGCTGCGCTGCCTCGAGCGCGGCGGCAAGGGCCAGTGGAAGCTCGAGCTGAACGTTCGAATGAAGGAATGAGCGCGGCCCGCTTCATCGTCGGCATCGACCTCGGCACGTCGAACTGCGCGGTCGCCTTCACCGAGCCCGCGGCGGGAGCTGCGGCAAAGGTGGTCGACTTCCCCGTGCCACAGCTGGCGCGCCCCGGAGAAGTCGCCGCGCGGCCGCTGCTGCCGTCCTTCGTGTATTTGCCGAACGACGGCGAATTTCCTGTCGGCGCGCTGAGGCTCCCGTGGGCCGAGCCGCCGCACGTCATTGGCGAGCTCGCGCGCTGGCAGGGCTCGCGGGTTCCGGGCCGCGTGGTGAGCTCGGCGAAGAGCTGGCTGTGCCACCCGGGCGTCGATCGCCAGGCGCCAATTCTTCCGTGGGGCGCGCTGCCCGACGTACCGCGGATGTCGCCGGTTGCTGCGCAAGCCGCGTTGCTCAAGCACCTCGCCTCTGCCTGGGACGCCGCGCACCCTGACGCGCTGCTGAAGGACCAGGAAGTCGCGCTGACCGTGCCCGCGTCATTCGACGAAGCGGCGCGCGCGCTCACGCTTCAGGCCGCGCGCGATGCGGGCTTCGAGCTCAACAAGCTGAACCTGCTCGAAGAGCCGCAGGCGGCGTTCTACGACTTCACCGCGCGGCACCGTGACACCCTCGCCCAGGCGCTGACCGGCGTGCGCCTCGTGCTGGTCGTCGACGTCGGCGGCGGCACCACCGACTTCTCGCTGGTGAAGGTCGCGATGCTGCCCGAAGGGCCCGCGCTGCAGCGGCTCGCGGTCGGCGATCACCTGCTGCTCGGCGGCGACAACATGGACGCGGCGCTGGCTCGCCAGGCCGAGGTGAAGGCGCTGGGGGTAGATCGCCGTTTCACCGCGACGCAGTGGACGCAGGCCGTGCAGGCGGCGCGCGCGGCGAAGGAAGCGCTGCTGGGCGAGGCTGCTCCGGCGAAGCAGGCGCTGACGATCGCCGCCGGCGGCAGCAAGCTGCTGGGCGGCACGGTGTCGACCGAGCTGACGCGAGAAGAGGTCGAGGCCACCGTGGTCGACGGCTTCTTTCCTTCGGTCGGCACCGCCGATGCGCCACGGGCGGCCGCACGCGCTGCGATCGTGGAGTTGGGGCTTCCCTTCGCGCACGACCCGGCGATCACGCGCCACCTCGTCGGCTTTCTGCAGGCCCATGCCGCCGCCGGTCGCGCCGCGCTGGGCGAGACAGGCGACGCGCTGCCGCGGCCCGACGCGATTCTGCTCAACGGCGGCGTCTTCAACTCTCCGCGGCTCACGGCGGCGCTGCAGCAGACCGTCAGCGCCCTGTGGCCGTCGCTTCCGGCAGTGCCGCTGCTGGCGCACGACTCGCTGGATCTCGCGGTCGCTCGCGGCGCGGCGTATTCCGGCCTCGCGCGCCGCGCCCTCGGAAAGAAGATCGGCGGCGGCGCCCCACGCGCGTACTACGCGATGGTGAGCGGGCCGAGCGAGAAGCGGGCGGGCGTGTGCCTGGTTCCCCGCGGCCTCGAAGAAGGCGAGACGGTCGAGCTCACCGATCGCAGCTTCCGCCTCACCCTGGGTCGGCCAGTGCAGTTCCAGCTCTACTCCACCACCAGCGATCGCCTCGACAAGCCCGGCGCGACCGTCACGCTCGAAGGCGACGACTTCAGGCCGCTGCCGCCGATTCACACCATTCTACAGGGCGAGAAGAACGCCAGCGTCGACGTGCACCTCGCCGCGGCGCTGACCGAGGTCGGCACGCTGGCGCTGTCGGCGATCGCAGGAGCCCAGCGCTGGCGGCTCGAGTTCGAGCTTCGCGGCACGTCGAAGCCGGGGTCGTTAACCGTCACCGAGTCGATGCCCGCGCGGTTCACTGAGGCGATCTCGCTCGTCGAGCGCGTCTACGGCACGAAGCCGATGCCGGTGGGCCCGAAGGACGTGAAGAACCTGGTGCGCGAGCTCGAGAAGTTGCTTGGCCCGCGCGACGGCTGGCGGCTGCCGGTGTTGCGCGAGCTGTGGACGGCGCTGTTCGCGGGCGCGGGCAAGCGCAGGCGTTCGGAGGATCACGAGCGCGTGCTCTACCACCTGCTGGGCTACGCGCTGCGGCCGGGCGTCGGCTACCCGCTGGACGCGTGGCGTTGCGAGCAGACCTTCGGGCTCTTCAAGGATCTCGTCACTGCGCACGGGGACGCCGCGGTCTGGGCCGAGTTCTGGATTCTCTGGCGCCGCATCGCTTCAGGCCTCGATGAAAAAGCGCAAGGCGCGCTGTACGCGTACCTGCGGCCATGGCTCGAAAAGAAGCTTGGGCCCCCCGCGAAGGAAAAGGCGAAGGGCATCGTCCCGCTGGGCCTCGACGAGATGGTGCGCGCGGTGGCGTCGCTCGAGCTGTTGCCGGTGGAAGAGAAAGAACGCATCGGCGGCTGGGTACTCGAGAAGATCTCCACCGGTGGGCCGTGGGCGTGGGCGCTGGGCCGCCTGGGCGCGCGCGTACCGGTGCACGGCGCGTCGCACAAAGTCGTCTCGCCCGAACGCGCCGAAGCCTGGGCGCGCGCGCTGCTGACCGCCGGCCTCCACCGCATCGATGGCTCGCCCTTCGCCATCACCCAGCTCTGCCGCCGCACCGGCGATCGCGCCCGCGACGTCTCGGAAGCACTGCGCACCGAGGTCGTCGCCGCGCTCGACGCTGCGAAAGCACCCTCTTCCTGGCAGCAGATGGTGGCCCTGGTCGTCGCGCTGTCTGCCGCCGACGAGGCGCGCGCGCTGGGCGACACCCTGCCCGCCGGACTCACGTTGGTGGCGTGACCTTCGCCGTCGCCTTCACCGGCTCTGCCGCCGGGGCCGCCGCCAGGTAGGTGTTCTTCACCACCTCGAGCCGGTTGCCCCGCCACGTCACGGTGCGCATCGTCATCCCGCGCAGCCACACGGCAAGGAAGAGGAAGTCTCGCAGTGGAATCAGCCAGACCCACTTCATCGCGAAAGGCCGCCCGCGAAGGAGCCGCGTCGACGCCTGGGTGAAGCCCACCGACAGCGCGGTCGACGCGCCGAGGAACCACCAGAGAAAAGCCGACTGCGGCGAGAGCACTGCAGCCAAAAGCGCCCAGACGAAAGGCAGCTGCAGCGGCTCAGCCCACGCGCCTGGCAGCAGCATGAAGCGAAGCATCGACCACCGCGCGTGGCGCTGAAGGAACTGGCCGAGCGGCGCGGACGCCTGCACGTTCTCGACCGGAGTCGGACACAGCCGGGTGCGATGCCCCGCCTGGCGCAGCAGCGTGCCGAACCGCTGATCTTCCGCGAGCACGTCTTTCACGCGATCAAAGCCGCCCAGCTCTTCGAGCACCTCGCGCTTCACCGCGAAGGACTTGCCCACCAGCTGCGTCATCTTCAACAGGGCTTCGGCGGTGGCCGAGCTCGCCGCGCAGAACGCGTTGACGCACATGTTGTCGAGCGCGCTGCCCGGCGTGGCTTCTTCGACGCCGACGAAGAGGTTCGACGACAGCGCGACGCCCGGCTCGGCCAGGCGCGCTGCATGCTCGCGAAGAAGGCCCGGGTGCACGCGCACGTTGCTGTCGGTGATCGCGATCACCTCGCCGGTGGCGTGCTTGATCAGCGTCAGCAGCTGGTTCACCTTCGGGTTGAAGCCGGGCACGCCGTCCTGCAGGTGCAGCTCGGCCTTCGACGGGTTCGCGTCGACGAAGGCTTTCGCGATCGGGTACGCGAGGTCTTCCGTGCTGCGCACGCCGAGCAGCAGCTTCCATTGCCCCGGGTAGTCGATGGCGAGGTGGCTGCGCAGGTTCTCGACGAGCTGATCGTCGAGGCCCGCCATCGGCTTCAGCACCGAGACCGACGGCCACTTCTTCGGAAACGAGATCGCCGCGCGGCGAACCTTCCACAGCGCGACGATTCCCCACGGCAACACCAGCCAGCCCACGCCAGCCATGCTGATCAACACCAGCGAGGTGGCCGAGATCTCCAACGAAACGAAAGGTCAGTGCACTTCGCAGCTGATGCCGGCTTCGCGGGCGATGCCGTCGAGGAAACCCCACAGCGCATCCGCGGCCTTCTGGGTCGCGGCTTCAGCGCGCACCGGGTCGCAGTGCTGGTCGATGAGCTCGCCGACCTTGCGCGAGTGATCGACGTCGTACTCCTGGTGGACCTTGAAGAACGACAGGGTCCGAGCATCCTTGATGCCGTAGAAGTTCTGCAGGCCTTCGATCTTCGACTTCGAGACCGCGGGAACCTGCGACTCGTACGCGTAGAGCGCGCAGAGGCCGTCAGTCCAGTCGCTGGCGGCCAGGGCGAAGAAGCCGTCGACCATCGCCTTCGTCTCGGGCAGCGGAACCTGGGCCTTCACTTCGGCGCGGGTCGCTCCGAGGCCTTCGGCGAAACGCATCCACAGCTCGGGGTGATCCGTGCCGTGCAGCTCTTCATCGACGAGGTTCTCGAGCAGCACCTTGCGCGCGTCAATTTCAGGGCAGCGGCTGTGCACCGACGAGACGAAGCGGGGGAAAGACGAGACCTGCTCCCAGTACTGGCCGGCGTAGCGCTTCAGCACGTCCTGGCTCAGCTTCCCTTCCGTCCACGCCTGGTAGAACGGGTGGTTGAGCAGGCTCTTCGAGGCGATGATCTGGTTCAGACGCTCGGACAACTTCATTGGCTTTGCTCCTTACGGTTTAGTTTGCGGTCAACCGACGCTTCATCTCGAGGTGGGGCATGCCCGCCTCTTCGAACACTGCGCCGTTCGGCACGTAGCCATGGCGCTTGTAGAAATCCATCGCCGACAGCTGCGCGTGCAACATGATGCCGTCGAGCGCGCGCTTGCGGGCTTCGGCTTCCAGGGTCGCGAGCAGCTTGCTGCCCACGCCTGAACGCCGGTGCGCCTGGAGCACTGCCATGCGGCCGATGCGGCCCCACTTGCCCAGCTCGCCATCGGGCGGCGCCTGCAGGACGACGAGCCGGCCGGTGCCGACCGCATGGCCTTCGGCCATGGCGAGCACGTGCAGCGCGGTCGCGTCGTCTTCGTCGCGTTCCATGCTCTCGGGCACGCTCTGCTCTTCGATGAAGACGATCTCGCGCAGCGCGAGCGCCTGCATGAGCTCACCCTCGTTCTTGACCGGGGTGATGACGATCTGCGCTGTGGTTTCGGCCGCCATGAACGCGGCGGACCCTAACCGAAAGTCCTGTTCAGTCAAACGATGGCGGCAGGCCCAATGCTAGATGTTTTCGCGCGCCTTCCATGCCGTCTGCCCGCGTCCGACTCGCTGCCTTCTACCTGCTGATGTTCATGTCGGTGGGCATCTCGCTGCCCTTCTTCCCGCAGTACTACCGGTCGCTGGGCTTCACGGGCCCGCAGGTGGGCGCGCTGCTGGCGGTGGGTCCGCTGTTCGCGATGGTGATGCCGCCGTTCTGGGGCCAGCTGGCGGATCGCTGGGGGCGGCCGGGGCGCGTGCTGGGGCTGCTCACGTTGGGAGCGGCGCTGGGCTTCGTCGCGCTCTGGGGCTCGACCGCGTTCTGGCCGGTGCTCGCCTCGCTGTGCCTTCACGCGGCTTTCGGCACGTCGATGACGACGATGATCGACACGCTCGCGCTGCGGCACGTCGAGAAAGAAGGGGGCGCGTACGCGTCGCTGCGCCTGTGGGGATCTTTGGGCTTCGTGATCGCGTCGATGGGCTACGGCTTCTCGGTGGACGCGATTGATCGACGCGCGATCACCACCGCCGTGCTGTGCATGTCGGCCGCGTGCGTGTGGACGTGGGCGATGCTGGCGAACGCCCCCGCGGTGCACGGCGAGGGGCCGCGGCCGACGTTCGCCCAGATGCACGCCCTGCTGCGGCGCAAGGATGTTGCCGTGTTTCTGACGGCGAGCGCGCTGCACTGGATCGCTTGCGCTCCGTACAACGGGACGCTGTCGATGCACGTGACGGCACTGGGCCTGCCGCCGTGGGTGGTCAGCGCCTCTGCCAGCGTGGGCGTCGCGGCCGAAGTGGCGGTGATGTTCACCTGGCCGCGCTGGGGGCACCGGGTCGCGCCGCGCACGCTGCTGATCGCCGCGTTTCTGGCCAGCGCCGCGCGATGGGCAGGAATGGCGATCGTGACCAGCCCCACGATGCTGCTCGCGCTGTCGGCGATTCACGGCCTGACCTTCGGCGCCTTCTACCTGGCGTCGGTGGCGTACATGGCGCAAGCGGCGCCGGGCTCGCTGCGCGCCACCGGGCAGGCGATGTACGTGGCGGCGACCTTCGGCATCGGCGGCCTTGCGGGCTACCTGGGAACAGGCGCCTGGTACGACGCGTTGGGCGGACACCGGCTGTTCGCAGTCGCGGCGGTCGCGGCGCTGCTGCCGGCGTTGTTGCTGAAGCTCGTGAATCCGCGCGTGACCAGCCCGTCGTGACGAAGGTGCTAGAAAGTGTGCCGATGCGTCGACTCGCCCTGACCCTCTGTCTGGCTGCCGCCCTGCCCTCTTTCGCCCAGGGGCGCGCGCTGTTCCGCGAGGGCAAAGAACCGTTGCTCTTCAAAGAGCAGGACCTCGATCGGAAGCTCATGAAGTCGAAGCTCGGCAAGACGCTGTACGAGGGCACCCAGGACCCGAACTGCGTCCAGCTGATTGGCGGCCTCTTCATGGTGCTGGCCGAGGCGGCTCCTTTCTTTCACCGCCGTGACGAGAACTTCCTCGTCCCCCCCGAGCTGCTGCAGGCGGTGCAGACCCAGCTGTCGGTGGGCAGCTTCAATGCGGGGGCCTATCTGCTGGCGATGGTGCGCCGGGTGCTCATCGAGAAGCGGCTGCCCGACGCGTGGCTGGCGCTGGCGACCGAAGTGAACGAGTCGGTGCAGATCATCGATCTCGGGAAGCTGAAGATGTTGAACGAAGGCATTCAGCAGGTCGACAGCTTCATGTTCTCGCTGCCGCTGCTGAAAGCCCGGTACATCGAGGAAGTGGTGCAGGCGAACAGCGCGGTCACTTCGGACGTCGCGTCTACCTTTCGCGACACGTACATCGATCGCCAGGTCACCTGGTCTGGTGCGACCTTCATCGACGCTGGCTTGAACAAGATCAAGAAGCGGAAGAAGGGCCAGAAGGGCCCGACGGCGGACCCGAACGCGATGGAGCAGATGATCGCCGTGCTCGAGTGGGTGCCGCCAGATCCCAATGACCGAGAGATCAACTTCTTTCGCAAGCCCGCCGACAAGCCGGTTCCGATTCGCATCTACGCGCGGCTGAAGCCCCGCCAGTACATCGACATCGAGCGCATCCCCCGCGGAAAACGAATGATGGTGAAGGGCCGCTTCTGGGAAATGACCCAGGCGGTGGACGAGGTCGAGGTTCGCGATGCGCTGCTGTTCGAAGATCGCGACTTCACCCGTGGCGTCATCCTCGCGGATCCAAACGCCATCGCGCGCTGCCCGGTGGCGATCAACGAGCTCACCGGCGTCGCGCCACAGCAGCCCGGCGGCTTTCGCCACTGACGGCTTGGCGGACCACATCCGCGGACATGTAGACGCGGTCGCGGCCTGTCAGCTGGCCGACCCACCCACCCGCAGGTCAGCAATGCCGAAGGGTTGTCGATGGCACGGGGTCTGCTGATTGCGCCCCGCATGAAGATCATCAGCGCTCTTTTCCCGGGACGTAGCACCCCAACCGCCAAGACCTCTTTCGGCGAAACGCTGAAGCAGACGCCCCCGGGAATGCAGAAGAAGCCGGGCGTTGGAGCGCCGCCCCCCCCGACCACCAGGGGCGCTCTGCCGGGTGTTCTGTCGAAGCTTCCGCAGGCCGCCGCAGAGGCGAAAGCGACCCAGCAGGTCTTCAGCACCCATCAGAAAACCGCTGCCACTCTGACGTCGGCGCGCACCTCGGCGCATCACGGCGCGGCACAGCTGAAGGAGGCGCGTGTCGCACACCAGGGCCTGTCGAACGAGAAGCTCGACAGCCGGCTCGTGGACCTCATCTGCAAGGAGCTGGTGGTCGAGTTCACGGCCGACGTTTCGAAATCGAAGCCAGCCAATCAGGATCTACCGGCGACCCTGCCCCCGACTGCGGTAGGCGCGCTGCAGCCGCAAAAGAACACCACCGACGCCCAGCTGAAGCTCGACGGTTCGGTTCGCGCCGCCCAGGCGGTGGAGCTGATCGAAAAGATCGAGACCTTCATGAAGGACTCGCGCACCCCTTCCATTGCGCTGACCCTGAACAACTCGCTGGGCGCGAAGGTGGAAATAGAGCGCGTCGGCCCGAGGGAAGTGGCGCTGAAGGTGATTGGCCACAAAGGCCCGCCGCGCGCCGAAGACATCGGCCGGATTCGCGACGAGATGGCAGCGCACGGACTGAAGGTCAGCGCGCTGTCTGTGGCCTGAAACGAAGGGCCTCTACTTCAGCTCGAGCATCGAGCGCTTGTCTTCCTTGTCCTTGAAGGCTTCGGCCTCGGGCATGGGCGACTTCTTCTCGGCGATGTTCGGCCATTTGCTGGCGTACTCGGTGTTGATCGCCTTGTACTCGGCCCACTTCTCGGGAAGGTCGCTCTCCGGGAAGATCGCCTTGGTCGGGCACACGGGCTCACAGGCGCCGCAGTCGATGCACTCGTCAGGGTGAATGACGAGGAAGTTGGGACCCTCGTAGAAGCAGTTGACGGGGCACACCTCGACACAGTCGGTGTACTTGCACTTGATGCAGGGTTCTCCAACGACGTACGCCATGGCTGCGCTTCTCCTTCGAATAACTCGTAAAAAGGCAACTGCTCTCTAACTGATCAACCGGGCCGACCGCCAATAAAACCCTGCACCATCAGCAGCTCGGCCAGCAGCACCGCGCCTTTGGCGGCTCCCATCTTGGTGTTGTGAGAGACGAGGACGTACTTCACGCCGTGCTCGAGCACGCTGTCTTCACGAATGCGGCCGACGCTGGTGGCCATGCCGCCGTGGGTGTCGCGATCGAGGCGGGGCTGGGGGCGGAAGGGATCTTCGAGAACTTCAATCCACCGCGGAGGGGCCGAGGGCAGGTCGCGCGTCTGGGCGTGGCCCTTCCACTCGCGCATCGCGGCCGCCACGTCCTGCACCGACGCCTTCTTCTTCAGGCTGACGTAGGCGGCTTCGGTGTGGCCTTCGAGCACGGCGACGCGGGTGCAGGTGCTCGAGACGCGAACGTCGTGCGGCTTGCCTGCGGCGCCGAGGATCTTCTTCGTCTCGACCTCGACCTTGTGCTCTTCCTTGCTGATGTGCGGGACCACGTTGTCGATGATGTCCAGCGCGGCCACGCCCGGCGAACGGCCGGCGCCCGACACGGCCTGCATCGACGTCATCAAGACAGCTTGAACGCCAAAAGCGTCTTCCAGCGGAGCCAGCGTCACCGCGAGACCCGTGGTGGTGCAGTTCGGAATCGGAGCGATGAACCCCTTCGTGTTCCGCGCCTTCTGCTGCCCGCGAAGCAGCTCGCTGTGTGACGCGTTCACGGGCGGAATGATCAAGGGCACGTCGTCGTCGTAGCGAAAGGCGCTGGCCGCCGAGATGACGGGCAGGTCTTTGGCGAGCTTCGGCTCGAGCTCGCGGGCCACGTCGGCCTCGACGGCAGAGAAGATGAGGTCGAGGCCCGTGGCGGTCAGCTCGCTGCCAGCGACGACCTTCATCCGGGCGATCTCGGCAGGCAGCGTCTCGGTGAGGAACCAGCCCATCATGCCGTTGGGCGCCTTCAGCGCGTCCGCGTACGACTTGCCCGCGCTGCGAGGGCTCGCCGCCAGGGCGCTCAGCTCGAGCGTCGGGTGATTCTGCAACGCCGAGATGAACTGCTGGCCGGCGAGGCCGGTGGCCCCAATCAACCCGCAGCGAAGCTTGGTAGACATCGTGTATCCTTTTTGAGAGAGCTGGTCTTTTCACCGCGGCATTTACTGGTAGTGTCCGCCCGCTTCAATGGGTTGAGACGGCCGGGTTACCCATTTGCAGACCACCACATGCTCTCTTCGCTCCTCGTAGCCGCCTCGGTCTTCGGTGCATCCACCGGGCCCTTTCAGCCGATTGTGTCTCAGCAGATCGTGTCTCCGGACACGGGGCAGCTGCGCCTGTCGATTGGCACTTTGTCCGAGCCGCTGCCAGGAGAGCTTTCGGCGGCTGCGTGGGCGTGGGCAATGGGCCGGCGAGATGCGCTGGGGTTGCCGGCGAACTCGAGCCTTCGCAACGTGCAGACGCACGGCACGGCGTTCGGCGCTTCGGTTCGGCTGCAGCAACAGGTCGACGGGGTCGACGTGTACGGCGCCCAGGTGGTGGTGACGATCGACAAGCAGCGGCGGGTGACGATGGTGTCTTCCAGCGTGCTGCCCTTCGAGAAGTCGGTGATGGCGTGGAACACGTCTCCCGAGCAGGCGCTGCTTCGGGCGTCGAAACAGATTCCGATGTCGCTGATGCAGGCCAACGGCAAGCCGTACGGCGGGGCGCGGAAGGAGATCTTCCCGGTCGGCGTCGAGGCGCACGCGGGCTACCTGACGATGGTGCCGACGCTGAACCCGGTCGACAACTGGTACGTGGCGATTGACGCGACCACGGGCGAGATCCTGTGGAAGCAGAACCGCGTCTTCCGCGCGGCGAATGACGCTCAGGTCTACGCATCGAGCCCGGGGCCGCTGGATGCGGGCGTCGGCCTCACGCCGCTAATCAGCATCTCGCTCACCCACGCCGATGGCGGCTCGATGGTGCTGCCCGACGCGGGCGGCTACCTCGAAGGCACCCAGCTCACGGCGCTCAACTGCTGCCCGAACAAAGACTGCAGCACCGGGCCAGACGCCGGCTTCAAGCGCGCGCTGGGTAACTTCAACCTGATGGGCGCGATGATCGCCTACGACGTGCCGATCTGCGATCGCCTGCAGCGCGCGAACAACACCGTCGCGATTCACGACGCGGGCTCGTACGTGTACCCGCCCATCGACCCGCCGCTGATCGTGAACCAGATGATCGGCCCCGTGGTGCAGTCGGATCTTTCGCACAGCGATGAGTTCGCCGAGGTGCACGCGTTCGCCCACATCAACCGGGTCTATGACTGGGTGCGGTCGCTCTCGAGCGCGGCGGTTCCGCTGTTCCCCGGAAACGTGCCCGCGATCACGGGCTTCAAGATGCGCGACGAGCTGCGGACGCCAGCGCGGAAGCCTGCGGTCTGGGCGAACGTCACCCTTCCCGACTTCGAGGCGCTGCAGGCGAACTTCGCCACCTACTGCACCTTCGCGCCGCTGAAGTGCACGCTCGACAAGCTTGGCCGCACGGACAACGCGGCGTTCATGCCGCGAGAGAACTTCGCCCAGATTCCGCTGCCCGAACTGGCGATGGATGTCGACACGCTGATGATCTTCCAGGGCAACCGCGCTGACTTTGGCTACGACGCGCCGGTGCTGTGGCACGAGTTCGGCCACGGCGTCGTGTACGCGACCGCCGCGCTCGGCTTCGACCAGCTGGCGATCGACAGCCGGTCGGCCAACAACGAGACGGGCGCGATGCATGAAGGCTTCGCCGACTTCATCGCAGGCGCCTTCGGTGGCAGCCCGGACGTCGGCACCTACGTCGGCCCCCGCATCGGCGGCGGCACGAGCCTGATGGGCGTTCGCGAAGACAGCTTCCTGCGCACGATGGACAACACGCTCACCTGCCCCGACGTGCTCTGGGGTGAGGTCCACCAAGACAGCCAGCACTACTCGGCGGCCCTGTGGCAGGCGCGGAAGATGTTCTTCCTCGGCACGGACAGCGGCCGCACGTTCGACGCTGCCTTCTATGCGTCGCTTGTCTCGATGAGCCCCCAGGTGAACTTTGCCGACGCGGCCGCGATCATCACCGCGCACGTGAAGACGGCGTTCCCCGGCATCGGCGACGCTGACACGAAGATGAATGGCCTCTTCACGCAGAAGGGCGTCATCAACTGCTCGAAGGTGCTCGACATGACGGGCGTCACCACCGGGCGGCCGTACTACGGCATCTCGAGTGGCACTGCGGCGGGCTTCCCGGCGGCGACGATCATCCCCGGCCCCTACCAGATGAAGCTGAAGGCCCCGCTGGGCACGAAGAGCATCACGGTCACCTCGTCGGTGCCAGCGGGCAGCGCGCTGGGCGGTGGCGGAACCAAGGTGCAGCTGCTCGCGAAGGTCGGCCAGGCAATCACCTTTGCGAAGGTCGGCGCGGCGCTGAACGGGAACCACGACACGATCGTGGCAGGCGTGGCCAACGGCACGGCGATGACGGCGACCGCGATGTTGCCGAGCCCTTGTGGCGCGGCGAACGAAGTCTTCTTCACGCTCGGCTCGACGCAGGCCGAGACGCTGCAGAACCTCAAAGTCACCTTCGCGCCGGCCGACAGCTGCAACGCGGTTGATGGTGGTGGCACCGGCGGAGGCAGCGGCGCGGGTGGTGGAGCAGGCGGCGGCGGTGCCGGTGGTGGCTCGGGTGGCTCGGGTGGAGACGGCGGCAGTGAAGTGACGAAGCTGCCGTTCATCGGTGGGCCGACGGGGCCGGCTTCTCCGAAGCAGGGCTGTGGTTGCTCGGGCGTGGAAGCGGGCCTCGGTGGCCTGGCCGCGCTTGCGCTGCTGCTGCGTCGCCGCCGCCAGAGCTGAGTGTCGCGACTCAGAAGTGAAGAAGCCTCCCTTCGCCTTCGGGCGCGGGAGGCTTTTTCGCGCCAGGAGGTCGGCCAAGGTCGAGAAGATTGCGGTCAAGGTCGTCGCGAAGAACGCCGCGGTCATGTGGCGCGACGCTGCCGAGCCGATCGCCCACTTCCGCCGCAGTGCGTCGCAAGTGATCGATCGAATTCGATCGAATCCACCGCGGTGCGTCAGAAGCAGAGAGGGCGGATGACCCGCCGCGTCAGGAGATTCGATCGAATTCGATCGAAGACCGAAATCGTAGAGACGGCGAGGAGTTGGGTGTTCGAAAACCCGCACCGAATGCCGCGGTGCGTCAGCGAATGAGGCCGCCGTCGCTGGGCACGGGCGCGGGGGGCCCCGCGTCGGGCACGTCGACGGACTTCGGCAGATCTTCTTCCTTCGTCGCGGCGCGCTGGTCGGGCTTGAGGCCCAGCGACTGGTGGTCCGACACCAGGTTCCACACGCCCTTCTCCTCCGCGAAGATCCACAGCGCGCGAAACGGCACCAGCGTGCGCGCCTTCTTGCCGGCGCCGACGGTGAGCCTGACGGTGGCCGCGACCCAGCCCGACTTGCCACGGGGAGCGAGCTTCGATCGCGGCCCGCCGTCGATCTTGTAGACGAAGGTGTTCGACTTCTTGATCTGCGCCAGCTGCGGCTTGACGAGATCCTTGAACGCCTTGCCGCCCTCGAAGACGTCGGCCTGGTCGGTGCCGAGCAGCGCGACCGCGTCGAGGTCGCTGACGCGATCGACCTTCACCGCGATGTCTTCGAGCATCCGCTTGGTGAGGCCGATGAGCTGCTCGGAATCGGGGCCGACCTTCGGCGCGACCTCAGCAGGAGGAATCAGCTTCTTCTCGGACCCGGCGGCGTAGAGGTCGGTGTCGGGGAAGCCGAGCGAGACGTGGACCATGTCGACGGCCCAGGTCTCCTTCCCTGAGCGGACGAGGTGGGCGGTGATGCGGGGGCTCCAGTACTGGCTGGGGCGGCCCTGGCGGACGCGCTCGAAGCGCGGCAGATCATGAAGCCAGGCCGAACGATCGCCGTCGGCGAGCCCGATGCGGGGCTTCGAGTAGATGACCTTGAGCTTGTCGCCGCGCAGTCCGTACGGCAGCAGCTCGGTGCGCAGGTGCTCGAGCACAGCGCCGGGGGTCGTGAAGTAGTCGTTGGGGCCGAGGCCGAAGACGGTGACGTCGTCGTTCATCAGCTTGTCGAGCTTCTCGGGCTCGAGCGCTTCGATGGCGTCGTACGCGTCCTTCAACATCTTCTTCGCCTGCCCCGTCGGATCCGGCGGAGCGTCCTCGATCACCACCTTCTTCGGTGGCGGAGGCTTCGCGCACGTGACGAGCGCGAGCAGGCAAATCAGCAGGAAGCGAGAGGTCTTCAAGGGACGGGGCCGAGGTGATCCAGCGGGTCGACGGGGTTGCCATCCTGCCGGACTTCGAAGTGCAGGTGGGGGCCGCTGGTCGCTCCGCTGTCACCGACGGTGGCGAGCACCTGTCCTTCGCGCACCTTCTGGCCCGTCTTCACGCGGATGTCGCGGTTGTGGGCGTAGAGGGTGACCAGGCCTTTGGTGTGCTCGACGATCACGATCAAGCCGTAGCCCTTCTGATCTCCCGCGAAGAGCACCGTGCCCTCGCCTGCCGTCTTCACCGGCGTGCCCGCGGGCGCGGCCAGGTCGATGCCGTCGTGGGGCTCTTTTCCTTTTCGTCCGAACCGCGCGTAGAGCACGCCGCGCAAAGGCCACTGCAGGGTGCCGTCTTTTCTTCCGACGATCAGAGGCTTCCCGCGCAGAGGTGGCGGAGGCAGCGTGCGCTTCGGAGCGACGGGCTCGGGCGAATCGGCGCTGGCGACTTCGGTAGGCGACGCGGCGCCGGGCACCCACAGCTGCTGGCCGACCTTCAGTTCCTTCGGGTCTTCGATGCCGTTGGCGGCCATCAGCTCTTCGACGGTGAGGCCGTAGGCTTTCGAGATGCGGTACAGCGTCTGGCCGGCCTCGACCGTGTGCTTCGTGGTGACGAGGTCGGGCTCGTGGTGCGGGTCGAGATTTCCCGCGATCGCAGGAGCGGTGGTCGCACACCGGGTCAGCGCGAGCCCGAGCACGAGCCAGCGGCGCATCAGACCTGCGGGAACCCTTCGAGCTTCCACTGCTGCAGGGGCCCGAGAAACGTCGCGTCGGTGAGGTTCAGCATCAACGGGGTCACCGAGATCTGTTTCTGCTCGTGCACCACGGTGCAGTCGGTGCCAGGCGCGCTGACGTGCTCGTAGCCGGTGCCGCCAATCCAGTAGTACTTGCGGCCGCGCGGATCTTCTTTCTCGATCACGCCGCCCATGTACGTGTGACGCCCGAGGCGGGTGACTGCGTAGCCCGGCAGTGGCGCGGGCGGAATGTTCACGTTGAGAAGCATCTGCTTCGGCAGCGGGTGCGCCAGGGCAGCCTTGACCAGTGCGTGCGCGAAGACGGCCGAGTGGGCGTAGTCGAAGACGCGGCGGGTCGCGAGGCTGAAGGCGATCGAAGGGATGCCGAGCAGCGAGCCTTCCATCGCGGCAGCGACGGTGCCTGAGTAGATGACGTCTTCGGCGAGGTTCGCTCCCCTGTTGATGCCCGAGAGCACCAGCGTGGGGCCTGCGTCCTTCATCAGATGGTGAAAGGCGAGGTAGACGCAGTCGGCCGGGGTGCCGTCGATGCCGAACCAGCGTTCGGCGTGCTGGCGGATGCGCAGCGGGCGGTGCAGCGAGAGCGAGTGCGACGAGGCGCTCTGTTCGGTTTCAGGCGCGACGACCCAGACTTCGCCCAGCGGCGTGACCGCCTCGACCAGCGCCTTGAGCCCCGTGGCGTAGATGCCGTCGTCGTTGCTGACGAGGATGCGCGTGGTCACTTCCTGCTCGCCGACTTGATGGCCGACTTGCCAGCGTAGCGCGCGCTGTCGCCCAGCTCTTCTTCGATGCGCAGCAGCTGGTTGTACTTGGCGACGCGATCGCTGCGGGAAGCCGAGCCGGTTTTGATCAGGCCGCAGTCGAGCCCGACCGCGAGGTCGGCGATGGTGGTGTCTTCCGTCTCGCCCGAACGGTGGCTCATCACCGAGGTGTAGCCAGCCTTGTGGGCCATGCGCACCGCGTCCATCGTCTCGGACAGTGAGCCGATCTGATTCACCTTCACCAGAATCGAGTTGGCGACGCCTTCTTCGATGCCGCGGGCGAGGCGTTCGACGTTGGTGACGAAGAGATCGTCGCCGACCAGCTGCATGCGCTTGCCCATCGAGTCCGTCTGCGCCTTCCACCCGGCCCAATCGTCTTCGGCGAAGCCGTCTTCGATCGAGACGATCGGGTACTTCTTGCACCACGCCTCGTAGTACCCGAGCAGCGCGGCCGAATCGAACTGCTTGCCCTCGCCTTTGAGCGTGTACTTCTTCGTCCTCTTGTCGAAGAACTCGCTGGCGGCGACGTCGAGGCACAGCGCGATCTCGTTGCCCGCTTCGAAGCCCGCGTCCGAGATGGCTTCCATGATCAGCTTCAGCGCGTCTTCGTTCGCCGGCAGGTCGGGCGCGTAGCCGCCTTCGTCGCCGACGCCGGTCGCGAGCTTCTTGCCCTTGAGGATCTTCTTGAGCGCGTGAAAGACCTCGGCGCCCCAGCGCACGCCTTCCGCGAAGGTCTCGGCGCCCCAGGGGAGGACCATGAACTCCTGCACGTCAACGCGGGTGTCGGCGTGGGAACCGCCGTTCAAGATGTTCATCATCGGCACGGGAAGCGTGCGGGCCGAGATGCCGCCGACCCACCGGTACAGGGGCAGCTTCTTCGCGTTGGCGGCGGCGCGGGCGTTGGCCATCGAGACGGCGAGAATCGCGTTGGCGCCGAGCTTCGACTTCATCGGCGTGCCGTCGAGCTCGAGCATGCGCGCGTCGACGGCGGCCTGGTCGAGAGGGTTCATGCCCTTCACGACGGCGCCCAGCATCTCTTTGACGTTCTTGACGGCCTTCTTCACGCCCTTGCCGCCGTAGCGCTTCTTGTCGCCGTCGCGCAGCTCGAGGGCTTCGTGCTCGCCGGTAGAGGCCCCGCTGGGCACGGCGGCGCGGCCGATGGTGCCGTCGTTGAGGGTGATTTCGGCTTCGACCGTGGGGTTGCCCCGGGAGTCGAGGACTTCGCGGGCGGTCACCTGCGTGATCGAGAGAGCAGTCATGCGGACTTTGTAGCGCTACAGTCCGTACGCGTGAAGCTGGGAATCGTGCTGTCCGATCTGCACCTCGGTACAGGTCACCGGAAGGGGCAGGTAAACATCTATGACGACTTTCGCGAGGACGAGCGCTTCGCACAGCTGCTCGCGCGCTTCTCGACGGGCAAGCACGCCGACGACGAAGTGCACCTCGTCTTCAACGGCGACATCTTCGACCTGCTGAAGGTGCCCGTGAACGGCCAGTTTCCGGAAGAGATCACCGAACGCCTGTCACTGATGAAGCTCGAGCAGTGCATCAAGGGCCACCCGGTTTTCATCAAGGCGATGTCGAACTTCCTGAAGTCGGACAAGAACCGCATCACGTACCAGCCGGGCAACCACGACATGGAGATGTTCTTCCCCGGCGTGCAACGCCTGTTCTGCCGCGCGGTGACGGGGCACGACTCGCACCCGCGGATGCAGTTCGTGCCCGAAGAGCCTTTTCTGCAGCTCGAAGACGGCGTGCAGATTCACCACGGGCACCAGTTCGAGGCGATTCACGCTTTCGACTTCAAGAAGCTGCTGCTGACGCGCGGCAAGCGCGAGCCGATTCTGAACCTGCCGTGGGGCAGCCTCTTCATCCTTCACGTGGTGAACAAGCTGGTGGCCGAACGCCCGTACCTCGACAAGGTGATGCCGTTCTGGCCGCTGTTCGCGGGGGGGATGATCTTCGACACGCGCTTCACGGTGAAGATGGTGGCCGAGTGCGCGGTGGCGTTCGGGCGCGCGCGGCTGAACCCGAAGTGGTGGTCGAAGCGCCCGTTCGAGAAGGTGACGAAGTTCTTGAACAACGACGTCGGCTTCTTCGAGCACCTCGATCGCTTCGCCCACAAGTTGATCGTGAAGCACGACCTCAACTCGGTGTTCATGGGGCACACCCACCTCGAGATGGTGCGCACCTGGCCGCGAGACAAGGTCTACGTGAACACGGGCACCTGGATGCCGATGGTGAGCCTGAGCCTGTCGAACCTCGGGCAGAGCACTGCGCTGCACTACGGCTTCATCGAGTGGCGCGACGACGGCCCGCCGCGGTCTGGCCTGATGCGGTGGAACGGGCAGCGCCCCGAGACGGAAGAAGTGATCGCGTAAGCGGCTGCACACGTGTGCAGCACCGTGCACGTCGCCGGGCGGGTTTGCACTGACGGCCGGGGATGAGAACGACCGCGCTGGTACTCGCTGTGCTGCTCGCTTCCCCCTCGGTACGGGCCGAGCCGAGCCAAAACCGGGCTCGCTGGAAAGGCTGTCGCGGCCCGAGAAGCGCGGCAAGGGGGTGCTGATCGGCGGCGGGATTTCGATGGGCGTAGGAACGGTGGGTTTTCTGATCGGTGTCTTCGCCGCTGGCTCACCTGCGCCCCAGGGATTCGCAAGCCTCGGCTCTGAAGGCATTGCGCGAGGTGGCGTGATCCTCGGATGGCTGGCCGGCGGCGGCTCCTTTCTGCTGATGGGGGCGATCATGCTGTTCGTCGAAAGGATGCGTTTCGGCCGAACACCTTCCCGCGATTCGCTCGAGCCAGCTCGCGAGGACACCGAGCTGACGGCGCTGCCAACCTTCACGCCGAAGCCGCTGCCCCTGCCGGTGTTTGGTGATGCTCGACCTGGCGAAGCTGTGAGCTACTGAATCGACTTCTCGTAGAGCTCCTTGACGAGCGCGGGGTCGACGAAGGGGTTGCGCGCGTTGCGGCCGGCGAAGGCGGCTTCGGTCTGCGGGCGCCAAAGGAAGTCGGGGCTCGAGCTGCCTTCCGCAAAGCCGCTGTTCACGACCTTGCCGTTCTTCTCTTCCATCCAGTAGCGGTAGTTCTCGCTGCCGCCGCCGCCACCCAGGTCCACTTTGCGCTCGACGTAGGTGAGGTTGCCGTCGCCCGCGGGGCCGTTGAAGCCGCCGTTCAGGTTCGCGCTGTCCGCCCAGCTCGGCTTGAGGCCGTTTTTGTACGAGACGTCTTCGGCTTTGTAGAAGTTGTAGTTCCAGACGTGCTCGCCGCTGTCTTTGTCCATCACCGCAGGCCGGCCCGACTTGAGCCACTCGGCGATCGTGGTGTGGAAGAGCGCCGCGTCGTCCCTCTTGTCTTCCCGCCCGATGCTGCTGAGCTCGGACGCCTTGTAGGTCTTCTCGGTGCCGTCCAGCAGGGTGACCTTCACTTCGTCCGGAATCTTGCCGGCGATCTGCAGATCGCCCTGGTGCCGGCTGCCGGCGCCCGCGAACTCGACCTCGCCCTGAATCGTCCCGCGCACCTGCTGGCCGTTGCGCAGCGTCAGCGTGTCCGGCTGCGCGTCGTAGCGGTTGCCGATGAAGTCGCTGCCGCCGCCCTGGCTGTCGGCGAGCACGGTGAGCAGGCCCTTGATGTCCTGCGCGGTGAAGGTGACGCCATTGAGCGTGACGTCTTTCTTCGGCTCGGCGAAGAGGATGCCTGCGCGCGCGACCTTGTCGCAGCTGCCCCACCAGCCGACCGACAGGCTGCCATCGGTCTTCCCGTCTTTACCGAACTGGCCGCGCGAATCGATGAAGTCCCACTTCACGTCTTTGTCGATGGTGCCGTTGTTGTTGAAGTCGACGCCCGTGGTGGTCTCGGCGTCCGTTTCACTGAGGTAGCTGTTGGGGATGTAGTGGCCGGCTTCCTTGCCGACGAGCCAGTTCAAGTTCGGCTTCAGCTCGAAGCCGCGCGCGCCAGTGGTCTTGCCCTGCGCCTTCAACAACGAGTCGAGCTTGTCGAGCGCGCCGTCTTTCGCCCAGAGGTTGCTGGAGGCGCTGCCGACGTCGCTGCCGCTGCCGGCCATCGGCCAGTACGTCGTCGTCCACGGCTGGCGGGTCGCTTCGTAGGTCGCCTTCTCGGGGCCAGCGGCCACGACCGGCGGAGGTGGAGGCGGCAGCGGCTGGGTGCCAAACAGCCGGCTGAACTCGGCCTTCGCAGCGACGGTGAACTTGCTGCCGTGCGTGTTGAGAATGGCCTGGAGCTCGGCCTTTTCGGTGGCGTCGATGCTGCCGCCGTCGCGCGCCGCAGTGAAGAGCTTGCGCACTTCGTCGCGGTTGATCGAGTTGTTCGAAGTGGCGGTCGTCAGTGCACGGCGAATCGAGTCGATGCTCATGGTCGGCAGGTCCGGAAGAGGGGTTGGTACGCTTTTGCCCACATTGTCGCACTGGGGCGTCGAATAGTTTCGCCTGAAGGGCGGTATTTGTTCAAACCTTTGAAACCATGGCACCTCCTCCACGCCCGAAAGGACCTCCGCCGAAGAGGAAGAAGGGGCCGCCGGAGGCTTCGGAGGACGCGCTGGCGTCGAGGTCTCGCGGCGCGCTGCTGGGCTTCGCGGTGGGCGACGCGCTGGGGACGACGTGGGAAGGCCGGAAGTTCAGCGCGGAGCTCTTCCCGAAGCTGAACGACGGGCCGCAGACGGAAATGAAGGGCGGCGGGCCGTGGCAGGTGAAGCGCGGGCAGGTGACGGAAGACACGCAGCAGGCGACGTGCGTGGCGATCGCGCTGAAGAACCTGCGGCAGTACGACGTGCTCGAGACAGCGAAGGAATACAACCGGTGGCTCGAGCACGCGTTCGACTGCCCTCCGTCGCTGCGCGCGGCGCTGGCGCTCGTGAAAGACGGCCGGCACCCTGAGTTCACGGGCAAGCGGGTGTGGCTCGAGGGTGGCCAGAAGCTGCGGGACAACGGCGCGATGATGCGGTGCGTGCCACTGGCGGTGTTCTTCCGGTGGGATCAGGCGGCCCGGCTTAGCGCGACGATGCAGGACGCGCAGATCTCTCACTTCACGCCGGTGTGCCAGCTGGCGAATGTGATCGTGAACGCGATCATCGCGGCGGCGATCACCACCCCGGCCGAGAAGCTCGACAAGGTGAACGCGATGAAGGCGATCGAGGCCGACCTGTCGATCGGCGCGTCACAGCTTGGGCGAATGATTCCCGACTGGGTGCTGCAGGTGAAAGACGCGTCCGACTGGCTGCGCGAAGACATCAAGGCGTCGCAGGCCGACGACCCGCTGCTCTACGGGCCCGAGCTTCACCTTCTCAACTATGACAACTGGGTGCGGGTGACGCTGCGCCTCGCGCTGTGGGAGCTCTGGCACGCGCCGACGTTCGAAGCGGCGCTGCTCGATGTGATCAACCGGGGCGGCGACGCCGACACGAACGCGGCGGTGACGGGCGCGATCTTCGGAGCGATTCACGGCGCCTCTGCCATTCCCGAGCGCTGGTCGCAAGACGTGCTCGAGGTGAATGGCCAGGGCCCGCTGTTCAGCAAGTACCACCCGCGCGAGCTGCTCACGCTGCTACAGAATCTGCCCGAGAAGCCACCGAAGCCGCCGCCTCCGGGCGCGCCGAAGAAATGAAGGGAGCGTTGAAGAGAAAATGATGACCCGCGCCGAGCTGCTGAAGTTCATTCAACCGATCGAGCACGTCGTGCTGTCGACGGTGACAGCGGACGAGAAGCCGCAGGCCGCGGTGGTGGGCATCGTGGTGACGGATGGGCTCGAGCTGTTCTTCGACACCTCGAACGCGTCGCGCAAGTGCGCGAACCTGCGCGCCAACCCGAACATTGCCTTCGTGATCGGCTGGGACGACCGCCAGACGGTGCAGTACGAGGGCGTGGCCGACGAGCCGACGGGCGATGAGCTGAAGCGCTTGAAGCAGCTGTACTTCGCGCGCTTCAAAGACGGGCCGGTGCGCGAGCGCTGGCCGGACATCACCTACTTCCGGGTGCGGCCGCGGTGGGCGCGGTACAGCGACTTCCGCGGGGAAGCTGCGAAAATTTTCGAGCTGGCGCTAGGACACGTGGGCCGTCTCGAAGAGGGCGCGGGCGGGCGCTGACAGGCCCTGGCCCGGTGCGAAGACCTCGGGAGCAGCGGCGTACACATCGAAGTCTGGACGCTCACCGGCCGTGAGCAAGGCGACGACGACGGCAGCCAGCATGTGGAAGAACCCCCTGAGGGCTGCCACCTTAGGTGCTTCAGGGACGAAAGGCCTGCACCTCGTCACCCAGCGAGATGCGGCCCGGACTTTCGACCCACGCGACGAGCCCGCGGCGATTGAGCGCGGCCTTCACGAAGCGGGAAGCGAAGCCTTTGGGCGCGGCGGGGAAGTGGGTGTGGATGATCTTCCCCGGCCCGGTGCACGGCAGGTTCTCGCTGTCGACGACGAGGCACGCGCCAGAAGGGAAGCGCAGCCGCGTCGAGGGCGCGAGCCGGGTGAGCGACTCGAGGCCGCGCAGGCAGAGGTTGCCGCCGAGCCACTCGAAGCTGACGCGGGGTACGTCGAGGTCGCTGGCGATCAGCGCGAGCTCCTCGTCGGAAAGAATCGAGAGCTGCCGCGAGTTGCGAAGCTCCGTGCCGCGCGGGTGGTGCTTCTGGCGGACGTTCGATTTCATCGTCAGGCCAAAGTGGCGATCGCCCTCGAGGCCGCCCCAGGTGAGCGCGACCTGGTTCAGCGGGCGGGTGACGAAGGAGCCGGGCGTGTCGGCGAGCCCCAGCCCGGTGACGGTGATCGGCGACGACATTGCGCGAGTGTAAGGTCCGCCCCACGATGGCCGAAGACATCTCTGACGCGCAGTACTGGAACTCGCTGTACGTCGCCGGCGAAACAGGCTGGGACAAGGGCGTGTGCTCGCCGCCGATCGCGCGGATGCTGAGAGAAGGCATCGCGGGCAAGGGCGCGCGGCTGCTGGTGATCGGCGCAGGGCGCGGACACGAGGCGATCGAAGCGGCGCGGCTGGGCTACCGGGTGAGCGCGATCGATTTCGCGGCCGAGGCGGCAAAGGCAGCGGCCGACGGAGCCACCGCCGCGAAGGTCCCGGTCGAAGTCCTGCAGGAAGATTTGTTCAACCTCTGGAAGCGGCGGCCCGCGCACTACGACGCGGTGGTCGAGCAGACCTGCTTCTGTGCGATCGAGGTCGCGCGCCGTCCCGAATACGTGGACGCTGTGCATGCGCTGCTGAAGCCGGGCGGCGTGTTGTTCGGGCTCTTCTACGCACACGGCCGGCCAGGCGGGCCGCCGTTCGACACCACAGAAGAAGAGGTACGCCGGGTGTTCTCGCCGAAGTTTCAGATCGAGCGGCTGGTGATCGCGAAGGACAGCTTCGAGAACCGCGCCGGGAAAGAGCTCGAGGCCGTGCTCCGCTTCAAGCCGTGAGCTGATCGCCCGCAGCCAGCACGTCGCGCGAGCCGAGCATGCGCGCGCGCTCGGCCGAGATGAGCCGACGAACGTGCTCGCGCAGGCCTTCGAGGTCTTCGCCGAAGGCCGTCGGGTCGACGGGGTCGAGCACGCGCACGATGCAGCTGCTGCTCTCGTTCAAGACGATGCCGTGCTTCGGCAGTGTGTCGCGCGTGCCGGTGAGCACGATTGGGTAGATGGGAACCTGCTTGTTGATCGCGAGGCGGAAGGCGCCGTCTTTGAAAGACAAAAAGTTGCCGTCGGGTGAGCGCGTGCCTTCGGGGAACATCATCACGGGCACTCCGCGATCGAGCCACTGCTCACACTGCGCCATCATGTTGCTGATGCTCGCCTTGTCACCGCGGCGCAGCGGTACATAGCGGTTGAGGCGCATGTTCCAGCCGAGGAAAGGCGTGTTGAACACCGACTCTTTCGAGATCCACTTGAAGGGCCGGTAGAGGCCGAACAGCACGAGGATGTCGCCAATCGATTCGTGGTTCGAGACGAACACCGCCCCACCCTTCCACGGCAGCTTCTCGCGGCCTTCGACCCGCACCGACCACAGCGGGTTCACGTAGAAATAGAGCATCGCCCACGCGCTCGAATACAGGTGCTGCACGCGCCCGTTCGGGTCGAAGGGCAGCGTGACCAGCCAGACGAGGCAGCCCACGAGAAAGAGCACGGCGCTGCTGCTGACGAAGAAGAACCAGAACAGCACCGAGTAGATGGCCCGCATGCGCTGGGTTCGTAGCGCGATGCCCCCGCGCAAACCAAGCGGCGAACCACGGGCAGGTTACAAGGCGGCGACTAAGTTCTTAGCCAATGAGAAATGCACAGTTGGATTGTACGGGGTGTCGATTGACCGAACGCAGCAGTTGCATCGACTATCTGCCGCCTTTTTCGACTCACGGGGAAACTCCAAATGCCGACGAAAATTACCGACCGCGGAATCGCGAATCTCTACAAGCCGCTCGAGGCCGCTGCCGGGTCGAAGATCGATCAGAGCCAGGCGCTGAAGATCCTCGCGCAGGTCGGTGACAAGGCCGGCAGCTCGGCCGCGAAGGTGCTCGAGCAGCTGTCGAAGCCGGGCATCACGCCCCAGGCGCAGATCGACATCGCGAAGAAGGGCATGAGCGCGGGCGAGAAGAAGGACCTCGAGAAGATTCTCGACTCGGGCACGGTGGCGCTCGAGCCTTCGGCAAAGGCGTTTCTCGAAGCGGTCGTTGGCCGTGGCGCGACGCCTTCGGGGTGGACGCCTGGCACGGCGCCAGTTCGGCCGCCAGTGACGCCGACGGTTCCGACGACGCCGACGACTCCCACGACCCCGACCATTCCGACGGGCCCCGCTGCCCCGGCGGCGATCGTGAACCCCATTCACTTCAACGGCCCGGCGACCTTCGAGGGCGCGACCCTGAAGGCCGATGCGCTCACCGGTGCGTACCGTGGCGTCGACCCGAAGAAGTTCGGCACCACCGAAGTGAAGCTGCCGCAGATGGACGGGTCGACGAAGACGGTGACGGTGCGCGACATGCACTACGACCTCGGCAACGGAAAGGTCGGCATGAACCTCATCCCCGTGAAGGACAACGACCCGGCCGGTAACAAGAAGATGGACGACTTCCTGCGCGCGAAGATGGGGCTTGCGCCGGGTGAGCCGATCTACGCGCTGATCGCGTACATCCACCCGGAAGAGCACACGGGCGACTTGAAGCAGCTGGGCACCGAGATGGTGAAGACCGAGATGGGCAGCACCCACCTCGGCGCGTACGTGGGCGCCGGCCGCACCACCAACTCGCCCGAGAACTACCACCAGAGCACCTGGGCGGTGAAAGGCTACCCGGCCAACGTGCAGGTGGTCTCGATGCAGGGCGTGCCGCAAGGCGAGCTGAACAAGAACCTGCTCGCCGCGGACACGGTGCTGAACAAGGGCGTGAAGTTCCCGCCCGACTACAAGAACGACGTGATGAAGACGGTCGACCTCAACACCACGCTGCAGTTCTACCGTGACTGGATCAAGGACGAGCCGTACCTGAAGGACGACCCGCAGTGGGCGACGTACTGCGCCGAGCACAAGACGATCGCGACCAACATCGGGCTCAACGTTCCGCACAACGTCGAGAGCTTCAAAGAGATCTTCGGTGCCGCCGAAGGCCCGGCCTTGTTCGACAAGTTCAAGGAGAAGTTCAAGGCCGCGAACCTGCGCGAGTTCACCCCGGCTGACGAGACCCACTTCGAGCCGCTGTGGAAGAAGGAAGGCCTGACCGCGAAACAGATCAAGCCGATGAGCCTGGCCGAGCACGAGGCCTTCACGAAGGCGCGCTTCGACGGCTCAGTGGCGAACGGCACGTACACCGGGCCGGTGCCGCTGCCTCCGGGCAAGGGCATGGCGTGGCGCCCTGAGTCGACCTCGGACCTGGTGAAGAACTTCATGGAGACGTACGCCTCGTTCAAGGACGTGGGCGGCTACGCGAGCGCGGCGACGATCCTCGGGTTCAAGGACGTCATCTCGCCCCGCATGGGCATCGACGACAAGACGTACATCGCCAACGCGATGCCGATTCTGAACAAGATCATGGTCGCCGAAGCGATGGCGCGCGCGCCCGGTGATGCGGCCGGCCTCGCGGTGTGGACGGAGAAGGCCGCGGCAGGTCTTTACATGGCGTTCGGTGGGAAGCCGGCCGACCTCGCGCCTGGCGGCAATATCGACCCCGCGAAGATGGGCCTCGCCAAGATGTGCCTGCAGGGCGTGGGCTCGGCGGGTCAGCAGATCACGCAGATGGCGAGCCAGCCGGCCGAGAAGCGCAACGACCTCGCCTACGGGTGGATGCGCGGCGCCGTCGAAGCCGACCTCGAGAAGGTGCGCATGCTCTCGGTCTCCGACCCATCGAAGACCGAGATGTACTCGCCGCCGGCGATCACCAACCGCGTCGCCACGGGCATTCAGCCGGGCAACTCGTTCGTCACCATCAAGGTGATCGCGACCGCGGTTGACGCCAGCGAAGTTCAGTAGCCACTGTTAAGGCTGTCCGGTGAGCAAAGCGTTCACCAGCGAAGAGACGGAAGAGGCGCCGGTGCTGGTGCGGCCGCGCGCCCCTCTTCCTCCTGAAGCGACCAACTACGTCACCCCCGCTGGCCTTACCGCGCTGAACGGCGAGCTGCAGGGCCTGCTCGAGCAGCGCAAGGGGCTCGAGTCGAAGGGCGATGAACGCAAGCGCGACCTGCAGCTGCTCAACGGGCGGATCACCGAGCTCGATGGGCGCCTCTCGACGGCGCGGGTGGTGAACCCCAAAGAACAGCCGCAGGACGAGATCCGCTTCGGAGCGACCGTCGTCGTCGAGAACGACGCCGGCCTTCAGCGCACCTACCAACTGGTGGGCGTCGACGAGGCCGACGCGAAGGCGGGGAAGATTGCTTTCATGGCGCCGCTGGCGGGCGCGCTGCTGGGGCGGAAGGTGGGCGACGCGGTGACGGTGGTGACGCCGAGAATCGACGAAGAGCTGACCGTGATCTCGATCGCCTATTGGTAGTCGAAGCCTTTGCGTGTACAGCCGCGAGGCCATGTTCACGATCATCGACGTTTCCAAAGCGTACGGCCCCAAGAAGCTCTTCGAGAACGTCAACGTCAGCTTCTCGCCGGGCCGCCGCTACGGGCTCACGGGCCCCAACGGCTCGGGCAAGACGACCTTCATGAAGATCCTCGCCGGCGACGAGGAACAGGACTTCGGCACCATCAGCCGCCCGAAGAAGTTCGGCATCCTTCGCCAGGACCAGTTCAAGTACGAAGAGATGCGCGTCCTCGACGTGGTCATCATGGGCAACAAGCCCCTGTGGGCCGCCCTGAGCGAGAAGAACAAGCTGCTCGAGAAGACGGACCTGACCGAGGAAGACGGCAACCGCCTGGGCGACCTCGAGTCCGTCATCGCGGAAGAAGATGGCTACGTCGCCGAGTCTGATGCGGCCGCGCTGCTGCAGGGGCTTGGGGTCGAGAACGAAGGCCACGAGAAGCCGCTGAAGGAACTGCAGGGTGGCTACAAGCTGCGCGTGCTGCTGGCGCAGGCGCTGTTCGGAAAACCGCAGGGCCTGCTGCTGGACGAGCCGACGAACAACCTCGACCTCGACTCGATTCGCTGGCTCGAGCTCTTCCTTCACGAGTACGAGGGCGCGCTGGTCACCATCAGCCACGACCGCCACTTCCTCAACTCGATCTGCACCCACATCGCAGACATCGACTACGAGACGATCATCACCTACCCCGGTGGGTACGACGACATGATCCGCCAGAAGTCGTCGATGCGGTACCAGGTCGAAGCGGACAACGCCGAGAAGCAGAAGAAGATCGCCCAGCTGCAGGACTTCATCGCCCGCTTTTCGGCCGGGACGCGCGCCAGCCAGGTGCAGAGCCGCTCGAAGCAGATCGACAAGCTGAAGTCGGAAGACCTGAAGCGCAGCAACATCGCCCGCCCGTTCATCAAGTTCGAACAGAAGAACGTCAGCGGAAAGCAGACGCTGGTGCTCGAAGGCATCTGCAAGTCGTACGACGGCGTGACGGTGATTCCGCCGTTCTCGGCGATCGTGACCAAGGGCGAGAAGATCTGCGTCATCGGCAAGAACGGCGTCGGCAAGTCGACGCTGGTGAAGATGCTGGCCGGCGTGGTGCCGCCCGACGCAGGGAAGATGACGTGGGGCCACCAGGCGTCGGTTGGCTACATGCCGCAAGACCACCACGGCATCATCAAGAAGGGCACCACCGCGTATAACTACCTGCGCGACCTCGACTCGAAGCTCTACAACGAAGAGATCAGCGGCCTGATGGGACGCATGCTGTTCTCGGGCGAAGAGCGAATGAAGCCCACCGACACGCTGTCGGGCGGCGAGACGGTGCGCGTGCTGCTGTGCCAGTTGATGATGCGGAAGGACAACGTGCTGGTGCTAGACGAGCCGACGAACCACCTCGACCTCGAGTCGATCGTCGCGCTCGCCGAAGGCCTGCAGCGCTTCGAAGGCACGGTGATCGTCGTCACCCACGACCAGGAATTGATTCGCGAAGTGGCGACGCGCATCTGGGCGCCGCGCAAGGGCAAGGAAGTGATCGACTTCGGCGGCTCGTTCGACGACTTCATCATCAAGCACCCTGACGCAGCAGCGCAGCGCCGCTAGATGTCGGCGCGCATCCTCCAGGGCGACGCAACGAAAGGCGTCGATTGGGAACGCGCGCTGGCCGGCGAGAAGGCCGACGCGCTGATCACGGATCCGCCGTACTGCATCCTCACCCGCCGCCGGAAGACAGGAGAGCTTCGCGATAAGAAGGACAAGAAGATCGAGCGAGGCCCGCTGCGCCGGTTCGAGAACGTGAAGGAGTACCGCACCTTCACCGCCGCCTGGCTGATGGTCGCCTCGAAGTTCTTGAAGCCGTCGGCGCCGATGGTGATCTGGACGAACCACCTGGGCAAAGAGCCGCTGGTCAGCGTGGCGGGCGAGCTCGGCTGGGGCTGCTTCCGCGGCGAGTACGTGTGGGGCAAGCGCACGCGCGAAGGGAACTCGGGCGAAGAGATTCTGCGCGTGGTCGAGGTGGCGGTGGTGCTGACGCAAGAGCCGGCCTCGCTGCGGCAGGTGGAAGAGCCGGCGGTGCCGTGGGCCGTCGTCGCGGGCTACGACGACGACGCCGAAGGGTCGAAGTGGGGTTCGCATCCGAGCCACAAGCCTTTCGGCGTGCTCGAGCCGCTCATTCGCGCGTGGTCGCGGCCTGACAGGCTGGTGATGGATCCGTTCGCGGGCAGCGGCTCGATTCCCCTCGCGGCGGCGCGGCTGGGACGGCGGGCGGTGGGGCTCGAGCTCGAAGCCGAGTGGGCCGAACGTGGGCAAAAGCGCATCTCTGAGGCGACCACGTGACGACGGTGCTGCTGTTCGACATCGACGGAACCCTCATCTCCACCGGCGGAGCAGGCCGCAAGTCGATGGAGCTCGCCTTCCACGCCGTTCATGGCCGCCCCGACGCCTTTGAAGGGGTGCGCTTCGGCGGCATGACAGATCGCGCCATCGTCCGGCAGGGGCTCGCCCGCATCGGAGCGGTGGTGAACGAAGACACGATCACCCAGTTGATCGCGAAGTACCTCGAGTTCCTTAGCGAGGAAGTGCCGAAGATTGAAGACGGCAAGTACGTCGTCCACGCCGGCATGCGCGAGGCGATCGAAGCCAGCCGGAAGCGTGGCGCCGCGATTGGCCTCGGCACCGGCAACGTTCGCGACGGCGCGCGCATCAAGCTCCAGCGGGTCGGCCTGTTCGACGCGTTTCTGTTCGGCGGCTTCGGCGACGATCACGAGCTGCGGCCCGAGCTCATTCGCCGCGGCGCAGAACGGGGCAGCGAGCAGCTGAAGATCGCCTTCGGCGATGCGCGGGTGATCGTGATTGGTGACACGCCGCACGACATCACCGCGGCGCATGCGATTGGGGCCCGGTGCCTGGCGGTGACGACCGGCGGGTTCACCGTCGAAGCGCTGAAGGCGGTCGGGGCAGATTGGGTCTTTGCCGACCTTGCTTCGCCCGGTGCGCTCGAGACGTTGCTCGACGGCTAAGCGTCAAGAACCCGTTCGCGGCGGAAGCGGCAGGGCGAACGCCTCGAGGAACACCTCGGGCAGAAAGAGATCGCCTTCGGGCCGGCGCAGATAGCCGCGGGACTCGTACAGTCGGCGAACGCCCACCGCGCCGCGGCGCACGTGCAGGCAGACGGCGGTGGCCTTCACTTCGCGCGCGTGGGTCTCGGCGGCGTCGAGAAGCGCGCGAGAGATGTCTCCACCGCGGTGGCGCTCTTCGACCGCCAGGTGCCGCAAGTCCAGGGCGCCTTCGATCCACGCCTCGGAGCCTTTTGCTTCTGGCGGCCACACCGCGACCGTGCCCGCGATCTCGCCTGACTTCTCGTAGACCCAGACCCGCGCCACCGCGCGCTTGCCCTTCACGTCGCGCAGCTCGGCCTTGCGCAGCTCGCCCATCACCACCTCGGGCATCTTGCGGGCGTAGGTGCGTTCAAAGGCCAGGACCAGCAGCTCGCCGATGGCGGCGTCGTCGGGTGGAAGCGCGGGGCGGACTCCGTTCACGCCGTGCCTGATACCGCAAAAGTGCTACGCACGCGCCAAAGTGACGCCGCTGCCAATCGACCCGCTGTTGCCCGAGGTGGTGGCGGCACTGAAGTCGAACCCCGCGCTGGTGCTCGAGGCGCCTCCCGGGGCTGGAAAGACGACCCGGGTGCCGCCTGCCCTGCTCGACGCGGGCCTCGCCGGCCGGGGCGAGATTCTCGTGCTCCAGCCGCGCCGCCTCGCCGCCCGGCTCGCCGCGGCCCGCGTCGCGGAAGAGCGCGGCGAGAAGCTGGGCGAGACGATCGGCTACCAGATTCGCTTCGAAGACGTGTCGGGGCCCAGGACTCGCGTCCGCTTCCTCACCGAGGGCCTGCTGACGCGCCGGCTGTTGTCGGATCCGTGCTTGAGCCACGTGGGCGCGGTGCTGCTCGACGAGTTCCACGAACGCCACCTCGCCGGCGATCTGGGCCTGGCGATGTTGCGGCGGCTGCAGCTGGGGCCGCGCCCAGACCTCAAGTTGGTGGTGATGTCGGCGACGCTCGACGCCGAGCCGATTGCGACCTGGCTCGGCAACTGCCCGCGGCTGCGGTCTGAAGGCCGGCGCTTCGAGGTGGCGATCGAGCACCTGCCTGCCGAAGACGATCGGTACCTCGAGCAGCAGGTGCTCGCGGCGCTGAAGCGGCTGGTGACCGACGGACTCGACGGCGACGTGCTCGTGTTCCTGCCGGGCGCGGGTGAGATCCGCCGCACGCGCGAGACGTGTGAGGAGTTCTGCGGCCGGCACCAGCTCGAGCTTCACGCGCTTCACGGCGATCTGCCGGGGCCCGAGCAGGATCGCGCGATTCGCCCGGGCAAGACGCGAAAGGTGATTCTCTCGACCAACGTCGCCGAGACGTCCGTCACGATCGAAGGCATCGCGGCGGTGATCGACAGCGGGCTCGCCCGGGTGGCGTCGCACTCACCGTGGTCCGGGCTGCCGACCCTGAAGGTACAGAAGGTCTCGCGGTCGTCGGCGATTCAGCGGGCGGGCCGAGCGGGTCGAACGCGGGCGGGCCGGTGTCTGCGGCTGTACACGAAGGGCGACTTCGACGGGCGGCCACTGGCGGACGCTCCGGAGATTCGCCGAATGGATCTGACCGAAGCGGTGCTGGCGTTGCGGGCCAGCGGCGTGGCGCAGGTCGGCGCGTTTCCGTTCTTCGAGGCGCCGCCGCCGGCAGCGCTCGAGGCGGCCGACAGCCTGCTGAAGAAGCTGGGAGCGGTCTCGCCCGAAGGCGGGCTTTCGGACCTGGGCAAGCGGCTGCTGAAGTTCCCGGTTCACCCGCGGCAAGCCCGGCTGATCATCGAGGCCGAGAAGCGCGGCATGGCCGAGCGCGGAGCGACCCTCGCTGCCCTGCTCGGTGAGCGCGACATCCGCATTGAGACGCGCGGCCGCGTGCACGGAGATCGCAAGGGCAATGCGAACGCGCTCGCCGGACCTTCCGACCTGCTCGAGCTGCTCGAACGCTTCGAGGAAGGCCAGGCCACGGGCGCGCGATCGGCGGGGCTCGAGCAGGGCGCGTTTGCGTCGGTGGATCGCGTGCGGAAGCAGCTGGCCCGGCAGACGAAGTCGGAAGGTCCGCGCCCCCAGGACGAGGTGGCCGAACGCGCGCTGCTGCTCGCGGTGCTGGCAGGGTATCCGGATCGCGTGGCGAAGCGGCGCCGGCCCAAGGCGCCCGAGCTGATCTTGTCGGGCGGCGGGCAGGCGACGCTGGATCCAAACAGCGTGGTCCAGGAAGCCGAGCTGATGGTAACCGTCGACGCGGAAGAAAGGCGCGGGGCGGTGGTGGTGCGCCTCGCGTCGCAGATCGAGCCCGAATGGTTGCTCGAGCTCTTTCCCGACGACATCACCGACGTCGATGTCCTCGAGTGGAACGCGACGAACAACCGGGTCGAACGGATCACCCGGCTCGCGTACGGCAACGTGGTGCTGGAAGAGACGCGCAAGCCGGCGCTGGCTTCGGAAGCGGCGGCCAGGGTGCTCGCGAAGGCGGCGGTGACCGCGGGCATCGATCAGTTCGTCGACGCCGAGGCGCTGTCGAAGCTGCGGATCCGGCTGACGCTCGCGCGCGAGGCGTTTGCGAAGGCGAGCTTCCCGGTGTTCGACGATGCGTTTCTGATTCAGGGCCTCACGGCGGCGTGTCTGGGCGTCACGACCTTCAACGGGCTTCGCGAGAGCTTCAGCCTTGAAGGGCTCACCGCCCAGCTGTCGCCCGAGCAGGCGAAGGTGCTGCGCGATCATTTTCCGGAACGCGTGATGCTGCCCGGCGGGCGCGGCGTGAACGTGAATTACGAGGCGGGAAAACCGCCGTGGATCGAGTCACGCCTGCAGGATTTCTTCGGCATGGCGACCGGGCCCAGCGTCGGCGGCGGGCGGATCTCGCTCGTGATTCACCTGCTGGCCCCGAACATGCGCGCGGTGCAGGTGACGACGGATCTCGCCGGCTTCTGGGAAAGGCACTACCCGGGCATTCGGAAGGAGCTGATGCGGAAGTACCCCCGGCACCTCTGGCCGGAAGACGGGCGTCACGCCGCGCCGCCCCCGCCCCGGCCTCCGCGGCGGTGATGCGGGTCGACGCCGACGCAGGCTAGAGCCTGCAGGCCCGACCCGACAGGTGTCGGCCCGCCCCTGCGAGGAAGCCTCGGGAGTGGTTGATTTCAGGTCGGAAGGAAGAGGCGCGCGCCTTGCTCAATGGGCCTGCATGGCTCCTCTGAACGCGGTCAAGCAGTCGACTCCCAAGAAGCTCCCAGCCCCCACCGCTCCGGTCGGCTCGGGGTCCAGCAGCTGGGCCACGCCGCCGTCGCCCAGCAGGCTGCTGGCACCGAGCTGAAGACCCTCATCGCCTCGCTCGAGTTGGCGAAGGCCGCGCTCGCGAAGGCGCCCAACGACCCGAAGCTGAAGGCCGGGGTGGAGGCCCTCGAGAAGCAGCTGCCCGCCGCGAAGAAGAAGGCCAAGGACGCGGACGCCGGGTACGTGGCGGAGTTCAAGAAGACCATCAAGGACGGCTCGCCCAGGGCCGAGAACCAGCGAATCGACGCCGCCCGCCCCCTGGTCGAGAGGGAATTGACCCAGGCCCGGGAAGCGCTGGGCAGCGCGACGAAGGCGGTCGAGGTCCTGGAAGCGAAGGCCAAGGCGGTTCGCCCGGTGAGCAACAAGCTGAAGGCCGAGCTGACGGCAGCGAAGGCGACCCAGGCGTCGGCGCGCACGAAGGTCAGCGAGCTCGAAGCGTCGGCGTCGAGCCTCGACGCGCGGCTGACGAAGAACCAGATCACCCTGCTCGGCCGCGGCGACGGCTTCGACAACCGCGTTGACGCCGCGAGCAAGACCGAGGCGGCGCAGCGGGCGAAGCTGGGCGCGCCGGTGAAGGGCGTGAGCGCGCGGGAGGCGCTCGCCTACGATCTCGATGCGGTCCAGAAGGCGTTGGCCGACAATCCGAAGAACGGGGCGGAAACGCTGGCGGCCAAGCTCAAGGACGCCACCGCTGAGCACGCCGCGAACCTGGTCAATGCGCTCGCCCCCCAGATCGACAAGATGGTCGAGGCCGCGGGCCGCCCGGGCAACCAGGGTTCTCCGCAGGCGCTGATGCAGATCCTCGACGGGCTCCCGCCGGCCTTGCAGAAGACCTTCGCCCAGAAGCTGGTGCCGCTGGCGAAGGACGCCGAGAGCGGGATCCTGGGCGACCTGAAGAGCCGAATGAACCGCGGCGAAGGCTTCTCGTCGGCTGCGGCGCTGATCGGCGCGATGCCGAAGGGCAACGCCCGCATCGACCTCATCAACAACACCGACCGCGCCGTCGCGTCGGTGGCGGCGGACTACAAGAACGCGAAGGCGAAGAGCGATGAGACACTGGCCGACTTCTCGCGCGCCACTTTCGGTTTCGCGCAGTCTTTCCCGACCGAGAAGGTCGGCGCTTACCGCGACCAGTTCGTCGCCAGCAACAAAGCGACCTTCGACAAGACGGAAGCGGCGGCGGCGAAGTACCTGGAAGTGGCGAAGCTCGCGGCCACCGGGGCCTTCGATGCGCTGGGCACCGCGGACACCAACACCTTAGAGAACGGCCTGCGTCAGCGCCTGCGCGAGTCAGGGGAGAACCTGCCAGCGCTGCTCGAGTCGGAGTCCGGCAAGCAGCTGGTGCAGACGTCGCTGCAGGCCCAGCAAAACAAGCAGCCCAACTTCCTCGACACGCTCTCCGTTCAGGCGACGAAGGCCGCCAAGGTCGTCTCGATCTCCACGAAGACGGCAGATGTGCTCGCCAAGGGAATGGTGAAGTTCGCGACGCTCAGGGGCACCGACCCGCAGCTCATCTCGTCGATGATCGAGAAGAACGCAAACGCGCTGGGAATCCCCGACAAGGTGAAGTCGGCGTACGCGAACGCGATCGCGATCGCCAACGACCCCAGGCTGCCGGTGGCCGAACGGCTCAAGGTGCAGCAGACGGCGGCGAACGAGATCAAGGGCGGCAAGTACGGAAACGCCGTGACCGCGATGGGCCTCCTCCTCACGGGGCCGGCGATCGTCAACGGCTGGTACAACTTCAAGGACAGCTCGTCGATCGCGCAGGCGACGACGATCATCAACACCGTCAACGCAGGCAAGGACCTCGTCTCGCTGGTCAGCGACGCGGCGGTGCTGGGGAAGATCACCCGGGTGACGGGCGGGCTGGCAGCGGCGGTGTCGGTGATCCAGGGCATCGACGAGCTGCGGCAGGGCAAGTACGTCGACGGGGGCACGTCGATCGCGGCGGGGGTCGGCGGCGCGCTGATGCTGGTGCCCGGCGGCCAGCTCGTCGGCGCGGCGGTGATGCTCGGCGCCGCGGTCGTTCGCTTCGGCTGGGGCAGCGACCCGGCGGCGGATGCTGAGGACAAGGCGGAGGCGCTGACGAAGGGCTTCCTCGAGCAGATGAACATTCGCCCCGAGATCGCCGAGCAGCTGAAGGACGTGCTGCAGAAGGGCCTGCGCGGAGTCGGCGCGGCGATGCCGCAGCTGGCCGAGGCGCTCAACGTCAGCCCGGCGGACCTGATGACCCACCTCAACGGAATGGACGTCGACCGGGTGCGCGCCTTCGTGAAGATGGTGAAGGAGCTGCCTTCCGACGGCCAGCTGCGCTTCGCCGATCGCCCGGGCACGCCGGTTCCAGGCCGGGCCAACCAGGTGGAGATCAAACCGCCCAGCCGCGAGGACCCGACCTACCGCGGGCCGGACAACATCCAGACCGCGGTGGACTGGATGCGCCGCCACGGCTTCCAGCACGTCGTGAAGGACGCGACCGCGCGCGAGCCCGGGCAGGCCGGCTTCGGCAACAACCCCCACCCGATCGCGATCAAGGGCTGAGCAGCAAAGCAGGCGCTCGCCCTCTGCGGCGGTAGCCCGTGACGAGCAGCAGGGCGAGCAGCACGAACCCAGGCTCCACCGTCGAACAGCCGCAGCCGGTGACGGGCATCATCGGGTTGGTGCCGCCATCGGGGATCCCCGCATCGACCTCCCGGATCCCCGCGTCTGGAGCTCCCGCGTCCACCACCACCGGCGCGGCCGTCGCCGTGGCCGTGAACAGCACGGGCGCGAGCCCCGGGAAATCGACCGCCGACGCGCGAAGCTGCTGCGGCCCGGCCACACCGAGGATCCACGACCCGACGAGCCCGATTCCGAGGTTCGAGGTGCGCACGTCGCCGTCGGTGACGGAGCCAGGCGTCGCGGTAAACAACACGCGCTGAGAGACGTACCGCGAGCCGAACGCGTCCCGCAACGTCACCGAGGGAGCCAGCTCCACTGCGGTTCCTTCGACCGCCGTCTGCCCCGAGCCTGCGATCGCCGCGAGCGTGGGCGGCAGCTTTCGGAACCACATCAGCCCAGGGTTGCCGACGCTGTTCCCGTCGTCGTCCGCCCAGAAGCACCACCGTTCGTCTGGCGCTCCGCCATCGGCCGCGTACTGCGGCGTGATCGCAAAGCCTTCGAGGTTCGAAGTCGAGGGCGAGTCCACCTCGACCTGCCGCTGCAGCGTCAGCCCCGCCGCGAGCGTCGCGACCTCGAGAAAATTGCCGCCCGTGTTGTGCGAGATGAAGAGCCGCCCGCTGCTGCGATCGAACGCCAGGCCTGAGCTCTCACTGCGCGACGTCTGCAGCGTGGCGATCAACGTCCGCCCCCCGTTGTTCGCCTGGTCGAGATCCACCGCATAGACCTGGCCGCCGTTCTGGTGCGCGATCAGAAACAGCCCGCCCGAACCAAACGCGCTCGCCGGCCAGCCCGCATCGACCAGCGACTCATCCGGAACAAAGGTCAGCCCTTCGGGCCCCAGGTTCGCGACCTGCGGAGGGATGACTCCCGCCAGCGCCCAGGTTCGAACCAGCGTCGCGTTGCCTGCGACCGAGTACTTCCGCACCGCCCCACCCGTCTCGTCGAGCACGAACACCGACGGCTCGTCGAGCTTGCCCTGGGTGATGCCCTCGAAGTCCGAGTTGATCGACGGGTAGCTCGCCGCGATCTTGAAGCCACCATCGGCCGCCTCGTTCAACGCCCAGACGCCGCCGGGCGCGCGCGCGACCCACAGCGTGCGCGTGAGCGGATTCCAGAAGAGGTCTGACACCTGCTGCTCGAAGCCCGCCGCCAGCGGGGTCAGATCCACCGCCTGTGAGCCGATCTCGCCCGGCCACGGAGCCGCCGACGCGACGCCCGCCATCAAGACCACCGCCCAACCCAGCCGCCTCATTCGGCGCATCCTAGCGCTAGGTTCTCGTTTCCAAATGATCGTCACCTGGTTCGGCCACGCCCAGCTCTTCCTCAACGCCGCGAACCGATCGCTGTTGCTCGACCCGTGGTTCGCCGAGCCGGTGTTCGGAGGCGCCTGGTTCCGCTACCCGCCTCCGCCCTACCCGAACGCGTCGATGGTGCAGCGACCCGACTTCCTGCTGTTGAGCCACATTCACCCGGATCACTCGGGCCCGGGCACCCTCGACCAGCTGCCGCGAAACCTCGCCACCTACGCGATGCCGTTTCCTTCGAATGCGCTGAAGCGCCGGCTCACGCGCGCGGGCTTCACCAACGTCCACTGGGTAGACCCGTGGCAGACGATCGAGCTCAGCCACGACTTGAAGCTCACCTTCGTGCCCCACGATCGCGGCTGGGAGGTGTCGTCGATGGTGATCGAAGCCGACGGCGTGCGGCTGTACCACGGCAACGACAACACGCTTTCCATCGAGGCCTACGAGCAGATCGTCAACCGCCTCGGCGACATCGACCTCGCGTTCCTGCCCTTCGCCGGAGCTTCCTCCTACCCCACCGGCTTCGACGGCGACCGCGCCACGCTCGAGAAGCGCTGCGCCCAGAAGAAGGCCGAAGGCCTCAAGCGCTTCACCGACGGCATCGTGGGGCTGAAGCCGAAAGAGGCCGCGCCGTTCGCGTCGAGCTGGGCGCTGCTTGAGCCGTCTGAGCTGTGGAAGAACTTCCTCGATCGCCCCACGCCTGACGAAGCGCTGAAGGCCGCGATGCCAATCGCCGCCGAGCACGACACGCACCTGCTGCACCTCGAGCCCGGCGACGAGTGGAGCCCCGAGACCGGCGTCGTCGCCAAGCACCTCACCGAAGGCTGGAGCTACGACGCGAAGTCGGTCGAACGGTATGCAAAGCAGGAAGAGGCACGCGTGGCGGCGGCGCTGGCGAAGGTGCGCGTTCCTTCCCACCCGGTTCCGCCCGCAACGCTCGACGCCGCGATGCGCGACTACTTCGCGGTGATGCTCGAGAAGACGGCGGCGGCGACGCGCGGGCTGAAGATGATCGCGGGCATTGAGGCGAAGGGTGGCGCGGGCTGGCGTCTCGCCTTCGAGCCCGGCCAGGCGCCTGTCTTCGCGTCAGGCCTCACCGGCGACGAGGACGAAGTGCTGACGCTTCCCGCCGGTGAGCTGTGGGGCCTGCTCACCACTTCCGCGAACTGGGAAGATGTCTGGTACGGCTACCGGCTGCAGGTGCACAAGCGCGAGGGCGCCAGCTATTACCGCGCGTTCTGGGAAATGCTGCTGAACTTCGACGCCGAGGCCTTGAGTGAATCGCTGGCGAAGAAGTACGCCGCTTAGAGGCCGAGCACCGCGAGGGTGTCGATCGTGAAGCGGTAGAGGATGTTCCACGACGGCCCGTCGGCGCCTTCGAGCACCGCCATCGACGTACCGAAGCAGATCGCCGCGAGCACGAGCGCGTAGGGGCCACGAAGCGTCATCGCGCCGATGTCCTTCCAGCTCCACGCGCCGCCGTCACGAATGTTGGCCCGCTCCTGATAACGGAACATCACCCACGCGAAGGGCCAGAGCGCGCACATCCACGCGACGAAGTTTACGAGTGGAACGCCGTGAAAAAACGGGGGCAGCGTGTGATCCCACACCCAGCATTTAGCGGCGGTGGCAAGTGGGTCGATCTGCAGGTCGAGCAGCGTCGCCGCCACCGCAACCAGCATCGCCGACAACGCGTTCGACTCACGCAGCACCGGCACCCACGTGCGCAGGCGCCAGACCACGAAGGTCGCCATGTACAGCACCACGCACCAGCCGATCATCGTCGCGAACGGAGCGAGCAGCGGCTTCACCATCGTCAGCGTCAGGTGCGTCTCGTGGAAGTAGCCGAGGATGATGCCGCCGTTCTCGAGCATCGCGCCGTAGAAGAAGGCGGCGCCGAAGAAGAGGCCGACGTGGCCGGCCTTCGCGCGGGCGGCGTGCCAGATCATCAGGCCCGCCCAGAAGAAGTTCGACAGCTCGTACCAGTACAACAGCTGATGACCCTGCAGCGGCGACGGCCGGTGCCAGGCGAGCGTCATCATCGGCAGCAACAGCGCCGGGCCCAGCGAACCCAGCAACAGCAACGTGCGGCTCTCGACGTCGGGCGCGCGCCACGCACGAACAACGGTGAAGATCGCGAACACGCTCAACGGGAAGATCGCCGTCCACGCCGTCTGCGTCAGGGGCGGCGAGAAGTTCGTCAGCGCGGTGTTGAGCAGCAGACAGCCGTAGAAAAAATAGAACCAGGCCGGCAGGTTCGCGGCGACTTCCTGACGCGCGCGCGACCACAGGCGCGTGTTGGTGAATGCCTCAGCGGGGAGCTCGATTTCACCAGTGCGCGGTGTCATTGCGGCACGCACCCTGCCACGAGGCCAGAGGGGCGCGTCAAGGCGGGCTAGGGTCCCTGCCCCAATTGACTCTGCGCCTGATCCTCGTTCTCAGTGCCGTGCTCGCCGGCTGCCGGATCGAGGCCGTCTCTCCCCAGGCACAGGGGCCGGTTTCGCAAAGCCCCAGCGGCGACGTCTGGATCTACACCTCGATGTACCGGCCGGTGGTCGACGCGCTCGAGCCGCTGCTGGCGAAGCAGCTGCCTGAGGTGAAGGTGCGCTGGTACCAGGCGGGCAGCGAGAAGGTGCTCGCGCGCCTCGAGGCCGAACTCGCCGCCGGGGGGAGCCAGGCCGACGTGATCGCCACCTCGGATCCGTTTCTCTACGCGCGCTTCAAAGAAGAAGGACGTTGGCTCAAGTACGTCTCGCCGAACAGCCAGCGCATCCCGCGATCGTTGGTGGATCTCGACGGTGAGTACGCGGCGCTTCGCGTCTCGACGATGGTGCTGGTGACACGCGAGGGCATCGAAGGGCCTGCATCGTTCGAGGCGCTCGAGGATCCGAAGTGGAAGGGCAACGTGGCGCTGGGCGACCCGCTCACCTCGGGCACTGCCTTCACCTGGGCCGTGTTCATGGAAGAGGCGTACGGCGCGGCGTGGTTCCAGAAGCTTCGCGACAACGGCGCCCGCATCGCCGGCGGCAACGCGGCAGTGCTGCAGAAGCTCGAAGGCAAAGAGGCAGACGTCGGCGTGCTGCTGCTCGAGAACGCGCTGATCGCCCGAGGGAAAGGCAGCCCGATCGCGATCCACTGGCCCACCGACGGCGCCGTCACCATTCCCGGGTTCGCCGGCATTCTGAAGTCGACCCGCCACGCGCGCGCCGCTCAAGCGGTGATCGACGTGCTGCTGTCGGAAGCCGGGCAGGCGGCGATCGTCGCTGGCGACATGCACGCCGCAGATCCGCGCCTCGCGGGCCCCCGCGGGCAAGAAGGCCTCGAGGCGCTGATCGCGAAGGCGCGCCCGTGGGACGAGGCGATGCAGCTGCGCGGCAACACCGATGGCGCCCGGGTGAAGCAGGTCTTCAGCGGGGCCTTCTCGAAGTGAAGCGTGCGCTCGCCCTCGCGGTGCCGCTGCTCGTCTTCGCGCTGCTGCCGCTGGGCCGGCTCGTCTTCACTGGACTGGGTCACCTCGACGCGATCGTTACCCCCGACGCGATGCGCGCGCTGCGGGGAACCTTGCTCACCTCTACCGGCGCGGCCGCCTTCGCTTTCTTCCTCGGCCTGCCGCTGGCCGTGCTGCTGGTGCGAACGGATCTGCCGGGCCGCCGCGCGCTTCGCGCCGTGTTCACCCTGCCCTCGGCGGTGCCGCCCTTCATCTTCGGCATGGGCTGGGTCGCGCTCGCGAACCCCAAAGCCGGCCTGCTGAACCTCGCGCTCGGCGCAGGCACGTTCGACATCTACGGCACGGTCGGCATCGCCTTTGTGCTTGGCGCGTGTGGCCTTCCCCTCGTCGTGCTCGCCGCGAGCGCCGCGCTGGAAAGGGTCGACGCCTCGCTGGAAGAGGCGGCCCGCATCTGCGGCGCTGGGCCACTGCGAACGCTGGCCCAGGTCTCCGTGCCGCTGGCCCTGCCCGCCGCGTTGTCGGGCGCCGCGCTCGTCTTCCTCTTCTCGGCCTCGGCCTTCGGCGTCCCCTACCTGCTCGGCGTCACCGCTTCACCGCCCACGTCGACGCTCACCACCCACGTCTACGCGCTCGTGCTGATGGGCAGCGGCGGCATCGCCTCCGCCGGAGCGATCTCTGTGCTCCTCCTCGCCCTCGCCTCCGCCGTCTTGCTCGCGAGCCGCCTCGTGAAGTCCGCGCCGCTGGCCAGCGGTAAAGGAATCCGCCTGCGGCCGCTCGCGCTCGGAGCGCTGCGCTGGCCCCTGGGCGTGTTCGCGTTCTGGCTGGCCCTCGCGCTCGTCGCATTGCCGCTGGCCGCGGTCTTCCTCACCTCGCTCGAGCCCAGCTTCGGGCGACTCGAGCAGCTGTCACTGCAGCACTGGCAGCGCCTCTTCCAGACGCCTCGCGTCGGCTGGGCGGCGCTGCGCAGCCTCGGGCTCTCGCTCGCGGCCGCAGCGCTCGTGACCGCCATCGGCCTCGCCTACGCCCTGGGCCGCATGCGCCTGGGCCGCGCCGGCCGCGCGCTCGAGCTGGTCGCGTCGCTGCCGTACGCGGTGCCGGGAACCGTGCTCGGCATGGCGCTGCTGCTTTCCTTCTCGGTTGATTGGCGGGTCGTCGTCGGCGAGCGAATCGCCTTCGTCCTCGCGCTCGCGAACACGCTCTGGCTGGTGCTCATCGCCTACGTCGCGCGGCACCTGGCGTTCGGCACGCGCGCGGCGACCGACGGGCTCACCCAGGCGGATCCCTCGTTGACCGAGGCCGCACGGGTCAGCGGCGCCGGCCCCTGGCGCGCCTTGCTCGACGCCACGCTGCCGCAGCTCAAGGCCCCGCTGACCGCCGCTTTCACCCTCACGTTCCTGACCTGCGCCACCGAGCTCACGCTGTCCGTGTTGCTCGTCCCCGCGGGCTCCGACCTGCTCGGCACCGTGCTCTTCGAGCTGATGAGCTACGCAGACCCCGCCGCCGCCTCCGTGCTCGCGGGCGCCTTCGTGCTCGTGGTGCTCGCGGTGCAGGGTGGCCGATCGCTGATCAGGACAGCGTGATGGGCGGCGTCACGCTCACGTCGCTTCGCAAGTCGTACGGCACCACGCCGGTGGTGAAGGACTTGAGCCTCACCATCGCGAGTGGCGAGTTCGTCGCGCTGCTCGGGCCCTCGGGCTGCGGCAAGACGACGACGCTGCGCATGGTCGCCGGCCTCGAGACGCCCGACGCAGGGCAGATCTCAATCGACGGCCGCGACGTCACCACCCTGCCGCCAGAAGCGCGGGGCCTCGGCATGGTCTTCCAGAGCTACGCCGTCTGGCCGCACCGCACCGTCGCCGAGAACGTCGAGTACCCGCTGAAGCTCAAGGGCCTCGGCCGCGCGGACCGCGAAGCCAAAGTGAAAGAAGCGCTGGGCTGGGTGCGGCTCGAGTCCCTGGCCGCCCGCCGCCCCGACGCCTTGTCTGGGGGTCAACTTCAGCGCGTCGCCCTCGCCCGCGCGCTGGTCGCGAATCCGAAAGTGCTGCTGCTCGACGAGCCCCTGTCGAACCTCGACGTCCAGCTCCGCGAAGAGCTGCGCGCCGAGATCGCCGCCCTGCGCGCCCGCCTCAGGCCCACGATGATCTACGTCACCCATGATCAAGGCGAAGCACTGGCGCTGGCCGATCGCGTCGCAGTGATGAACGGCGGAGTCCTCGAGCAGGTCGCGGCGCCGCAGGTGCTCTACGGCGAGCCCGCCACGCCCTTCGTCGCGCGCTTCGTCGGCGGCGCCAACGTCGTCGACGCAATCAGCGAAGGCTCGTCTGTTCGCATCGGCGACGCGGCCATTTCCTGCGACGTCCCGCTGCCGATGGGCCGCGGCCAGCTCGTCGTCCGCCCCGAAGACGTCGCGCTCGAGCCTGGCGCCGGCCCGCTGGTGACGGCCCGCCTGTTCCTCGGCGGCGCCACCGAGTACCACCTCGCGATCGGGCTCAAGGCCGTCGGGTCCGCCCACGCAGGCCTCGCCGTCGGCCAGCCCGTGCGGGTAACGCTGCGCCGGGCGCGGTGGTTTCCGCTATAGGAAGTCGCCATGTCCGAGCCCGTCACGTACCGCGTCTCGATGTCCCGGCCGCACTCGCACCTGTTCGAAGTGCAGGCCCGCTTCCCTTCCATCGGGTCTGAGCCGATCGTCGCCCTGCCGGTGTGGACCCCCGGCAGCTACCTGGTGCGCGAGTACGCCCGCCACGTTCAAGAGCTGCAGGTCGTCGACGCCGACGGCAGGCCGCTTCCCTTCGAGCGCCTCGACAAGCGCGGCCTCAAGGTCAAAGCCAACCACCAGCCCTTCACCCTTCTGTACAAGGTCTACGCGAACGAGCTGACGGTGCGCACCAGCCACCTCGACGGCTCGCACGCGTACTTCAACGGCGCGACGCTCTTTTATTACTGCGAGCAGCTGCGCGGCAGCGAGCACCGGGTCGAGCTCCAGGCCCCCGAGGGCTGGAAGGTCACCGTCGCGCTGCCGCAGCAGGGCAACGCCTACGTCGCCGAGGACTACGACGAGCTGGTCGACTCGCCCTTCGAGGCCGGCCCGCATTCCCCGATTCACTTCACCGCTGCCGGCGTCCCGCACGAAGTCGTCCTCTGGGGCGAGCCGCAGCTCGACGAGAAGAAGCTGACGACGGACCTCGCGAAGATCGTCGAGGCCGAGGCCGCGCTCTTCGGTGGGCTGCCGATGAAGCGCTACGTCTTCTTCATCTACGGCACCGACAAGGGTCGCGGCGGCCTTGAGCACAAGGCGTCGACCGCGCTGCTCTTCCCGCGCGCGGGCTTCTCGAATAGCAAGGGCTGGGAAGATTTCCTCACCCTCGCCGCGCACGAGTACTTCCACCTCTGGAACGTGAAGCGCGTGAAGCCAAAGGCCCTGGTGCCTTTCGACTACTCGCAAGAGAACTACACCCAGCTGCTGTGGGTGTTCGAGGGTGGCACTGCGTACTACGACAACCTGATCGTCCGCCGCGCTGGCCTGATGGGGGCCGCGCGTTACCTGACCCGCTTCGGCGAGACGCTGACGGCGCTTCAGTCGATTCCTGGCCGCAAGGTCCAGCCGCTGGTCGACGCCTCTTTCCTTTCGTGGATCAAGCACTACCGGCCTGACGAGAACTCGCCCAACACCACGATCAGCTACTACCTGAAGGGCGAGATCGTCTGCTGTCTGCTGGACCTCACGATTCGCCGCGCGACGAAGGACGCGAAGAGCTTCGATGACGTGATGCGGGCGATGTGGCAGCGGTGGGGCGACGGCTCGGGCGTGCCGGAAGATGGCGTCGAGAAGACGGCCTCTGAAATCGCGGGCGTGGATCTGACGCCCTTCTTCGATCGCGCGCTGCGCAGCACCGAAGAGCTCGACTACTCGCCCTTCGCCCACGTCGGCCTCGAGGCCAGGCTTCGGGTGCGTGAGTCGTCGAACGACAAGGGCGGCAGCGCTCCGCGGCTTAAGGCGGGTGAAGAGAAGGTGCGCGGCTGGCTCGGCATCGCCACCCGCGCGCCGTCCTTCATCGCCGCCGTGATGGACGGCTCGCCCGCGATGGATGCGGGGCTCTACGCCGAAGACGAGATCATCGCCCTCGACGCAGCGAAGGTCGACGGTGCCGGCCTGCTCTCGCGCTTCGACGATCGCAAGCCCGGCGACAAGGTGAAGGTGACTGTGTTCCGCCGTGAACGGCTGACCGAGGTCGAGGTCACCGTCGGCACCCGCCCGATCGACGCGGTGTACCTGGCGCGGGTCGACCGCCCCACCGACGAGCAGAAGGCCGCCTACAAGAGCTGGCTCGGCGCCGCGTGGGACGAAGCCGCGTCAGTCTGACAACCCGCCGCCACGCGCGGCTGACAGTTTGGCGGTCACTGGGCCGCGTCAGCCAGCGGCGCTCACTGCGAGACGGCCGCTGGCCCGCGTCCTGCTTTGTTCGCGACGCATGCGCCCACTCGTCCTCGGCAGCTGCCTCGCGGTGTCCGTCACTTTCACCCTCGTCGCCAACCACATCGTCGAGCAGACGCTTCACGGCCCGTACGAGCTCGCGCTTCGCCCGCCGCGGCTGCCCCAGCCCTTCTCCCCGCCGCTGGATGCCGAACGCCTCGCCCGCACCTTCGGCACGCCGCTGAGGCCGAAGCGGGTCTCCGCTCCGACGCGGCCGCTGCCGCTGAAGCTTCTGGGCACGCTCGACGATCACGCCGCCGCGCTGCTCGAGTCGACCACGGGCCAGTGCCGCACCCTTCGCATCGGCGACCGGTGGAATGACGTCGAGCTGCTGGGCGTCGGCCACGGGCGCGTCACGCTGCGGCGCGATGGGCGGATGGAAGAGCTCGGCGTCGGCACCACCTTCTCGGTGTCGGCTGCCAGGGCTTTGCCCATCGTCCTCACTGCCAGCGGCGGCTCGCTGTCGATGCTGCGCGCCGAGCTCGACCGCCAGCTGCCCGAGCTGCTGACGAAGCTGATGACTGGCGGCCGCGTCGTCCCCGCCTTCGAGAACGGGGCAATGGCCGGCTTCCGCCTCGTCGCGGTGCGCCCCGGGTCCCTCTATGAGCTGCTGGGCCTCAGGTCGGGCGACCTGCTCGAGACCATCAACGGCCAGAGCCTCAGCAACCCCGAAGCCGTGATGGGAATGATGGGCAGGCTGCGCGAACAACGCACCATCGCGGTCGCCGTGAAGCGCGACGACCAGCAGCTAACCTGGAACCTGACCCTCGATTGACGGCGATCCATCGACGGCGCTACACGACTTCCGCATGCCGCGACGCACCCTGGCCGAGCTCCGCGAGCGCTACGTCGAGAAGGGCAAGAGCCTCCCGGCCGGCCTTCGCGCCGAGCTCGAGAACGACACCCGCCAGGGCGCACAGTCGCTGCTCAAGGCAATCAAGGGCCGCGCGGCCGCCAATCGATCTGAAGGGCAGCGCCTCAAGCACCTGCTCAAGTTCGAGCTCGAGCTCTACGCGCAGGGCTTCATGGCGATCGCCGGCGTCGACGAGGCAGGCATGGCCCCCTTGTGCGGCCCGGTGGTCGCGGGCGCCGTCATCCTTCCCCGCGGCTACAAGCTTCGCGGGCTCGACGACTCGAAGAAGATCCTCGACGAGGAAAAGCGCGAGGCCCTGGCCGTCGACATCCAGCGCGACGCCGTCGCCTGGGCCAGCGGCTGGGCCACGGTCGAAGAGATCGACACCATCAACATCTACCACGCAGGTCTCCTCGCGATGCGCCGCGCCGTCGAAGCCCTGAAGGTCGTGCCCGACTTCTGCCTCGTCGACGCCCGGAGGATTCCGCACATCCCCCAGCCGCAGCGCGGAATCATCAAGGGCGACGCGCTGTCGATGTCGATCGCCGCCGGCTCGATCATCGCCAAGACGACGCGCGATCGACACATGGCCGAGCTCGACGCACTGCATCCGGGCTTCGGCCTCGCGTCGCACAAGGGCTACCCGACGCCGGAACACTTCCGGGCGATCGAAAGGCTCGGCGTGTTGCCGCACCATCGACGCAGCTTCGCCCCGGTGAAAAAGGCGCTGGGCCTGTTGCCCGAGCAGGCGGAGCTCTTCCCGGCGTGAGCAGCGACGTCGCGATCGACACCTGGCTTGGCCAGCAAGGCTACGGGCTGCCCGCCGCGCGCGCCCGGGCCCACGCTGCGATGGAAGAGGCGCAGCTGACCCGCGCCGGCAAGCTGCGCATCAGCGCCGAGAAGCTGCCCCGCGTCGAACAGCTGCTGCGTGAGAAGTTCTGCCTTCACTGCGTCACCCCTGCCTGTCAGGGCTTCGCGAAGGAAAGTGGCCGCGCGCCGCTGCTGTGCGACCCACGTTCGGCGTGCGAGCGGTGCGGTGGCTCGAACAACCGGCGCGCCGAGACCGACTTGCTCGAAGCCTGCGCCCGCGCCTCGGTGAAGAAGCTCGTCATCGTCGGCGGCTCACCCGCCGTGCGCGACGAGCTCGAAGGCGCGCTTGGCAGCGCGCTCGCGCTGCGCCTGGTCGACGGCACCGAGCGCCGCACCAACGACAACGCGAAGGCCGACATGCAGTGGGGCGACCTGGTGTTGCTCTGGGGCGCCAGCGAGCTGCACCACAAGGTGTCGATGCACTACACGAACATCACCGTGCCCGAGCTGAAGCGGAAGCTGGTGCGGGTTCAGCAGCGCGGAATCGCGGCCCTCCTAAAGGCCGCGATCGATCACCTCGCCCGCTAGAGGCAGCGCGTCCCGTTGCAGCAGTAGCCCGCCTCGCCCACGCCCGCGTCGTCCAGCCCGCAGGTGTAGCCGGTGGGGCACGCGAAGCCCAGGTTGTTGCAGTTGCCCTGGCACTTGCCGCCGCCATCCACCTGGCCAGCGTCCGCACCGAAGGTAGGCCCGCACACCCAGCCTGCGCGGCAGCTGCCCTGGCCCGCGAGGGGACCTGGACACGCCGCTTCACACTGGTAGTCGACGCACACGCCGCCATCGCCGCAGTGCTTCTTGTCGATGCGGCAGTTCGACGAGCAAGCGCCCCCGGGGAGCCCCGTCGGCCCACCGTCGGCGAGGAACTCTGGCCGGCAGAAGCCGTCGTCGGGCGGGTTGGTGCAGTCGGCCTTGGCGACACAGGCGTTGCCGGTCTTGTCCGCCGGGCGGCCTGCGTCCAGCGTGGGAAGTGGAGCGAGCCAGCACGCCGACGTGCCGCCGCCCAGATTGTAGCAGCTGTAGCCAGGCGTCCGGCACGGCCGGGTCGGCGAGCAGCGGTTCCAGCAAATCGCGTCGGCTTCGCCGTACTGGGGCTGCACCGTGATGCAGGCCGACAGCGTGTTCGAGCAGTCGCCCGGGCTGCCGCACTTCTCGGTGCAGTAGCCGCCCGGGTAGGGCGCGTTGTCCGACGACGTCGCCAGCTTGCAGGTGAACTTGCCGCCCAGCGCCCCGCAGTCGGCGTCCTTCGTACACGGGCTGCCGTAGAGGTCGGCCCCCGCGTCGTACGGAGGGTTCGTGCCCGAACACACGCGATCCATGCACTTCTGACCGGACGCGACGTTGCACGCCACGCAAGCGCCCGCATCGAGGCCGCAGGACGACAGCGAAGTGCCCGACAAACAAATTGCCGAGATGCCCGTGCCGTTGCAGCAGCCATCGGTGCAGGCAGACGCCGTGCCGGGACCGCAGCCGTACGGAAGACCCGCGTCCATCTTTACCCCGCCCCCGCCCCCGCCCGCGCCCCCGCCCGCGCCACCGCCCATGCCGCCACCCGCCGAGCCGCCCGTGCCGCCACCCGCACCACCGCCGACCCCGGCGGGGTTGGGATTCACACAGGCGCCGTCGGTGCACTTCTCGCCCGACCCGCAGCTCTGGCAGACCAGGCCCTTCGCGCCACAGCTTCCCGTCGTGTTGCCCGGGTCGCGGCAGCGGCCGATTTCAGGGTCACAGCACCCCTTGCAGTTCGAGGGGCCACACGGCGCAGGAGAGCACGACGAGAAGGCGAGCAGCCAGCCGAGCGCGGCTGCCGTCGCCAGAGCTTTGAAGATCAACTTCACTCCCCGGGCAGAACCGGCTTGCCGGCAATCACGTCTTCAAACAGCTGCCAGAAGGCCGCGTTCGAGATGCCCGCTTCCCACTTGATGATTTTCATGTCTTTCGTGCGGACGATGATGTGGCCCGGGTACGCGTCGATGCCCACGACCGCCGACAACGTCGCCGCCGGGTTGAGAATCGCCGGGTAGTTCACCGCGTACTTGGTCACCCAGCCGTCGAGCTCCGCCGTCGTCGCCGGCTTACCCACCACCGCGCCGTCGTCGAGGCACTCGATGAAGTCGCCGTCGGGGAAGTACTTCACGTGCCGCATCGGGAACTCGTTCTTCGCTTCGAAGTTGCAGGGCCCGCACCAAACGGCAGAACGGATCAGCAGCAGCGCCTTCGGCTTCTTCGTGCCCGCGCCGTACGGCGAGCCCACGCCGAACACTTCGGTGCCCGTCGGGTTGTGGAAGTCGTTGAGCGCGATCGTCTTCAGCACCTTCGAGACGTTCGCGCGTGGGAAGCCGAGGAACTGGTAGTTCGGAATCACCGAGCCGATGCCCACGCCGTAGGGGCCAGGGTAGATGACGCCGCCGTCCGCGCTGACCTGGCCGGTGCCGGTCGGGAACTCGGGAATCGCTTCCCCGCCGCCCGCGCCACCTTCGCCGCCCGCTCCTCCGCCTGCCCCCGAACCTCCACCCGTGTTCTCAGGCTTCGGCGGCAACGACGACGGGTTGTCGCAACCCACCAGCAGGGCGGTCGCAACGATTGACAGCAGCAAAGAAGTCTTCATGGGGCTCTCCTTTTCTTTCAGCGCGGCTTGTAGCAACTGTAGGAACTGTTCTCTTCGTCGTAGGGCGCGTAGCAGCGGTGGTACACGCTGTCGGTGCTGTCGAGGCCCTGACGTTCGTCGAGGCACGTACCGAACAACCCGCTGGGCGCCTGCGGGCAGTCCTGGTCGACGAGGCAGCTCTTCGAGAACCGCAGATCGATGCACGACTTCTCGGTGCCGTGCAGCGAGACGCAGCTGAAGGCCGGCTCACACTCGAGGTCATAGCGACATGGCGAGCAGAAGGTCGAGCCGCTGCACTTGCCCACCAGCGGCTGGCAGTGGCCCTGGTCGCAGTATTTCGAGGCTTCGCAGTCGGTGTCCTTCGAGCACGCCACCGCGCAGCGCTTCTCGTTGCCCAGCGGCACGCAGCTGTGGCCGGGCAACAGCGAGCAGTCGACGTCGTTGCTGCAGCTCGCGCAGATGTCGCGCTTGAGGCACACCTTCCGCAGCAGACAGAGGTCGCCTTCGATGTAGCCGGAGGTCGGGGTGATCGCCGACTTCTCGATGCATGGGTCGCTGCTGAGGCCGCACGCGTTGTTGTTGCCCTTGTTGGTGCCGCAGATCTTGTGCGGGTCGCGCTTGGTGCCGCACTCGAACCCGCCCGGACAATCGGAGTGGGCGTTGCAGCCCGCCGCGCAGTACGCCTTCGAATCTTGCGGGCCGCTGGTCATGCACTCGTAGCCAGCCGGGCATTCGTTGCCGGCGGGGCAAGGGTTGCCGATGCCTTTGAACTCGATGTCGGTGCACACGAAAATCCCGGCGCCCGTGTCGTCTTCCTGCGACGGCAAACACCGCTGCGAGAACGTGCAGTCGAGGTGCGAGGTGCACTTGAGCGTGCAGGCGTTGAGGACGCACGTGTTGCCGGGCAGACACTTGTCGGGCGTGCACTTCCCGACGCAGCCGCCGTCGGGGGTGACGTAGCCGCCGATGCACTGCTTCGGGGGCACGCCGGCGTCCTTCACCCCCGCGTCGATATACCCGGAGTCCTTCGGGCCGCTGTCGGGCACCCCGGAGTCCGGAGAAGACGTCGGAGAGCAGCCCCAGAGGGCCACCGCGGCAATGACAAGGCTTACCCGTAGAAATGACACGCACCGCCGACCTATCACGGCAAACCCTCAAGAAAACAGTGCCCTCGACAGCTATTTCAGCCGGCGCTAAGTGCCGCGTCAATGCGCCTCGCCCTGCCCCTGCTCGCCTCCGTGCTCGTCACTTCCTGCGTCACCGGCCCGGCCACCACCGGCGCGTCCACGCCATCGAGCTCGGCCCGCGCTTCCGACTTCACGCTGCGGTCACTGGAAGGCAACACCGTTCGGCTGTCGACCTACCTCGGCAAAGACGTCGTGCTGTTGAGCTTCTGGGCGACCTGGTGCGCGCCGTGCCTGGGCGAGATGCCCGCGCTCGAGGCGATTCATCAGGAGTACAAAGGCCAGGGCTTCACGCTGCTGTCGATCTCGATGGACGGCCCCGAGAGCCTCGCCAACGTCGAGACCATCGTTCGCCGCTACAACCTCACCTACCCGGTGCTGCTCGACGAGGACACTCGGGTCGTCGCCGTGTTCAACCCCGCCCGCGACGCGCCTTTTGCCGTGCTCATCGATCGCGAGGGCCGCATCGTCCAGTCGCGCGTCGGCTACTCGGTGGGTGACGAGAAGGAGCTCGCAGCCCGCATCAAAGAGCTGGTGGCCGCGAAGTGATTCGCGCACTCGCGCTGGCCGCTGCCGCCTGGGCTGCGGCCGCGTGGGGGCAGGAAGAAGACGCCGGCGAAATCGCTGACCTCGAAGTCGCGGTCGAAGTCGACGCAGGAATTCCCGATGCGGGTCTGCCCGAGGCGCCACGCCCGCACCTCATCGAGCCCTCGCCCGTCGAGATCGCCACCCGCGTCGACGCGACCACCACCACCATCGGCGCCTGGCACACCGGAAACAACAACCGCACCTCGTGTGATGACAACTACGGCGAGCTGCTCGAGCGCCTGAACGTCAATGGCTCTCACGGCAACTGGGTCGCCGGCGCTCGCCTCGACGCCTCGGCGTATGCCAATCGCCCGCGCAACTCGATGGTCAGCGGCCTGCCGCGCCCCTGCCTCGAGGTCGAGCTCAACCACCGGTTCGAGAACACGCTGCTGCCCGAGAAGCTCTGGCTCTCGTGGAGCAACGGCCTCTTCGAGTTCACCGCCGGCGACAGCTACGTGAGCTTCGGCCGCGGGCTCGCGCTGTCGCTGCGAAAGACCGACGAGCTCGGGCTCGACAACACCCAGCGCGGCCTGCGCGCCAAGATCAACACCGACCGGTTCACGGGCACCCTCGTCGCGGGCTTCACCAACATCGGCAACCTCGACGAGTCGTCTGGCCGCACCGAAAACGACCCCAACGATCTGCTCGTCGCCGGGCAAGCCGACGTGCGGCTCTTCAACGGCGTTCGTCTCGGTGGCCACGTGGTCAGCTTCATGTTTCGGCAGCCCGTGAGCAGCAGCGTCACGCCGGGAATCGACCGCGCCTTTCAAGAACGCTGGCTCAACGTGGGCCCCACCTTCGACGCGCCCCGCCTCACCCGCTGGCTCGGCCTCTACCTCGAGGGCATCGGCCAGTTCCGCCGCAACATCGACGGCACGCTTCACTCGGGCTTCGGCTTCTACGGCAACAGCACCATTCACCTCGCGCCCTTCACCATCCTCCTCGAGGGCAAGGCCTACGGAGACCTCGCCGTGGTGCAGCCCCGCTTCGAGAGCCCCGAGTTCCAGCCCGTGCAGTACACCGCGCCGCCCACGGTCGAACGCCTGCTGCAGGAAATCGAGCACCCTCAAGCCAACGTCTTCGGCGGGCGGGTGAAGGTCGACTACTCGATCAACAACAACCTCGCCGTCTTCGTGAACGGCGGCGTGTTCAAAGACGACGAAGGCTTCCTCGACCCCGACACCGTCGACATCAAGCCGGGCACCATCATCGACCCGTACCTGGGGCTCGATGCGCGCTTCGGCCTCGTCCGCGTGCAGGCCACCGGCGGCTGGCGCACCGTCTACATCCCCCAGTACGCCAGCCCGATTCGCAGCGACGGTCACCTCGACATCAGCGCGGTGGTGGGCTTCGGCCGCGGCCACTCGATCGAGTTCCACTGGCTGCACCTCGAGCGCAAGAAGGTGCTTCCTTTCACCCAGGATGCCTGGCGCGAAGGCACGCTGCAGCTGGGCTATCGCCTGCGCCCGTGGTTCGGCGTCAGCGGCATTCTCGACTACACCACCGAGGCCGGCATGCCAAACGAGTGGTACCCGGGCGGCACCGCGGAAGTGAACCTCACCGAGGCCTCGAGCATTCGCCTCTTCGTCGGCAGCTCGCGCGGCGGCCTCAAGTGCGTGTCGGGCGTTTGCCGCATCTTCCCGCCGTTCTCGGGCGCAAAGGCGACGGTCGCGCTGCGCTTCTAACCGCCCACTACTTCCCGCTGATGACCCGGGCCTGGTGCGCGTTCAGCTGGGCGATCGCCGCCACGCCCGCGTCGAGCATCAGGTTGAACTGCTCGCGGCTGAAGGCGCCCTTCTCGGCGGTGCCCTGCACTTCGACCAGCCGCCCGCCTTCCAGGGCGACGACGTTCAGGTCGACTTCCCCGCCCGAGTCCTCGTCGTAGTCGAGGTCGGTGAACACCTCGCCCTTCACGATGCCAATCGACACCGCTGCCACCGGCGTCACCTTCGGCATGCCTGCCGACTTGCGCTCGGAGATCTTCTTCATCGCCAGCACCATCGCGACGTAGGCGCCGGTGATCGACGCGGTGCGGGTGCCCCCGTCGGCCTGCAGCACGTCGCAGTCGAGGGTGTACGTGCGAACGCCCAGCGACTTGAGGTCGACCGACGCGCGAAGCGATCTGCCGATGAGCCGCTGGATTTCCTGGGTGCGGCCCGTCTGCTTTCCCTTCGCGGCTTCACGCGCGTTTCGATCGTGCGTCGCGCGCGGCAACATTCCGTACTCGGCGGTGACCCAGCCCGAGCCCTGCCCCATCAGGTGCGGCGGCACGCGCTCTTCCACGCTGCAGGTGACGAGCACCTTCGTGTGGCCGAACTCGACCTGGCAGCTGCCTTCGGCGTGACGGTTGACGTTCGGGGTGAGGACGATCGGCCGGAGCTCGCCGGCCCCTCGGTTGGATGAGCGCATGCGCCCGGGCTTAGCCCGTTTTACCTGCCGTCGCGCGCGTTGATCTGCACGAGGAAGGCCTGCACCCCGTCGGCGATCGCCTGCGCGAGCTTCAGCTGGTACTCGGTTTGGGCGAGGCGCTGCCCTTCTTCCGGGTGCGAGATGAAGCCCACTTCGATCAACACCGCCGGCGCTTCGAGCCCCATCAGCACGAAGAAGGGCGCCTGCTGCACCCCGCGGTCGGTGGCCTGGCTCGCGGCGATCAGCTTCTCGTGCACCAGGTACGCCAGCCGCGACGAGTCGGCGTGGGTCTCGCTGCGCTGCAGATCAGCGAGGATGAAGGACAGCGTGTCGCCTCCTGGGCCCTTCGCGACCTGCGGCAGCTCGGCGTTCTCACGGGCCGCCACCTTCTTCGCGTCTTCACCCGACGCCGCGGCCGACAGGAAATACGTCTCGATGCCTTCCGTCTTCAGCCGCAGCTTCTTCGTCGGCATCGAGTTGGCGTGAATCGAGACGAAGACGTCGGGCTTCTGCTCGTTCGCCCACTTCACGCGTTCGTTCAGGTGCACCAGCGCGTCCTTCTCGCGCGTCAGCCGCACCTTCGCCTTTACCGTCTTCTCCAGAGCGGCCTTCACCTTCACCGCCAGCTCCAGCGCCACCGATTTTTCCTTGAGCCCCGTTGGAGACAGCGCGCCTTCCTGGCTGCCACCATGCCCCGGGTCGACCACGATCAGCGGGCCGGCCAGCGCAGGCAACGCAACGAACGACAGCAGGAAGACCAGGCGCATCAAAGGTGCGCCGAAGCCTATCAGGCGAGCGCGGGCATCACCCGGCGCAGGGCCGACAGCGCCCATACCCGATCGATCTCGACCTGCGCGGCCGACGGCGCCGCGCCCGACCACTGCTCGAGCCCCTTGTCGTACGCGGCCAGCGGGCTGCTCAGGAACTGCGCAGCGCCCGGCGCCTCGCGGAACAAGACCCACGACAGCGTGCCCTTCTCGCGATCGAGGCCGTCGAAGAGCAGCACCTCGTTCAGCGACGGGTTCTCGAGCGTCGTCAGCAGAAGAATCTTCACCATCTCGACAGCCCAGTCCTTCAGGCCCGCGTCCAAGAGCTTCACCTTTTCGATCAGCGCGTTCATCGAGGGGACGATGCGGCGGTCTCCTGAGACGCCCGACTCCTGGAAGGCGAGCTTCACCTTCGTCATCGCCTCGGCGTCGCCCACGCACACCTGGCAGAAGTACGCCGCCACCGGGTCGTGGAACAGCAGGTCGGCCGCCAGCGGGGTCTTCTTCCCGCAGCTGCAGACGAGCAGGTTGAGCTCACCGCGAAGCAGCGCCGCCTTCTGCGAAGGGTCCTTCTGGGTGTTCACGCTGCGCACGAGCGCGACCGGGCTCTTCTTCCCGCACGAAGGACACGCGACCTCGGTGTTCGAGACGAGGCTCAAACCACGTCGATCCCCGGCTTGCCGCGCCGCAGCTCACCGATGACCGCCGCAAACACGCCCGCCTTCAGCAGCGCGGCCACCGCCCGGTGCTCGTCTTTCGCCGGCACCGCCGCCAACAGCCCGCCGTTCGTCTGCGCGTCGGCCAGCACGTACCGCACGTCTTCCGGAAGCCCTTCGGGGAAGTCGACCCACTTCGCGACGTGCTCGAGGTTCGTCTTCGTCCCGCCGGGAATCACGCCTTCTTTCGCGAGCTGGGGAATCCCTTCCAGCAGCGGCACCTGTTCCAGCGACAGCAGCGCCCGCACCCGCGAGCCGCGCGCGATCTCGAGCAGGTGGCCCAGCAGCCCGAAGCCCGTCACGTCGGTCAGCGCGTTCACCTTGAACTTGCCCGACACGAAGACCTCGCCCGCGCGCTTGTTCAGCTGCGACATCTGCGCGGTCACCCGCTTCACCAGGTCTCTCGAGGCGAGCCCGCGCTTCAGCGCCGTGGTCGCGATGCCCGTGCCGATTGGCTTGGTCAGAATCAGCCGGTCGCCCACCTTGCCGCCCGAGTTCCGTAAGACCTTCTTCGGGTGAACGAGGCCCGTCACCGCCATGCCGTACTTCGGCTCAGGAGACTGAATCGAGTGGCCGCCGAGCACGGGAATTCCCGCTTCACGCGCCTTTGACGCGCCACCGGCCAGGATCTCTTTGAGGATCTTCACCGGCAGATCTTTCGGGAAGGCGACCACGTTCAGCGCAAACAGCGCCTTCGCGCCCATCGCCCAGATGTCGCTCATCGCATTCGCGGCGGCGATCTGCCCGTACGCGTAAGGGTCGTCGACCACGGGTGGAAAGAAGTCGACCGTCTCGACCACCGCCATCGACGGGGAAAGCCGGTACACCGCAGCGTCGTCACTGGTGTCGTAGCCAACCAGCGCGTCCTTCGCGCGAAGGTTGGGAAGCCCGGCCAGCAGCTCGGCGAGCACGTCGGGCCGCAGCTTGGCCGCGCACCCAGCACAGTTCGAGAGCGAGGTGAGCTTGACGCTCCCGCCCCTGTCAGCCGCCACGGACGTAGTCCTTCTTGATCAGCACGACCATCACCTCGGCGACCTTCAAGTCGTCCTGGGGCGAGTGATCCAACACGCCGTTGAAGCTGCCGTAGTTGTGAACCAGCTGCAGCACGTCGAGCTGGTCGGGCGTGAGCTCGCGCAGCGGCGCCGCCATCGGCATCGTCAGCGTCAGGCTCGAAGTAATTGCCGGCAGCTGCGACTGGATCCGCTTCATCTCGTCGAGCTGGCGCAGCGCGTCCATCAGCAGCGCTTCCGTCGACGTGTCGAGTTCGACCATGAACTCTTGCGGATCCGGCGGGCGCAGCTCGAAGTCGCCCTGTTCCCACGTGATGATCCGGTTGAAGCTCTTCTGCGGCCCCAGCTCGTGGTTGTCGTCGATGCAGCAGTAATAGACCTTGCCCTGCCTCAAATAGATGTTGCCCGTGTGCTCATTCGTCACCGCGAGCACGCCGTTCTTCTTCGACGTATGGAACAGCTGCAGCAGGTCGGGCAGCGGCACCTCTTCCAGCTTGCCGGTCATCGCCGTCTTGGTCTGCTTCGCCGACTGGATGATCGCGACCTCTTCCAGCTTCTGCTTTACCGCCGCGTCGTCCATCTCGGGCACGTTCGCGCCCTGGCGCACCAGCTTCAGAATCGAGGTGCCGATGAGGATGCGGTCGCCTTCCTTGATGCGCGACGTCTTCACCTTCTCGCCGTTCACGAAGGTGCCGTTGGTGCTGCCGAGGTCTTCGATCGTGATCTTCCCGGCCTGGAGCGTGATCTTCGCGTGCTTGCGCGAGACCATGTCTTCCACCAGCACCATGTCGAGCTCACTCGACCGGCCGATGACGATCTGCTTCTCGGCGCGCAGGGGGAACTCACCGCCCTGGTACTTGCCCGAGATGAACTTGAGAGCGAACCCGACGTTCACGGTTGGTCGACCTTCGTGTTGTCCTTCACGTTGTCTTTCACGAGGTTCAGGTACATCTCAGCGCTGCGGTTGCCTGGGTTGCGTTCGAGGACGTCTTCCCAGCATTTGACCGCATCTTCGCGGCGTCCGGCGGAATAGAGCGCGATTCCGTAGTGCACGCGCCCGGGAAGATAGTTCGGGTTGATCTTCAGGATCTCATCGAACTGCGCCAGCGATTCCGCATGGTCACCCTTGTCGCGGCAGGCGTCGGCCAGCTTCAGGCGGATGTCGACGAACGTCGGGCACAGGCCCAGGGCGCGGCGGTACTCGCCGATCGCCTCGTCCAGCATGCCGCTGCTCGAGAACACGTCGGCAATCTCAGAATACATGTTGGCGATCTTGCCTTTCACGTAGGGGTCGATGCGATTGGGGCTCGACCGCTGGCGCGTCAGCGCCGACTGGTAGACCTGCTTCGCTTCCTGGTACTTGCCCAGGTCGTTGTAGATGACCGCCAGGTTCAGCGCCGCGTCCGTGTACGCCGGGTTGATGCGCAGCGCGGCTTCGAACGCCCGCTGGGCCCGGGCGAACTGACCCGCGTCGTGGTAGACGATTCCGAGCATGTTGTAGACGTCGGCAAATGACTGATTCTGCTCGACGACCTGCGTCAGATACTTCTCGGCTTGCGAGTACTGTTTCTTCTCGAAGTACCCCCGCCCGAGGGTCAACAGCTGCTTGAGCGCCTCATCCATTTGGGGGTTTCCGCCTCGCACAAGTTGCCCGCTCGCGAAGGGCCGTGGCGTAGCCTACATGAACCCATTCGGGAAGAAGAATTGGCCCCCGGCGGCGCGAAGATCCAGGCGGCGGGGCCCGGCTGAACGGAAGGGGCGATCGCGACCGAAGCCGTCGAGCCGGTACTGCTCGCTGACCTGAACCTCGTCGCGCTCCAGGCGAATGAACCAGGCGTCGACCTTCAGCTTGCGCTCGAGCAGCGCCAGCCACTGCTCGGCCTCGTCGCCCAGGCCCGCGTCCGCCTGAAGGCTCAGCGCCCCGAGTGCCGCCCGGTTCCCCGCCTCCAGCGCCCGCCGCCGCGCCTCAAGCGCCGTCACCACCGCCACCAGCCGCGGAGCGACCGTGCCTTCCGGCTTCCAATCGACCCCCTGCAGCACGAAGGCAATCTTTTCCACGCCCAGCGAGCTGACTTCCGTCATCCCCAGCTTGCCGGTGAAATCGAGGGTGCCGAGCACCACGGCCCGCCGGCCAGAGGCATCGACGGTGACCGTCAGCCGCTGGAAGTGGACCTTCGTGCTTTCCAGGGTGCCGCCGAGCACCGGCAGCTCCATGCCGTCGCGCTCCAGCACCTTCAGGTAGGTGATGAGCTCGGTGTCGGGCCCCGCCGCTTTGCCGAGCAGCCTGGGAGCCCAGACCCAGGCCAGGCCCGCGAAGATCGCGACGGCGATGGCCAGCCCGCCTGCCTTCTGCAGCTCGCGCAACGGGAACCGCCTAGCCCTGCGGGCCGAGCATCCTGGCGGCCTTTCGCGCGCCGTCGGTGTCCGGGTTCATGCGCACGAGCGTGCGAAGCGCTTCCTTCGCCTTCGGCTCGTCCTTCATTTCCATGAACGCGTCGTAGAGGCCGAACTGCACCTTGTCGTCCAGGCCGATGCCGGGAAAGTCGCGGGCGATGATCTGCAGGCGGTTCACGACTGCGGGCCACTTGTCGCGCTTGGCGTAGAACCCGGCCGCGTACCACTCGTGCTCGGCGAGGCGCTTCTTCACGTCGTCGAGCACCGTCTTCGCCTCGGCCTGGTGCGGCGAGTCGGGGTACGTGCGAATGAAGTCCTTCATCGACGTCAGCGCCAACCGAAGGTTTACCTGATCCTTCTCGGCCGACGGCGGCAGCAGGAAGAAGTCAGACGGAATGTCGCGGTAGTAGCTGAGCGCCGCGCGAAACGCCGCGTAGTCGACCTGCGGGTGGGTCGGGTGAATCTTGATGAAGGTCAGGTACCGGTCGCGGGCCCCGAGGAACTGGTCGCGCGCGAAGTCGGTGTCGGCCAGCCGCATCTCGGCGACCTTGGCCGCCTCGAGGTACGGGTACTTGCTCTTCACGTAGTCGAAGTACTTCTGCGCTTCGGCGAAGTTCTTCGACTCCAGCGCCTCGTTGCCTTTGACGATGTTCGCTTCGGCGTCGTCGGCGTACGTGACGTTCGGGTTGTCGTCGCTGCTGAAGAACTTGGTCAACGACGCGCAGCCCGAGAGGGTCAGCACCGCGGCGGCACACGCGAGTCGAGAAGCGGTCTTGAGGTTCCTGCTCATGTCGGCGCGCACCCTATTCGCCACCCTCTGTCACATCAACCAACGATGTCAGAAGCCCTTCGTCGAAGCCGCGCGACATCAGGAGCCGCGCTGCCTTTACGCCGTCGAGCCCGCGCGATTTCAAGAGCCGCTGCGCCGCGGCGAGATCGTCGTGGGGAATTGCCTCGGCCACGGCAGGGTCGAACCCTCTGGCCTCGAGCCGGCGCGCGACATCGTGGGACGATCGATCTTCCGCGTAGAGCTTTCGCGCCAGGTCGAGGGCGGCGCGAGCGTCATCGAGGTAGCGCAGGCAGAGACAGCGCTCGATCGCCTCGCGAATGTCTTCGGCGGTGTGGCCCTTGCGCACCAGGGCCGCTTCGAGCTGCGCGCGGCTCTTGTCGCGGCCGCTCAGCAGCTTGACCGCGGCGTCGAGTGCGCTCACCGGTTTCTTCGGCACGGTTGCTGCCCATAGCACTGAAGCTGTGCTACCCGCCCTTCGCATGCATCCGGTCATCGCCCATTTCCTCGACCCGAAGTCCGTGCGCAGCGCGCTCGACAAGTCCACCAGGGGCGAGCCCCTGTCCGACGTGGAAAGGCTCTTCGTCAACGCCGCCACCGCGCATCCCGACCGCCGCGAGAAGGCGCTGAAGGCGACCCCAACGGGAGACATGGACGATCAGCAGGCGGCATTGGCGTTGGCGGTCTTCGCCGCGCTGGCCCAGGTCGAGCAAGATCCCACCCTGTCACCCATCATCCAGGCGGCCCGCCGGGCGCTGCTGGACGCCGGCGCCACCGAAGACGACGTGCAGCAGTTCCTCTCGCTGGTCTTGCTCGAAGAGGCGTTCGCCTTCGACGACGCCGCCGATACCTTCGACACCGACCTCGTCGCCGAGACCTTTCGCACCCTGCCGAAGCTCGCCGCGCTCGACGAAGAGAAGGTCTCGAAGCTCGAAGAGTCTTTCATTCACGACGCGCCCGCCGCGAAACGGCCGATGCTGCTCGCCACCGTCGAGGCCCTCTTCTCGACCGCGTGGAGCGACGGCCCAGTTCCGATCAGCCCCGAGCACGTCGAAGGCGCGCTCGAACAGCTGCGCGGGCAGACGTCCGACGCCGACTTCGATCTCGCGGTGAGCTCGCTGCAGGCGCTGATGCAGCTGCTTGCCCGCGAAGGGCTGATCGGGCTTCAGCGGCTCAAGCGGTTGATCGACGCCTTGCGGCCCATGGCGGTGGCGCTGAGCCAGCCACCGCAGGAAGACGAGGGGGCTGCTGAAGCAGCGGACGACGACGAGGAAGACGACGACGAACCGCCCGAAGATCCGGACAAGACGGACGCGGGCGGCACGCCGCTGGCGAACTAAGTTCGGCAGGGCAGAAGGTCGTTCGCCCCTGGGCCGCCGCCCCATCGCCATTGGCTGCGTTGAGCTCCGTTCGCCCTGGCACTGGCGCGGCTCGACGTCGGGGCACGGACTTCTGAGCTGTCGTGCTGGCTAGAAACGTTCGATCTGGAAGTCGTCGTCCTTCGGGGCTGCAGGCGACGCTGCAGGCGCGGCAGCCGGACGCGGCGCCGCCACCGGAGGCGCCGAAGGCCGATGCTGCGCCACCGGAGCCGCCTGCTGCCCCGTCGGAGCGCCGCTCTGCGCAAACGCCGCGCTCCCCGGCACCGGCTGCTCTTCGCCGGGCTTTTGATCGAACCCATCCCAGCTGCTGTCCGAGGTCGAGCTGATGCCCTGGAAGCGAAGCGCGAAGTCGTCTGGGTTCGTCGTCTGGCGCAGCGCCTCCTGGTAGGTGACCAGGTTGTTCTTCACCAGCGACATCAGCGACTGGTCGAAGGTCTGCATTCCGTACGTGACGTGGCCTTGCGAAATCGCGTCGGGGATTTCCTTCGTGCGGTCCTTGTCCTCGATCATCTCCTTCACGCGGGTCGTCACTTTGAGAATCTCGACCGCGGCGACGCGGCCCTTGCCGTCGGCCCGCGGGACCAGGCGCTGAGAGACGACCGCCTTCAGCACGGCGCCCAGCTGCAAGCGAACCTGCTTCTGCTGGTGCGGGGGAAACGCTGAGATGATGCGGTTGATCGTCTCAGTGGCGTCCAGGGTGTGAAGGGTCGACATCACCAGGTGGCCCGTCTCGGCCGCAGTGAGCGCGGTTTCAATGGTCTCCTGATCTCGCATTTCGCCGACCAGGATCACGTCGGGGTCCTGCCGCAGCGCGCTCTTCAGCGCCTGGCTGAAGCTCATCGTGTCGACGCCGACCTCGCGCTGGTTCACGATCGAGCGCTTGTCGCGAATCAGGAACTCGATTGGATCCTCGATCGTCATGATGTGGTTCGTGTCGTTGGCGTTGATGTGGTCGATCATCGCGGCGAGCGTCGTCGACTTGCCCGAGCCCGTGGTGCCCGTGACCAGAATCAGGCCGCGTTCTTCCATCGAGATCTTCTCGAGGGTCACCGGCAGCAGCAGCTCTTTGATCGACATGACCTTGAACGGAATCACGCGAAGCACGGCGCCGATGGTGCCGCGCTGCTGAAACACGTTCACGCGGAAGCGGCCCAGGCCGGGGACGCCGTACGCGAGGTCCACTTCGTTGGTCGTCTTGAACTTGTCCTTCTGGAACTCGTTCATGATCCCGAACGCCATCCGGGCGACTTCTTCGGGAGGCAGCCGCTTGCCGTCCTTCAACGGCACCAGGCTTCCGTCGACCCGGAACATCGGGGGCAGGCCGGCCTTCAGATGGATGTCCGAGGCGCCGCCGCGCAGCGCGACCTGCAGAATTTCGTTGAGCTCCATGGTGGCGAAATCCTAGTACGACAGTTCAGAAGTCCGTGCCCCGATCGGACGCCGGGTCCCCCCAGCGGCAAGGCGAACTTCGTGCAGCGCACTTTCTGCGCGCCGCAGGAAGTCAACCCAGCCAATGGGGATGGGGCAGCGCCACAGATCGTCTCCAAAAAGCGAACGGGAGCCCACATCGACTGTGGACTCCCGAACGAAAATCGAAGCTGCCGACGATGCGCCTTTAGCGCTTGCTGAACTGGAAGCGGCGGCGAGCACCCGGCTGGCCGTACTTCTTGCGCTCGACCGAGCGGGCATCGCGGGTCAGGAAGCCGGCCTTCTTCAGGGCCGGGCGGAACTCCGCGTTCAGGCGGCAGAGCGCCCGCGAGAGACCGTGGCGAATCGCGCCGGCCTGGCCCGAGAGGCCACCGCCACGCACGTTCACCGTCATGTCGATCTTGCCGGCCTGCTCGAGCACCTGCAGGGGTTGGTTGATGACCATCTTCGACGTCTCACGCCCGAAGTACTCTTCCATCGGGCGGCCGTTGATGATCATCTTTCCCGCGCCGGGCTTGATCCAAACGCGGGCGGTGGACTCCTTGCGGCGTCCGGTGGCGTAAAAACCGTCTGAGGCTGACTTGGTTGCCATGTGATGTGGTCCCTTATGCCTTGTTCGCGAGCAGCTTCTTCGCAACGGGCTTCTGCGCCGTGTGCGGGTGCTTGTCGTCCGCGTAAACCTTGAGCTTCGTCATCATCTGCCGGCCCAGCGCATTGCGGGGCAGCATCTTCTTCACCGCGTTGGTGATCACGTCTTCCGGATGACGCACGATCAGCTTCTCGAACGTGGTCACTTTCAGAGCGCCCGGGAAGCCGGCGTTCGGATGCCGGTAGTACTTCTTGTCGGTCGCCTTGTTGCCGGTGACCCGGACCTTCGCGGCGTTGATCACGATCACGTGATCGCCCGTGTCGATCGAAGGCGTGTACATCGCCTTGTGCTTGCCCTTGAGCAAGGTCGCGATCTGGCTCGCGGCGCGGCCGAGAATCTGCTCCGACACATCGATCAGGTGCCAGGCGCGAACAATGTCCTTCGCCTTGGCGCTGTACGTCTTATGCGGCATTGCTGAAAACTCCGTCTGGCGCCCGGTGAGGCGCGGAAAAGGCGAACCCCTTATGGGTCTGAACGCTTCAAGTCAAGCGCCCCCGCCAGAGCGACCAAAACAGCCGCCGTACAGTGGGCCGCTTCCCGGGCCGTCGACTTCGCTTCCGCCCAGCTTCCGTCGGGGAGTTGCGCCTCTTTCAGCGCCTTTACCGCCGCAGGGGCCGGCCGGCCGGCCCGCGCCAGACACATCACGCATTCGCCCAGCAAATCCCACTGACCTTCAAGCTCTGGGAGCGCGCCCTCGAGCTCTTCGAGCACCGGGCCCAGGTGTTCCGGGACGGGCAGCCGCAGGTACTCGGTCGCGATCAGGATCTCGTGGGTCAGGTGGTACCGGTGCAGCCGCGCATTCGCGCTGAACGGCCACCGCGGGTCGAGCCCCGACGCCGTCTGCACGCCCAGCCGCGCGGCCAGCTGCCCCATCAACCACCGCCACAGCGGGTCCTCGGCCCGCATCACCGCTTCGGCGAGGCCCTTCGGCGCTTCCACCGCCTCTCCGCGGACGACCCGCAGGTAGAGCATGTCCAGCCGGGCCATCGCTTCTTCGTCGCTCAAGGTCCCATCGAAGTGGGTTGGAACCACGGGAAGCGAAACGCGCAGCTGGTGCTCAGCAAATGTCCGCGGCGCGACGTGGGCGATCATGTGCAGCGTCAGCGCGAGCTCCGCCCGCTGCCACGACGCGTCTCCACCCATCGCAGCGAAGAGCGCCTGCAGGCCCCGCGCGAAGCTCACGTCTGCCGCGCCTTCAGCTTCTCTTTGAGGTTCGCGAAGAAGTTCTGTTCCTTCTCGTCGGGGGGGCCTTCGGGAATCCCCGCCAGGTCCGTCAGCTCGTAGAGGCTCTCGGGCAGATCGTCGAGGAAGCGCGACTGCGTGCGTGGCACCTCGCGCCCCCGCTTGATCCGCTGAGACGCGCGGGTCATCACCAGCCGTTCTCTGGCGCGCGTCATCCCCACGTAGCAAAGGCGCCTCTCTTCCTCGGGGTTCGGCGGCTCGCCCTGCATGCCCGAGTGCGGCAGCAGGTCTTCTTCGAGCCCGACCAGGAACACCAGCCGCCACTCGAGGCCCTTCGCCCCGTGCAGCGTCATCAGCGTCACCCGGCCGCGGCTCGCCCCGCCGTGCTCGTCTTCCTCCTCGCGCGTGTCGAGCGTCAGCCGGTTCAGGTACGTCAGCAGGCTCGCCTTCGGTGACTCGCGCTTTTCGTACGCCTCCAGCGACTGCAGCAGCTGGCCCACCGCCTTCACCTTGCGATCGCCCGCCGCCAGCGACGTCGTGTTGCCGCGCGTGTTCCCGTCGAAGTCGATCTCGGCCAGCAGCTTCTGGGTGACCTGCGCCAGGTTGCCCTTGTCGAACAGCTTCCGGTACCGCTCGATCAGCGCGCAGAACTCGACCACCTTTTCCGGAGCGCCCTTCGGCAACTCGGGCACCTCGGCCGCCCCGGCCAGCGTGTCCCACAGGGGCAGCTCGTTCGCGACCGCGTGGGCCGTGATCCGCTCGAGCGTCACGTCACCGATGCCGCGCGCAGGCACATTCACGATGCGCAGCAGTGACACTTCGTCGCGCTTGTTCGCGATCACCTTGAAGTAGGCGATCACGTCCTTGATCTCGCGGCGGTCGAAGAACTCCTGACCGCCGACCACCTCGTAGTAGACCTGCTTCTCGCGCAGCGATTCCTCGATCGGCCGCGACTGCCCGTTGGTGCGGTAGAGAATCGCGATCTCGTCGGCCGACAAGCCTTCGGCCATCGCCTTCTTCACCTCGTGGGCGACGTACCGCGCTTCCTCTTCTTCCGACGGAGCGACCACCACCTGCACCAGCGGCCCGCCCTTCTCTTCCGTCCACATCCGCTTGGCGCGGCGCTCGGGGTTCTTCTCGATCACCGCGTTCGCCGCGTCGAGGATGATCGGCGTGCTGCGATAGTTCTGCTCGAGCCGCACTGTCTTCGCGCCCGGGAAGTATGTCTCGAACTCGAGGATGTTCTTCACCTCGGCGCCCCGCCAGCTGTAGATGCACTGGTCGTCGTCGCCCACCACGCACACGTTGTGCTTCTTGCCGGCGAGGTGCCGCAGCAGCTGCAGCTGGGCGCGGTTCGTGTCCTGGTACTCGTCCACCATCAGGTACTTGAACCGCGTCACGTACTTCTCTTTCACCTCGGGATACTTGTCGAAGATGATCGAGGGGAAGACGAGCAGGTCGTCGAAGTCGACTGCGCCCTGCGCCTTCAACGCCAGCTGGTACAGCGGGTACACGAGGTGGGCGACGAGGTCGTAGTCGTCGCCCTGGCCTTCAGGCTTTGGCTGCGGCTCGATACCCGAGTTCTTCGCCCGGCTGATCAGCGTCAGCACCTTGCGCGCATCGAAGGCCTTGTCGTCGACGTTCCGCTCACGCATCGCCCGGCGAACGATCGCCACCTGGTCGCCCGTGTCGGCGATGGCGAACTTCTTCGGCCAGCCCAGCTTGTTCAGGTTCTCGCGCAGCACCTCGGCGCCGAACGCGTGAAAGGTCGACAGCGTCACCCCGGCCGCCTTCTGGCCCGCCATCTTCAGCACGCGTTCCTTCATCTCGTGCGCTGACTTGTTGGTGAAGGTGACCGCCAGGATCGCCCGCGGCAGCACCTTCTTCTCGAGCAAATGGACGATGCGGTGGGTAATCACCCGCGTCTTCCCCGAGCCCGCACCGGCCAGCACCAGCAGGGGCCCTTCGGTGGTCTTCACGGCCTCGCGCTGCGGGGCGTTGAGGTGCGACAGGTCGATCACGGCGCGTTGCTCTTAGCGCGCCCCGCCGCAATTCTCGCGAGCCTTCCGTGCGTGGGCTACAAAGTCAGACCCATGGCGAAGGACACGAAGCCCCGCGCAGCAGTGGAGCCGAAGGAAGCAAGGGCGCTGGTCGCCGGGCTCGATCGGCGCGGGTTCACCGAAGAGCTGAGCAAGCTCACCCAGAGCTTCTCTTCCGACCCCGGCAACCCGGGCAGCTACGCCTGCACTGGCTGTCAGCGCTGTGCCAACTGCATGTTCTGCGACACCTGCGACAGCTGCTACCAGTGCACGCACTGCGAAGGTTGCCAGCTGTGCAACAACTCGACGCACTGCGTGGACAGCAAGTCGCTTCACGCCTGTGCGTACTGCGTGCAGAGCGAGAACTGCACCAACTCGGCCTACCTCACCCTCAGCCGCAACCTGTCTGACTGCACCTACTGTTTTGGCTGCGTCGGCCTGACCAAGAAGGACTTCTACATTCTGAACGTCGCGTTCGGCCGACAGGAATTCTTCGAGCTGACGAAGCGGATCAAGAAAGAGCTCGGCATCAAGTAGTCAGTTCTTCCTGTTCGATTCCTGCTGCTTTTCGCGACGGATGACCTCGATCAGCCTGCTCCGCTTCTGCTCGAGCCGCTTCAGCCGTTCGCCGCTGAGCAGCGTCTCGAGGGTCGTCTCACCGCGGACGATCGTCTCGGGATCCTTTCCATTCCGCAGCGTCGCCGTCAGGGCGCCCGAGCGCAGCGCCAGCGACACCACCTCGATCTCTTCCGGCACCAGCAGCAGCGTCAGGTCGGTGAAGCGCTTCTGCACGCGGCCGATGTTCAGCGTCGTCACCCCGCCCACCGCCAACACCCGGATCTTCTCGAATAAGGTGATCGCGCGGGGCTTCGACACCTCGCCCGAGCCCGTCGTGCCGAGCTCGAGCATCAGCACCAGGTCGATCTCTTCGTTCGGAATGAGGTTGCCGCCGAGGCTTCGCAGCTCGGTGACGGGAATCGTGTAGGCGCGACCCCTCTTCACGATGTCGAACCGCTTGTTCTTCTTGCTCGGGTCGAACTGCGACCACAGCAGCGGGTCGCCCGCCTGCACTGGGAACTCGAGCTTCTGGCCGATCGCGTACGCAATCGACCCGGGACTCACCACCGACGCCGTGACGGTGAAGTCGGGCACCGCGCGGGTCGACAGCATCTCGAGGGTGAGCTTCGTGCCCTCGGGAAGATCAGTGGCCGCCGCGACCACGCGCACCAGCTTCCACGACCGATCGATCTTCGTCTGCGTCGTGCGCACCATGCCCACGTACAAGCTCGTGCCGAGCAACGCGCACAGCCCTGCCGCTGCCAACCAATACCGGCCGGGCACCCGCTGGGTGGTGCGCGGGGCCGACTTCTCAGCGACGGCAGTGAGGTCGACCGAGGTCTGATCGGTGCCAGCCGAAGAGTTGAAGACGTTCGCCGCCTTCAGCGGCACTCCCCGGCTCTGGGTGATGTCTGAATCCACCGGAGGTGGGGGCAACGCCAGTGCCTGGCCCGAGCTTTCCGTCTGCTCGACCGCGTTCCACGGCACCAGCGCTTTGCCTTCGCTGACCGTCGACTCGACCTGCGGCGCGGGCAGTGCTTTGGCGTCGCTGTTTGTCACCTCGATCGGCTGGGGCGCCGAGCTGATCGGCCCCCCCTGCGGCTCGGTGTTGTCGTCGCGCTCGAGCAGTGGCCGCGCGCGCAGCGGCGTCGGCATCGACGGGGTGTGCTCGGGGTCCAGCTGCTGCCGCTTCAGCCCGGACGAGCTGGGCCGCGGGGGCTTCGGCGCGCTGGGCCGCGGGCCTGGCTTCGGCGCGCTGGGCCGCGGAGCAGCCGGCGCCAGCTCGATCTTCGAAACGTCTGACGGCAGGTCGACGAACCCTTGCGTCTCGACCCGCGACGGGTAGTGCTCTTGCGGCACCGACGGCTCGAAGCCCGGCTTCAGCACTGGCACCGCCGCCACCATCACCGGCTGGAGCTCGAGCGCGGTGACGTCGATGGCGAGGCAGGTGAGCACGTTCTCGAGCTCGACGAACACCGGCGCCGGGGCCGCGTTCGGGTCGAGCAGCGAAGGCTCGGCCGACCAGTCAGGCCCGGCGGGGCTCGGCCCGCCCAGCAGCACGGCGCCGCGCGAAAGAATGTCGGTGAGCGCCGGCGTCTCGAGGCCGAACTGGCGGCAGATGAGGTCGGCCGGCAGGCGCTCGACGAAGCGGGTCAGCACCACCTCGCGCTCGTTCACCTGCAATGGCTCGAGCTTCCGAACCCGGGCCAGCGCCTCTGTCTGTGACGTGTCGGGTGCCGAGACGGGAAGCGACGACAGCTTCGCCCGCACCTGCGTCAGCACGGCTCGCGCGAAGGTCGCCGCTTCGGCGGTGCGCTTCACCAGCGCCACTTCCTCGCGGAACACCTGCAGCACGGCGCTCGGCTCGCGCAGCTCGAAGCCGTTGGCTATCACCGCGGCCTGCACGAAGGGCAGCAGATCATGCCCGAGCTCTTCGAGCGCCGAAGGGTCGTCGCGCCGCAGTCTTTCGAGCAGTTCGTTCATCGGGCGTTGGGGAATCGCCTCTTAAGGCTACCTGAAGCCGGGGCGGCCTCCATCGTGCGGGAGGCGAGCCCGCAGGGTGACACTGTCCTACCCGTTCACCACTGAAGGTTGAACTCGACGCGCTCAGGCATCGTCTTTTCCCAGCCCATGTCGATCGCACCGCCCTCGAAGCGCGCGAAGGCCGACCGGAAGATGGCGGAATAGAGCTGCAGCGGCAGCACCTCGCCCTTGAACACCACCTGCCCACCGGCTTCGGTGCAAGACGTGACGATGCGCGCGCCCGGCTGAATCATGGGCTGGATCAGCTGAATGAGGGGCTTGAGGATGGTCGAAGGCCTCGACCGCGATGGCAGCGCCAGCAGGGGGGCCGCCAGCGGCGAGTTCAGCATCGTCAAGAACGCCTCGTCGCCAATCAGCGCAAAGGCCGGGTCGAGGCCTCCACACCGCGGCGCGAGAATCTCGACCCCGCGCCACAGCAGCCGCAGAAAGTCGCGCGTCGGGTACTTCAGCGAGTCGACCCACTCCTTCGGATCTTCGGTGGCCTTGCGCGCCTGCGCCTTCGCCACCGCGCCGGCCTTCTTGAGCACCGCGCCTTCGACGGCATTCAAGAAAGTGCCGTAGATCTGATCTGTCTCCGCGCAGCCCGCGATGCGCGCGATCAGCTGATCGGGATCGAGGGTCGCTTCGCCCTTGTTGCGCGGCACGGCCACCGCGGGCCCTGCGGCGGGCGACAGGAAGCTGTTGCTGACCTGCGGCGTGCTCTCGTTTTCCGAGGCTTCCTGGCTCAGGCGCAGCATCGCATCGGGCGCCGACTGTTCGGGGAACAGGCCCTTCATGAACGCGGCGAGGTGCGACGCGGTGGCGGGCAGCCGCTGGCGGGCAATCACGCCTTCGAGATCCGCCTGAAACTGGCCGCACGTCTCGTAGCGATCTTCCCGATTCTTCGACAACGCCTTCATCACGATCACATCAAGCGCCTTCGGAATTCCCTTCACCAGCTCGCTGGGCGGCTGCACCGACCCTTCGGCGACGGCGCGCAACGTGTCCATGTCGGCCTCGCGCTTGAACAGCCGCTGCCCAGTGAGCAGCTCGTGGAAGACGGTACCCAGCGCGAAGACGTCGCTGCGGCGATCCAGCGTCTGGCCGTACGCCTGCTCGGGCGACATGTACGCGTACTTGCCCTTGATGACGCCGGTGGCGGTGCGCGCGAGCTTGTTGTTCGCCTTCGCGATCCCGAAGTCGAGGAGCTTCACCACGCCCGAGAACGCGATCATGATGTTGTGCGGGCTGACGTCCCGGTGAATCAAATCCAACGGCTGACCCGCCGAGTTCCGCGCATCGTGGGCGCAGTCGAGGGCCAGGGCGGCCCCGGCGATGATCCGGCACTTGAGGCCCAGCGTGATGCCGCCCCGCACCGACTCGGCGGCCCGTTCGGTCGCGCGCAGCGTCTCGCCGTGCACGTACTCCATCGCGATGTAGTACCGGCCCTGCGCCTCGCCGAGGTCGTAGATCTGAACGATGTTCGGGTGGCTCAGCATCGCGGCGATGCGCGCCTCGTCGAAGAACATGTTCACGAAGTCCTGGTCTTCCGTCAGGTGCGGAAGCAGCGTCTTGATCACCAGGAACTTCTCGAAACCGACGGGGCCCTGCTGGCGCGCGAGAAACACCTCGCCCATGCCGCCGGCGGCGATCTTGTTCAGCAGCTCATACCGCCCGAGGAATTCGCCCATTCGCCGTGCCTACTCGAGCCCGCGTGCGGCCAGCTCGAAGTCGTCTTCGCCCCGCAGGTGCCCGACCTCGTGCAGCAGGGTGACGCGAATCTGCTCGATCAGCTCGACCTTCGACTTCACCGCCCGCGCCAGGTTCTTCCGGTAGACGACCACCGAACGGCACGGCATCGCCTTGCCCTTCACCACTTCCGGCTCGTCACACGGCTCGTCCAGCGGCGGCCCGCGAAACAGCCCGAGAATCGTGGGCGACAGCGGCGGCGCGCCCGAGGTGAGGTCTTCCGCCTTCGGCAGGTCTTCGGCTTCGACAGGGACACCGGTGAGATCCTTGCGCATGTCGGCGGGCAGCCCGGCCAACGCCTTCTTGAGCTCGCCCTGAAACTCTTCGGCGGTCAGCAAAACGGGCGCGGGGAAGTCTTCCGGCGCCGCGGCCTGCGCTTGCTGGAAGTGGGCCTCGGCCTCGGCCTGCTTGCCTTCGCGCTCGAGCAGCAGCCCCAGGTGGTGGTGCGCGTGCGCTTTGCGATCGGGGTCATCGAGCTGCGCGGTGAAGGCGGACTTCGCTTCGCCGAACCGGCAGAGCTCGAACAACGCAACGGCGCGCTCGTAGCCGGCCTCGGGATCCTTCGGGCGCTTCTTCATCACCCAGTCGGCGCGATCGAGCGCGTCGGAGGCCTGGCCGAGATCGTTGAAGGCCATCGCCGACAGCCGGCCGAACTGCACCGCCGTCTCGATGTCATTGGCCGCCCGCGCGACCTCGAGGCCGCGTTCGGCATACAGCGAGCCGAGCTCGTCGTTCTCGCGGCTCGAGGCCAGCTTCACGGCGTAGAAGTGGGCCGCCCCCAGCAGCGCGTCCAGCGAATCAGGATCCAGCGCGAGCGCGCGGGCGTACCCTTGCCGGGCTTCGTCGTCCCGTCCGAGGGCGGCCAGCGCATTGGCGCGTTCGGTGTGCGCGAGCACGTCGTTGGGAAAGAGCGCGCTCGCCTGCGCGGCGCACGACAGGGCCTGCTCGAACTGCAGGTCGTCGGCGTACTCGCGCGCGGCCTCCAGCGGCAGCCGGCCCTTCGCATCACAGACCGACAGGGGCTGAACGTGGGGCTCAGAGACCGTCGGCTCGGGCCGCACCGCAGGCTTCGGAGCGATCGGCGCCACCGCCACTTCCGCCGTCGACGCATCCGGGGCCGGCTTGCACTCGGCGACAGGCGGACACACGGGCTCCGGCGGCTTCTTGCAGGCGGCGAGCGCGACGCAGGCGCCCACCGCGAACCACAGGGGTCTCACGCCGTTTTCTTCTCTTTCTCGAAGACCAGCGCAGGCGGCTCGCGCCGCATGATCACGCCGTCTGAGATCCGGCACTCCTTGATCCCTTCGCGGTAGGGCACGTCGTACATGATGTCCAACATCGCATCTTCCATGATGGCCCGAAGGCCGCGCGCGCCCGAGTGACGCCGCATCGCCTCTTTCGCGATCGCCCTCAGCGATTCCTTGCTGAAGGTCAGCTTCACTTTCTCCATCTCGAACATCTTCTGGTACTGCTTCACCAGCGCGTTCTTCGGGATGCTGAGGATGGTCACCAGATCGTCTTCGCTCAGGTCGTTGAGCGTGGCGATGACGGGCAGCCGGCCGATGAACTCGGGAATCATGCCGAACTTCATCAAGTCTTCGGGCTCGACCAGCTTCAAGAGCTCACCGACGCTGCGATCTTCCCGCTGCGCGAGCTTGGCGCCGAAGCCCAGGCCCTTCTCACCGACGCGGCGCTTGATGACGCCGTCGATGCCGTGAAAGGCACCGCCGCAGATGAAGAGGATGTTGGTCGTATCGACCTGAATGTATTCCTGCTGGTTGTACTTCTTGCCGCCGCGCGGAGTGACGTTGGCGCGGGTGCCTTCGACGATCTTCAGCAGCGCCTGCTGCACGCCTTCACCGCCGACATCGCGGGTCACCGACGGCGAGTCGCCCTTGCGCGCGATCTTGTCGATCTCGTCGATGTAGACGATGCCGCGCCCCGCCTTCTCGACGTCGTAGTCGGCGTTGTGGAGCAGGTTCTGGATGATGTTCTCGACGTCTTCGCCCACGTAGCCGGCCTCGGTGAGGCTGGTGGCGTCGGCGATGGTGAAGGGGACGTTGAGGAAGCGCGCCAGCGACTGGGCGAGCAGCGTCTTGCCCGAGCCCGTGGGCCCGAGCAGAAGAATGTTCGACTTGCTGATCTCGGTGTCTTCGGGACCCGGCGACTTCTGGCCGGGGCGAGGCCGGGCCGGCGCCTTCTTTTGATAGATGCGCTTGTAGTGGTTGTAGACGGCGACCGAGAGGACCTTCTTCGCGAAGTCCTGGCCGATCACGTAGTCGTCGAGGAAGTTTTTGATCTCGAGCGGGGTTGGCAGCGAGACCACCGGCTTGCTGTCTTCCTTCTCGTTCTCTTCAGCGATGATGTCGTTGCAGAGCTTGATGCACTCGTCGCAGATGTAGACCGTCGGGCCCGCGATCAGCTTGCGCACCTCGCGCTGCGACTTCCCGCAGAACGAGCACGACAGATTGACGTGGTGATCACCTTTCTTCACGAGTGCTCCTGCTTAAAAAAGCCTAGCCCTAAACCGTCGCCAGCGTCACGCTTCGGCCTTGTTCTCGGCAAGTTGCTCGACTTCTTCGGCGAGCGCCACTGCCCGTTCGGACACTGCCCGGGGGACCTTCTTGTTTCCTTCCAGCTCGGACGCAAGCTTTCGCGCCCAGGATGCCAGCCGCTTCAGCTGCGCCGCGTCCGTCGGGCCCTTCGGCTCGGGCGCCGGAAACTGCTCGACCAGGTCGCGCTTCAGCTCGCTCACCGGCCTTTCATTGTTCCAGATGCTGTCGCGAATGCTGCGGTATTCCTGCGCCGACAGCTGGCCGCGATCTTCCGCGTCCGCCAGCACCTGCACCACCTCGAAGGGCGGCGCCGTCTCGACGATGTCTTCCTGCCCCATCGCCTTCGGCTCGTGCTTCTCGAGGAAGCTGAAGTTTCGGGTCAGCTTGTCAGCCGTCTGCTTCTTGATGCGCACTTCGGCCAGGCAGTACGCCTCGAAAGACGGGTAGCCCCACTGCTCGTAGAGCGCCTCGTTGCGCACCTTCACCAGCAGCTTTCCAAGCTCGACCCACGACGACTTGAAGCGCTTCGCGGCGAGCAGCACCGTCTGGCGAAAAGAGCCGGGCGGTACTTCGGAAATCTTCGAGGCGATGACTGCTTCGTCGGTCGACATGGACTTGCCGTCTTACCTAACGGGCGCCCGTCGGGCGCTCACAATTTTCAGGTCGCCTTGCCGATGTTGAAGCTCAAGCTAACCGTCGCCTGCTCGCCGTCGTAGTTCTTGAAGGGCCACTTCTGCAGTTCCTTCAGCAAACACTCGGGCAACGCCCCCGACTTGTAGTCCGGGTGGTCGACCCAGACCTTGCCGACGCGGCCGTTGTTGCCGATCACGAACTCGATCGGAATCTTCTGCACCAAGCCCGGCTTGTTGATCTGCGACAGGCAGGGGAACAACGACTTCTGGTGCGACTTCACGACGGTGTTGATCGCGCCCTGATCGAACTTCGCCATCTGCAGGCCGTCGGAGTCTTCGGTTTCGTTGTTCAGCTTCGGCTTGCCGGGGTTCGACGGGCGGTCGGGCTTGTCTTTCTGCGCGATGGCGGTGGGCTTCTTCGTGCCACCGAGGCCCGGGTAGTCGACGAGCTCTTCGTCGTTGCCGCTGCGGCGGGCGCGCGAGATCGTCGGCGCCTCGACGGAGATCAGATCGCCAAAGGCCATCTCTTCCGAGCTCTTTCCGGGCGTGTGCACCGCCAGGTAGTTGCCGACCACCACCACGCCGATGCCGATCGCCAGCAGCACGCCGGCGGTGATGCCGATCGCCACGTTGCGCTTCTTGGCGGCGGTGGCCTCGGTGGTCTTAGCGACGTGGTCGACGCGCTTCTTCGCGTCGGCCTTGGCGAGGTGCACCTTGAAGGCGTCGACCTCGGCCAGGCGTTGGAACCGGCCCGAGCCCATCTCCTGCACTTCGCTCTTTCCGTCGAGCTCGTGCGAGTAGATCTTCTCGACGATTTTGGCCGAGGGCACCGGCCCTAAGATCAGCTCCCCCTGTCGAAACAGCCAGCTGTCAGCCAATCAATGTCCTCCCGAATCGCTGCAAGCTGGTGTTGGTATCACGGGGGGCCTTTCCGCGGCTACCAGTCGCAGGCCCAAGGGCCGACCGTGCAGGACGCGATCGCGAACGCGATGGCGGCGAACGGAATCGAAGGCAACCCCGTCGCCTCGGGCCGCACCGACCTGGGCGTTCACGCGCGGATGCAGGTGGTCAGCTTTCGCGTCGCGTCGGTCGAAGGGCTTGCCGAGAGGCTGAACGCTCACCTGCCTCCCGGCGTCGGCATCGCGCACACCGCTGAGGCGCCGCCGAAGTTCAGCGCGCAGTGGAAGGCCAGCGGCAAGGAATACCGGTACCGCATCGCGCTCGATGAGGACCCGGCGTGGAAGGCGTTCGCCTGGCGCACCCAGGTGGATCGCGGGCGACTTGAGGCAGTGCTGCGCCACGCGGTCGGCACCCACGACTTCTACGCGTTTCACGAGAAGTCGAGCGTGCGGACGCTGCGAACCATCTCGTCGATTGCGGTGGAGCAGCCCGCGCCCCAGCGGCTCGACGTGCGGATCATCGGCTCGGGGTTCGGCCGGTACCAGGTGCGCTACCTCGTCGGCGGCGCGGTGGCGGTGGCCAGAGGTGAGACCCGCGAAGAGGACTACGTCGCGGGAATCGAGCAGCAGCTGGCCTTCGCGGGCACCAAGGCACCGGCAGAAGGGCTCGTGCTGTGGCAGGTGTTCTACCCGCCCGCCTTTGATCCCTTCTGCGCTGCCCTTCGTTCGGCCGCTGCGGGGGTCCCCCGCGGGCCGCCTTTCGCTGACTGACGCTTTCAGTCCATCAAGCGGTCTTCGTACTTCTCGAGCAGGTCGCCAATCGCCTCGCGCAGGTACTCGCTCTGGCGGATCCGGGTCTCGCGCGAGAGATCCTTCAAGGTCTCGAGGCGATCCTTGTTCAACCGGAAGACGACAGAAGTGAGGCGGGGGTTCTCGTTCATGTGTGTGATGCCCTCCCTACAGGTGCACACATGGTCTCACCCGATCTTCGATTGGCCAAAAAAACAGCCAAAACGCCCCACTGCTACTCGAGCAGGTACGAGCGCAGCTGCACGCCGAGCATCAGGGCGGCGCCGTAGCGCAGCCCATCGCCGAAGCCGATCTGCGCTTCGAGAATCGCGAACGCCCCTGCGACCGGAAGAAAATCGAGCTGCACCCCAACGCCGATGCGCGGGCCGATGGTGTACAGCTGAGAGTTCGCGCTCGAAGGCCCGAGCCGGGGCACGAAGTGCTGCGCGGCGTCGATGTCGAAGAACGTCTTCCAGTGGCCGAGATCGAAGTAGCCGCGGTAGCCAAAGTAGATCCCGATGTCGATCGGCGCACACAGCTGAAGCTCCGAGCAACGCGCCTCGATGCCGCCGAACAGGGTGCGCACTGAGGCCTTGAGCTCGTTGCCGTCGCTGCCGATCGAGTAAGTCGCGCCCAGCTCGGTGCCGAGCCGAAAGCCTTTGTCGCCGCCGCCCCCCAGCGACGTCGCCGCCTTGTACTCACCGGTCGCGCCCAGCAAGAGCCCGACGGAGCCGCGGTGGTCATAGCGTTCCTCCGCCTGCGCCGTGGAGGAGAGCATGACGAAAAGAAGAAGAGAGGAAGGCTTCACGCAGACGCTCAGTGATCGGCCGGGGAGCCGTCATTCGCTCCCCTACCCCGCCATCGTCGCTTTGCGTCGCTTTTTCAGTTCCGGCGGCGGCGGCGGGCCAGCGCGAGCAGCGCCAGGGCGCCCATCGACAGGCCACCGAGCCCTGCCGAGCAGCCTTCCGCCTGCGTCCCGCCCGGAACCGCCGACGATGCTTCCTCGGGCCGAAGCGCGGTGACAGGGGCGCGCCACTTCGCCTCGCCGACGTTGCCCTGCTGGTCACGCACGCGCACCGTCACGCCGCCCTGCGCTTCGACGGCGGTGAGGCCGATGTCGCGGAGGACGCCGAAGTCGGTGAAGGCGCCTTCGCCCAGCGCGAACGCGTACTCGAGCTTGTCGGCGGGGGTGATGACGTCGTGCGCCGACAGCGAAATCAAATCGCTTGCGCGATCAGCCGAGAGCTTCACTTCCGGCGGATCAAAGTCGACCATGAAGCCGACCTGCACCGGCGCGCTGACGCCGTGCGGATCTTCTTCGACCCGCGAGCGCACTTCGATGCGGTGCTGGCCCTGCAGCAGGAACACCGGGTGCTCGACCACCAGCTCGCCGTTGGGAGCGGGGAAGAAAGTGCTCCACGAGCCTTCGTCGACGCGGAAGGCGAACTCGGGCGTCCCCGTCTTGCCCAGGGCGTGAACGTCGAGGATCGCGCGGGGAAGCGGCAGCCCCTGCCCCGTCGCCAGCATCGCCTTCGCCGCCGGAATCTCTGAACGCTTCAGCGAGGCGACCGTCTTCGGCGAGCTGACCGCACAGGCGCCCGGCATCTTCAGCTCGGCGTACAGCGCGAGGTGGTTGTAGAGCTTGGTGCCCGACACGTTGCCGATGCCCTTCACCTCGTTGATCTTCAGCTTGAACTGACCGAGGGCGGGCAGCGCAAAGGGCTTGAGCGCGCTGGCGACCGCAGGCTCGGCGAGGCCGATCACCGCGGGAATGAGGTCGGCGAGCACCTTCGGGTCTTCGGCGAGCATCTCGCTGTTCGCGGTGCGGATGTTCGCGATCAACATCTTCAGGTCGCCGATGGCCGGGGTCACCGAGTCACAGCCGGTGAAGATCAGCGACACAGGCAGCGAGATGTCGGCGGTCAGCGAGAAGAGGCGCGCGAAGCGTTCGTCGATCATCGCGTAGAAGTCGACGGTCACGTCGGGCAGCTTCACCAACAGCAGCGGCTCGATCGGCTTCTTGGTCACCGGGTCGAAGGTGCCCTTGCCGATGTCGACCACCGGCGCCCTGCCGGGCCGCAGCGCGATCATCATCGGCGCGTCCTTGCCATCGCGCGTCGCCAGCTTGCCCAGCGACGGCAAGAAGGTCTTGAAGAGCCCCGAGTTGAGCAGGCCGACAGTGGCGCTGCTCATCTGCAGGCACAGCGCCCCCGACTGGTGGGCCTGGTGGAAAGAGAGGTTCATGAACTGCGAGCTGATCGCGACGCCCGCGTGGTAGGCGCCCTTCGTTAGGTCAGCCGCGCCATCTAAATCTGGCGCTGGAATTGCGACCATCGGCGGCGCAGCCTGCATCGGCACGCAAGGCGCGACAGTGACCGCGTTCAAGCCCGCGCGGGTGCCGATGTTAATTCCCTGCTTCTGGTCGATCGACACCGAGCTGCCGGCGCCGACGGAAAGGTCAAGCATCGCGGAAGCAGGAACACCGAAGTTGGCGAGCGGGCCGGTGCCGAGGTTGACCCGGCCTTCGACTCCCAGGAACCGTGGCACGCACTTGCCGGTCGCGCTGTCTTTGCACGTGGAGGTCGCCGCTTCACAGGTTGAAGCCGCGACCGGGTTTCCGTTCGGGTACTGCGGGCACGCCGGCTTGCCGGTGCCGCACTGCTCGCACGACTGGGCCGCCACCGCCTTGTCGACCTGCGTCTGAAGCAGCGGTGCGATGAGGTCGAAGAGCAGGTTCTTCAGCGGCTTCCAGTCGGCAAGTCCGCATAAAAGATTGCCGCAGAAATTCTCGCCCGAGATGTCGATGTCGTTTGGGTCAAGACAGTCGGGCTGCGTGCCGCAGATGCCGACGCCCTTCAGCGGCTTGAGCACTTCGAACGAGAGCCACTTGTCCCACTTGGTGTCGATCGCGAACTTCACCTGGGCGGTGATCTTGTTGGTCGCTTTGGCTGGCGCCACTGCCGCCTTCGCAGTGTTGAAGCGCACGCTGCACTCAACGGGCGAGAGGAAGATGCACCCAAAAGAGTTTGGATTGGTGGTGCGGGCGAAAATCTTACCGGTGTCGACCGAAATAGTGAGGCTACCTTCGACGACATCTCCCAAGCCGCCGTCAGGGTTGGCCTTGGGCACCAGCTGAAAGCCGGTGATGTTGACCGTGACGTTCGCGGGGAGGTCGACGCCCGGGGTGCAGTTGCCGTCGAGCTTGCCCTGGCCGCTCGCGTTGCCCTGGTCGGCGATGGTGACGTCGCCCAGCACCGCGACGTTCTGCTTCATGCAGCCGACGGGAATCTGCAGCGCGCCGCCAGGGGCGAACATCTCAACCAGCTGCTGCCAGTTGGTGTTGAGGTAGTTGATGCCAGCGGGCGAGAGCCGCAGGTTGACCGCGTCGTCGACCTTCGGGCCGACGTAGCGGCCGGTGGGCAGCGGCTCCATGCACCCGCATCCCGTCGCCCCGCCCCCGCTGGAGCACGAGACGACGAAGAGCACACCGAGGGTGACCGCGACGAGTTCGTGGAAGCGAAAGAAGCGACGGGTCATTGGTTTGGAGCCCTGAACGAGACGAAGCGGCCGTGACGGATAAGCCGACCGACCGTACCTTAAAACCGAAGGGCTAGCCCGTGAGCACAGGCAACGAAAGGCCGCCCTCGTCTTTTCGCAGTGCGTCATTGAGCCGCCCCGAACGGAAGGGCTCGAGATCGACCGCGACGAACGTGAAGCCCTGGGCCTTGATCGCGGCGTCGATCTTCGAGCGCAGCGACGGCTCCAGCAGCAGCGGCAGCTCTTCGGCCGAGACCTCGAGGCGGGCGACCTGCTCGTGGAAGCGAACGCGGAAGTTCTTGAGGCCGAGCGCGCGCACAGCTTTTTCGGCGCCGCCGATCTTGTTCAGCCGCTCGACCGTGACCTGGGTGCCGTACGGAAGGCGGGACGCGAGGCAGGCCAGCTGAGGCTTGTCCCACGTGGGCAGGCCGAGCTTCTTCGACCAGGCGCGGATCTGATCTTTGGTGAGCCCGGCTTCGGCCAACGGAGACAGGACGCAGTGCTCGTTCGCCGCCTTGTGGCCGGGGCGGTAATCCTTCTTGTCGTCGGCGTTGTAGCCGTCGAGCACCGCGTTGAGGCCCAGGCGCGCGCAGGCCTTCTCGGTGATGGTGTAGAGCTCGGTCTTGCAGAAGTAGCAGCGGTTGGCCGGGTTGGCGGCGTAGCGCGGGTCTTCGAGCTCGTGCGACTCGACCAGCTCGTGGCGGGCACCCAGCAGCTGGGCCAGCTCCTTCGCTTCAGCGGCCTCGTCGGCAGCGACGGAAGGAGACAGGGCGGTGAGCGCGACGCACTTCTCGCCGAGCTCATCGACCGCGATCTTCAAGACGAAGGTGGAGTCGACCCCACCTGAAAATGCGACGAGCGCGGAGCCGAGCCCACGGATGCGGGCCCGAAGCGACTGCACGGCTGATTCTGAGCTCGCGCAGAGCGCTTCAAGGTCCATCTGCACTGCTTAACGGCCCTTGCGCTTGCTTGCAGCCTTCGGCTTGGCGACGCGGGCAGCGCGGGCGGCGGGACGGGCGGCCTTGCGGTCACCCTTCGCTCCGTGGCGGGCAGCCGACTTCTTCACCAGCTTCTGGGGCTTCATCTTCGTGCCAGTGATGACCTTCAGCTCTTCAGCGGTCATGAAAGACAGGTCGAGCAGCGCCTGAAACACCTTCATCGCGCCCGCCTCGACACCCTCGGTGTCGGAGTGGATGACGACTTCGGCTGACCCGGGCGGCTCGTACGGCTCGGTGATGCCGATGAAGTTCGGGATCTCGCCCGACAGCGCCTTCTTGTACTTGCCGGTCGTGTCACGCGCGATCAGCTTCTCGGTCGGGCAGTCGACGTAGACCTCGACATACCGCCCGATCGCCCGGCGGTTCTCTTCCCGAACGCCCTTGTAGGGGGTGACTGCCGCGACGAGCGTGCAGACGTTGTTCCGGGTGAGCAGGTCGGCCACGAAGCCGAGCCGGCGGCCGATCAGCTGACGCTCTTCCTTCACGTCACCGCCGATATCCTTCCAGAGCTCGTCCTGCAGCTCTTCCTCGTCGAGCACTTCCACGTTCCGGCCAACCTGCCGGAGCCGCGCCGCAAGGTAGTTCGCCGTCGTCGTCTTTCCCGCCCCCAACATCCCCGTCAACCAGACCGTGAAGCCGCCAATCTGCGCCATGTCTACTCCTTGAAGGGTACGCTCTTGAAAAATCGGGGCCTTATAGTGGATTTGACCCTTTTCCGCCAGCATGACTTGTCAATCTTTAAAACAAAACCAAGCGACTGATCTCGTTCAGGCTTTTCACAACTGAAGCGGCGTTTCGGCCGGTTTCAAGACAAGGGCTGCTCGACGAAGTCGGCCCCACCCCAGCGAAACAGCAGCGACTTGGTCGTTTGGCCATGGTCGACGGCAACGACGAGGTAGGCGGTGCCGGGCAGCAACGGAAGGCCGTCGGGCGCGGCCATCGCCTTGTCCTCGGCCGAGAAGTACGCGCCCACGTCGCAGTGCGAGTGGAAGATGCAGCACAGCGTGGCTTTGCGGGCATCGGCGTCTTCGCTGAGGCGGTGAAACTCCATCGGGTTGAAGAGGTAGGCGGTGCGGTTGGTGCGCGGGTACGTGGCGGCATCTTGTCGGTGGTACTTGTCGTAGACGTTCGCCATCGGGTGCACGCGGAAGGTGCCATCGGTTTCGGCAAAGACGAGCCCGCAGCCTTCTTCGGGGTACTTGGTCTCGAGGTAGCGGTGAATCTCGGTGAGGTCTTTGATCATCGGTACGGGAACCTCGCTGCGGGCCGGCCGGGCTCGAAATAACGGTCGGCGCGGTCGCAGAACACCGCCACCACCACGCCCTTCTGCTTTTTTTCAGAGAGCTCGCGCGCCACCTCGTAGGCCCCCGCCATCGCCGCGCCGGACGAGTGGCCGACCGCGAGGCCTTCGTCTTTGAGCAGGCGATCGGTCATGTCCCAGCCAGCGTCGGTGGTGATCGACAGCTTTCGATCGTGACTCTTCGCGTCGTAGATGGCCGGCACGATCGAGCTCGCGATGTGCTTGAGGCCCTCGAGCCCATGCATCGGCTCGGAAGGCTCGACCGCCACAATCTGTATCGCCGGGTTCAGCTCTTTGAGGCGGCGCCCGGTGCCCATCACCGTGCCGGTGGTGCCGAGGCCGGCGACGAAGTGGGTGACGCGCTGCTTCGTCTGTTCCCAGATCTCGGGGGCGGTGGTCAGGTAATGCGCGCGCGGGTTCGACGGGTTGCTGTACTGGTCGGGGTAGAAATACTTGCCGGGCGAGGCGTCGATTTCGCGGCGGCAGTGGCGAATCGCACCGTCCGAGCCTTCCAGCGGGTCCGAGTAGATGATCTGGGCGCCGTACGCGGCGGTGATCCGCTTTCGCGCGGCCGACACGTTCGAGGGCATCACGAGCAAGACGGGGAAGCCCAGGGCCGCTCCAATCCACGAGAGCGCGATGCCCGTGTTGCCGCTGGTCGAGTCGATCAGCGTCGTGCCCTTCTCGAACCGGCCGTCGGCCAGCGCGTCTTTCACCATCTGCAGCGCGGCGCGATCTTTCACGCTGCCGCCGGGGTTGAAGTACTCGAGCTTGGCGAAGATCTCGACGCCGGGAGTATCGAGGCTCAACTTCTCGATCTTCAGCAGCGGCGTGTTGCCCACCAGCTCGGCCATCGAAGCGACGGTGGACTTCACGCGTGCTCCTCGCAGCGCAGCACCGACAGCTTCGTGCCATCGACCCGAGCGCCGCCCAGCAGCGCAGCCAGGCCCAGGACGATGCGCTGCCACGCGAGCGCGCCCATCGCCTCGAGCTCGACCGAAGGCGCTTCCATGCTCAGCGACTTCACCGTTCGAAGGAAACAGCCGGCGCAGCCCCCCGCGCGGTAGACGACGCCATCGCCGCCGACCGCGACCTGCAGTGGCTGGTCGCCGGGGAACTCGAAGGGAACACGAGCGACGACTCCTGCGGGCGCTGCAGACGGCACGGCGTCGGGGTTGAAGTCAGCCAGCGCGGCGCCCGCGAAGAAGCCGGAGGTGCTGCCGGTGTGAACGGGGGTGCCGCCGGCCGCGAGGTACGCCGCCGCCGCGGGCAGGCCGTAGACGAGCACCGGCGCGGCCAGCAGTGCTTCCTGCCCCTTGCCGCCAACGGGCTTGAGCAACACCTGCCGCGCGTACCGCTGAATCTGTGCTTCGATCAGAAAAGGCCTACCCTCCGGCGATCGCGGGGATGATCGACAGCGTGTCTGCGTCGGTGACAGGCGTCTCGAGGTTCTTGAGGAAGCGAATGTCTTCGTCGTTGTGGAAGACGTTCACGTAGCGCTTGAGGCCGCCCTTCTCGTCGAAGAGGCGGGTGCCGATGCCGGGCGCTGCAGCGTCGAGGCTGCGCAGCACGTCGCCGACCGTCGCCCCGGCCACTTTCAGCTCGGCCTGGTTCTGGGTGTAGGTGCGCAGCGGGGTGGGGATGCGAACGATGGGCATTGTCTTTCCTTAAGCGCGGATCAGCAGGCGGGTTTTTCCTTCGACGGCCTCAAGCGCGACCACCTCGTGGCCATCGTCTTTCACGCTTCGCGGCACGTTCTTCAGCGGCTCTTCCCCCGTCAGCCAGACCTCGAGCAGCTCGCCCTTCGACAGGCGCTCGAGCGCCAGCTTCACCCGCACATAAGTCATCGGGCAGACCTCGGCGGTGATGTCGACGGACGCATGGGGCTTCACGCCGTTACTCATTAGCGAAGTTCACGCCGTGCCGCACGCCAGACAGTCGGGCGACCGCTTCACCTGTACCGCGCGGGACTCGAAGGTCTGGCCATCGAAGAGGTGAAGGCGCGTCTCACCCGGGCGCTGCGCCAACGACGCCTGCAAGCCACCGATGACGCCGGCCATCGAGCCGAGCACGCCGGCCTGCGCGCAGCTCTGTGTCTGCGGAGGCGGCCCTTCGAAGAGGCAGCGCAGGCACGCCCCGCCAGGCTCGATGCGCATCGCCTGCCCCGCCATGCGCAGCACGCCGCCATAGATCAGCGGCTTCTTCGCGCGCACCGCCGCGTCGTTGAGAAGGAACTTGGTGGTGGCATCGTCGGTGCCGTCGAGGACCACGTCGTGCAGCTCGAAAAGAGAATCGACGTTCTTCAGCGTGACGCAGAGCTTGAGACCGACGACCTTCAGGCTTGGAAAAATCGCCCGCAACTTGTCAGCAGCCGAGTCGACCTTGAAGCGGCCGACGTCGCCCGGATGGTGAAACGGCTGGCGGTGAAGGTTCGATACCTCGACGGAATCGAAGTCGGCCAGCGTCAGCAGCGCGGCGTGCGAGCCCAGCGCGAGAGCGGCCGGGCAGCCGAGACCGCCAACGCCGACGATCAACACCCTCACAGCTGATCTGCCGTGCTGAAGGATCTTTCGCCGGTGTCGAGCGCGAGCGTCACCACCTGCGCGCCGGGGCCGAGGCGCACCGCTTCCCGGCAGGCCGCTTCGACACACGCAGCTGAGCTGGCCGAGAGCAGCAGCCCTTCTTCTTTGCCCAGACGTTCGCGCATCTTCCAGGCGGCAGCGTCGTCGACGACCTCGGTGGTCTCAGCGGCGGGCGCGTCGGCCGTAAAGAAGCCTGCTTGCCGGTGTGGCCGCCACGGGCCTTCGAAGGGACGAACGGCGATCGCCCGCAGGTCGGGGTGCTTCGCGCGAAGAGAATCGACAAGCAGCTCGAGCAGCGGGGACGGCGCGATCACCGCATCGAGCCGCGGGTGTGACGCGAGCAGCTCGCGGGCGACTTCCTCGGCAGCTTCCCGAAGGCCCGTCAGCTCGGGCTGCAGCGGCTGGCCGAACGGAGCGAGCGTGACCTTCGCGGCGTAGGTGAGAAGGGTCTGGCGGACCTCCAGCGGCGTGTCGTCGGGCAGCGTCGCCTCGACGGGGATGTTCTGCAGCGCGCCCTGCATCGCGACGGCGACGGCCAGCGCGCCATGGCCCGTGACATGGAAGGCGCCATCAGGCTTCGGCCAGTGGCGGGCGACGCGATCGAAGAAGGTGGCGTTGGGGCTGCGGGTCTCGAGCTTGAGCCAGACCTGGGCGGCGCCGCGCGGAACCACCCGCTGCAGCAAAACGCAAGCCGTCTGACCCACGAGCTGGTCGATCACTTGAGGCACCGCTTAACTCCCATGGGATCGCAGGCGGTAATACTATCGGCGCCGGTGGTCGACCCCTCTGACAACTCGCTGGATCCTGCCGGCAACGATCGCCGGGCGCGCGTGCGCGCGGTGCTCGAGAAGCGCCGGCTGACGCAGAACCTTTCGCCCCAGGAAGCCGCTTCATCGTGGATGCAGGAAAGGTTCGTCGCCCGCGCCCGCGCCCTCTTCTACGCGCGAATGATGTTCCTCACCCTGGGCCTGCTGATTCTGGCGGTGCCGGTGTGGCGCCGCTACTTCGGCATCGCCGGGCCCTTCGCGTTCGGCGGCTACTTCGCGATGCTGCTGTACAGCGTCGCCAACTACCTGGTGCTCGACCACCCGAAGGCCGGACGAATCGTCAGCTACATCACGCTGTGTCTCGACCTCTGCATCATGGTCGTGCTGATCGCCAAGCCGCAGACCAACGGCGGCCTGCAGAGCCCGTTGCTCGCGACCCAGCTGCTGTTCACCACGCTCTTCGCCCTGCTGTACCCGAAGCCACTGGCGATTCTTCCGCCCCTGCTGGCGCTGCTGATCACCACCCGCCTCGACCTGCTGCTGGGCCGTTCGCCCACTGCCGTCGAGGTGCTGACCCTGATGTGGTACCTCGCGCTGAACTTCATCATCATCTACGTGCTCGTGTACCTGAACGAGCGCGAGGTCAGCGCGCACCGCGAGGTGGTCGAGCTGCAGGGTGACTTGAAGGAGCTCGCGGTGGTCGAAGAACGCAACCGGCTCGCGCGCGAGATCCACGACGGCCTGGGCGCAACGCTGTCGAGCCTGATCATCCAGAGTGAGTACATCCAGACGATGGCGAAGGACGAGGCGCTGCTGAAGGAAATCGGCGAGCTCAAGGCCAGCGCGGAAGAGAGCATCGAAGAGCTGCGGCGCTCGCTGAAGATGATGCGCGAAGACTTTGACCTGGGCGTGGGGCTCGAGGACTACGTGAAGACCTTCCGCGATCGGACCCAGGTCGACGTGAAGTTCGAGCGCAGCGGCACGCCCGACAAGCTGCCGCCCGAGTCGCAGCTGGCCCTGTTCCGGGTGCTGCAGGAGTGCCTGTCGAACGCGGTGAAGCACGCGGGGGCGAAGAAGGTCGAGGTGAAGCTGCACTTCGCGCCGGCGCGGGTTCACCTGTCGGTGAAGGACGACGGCAAGGGCTTCGACACGAAGATGCCGAAGGTCGGGCACTACGGGCTCATCAACATGCGCGAGCGCGCGATGAAGGTCGGCGGCGAGGTGATCATCGACTCGGCCCCGGGCGCTGGCGCGCACATTTCTTTCTCAGTACCAGTCACGGCCTGAAGGAGGACTCACACATGGAAGAGCCTGAACTCGCACCCGCTGCGCCGATCAAGGTCTACGTCGTCGAAGACCAGACGAAGATCTTGAAGAACCAGCTGAAGCTGCTCGAGGCGAGCCGCGACATCCAGATCATCGGCACCGCGCTGTCGGGTGAGACGGCGGTGGAAGAGGTGCCGAAGCTGCTGCCCGACGTGCTGCTGCTGGACCTCGGCCTGCCGCGGATGAGCGGCATCGACGTCACGCGCGTGGTGAAGAAGCTGGTGCCGCAGGTCGAGATCCTGATCTTCACGATCTTCGACGAAGAGGACAAAGTCCTCGAGGCCGTGCAGGCGGGCGCGTCGGGCTACCTGCTCAAGGGCACTCCGGCCGATCGCATCATCGAGGCGATCAAGGAAGTGAAGTCGGGCGGCACGGTGATTCAGCCGAACCTCGCGCGGAAGCTGCTGAAGCACTTCCGGGTGGCCGCCCCCGGGGAAGCCGAGCTGCCGCCGCTGGCTGCCGAGCCGTTGCTGAAGCCGCTGTCGGAACGCGAGAAGGAAATTCTGCAGCTGATCGCGAAGGGCGTCTCGAACTCGGAAGCCGCGCGGCTACTCACCGTCAGCAAGGCCACCATTCGCACCCACCTCGAGCACATCTACCGGAAGCTCGAGGTCACGAACCGCGTCGAGGCGGTCACCGAAGGGTTGCGCAAAGGCATCATCCAGATGTGAGGCACACGAAAAAGGCCGCCTCAGGGGTTTCCCGAAGCGGCCCGATTCTGAGGGTTCAGATCTTCAGGCTTACTTGCAGAAGCCGAGGATCGCGCCCGTGGTGGACGTGATCGCCGAGCACTTCTTGCCGCCCGCGCAGGTGGCGCCCGACTCAGTCGCGCAGCGCGCAGGCGGGGTCGCGTCGTCGCACGCCGTGTCGCACACCGCGACGCAGGTCGGAGCCGTCGTCGCGCTGGCGCCAGCACACACGAGGCCAGTGGCGCAGGTGGCACCCTTGAACGCGTTGAGCTCGGTGCAAGGCTGGCCTTCGTTCGCGACTGAAGTCTGCTGAGGAATACAGACGCCGCTGCCGTCGAGGCTGACGGTGAACTTGCCGTCGGCCGTGGTGGGCACGCAGCTGGCCGGCGTGGTGCCGAGGTTCGCGCAGGTCTTCTTCGCCGGGTCGAACACGTTGCACTTCTTCATGCAGGCGCCGAGCACCGCGTTGTCGTCCTGCAGGCGGTAGATGTTGGTGCACGCTTCATCGGCGCCGCACGCAGGCGCGGGGACGAAGCCCGGGAAAGCCGGGGCCGCGTTGCAGGCGTTGAGGCACACGCCCTGGTCGCCGCCCTTGGCGAGCACACACTCCATGCCGGTGCCGCAGTTGGTCGCCGCGCCCGTCGCGGTGAAGTCCTGCTTGCAGGTTCCGCCCAGCGTCACTGCGCCCGGGGGGCGGCAGACGGTCGACGGGTAGGAGCCACTGTTGAACGTGTAGAAGTCGAAGAACTGGTACGTGCAGTTGCCTGACGGCACCGCTTCGGTCGGCGTCCCTCCTCCCCCCTTCAGGAAGCAGGTGTTGCTGACCGGCACCGTGAGGCGCCTCTTGCCGCCGTCCGGAAGACCGTAGTCCTTCTCGCAGTCCTGGTTCGAGAAGAAGGTGGTGGGGATGCAGCCGAGATCGGTGGCACACGCGTCGCCGCGATCGCACGCCGCGCTGATGGGCGGGTTGCAGTCTTTCAGACAGATGAAGTTGTTTTCTTCGAAGAGGAGGTTGCCTGGCACGCCGCCGGTGCAGACGTAGCCGGTGGGGCACGGCGCCGCTCCGGGAATGCACTCCTGGTAGCGCCTGGGCGGCACGCAGTTGGCGCCATTGCACCACTTGCCTTCGATGCCGCAGCTGTCAGAGACGCCGGTGGAGTTGCCGAGGCAGCTGCAGCCGCCGTTGAGGCACGCGACCTGGCCCGCCTCGCAGGCGTTGCCGTTGCAGGTGGTGACGAGCGGCGTGCACTCGAAGGTCATCGTCGTCATGTTCTTGATGCAGACGCCAGCATCGCAGCCGCCGCACGCGTCGACGCAGGTCCGCTTCACGGTGTCACAGCGCTGGTTCGCGCTGCAGCCGCCCGAGCAGGCATCCAGGGGGTCGATGTTGATCTTGCCGCCGTCGGGCAGCAGGCCGCCGTCGGTCGGGCTGTTGCCGGGAGGACAAGCACACAAGATGAGAGCGAGGGCGCTCGCGAAAACGGCGCTGTGACGAAGGTTCATGAAAGAGGATTTCCCTGAAAAGTTGTTCGGCCGGTGCGAAAGGCGGCGCACCCTATGAATGGGGTGTAGGGACTGTCAACACAACCCTAGAAGCTGGCGGTGATGCCCCAGAACAGGCCGCTGTACGTCTCTTCTGCGGCGCCACCACACTGGGTGTCGTCGCACTTCGTCCACTTCTTCCCCTGCCCGAAGAACTTGTCGGTGTAGCGGGTGTGGCGGAACTTGATCGTGTAGCCGATGGGGCCCCAGACCTCGCCGCCCAGGCCAGCTTCAAATTGGAAGCCCATGCCCGTGCCGCCGCCGCTGGGGTCATCGAGGTTGCCGTAGCCGACGATCTCGTCGGGGCCGGGCTTCGGGTTGATGAAGAGGCTCCCAGCCACTTCGAGCCGGGCGTACTTTGAGCCCAGCGGCACGCCCGCCTCGGCGCCAAACTGGGGGTAGATGCGCAGCGTGCCCGGCAGTGGAACCATCGCCTGGGCGTCGATCTCGAACACCCGGCTGGCCACGCCGAACACCGGCCCGATGTACGCGACAAGGGGGTTGCTGTCGGAGCCGAAGACGAACGGGAAGTGGTAGCCAATCTGCGCGTGCCAGCCGCGGTCGGTCGAGACGACGTCCTTGTCGGGCGTCTCACCGGTGGGCGAGGTGACGCGAACCTTGGTCAGCGAGAAGCCCAACGAGAAGCTGCCCTGCAGCATCAGGCCGCTCGCGAACTTGTTGTCCGAGAAGATCGCGAGCGGGAAGATCTCGAGGTGCAGCAGGAAGCCGGCGTACGGAACCTGCGGCGAGAAGTCGACCGTGTCGCCGGTGGGCTGCGGCATGCGCGTGTCGTAGTCCTTGCAGCTGAGGACGCCGGGCCGCGAGCAGTAGCTGCGCCAGGTGGTGGTGCCGGCGAGCCAGACGCGCACCATCTTGAAGGCCTTCACCTTTGCCTTCTTCCCTTCGTTGTCGAGGTCGGCGTCGCGTTCGGGCACCACGGGCTCGCGCACGTCGGTGGCAGAGTTTGCTTCTGCTTCTTCTTCGCGGCGGCGCTTCTCGCGCTCTTCGGGCGACAGGTCGCCAGGGCGGCGCGGCTGGTCGGGGTCGATGGTGTCGGGCTGCTTCTCGGTCTTCACGACGGCGTCGGCTGCTTCTTCGGGCTTCGCCTCGTCCGTCTTCTCTTCCGTTTCTTTGGCAGAAGTCGGAGCCGTCTTCGCGGCGGCGGTGATCGCCTTGGCGAGCTTCTTCGCGTGGTCGTCAGAGAGCAGGCCCTTCTTCAGCGGCAGCTCTTTGCTCCAGAGCTCCTGGCCCGTGCTGTCGAGGATGCGAACGAAGAACTTGGCGCCAATGGCGCCTTCGACCGCGGCGTCGACTTCAGCGGCGCGCGAGACCTTGGCGACGGCGGCGGGGGTCATCGCCTGTGGCCCCTTGAGCTTCTTCTTCGCGGCGAGATCCTTCCACTTCGTCAGCGCCACGAGGTCGACGGTGTTGGCCTTCTTCAGCGCCTTCTCGACCTGGGCCCGCAGCTTGTTGCCGCGATCGGCCTCGAACTCGAGGATCACGACCCGCTGGGCGAACGCATCAGCGGCGAACAAACAGAGAAGAACAAACGCGAGCGGAGTCCGCATGGGTGAGCGCTGGCGTTTATATCCGGTTCGCCCCCAATGTCAGCCGCGCTGCACCGGCCACTTTCGCGCGAGGGCGGCCTGGACCAGCGCATTTCCCGGGTCGTCCCAGGGGGCGATGACGAGGCGATGGGAGGCGAGCTCCAGCATCGGCAGGTCGAGCGCGCCGTTGCCGGCGGCGAAGACGGGGGTGAGCCCGCGCTGCTTCAGTTGGAAGACCTTCCCTTCCCCTGCTGGCACTGGCCGCACCACGGCGGTGGTGAGCGCTCCTGCCTGCAGGGCCGTGTCGACGGCGATCACCTGCGCGACGCCCAGCGCGCGGGCCCCGGCTTCGACGGCCCACCGCGGAGACGCAGACACGATCCACGGCACATAGCCTGCCGCGGCGAACGCCTGCAGCAGCGGCCGCGCGAAAGGAAAGAGCCGGCCGGCGAAGCGCTGCGCATAGAAGTCGGCGCACCAGCCGGACAGCACGGCTTCCTCGAGCCCGGCCATCACCTCGACGGCGAAGGCGTAGGCCGCGGCAGGGTCGACCTCGTGAAGCTGCTCGTAGCGGGCGTAGACGTCGCGCTCACCCTGGTGCAGCGGCAGGCGATCGTTGGCGGCGAGGAAGCGCAGCAGGTCTTCGCCCACGTCGCCGCGCCACAGGGTGCCGTCGGCGTCGAAGCAGACAGGGCGGCCGGCGCCGGGCGTGCGCAGCAGCGGCGAGACGAGCGCGAGCGCCTGCGGGTTGAGCACTGCGTCGAGCGTTGGCACGTTGCCCCCTCAAAACGAAACAAGCACACTCTGCCGCATGCGCATCGCGGTGGTCATCGGCGTTCTTCTTCTCTCTGGCTGCGGCGACACGCCCGGGCTCTGCACGCAGACCGCGTGCGCGAAGGTGGAAGGCAGCTACGCGATGGAATACGAGCCGGTCACGATTGAGAGCCCCGACTGCGCGACGCTCCCGCAGATCGCGGCGCCGGCGGGCGTGGTGTTGAAGCGAATGGGCTCGGAGGTGACCACCACCATCGGCGGCATCCCGGCGCGCGGCTTCCTTCAGGGCACCGCCGAGTTTTCCCTGCTGGGCACCGCCGAAACCGACGGCGGCACCGACGCGGGCGTCTCGACCTTTTCCTTGAGGGGCTACTACTCAGCGGGCACGGCGAAGCCCGACGCAGGGTTGCCACCCGGCCGCATTCTTGGCAAGTGGATCACCCACGCCGAGAACGGCACGCGCAGCTGTGACGCCGAGCGGCCATTTACCGGCACGAAACAGTAAGTCGACTACTTCTTCTTCGACGCGGGCGCGGCGGCTTTCGCCTTCGCCTTGCGCTCGGCGCGCTTCTTCCACTTCACCCGGATCTTGCTGCGGACGCGCTGGTGCTTGCTCTTGCTACGGGCCATGCCGTTGCTCCTTGAATTGAAAAGGCGGGGCTAACTACCAGACTTGCCGCCATCAGGTGCAGGTTTCGTGGGAAACGGAATTCCCTCGGCGCTGCGGACCTTGGTTGGGCGCGCTTCGGCGGTGGTGAAGGTCGCGTCGTGGGCCGTGTCAGAGGGGGCCTTTTCGCGGGCGGCGGGGTTGGCGGGCTCCTGCGGCGTCTTCTTCACCGAGGCGAAGATCGGCCGGGTCGCGTCGACGAAAGCACGAACGTCGTCCAGCGGCAGGGCGGGCACGTGGTTGCCATTCACGCCTGTCATCGGTTGGGCCATGCACATCGCGTTGAGAATGGCCTCTTCCGTCGCTTCCATCACCGCCTCGTAGAGAGGGTCGAGCCGCTGATCGAGGAGGATCTTCATCTTGTAGACCATCTTTCTGGTGCGCCTCGGAATCACGTTGGCGGTCGAGAAGGCGACGACGATCTCGCCCGAGCCGTGCGCGGCGTAGCTGCCGACGCGGCCGATGCCCAGGGCGACGCGCTTGCACAGTCGGTTGAGCTGGTGCGGCAGCAGCGGAGCGTCGGTAGCGACGACGGCGATGATGCTGCCGTAGCTGTGCTCGCGCCGGGGCGCCTTGCGAAACTTCTCGGCCAGCACCTCGCCCACGGGCATGCCAGCGACGCGCAGGTTGTGCATCTTGCCGAAGTTGCTCATCACCAGGATGCCCAGCGTGTAGCCGCCGAACACCTCGGGCAGCTTTCGCGAGCTGGTGCCGATGCCACCCTTGAAGTCGCAGGTGATCATGCCAGTGCCGCCGCCGACTCCGCCTTCGGCAACGACGCCGGACTTCGCGCCTTCGATGGCTTCGCGCACGTGCTCTTCTCGAACGTGGTTGCCGCTGATGTCGTTGAGCCAGCTGTCGTCGCACTCGCCGACGACGGGGATGATGACGTCGTGCTCTTCGCCGATGCCGGGGTGCTTCTCGACCATGTAGCGGGCGACGGCGTCGGACACCGCGCCGACCGACATGGTGTTGGTGAGCAGAATGGGCGTCTCGATTAAGCCCCATTCGACGACCTGGGTCAGGCCACTGACTTCGCCCGCGCCGTTGAGCACGAAGGCGCCGCCGGCCAGGCGATCCATAAAGATGTTCGATTCGTTCGGGAGGATCGCGGTCACGCCCGTGCGCACCGGCCCCTTACCCGCGTGAAGCTTGCCGTCGCCGCGAATGATGGTGCTGTGGCCGACCAGCACGCCTTCGACGTCGGTGATCGCGTTGAACTTGCCCGGGCGGAAGCGGCCCAGGGGCAGGCCGAGCTCGCGGGCCCGGACGCGGGGCTGCGTCATCCGCGTTCTACCCGGGCGGGGTCGGCCGGCGTCCCATTGCCGTTGCTGCTGCTGGCTTGAGGCTTCTCACCTTCGAGGCTCGAACGCCGGGCGTTCTCGCGTTCTTTGTACCGGCGAACAGCGCCCGAGAGGATCTCGCCAATCAGCGTTCGGTAGTCCATGCCTGCGCCATTGGCGATCAGCACCAGGTCGGACCAGCCAGGGGTGAGGCCCGGTAGCGGGTTGCACTCGAGGAAGGTGAAGCGGCCGCGGTCGTCCATGCGGAAGTCGATGCGCGCCACGTCGCGGCAGCCGAGCGCCATGAAAGCGCCGCGCGCGGCCGACTTGAGGCGGTCGATCTGCCCGGGGTCGAGCTTGGCGGGCACCTCGTAGCGAATGCGATCGTTCACATCGAGCTTGTCTTCGAACCGGTAGATGGGCGTCTTGTCCGTCTTGTCGAGGAAGACGATTTCCATCGGGGGCAGCGCTTTGGGGCGGCGCTCACCGAGCAGGCCGACGGTGAACTCGCGGCCGCCGACGAACTCTTCGATCAGCGCGGGCTGGTCGTAGCGGCCGACCATTTCCTTCACCACTTCGCGCAGCTCGGCCTCGTTGTGCACCACGCTCTTCGCGAGCACGCCCTTGCTGCTGCCTTCGGCGACGGGCTTCACCATCAGCGGCCAGACCTCGAACTGCTTGTCGAGCCGTTCTTTGCCGGTGCTCATCAGCTGGAAGTTCGGGGTGTGAATGCCGGCCTGCCGCACGACCTTCTTCGCCAGCGCCTTGTCGAGCGCGAGCGCGAGCGTCGCGGGGTCCGAGCCGGTGTAGGGGATGTCGAGCAACTCCAGCAGCGCGGGCACCTGGCTCTCGCGGTTCCGGCCGCGGAAGCCTTCGGCGATGTTGAACACGATGTCGACGGGGTTGGCGGCGAGCTCGGCGGGAAGCTCAGGGGTCGCCTCGAGATCCACGACGTCGTGGCCCCACGACGAAATCGCCTCGCGAATCGCCTGCAGGGTGCTGGGGCTGTCGTACTCGGCGTGAGAGTCTTCCGACGCGTCGAAGGTGGGCTTGATGCGCTTCACGTTGAAGGTGAAGCCGACCTTCAGCGGACCCTTGCGCGTCGGTTTGCCCTTGCTGCGCGTCGAGTCCTTGATCTTGTAGCGCTTGGCGGCGGAAGCAATGACCGCCCCGATGACGGCGTCGAAGTGAAGGCCTTCGAGCTCACCGGCGGCAAAGATGCCGGCGCCCGGTTCCAGCGAAGGCAGGGCGTTGATCTCGAGGAAGTACGGCACGCCAGCGTCGGAAAGGCGGAAGTCGATGCGCCCCAGGTCGCGGCAGTCGAGCACGTTGAAGATCTTCTGCGCCGAGAGGCGAACCTTCTGGCTCATCTCGGGTGAGATCTTCGCAGGCGCGCGAACGGTGACCATCTTGTCGTAACGGGTCTTCAGCTCGTAATCGTAGATTTCCCACTTCCGCGGGGCTTGCTTGGGGTCGAAGACGTACTCGACGGGCGAGAGCACTCCGCCGAAGTCGTTGTCGACCATCTGGAGGAAGGGCACGGTCAGGTCGCGGCCGACGATGTATTCCTCGACCAGCAGGCCGGCCGGGTAACGCTCGAGCGCGGCCTCGACCTTCGCCTTCAGCGAGTCGACGTTCTCGGCGATCGAGTTCTGGGTGATGCCCTTCGAAGAGCCTTCGAAGTTCGGCTTCACGATCACGGGGAAGTGAAGGTTGTCGGCGTTGAGATCCGACAGCTTCTCGACGAACTGCCAGCCCGGGGTGCGAATGCCGTGCTCGCGAAGGATGAGCTTCGTCAGCTGCTTGTCGAGCGTGACCGCCAGCGCGTACGCGTCTGAGCCCGTGTACGGAAAGCCGAGCTCGTCGAACAGCGCGGGGAAGAAGGCTTCGCGGAAGCGCCCGCGCCGGCCTTCGGCGGTGTTGAAGATCAGGTCGGGCGAGTAGGCCTCGAGCCGGGACACGGTGCGCGAGGCAGGGCCCGAGACCTCGAACCTCTCGAGCCGGTGGCCGAGCCTTTCGATCGCGGCGGCCAGGGCCGACACGGTCTCTTCGGTGTCGAACTCGGCTTCGTCTTCGGCGTCGGTCAAACGCAAGTTGTGAGTCAGCGCAATGCGCATCGCAAGAGTCCCTTAGCTTCGTTGGTGTTTCGTCACGGCCGCGGATCCGGCGGTCGCTCGAGCATCGCGCGCCCCGTGGCCCGCGCTTCCCGTTGCGGCGTCGCGAGCAGGGCTTCGCCCGAGACCACCTTCCCATCAGTCACCTGGGTGCTGGCCCAGAGATCGCCCAGCCGCAGCCCAAATGGGTCACGCAGAACCTTCAGTGCCTCGAGGCCGCCGAGCACGACGCAGCCCGCGACAAAGGCGCGAAGGCCGAGGTCGGGCATCATGCTCAGGATGATGATCAGGCCGAAGGGCGAGTTGCGGAGCACGCTGTCGCGGTGCCGCGCGCCCTGCCGTGTCGGCAGGTAGATGACCTTCACGCCGCAGGCCTTCTTGCCGAGGCTCTGGCCCTGCAGCATGCCGTCGGCGAACAGCACGTAGAGCAGCGCGACGACGACGCCGGCGGGGCCGGTGCTGACGTAGAGGACCCAGGCGATCGCGATGTCGAGGGCGCGCGCGAGGCCGCGGAGGAACAGCGACGCCTTCGGGTACGGAGAGGGTTCTTCCGCGCCGACGACCCTCAACGATTTTCGGAAGCTGCTCACGCGTCGTCGTCTCCTGCCAGCTGGGCCAACCTTTCCCACGCGCTCACGGCGGGGGCTGCTCTCTTCCCGTCGTCGGCCAGGTGACGAAGGCGGCTTTCCGCTTCGTCCTTCGAACGCCCGCGTCCAGCGTCATCTTCCGCCGAATCTTCGGCCACGATGCCCTCACGGGTAAAGAAGACGAAGGCCATCGACGGGCGCTTCGACGACTCGCGCATCGCGAACTGAATGCCGTCCAGCGTCCAGCCCTGCTTCGACCACTCGTTCAGCGTCCGTTCGATCGCCGACTCGTCGACGGTCGAGAGCTCGACTACCTTGAAGAGCAGGACCCGCGTCTTCTTCTTTTTCTTCTTCTTCACCACCAGACCCGGCTGTACGGCTTGTCGAGCGATGGATCCCGGTAGAAGGCGTTGGTTGGTACGGCTTGCGGGGTGGCGGGCGCGTTGACGGTGTCGGCCCAGAGCAGCGAGACGATGACCTTGGCTCCCGCGGCGCCGACGCCAGCGAGGACGTAGGGCACCGCGCTGTTGAACTGGCCGGGCGCGAGCACCGCAGACAGGAAGAAGATGACGAGGCCGACGCCGCCGCCGAAGAGGTCGGCGCGAAGAATCTGCTCGCTGCTGGGGTGGAACTTGAGGCCGGCGATGGCCAAAGCGGCCGCTCCGAGAGCAGGGGTGATCATGATCGCGTCGATGCCGCCACGCAGCGTCGCGGGGCCGCCCGTGCTGGCGACGATGCCGAGAATCAGCGCGGTGTAGATGGCCGCCCAGGCCGCGCCGCTGGTGATCAGCAGGCCTTTGTTCATCGCCATGTCTCCGCCGCCGACGATCGCGGTGATCCACGCGCCGCTGAGCGCGCCGACGAGGCCGACGTACGAGATGGGCGTCGGATCATCGGTGAACGCGTGGCTCAGGCCGATGCCGAACAGCGCACCAATCAGCGAGTTCACGATGCCGAACGTCGCGGTGTTGACGCTCATCCAGTTGTAGAACTGCCAGAAGGCTGCAGTGGCGAACCCGACGCCAGCGCCGACGAGGCCGCCGACCAGGTACGCGATGCGCGCGCCGCCGTCGGTCGAGCTGTAGCAACCGGTGGTCGTGTTGGTGATGCACGCCGGGCGCAGCTGCTTGTCGCGAATGTCCTGGTAGATGCGCGGCACCATCTGGGTCGACAGCAGGCCGACGCTGCCCATCAGGGTGTGGTGGAGGAGGAAGGCCGTGCTGCCGGGGCCGGAAAGGAAAGACCCTTCGCGCGGGTGACCGTCGAGCATCGCGCTGGGCGGCTGCGAGATGGACGCCGGGTCGAGGTTCGGGTCGACGGGCACCAGCGGGTCGGGCGGAGGGTTGACGGGCACGTCGGTGGGCGGAGGCGGCTGCGGCGCGGCGACTGGCTGCGGCGGAGGCGTCTCGATGATCGGCTCGGGCGGCGGCGGCGGCGGCGGCGGCTCGATCGGCTGGCCGGCGTCCAGCGAAGGATCCGCCGGCACGGGGACGACGATGATCCGCGGCTCTTCGTTCTGCGCGAAAGAGAAAGTAGGCGCGAGGGCGGCGCACAGCAAAGTCAGCGAGGCGACGGCACGAAGCATGGCGCGGAGGTTACGAGATTCGAGGCGCGGCGTGGCCGCTTTCGCGTAATGAAGCGTCATGGGAAGCGAAACCTACAACGGGATGACGCCACAGATTCACCGCCTCGCTTTCGTTCACGCGTCGGCGCAGCTGCTGGGTGACGTGGTCGTCGGTGAAGAGGTGTCGATCTGGCCCACGGCCGTCGCGCGCGGCGACAACGGCTTCATTCACTTCGGGGCGCGCACAAACTTTCAAGATGGCGCGATCGCGCACGCGACGCTGGGCAGCTCGAACACGACGGTGGGTGAAGGGTGCACGATCGGCCACCGCGCGATTCTTCACGGCTGCACGGTGGGCAACCGCTGCTTGATCGGCATGGGCTCGATCATCCTCGACAACGTCGAAATCGGTGACGACTGCTTCGTCGCGGCGGGCTCACTGCTGACGCCGGGGAAGAAATACGAAGCGGGCAGCTTCGTCATGGGCTCGCCGGCGAAGCGGGTGCGCGACGTGAAAGAAGCCGAGCGCACGTGGATCGCGCATTCGTGCGCCGTGTACCTGGAGCTCGCGCGCAGTTACCGCCCGCCGTCAGGTAGGTGAAGGCGGCACACCTTCGACGGGCGTCCGCTTGCGATCAGGCCGATGGCATGACCCAATCCCCATTCTTTTTCAGGGGGGTTCCCCATGCGCTTCGGGTTGGGACTGCTGGCGTGCGCCGCGCTGAGCTGCACCGGCGAAATCGACGTACCGACCAATTCTCCCGGGCCCGGTGGCGTGGGGCCGCAGGCGAGCTGCCGGAAGGTCGCGACGCCGGGGACGAAGCTGATTCGCCTGACTCACGCGCAGTACGACAACACGGTGCGCGACATTCTCGGGCTGAGCGTGTCGCCGTCGGCGGCGTTTCAGAAAGACCCGACCTTTCAAGGCTTCAACAACAACGCCCTCGGCCTGAGCGTGGCCGACCGTCTGGGCCGCGACTACCGGCGCAGCGCAGAAGACCTGGGCAGCCAGGTGGTGGCGTCGGCCGCCGCGCGCGCGAAGGTGGTGCCGTGCACGGGGACCAGCGACGACTGCGCGAAGGACTTCATCGCGACCTTCGGGCGCCGCGCGTTTCGCCGGCCGCTGACGACTCCGGAAGAGACAGCCTTCTTCACGCTCTTCAAGAAGGCGAACTCGGTGATGGAGACGGGCGACGCGTTCAGCAAGGGCGTGGCGCTGACGGTCGAGGCGATGCTGCAGATGCCCGAGTTCTTGTATCGGGTCGAACTGGCCGAGAACGCTCCCGTCGACGGCAAGGTGGCGCTGACGTCGTACGAGCTGGCGTCGCGGCTGTCTTACCTGCTGTGGAACACGACGCCGGATCCGGTGCTGCTCGACCTCGCCGCCGCGGACAAGCTGGCGACGGCGGCAGACGTGCGGACCCAGGCGCTGAAGATGCTGGACGACGCGCGGGCGGTGAAGGTGGTCGACGACTTCCATCACCAGTGGCTGGATCTCGACAAGTACAACAACCTGACGCGCGACCCGGCGCTGTTCCCGAACTTCACTCCGGCGATCGCGCCGATGATGCAGCAGGAAACGCTGCGCTTCATCAGCCACGTGGTGTTCGATCAGAAGGCGCCTTTCTCGACGCTCTTCACCGCGCCGTACACGTTCGTGAACAAGGAAGTCGCGGCGCTCTACAAGTTGACGGGCACGTACACGACCGCGGCGTACGCGAAGGTCGACCTGGATCCGACGCAGCGGTCGGGCCTGCTGACCCAGACAGGCTTTCTGGCGTCGCACGCGTATACGCGCACGGACTCGCCGATTCACCGCGGCGTCTTCATGATTCGCCGGGTGCTGTGCCTGCCTCTGGGAGACCCCCCGGGCAACGCAGACCTGAACCTTCCTCCGCTGATGGGGAACATCAAGACGACGCGGCAGCAGGTGGCGAACCACACGTCGCCGGGCAACTGCGCGGGCTGCCACAACCGGATCAACGCAATGGGCTTCGCCTTCGAGAACTACGACGCGGTGGGGCAGTACCGCACGATGGACAACGGCGAGCCGGTGGATTCGACGGGGAGCATCGTGCTGGGCGGGAAGACAATCGAGTTCAAGGACGCGATCGAGTTCTCGAAGGCCATCTCTGTCTCGGAAGAAGCGCGGGGGTGCTACGCACGAAACTGGTTGCGGTACGCGTACCAGCGGGCCGACGGCGCGGAAGACGCGTGTGACCTGGAAGCGATGACGACGAAGCTCGCGCGCGCGGACTACCCGGTGAAAGAGCTGATCGGCGATCTGACGCAGAACAACTCGTTCCGGTATCGGCCGGCGGAGGAAGCACCATGAGTCGCGTCAGCCGAAGGTTCTTTCTGCGGGGCCTGGGCGGCGTGGCGGTGGCGCTGCCGGTGATCGAGTCACTGATGCCGAAGCTGGCGCGCGGGCAGACGGCGCCTCAGGCGCAGCGGTTCGTCGCTTTCCTCGAGTGCAACGGCATCAACATGCAGAAGTTCTTCCCGGCGACGGCGTTCGGCCCGCTGACGGCGGCGTCGTTCGCAGGCACGGCGCTCGCTCCACTTCAGGGCATGGAGTCGAAGATCCTGATTCCGCGTGGCATCCACAAGGTGCCGAAGGGGTTCAACTTCGGTGGCCAGACGCCAGTGGGCTGCGATCACCAGAACGGCATGGGCGGGAAGCTGACCTGCCAGCAGCTGGCGGGCGCTGATCACTACGCGAACGGCATCTCGGTCGATCAGATGATGGCGAAGAAGCTGAACCGGATGGCGAAGCCGTCGCTGACGTTGAAGGTGGGTCCGCGCGGCCAGGGCGTCTTGAGCGTCTGCTCGTACATGGGCCCGATGCAGCCAGTGCAGGCCGAGAACAACCCTTGGCTCGCGTTCCAGGACTTCATGGGCATGGCGGGCACGGATCCAGCGGTCGCTCAACGGCTGGCGGCGCGGCGGCAGAGCGTGCTCGACCTGGTGAAGGGCGACATGGACGCGCTGAAGACGAAGAAGATCTCGACCGCCGACAAGGCGAAGCTCGATCTGCACTACTCGTCGATTCGCGACATCGAGGTGGCGATGACCACCAGCGGCATTCCGGCGTGCACGCTTCCCTCGGCACGATCGGCCGAGCTCCAGGGGCTCAACCCGAACACGGTCGGCAGTGACAGCGAGTACAAGAAGGTCGGCCAGATGCAGATGGACATCCTGGCCCTCGCGCTGGCTTGCGATCACACGCGCGTCGCGACGCTGCAGTGGGGCGATGGCTCGGGTGGCCCGGTGTTCAACTTCGACGGCCTGAGCAACCAGTACAACCACCACAAGCTGTCGCACGGGAACACGAAGGACGACAACTCGGGCGGCATGATCAGCGACTACAAAGACCGGCTCGCCGCGATCGACCTCTGGTACGCGCAGCAGTTCCGGTACTTGATCGACAAGCTCGCCGCGTACGCAGAGCCGAACGGGAAGACCGTGCTCGACAACAGCGCCGTCGTCTGGATGAACGAGCTCTCAGACGGCCTCGAGCACAACTTCATGGACATGCCGTACGTGATCGCCGGCAGCAACGGCGGCTACTTCAAGCAGGGCCAGTACGTGAAGGTCACCAAGCAGAACCAGAACGGCGACGGCACCTACAAGAATGATGTCGATGCGCCGCACAACAAGCTGCTCACCACCTGCATCAACGCCGTCGGGATCCGGAATGCCGATGGCTCCCTGGTGAACAACTTCGGCGCGTTCGGCGCGCCTGGTGAGTTCACTGAATTGAAGGCGTAGGCCTGAGAGCAACCCCGTTCCGGTCAGCTGTTCAGACGAACGGCTCGGTAAGCCATGGTTCGGGAGCCGTTGCTCAGCGCGGGTACGCGTCGAGGCGTTGACGGAACCGGGCGGCGAGGAAGGGGCTCGCGCTGCCGAGCGTCTTCAGAATCACCTCGGCCTCGGCGCGGTACTTAGAGATCTTCTCGGCCGACCAGTGTGGCGGCGGCGGAGCCAGGTTGGTGATCCGGTCGGCCAGCTTCACCATCGCCACCTCGGGGGGCTGGGCGAGAATCCGGCGAAGGCTGTCGGCCATCTGCGCTTCCTTCGGCAGGTCGCCGTTCTTGCTGAGCGCCACAACGCCCTCGCGCACGGCGACCCCGAAAGCCCCTTCGACCAGCGCGGCGGTCGTCTGGGTATCCTCGAGGGTGTCGTGCAGCAGCGCGCAGGTGACCGCGAAGTCACCGCTGCGGCTGGGCTCGGCCTCGAGCGCGCGAATCAGCTCCATGCAGACGCTCGAGAGATGAACGACGTACGGCAGGTTCGTCGGCGTCACCTGCTGCCCGTGCGCAGCGGCCGCGAAGCTCAACGCCTTCAAGTACGCCTCGGGCGAGAAGCCCATCACGTGGTCTCCGGCAGCGACGCGGGGTGCTTCTTGTCGGCGTCCTCGCGGTAGACATCGGCCAGCGCCCGCGCCCGTTCGACCTCATCGCGGGCCGCGTCGAGCGCGATCACCTTGTCGAACTCTTCGACGCGCTGACGCAGCGCCGCGCTGACGACGAGGCCCGTCGCCAACCGCGCGCGGGCCGACTGTCTTTCCGACTTGAGCCCGGCGACGCGGCTGGCGGTGTCGGCGGCGGCCTCGAGCAACAATTGGGCGTCTTCGTTCGCCGAGACCAGCGCCTTTTCCGACTGGTCGCGCATCTGGTCAGCCTCTTCGAAATCGCGCCGCAGCGTCTTCGCGGCCCGCGCGTCGGCCTTCTCTTCAGCGATGCGCACGCGCCCTTCGAGATCTTTGCACCGCTTCGTGTACTTCTCGGCGTCGCGCGTCAGGTCACCGCGCAGGGCCAGCAGCGTGGCGGCCGACTTGCGGACCTCGGCCCCCTGGCGCTCGAGCGATTCGATGAAGCCGTCGTAGACCGCCAGCGGATCTTTGGATGCGGCCGCCTTCTTCTTTTTGAAAAAACCGAACACAACGCGCAGCAGCGTAACGCAACGCTCACCCGAACGGCTTGCACAACAGCCGCAGGCGCTCGACGGCGGCCTTTACGGTCGGCGCCGGGGACTCGACGGCGGTCAGGTACTTCGGCAAGGGCACGCCGTACAGCCCGAGCAGGTGGCTCAACAGGGTCACGCTCTCGGAGGCGCGGTTGTCCACCGAGGCCAGCGACGCCGCCTCGCCCACCGCCTCGAGAATGTCGGCCAGGCGCTGGCTCACCGGCCCTTCGGGCGACGTGCTCGGCCCTGGCAATGGGAAGAAGGCGTCGAACTGGCTGTCGGCGCGCTGGGCGACGTGGGCAGGCCGGCCTCCAGCGATCTGTTCGAGCGCCTCGAGGTGGGGAAGCAGGGCCTCCAGCGCTCCGGCGGTCGCGGGCACTTCGGCCGGCAACAGCGTGCGCCACGTCGAGTCGAACTCCGTGCGAGCGACCCCAATCTCGGCGTCCGACAGGTGATGGTAGAAGGCGCGCCCGCCGACGTTGCGCTGTTCGATCACCAGCGACTTCAGGTCGGGGTTCTCTTCGCCCAGCGAGATGAACGACAGCGAGATGTCGAGCCCTTCGAACGGCTTGCGCGTGCGGCGAACCAGCTCAAGATCCACCGCGTCTTCGCCGTCGGTCACCAGCACCACCGTCGCGCGTGAGAGGTACGGGTCTTTCCCCTGCGCGTTGCGAATCGATTCGAAAGACGACATCAGCGCCAGCGAGATGTCGGTCTGCCCTTCGGCGGGCGAGTGGCGAAAGAGCTTCTCGATCTGCCGCGTCGCCTCGGGCCCGCTGTCGATGCGCGCGAGCTCGGTGGGCGAGTCGTTGAAGAACGAGAAATACAGCGGGTCGAAGGGCACGTTCTGCCGCGCCTTCACGCGCAGGGCGTTGAGCTCGGCGATGAGAATCGCGTCGCGGAACCGCGAGCGCGGCCCGTGCATCGAGCCCGACGCGTCGAGCACGTACACCCGCACCGCCGTCTTCTTGATCCGCGACTGCTTCGGCGGCGGCTCTTCCTCGAGGTACGCGCGCACCGTCTGGCGGCTCGACGCCAGGTTGTAGAGCAGCATGCTGGGGCTCTGGATGACGAAGTTGTGGAGCTCGTCGAGGCTGTTGGTGAACTCGTAGCTCATCGTCTGGGTCGGGTGGCTGACCCGCCGCTGCACCGGCCGCGACTGCTCGAGCTCGGCCTCGACCAGCTCTTCGGTGAGCGTGTCTTCGACGTCGAAGAACCGCGCGCAGCCCGACGCCAGCTCGAGCGCCTCGAGCTTCTCTTCGTCGAGATCGAAGGCGAGCTGGGCCAGCACGTCGCCCGCCTCGTCGCTGCCGGCCTTGCCACCCGCGGGGCCGCGATCGAGCTTCTCGACCCCCTCGGCGGGCTTGCCGGGCTCCTTCCAGCCCAGCTGCTGCTTCAGCCGCGACTGCTCGACCAGCGGCTTCATCTGCGCGGTCGGGGGCAGCATCGACGAGACGGCCTCGCGCGCGACCTGGGCGAGCTCGGTGTCGTTGGCCTCGATCGCGCGCTCATAGAGGCCCTTCAGCGATCTGTACGCCGTGCGCGGATCGCGGCGGGCGGTGTGCCGAACGTGGCGAACGAGATCCTGCAGCGACCGCACGACCGGAGACGCCCTCACCCTTTCGCGCGCGGCGGCGACCTCCATTCGCATCTGGCGCAGGCGATCGCGATCGCCCATCGACCCGGCGCTCGCACGCAAAAGCAGCTCGTGGGCGAGGTCGAGGTCGCGACGCTTCTGGGCGACGTCGTTCACGTTCTCTTGCGCGCGCTTCGCCCAGAACTCGGCCACCGCGAGCCGCGCGCTGGCCGGAGGACGATGGTCGCGATCCGGCCGGGCGAACACCTCGAATCCTTCTTGCGACTCGTCCTCGGGCGGGCGAGCGAAGAGGTCGGCCACCTTCACCGCGCGCGCCAGCCGCACGAAGTCCGCGTCCAACGAAGTGACCAGACCAGGAGGAAGCGTCTGCGCACCGAGAAGCCGTTCGGCCCGGCGCACCGCGAGGTCGAACTCGAGCAGCGCGGCAGTGGCGCGATCGGCCAGCCCCTCTGACAGGCCGCCCAGCTTTCCTTTCAGCTTCCCGAGCTCGCGCAAGAGCTTCGCGTCGGCGGCGGTGTGAATGCCGGCGCGGTCGAAGTCACGGTCGAGGCCGCGCAGGGCATCGAGCTTCTCGCCCTGGTCTTCGCGGTCGAAGATCGCGCGCGCGCGGTCGAACAACCCCTGCTCGAGTCCCCTACCTGCCTTCACGGCGTCGAGCCGTTCGCGCAGCCGGTTGAGCTGGGGACCAAGCATGAAGGCCTCCGACTACGCCCGGGCTGCGCGGGCCTCGAGCAGCCGCTTGGAGAAACTCGCGAAGTCTTCGGCGATTCCCCTTAGCGCCTGGTCGAGCTTGCGCGCGTTCTCTCCGCGGTCGCCCGGCTCTTCGACCAGCCGCCCCACCCCGGCCTGCAGCCGCACCAGCTCGCCTTCTTTCGTGGCGAGCATCGGGAAGCGGCTCTTCACCAGCTTGTCGAATGCCCTGTCGGCCTCGGCGCGGCCCGTCATCTCTTCCGGTGCGGGCAGCGAGCCCAACAGCTGCGAGAGCCAGCTGCGAAGGAAGCGAATGCGGTTCGCGAGCGACGTGAGCTCGGCCACCGACAGCGCGTCCGTCACCGCCGCCGAGAAGAAGCGCTGGCCGCGCGGCGTGGCGGGGCCAAGCAACGTCTCGAGCGTGTGCAGCGCCGCGAGCTCGCCGTCGGGCGCGTTGGCCGCCAGCTGGTTCCGGTAGATGAGGTACGCCTCTCCACCCATCACCTGCTGCACGTCGGGGTGCTGGACGGTGGTCGGCTTCGCGAGCCCCTGCGCGTGGGCGGCGATGCGGTCTTCCAGCGTCTTGCGGCTCGACAGCAGCGTCGACTCGACCGTGCAGCCTTCGCGGCGAAGGTTCTCGACCACCGCGCCAATTGCCCGTGAAAGCTGCTCGAGCCGGGTGAACGAAGCGGTCGCAATCACATCGCGCGCGTACCCTTCGCCCAGGGGAGCCAGCAGCTCCTGGCGCAGACCCTTCTGGGCGGGCGAGAGCTCGACCAGCGCCATCTCGAGCTCGCGCAGCCGGCGGGAGTCAATGGCCAACGAGTCGAGGGGGTCTCCCTTGCGCGTCCGAGAGGCCGCGAAGGTGCGCGAGGCGCGGCGGCGAAGCGCAACCGCAACGCGTTCGCGCGCCTGCTGGGTGTGCTCGCGGGCCGAGATGATCGAGTCACCCGCCCACGCGCTGACGATTTGCAGCAGCTCGATGACGCGCGACAGCTCTTCGGAAAGATTGGCGGCGAGCCCGGTGAGCCCTTCGAGCTTCAGCGCGTCGTCGTACTCGGTGCCTTCGGCCGAGAGCGCGATCATCTGCGCGGCCTGCTTGCAGAACTCGACGACGTTGCGTGCCAGCTGGGGCAGACGCGCCTGCAGCTCGGGGACGCTGCGGGCGAGCTCGACGACGTCGCCGAAAGAGCCGAGCAGCGCGACACCTCCGCGGCCTTCGCCCTGCCCTGCCATGCCGCGCTGCAGGCGGTTTTCCATGCCGGCGAGCAGGCTGTTGGCTGCGGTGATCAGCGGCTGGCGGTTCTCGCGGTGACGCGGGCCGGGGACGAGCTTGTCGCGCAGCGACTTTGACACGGTGCTACCCACGGCCGGGTTCCACGCGCGCGTCGCCGCGTCGGCGGCAGCGACGTCTTCCTTCATCGACAGATCGGTGGCCTCGCGCTCGACGCCGCCTTCGAGGTTCGGGCCGACCTTCGCGAGCGCATCGTCGAAGGCCTTGCACTCGACGCGGATGATCTCGAGCTGGGCCCGCTCGCGCGGGTCGGCGACGGTCTTCAGCAGCTGCTCGAGCTCGGCGACGGGCGGGCCACCCAGCAGGAAGAAGTAGCGAAGCATCGCGAGGTCATCGGGCTGGGCGACGAGCCGGCGTTCGGGGCGGCGAAGAATCTTGTCGCGCACCACCACCGCCTTCAGCGCCCACAGCGCCTTCACCATCGAGCGCTGCGAGAAGTACTTGGTCGGCACGTAGTCGGGCAGCTTGACCACCTGCAGCAGCAGCTCACGTTCCAGCGCCTCGGCGAGGAGCTCGAGCCCTTCGGCCATCTGCCCGGGGATCTCGACCGCCGACACCATGTCCTGCAACACGTCGAGCTGCTGCAGGCTGAGCTTCGCCTTCAACGACACGCGCTGGCCGTCTGACGCGCGAAGGAGCATCTGCGAGCGGCTCGACTTGCGGGCAAACGACTTGGGGCAGAAGCAGATGAAGCTGATGCGATCGGCAAACGCCTGCAGCGTCTCGGGCGACCGGGCCACCACCTCAGAGAGGTAACGGTTGCTGGTCATGATCGCGCACTCGCACCGGCCGGGCGTGACCTTGCGGCCGTGCTTGAGCTCGCGCTCATGAAGCACGTTCAAGATGCTGCGCAGCAACATGTCGCGGCCGTCGAACACCTCGTCGAGGAAGGCGTGGTGCGCGCCCAGCATGCCGTCGTCAGTGAGGTACTCGGTGCGCCCCGTCTCGGTGAGGACCTTGAAGTCGATGGGGCCGATCAGATCGGTCTGCACCGTGTTCTCGGCCAGCTGCTTGCTGAACAGCGACGAGGTGCCCGTCTCTTCGTCGAGGATCCGGCCCAGCGTCGCCGAGGCGACGGCGCTCTTCGCGGTGCCGGGCGGGCCGATGATGAGCACGTGCTCGCGGCACAGCAGGGCGAGCTCGATCTGGGTGAAGAGCGCGTCGCGTTCGAGAAACGCCTCTTTGAGCTCGAGGAAGAAGCGGCGAAAGGCTTCGGCGCTCTCGGCGAACCGCGGGTGGTTGGCCAGCGGAGCGTTCAAAGGGTGATCTTCCAATCGAGCATGAAGAACACCTTGGTGTCTGACTTCGAGAAGGGGTTCACGTTCTCTTCGAGCACCAGCGACGCGCGGGTGTTCCGGTTCAAGAAGTAACTGCCCCACAGCTGCACGCCGAAGAAGTTGCCCTTGAGCCGCTTGTTCAGCGAGTCCTCGACGTTGGCGAAGCTTAAGCGGCCGTCGAGGGTGAAGACCCCGTTTTCCGGGACCCAGCCGGCGTTGACGTCGACCCAGACCTGCCGGCCGCCGTAGCCCGCCTTGACGGTGACGTCGGCGCCGCCGCGAACGGTGCCCTGCTTGAAGCCGGTGCCAACGCTGCCGCCGAAGGCCAGGGGCGAGGCGATCGCAGGGTCCTCCAGCGCGGCGGCCACCGCCGCGTCGGCATTGAGGTTGGTGTTGAAGAGATCCGCGGTGAACTGCGCATAGAAGCGAAAGGGGCCCGACGGGTAATAGTCGGCGCGAATGCGGCCGGCGTCGCGCGGGGCCGACGCGAAGTAGAGGAAGATCGAGTCGGCCGACAACACCGGCGTGACCCGCATCACCTCGGCCAGCACGCCGAGCTCGTCGCCGTCGTACTTGCCCTGCAGACGCGCGTTCGAGACCGCGGCGGTGATGAGGTCGTACTCGACGCCGCCAAGGAAGTTGAGCCCGCGCGCCTTGCCGTACTTCGCCTCGACGGCGAGGCGCTGAATGTCCGTCTTGCCCGACAGCCAGGCCTGGCGGAACCCGAAGGAGCCCGAGAAGCCAGCGATGTTCTGAACCAGCAACTTGGCCCCAACCAGCGGCTCGATGTCGTCGAGCGCGGCATAGGGCTTGGCGACCATCAACCCGACGCGGCGCAGGTCGGACTCGCGGATGCCGTCGGGCTGGTAGACGGACGAGGCCAGCGCGCCGCTGCCTTTGACCCACAAGCCGCCGTAGGCCTCGGCGCCGATGCCGAGGCGGTGGACGTAGCGAACGGTGGCGCCGTCGAAGGACGTGAAGTCCATCAGGTCGACGTAGCTCTGGCGGCCGACGCGGGCCTGGAAGTGTTCGCCGCGGTACGAGACGTTCGCGTACAGCAGGTCGGCGTCTTCGCTGCGAATGCCGTCGAGCTTCGCCGACTCGCCGTGGGGCAGGCCCCAGTCGGCGAACACGCGCAGAGAGGTCTCGAAGCCCAGGGGCTCGCCGGTGATCAGCTCGAACGCCTCGAGGCCGAGGTACTGAACGAGGCGGCGCCGCGGAAGAACGGTCAGCGATGCGGGGTCGCCGTCGCGGTAGGTGCGCAGGCTGTAGACCTGCGCCTCGGTGCGGGACTCGAGACGAAAGGCCGAGGCGCTGGCGAGCGTGGGAAGCAGCAGCAGCGACCACGCGAGACCCCGAAGCTTCACGGCGGGCGAGTATAACGACGGACCCCAGTGACCCAAGCACCATCTGATCCACCGTCGGCACTTCCCCCGCTGTTCACAGTTGCCATTTTCGGCTCGGTGCTGACGGGTTTCCTGTTCATCACCCTCGGGGTGGCCTCGCAGCTGGTGAACATCGCCTTCGGGCTGTGGTTCGCCGAGGTGTTCGTCTTCTTCGGCGCGCCCTACCTTGTGATGCGGCTGTCGGGGTACGACGCTTTTCGGACGGCGGGGGTGAGTCGGCCGTGGCTCGCGGGGGCCGCGTTCGGGCTCGCGATCGGCGTGATCAACTTCTTCGCGCTGGTGGTGCCGCTGCAGGTTCTGTCGCAGGCGCTGGCGCCCAAGGCGCTGGTCGAGCTGTTCGACGTCAGCGGCATCTTCAAACAGCAGACCCCGGTAGAGCTGTTTGGCGTCGTGACCGGCGTGTGCCTCGCCGCACCTTTCTGTGAAGAGTTCTTCTTTCGCGGCCTGATGCAGCGCGGCGCGGTGGCGACGCTGGGCACGCGCCGCGCGGTGATCGTGACCGCGATCGTCTTCAGCGCCTTTCACCTCGACCCGGTGGGCTTCCTCGCGCGCGTCGAGCTCGGGATCGTGTTCGGAATCCTCGCGGTGCGTTCAGGCTCGATCTGGCCGGGCGTGTTCGCGCACCTGGCGAACAACTCGGTGTCGGTGGCCATCTACTTCGCGACCCGCGGGTCTGAGGTCGATGATGAGCTTCCCGCGTGGGCGCCCGTGGCGATGCTGGTCGTCGGGGTCGCGCTGTTGTTCGCGCTCGCGCGGCTGGCGTTGGGTGTGCCCTCGATTCTCACCCCGCCCTTCCGCGCCGAAGACACCGCGCGAAAGCTCAAGAGCGTCCCCAACCTGCTGATTGGGTGGGCGCTGGCCGGCCTCATCGCCGTCGCGGCGCTGGTGACGGTCGACGGGCCGGGCGTGCGGCTCAACCTGGTCGACGCGCTGAACCCGTTGAAAGAGCCGAAGAAGGGCGAGCGCGAAGGCTGGCGGCAGAGCTGGGACGCGCTCTACGCACTCCGAAAAGAAGTGCGCAGCGGGTCGGCGAAGCTGAACGAGTACGAGGCGGCGAGGAAGGCGGCGATCGCCGATCGAAAGACCCCTAAATGAACTTGTAGCTCTTCACGACGAAGCGGGGCCCGACCATCGCGATGCCCAGCGAGTCACCGTCGACCTCGCCTTCGGCCTCGACGCGCGAGCCGGGCTTCTTCAGCTTCCGGTCGCCACCGGCGAGCAGGTAGGTCTTCCCGTCGTCCGAGGCGAGGGTCCAGATGCCCGTCTCGAGGTCCTGGAACTTCACCTCGCCCGTCACCTTCACGGCTTCACCGTGCGCAGCATGGCGCGGGCGACGAACAGGCAGACCATCGCGTTCACCACGAGGAAGGGAATCGCGAGGAACGTGAAGGGCAGCCACGCCAGCGCCGGAGCGCCCGCCCACGCCGAGTACCCGAGAATCCCCGCGAACCCGAGCGCGAGGCCCCCGATGACGGGACGCCAGGCGGTGAACTTGATCGCGATGATCGACAGCACGACCGGGATCAGCGCGCTGTACACAATCGGGTTCGCCAGCGAGCCGCGGCCGAAGATGATCTTCGAAAGCCACTCGGGAATCGGCAGCGTGAAAAGCGTCGACAGTTCCGACGGCGCGAGGAAGTAACGGAAGAAGAACATCCCGATCGTGACCAGCACGAGGGGCACCGCAAAAGCCGGTGAGAAGAGAAGGTTGAAGTAGCCGGGGCGCTCGCGCCGACCCATCGTCAGCAGCACGAAGGCGAGCAGGCCGACGGCCCAGGCCAGGGGGGTCCAGTTGAGGTCGGCGAACGTGTAGCTGTGAAGCTCGCCGGTGATTTCGGCGGGCTGCTCGAGGCGCGGGGCAACGGTGAGCGCCTCATCGCCTTCCGCCTGCAGCTTCTTCAGCGCGGCCAGCGAGGCCTGGGCGTCGATGACACCGTGGCCGTAGGTCTCGCTCCAGCCGGTCTGGCCGGCGGGCGGGTGGGCCGAGGCGTACAGCGCCTTCTCGACCTGGTCAGGGTTCTTCGCGCCCGCCGCGTAGATGAGCGCAGCGACGGCGGCGACGTGCGGGGTCGCCATGCTGGTGCCCTGGTAGTACGCGTAGACAGACTTCGTGTAGTCGCCCGGCGCGATCGTGTTCTGCAGAATGCCGGCCTCTTCGCCGAGGCTCTTGTCGCCCCCCGGAGCGGCCACATCGAGCTCCTTGCCCCACGACGAGTACGGCGCCTTGACGCCCTTGGGGCCGACCGCGCCGACCGCCACCGAGCCTGGATACGCCGCCGGGTACTCGACGACGCCCCGGCCACCGTTGCCCGCCGCGCAGACGACGACGACGCCCTTCTTGCGCGCGTACTCGACCGCGTTCGCCATCACCTGCGAACGGCCGCCACCGCCCAGCGACATGTTGATGACCTGCGCGCCGTGATCGGCGGCCCAGCGAATCGCGTCAGAGATGGCGGCCGAGCTGCCCGAGCCGAACGCGTCGAGCACCTTCACTGGCATCAGGGTCGCTTCGAAAGCAACCCCAGCGACGCCCGCCGCGTTGTCGGTGGTCTGCGCGATGGTGCCGGCGACGTGGGTGCCGTGGCCGTGGTCATCGTTCGCGTGCTTGTCGCGGTTCACGAAGTCGTAGCCTTCGGCGAACTTCGCGCCCTTCAGGTCGGGCACCTGCTTGAAGTCTTCGTAGTCCTCGTAAGCGATGCCGGTGTCGAGCACTGCGACGATGACGCCCTTGCCGCGGCTCTTGTCCCAGGCCTTCGGCATGTTGATCATCTGCAGGTTCCACTGCTTGCTGTAGTCGGGGTCGTTGGGCGCGAAGCTGGCGGTCAGCTTCATCAGCGGCTCGGCCGCCTCGACGTCGGGGTTCAACCGGATGCGGGCGAGCAGCGCCTCTTCGTCTACTTCATCGACGCCGGTCGCGACGGTGATCGCGCTGTCGACGCCCTCTTCTTCGCTGGCGAGCTCGAGGTCGATGCCCCACTGGCTCTCGATCGCGTCGAACTGGGCCTTGGTGGTGCCGTCCTTGAAGTCGACCACGATGGCGCCGGGGACATGTGCGCTGGCGTCGTCGGGCAGCTCGTCGATGGTGAAGGCGGGCCGGGTCAGATCGTTCGGAGTGAACGCCGCCTCGTCCTGTTCTTTCGAGCAGGCAAAGAGAAAGGTGGCGCTGATGAGTACGGCGGCAGAACGGGTCATGGTGCTCCCCTGTTTTTTCCCACTACGAACGCATGGGCCAACGATTGGATCCTTCCAGCGATTCCGGCGCGCTGGGTGAAGTTCCGTTAACCCTGCACAGCTTAATGTTTTCGGGGCCTTGCTGCTTCGGCGAGGCAGGCGACGACGGCTTTGCCCACCATAGGCAGGCCCCGCTGGAAGGTGCGATCGGCTGAAGGGATGATGTCGACGTGCGCAACCCCGCCTTTCGACTGGGCCGCCTCGTGCTCTCCCACCACCACCCACACGGGCTCGCTCCAGTCATTCGGGCCGCTGGTGGATGGGCTGATCAAACAGACAGCGGGGACGAGGTCGGGCTTGAGGGCGAGCAGCTTGAGCGCGATCGCATCGGCGCCGTTGATGCTGGCGACGAGCACCGGGCCGCCGCGGGCGTTGTCGGTGGCGACCTCGAGCGCCGCGAGCGCGTCTTCGAGGAGGTCAGCGCCTCGCGTGCCCTGGCTGGCGCCGACGCCCCGGTAGTTGAAGCGCAGCGTGGGGAAGCCCGCGTGGGAAGCGGCAAAGGCCAGCTCGGCGCCGACGATGTGGTCCATGCCGCCGCCTTCGTGGGGAGGCGGAGAGAGGACGAGCAACAGTGGCGAGAGCCGGCCGCGGTGCGAGACGCCTTCCATCACGTGCTTCCCGACCGGAATCAGCGTCGGACGTTCGAGGAACTGGCCGGGGCTGACCATTACGAAGCGATTTTTCGGAACACCAGGAACTTCAGGTAGCGCCCTTCAGGGAACTGCAAGCGCACCGGGTGGTCGGGCGGCTGGTAGCGCTCTTCGACGAGGGCGAGCTCGGTGTCGGCGTTGAAGGCCGCCTCTTTGATCGCCTGCAGGAAGGCTTCCGGGGTAACGCGCGCCGAGCAGCTGGACGTGATCAGCAGGCCATCGTCGCGCAGCAACTTCAGCGCCTGGCGGTTCAGCGACGTGTAGCCATCGAGCGCGGCCTGCACGTCCTTCTGGCTCTTCGCGAAGGCGGGCGGGTCGAGGATGATCAAATCGAAGGTGCGCCCTTCCTGCTTGAACGAGTCGAGCAGCGCGAACACGTCGGCGGCGAGGAAGTCGTACTTCGCGGGGTCTAAGTTGTTGAGGCTGAAGTTGCTGCTGGCGAGCGCGATCGCGTCTTCGTCCTGGTCGACCGAGAAGACGGACTTCGCCCCGCCCAGCGCGGCGTTCACCGAGAAGCCGCCCGAGAAGCAGAAGCAGTTGAGGACATCGCGGTTCTTGCCGAGCCGCTGCAACAACGCGCGGTTCTCGCGCTGGTCGAGGAAGAAGCCCGTCTTCTGCCCGCGGTAGACGTCGACGCTGAACTTCACGCCGCGCTCGAGGATGGTGACCGTCTCGGGGGCTTCCGCGCCCCACAACACCTTGCCGGTGCCGCGAGCGTCGTCGGCGTCATCGTCGCGCATCACCTCGTCGCGGCCGACGATGCCCTTGAGGCCGGGAATCGCCTGGCGCAGGGCTTCGACCAGCAGCGGCCGGTAAGGCGTGAGCCCCGCCGAGTACAGCTTCATCACTGCGAAGCCTGCGTAGTAGTCGACCACGACGCCCGGCAGCCCATCGCCTTCGCCGTGAATGACGCGAAAGGAATCGGTGTCGCGCAGATCGATGAGCGTGTGGCGCGCGTCCCAGCAGTCCTTCACGCGCCGGGCGAAGAACGCGGCGTCGATGGTTTCCGACGGGTTGCGGGTGAGCACGCGAACGGCAATGGCGGACAGCGGGTCGAAGTAACCGCGGGCCTGGAAGCGGCCGCCTTCGGTGAGGTCGACGACGCTGCCAGGCGGAATCCGCGGCACGTTCTCGAGCCCGCGCTTGAACACCCACGGGTGGCCGGCTTTGAGGTGACGGCCGAGGCCGGGCTTGAGCTCCAGGCGAATCAGGGCGCTGCTCATGACGGGCCTCCGCGTTTCTGGGCACGGGCGATCGCGTCGACGAGCTCGCAGAAGCCGCGGCCCTCGCGCGCCCGGGTGACGAACTTCGGTGGGGCGTCCAGCCGATCGAGCACGTCCATCACGTTGGCGACTCCGACCGATAGAGAAAAGGCCTCGAACATCGGGGCATCGTTGAACGAGTCACCGACGTACACGTAGCGCGGGTCGGCTCCTTCCAGGGCTTCGTTCCACTGCTGGCGAAGAAAGTCCTTCACCGCCGAACGCTTGTCGAAGTCGCCAATCCAGCAGTTGACGTGCACCGACGACCTGACCGCGGTGACACCGTGCTCGTGAAGAATCGCCTCGAGCGCATCGACGCCTTTGACGCCGACGTGCGCGTCTTCCGAATGGTCGATGGCGAGATCCACCTCGCGGCCCAGCGAGTCCGTCGACAGCCGCGACCCCTTCACCTTCTTCATCGCCAGCGCGACCACCCTGCCCAGCCGCACGCGGTTCCTGGCGCGAACCGAGGCGGCTTGAGCGAAGTGCTTCTTCATCCGATCGCCTTCGCGGACCCAGGCCATCGCCCCATTTTCGACGATGACGCCGGCGACGGGCAGCTGGCGGCTCCAGCACTCGCCCCAGCTGGAAGAGCGCCCGCTGACGAGCACGACCTGCACGCGGTGGGCGACCAGCCATTCGATCGCGCGCAGCACGGTGCTGGTGAGGCGGCCGTCGGTGGTCAGGGTGCCGTCGACGTCGGCGAACACGGCGCGCACCCGCTTCAAGTTGGCCTGCGCGAGCGGCAAGGGCCGGGCCGCCACTACAGCTCCAGGCCGGACAACAGGCCCAGGAACTGTTCGCACGCGGCGGGCACGTCGTCCTTGGTGAACTGGCCTTCGCCCATCGTGCGCAGCCAGGCGTCGAACTCGGGGCTGCGGCCGTAGATCGATCGCGCGTAGACAAGAATCTTCTTCAGGTGCATCACCGATTCTGGGGCGCGCCCTTCGTTGATCAGCGTCATCACCCGCTCGACCGCGACACCGCACGACGCGACGACTTCCTGATCGTGCTGCATCAACAGGTCGCGCTGGTTGATGTTCCTGAAGGCGACCACGAACTCGACGAACGGGTTCAGGGTCAGCGCGAGCTCCTTCTTCTTCAGGTCGCGGCGCACGATCCCTTCGATCGTCTGGCGGAACTCGAGAATCTGCCGCTTGTCCTTCGCGCGAAGAAACGCCCACGCCTTGGCGGTGCCGAACTCTTTGAGCTCACGCACCAGCTGTTGCGCGTTCCACTCGATGTCTTCGTTCTCGGCGGCGGCGATGCACTTGAGGCGGGCCTTGAGGGTGCGGCGCAGCTCGGTGGTGGCGGTGCGAATCGCGAGCGCGTGGGCGAGCTCTTCGGCGTAGCCGGGGTCGACCTCGGGGCGGCGGCAGTCTCCGAGCACGGAAGCGGTCTCGAACACCATGCTGCCGATGCGGTTGCGCGTGCTGTAGCGAAAGGTCTGGAGCTCGGTGACGAGGTTCCAGCGATCGCCGACGACCGACGGGTCGCGCACGCGCATGCCGAAGTGGCTGACCTCGGTCTTCAGCTCAGTCGCTGTGGCCTGGACGATGTGGTGGATGCGCGCGTAGGTGAGGTCTGCGGGGATCTGCGCCACCGGAAACTGTTCGGCCATCTCGGTGAGCAGCGCGTTGACTGCGGCGATGGTGGCTCCGAGAAGAGGCGCCATCTCTTCCCACAGCGACAGGTCGGCCGAGGCGTCGGTGGGCGCGTCGTCGTAGCGAACCAGCTCGAGCTCACCCAGCGCTTCGATGGCCGTCGACGCCGCTTCGTAGACTCCACGCAGGGGAGTGAACAGCTCGGCAGGCGAGGCGTCCAACAGTCCGGTCAACCGCATGGGCAACGACGACGCCAAGGCGCGGCGAGTCTTAGCAGGGACCTTTCGCTTCCGTTGCGTCGAAAGCTGCCACCCGTACAATCGTTCGCACATGATGCGAGTCAGAGTGTTCGACCCTGCCACGGGCAAGGGGCAGACAGGGGGCGAAGAGCTGCTGGATGCGGTGGGCATCAAGTGGATCGATGTGCATGAGCCGACGCCGACGCTGCTCGACAGCCTGGGCGCCCGCTACAACCTGCACCGGCTGGCGATCGAAGACTGCCTGCACCTCGACCAACGCCCGAAGCTCGAGCAGTACCCGGGCCACCTGTTCATCGTGCTGCAGGGCTTCTCATGCCTGGGCGACGTGGCAGAGCTGAAGCTGCACGAGATTCACTACTTCCTCGGCGCCGACTGGGTGATCACCGTCCACTCGGAAGGACACGAGGCGATCGAGAAGGCGCACCAGCGGCTCGATGCGGATCTGCCGGGCACACTCGGCCGCGGCCCGGACTTCCTCGTCTACCTGGTGGCCGACGCGCTGGTGGACCACAACTTCCCGCTGCTCGATCGCTTCAACGACGAACTCGACGCTCTCGAGACGGAGATCTTCGAGAACCCGACCCGAGAGCTGCTGCAGCGGTCTTTCACGTTGAAGCGGAACCTGGTGCTGGTGCGCCGCGTGCTCTCGCCGCAGCGCGACGTGGTCGGCCTGCTCTCGCGCACTGGAATTCCCCACGTTCAAGAACGCACGTCGCTGTACTTCCGCGACGTCTACGACCACCTCGTGCGGCTGTACGAGCAGATCGATGCCGCGCGCGATCTGATCGGCAACGCGATGGACGTCTACCTGTCGGTGGTGGCGAACAAGACGAATGACATCTCGAAACAGCTGACGCTCTTTGCCAGCATCTTCATGCCGCTGGGCTTCATGGTCGGCTTCTTCGGGCAGAACTTCGAAGCGCTGGGCCGGCAACACTTCCTCTACCTGTCGTTGGGGATCTGCGTGCTGCTGCCGGCGGGAATGCTGGGCTACTTCTGGAAGCGGGGGTGGCTGTGAGCTTTCTGCCGATTGACGGGCGCGCCTACCACTACCGCGACGTGGGCCAGGGGCGGCCGGTGCTGCTGCTTCACGGCTTTCCGCTCACCGGAGCCAGCTTCTGGCCCCAGCTCGACGCCGTGCCCAAAGGCGTGCGGTTGATCGTCCCCGACCACCGCGGCTTCGGGCAGAGCGCGCGGGGTGAAGGGCCGCTGTCGATCGATGGCTTCGCGGCCGATGCGCTGGCGCTGCTGGAGGCGCTGAAGATTTCGCAGGCGACCGTCGGGGGCGTGTCGATGGGTGGCTACATCGCGATGGCGCTGCTGCGGGCCGACCCGTCACGCGTTGATCGCCTGGTGCTGATCGACACCCAGTGCAACGCCGATGATGAAGCAGGCAAAGCGAAGCGCGAGGCGACGGCGGTGGAGGTCGAAACGACAGGCCTCGATTCGCTGGTCGAAACCATGCTGCCGAAGCTGCTCGCCAGCAAAGCGCCCGACGAGGTGCGGCGACGGGTGGAGGAGCTGATGCGGTCAGTGGATCCGAAGACTGTCGCGGCGGCGTCGCGCGCGATGGCGGGAAGGCCGGACAGCCGCGAGCTCCTCTCGCGCTTCGCGGGGCCGTCGCTGGTGGTGGTGGGCACGGAAGACGCCATCACTCCGGTGGCGAAGGCGCGTGAGCTCGCGGCGCTGATGGCAGGATCGCGGCGGGTCGAGCTGGAAGGGGCCGGGCACCTGTCGAACCTCGAGAAGCCCGAGGCGTTCAACGCGGCGCTGGCAGAGTTTCTGGCGTTCTAGACTGGCTCTCTGGCTCTTCGCCGGCCGGCCCTTGCGGTTCGGCTGATCGGCTCCAGAGCTAAGGCGTGCAGGTGACCTGGTCGCCAGTGACGGTGCAGGTGCGGCACGTGTTCGTCTTCTTCAGCACGCCTTCAGGGAAGCGACACTCGAGCGTGCCCTTGCCGTCGGCAGTGCAAAGGCCTTTGCCCTGGGCGCTCGAAGCGCAGGCATCGCCTTCGACGTTGCCGCTCATGTCGCAGCTGACGACGTCGCCGGCCTGCTTGCAGCCGTTGGCGCCTTTGCAGGGCAGCTTCACCCAGAGACTGCCGCGGCACTCGAGCGCAGCGGTCGAGTCGGCGCAGAGAAAGCCGTTCGTGTTGCACTTGCCACCTTCGGCAGCGCCACCACAGGCAAGGAGCGAGATCGACGAAGCCAGGGCGAGGAAAGCAAGACGGCGCATCGTGTTTTTACCGTGGGGAAATCGGGCCAGAAGCGCGCGGACTATCGGCGCTGAAGCGGCGACCTGTCAAAGCACTTCGCCGAAGAAGCGGCGGAAGTTCCCCCCGAGCAGCTTCTGCACGCGCTCGATCGAATGCCCGCGATCCAGCAGCACCTGGGTGAGCTTCGGCAGGTCGCGCACGTCTTTCATCCCCTGCGGCAGCGCCACCATGCCGTCGAAGTCGCTGCCGAGCCCCACCGCGTCTTCGCCCATCACGTCGATGGCGTGCTCGAAGTGCCGAGCGACGTCGGCGAACGTCCTTCCGCCCAGGTAGATGGGCGCAAAGATGATCCCGACCACCCCACCCTTGTCGGCGATGGTCTTCAGCGCGTCGTCGGGCAGGTTGCGCCAGGACTTCTTTGCTCCAACCACGCCGCCGTGGCTGCAGAAGGGGCGGCCGCGGGGGTGGGCGAGCAGGCCGGCCAGCGTCTGGGCAGACGCGTGGGCGACGTCGATGGCGAGCCCGACCTGCGCCATCGCGTCGAGCACCTCGCTGCCGAGCCTCGTCAGCGGGCGGTTGCCCATCAACGGAAAGCTCGACCCACCGAGCTCGTTGTTCGACAGGTGGGTGAGGCCCATGAAACGGGCGCCGCGGGCATGGAGCTCGGCGACGCGTTCGACTTTTCCTTCGATCGCGTGGCCGCCCTCGATGCCGATCACCGCCGACAGCACGCCGTTTGCCAGGTTGGCCTCGAGCTGGGCGCGGGTGCCCGCGATGGACGCTCTGCCATTCGACCGACGGCAGAAGTCGGCCATGCGATCGATCTGAAAAGCGCAGCGGGCCCATTCGCCACGCTGGGCGTGTGCGGGCCAGCCCCGCTTCCGGGTGAAGGTCGCAAAGCCGTCGACGACGGGAAAGCCGCGGGTCACGACGGTGAAGCACTGAATCTTCACTCCCGCCTTTTGAAGGCGCGGGAAGTCGACGTGGCCTTCTTCGGACTGCGTGGTGAGGTCGCGGTTCCACATCAACGAATCGGCGTGGCCGTCGGCGATGCAGGCAGTGCGATGCAGCGCAGGGATGTCGATCACTTCGCGAGGATTCATATAGGTTCCGCGCCCGCTATGACGACTCTCAAGAGCTACCTCGCAGGGCAGTGGATGAACGGCACGGGCACCCCAGCATCGCTTCACAACCCGAGCACCGAAGAAGTGGTCGCGTCGTGTTCGACCGCAGGCCTCGACTTCAAAGCCGCGGTGACCTTCGCGCGCACCACGGGCGGCCAGGGATTGCGCGCCCTCACCTTTGCCCAGCGTGGCGCGATTCTTCGCACGCTGGCCAAGGTGGTCGGCGACGCCCGCGAAGAGCTGATCGCGATGGGCCTGAGCAACGCAGGCAACACGCGCTCGGACGCGAAGTTCGACATCGACGGAGCAGCCGCCACCCTCAACTACTACGCCGACCTCGGCACGAAGCTGGGCGAGGTGAAGGTGCTCGGCGACGGCGAAGGCGTGCCGATGGGACGTTCGGCCCGGCTCTACGGCCAGCACGTGCTCACCCCGCGCCACGGCGTCGCGGTGCACATCAACGCCTTCAACTTCCCCGCGTGGGGCATGGGCGAAAAGATGGCGGTCGCGATCCTCGCGGGCATGCCGGTGATCTCGAAGCCGGCGACGTCGACCGCGCTGATGGCCCACCGCATCGCCGAGCTCTGGGTCGCAAGTGGCGCGCTCCCCGGGGGCGCCTTCAGCTTCGTCTGCGGCAGCGTCGGCGATTTGCTGTCGCACCTGGGGCCCCAGGACGTGGTCGCCTTCACTGGCTCGTCTGACACGGCGCTGAGCATCCGCCGGCAGGAAAACCTCGCGCGCGACAGCGTGCACGTGAACATCGAAGCCGACAGCTTGAACTCGTCGATTCTTGGGCCGGACGCGGTGCCGGGCACCGAGACGCTGAACCTCTTCCTCACCGACGTGACGAAAGAGATCACGCAGAAGACTGGCCAGAAGTGCACCGCGGTGCGGCGCATCTACGCCCCGGCCGATCGGCTCGACGAAGTGCGCGACCTGATCGTCGAACGCCTGAAGGACGTGCGGGTCGGCAACCCGGCAGACGAGAAGACCACGATGGGTCCACTGGCGACGCTGGCTCAGCTGCGCGATGTGCGCGTGGGCATCGACAAGCTCGCCGCCGCGTACGAGACGGCGCTGGGCGGCAGCAAGCCGGTCGAAGGCCAGGGCAAGGGCGCTTTCGTTTCTCCGACGCTGTTCGTTAACCGCAAGCCGAAGCCGGACACGACGGATCCGGTGAACGCGCACGAAGTGTTCGGACCCGTGGCGACGCTGATGCCGTACGGCTCGACGGCCGAGCTGCTCGCGCTGGTCGCGGCAGGCGGGGGTGGCCTCGTCTCGAGCGTCTACGCGGATGACAAGAACTGGCTGAACGAGGTCGTCGTCGGAATCGCGCCGTGGCACGGGCGCGTCACCATCAGCGGCGAGAAGGTCGCCGGCCAGACGGTGCCTCCCGGCACGGTGATGCCGCAGCTGCTGCACGGCGGCCCGGGGCGCGCCGGCGGTGGCGAAGAGCTCGGCGGGATGCGCGGACTCTCGCTCTACCTTCAGCGCACCGCCCTTCAGGGGCCCCGGCCGTTCGTCGAGGCGCTGGCGAACGTGAAGCCGGCCGCGGCGCCGCAGCCGTAGCGAGCGTGTCTTCAGCCGCCGTCGCCGGCGTCCATCGAGCCGGCGTCGGCAGCGCCCGCGTCGCTGGTGCCACCCGAGCCCGCGTCGTTGCAGAACGTGGCGCCGGTGTTGACCCAGCGAATCACCAGCGCGCGTTCTGCCGCAGTCGGCCTCGGATTCGCCGGAGCCGGAGGCGGCATGTCGTCCGAGTTCACGCGCGCCTTGATCCGGTCGGCCTTCTCGAAGCAGCCGCCCGCGGGGTCGTTGTACTTGTCGAGCCGGTACGGCTGGCTGCTGCCGCTGTTGTCTGATCCGTGGCAGTTGCTGACGCAGGTGCGATCGATGATCGGCTTGACGTCTTTGCAGTAGTCGGGCGGAAGGTTGACCCCACCGCCTCCACCCGAGCCCATGTTTCCGCCAATCTCGATTCCGTGAACGAGCTCGCAGCTGCGGCCCGAGCCACGCACCTGCGCGCAGACGTAGGGGTCCGGGCAGTCGTTGTTCGACTCACAGCCCTTGCCCGCGAAGCTGCCGGCATTGATGAAGCACCCACCGGCCACGACAGCCGCGGCGACGGCAGAGAAGAACGGAAGACGGCGCATCAGTTGTTCTTCGCTCCCTGAAGAATCCACGTCTCGATGCGGTTGAACTCGGCCGGCTGCGACAGGCGCAGCTGCACCACGTTTCGCGGCATCGTGTTGTTGCAGTAGCCGCCGTCGGGGGTCAGCTTCTTCCACAGCTGCGACGCCTTCGGGTCGAACGCCACCACCCGCTGGCCCCCGTTGCAGCCCGCGCTCGTGCCCTGCGCGACCAGCGCGCCGTGCGAGTTGCCCGCGGTGAGGTTGAGGCCGCCGTTCATGCTGGCGTTGTTGTGGCAGGCGGCGTTGCACCGCGTGTTGAAGATCGGCTGGATGTCCGCCGCGAAGCTCAGCTGCGGCCCAGCATCAACGCCTGCGTCCATGCCGCCGTCTTTCACCGGCGTGTCGGACTCGCAGGTGCCGCTGCCGAAGGGCGCTCCGGCGTCGACCCAGCGCGCCATCATCGCCTTCTCGGCCGCGGTGAAGGTCGGGAACACCGCCTGCTCGACTGGGGGCGGCATCGAGTTGTCATTCGCGCGGATATACGCGCGGTTCGCCTGGTCCTTCAGGCCCGGCAGGCCACCGTCGCGCGACTCGTAGTAGTCGAGCCGGAAGCCCTTCGGGCTGTTCGGGTAGCCCATCTGCGACGAGTGGCAGGTGCCGAGGCACTTGTTGTTCACCACCGGCTTCACTTCGGTGCAGTAGTCGACCGGGGGCCCAGCGTCCTTGCCGCTGCCGCCGCCCACGCCACCGCTGCCGCCCGTGCCGCCACCCGCGCTTCCACCCTGCCCGCCGCCCACGCTGCCTGCGTCGTACGGATCCGGTGGGAACTTCACCTCGCACAGGCAGCCCTTCTCGTTCATGTCGCACGCCGTCTGCGGCCACTTTTCCGTCGACGCGCAGACGTAGCCGCCGACCTTCGGGCAGGTCGACGCGTTCGTGCAGGTCTTGCTGAAGTCATCGACCCCGATGAAGCAGCCGTTGAACGCGGCGGCCATCAGCAGGGCCCCGGCGACGAATCCAATTCGAAATCGCTTCATGGTTCGCTCGGGCGTCAGAAGTGAAAGGTGAGGCTCGCCTTTTGGGCGATGGGCTCGGGAAGGAACTCGAAGAGCAGCGCGACGACCAGCGTGGCGGTGGCGACCCCATAGATGACGTTCGCGGTCGCCGCAGAGGCGCGCGCGTTGTCGAGGGCCTGGGACGCTTCACGCGCGGAGCCAATCGTCTCGGCCCGCTTCGCTTCGCCCTGCGCCGAGTACGCAAAAGCCAGCCCGGCCACCAGGAATCCACCCCCGATGATGTAGCCGTAGCGGTGACGCGCGAAGCCGGCTGACGGCTTGTCGTCTGCTTTCTCGACGACCTCCGGCTTGTCAGACGCCGGTTTATCGGTCGCGTCGGCGGTCTTGCCTGCTTCGTCTGCCTTCTTGCGCTTCGGCGTGAGCTCGACGCCTTCGAACTTCGGCTTCGCCTCAGCGGCTTCCCCTTTCGACTTCTTCTTCGGCGTCTCTTCGTCTTCCTTCGCGGCGTCTTCGTCGGTCTGGGCGCGCGCCCTGAATGGCGTGACCAGGAGCAGAGCGAGGAAAACGGGGAGAGTGCGCCTCATGCGGAGCGGGACTATACCCGCGCGCAATGCAGGTGCACGTGAACGGAGAAGCGCGAGAGATACCCGACGGCCTCACGGTTCACGGGTTGCTCTTGACGATGCAGATCGACGGCCAGCAGGTCGCGGTCGAGCTCAACGCCCAGGTGGTGCGCCGGGTCAACCACGCGGCGACCTCGCTGCAGCCGGGCGACCAGGTCGAGATCGTCACTTTCGTAGGGGGAGGCTGAAAAAAATGTTTACCATCGCGGGCAAGACCTTCACGTCGCGGCTGATCGTCGGCACGGGCAAGTACCCGTCGCACGCGGTGATGAAGCAGTGCCATGAAGAATCGGGAGCGCAGCTGGTCACCGTCGCGGTGCGCCGGCTCGACCTCAAGGCCCAGGGAGAGGCGTCGATGCTCCACTGGCTCGACCGTTCGAAGCTGACCCTGCTGCCGAACACCGCCGGTTGCTACACGGCCGAGGACGCGATTCGCACCTGCCGGCTCGCTGAAGAGCTCGGCCTGTCGAAGTGGGTCAAGCTCGAGGTGCTCGGCGATGAGAAGACGCTCTTCCCCGACGTGGAAGAGACGCTGAAGGCGGCGCGGGTGCTGGTGAAAGAAGGCTTCACCGTGCTGCCGTACACCTCGGATGATCCGATCGTCGCGAAGAAGCTCGAGGCGGTCGGTTGCGTCGCGGTGATGCCGCTGGCGGCTCCGATTGGTTCGGGGCTGGGCATTCGCAACCCGCACAGCCTGCGGTTGGTGATGGAAGCGGTGAAGGTGCCCGTGATCGTCGACGCCGGGGTCGGCACTGCCAGCGACGCCGCGATCGCGATGGAGCTGGGCTGCGACGCACTCTTGATGAACACCGCGATCGCCGGCGCGCGCGAGCCGGTGCGCATGGCCAGGGCGATGCGGCTGGCGGTCGAGGCCGGGCGCGAAGCCTTCCTCGCCGGGCGAATTCCGATGAAGGCCTACGGCTCGGCCTCGAGCCCGCTCGAAGGGCTCGTCGGAAGGTGACGCTGCCCGCGGTGATCGTGATCACCGACTGGTCGATGGGCGAAGAGGCGCTGCTGGCGCAGCTCGCCAGAGCGGGAAGGGTCGCCGTGCAGCACCGCAATCCGGGCGTCACGGCGCGGGTGTATTTCGAGCAAGCAGTGCGGCTGAAGGCACAGTGCGATGCACTGGGCGCTGAGTTGTTCGTCAGCGGCCGGCTCGATGTCGCGTTGGCGCTCGGCACCCACCTTCATCTGCCTGCGCGCGCGGTGCTGCCGGCCGACGTGAAGCTCGACGGGTGGGTCAGCGTCGCCGTGCACGACGAAGCGGAAGCCGGGCGCGCGCAAGGTGCCGACCTCGCGCTGCTGAGCCCCGTGTTCGAAACGGGCTCGAAGCCTGACGCCACGCCGCTTGGGCCCGAAGGCTTCGCACGGCTCGCGAAGCTCACGCCCTGCCCCGCCTATGCGTTGGGAGGCCTGACGCCTGATCGCCTCGCCCTGCTCCCCTCAGCCGCGGGAGCTGCCGTCATCTCTGCTGTCCTTCGCGCCGAAGATCCTGCCGGGGTGGTCGCCGCGTTTGCCAGGATAAGGTGCGCCGGATGATCGACCTGAGGCCGTTGTCGCTGGGCGAGATCATCGACCGTTCGGTGTCGATCTGGCGCGCGCACTGGCGGGCGCTCTTCAAGATCTTCCTCGGCCTACAGCTGGGAACGTGGGTGCTGATGAAGGCGTGGGAGCTCATCTCGAGCCACTACTTCCCTGCCGCGCGCGGCGGCCAGCGAACGATCGAGATGATTCAGTCGGACCCGCTCGAGGCGCTGCGGCAGATGGGCGGAAGCTGGGCGGTGTTCGCGGCGCTGATGCTGCTGTCACTGTTTGGCAGCTACTTCTGCGCGGTCGCCGCCACCCACTACGTCTACCCGCGGATGATCGGGAAGACCTCTTCGGTGTCCGAGGCGCTGAAGCGTTCGGTGTCGCAGCTGAGTTCCATCGCCGGCTTCTGCGCGCTCGTCATCGGGTGGACGGTGGGCGTCGGCCTGCTGCTCGTCGCCCCCGGCGCGGCGCTGGTGGCGATCAGCACCCGCGGTGAGCCCGGCCCCGCCAGTATCGCGCTCGCGGTGATCGGCGTGCTGCTGGCGCTCACCGGCTTCGGCGTCCTCATTCTCTGGTTCATCCTTCGCTTCATGCTCGGCGCGCAGGTGCTGGCGCTGGAGCCCGGCGGCGCCGCCGAGGCCTTTCGCCGCAGCAACACGCTGTCGTCCGGCCGCGTCGAGCCGGGCTTGATGGGGCTGACGAAGATTCGCCTCACCATCGTCTTCACCGTCATCGCGCTGATCATGCTGACGGTCAGCGGCGTGTTCGCGATTCCGCAGATGGTGCTGATCTTCGCGTACACGAACCCGCTGGATCCGGTGCACTCGAACCCCGACGCGATTCCGCTGCTCTTCAGGGTGCCCGCCGAGCTGATTCCGGTGGTCGTGCAGGCGGTGCTCGCTCCGGTGCTGATCGTGTTCGACCTCGTCTTCTACGTCGACGTGCGCGTGCGCCGCGAAGGCCTGGATCTCGAGCTGAAGCTCGCGGCGACCCAGCCGTGATCGGCCTTTTGCTGGTGGGGATGCTGCAGGCCGAGCCCACCGCCGCCGACACGGTCGACCGCGCGAAGCTCGAAGAGATCTACCAACGGCCCCAGTTCGAGCGCGCCCGCCGCCGCAACGATGGCGGCCTTCAGCGGCTCTGGCGAAACTTCGTCACCTGGTTCGAGCGCGCGTTCGGCTCCCGCGGCGCCGAGACCTACTCCGTCGTCGCGCGTTTCCTCGTCCTGCTTGCCGCTGCGCTGGTCGCGCTCTGGGCGGTGTTGAAGATGCTGGGCCGGAAGCGCGCGAGCCCGATGCTCACGCCAAGGCCAGGAACCGCGCCGCTCGTCCTCGACGATCCGACCACCCACCTCGGCCGCGGCCGCGCGTTGCTGGGAAGCGACCCCCGCGCAGCGCTTCGCGAAGGACTCCTCGCCCTCCTTTCGACGCTCGAACGGCGGAAGCTGGCCCGCCCCGACCGCGTGAAGACGAACAAAGAGCTCGCCGGTGAGCTGCCGGGGCGCGGAGCGGCTGCCCCGCTGACCGCGCGCGTCGAACAGCTGGTCGCCTGGTACGACCGCACCTTCTATTCGCTCGAGCCCGTCGGCACGCAGGACGCCGCGCGCTTCCTCGACGACATCGAACGGCTCCCATGAAGCGGTGGCCGTGGATCCTTCTCTTCGCCCTGGCGGTGGGCCTCGGCCTGCTCACCAGCACGCCGGATCCGAACGACGTCCCGATTCCGTCGATCGACAACGCTGGCCCGCAAGGCGCGAAGGTGCTCCACGCCTGGCTCACCGAAACCGGCTCGACCGTCGACGCGCTTCATGCCCCGCTGACCACGCTGCCCTTTGGCCTTCAGGCGCTGGTGATCGCCGCGCCGACGCTGCGGCAGATCTCGGAGGAAGAAGTCGAAGCGCTGAAGCGCTTCGTCGATGCCGGCGGCACGCTCGTCTACCTCTCGCCGCGCCCTGCCCTGACGCAGCAGGCGATGGCCCAGTGGCTGGGGCTCAGGGACGCCGCCGGGCGGTTCCTCGACCTCAGCCCCGCAGGTGCAGATCTCGGCGGCACCACCGTCGCGGTCGAGCCGTCACAGCAATCGCTGATGCCCGCGGTGAAGTCGCTTCGCGTCGGCGCCGACACGGTGCTCGACGTCGGCCTCGAGGGAGCTTTGAGGGTCGCCGGCCAGACGCTGTGGGCCTGGCCACAGGGCAAGGGCCAGGTGTGGATCGCCGCCGGCCCGGACCTGGTCGAGAACCGTCGGCTCGAGCTCGAAGGCAACCTCGCCTTCTGGGCCCAGCTTCGCCGCATGCGCATCGGCTTCGATGAGTTCCACCACGTCGCCGCGACGCCTCCTGCGTGGTCTTTGAACCTGTGGGCAGCGCTGGCGCAGTTCGTCGTCATCGGCCTGCTCTTCGTCGCCGCGCGTTCGAGGCGGCTGGGGCCGGCACGTCCGACTCCCGTGCGCCAGCACCGGTCGAGCCTCGAGTACGTGCACGCGATGGGCGCGTTGATGCAACGTGCGGGCGTCGAGGCCGAGCTGAAGCTCAAGATGCGCGAACGGCTGCGGCGCCTGATGCACGAAAGGCTGGGCATCCCCGTCACCCTCTCGGCCGAGGACGCGTCGCGCGCGCTTGGCCTTCAAACGGGCCTTCCCGCCCATGCGTACGCCGCGCTCGATCGACAGCTTCAGACCGCGTGCCCGTTCGTCGAGGTTTCGGCTCAGGCGGCACGCGTCGAAAATGCGATCGTCGGCCGAAGACAAGTCTTAAGGGACTGACAGCCGCCGCAGTGCTACGCCGGTGGTCCTTTGTCTGGCGAAGTTGCAATCGACATTCGGGACGTCAGCAAGCGGTACGGCCCCCGGTGGGCGCTGGCCCGCGTCACGTACGCGCTGCCCGTCGGGCGCTCGCTGCTGCTCACGGGTCACAATGGTTCCGGCAAGACCACGCTCTTGCGCATGATCGCCACCGCCAGCTTTCCCACCGCCGGGAAGCTGATGGTGCTCGGACAGGACTCGCGCGACGACCGGCAGGCGATTCGCCAGAAGGTCGGGCTGCTCTCGCACGCAAGCTTCCTCTACGAAGATCTCACCGCCACGCAGAACCTCGTCGTGCTGGGCCGGCTGATGGGCCTGCAAGACCCGGAAGGAAAGGCCAACGCGCTGCTCGAACGCGTCGGCCTCAAGGCCCGCACCGACAACCCCGTGCGCCAGTTCTCGGCCGGCATGCGCAAGCGCGTCGCGATCGCCCGGCTGCTGCTCAAAGCCCCCACGATCGCCCTGCTCGACGAGCCCTTCGGCGAACTCGACCCGGCGGGCATCGAGCAGATGGAACAGCTGATCGCCGAGCTCAAGGCGAAGGGCAGCACGCTGGTGCTCGCGACCCATCAAATCGACCAGGGCATCCGCCTCACCGAGGCCCGCCTTCACCTCGAAAACGGCCGCATCGTCGAGGCTGCATGAGCCGCCCCGGCCTGTTCGGCACCCTGCTGATCGTGCTGCGAAAAGATCTGCTGATCGAGTGGCGCACCCGCGCCCGCCTCAACGCGCTCATCTTCTTCGCCCTCGCCACGCTGCTGATGTTCAACTTCGCGCTCGGCCCCGACACCGTGCTGATGCGCGCGCACGCCGCCGGCTACCTGTGGCTCTCGATTCTGTTCTCTTCCGTGCTGTCACTCGGCGAGTCGTTTCGCATCGAGATGGAAAACCTTTCGCTCGACGGCATCAAGCTGGCTCCTGCCGACGCGCGGGCCATCTTTCTGGGGAAGGCGCTGGGCAACACCCTGATGCTGTTGCTGCTGTCGCTGGTGCTGCTGCCCGCGACCATCGCCCTGTTCGACGTGCACATCGTGATGGGCGTGCCCGCCTTCATCGGCATTCTGCTCATTGGCTCGCTGGCGATCAGCGCGCCCGGCACCATCTACGCCGCGATCGCTTCGAACGCGCGCGCCCGCGACGTGCTGCTCCCGCTGCTGCTCTTCCCCATTCTCATTCCCGCCCTGCTGGCCTGCGTGAAGGCGTCGACGCTCGTGCTTCAAGGTGATCCAATGAACCAGTTGGACTCATGGCTGCGGTTGCTGCTGGCCTTCGTTGTCATCTATTGGTCCATCGGGTTCGTGTTGTTCCCCCGCGTCATCGAGGACGACTGACATGCAGCTCGACATCCCACTCAGCATCCTGCTGCTCATCATCGTGCTGGTGGGGACGCAGATCTTCGTCCCGTCGATTCGCAAGTGGGTCTGGCCCGCCATCGCGGTGATCGCGGTCGGCATGCTCGCCGTGCACCCGTACTTCGCGCTGGTGTGGGCGCCCCCCGAGCGCGAAATGGGCGACGTCTACCGAATCATCTACGTGCACGTGCCGCAGATTCAGGTCGCGCTGGTCGTGCTGGCGATCAACGCCGGCTGCTCGCTGGCCTACCTGATGAAGAAGAGCTGGGTCACCGACGCCCTCGCCGAAGCGTCGGCTGAAGTCGGCGTCTACATGGGCTCGGTGGCCGTGCTGCTGGGCGCCATCTGGGGCAAGCCGACCTGGGGCGTGTACTGGGACTGGGACCCGCGCCTCACCACGGCCGCGATCCTGATCGTCGTCTACACGGGCTACCTCACCCTGCGCCGCTTCGTCGAAGACCCCGACAAGCGTGCCACCTGGAGCGCGGTGATGGGCATCATCGCCTTCGTCAACGTCCCGATCACCTACATGAGCGTCAAGTGGTGGAACAGCCTCCACCAGAAGCAGTCGTCTCCGAAGACGGTCGACCCGCAGATGGTGTGGGTGCTGCACTGGAGCCAGGTCGCCTTCTTCGCGCTGATGACCACCTTCGTCTGGCACCGGTACCTGCTGGCGAAGGCGCAGCGCGAGAAGGAAGTCGCCCTGCCCGAAGCGCTTCCTCCCGCGCGCCCGGAGGCCGCATGAACTGGCTCGTGCTCGCCCAGGCCGCTGCGGCCGAAGCCCCTCGAATGGGAAGAATCGTCGGCGGCTGGGAATACGTTTGGGCTTGTTACATTCTGACCTGGGCAGGAATCGTCCTCTACGCGGGATCCCTGTTTCTTCGCCGCCGAAAGACCTAAAGAATCATCAGGAGCTACCCATGACGCCTGCCACGAAGAATCGCCTGCTCGCCGTCGGGGCCCTGCTGGTCGCCGGAGGCGCCCTCGCGGTCATCTCGTGGGGAAACATCGGCGAGAACCTCGTCTACTACTGGACCCCCAGCGAGATGCTCGCCCAGGGAGAAAAGGCGTACGGCCCGACCGTGCGGCTCGGGGGCGTCGTCTCGCCGGCGAGCATCGTCTGGAACGCGGGCCACACCGCGCTCGACTTCAAGGTGGCCGACAGCCGCGAACCCGACGCTCCGACGGTTCCCGTTTCGTGTGACCAGGTGCCGCCGCAGATGTTCCGCGAGGGCATCGGCGTCGTCGTCGAAGGCACCTACGCCAAGAGCGGCACCTTCAAGACGAGCCGGCTGATGGTGAGCCACAGCAACGAGTACCGCCCGCCGAAGCCCGGTGAGGACACGAAGGACTGGCAGAAGTCCCTCGAGACGGCAGAGACCTCGGCCAAGTGAACTCAACCATCGGGTACGCGCTGGTGCTCGGCGGGCTGTTGTCCGCCGTGTTCGCAGCCGTCGTTGGCATCTGGTCGGGCCTGACGCGGCGCGAGTCGCTGCTGCCGTGGGTTCAGCGCGCGGTCTACGCGTTCTGCGCCTGCATGCTCTTGAGCAACCTGACGATGGTCAACGCGCTGCTCTCGCACGACTTCTCGGTGAAGTACGTCGCCCAGGTCGGCAGCCGCTCGACGCCCACCATCTTCACCATCGTCTCGCTGTGGTCGGCGCTCGAAGGAAGCATTCTCTTCTGGGGCGCGATCATGGGCCTCTACCTGTTCGCCTTTACCTTCGTGTACCGCAAGGAACACGGCCGCTACATGCAGCTGGCGCTCGGCAGCATGGCCGTCGTCGCGACCTTCTTCGCGTTCCTCATCGCGGGCCCAGCGAATCCGTTCACCGTGGTCCCGAACCCGCTGGCCGACGGCCCGGGGCCGAACCCGCTGCTGCAGAACCACGTGCTGATGATCATCCACCCGCCGATGCTGTACTTCGGCTTCGTGGGCATGACGGTGCCCTTCGGCATCGCGGTGGGAGCGCTGCTTCGTGGCGAGCTCGGCGACGCCTGGCTGGTGCCGCTGCGCAAGTGGATGCTGATCCCGTGGACCTTCTTGTCGGTCGGCATCATCCTCGGCAGTTGGTGGGCGTACGCGGTGCTCGGCTGGGGCGGGTACTGGGCGTGGGATCCGGTCGAAAACGCTTCCTTTCTTCCCTGGCTCACCGCGACGGCCTTCATTCATTCGACGATGGTGCTCGAGCGGAAGAAGTCGCTGAAGCTGTGGACGCTGTCGTTGGCGCTCGGCACCTTCGTGCTCACCATCGTCGGCACGTTCATGACGCGGTCGGGTGTCTTCAACTCGGTGCACTCGTTCACCCAGTCGGACATCGGGCCGACCTTCTTGTTCTTCATCGCCTTCTTGCTCGTCGTCTGCATCGGGCTGCTCGCCGTGCGCGGCCCGCTGCTGGTCGCCGAGACCGAGCTCGAGACCGTCGCGTCGCGCGAAGGCGCGATTCTGCTGAACAACCTCGTGCTGGTGGCGATCACGTTCACCGTGTTGCTCGGCACGCTCTTCCCGCTCGTGAAAGAAGCGCTGCAGGGCAAGCGGATCAGCGTCGGTGAGCCGTACTTCAACACGATGGCGCTGCCGGGCGGCCTGCTGATGCTGTTCCTGATGGGCGTCGGGCCGATGCTCCCGTGGGGACGCGCCGATAATAAGACGGTGATTCGCCAGTTCGTCATCCCAGGCGCCGTCGGGGTGTTGGTGGTGATCGCGTGCCTCGCCTTCGGGCTGCGCGGGTTCATGCCGCTCACCGCCTTTGGGTTCGCCGGCTTCGTGACGGTGATCACGCTTCGCGAGCTGCTGCTGCCCGCTCGCGAGCGCATGTCGGCGCAGAAAGAGAACGCGTGGACGGCGTTGGTGCGCAGCGCCAGCAGGTCGCGCCGGCGGTTCGGCGGCTACGTGGTGCACCTGGGCATCGTCGCGATCATCGTGGCGATCGCCGCGTCCAGCGCGTTCAAGATTCACAACACCGGCACGTTGCGCGTGGGCCAGACGCTGGATGTCGGCGGGTACCTGGTGCGCTTCGACGGCCTCGCCAATGGCCAGGAGCCGCACCGCAGCTGGATTGGCGCCAACATCACCGTCATCTACCCAAGCGGCCGCGAGGCGAAGCACCACGGCCTCAACTCGCCGCGGATGAGCTTCTACGAGCGGCAGACGGATCCGGTCGGTTCCCCTGCGGTCGACGAAGAGATCCTCAAAGACATCTACGTCGCCCTGTTGTCCTTCGACAAAGACAACAACACTGCCAGCTTCAACGCCTGGGTTTTCCCGCTGGTTGGGTGGATCTGGTACGCGATTCCGCTGCTGGTGCTGGGCTCGCTGATCGCGATGTGGCCGCAGCGCAAGCGTGAGACCGAAGTCGTCGTTGCCGCTGCGGGTCCAGTTGTCCCCTCAGGATCGCCGTGAACGCGCAGCTGGAAAAGATGAGCGCCCCGGGTCCGGGCCGTCGATACGGCGTGATCGCCTTTGCCGTCGTCTCGGCGGGCTTTCTGCTCTTTGTCCTGGCGCGCCTGATGTTCGCCGAGGCCTTCGTCGGCAAGGCGTACGACCCGCACGCGGTGCCTTTCATGATGGAAGGCAAGCCGGCGCCGCTGTTCTCGATGAAAGACCTTCGCACCGGCGAGCTGGTGAACCTGAAGGACTACATCGGGCGGCCGATCGTCCTGAACTTCTGGGCGACGTGGTGCGGGCCCTGCAAGATGGAACACCCGGTGCTCGAGTGGGCGCAGCGCCAGTACAAGGATGACGTCGTCTTCATCGGCATCGTGTTCGAGGACAACGAAGAGAACACGAAGAAGTTCCTGCTGGAAAACGGCGGCAGCTGGCGCCAGCTCTACGACCCGAAGTCCACCGTCGCCGTCGACTACGCAGTGGCCGGCGTGCCCGAGACCTACTTCATCGACAAAAGAGGCACGATCGTTGGCAAGTACGCCTACCCCATCGACCCGAAGACGATCACCACCCGCATCGAGGAGATCCTGAAATGATCTCTTTCGCGTTGATGCTGTCGTTGGTGGTGAACCAGGGCTACGCGCCCGCGCGCCCCGCCGTCGACCCCCTCGATCAGACGCGCGAGAAGCGGGTGATGCGGCTCGGCAAAAAGTTCCGCTGCGCGGTGTGCCAGGGCGTGGCGATCTCCGATTCGCCGGCGTCGATGGCCCGCGCGCAGCTCGACAAGGTTCGCGAGCTGGTCGCCGAGGACAAGACGGACGACGAGATTGAGACGTACTTCGTCGCGCGCTACGGCGAATGGGTGTTGCTCGATCCGCGAAAGGAAGGTCTCAACGCCTTCCTCTGGGTCGGCCCCTTGATGCTGCTCGTCGCCGGCCTGGTGATCATCATGAGCCAGGTGAAGAAGAAGGCGGCGACGGCTCCGGTTCCGGTCGAGGCGCCCGTGTCCGATGACTTCCTTGCCCAGGTCCGGGCAGATCTGGAGAAGTGATGGGCCCTGCACACTCGACCAACTGGCTGCCCGGCATTCTCGCGGCGTCTGCGGCGCTCGTCGCGGCAGTGGTGTTCGTGCTCGCCTCGCTTCGCAAGCACAGCCCCACCGCCCCGCCGAGCTCGGAAGAAGACCTCGACATCCGGTACCAGAGCCTGATCGCGCAGCTCAAAGAGCACAGCGCGAACAAGCACATCCACGCGCCCGAAGCCTGGGCGACTGAACAAGCGCGCCTCGAGCAGGAAGCGGCCGCCGTGCTGCGCGAGAAGGCCGGCGTCAAGCACGCGTCGCTGAAGTCCGATGCGCGCGCTGCGAAGAAGGCTGCGCAGGCCGCGACGGCCACCGGCTTCTTCGCGAAGAACCCGGCCTTCAAGGGCGCGATCTGGGGCGCCGGCGTGGTCGGCTTCTTCGTCATCCTCGGCGTCGTGTTGTCGCAGGAGTCGACCACGCGCACCGACGGCCAGGGCATGACGGGCGCCGTGCCGGGTGAAGCCGCAGGCCCGATGGCCGCCCGCCCGCCAGAAGAAGACCTCGAGCTCAAGACCGCGATGGCGCGCGCCAACCGTTCGCCCGACGACATCGACGCGCTCAGCGAAGCGGCAAAGCAGCTGATCGCCCGCCAGATGTTCGATGACGCGGCCCCGATGGTGCGCCGGGCGACCGCCATCGACCCGTACCACGTGGCGACCCGTACCCACCGCGCGGTGCTGCTCGCCGTCGAAGGCCAGGGCCTCACCGCGATGAACGAGCTCCAGCACGTCGCCGACACCTTCGAAGACGCGTACGACGCGCGGCTCTTCGGCGGCATGCTCGCGCTCCAGGCCGACGACAGACCCCGCGCCCTCGAACAGTTCGAGCGGTACATGCAGGAAGCCCCGCGCGACGAGCAGCCGCCCATGCTGAGCAAGGCGATCGTTCAGCTCAAGGCCGAGCTCTCGCAGCAGCAGCCTGCGCCGACCCCCGTCAAGCCCTGAAGGCCGAAACATCGACTATCTCTAACGTTTCGCTTCAAGCGTTAGAGGGTGACTGTCCGGGTTCGAAGCGGGAGGTAGACAGCGCCGTCACACAAGGTTGACCTCGACGCGAGGCCGCTGCGTGCGAAGATGCGGGCTTGGCGATTGGTACAGCGGGTGCTTTGTGGTCGTTCGTGCGCCTCCTTCTGCTCGCGTTCGTTCCGTCGCTCGTCGCCTGCGTCAGTGTTCAGCACGAACGGCGTGGGCCCGAGAAACGGTTGCCCGTCCAATGCGAACCCGGACGCGTTCTCGCGGCGCTCGATTCGATGCCCGACCGCGTTCGGCTGACGTTCGACCGCACCGACACGTGCACCCAGAGCACCGAGGTCACCTGGATCACCGACACGCAGACCGAGCTCGCGGAGCCGATACGTTGGACGTTGGCAGGGCTGGCGACCGTGGTGATCGGAGTCCCGGTCGCGGCTGGAGTTGTCGTCGCCGCGACCAAGGCGGGAGCCGCGGGGGGGGCCGCGGGTGACAAAATCCTCGAGATTGGCATTCCCGTGGCCGCCGTCGTCATCCTTGCCGCTGGAGGGGGGGGGTACGCCGGTTCCGGAGTCGCGATCGGACAGCCAGGCCCGACGACCCAGCGGGTCGAAGTCGTGCTCAGTCTCTACCCCACGAACGAGAAGGTCGTGCCCGCGGGGAGCTTCTCGATCGAAGGCGGCGCAACCCACCCCGTGTTGGCGGGCGCGGTCGAGCTCACACTCGAGGACGCGCTGGCGCTGCGCGATGGCCAGCTGCTGCTCGATGGCGCCGGGGTGGACATCGTGGGGCTCGAGTCGGGGGCCCGGCTCCGCACACTTCCGGCATGCCGGCAGGCGCTGCTCGGTTTCGACGCGAGTGCCGCGAAGTCACTGGGGGCGATGCAGAAGCAGGCACGCCTTGCCGCGGTCGACGCGTGCCGAAGCGGAGGCTGGTCGTTTGCTGACCGGGTGATGGACGCCCTCACCGCCAGTTCCGCCCCCTGGCTCGCGCAGCAGTCCGCCCCGACGCCGCTCGAGCCCTAACGCGGCTTCTGCGGATTATCGCGGCGACGCGAAGTCGCTCTTCAGCACCTGCCGAATCGCAACCTGAAAGGCTATTCGCCGAGATCCGCGAAGTCGATGTGGGGCACCGGCGCCGAGACGCTGATCGACCAGACATCCAGCGCCTCGTCTTCGTCGAGGTTCACCGCGCATACGACAGTGAAGTCCGCGCTGTCGGCCGCGTTCGCCTGCAGCTTCGCCTGCGTTGCTGCGGGCAGCTGATCGAACGCCACGTTGCCCTTGCCGCCCCACTTGCCCTGCGGGCTCAGGAAGCAGGTGCTGCTGCGCGGACCACTGGCCATGAATTCCTGCAAGTCGCGCGGAATCATCGCCCAGCGGTTCTTGCTGGCGCGAAACTCCTGTTCCTTGGTGAGCAGCACGCGGAGCATGTACTGCGCTTCGCTCTGCTTCGATTTGTAGCGGTACTTGAGGAAGTTCGGCACCGCGATGGCCGCAAACGAGCCGAGCGCCGTTACGGCGAGCACCACCACGATCACCACCAAAACTGTCGCTTTTTGTTTCTTCGTCATGGGTCCGTCAGCACGCCGGGGTTGAGGATACCGGCGGGGTCCACCGCGCGGCGCGCCGCAATGAACGCCAGCGCGAAGGGGTCGGGCCGCTCGCGGTCGTACCAGGGCTTGTGGGTGCGGCCGACCGCGTGGTGGTGCGTGATGGTGCCACCCCACTTCGTGAGCGCATCGCCCGCCGCTGCTTTCAGCTCGGACCACTGTTCGAGCTCGGCGCCCTCTCGCGCCTTGCCGATGAACGTGAAGTACGGCGCCGGCCCGTCTGGGTAGACGTGGGTGAAGCGGCAGGTGACGATGCCGCTGCCACAGACGCGGTTCAGGGCCACCTGCATCGCGGCATTCACTTCGCTGTACAGCGTCGGAAACGCCTTCCACGTGCACGCCGTCTCGAAGGTGTCGGCGATCACGCCCAGCTGAATCATCGCGTCCTGCAGGTACGGACCCTGGAGGAAGGCCGCCCGCCAGCTCTCGCCCGCGTCGGTGCCGCGCGCCGTGGCGGGCGTGTCGCGAACGATGGGTGGCTTCGGGCAGGTGCCGCCGTGCGAGGTCGCGATCGCCAGCGCGCGATGAAGCCACGGGCCGACGGGATGATCGGCCGACTCGAAGGCGAGGATCAGAATCGTCGAGCCGTCGCCCCAGACGCCGTGGACCATCGACTCTTGCGCGTCCAGCAGCCGGCAGTTCGAGGGGTAGAGGCCGGACTGCGAAATCTCGCGCGTCGCCGCGACGGCCGCCTCGAAGGACGCGAAGTGCACCGTCGCGTTGCCGCGGAAACCGGGCTTGGGGAGCACGCGCATCCACGCCTCGGTGATGACGCCCAGCGTGCCTTCGCTGCCGCAGACCCAGCGGTTTGGATCCGAGCCCGCGCCGCTGGCGGGAAATGACTTGCTCGCCCAGACGCCGCGCGGGGTGACCATGCGGGCCGAGTGCACCTGCTCATCGATGTGCGTGTACAGCGTCGCGAAGTGGCCGCCCGCGCGGGTCGCGATCCAGCCGCCCAGCGTCGAGAACTCAAAAGACTGGGGGAAGTGACGAAGCGTGAGGCCGTGCGTGGCCAGCTGCTGTTCCAGCGCCGGGCCGAACACGCCGCCCTGAATCCGCGCCAGCCGCGACGTCGCGTCGACTTCCACCACCTGGTTCAGCGCCGCGAGATCCAGGCTTAACGTGCCGCGATGACCAGGGCCCAGCACCGCTTCGATGCCGCGCACCACGCTGCTGCCGCCACCATACGGAGCGACGGTGAGCTTCTGCTGCTCGGCCACCTCCAACGCCAGCGCCACCTCGGCTTCCGTGCGCGGCGTCGCCACGATGTCCGGAGCGGCCGAGAAATCACCCCGGAACCCCTTCACGCGATCTGGGTAGCCGCGGCCCCACGTATGGCGGATGCGGGCCTCGTTCGCTTGCGACGCGAAGGGCCTCAAGCTGGCCGGCACCTCGACCCGCGGCGCCGAGAGCTTCACCGCGTCCAGCGGCACCGCGGCTTGCGCCTGAAGCTCTCCGAAGAAGGCCTGGGCCCGGGGAGCCACCTCTGAAAGCGGCGGCAGGCGTTCGACATGGCCCCAACCCCAGTGGCTCCGATTCATCAGGCCCGCGACTGTAGCCGCCGCGCCCACACGGAAGGAACGATTGGTGCCTCGGCGGGCGTCTCGATGTTCCCTTCCCCAAGGTCACCGCACTCCCCGAGGTGACAGACCAGCGGGCATCCCTGTGCAGCGAGCGCCTTCGCGCAGGGGCACCAAAGACCTTCTCGACCTTCGCGGATGTCTACTCGACAGCGGCTGGTCCCTTCAGCCCCGCAGGAAGACCGTCCCGTCAGAACACTTCGTCGGCGCCGATGTCCGGGTTGGTGTTGGTGGGGTTGGGTCGAGCTTCGGCATCGATGTCCTGGGCAGGCGCGCTGTTCGCGCCGCCGTTTTCTCGGGCAGGCGAGGTTTGGGTGAGGTGGTAGTCGCCGATTGTTGGCGCGACGAAGGCCGGGAAGGCGTAGAGGTTTCCTTGCGAAGAGGTCTCGCTGATTCCATTGACGCCCGCTTCGGTGCTGATCGGCGTGGTGCCTTCGTTTACGTACAGCGCCGGCAGCTGCATTGTGCCCACGTGGAGCAGGTTGTTCCAGAAGATCGCTGGATCCGATCGGCTGTCGGCCTCTCGCACCGCGATCTCGCTCGAGTTGGGTCCGGCGACCGGGCCGGCGACGATGATGTTGCTGCGCCAGATACCGCGCGGTCCTGGGGCAGCGGCTGGAGTGCTGAGCTGGACGCCGATGCTCACCGCTCCGAGCGGGGTAGGGGCGGAGCAGCTGGCGACGATGGTGTTGAAGTGCACGGTGGGCCCTGCGATCGAACTGTCCCCCGAGCGCGGCTGATTGATCTGGTGGATGCCGATCGCCACCTTGCAAGGGCCGGCGCAGATGAAATTATTCACCACCGTCGAGCTCGAGCCCTCGAGTCGGACCCCGAGCACCGTGTCAGCGGCGCAGGGGCTCAACGAGGAGTCAGAACTGCCGATCCGGTTGCGCGAGATCAGCGGCGAGCTGTCGGTGATCGCCAGGTGGACCCTCACACTTCCGGCCGGAGCAATGATCGTGTTCTCCCGGATCTCCTGACACGAGCCCAGGCACGCCGCTGTCATGGTGCTGCAGCCGCCCGAACAGCTCAGGCCAACCGAGTTTGGCGACGCTGCCAGGCCGGCGTTGATCTGGTTGTTGATGACCTTGCACGGCGCATCGGCCCCGGCCACGTTCGTCAGGCTCTGGAACCCACAGCTCAGGCCGATCTGGCTTTCAGGGGTGTTGGTGTTGCTCGCCACCCCGCCCGTGAAGGTGCTGCCCGAAAACGTCACGTCGCAGCCGTCGACCGCCGCAGCGCCGACCGAGAGGCTCTTGGGGCCGGTGGTCATCCCGCCCGTCGCGGTCGAGTCGCGCACCTGCGCAGGACCCAGACCTGACAGCTTCGGGCACGCCTCGAAGACCATCCCCGCCCCGGTGAGCGCGAGGGTGATCGCCCCCGCCGTCTGGTCCGGGCAGCCCCTCGCACTGACCCGCTCGATGACCAGTGCGCCCGCGGCCCCCTGCGAGAGCAGGCCGATGCAGGTATTGGCGAGCCCGGCGACAAGCGACGAGTCCCTGATCACCGACTGGGGAGCGCCCAACAGGTGCACCGCGAAGCTTCCCAACGATCCTCTTCCGGCCTTGACCTTCACGTACTGGATCTCGATTCGAGCCGTGCTGACCCGTACGCCGACCGACGTGTTGCCGGGGCCCGCGGTCACCTCGCTGTTTCGACCCACTGTCCCTTCGAGCCGCGGAAACGCGAGCACGCCCCTGACGTCCACCGCGATTGTCTCGGGGGCCATCAGCCCGCCAGCGGCCAGCACCTCGAAGTCCTTGAGCAGCGGGCTCGCGTTGAGGATCGTGATCCCGCTCGCCCGCGCCACGGCTGGGTTGACGACCGCCTGGATCGACACCCCGTCCAGACCCGTACCCCGTCCCGCCCCGGGCGCGAACCTCAGCCCGTTCGTCGAGGTGTTGATGATCGCCGCTCTGGGCGCGCCGCCGTGCACCCAGGTATTGCCCGCCACCGCCCACCGCCCCTGGACCACCACGCCGTCGGGGATCGTCAGGTCTTCGGGGTAGGCGGCCTCCGCCGCGTTCACGGTGCTGGCGACGAAGACCGTAGGCATCCCCAGCGCGAGCGCGTGGAGGATCCCGCGCCCGATCGTCATCACCGGCAGCGCCTGGGTGCCGGGGTTGGTCTCCTTCGCGTTCAAGCAACCGCCACAGACGTATGTCCCCAGCGCGCAGCCCGGCTCGTCGACGCTGCCGTTGCAGTTGTCGTCCTTCCCGTTGCCGCAGATCTCGACCGGCGCCGGAGTCACTTCTCCGATGCAGGTTTCTCCGCCATCGACGCAGCCGGTGCGCCCCATCTTGCAGACCCCCTTCAGGCCCCCATCACCGATCACGACAGGGGCGCCGGTGTAGCAATCCTTTGCGGGGACGTTGTCGTCGACCAGCTTGTTGCAGTCGTCATCCTCGCCGTTGCACCGCTCGCCACGCGGCCCGACCTCATTCAGGCACGAGGCGAATGCGCCCTCGGTGCATTTGGCGGTGCCTGCCTTGCAGATCCCACGCCCGAGCAGGCCCGCATCGAAGCTGAAGCAGGCAATCACCGCAGCGGTGGTGATCGTCGGGTTGGTGTCGTCACAGTCGGCTCCGAGGCAGTCGCCGGTTCCGTACCCGTCGTTGTCCCGATCGAGGCAGTGGCCTGCGTCGGGATCCACACCGCCTCCGCCTCCGGCTCCGCCGCCCGCGTCACCGAGGTTGACCACCAGATCGCAGCCGCTGCACCCCAACGATCCAGTCATCCCTGCCCACAACAGCACCGCCATCCAGAATCTCATCAGCGCTAACTCTACACTCGTCCACGCACCGGCCTTGGGGCCGCAGGTGGGTGTGCGCCTCACAAGGCCTCGAGGGGAATGATCGACTGCGACTGCGGGCAGGCTAGACTGCCGCGCCACCCCGGCTGGTTAGAGGGCAAGCACCCGAAGAAGCCCCGTGACGACTGGCCCCGAGACCGCTCCCAGCTTGAAGGTGTTGAGACAGCTCGGGTCCGACGCTCAGTCGGAGTCCTTCCTCGCGCAGGTCGGCGGCTTCGTTGCTCCGATGGTGGTCCGGCTGGTCAGGCCGGAGCTCGCGCTCGACGGCCCGCGAATGGAGCGCTTCCTCGCCGACGCGCGGCTGCTCGCCGCGGTCTCTTCGCCCTCGCTGGTCCAGGTGCGCTCGGCCGGGCGGATGAATGACGGCCGGGTCTACGTCCTTACCGATTTTGCCGAGGGCCAGACGCTCGGAGGCAACAGCCCGCTGCAGCTGGAGGCGCTGGTCGAGCTGGGCGAGAAGCTCAGCCACGGGCTCAAGGCGCTCCACGACGCGGGGCTGGTGCTGGGGGTGCTCACCGCGAAGCAGATCCTCCTCACCGCCGACGGGCCGCGGCTGGACCCCTCAGTGGCGGCGCTCTCTCGCCCGCCCGGAGCGACCTCCGCCGCCGATGTGCACGCGCTCGCGGCGCTGCTCCAGGCGCTCGCCGGCGGCGTGGGCGACAACAACCCCTTCGAGAGCGCGCTGCTCCGGGATCTCGACGAGGCAACCACCGCGAAAGCGCTGCTGGGCGCGTTCGAGGCGGTGCGGCAGCGCTGGGGAAGCGAGACCCGGGTGAGCTCGAAGAAGCCGCCGGGGTCGAACGCCGAAGTGCTGCCCATCAAGATCGACGAACCCGATCTCACGGGCCAGCGGCTGGGAATGTACGACCTCAAGCAGATGCTCGGCGAAGGCGCGATGGGCCGAGTCTACCTCGGCAAGCACCACCGCATCGGCCGCGAGGCGGCGGTCAAAGTGCTCAAGGCCGAGCACGCGCGCGAGAAGGATCTGGTCCAGCGCTTCATCCAGGAAGCGACCGCGGTCAGCGCGATCAAGAACGAGCACATCGTCGAGGTGCACGATTTCGGAGAAGAGGTCACCGCCAGCGGCCTGCCGCTGGTGTACTGCGTGATGGAGGTGCTGGACGGCCGCTCGCTCGCCGACGAGATCAAGCTGGGGCCGATGGAAGTGCGCCGCGCCTGCCGGATCATGCAGCAGGTTGCCCGCGCACTGGGCTCGGCGCACGCGCTGGGCGTCGTCCACCGCGACGTGAAGCCCGAGAACATCTTTCTCCACCGCCGCGACGGCGACAGCGACTACGTCAAAGTGCTCGACTTCGGCGTCGCCAAGCTGCTCAAGCCGATGGGCGGGATGCCGACCAGCAGCACCCAGGCGGGGATGATCATCGGGACCCCCGACTACATGGCGCCCGAGCAAGCGCTCGGGATCTCGACCGACCTGCGGGTCGACCTCTACGCGGTGGGCCTGGTGCTGTACGAACTGCTCGCCGGCCAGCAGCCATTTCGCGGCAACACCTTCGGGCAGCTGGTGGTCGAGATCACCACCAAGCCTCCGCCGCCGCTGCCAGTGCGCACCCCGGGCGGAGAGCTGATGCCGCAAAGGCTCACCGAGATCGTCGCCCGGTGCCTGGCGAAGAAGCCCGAAGACCGGTGGAACGACGCGACCGAGCTTTGCGCGGCGCTTGAGCCCTTCGCCCACACCGGAAACACACTGAGCCTTCCAGCGGTCGCTGCCCCACGCAGCCGCAAGGTCCCGGTCGCAATCACGATCGCGACGGCGCTGGTGGTGGGGGCGGGAGCCATCTGGGTGCTGCGATCGCCGCAGCCGACTGCGCCGGTGATCGTGGCGTCGGTGGTGATCGAGCCGGCGGTGGCGATCGAGCCGCTGGTGGTGATCGAGCCGCCAGTGATCATGCCCCCGCCCCCGCCCGAGCCACCGTTGCCGGCCGTGCGCCCTCCCCCACCTGCCGCCAAGCCGCTCGAGCGCCTCACCGGCAAGGACGTCGCGAAGGTCTTCACCCGATCGCAGACCAAGCTGCGCAGCTGCCTCTACAACAACCGCAAGCTGCTCCCGTCGAAGGAAGGCGAGCTGATGCTCAACTTCACGGTGCTCGACTCCGGCGCCGTCAGCCGGGCGAGGCTCACCACTCCGGGCTTCGAGGGAGTGGTCAGCGACTGCGTCGTCTCGCGGCTGAAGGATCTTCGTTTCCCGAGGAACCTCGAGAAGGAAGTCACCTTCGAGCTCCCGCTTGCTTATGTGTTCAAGGATTGAACGACGCGCAGTGGCGGCGTTGCTCCTGTTGGCAGCGCTCGGCTGCCCCGAGCCGGTCGAGCTGGCTCCTCTTCCTCCCGCGACCGTCTCGCCTGCGATGGCGGTGGTTGAGATCGCCGACGCCGGCGCCGCTGCGATCGGCGCCGTGCGGGTCGAGAAGGTGGACGCGATCGTGTTCGAGTTCGACGGCAAGGCCGAGGTTCGCCGCGGCGGCACGGGCGAGTGGGTCGCTCTCGCGGTCGGCGACGCGGTGCGAGTCAGCGACGAGGTGCGCACCTCCGCAGACGGCAACCTCGAGATCCGCTTTGGCGACGCCCGCATCCAGGTGCACGAAGGCTCGGAGCTGACGCTGAACTTCCTGGAGGCCCGCGCGATTCGCGCCCAGGTGCGCGGCCGCGTTTCCGGTGAGACGCCCGATGGCGGAGAGCTCGCGTTCGAGGGCGGCGGCGGGGTCGCGACCGGCCACGGCGGCCAGCTCTCGCTCGACGCCAACGATCGCCGCGCCGTCGCCAGCTCGCTCTTCGGCGGAGCGAGCCTCACCGCCGGCGGCGCCACCGTCGACGTGCAGCCCGGCGAGCTGGCGACCGCGCAAGGCACCTCAATCACCCGGCCGGCGAAGTTCCCCAAGCGCGTGTTGCTGAGCGTCAACTGGCCGGACCGCCGCGAGACCAACCAGGCCGCGCTCGTGATCAAGGGCCAAACCAGCGCTTCGGCGCGGGTGCTGGTGATGGGGCGGCGGGTCGAGCCCGCGGCCGATGGATCGTTTCAGGCCGAGGTCGCGCTCAAGCGCGGAAGCCAGGGCGTCTGGGTGGTGGCGATTGATCCCCTTGGAAGGCGCAAGAGAGAGCAGCGGCAGATCACCTTCGACCCCAACGCTCCGTCGGTGAGCGGGAAGGTCGAGTACCGATGATCTTCGCGCCGCTGTTGCTCGCGCTGGCTGCTTCGCCGGTGCAGGTCGAGCCGCCGGCCCTTCAGCTCGGGGTGGAGCCCGAAGCGGCGATCGTGCTGGTGGTCCCCCTCGGCTGCAAGAGCGTGTGGGCCGTCTCGGCCAACGGCGTCGGCGCTCTCTCCACCCCCGAGAAGATCGCCGACGGCAGGTTTCGCGCCCGCTTCACCTTCCCCAAAGAGCGCTTCCCCCAGCTGGCGCTGCTGCGGTTGGAGCTCGAAGGGGAGGGCGGCGTGAAGTCCCGCCAGTGGATCGCGCTCCCGCTGATCGCCATCGCCGATCTGAAGATCGAGACCAAGCCAAGCGCGACGGTGACGGTGACGATCGGTGAGAAGACCTTCGGGCCGGCGATCGCCGACGCGCGCGGCAGGGTGACGATCGCCGCGAAGGTGCCGCCCGGCTTTCCGAGCGCGACGCTGCTGGCGGTGGATCGGGCCGGGAACCGGACCACCCGGCCGCTCGATCTGTTGCCCCGGACGTGGCCGCGCGCCGCGGGAGTGCTGGCATCTGGCGGCGAGGCGACAGCCGGACAGCAGGCCACGATCGAGATCTTCGCGGTCGAGCCCGACGGCCGGCCGCTGGCGCGGGCCGAGGGGCTGCGGGTGACCGCCCAGAGCGGGTCGATCGAAGGGGCGATCGCGGGGGAAGGCGGGCTCTTCACCGCGGCCTGGCGCGCGCCCGCCTCGGTCGCGGTGGGCGCCGACCTGATCACGATCGGCGTCGAGGGAACCAGCGCGACCACCCAGCTCGAGGTGAAGCTGAAGGCAGGCGTGCCAGCGCGGCTGGTGCTCACCCTCACCCCGCCCAGCTACCTCGCCGGCTCGGGGACGGCGGTGCGGCTGAGAATCGAAGCGGTGGACGCGGTAGGCAACCCGCTGGCGCTCGACCAGCCGCAGTTTTCGACCGACTTCGGGCGCATCGAGGCCAGCGTCGACGGGCTGCTGCTGCGGATCCCCGATGTCTTCGCGGGTAGGTCGCGGGCGACAGTCAGCGCGACGGCCAGCGGGGTCAAGGGCGAAGCGACGCTCGCGCTGGTCGCGGCGGCTCCGTCGCGGGCCGAGTTGGAGTTCCCTTCCCGCGTTGCGGCCGGCGAGACCGCAGCCGGCAAGCTGTTCATCGCCGATTCGTTTGGAAACCCGGTCGAGAAGGTGAGCGTCACCGCGGCGGTCAGCTCTGGGCGCGCGGCGGCTGTGGCGCCAGGCGCGGGCGGCGGAAACTACGAGCTCACCCTGGCGACCGATCGCGAAGATCCTCCGGGGGACCACGAATTCCAGGTGGCGGCGAATGGGCAGCAGGTGGCGCGCAAACCCCTGATGGTGATGCACTACCAGCGGCGCTGGGCGATCAAGCTCGGCGTCTTCGGCTTCGTACAGAGCAACTTGTCGCAGTGGATCTCGGTCGGGCCACGGATCGCGCTCGGACTGCGGGTTGGCGGCACCGGGCTCGACCTGCTCGCCGAAGGGGTGTTCGGCTATTACGCGCCGATTCGCAAAGCCCAGGCGGTGAACGGCGGCGAGTTCGACATCAACTTGCAGCAACTGTCGATCCTCCTCGGCGCGCGCTATTGGATTGCGTTCGGCGTGCGCACTGCGTTGCACCTCTCACTGACCGGCGGGCTGCAGAACACTGCGAGTAGGGTCACCCGCGTCGACGGCGCCGAGCTGACGAGGTCCCAGCTGCGGCTGGGCTTGACCGCGCGCGTGGGCGCCGGAGTCGGCTTCCAGCTGGGGCTTGGGAGGGTGGTGCTTCAGCTGGAGTACACCGTCGCCCCGTCCGATGGCCTGGTTCAGGGCAACCTCGGCGGCCTCGGCCTCGCCGCGGGGTACCTCGCCGCGTTCTGAGCGAGGGCAAGTCAGGTCAAGACGGATTCACCAACCGCGCGACTGTAGCCGCCAGGCCCACATGGAAGGAACGATTGGGTGCGCGCTGCCGTCTTACGGCTAAACTCACCAACCCCTTCTATGAACGACCTCGAGTTCCTCGTTGGTGATGGGCATGGGAGCAAGGTCGTCTCCTTTCCTTCGACCCACTTTTCGATCGGCTCTGCGCCAGACTGCGAGCTGCGCTTCGAGCCGTCGATGGTCAAGCCGAAGCACGCTGAGGTCTTTCGCGAGACGGACGGCAGCTGGTGGATTCGCGACACCGCCGGCTCGGGCACGGTGTTGATCAACGGCTTCAGCACGCTCGAATCGAAGCTGGACCCTGGCTCTTTCGTGAAGGTCGGCAAGGTCGACATCGCGGTGCGCGTGGTCGGCAAGTCGGGCCCGCACGGCACGATGTCCACCGCGACGCCAAGCCGGAACGTGAAGGCCAGCGATCTGGACGCGATCGATCGGCCCGACGCGACGTACCGCCGCCCTTCCGCGATCGCGCGCGCCGAAGGCGCCATCGAGCACACGAACACCAACACTGGCCCGTCGCGCCGCGATCGCCGCCACGAGCTGCAGCCGGGCCAGGTGATCGACACCCGCTACAAGATCATCGGCAAGCTCGCCGCGGGCGGCATGGGCGAGGTCTACAAGGCCGAGCACATCGAGCTCGGGAAGCTCTTCGCGATCAAGGTGATGTTGCCCGAGCTGTCGAACGACGCGGACTTCGTCGCCCGCTTCAAGCGCGAAGCGATCGCGTCGAGCCGCATCGGCCAGCAGAACATCGTCGACATCTCGGACTTCGGCCGCACCCAGGAAGGCCGGTTCTTCTTCGTGATGGAGTACATCGAGGGCCGCACGCTCGCGAGCACCGTTCGCCGCGAAGGCCCGATGACGATGCAGCGGGTGGTGCTGATCGGCCTCCAGGTCGCGCGCGCGCTCGCCGCGGCGCACCAGCAGAGCATCGTCCACCGCGACCTGAAGCCCGAGAACGTGATGCTGCTGCAGCGCCCCGGGCAGGCCGACTTCGTCAAGGTGCTCGACTTCGGCATCGCCAAGGTCTCGACTGGTCACGGCTCGGGCGGGCAGACGGCGATCGGCATGGTGGTCGGCACCCCGCAGTACATGTCGCCCGAGCAGGCGGCCGGCCTCGCGGTCGACCCCCGCACCGACATCTACGCACTGGGCCTCATCCTCTACGAGCTGCTCGCTGGGCGCCCGACCTTCATTGGCGAGACGCCGTCGATCCTGATGGCGCTGCAGATGACGTCGGCGCCTCCTCCGCTGGAGCCCGGGCCGACCAAGCCCGTGATCGCCGAGCTCGAAGCGCTGGTCTTTCACATGCTGCAGAAAAAAGTCGCCGAGCGTCCCAGCTCGATGGAAGAGGTCGTCGACAAGCTCGACCTTGCGATGGGGCTCTTGCGCACGGCGACCACCGGCGTGGCGACGCGCAAGGCGGCCGAGACCAGCGCCGCGCTTTCCGCCCTGGTCCCGATCGTCACCCAGCTGCCGATGAAGGCGCCGACGGGTGCCAACGCGAAGCCGAAGTCGGGCGTGCTGCCGATGATGTCGCAGTCGGCGGTGTCAAAGGTGACGGACGAGGCGATGCCGGCCGTGGCCGCGTTGCCCGAACAGGACGATGTGGCGGCAATCAGGCCGAACAAGGTGCCGATGATCGTAGGCCTGGTGGGGTTGGCCGTCGCGGCCGCTGCGGGCGTCGTCTTCTTCGCTGGCCGCGGCAGCGACGCGAAGCCCGAGCTCGTCGACCCGCCGCCGATCGTCCGGGCCGAAAAGGAAAAGGAAAAAGATCCTCTGGTGGTGGTGGCCTCGACGGTGAAGTTCACCTTCAAGACGATTCCCGATGGCGCCGAGGTGTTCGAAGGCAAGGTGATGGTCGGCACGACGCCGCTGTCGCTGAGCCGCGAGAAGGGCCAGGTCGGCGAGTTCCAGTTCGTGCTCGCGGGCTACAAGCCGGTGACGAAGCCGATCCGCTTCGAGTCCGATTCCTCGGTGTCCGTGCCGCTCGAGAAGGAAGCGCCGAAGGTGGTCGCGAAGGATCCCGTCGAGCCTGCCCCCAGACCGGTGGTGGCGAAGGACCCGGGCCCGCCGAAAGAGAAGCCGGCTCGCCCCACTAAGCCCGCGAAGCCGCTGAAGAATGACCCCTACAACGATTCAAAAGAGCTCAAAGATCTGCCAGATTGACGCGCATGTTTGCGCTCCTTCTCGCCGCTTCGCTCGTTGCTGCAGCCCCCGCTCCTGCCAAGGCGCCTGATCCAGCGAAAGCGAAGGAGCTCTTCAACGCCGGCAAGAAGCTCTACGACCAGGGGAAGTACGGCGACGCCGTGCAGAAGTTCGAAGCGGCCTTCGAAGCGCGGCCCCACCCGGTCATCTATTTCAACATCGGCAAGTGTTACGAGCTGATGGGCGAGAGCGGCAAGGGCGAGACGGGCAAGGCGCTGCGGGCCTACCGCGACTACCTGCGCGCGCTGCCCGACGCATCCGACAAGCAGGCCGTCGGTGACTCGATCGCCAACCTCGAACGGAAGCTGAAGGATCGCGGCCTGCAGCAGGTGCTGGTGTTCGCGGATCCGGTGACGGCGAAGATCGAGATCGACGGCAAGGACCTCGGCGTCCAGCCGGCGTCCACCGAGCTCTCGCCTGGCCCGCACAAGCTGGTCGCCAAGGCCGACGGCTACACCCCGGTCGAGCGCACCTTCACGATGTCGTCGGTGCGGTCACAAGAAGTGACGATCAACCTCGCTCCGGTGGGCTCGACGCCGGCGGTGGCCGATGCGCCGCGGAAGGATGACGGCCTCAAGCAGCCCGCCGGGAGCACGCTCGAGCCCACGGGCACCACGACGGGCACGACGACGGGCACGCCCGAGGCGATCGTCGCGAAGAAGCCGCCGCCGAAGCAGGGCGGCAAGCGCATCTTCACCTGGGTCGCAGCAGGCGGCGCCGTCGTCGCCGGCGGCGTGGGAGCAGGCCTCGGGGTCGTCGCCGGAGGCGCCTCTTCGCAGCTTCGAGATCCCGCCACGGCCGCGACCCGCACCCGCCCGCAGGCCGACGCGCTCGTCGCGCAGGCCAACAGCATGTCGCTGGGCGCAAACATCGCGTACGGCGTCGCCGGAGCGGCCGCCGTCACCGCGGTCATCCTGTTCTTCGTCGAAGGCCGGAACTGACCTGTAGGGGTTTCACCATGGGCTCTGTTCGTCGTCTCGCGCTCGCGTCGGCGCTGGCTGCTCTTGCGGCTGGCTGCTTTCCCGCCATCACCGGAGCCCCCTGCGTCACCAATGACAACTGCCCGACCGGGCAGACGTGCGTCGCCAACTCCTGCCAGCCCGACCCCACCGGCACGGGCGGAGGCAGTGGAGTCGGCGGCGGTGCTGGAGTCGGCGGCGGTGCTGGCGTCGGCGGAGGTGCTGGCGTCGGCGGAGGAAGTGGTGTGGGCGTCGGGGGTGGTGCTGGTGTCGGCGGCGGTGCTGGTGTCGGCGGAGAAAGTGGTGTCGGCGTCGGAGGTGGAGCAGGCGTCGGAGGTGGAGCAGGCGTCGGAGGCGGCGCGGGCGTCGGAGGTGGAGCGGGCGGTGGCGGTGGATCCGGCGGGCCGGAGACGCTCTGCGCGGACGGCGTCGACAATGACGGCGACACCTTCTTCGACTGCGAAGACACGGACTGCGGGGGCCGGGAGTGCCGGTCGGCCGGTTCGGTGTGTGACAGGCCAGAGACCTGCACGAACATGATGTGCCCGACGGACGAGTTCTCGGCGAACACGGTGCAGTGCAGGGCCGCCGTCGCTGGCGCGCTCTGCGACGTCGCCGACTTCTGCACCGGAAGCTCGGCCGACTGTCCCACCGATGGCGTCGAGATCGCCGGCAAGGTCTGCCGCCCGGACAACGCAGCCGAGAAGTGCGACGTCGAAGAAGTCTGCGACGGCACCTCGCCGAATTGCCCGATCGACGGCTTCGCCCCGATCACGACGTCGTGCCGGGCTTCCATCGACGTATGCGACGTCGAAGAGTTCTGCACCGGCAACGGCGCGGCCTGCCCGGTGGATGGCTTCGACAAGACGGGGCTCACCTGCCGCCCTTCGGCTGGCCTCTGCGACATCCCCGACAAGTGCAACGGCGCGAGCGCCGCCTGCCCGACCGACGCTGTGCTTCCAGCCACCACCGTTTGCCGCGGCGTCGCCGGCGCGTGTGACTTCGAAGAGAAGTGCAGCGGCACCAACCCGCAATGCCCCACGGATCTCAACGGCTGCACCCCAAGCCAGTTTTGCCAGGCGGGCGCGTGCGTGACGAAGCTCGCCAACGGGCAGGCCTGCACCGACGCCGCGCAGTGCGGCTCGGGAAACTGCGTCGACGGCGTGTGCTGCAACACCGGCTGCACGGGCGCCTGCAAGTCGTGTAACGCCGGGACCTCCGGCACGTGTACGAACGCCGCGCTCAACACCGACCCGCAATCTGAATGTGCTGCCTTCACCTGCAACGGCGCCGGCGCGTGTCTGACGACCTGTAGCGGCGGCTCGTGCTCGCTGAACTGCAAGACGGGCGCGTACTGCAGCGCGTCCAGCCTCTGCACCACCGACCGCGCGAACGGCTTGAGCTGCACGCTTCCGTGCGAGTGCGCCTCGGGCGTCTGCAACACCTTCTTCCAAGACAGTGACGGTGACCTCTACGGCAGCACCAGCACCGCGAAGTTCTGCGGCACCACCGCACCCATCGGCTACGCGACCAACTCGCTCGACTGCTGCGACTCCGACTCGAGAGCGAAGCCCGGCGCCGGCCCGCAGCAGGCCGCGCGCCTGGGCTGCGGCGGCTGGGACTACAACTGCGACGGCACCGAGACGCGGACCTACACCGCGACGCTCGCGTGCTTGTCCCTGGGTTCGTGCGGCGGTCTCGACGCAAACTGCAGCGGAACCACCGGGTGGTCGAGCTTTGGTTCGCCCGCCTGCGGCGCCGCTCCCGCCAATTACGTCACTCAGTGCGGGTCAAGTCGCACGTGCGGATTTGCGTGTTCCTTCTGCGAACGCTGTGTCGCGGTCACGAAGTCGCTTCAACAGACCTGCAAGTAGTAGCAGTCTGCGCCTTTCGTGCGAGTCACCGGGCTCGTCGTCTGTTCGCGTCCCATCGTTTTGCCCGTTCCGACTTCGACTGCGGCGTCGATTTCGGAAGTCGTCACCACGTGGGCGTCACTCGACGGCGGATGGTCTTTCGTTTCGATTTCGAAGCAATTTCAGACGCTTCCGGGCACCCCTCGAAATCGAGGCGTACAAAGGTGTACACGTGCGCGCCATGTCCCTCGAGATCCTGCCGTTTCCTGCCGTTGGTCCGCGGTTTGGCCTCTGGTGTGACGACGAGAGCCTGAAGGTTCAGCCGGAGTCCCGCGACAGCTTCACCGTCTCGGGCACGGTCGAGCACGTCTTCCCGCTGGGGACGACGCTGCACTTCCGGGCGAACGGCGAAGAAACGGAAGTTCCGCTGGCGCTCGGCAGCCGCGGCCCCGAGGCGTTGCGCGCGCTCAGCCGTGCCCTGCCCCGCGGCATCTACGTTCGCAGCGAGTCGAACGACGACGCCACCACGCTCAAGTTCGCCGAGACCTTCGCGCCCGCCGCGCGCCGCCCCCGGGTGCAGGTGCTCACCACCGACCTCGGCCAGCGCATCCGCCTGCTCGACACCAACCAGCTCGAAGTCGTCGGCGCCACCAAGTCGCGCTGCTTCATCACCCTGCTCGTCGACACCCGCCGTTCGACCGTCGCGCTCGACAAAGCCACCTCGGCCGCTGGCGCCGCCCGCGCCATCGCTCGAGCCTGCCCGTTCGGGTTTCGCGCGGAAGTCGAAGGCGCCGTGGTCACGTTCTGGAAGTCGTCCGACTCCGACCAGCTCGCCGCGTAGATGTGGATCGTCAAGAGCGAGTCGCAGCTTGAAGGCCCACTTCGAAGATCCGACCGCGAAGGGCGAAGACTGGTCGAGCGTCGAGCTCGGGCCGGTGAAGCCGCTGGTCGAGCCCGTGCCCCTGGCCCTGCTGAAGGCGACCGCCGCGACCAGGGACATCTCGATTGTGCGTCAGGGCCGGCTGTCGGTCGGGCCGCTGAAGAAGCCGCAGCTGGACGCGGTGCTCAAGCTTTCGAAGACACGTCTTTGATCAGCTCGCCGAGCCGCTTCAACGCGAGCTCGAGGTTCGGACGCGACGGGCCGAAGCTGAACCGCACGTATTGCCGGAACCGCGAGCTGCGCGAGTGGCGCCGCTTGCCGGGGTTCACGTCGAAGAACTCACCCGGCACCACGATCACCTTCTTTTCCAGCGCCGCCCGGAAGAAGCCCATGCCGTCGTTCAGCGGCGCCGGCAGGTGCGAGACGTTTCCCCAGACGTAGAAGGTGCCGTCAGGCTGGCGATCCATTCGCACGCCCAGCTTCGACAGGCCCGCCACCATCAGATCGCGCTTCTCTCGAAACGCCGCGTGGATCGCGTTCGTCTCGGCGATGACGTTCGACTGCTCGAGCAGCGGAATCGCCGCGCGCTGAATCGGCTTGCCGCCGCCGCCGTCGAGGAAGCTGCCCGCCGACGCCACCGCGTCGATCACCTGCTTCGGGGCCACCGTCCACGTCACGCGCCAGCCCGGGTAGCGCCAGTTCTTCGTCAGCCCGTCGAAGATCACCACCGGGTCGCGGTTCACGTCTTCCACGTAGCGCGCAGCAGACTCCAGCGGCAGCCGGTTGGGCGGCGCGTTCCACAAGTAGTGGCTGTAGAACTCGTCGACCAAGAGCGAGCACTCGAGCGCGCGCGACATGCCGACCCACGCTTGAAGCTCTTCCCCGATGATCGCCTTCCCCGTCGGGTTGCACGGGTTCGAGAACAGCAGCGCCGAAAGCCCGCGGCCCAGGATCTCGCGCTTCAGGTCGTCCGCGCTGAACGCGTAGCCGCGGTCACCTTCGAGCAGAATCGGAATCGCGGTGAACGCCTTGAAGACGTCCAGCAGCTCTTCGTACGCGGTGTAGTCGGGAAGAAAGTGGCCCAGGTTGATGTGGCCCAGGGCCGCGGCCGCGCGGGTCAGCGAGGCGCGGCCGCCGCCCGACAGGCTCACGTTCTCGGCCGAGTACTGCGACTTCATGCCCTGCCGGTAGGTGCGGTTATAGAAGCCAGCGATCTGCTCACGCAGCTCCCAGAGGCCGGCGACCGGGGCGTACTCCTGGTCGTCGACGTCGATCTCGATCTGCTGCACGCGCTTCGGCGACCCCGGCAGCTCACCTGTCTCGGGCTGGCCCTGGCCTAAGTTGCACCAGTCGGGATCTCGAGGAGTGAAGCCGAGCTTCGTCGCCTCGGCGGTGACGAAGATCACTCCGGTGCGGGGGACGGTGCGGAAGGCGGGAAAGTCGCTCATGGGCGCGCCGCTTTTAACGCGGCCTTCAGCTCGGCTTCCGTAAATCGCAGCTCGAGCACACGCACCCCTTCGATGAAGACCACCGGCACGTGGTACCGGTGCGCCTCGAACCACGCGCCATTCGTGAGGATGTTGTGGAACACGAGCTCGAAGCCGTGCGCGTCTTGTGCGTTTTCGACCAGCTCGCGCGCCTCGTCGCACAGAGAACATTCAGGTTTGGTGTAGATCTCGACACGCATTTCGTCTCAGAGTCGCGGCCTGATGAGAGGCCTCTTTGGTGACTTCGCGACGATGCCGCTCAAAGACCTCGTCGTCTACCTGGGCAACAAGAAAGCCACCGGCGTCTTGAGCCTGCAGCGCGACGTCGTGCGCAAGCAGGTCATCCTCATTCGGGGCGAGGCGATCAACGCCAGCTCGAACGAGCCCCGCGAGTATCTGGGCCAGTTCCTCATCAACCTCGGGAAGATCACCGAAGACCAGTTCAACCGCGCGTACACCACCCAGCGCGAGACGAAGGTCTTCCTCGGGCAGATATTGGTGATGATCGGCGCGGTGTCTGAAGAGCAGGTGCGCAGCGCGCTGTCGCTGAAGATGCGCGAGACGTTGCTCGAGGCCTTCCAGTGGCCGATGGGCACCTTCGCCTTCGAGCCCGACAAGAAGGTCGAGATTCCGCAAGGCCTCGAGCTGAAGATCCCGCTGCCCGAAATCCACAAAGAGGGCGAGTTCCGCGAAACCGTCTGGCAGGCGATTCGCGCCGTCTTCCCGCGCGGCACCTGCACGCTCAGCCTCGACCGCTCGCGCCTCGCCGAAGAGCCGCGCCTCGGCTCGCTCGACGAAAAGCTGTGCACGTTGATCGAAGGCGGCCACACCATCGACGAGCTCGTGCTCGCGCTGCACGCCACCGACTTCTTCATGTATCAGCGGCTCTACGCGCTTCACCGGCTCGACGCGGTGAAGGTCGACAACCTCGACACCGCGATGGAAGTCGACCTGACGATCGAGGCGGCCCCTGAGCTGTCGCCGCAGCAGGCGATGGAGCATGCGCGCGCGTGCCTCGCCGCCTCGAACTACCGCGAAGCCCTGGGCGCTGCCCGGCAGGCCAATGAGCGCGCCGCTTCCGCCGAGACCCAGGCCCTGATTCAGCTGGCCGAGACCGCGTGGCTGACGAAGCTGCGGTCGTTGTTCATGGGGGTGAAACGCGTGCCGGTATTGAAGGTGCCGCCGTCGAAGCTGAAGGCGATGACGCTGACGGCCCCCGAGCGCTACCTGCTGTCGCGGTTCGACGGGAAGCGCGACCTGCCGACCATCGTCAACGTGTCTCCGCTTCGGGAGCTCGAGGCGCTGTCGCACTTCCAGCGGTTCTTGGAACAGGGCCTCGTCGAGCTGAACGGCTGAGGTACAGCCGCATCGCCTCGCGTCCCAGCCAGGTCGCGCGAATCCGCCAGTTCGGGTCGTTGACGATCACCGCCGCCACCGCCACCTTCGGATCGCTGGCCGGCGCGTAGCCGACGAACCACGAGTAGTCGCGAAACGGCTTCTTGTCGGCCAGAGAGCCCGTCTTCCCTGCCGCGTCCGAGAGCGTGAAGTGCCTTTCGTGAAAGATGCGCCGCGCCGTGCCCGACTGCACCGTCTCGACCAGCATCGCCTGCAGGTGCGTGGCCGCCTTCTCCGACATCAGCCGTTCGCCCGGCCCCAGCTCCAGCGGCACGTCGCACTCGAAGAGCACCGGAGCCCGCCACACGCCACCGTTCGCGGCCGCGCTGGCGACGAGGGCACCGTGAAGCGGAGAGAGGAAGACATCGCCGAAGCCGGCCCCCGCCTGGGCGAGGCCGAACGTGTCATCGGGCACGCCGGCCAGCGAGACGTCCATCGGCACGGGGAAGGCGACCTCGGTGTTGAAGCGCCAGGCCCTGGCCGTCGCGAGCAGCTTCGTCGCGTCGAGGTGCGCTTGAGCGAGCTTGCCGAAGACGACGTTGTGGCTGCTGGCCATCGCCATCGCCATCGTGTCGCAGCGCGAGTCTTTGTCCGTATTGTTCTCGAGCAGCTGCGGCGTCAACTTCCGCTTGCCGCCGTGGAAGCAGGTGGTGGCGTCGGGCGAGACGCCCTGCTCGAGCAGCGCGGCCGCGGTGATGATCTTGAAGATCGACGCCGCCGGGTACAGCGCGCGGGTGCAGAGGCCACGCATCGAGGGGTCGGCCTCGCTGTGCTCTGCCATCGCCAGCACGCGGCCCGTCGACGGCTCGATCGCGACCACTGCCGCGTAGGGCGTCTGGTAGAGCTTGAGCAGATCCGTCAGGTCTTCCTGCAGCCCCGGCGAGATGGTCAGCGCCTGGCTTCCTTCTTTGTACGGAGCGAACAGCCGCCCGTCATCGCCCTTCGACGCCAGCGTCAACAGATCGAGCTGCGGCGCGATCGCCTTCGCGGTGGCGATGGGTGGGTCTTTGAGCCGGCTGGGGACGACGAAGCCGCCGACGCTCGCCGTCTGCGCCGCCGAAGCGCAGGCAACCAGCAAGGTGAGCATCGGCATCTGCGTCATGGCGAACAGTTCACCCCTCTTATACAAGCGCCCCGGCTTTGAACGACATCCACGAAATCAAGGAAATCTGGCAGGGCGAAATCGGACGCGCGCTGAAGGGCGGCCGGGTCGTCGTCTTGCTGATTCTCTTTCTCCTCTTCATCGGCCTGGCGCTGACGATTGTTGGCTCGATCAACTACGGCTTGAACGGGAAGATCGACGAAGCCCTTCAGCAGGGGCAGGTCGACAAGGCCGCTGCTGCGGCGCAGGCGATCGAGAGCCGGAAGAAGGTCCTTTCGACGTTCTTCACCGACGACGAGTCACTGCTCGAGTTCCTGGCGACGATGCCGCTGGTGCTGTTCGTGGTGTTCAAGCTCACGATGATGTTCGGCCCGCTCTTCATCGCGCTGATGGGGTTCGATCAGATCTCTGGGGAAATCGGCCCGAAGTCGATTCGGTACCTCGTGGTGCGGGTGAAGCGGTCGAGCATCCTGCTCGGCAAGTTCGCGGCGCAGGCGACCCTGGCCAGCGGCCTCTTGATTCTCTGCACCATCGTGATGGTGGTGGTGGCAAAGGTTCTCAACGATGACTTCGCCGTGGGCGCCGCGGTGCTGATGGGCTTCAAGCTCTCGGCCGTGCTCGTCGTCTTCGCCCTGGCGTACCTCGCGCTGTCGTCGCTGTGCTCGTCGGTGACCCGGCAGTCGGGCGTCAGCCTGGTGCTCAACGTCATTCTGCTCTTCGTGGTCTGGGCGATGGCGTTGATCGGCAACCTGGTGCGGCTGCCTGGCGAAGAGGCGGCCTTCGGGACGCTGGCGAGCCTCAAGCCCGAGCACTGGGTGGGCTACATGCGGTTCGGCTCGGTGTGGAACTTCGGGCAAGACCTGCTGCACCCCGAGCCCGCGCGGTTCCTGTCGGCGGGCATGGTGCACCTGGGCTTCGCGCTCTTCTTCCTCGGGCTCGCCCACCTCGCGCTTCGAAAGAGGGACCTGTGAAGGCTGCGATCGAGCTGACCAACCTGCGCAAGGAGTTCGGCGCCAAGGTCGCCGTCAACGACGTCAGCTTCAACGTCGGCGAAGGCGAGTGCTACGGCCTGATTGGCCCGAACGGCGCGGGCAAGACGACCACCTTCTCGATGATGTGCGGCTTCCTGTTTCCCTCGAGCGGGACGATTCGGATCCTCGGCGCCGACCCTTTCGAGCCCGGCGCGCTGAAGGGCAAGGTCGGCGTACTGCCGCAGGACGCTGTGCTGCCTGCGTCGTGGCCGGTGGGATCGCTGCTGATGTACCTCGCGAAGCTGTCGGGCCTGCCGAACCCCGAGAAGGAAGCGCGAGAGGTGCTCGACCGCGTGCTGCTGCCCGAGACCTGGGCCGTACCCGCCGGAGCGATGTCGCACGGCATGGCCAAGCGCATCGCGATGGCGCAGGCGCTGATGGGCAACCCGCCCGTCGTCTTCCTCGACGAGCCGACCGCCGGCCTCGACCCGAAGATCGCGGCCCAGGTGCGGCAGGTGATTCGCGATCTCAAGGGCAACGCGACGGTGGTCGTCTCGAGCCACAACCTTCAAGAGCTCGAAGAGCTCTGCGACTCGACCGCGATTCTCGACAAGGGCCGCCTGGTGAAGGCCGGCACGATGTCCGAGATGACAGGGCAGCTGGCCGAGTTCCGGGTGCAGATCGCCAGGGGCCCGGTGCCGATGGACGAAGTGAAGGCGCTGTCGGGCTGCCGCACGGCGTCGCTCGAGCAGAACAACACGGTGCTGGTGGTGCACTTCGACGGGCAGGCAGTGCAGCCCGAAGACATCATCTCCCGCACGGTGGGTTTGCTGGTGCAGCGCCAGGTGTTGATCCTGGGCGTCTCGCGCGGCAAGCGGCTCGAAGAGAAGGTGCTGCAGCTGACGTAGCCGCGAGGACGCCGTGGGGGGTGCGTGATGGCCAATGCCGAAGCCGCGTTTCCGTGGGCGATCCTCGATCACCTCGCGCACGCCGTCTTCGTCAAAGACCGCGACTTTCGTTACGTCTTCTTGAATCGCGCCGCGTTGGCGATGGTCGGCCACACGCTCGAGTCGATGGTCGGCAAGACGGATCACGAGGTACCGCTGCCGCAGAAGGCCGCGGACTTCTACCGGCTGGGCGACCTAAAGGTCTTCCGCACCGGCAGCGACGTCACCATCGACGAAGAAGAACTGGTCGACGTCAGCGGAAAACGGCGGGTGCTCGCGACGACGAAGGTGCCGTACCGCGACGCCAGCGGTGCGTTGACCCACCTCATCGGCGTGATTCACGACGTCACCCGGCTGAAGGCGGCCGAGGAAGCGCTGCAGGCCGCGAACGAGGCGCTCGAGCAGCGCGTCGCCGAACGCACCCAGCAGCTGCGCGACGCCCAACAGGAGCTGCTGCGGAATGAAAGGCTCGCCGTGCTGGGACACCTGGTGGGCGGCCTCGCGCACGAGATCCGGAACCCGCTGGGAGCGATTCTCAACGCGACGGAGATTCTCGAGCGCGCCGAGCCGGGCGGCGACGTCAGCAAGCGCGCGATTCAGATCATCCGCGAGGAAGGGTGGCGCGCGAACCACACCATCGTCGAGCTGCTCGACTACGCGCGGGTGCGGCCGGCCGAACCGAAGCCGCTGAACCTCGAGACGCTGATCAACCAGGTGCTGCTGGGCGAAGAGATTCCCGACGCGATCGCGATCGCGCGCGACGTCTCGCCGTCACTGAGGGTGATGGCCGACGCAGACCAGACCAGGGTGGCGCTGCGGAACCTGGTGCGCAACGCAGTCGAGGCAATGCCCGGCGGAGGCACCCTTCGCTTCGCCGCGAGAGTGGCCGGGCCCCAGGTGGTCGTCTCGATCACCGACACGGGCGCGGGAATTCCGAAGGAAGTGCGCGAGCGCCTGTTCGACCCGCTGGTCACCACCAAGTCACTCGGGCTGGGCCTCGGGCTGTCGACGGCGCGGTCGCTGGTCGAGAACCAGGGCGGCACGCTGAAGTTGCTCGAGCCTGACTCCGGTGGCGCTCGGTTCGAGCTGCGGCTGCCGTCAGCCTGACCTGCGGTGGACGATGGCTGTGATCACCGGGCCGTCGGCGGTGATGAAGACAAGCTGTGCGCCCGTCGCCTCGCAGTAGCTCAGAAGGTCGGCGCGCACCGCGGGGTCGTCGGCCACCAGCTCGACTTCCGGGTGAATCTTGAGCGCTTTGGCGAGCGCGATGATCGGCCAGGGGCACGGCTGGCCGCGGGCATCGAGCGTGGGCCCTGAAACTTTGGTCGGTTTCACTTCACCTCTGGGCCGAAGTTTGCTTTGGCGCGGCGTGCATCCGTGCGGTATCTACCGCGCGGAATTTTCCTAAAGGAGCAGAAACTCAAATGAAACCCAATGTGATCATCGCCCTGTTGGTGGGCGGCGTGGTCGGCTTCGCAGTCGGCCGCATGGCCAACGGTTCTGGTGGTTCGGGCGGCAGCGCGGCGCCCACGGCGATGGTGGCTCCGACGGCGGTGGCGAACCCCACGGTCGCGCGCGCCGGTGCCGGTGGTGAAGAGCAGACCGTGTTCAAGGTTCCGATCGAAGGGTCGCCGGTGAGGGGCCCGGCGAACGCGCTGATCACGCTGGTCGAGTTCTCTGACTACCAGTGCCCGTTCTGCAGCCGCGGCCACAACACGGTCGTCGAGATGGAGAAGGCGTACGAAGGGAAGATCCGCGTGGTGATGAAGCAGAACCCGCTGAGCTTCCACCCGAACGCGAAGCCCGCCGCGCTGGCCGCGATGGCCGCTGGTGAGCAGGGCAAGTACTGGGAGATGCACGACAAGCTCTTCGCGAACCAGCAGAACCTGGACGCGGCGACCTTCGAGAGCCACGCCAAGGCGATCGGCCTCAACGTCGAGAAGTGGAAGACCGACATGAACGCGCCGAAGTTCAACGACATCATCAACCGCGACCAGGCCCTGGCGGGTCAGTTGGGCGCGAGCGGCACCCCGTGCTTCTTCATCAACGGCCGCAAGCTCTCGGGCGCGCAGCCGGCCCCGGCCTTCAAGGCGCTGATCGACGAAGAGCTGGGCAAGGCGCAGGCGCTGGTCAGCGCGGGCACCAGGCCAGAAGCCGTGTACGCGGCGATCCTCGAGAAGGGCGTGAGCGCGGCCCCGGCTCCCCAGGCGGCGGCTCCGTCGGCGGCGCCCCAGGCTGCGGCGATTCGTAAAATCGACGTCCCGGGTGATTCTCCGGCGAAGGGCGCGAAGGACCCGAAGGTCACCATCGTTCTCTGGTCTGACTTTCAGTGCCCGTTCTGCTCGCGCGTCGTCCCGACGATGAAGCAGATCGAAGACACCTACGGCAAGGACGTGAAGATGGTTTTCCGTCACCAGCCGCTGCCGTTCCACAACAACGCGAAGATCGCCGCCGAAGCGTCGATGGCCGCGAACGAGCAGGGCAAGTTCTGGCCGATGCACGACAAGATGTTCGCCAACCAGGGCGCGCTCGATCGTCAGAACCTCGAGGGCTACGCGAAAGAAATCGGCCTCGACATGGGCAAGTTCAAGAACGCGCTCGACACGAACAAGTTCGCGGCGCGCGTGGAAGCGGACTCGGCGGCGGGCGCGGCGGTTGGCGCGAACGGAACGCCCACGTTCTTCATCAACGGTCGTGAGTTCGTCGGCGCTCAGCCGTTCGAAGCCTTCAAGCCGATCATCGACGAAGAGATCGGCAAGGCGAACAAGCTGATCGCGGCGGGCACGAAGCCGGCCGACGTGTACGCGAAGCTGCAGCAGGAAGCAGGCAAGGCGGCCCCGGCGGCCCCTGAGGGTGCTCCGGCCGCTCCGGCCGCTCCGGCCGCCGTCGCGAACATCGACATCGGCACGGCGCCGGTGAAGGGCCCGAAGAACGCTCCGGTCACCATCGTTGTGTTCTCTGACTTCCAGTGCCCGTTCTGCTCGCGCGTGGTGCCGACGCTGCACGACATCGAGAAGCAGTACGGCAACAAGGTGAAGATCGGGTTCAAGCACCAGCCGCTGCCCTTCCACCCGAACGCTCGCCCCGCGGCCAACGCCTCGATGGCGGCGAACGAGCAGGGCAAGTTCTGGGAAATGCACGACAAGCTCTTCGCCAACCAGGGCGCGCTCGACCGTCAGAGCCTCGAGAAGTACGGCCAGGAAATCGGCCTCGACATGGGCAAGTACAAGGCGGCGCTCGACGGCAACAAGTTCGACGCGCTGATCACGAAGGACTCGAACGAAGGCAGCGCCATCGGCGCCAACGGTACGCCGACGTTCTTCATCAACGGCCGCCAACTGGTCGGCGCCCAGCCGTTCGAGCAGTTCAAGGCGATCATCGATGACGAGCTGAAGAAGAAGGGCGGCAAGTAACAGCCGTTCGTTTCCAAAACTTCTACGGCCGCGGAGTGAAGCTGCTCTGCGGCCGTTTCCTTTTTGCGGCAACCTTAGGAAGTTGGGCTGTCGTACCTAGAAGTTCACCGAGACGCGCACGGTCTCGTTGGGCTTCACGACGACTGCCTGCTTCTTGTCGGGGAACTCGGGGTTGCTGAACGTGCAGTCGTAGGCGCCGGCTGGCAGCTGCTTGTCGGCGAACGGCGTGTCGCCGAGCTTGAAGGCGCCGCATTGCACGCTGGCCCAGGGCTTGACGATGAACCGCACCATCCCAAACTCTCTCTTGGGCGGCGGCGGAGGCGGCTGCTGCACGACGTTCGTCTCGCGCTTCTCGAGGCCGATGGTCCGTTCACCGTCGCCCGAGACCTGAAACGAATCGTTGAAGTCGCGATACCCCGAGAGCTTGAGGCCCAGGCCGATGACTGTGCCGGGCGGTAGATCCAGCGTGGCGGGCGTGACGCCGCGCGCTTTGCCGTCCACCAGCACCTGGGCGCCGTCGGGGCTCGAGCGCACCACGAACTTCACCGAAGCCACTGCCCCCGCGTCGGGGCCCGCCACCGCGACCGGGTCGTCTTTCGACTCGGGCACCAGCGCGTACGCCGGCAGCCGCACCCTGCCCTTCGCCGGGATGTCGACCCGGGTCTTCAAGTCCTGGTAGCCCGCGCGCGAGAGCACCAGCGGGTACGCGCCGGCTGGCACCTCAGGCAGGGTGCAGGGGGTGACGCAGTTGGCGAGCACCTTGTTGTCGAACTTCACCGTCGCGTTCGACGGCTCGCTGGCAATCACCACCTCGGCCAGCTGGTTGCTCGAGATCACCACCCACGCCGACACCGCGAGCCCGACGATCGCGAAGAAGCTGCCGACCCACAGCAGCGGGCGGCCCGTCCCCGACTTCGTCTGCGTCGAGGTCACCGTGGCCCCGCCGCGATCGTCGTCGTGGTCAGCCCGGCGTGGAACCGGAGCCGGCGGCGCGCGATCGACCCGGCTCGATCGGCTCACGGCGCCACTCACCGCGCCGCCCAGGCTGCCGCTGCGGTTGCTCGGCCGCTGCGCGATCGTCGCCTCTTCCTTGTCGAGCCGCGCGTCGACCGCGCGCAGCGACGTCGTCTGTGGCAGCCGGCTCGCCTTCGACACCGGCGTCGCGCGCTCTTCGCCACCGTTCTTCGACGCTTCGTTTCGCGAGGCGTCGAGGCCTTCGATCAGGATCCGGCCTTCTTCGGCCTCCTGCATCAGGCGCTCGGCGTAGATGTCTTGCATGAAGCCCGCGAGCTGCACCGACGAGCTCGGGAACTTGTTCTGCAGCACCCAGTTCTCGAGCGCGGCCTGGAACAGAATCGCTTCCTGGTAGCGATCTTCCGGCCGCTTCGCGAGCGCCTTCATTACGATCGGGTCGAAGTCTTTCGGCAGCGCCGGGTTTACTTCGGAAGGTGGCAGCACCTCGCACTCAGTGACCGCGTTCAGCGTCTGGATGTCGTTGGCCCGCTTGAAGAGCCGCGTGCCCGTGGTGAGCTCGTAGAGGACGACACCGAGGGCAAAGATGTCCGATCGGCGATCGATCTTCTGACCGCTGGCCTGCTCGGGCGACATGTACGAGTACTTGCCCTTCAGCACGCCCGACTTCGTCACCGTCGCCTGGTCGGCCGCCTTCGCGATGCCGAAGTCGACGACCTTCACGCCGCCCTCGAAAGTGACCAGGATGTTCTGCGGCGAGATGTCGCGGTGCACGATGTTCAGCGGCTTGCCCTGCGAGTCGACCTTCTTGTGCGCGTAGTCGAGGCCGCCACACGCATCCATGATGATGCGCGCCACCAGCGGTACGGGAATCGGCTTTGCCTTCAAGTCGGCCCGCTTCCACACCCGGCGCACGTCTTCGCCGTGGATGAACTCCATCGCGATGAAGTAGCTGTCGTCCTGCGCGCCCAGGTTGAAGATCTGGACGATGTTCGGGTGGTTGAGGCGCGCGGCGATGCGCGCCTCGTCGAGGAACATCTTGATGAAGTCGTCGTTCTCGGCGAGGTGCGGAAGGATCCGCTTCACCACCAGGAACTTCTCGAACCCTTCCATGCCCTGCTGGCGCGCGAGGTAGATCTGCGCCATCCCGCCCGTGGCGAGCTTCTTCAGCAGTTGGTAGTCGCCGTAGGATTCGAAGGACACGGGCCGGGGGAGGAAGGGAGGACCTTACCGCCTAAATCCTCCGTCTCACCCGGGCGTCGCGCGTCTCGCGCATCAGCGCTTCCAGGTCGTCGAGGCGCGTCTTCAGCTCGGCCATCGCGGTCGGGTGCTTGCGATCGACCTGGTCGAAGAGGGCCAACACCTCTTCCACCTTCTGTTCGATGTGCTCGGCGCGCTCGGGGCTGATCCGACGCAGCAACATGTCGGCGCCAGCTTCGATCAACACGCGGGCAACGGCGTCACGGTTCGTCAGCGGTTCCTGCTTCCTTTCGCCAGCGCCCTTGATCAGCGTCAGCTTTGGTCGGGAAGAGGCCAGCGGCAGCTCGAGTTGGCGGGTGTCTTTCTTCATGACGCACGACAATACGGAGCGTTGGACCCAGGGGAATTTTTACAGCCTGAAGCAGCTCGCATCATCGCTGTAGCACTGCACCCTTCGCAATCGTCCTGAGGCCGAGAATCCGGCCCTGGCGCGATCGGCGCCAGAAACTACATCCCACGCGCGAACAGTGGTCTTCTGCGGTCAGGGAAATGATCTTCAGCGTGCTGGTGGTCGATGACTCGGACTTCACGCGAGAAGCGCTGCGGCGCTCGCTCGAGACCGAGCCCCTGCTGAAGGTCGTCGGCGAAGCGAAGACGGGCGAGGAAGCGGTGCTGCTCGCGCGCAAGCTGAAGCCGCACTTGATCACGATGGATCTGTCGATGCCCGGCATGGGCGGCCTGAAGGCGATCGAGAAGATCATGGCCGAGCGTCCGGTGCCGCTGGTGGTGATTTCCGAGCGTTCGTCGACGGCCGGCGAAGACTGGAACTTCGAGGCGATCAACCGCGGCGCGCTGGAGCTCGTACCGAAGAGCGAAGTCTTCGGCGGCCATCAGCTGCTGATCGCCAGGTTCGCCACCCGGATGCGCCAGCTCGCCGAAGCCGGAGTCGCCCCCCCGCGCAAGAGCCCCGAGTCACGCTCCGCGGCGCGTCGGCCGAATGCCGAAGCCCCGCTGTTGATTGGCCTCGGCGCTTCGACCGGAGGTCCCCGTGCCCTGGCGCAGGTGCTTGGCGAGCTGCCCGCCGCGTTTCCCGTGCCGGTCGCGATCGTGCAGCACATGGCGACGGACTTCTTCGACAGCTTCGTCGCCTTCCTCGCCTCACGATCGAAGCTGAAGGTCGTCGCAGCGGAAGCGGGCATGAAGGCGGCGCCGGGACATGCCTACCTCGCTCCGTCGAACTTCAACCTCACCGTCGATCGCGAGCTCGTCTTCAAGCTGACGCCGAACACGATGACTTCGGCCCACTGCCCTTCTGTCGACGCGCTCTTCACGACGATGGCGCGATCGCTTCACGGCCGCGCGGTGGGCGTGCTGATGACGGGCATGGGCGCCGACGGCGCGGAAGGCCTGCGTGCGCTTCGCCAGGTCGGCGCGCGAACCATCGTGCAGGACGCGGCGTCGTGTGCAGTGGCGGGAATGCCGCAGGCGGCGATCGAGCTCGGGGCGGCAGAAGAGATCGTCGAGCTCAAGCACATCGCCGCAGCGCTAATGGCCGAGCTCCAGGCGCACCGTGGCGAGCCCACCAAGCCCGGGGCGAAGAAGCGAATCTTGATCGTCGACGACAGCCCGCTGTTGCTCGAGGCGGGCCGGCTGGCGCTCGAAGGCGCGGGCTACGAGGTCCGCACGCTCGAGAACCCGTTGATGGTGGCGATGCTGCTGCGGAAGAACCCGGTCGACCTCGTGCTGCTCGATGTGAACATGCCGGCGGTGAAGGGGACCCAGGTGGTGGCGGCGCTGCGGTCGCACGGGCTGAACGCGACGCCGGTGATCCTCTACTCGGACATGGACGAACGCGACCTGCGCGCGAAGGCGACCGAGTGCGGAGCGACTGGCTGGCTGCGAAAGACCGGCGACGAGCACGCGCTGATCCGCGCAATCGACGCCTGGGTCGGAAACCGGGGTCGCGGCTGACCCGCGGGGCAGAAAGCACCCGGCCCAAATCCCCTGTTCCTGCGGGTGTCTGGCTGGCACCTGCGCTGCAGAAGTCGTGGTGCATGAGCCAAGAGACGAGCGCCTCCTCCGATTCGATTGCAGACACCCTGATTCGGGCGGTCGAGCAGCCCGAGACGCGCCGCCAGTCACCGCGCGTGAGCCTGACGGCCGAGGTCGACCTGTCGAGCGAGACCAACTTCTTCAGTGGGTTCTCGACCGACATTGCGTCGGGCGGCCTCTTCATCGCGACGCTGGCGACGCTGCCGATCGGCACCACGGTGCACGTGAAATTCACGCTGCCCAGCGGCACGGAAATCAACACGGGCGGCGAGGTGCGGTGGATCCGCGTGTTCGACGAGCGCGCCCCAGCCGTGCTCCCGGGAGTGGGCATTCAGTTCATCGATCTTCCGGCGGACGCGCAGGCCTCAATCGAAGCCTTCATCTCGCAGCGGGATCCGATGTTCTTCCCCGACTGAGGTCAGCCGTGACTTTCGAGAGCTGCCCGCTGCTTTGGGGTCAGCTCACCGAGCTTCAGGTCGAGCCCCTTCGGCAGCGTCTTGAGGAAGTTGTCGAGTTGGTAGTCAGTGGACTTGTCGTCGCCGGTGCTGGTCACAGCGATCGGCCCTTTGCGTTTCATCACCAGCCTCAAGTTGCCGACCTCGAGCTCGACGGTGAGGTTCGCGGGCGCGTTCGTTCGGATGTCGGCGATGAGTGAGCCCTTCGCCCCGTAGTTGGGCTTGAGCACCAGCCTCGCGAGGCGGGAAGCGAGCGGGCTCTTCCAGAAGGTCTTCAGCGTGTCGGGGTTGGTCTTGTCGACGTCGAGCACGAGCTCTTTGAGGTGGGGCAGCGACTTGCCAGAGATCAACGGTTCCCAGTCGGCGGCGACGAACTCGCCGTTCTCGGGGCCGACCTCGAGGTAGTGCATCCAGGCGATGACGAGCTTCTCGAGGCGGTGCTCGGTGGCGCTCTCGCCGAGGGCCTTGACCACGTCATAGACAGCGCCGTCGAGCGCCTTGAGGTTCCGCATCGCGGGCTGCAGCAGCAGGTTGGTGCCGTGCTCGAGGGTGCCGCCCGTCGAAAGGCTGATCTCGCGAACGGTGTTCCAGCCCGGGTGGTTCATCGCCGCGCGGATCTTCCCGCCGAGGAGCCGCAGCCGGCACTGCGCGAGGAAGCCGCGCTCGAAGACGTTCTGATCTTTGTAGACCATGTCGTACAGCGGCCCGAGCCACTGCTTCTGGTGCGCTTCGATCAGCTGCTTTTCCTTCTTCGTCTCGGCCGGGGTCAGCGTCTCGCCGGCGGCGCGGCGGAACTGCAAGGTGATGAACTCGCCGCGGGGGTCGTTCTTCTCCATCAGCGCGTCGGCGAGCACCTGGCGCGGGGCATCGTCGTCGGGGTTCGCGTAGACGGCGGCCAGCAGCGCCTCTTCGGAGCCGGCCGCAGGCGTGGCGGCCTTCGGGGCCTGCTTCGGGACGAGGGCGAGGATGGCGGCGGGCACCGGCTCGAACTCGGCTTCGGCGAAGCGGGGGTTCAGCGCCTTGAGCAGTTTGGCGATCTTCGCGGCGGTCGACTCGCCCATCTTCGTGCCGCCGAAGATCTGGTCGTACTTCGGCAGCAGCGGAGTCAGCATGGTGATGGTGCGCGGGTCTGCGTGCGTGCCGGCCAGCTGCTCGAACAGCGAGTTCCAGAAGTCGCGCGAGCTCTGCGCCGTGAACGGGGGAACGGCGAGGAAGGCGTTCAGCTGCGCGGCGACGCGAGGATCCGGCGGCAGGTTCTCGAGCGCGATCACCCGGTCGCAGGCCTCGGCGAACCGCACGTCGGCGGTCAGCGTCGCGAGGCGCGCGGTCAGGTTCGTCGTCGCCGCCTTCTTCACTGCGTCGTCGAAGTCCTTCTCGGCCGGCAGCGCGGCAGAGAGCTGGTCGATGATTCCGGCCAGCCCGGGTGAACGGGAGTCCTTCCACAGATCGAGGGCGGCGCTCAGCGCGTGGTTGAGGCGCTTTGCCTGAAGCTCCTTCTGCAGCAGAGCCCAGCTCGCGGCCGGAGCAACGGGCCTCTTCGCGGGCGCTCGCGCGGGAGCGGAAGCGGGAGCCGGAGCCTCTGCCTTCGCGGTGGGCGCCTTCGCCACGGCCTTCCCCCCGAGCAGCAGGGAGACATCGGCCGGGATGAGCGACCGAGGCGTCTGCAGAGACATTCCGAGCGCGCCCTTCTTCTCGGTGATGCCGGTATCGGACGTGAAGCGGATCTTCGATCGCAGCGCACCGATGTCGGTGATGGGCACCACGTTCTTCTTCGCGATCCACGCCGCGCCGTCGTGCCTGGGCTGCTCGAGCACCGCGACGAGCCAGAGCCGTTCATCGGGCGGGCGAACGGTGACGAGGAACAGCCGGCTGCCCTTCTCGGAAAGCGCCGCGAGCCCCGGATTCTTGCTGGTGTAACGATCCATCGGCAGGGTCTGACCGGCCGCGGCGTTGCGGGCATCTGCTTCGAAGACGGCCTTGCTGACGATGGCGAGAAGGTCGGGCATGGACCGCGAAGTTAGTTAGGTTCCGGCCATGTCTTCAGCCATTTCTTCGTTGCTCGCGCGCGAGCTGTCGCTGCCTCTGGCGGGAGTCGAAGCGACCCTGGTCCTGCTCGACGGCGGAGCGACCGTGCCCTTCATCGCCCGCTACCGCAAAGAAGCGACCGGCGGCCTCGACGACGAGGCCATCTCGCGCATCGCCGACCAGGCCGTCGTGGTGAAGGCCCGTGAGTCGCGCCGCTCGACCATTCTCGAGAACCTCAAGGAGCTCGGCGTGCTCACCCCGGCGCTCGAGAAGGCGATCACCCAGGCCGCGACGCTGAACGAGCTCGAAGACCTCTACTTGCCCTGGCGCCCCAGGCGGCGGACGCGCGCGCAGGTGGCGAAAGAGCGGGGCCTGCAGCCGCTGGCCGACGTTCTCCTCGCGCAAGGCCCCACCTCGCCCACCCGCGACGCGCTCGGCCAGCCATACGTCGACCCCGCGAAAGAGCTGCCCGACCTCGAAGCCGTCTTCGCCGGCGCGCGCGACATCGTGGCCGAGACGATCGCCGAGCGCGCTGCGCTGCGGGCCGACCTGCGGAAGCTCTTTGCCGCGCAGGGCGAGCTGGTGGTCGACGCGGCGCGGGGAAAGTCGAAGGCGCCCGAGCTCGAGAAGTTCCGCGATCACGTCGGCCGCCGGGAACGCGCGGACCAGGCGCCGTCGCACCGCGTCCTCGCCGCCGAACGTGGTGAGGCCGAATCGCTTTTGAAAGTGTCGGTCGAGCTGCCGCGCGACGCCGTGACCGCGCGCGTGCGCAACGCCGTGGTGAACCCGAAGGCTGCCGCGGTGCTGGCGCGCGAGGTCGGCCTCGCGATGATCGACGCGATCGATCGCCTGCTGTTGCCGTCGCTGGAGGCCGAGTACCGCCGCGCGCTGAAGGAGAAGGCCGACGAAGAAGCGATTGCTGTTTTCGCGAGGAACCTGACCGCGCTGCTGCTGTCGCCGCCGCTGGGCGGGAAGCCGGTGGTGGCGATCGACCCTGGCCTTCGCACCGGCTGCAAAGTCGTGGCGCTGGACGCGCGCGGCGGCCTGCAGGAACAGCTGACCATCTACCCGCACACCGGGCGCGAGTCGGAAGCGGGCACCCAGCTGGCCGCGCTGCTGAAGAAGCACACGGTCGAAGCGATCGCGATCGGCAACGGCACCGCAGGCCGCGAAACCGAGACCTTCGTTCGCAAGTTGCAGACCTCGGGCCTGGTGAACCCGAAGCTGCGCGTGCTCAGCGTCAGCGAGGCGGGCGCTTCCGTCTACTCCGCGTCTGAAATCGCGCGCGAAGAGCTGCCCGGCGTCGACGTCACGCTGCGCGGCGCCGTCTCGATCGGCCGCCGCCTGCAGGACCCGCTGGCCGAGCTCGTGAAAATCGACCCGAAGAGCATCGGGGTCGGCCAGTACCAGCACGACGTCGATCAACCGGCGCTGGCCGCGTCGCTTCATCGCGTGGTCGAGTCGGTGGTGAACAAGGTCGGCGTGGATCTGAACACCGCGTCCCCCACCCTGCTCCGCCACATCGCGGGGTTGGGGCCTGCGCTCGCGACCGCGATCGTCGCGCACCGGTCGGCCAACGGCGCTTTCAAGACCCGCTCGGCGCTGCGCGAAGTTCCGCGGCTGGGCGCGCGCGCGTACGAGCAGGCGGCCGGCTTCCTTCGCATTCGCGGCGGCGACGAACCGCTGGACGCGAGCGCAGTGCACCCCGAGCGCTACGGCCTGGTGACGAAGATGGCCAAGGCGCTGGGTGTGGCCCGTGGCGAGCTGGTGGGCAACGAGTCACTGGCAGGGAAGATCGACGTCGCCACCTGGGTCGACGAGAAAGAAGAGCTGGGCCTGCCGACGCTGCGCGACATCGTGCTCGAGCTGAAGAAGCCGGGCCGCGACCCGCGCGCCGAGTTCGCCGACGCAGGCTTCGACCCGAACATCACCGAGCTCTCGCACGTGAAGCCGGGCCAGGTGCTCAACGGCGTCGTCACCAACGTCGCGGCGTTCGGCGCCTTCGTCGACATCGGCGTTCACCAGGACGGGCTGATTCACGTCAGCGAGCTCGCGAACCGCTTCGTCAAAGATCCAGCCGAGGTGGTGAAGGTCGGCGACCGCGTCAAGGTGAAGGTGCTGCAGGTCGACGAACCCCGCAAGCGCATCGCCCTCTCGATCAAGGCGCTGCAGGCGCCGGCACCGATGCACGCTCCGCAGCAGCCCTTCAACGCGATGCGGCGGCGCTGACGTCTACTGCTTCGGCTCGGGCGCGACGACCGCCCGCCGGTTCTTCGCCCAACACTTCTCATCCTGCGCGCGGCACACCGGCTTGTTCTCGCCGTAGCTGACCGTGTCGACCTGCGTCGCGCTAACCCCGAGCTTCAGCAGGTACGTCTCGATCGTCGACGCGCGCTTCGAGCCGAGCTGAAGGTTGTATTCCTCGGTGCCTCGCTCGTCGGCGTTGCCGGTGATCGCCACCTTCAGCGACTGGTCGGCCCGCAGACACCGCGCCATCCGCAGCAGGTGACTCTTCGCCGACGGCTCGAACGCGGTGGAGTTGAACGCGAACTCGACCTTGAAGTCGCGGCACTCGGCGAGGCCTTTCGAGATCTCGACGCAGGCCTTCTTGATGCACAGCTGGCCGTCGCCGCACTCGGTGTCGCTGGCGCAGCCGGTTTTCTTCTCGGGGCTCGCGGCGGCCTCGGCGGGGGCGGGCGCCTCGGCCTTTGTCTCTTCGTCCTTCTTCTCTGCCGGCGGCGGGGTGTGGGCGCACGACACCAGGAGCAGCGCGAGCAGGATCCGTCTCATGGTGGCGGACGGTACCGGATCTTCGGGGTCGGCTCACCCTCATACATCTATTGAATTCAAGGCCTTACGACGAATCTGCGGCCCTTGTGGGCCGAAGTGGTTCGATGTAGGTACCGGGCATGTTCTTCCGCTCTTTCGCCGTCGCCGCCGCGCTGCTGACTGTCGTTGCCTGTGGCCCCCAGAACGCTGACGTCGAGCGCGCGGACGAGGTGCTCGAGGGTTCGGACTCGGCGCTGACGGCCGAAGTGAAGATCGCGACGACCGGGATGACGGTCTGGCTGAAGCCGTACGTCACGAAGACGGTTCGCGACGGGCAGACGCTGTGGATCCTCAAGGGCCGCGCCAGCGTGAACCTCGAGGGCATGATGAGCTACGTGCCGGATGACGCGTTCTGCACGACCAACCTGCTCAGCGCGCGCACCTTCGAGATCGTGATTCAGCCGGGCAGCGAGGCGAACACCCTGCTGTCGGGCCTCCCGCTCTTCGTGAACCTCATTCAGGCGGGGCCGAAGCAGGCGACGCTGAAGTTCGTCCTCGAGCCGCGGTTCGTCGATGCGACCGGCGCGAGCAGCCTCTGGGTCACCACAGCGATGAAGCCCATCTACGTGTCGGGCCAGGGCCTCGCCTACCGCGGCAAGGTTCGCGCGTCGGGGGCTCCCGCGGTGAAAGTCGGTGGTGCGCCGGCGACCGTGACGAAGCGCGCAGGCACGGCCGACGAGTTCAACGTCGATGTCGGGTTTGATCAGCTCTCGAACGGCGCCCTCGGCACCGGAGCGACCTTCACCCTCGGCACCGCCTCCAAGCAGACCGCGATCGCCTACGCCGTCGCCGGCCTCGACCTGCAGCGCACCGACGACGCCTACGCGACGTGGCCGTCGCCGAAGTGCACCTCGACGATTCAGGCCTGCATGAACACCCTCGGCATGGGCGCATACGACTACGAAGCGTGCGGCAACTACCGCGACACCCAGCGCTGCAACATCCCCTCGTCGCTGCCGCAGCTGGGCATGTCGCCAGACGACCGTTCGGTGCTCGACGCGGCGCTCGCGCAGATCAGCGCCACCCTGCCCGCGAACAAGTCGGTGAAGGTGACGGGCTTCTACGTCCAGAGCCTCGGTGGCACTGGCCGCCCGGTGCTCGCGCAGGTCGTGAAGGCCTGGCAGCAGCTCGAGCAGACGCCGACCGCGTCCGCTGGCGAGCCCACCCCGGGTCAGGTCAACACCGACCTCGACGGCTGGGCGGCGCGCCCCGTGGTGCCGGCGATTCAGAAGGTCGTCTTGCAGCAGAGCTTCAAGGCGCAGCGCCTCACCTCGGTGCACACCACCTGGCACCTGCTGTACTTCAGCACCGCCGCCCGGCTGATGGTGATTCAGCTGGTCGACACGGCGAACTGAAAATTTCGGCAAGGATGAAACCGTGAGAGCTTGGGCCCCGTAGGGTTCAAGCAACCTCGTGCTTCGGCTCCCGCTCCTGCCATCGTCCTGAGCAGCGTCGCGTTCGCGGCAGACCCGCTCGCGTTCGAAGCGTCGGCCTCACTCGACTACCGCTTCATCTCGACGCTGGCTCCGGCGGCCACTCCGACGGCCGCGAAGCTTTCAGCGCGCAGCTTCGTCGTCACCATCGACGGGTCTCCGGGTCTCGATGACACCGGCCTCGCCTACTACGACGTCACCAATGAAACGAGCCACCACCATGATCGAGAACAAGATCATCGCCGACTGAAGAGTCATCGGCAGTCGGTGGCGAGATCCTTCGCGGCCTTCGCCATCATCGACGGCAACAGCTTTCGCGCAGCCGCCCCACGCCCGGTCACCTTCACCTGCGCCTTGAGCAGGTGATCCACGCGGCCCGAGCACACCACCCGCACCTCGAGCCCGCCTTCGGCCACTGCGAGCACCTTCGTCTCGAAGTCGAAGGCGCGGACGTCAAACCCATCGCGAAGCAGCTGCTGATGAAGGGCAGCCGCAGCCAGGCCCTCGAGCTCGGCGTCGTCTGCCGGTGTTTCAGATTCTGCGCGTGGGCCGGTGGTGGCACACGCGCAGAGCGCGAGCAAGGCGATCGCGCGGGTCAGATCGAACGGCGGCGGCGGAGCACCAGCGGCGCGAGCATCAGCAGGAAGCCGAAGCCCCCCACCGCGCTGCACCCCGTCTGCCGGGCTTCCCGCTTCACTTCCAGCGAGAACGCGCCGAGGCCCGTCGCGTTGACCGCGTCCTTCGCCTCGACCACGAAGCTGTACGTGCCTTCCGCGTTGTCCTGCGGCACCGTGCCGCTGACCGTGCCGTCGGCGGCAAGCGTGAGGCCCGGCGCCAACATGCCGGAGTACAACCTGAACACCACGTTCGACTTGCTGGTCGCGACGATGGTGAAGCTCACCGCTTCGCCCGGGCGAATCACCTCGGGCTGACCCACCGAAGACAGCTTGAAGCGGCTCGGAAGAATCCGAATCGACAGCTCAGCCGTGTCCGTGTGGCCCTTCGCGTCTTCCACCGTGAGGCTGAAGCTGTAGATGCCCGCGCGCAGCGGCTTGCCTTCGAGCACCACCACGTCGCCCGACGGGTTCATCATCAGGCCATCGGGCAGCTCGCCCTGCTTGCTCCACACCAGCGGCTTCTGCGCCGCGGCCAGCAGCGTGCCGTCCGCGTTCTGCACCGCGATGTCGGTGAAGTACGCCTCGTTCACCAGGCCTTCAGCGAGCGTCAAGTTGCGAAAGAGAATCGAGCCGCGCGCGACGACGCGCAGCGCCAGCGACTTGCGCGCCACCGTGCCCAGCGAGTCCTTCACTTCGATCACCACCGTGTTCACGCCTTCCGCCAGGCCCACGCGCGGATTGCCGACGATGAGGCCGTTGGACGAGAGGGTCAGGTTCTGGGGCAGCACGCCGCTGACCAGGCGCCACTCATACGGCTTCACGCCGCCCGCCGCGCCCAGCGAGTACTCGAACTTCACCGCGGGGTCGTTGACGACGGCGGGAATCGCGACAGTCGTGATCTCGACCTGCGTCGTGGTCGGCAGCACGCGCAAGACAAGCCGCGCCAGCGCATCGCGCGCGCTGTTCGTCACAACCACCGTCACCGCGCTCACCACGGGCATCGTCGGAATACCTGTGATCAGCCCGTCGGCCGACAGCGTCATCCCCATCGGCAGCCCGCCCTGGGTCGCGTCAATCTTCCAGGTCGTCGCCCCCCCCTGCTCGCCCAGCGCCACCAGCTGGTAGCTGTACGGGCGATCGACCACCGCGTCCGGCAGCTGGCTGGTCGCCACACGCAGGCTCGAAGCCGCGACGACAATCGACTGAGACGACATCGTGTTGTTCTGCTCGTCGAGCTCGGCCACCGTGCCATCGGTGTCGATGATGCAGCCGATGAAGTACGTGCCGGGCGCCATCGAGGGCGGAAGCGTGACGAGCTCGTTCGTCGTGTTCGCTTCACCGATCGCCAGCGTCACCGAGCCTTCGAGCGACGTCATGGTGCCCGTGTGGATCTTCAGCGGCACATCGCTGGTGGTGATGATCGGGTTCGCCGACGCGAAGTAGCGGTACTTCACCGCGGTCGAGTTGACGTTGCCGATGTTCTTGAGCGTGCGCAGAACGGGCAGCGCTTCACCCACTGCTCCGCTGGCAGCGGTCTCGACGCGGGTCACCACCAGGTCCGGAGCCGGCGTGCGCAGCGTCACCGTGCCCACGATCACCGCGTTGTTGTTCTGCTCGTTGAGCTCGGTGACCTTGCTGGTCGAGTCGAGAATGACGAAGACGTAGTAGTTGCCCGTCGTGAAGGGCGTGTTGTTCGTCCCGTACGTCAGCGGCAGGGTGAAGGGGATGTCGAGCGTCAGCGATGTGCCCTGGGCGACCAGCGCGACATCTGCCTCGTGAACGATCGCGTCCGACAGCAGCGACAGCGTCGCGTCGGTCGAGACCACCACGCCCACCTTGAAGTTCACTGCGTTCGCGCCGCCGATGTTGTCCATCTTCACGGTCGCGCGCGCGGGCTGGCCGAAGTACCCCACCCGCGTCGGAGCGGCCGTGATCGGATCCAGGAAATCAGCCCCGGTGTTCACCAGGTCGGCCTGCTTCATCGTCACCTTACCCACCGAGGTGAAGGTGTTGTTCGTCTCGCTCGCCTCGGTGATGGTCGAAAGCGGGTCGAGCTGGAGGATGTAGAAGAAGTCGCCACCTGGCACGTTGCCGCCGACCGTGACCGCGACGTTCTCGTCGACGGTCTGCCCGCCGGTGAGGTTGCGCGTCTCGTCGATGAGGATGAAGTCGTTCGTGCTCGCGACCGCGTCCAACGACAGCAGCACGCGGAACTTCACGTTGGGCGCCGCCGCCGTACCCTGGTTGAAGAACTTCACGTTGACCGAGACGGAATTGCCGGGGCCGCTGTTCGCGGGGCCCGAGACGCCGGTGGCGACGAGGTCGAGGCCGTTGACGAAGAAGTTCGCCGTGCTGCCGACGTTGTTCGACTCGATCGCCTCGGTGATGACGTTGTCCGTGTCTGCCTCGACGAGCACGTAGTACTGGCCTGGGGCCATCGGGGTGAGGCTGTCACCTGCGCCGCTGGCAGACGCCGTGGCGCCCGCGGTGCCTGCGCCTGTCAACGTGACGGACGGCGTCGAGGTGTAGATGAGGCGATCGGCTGCGTCGAGGTTGCGATCCGTCGAGAGGTACGCCTTCCACGCAAACGGGCCCGTGGCCGCGTTCTGCCCGAAGTTCTGGAACGTCGGAGCGACCGTCACCGTGATCCGGTTGTTGGTGTCCACCACCAGGTTCGAGATGTTGACGGTCGTCACGACGACGTCCGGCTGCACGGGCTGGCCAATGGTGAAGAGCGTGTTGGTCGGCCAGTTCGTGCTGCCGCAGGCCGCGGTGGTCGCCGAGCAGTTCAAGTAGTTGCCGCCGGCCGTGCCGGTCTGGTTTTCCCAGCCGACGGTCGCTCCGGTCACCGAGCCCGTGAAGCTGCCGTAGTGCACCTGGAAGAGGCCCGACGCGGTCAGGGTTACCTTGACGTTGAAGGTGAAGCCGCCGCCGTAGCGCGACCAGTTCGACCACTCGATTTCCATCTGCCCAGCTGAGGCCTTGGTGCGCAGCTGGCCCGCGGTGGCCCCATCTTCGTCCTGCCACCACGGGGCGATCACCGCGTGCGGCGTGCGGGTGGTGCTTGGGATCCCGCCGCCGCTGTAGCAGGCAAATCCGGTGGTACAGGTCGTGCCGCCGCCGAACATCAGGAAGCCGTTCGTGTCGATATGAACCGTCGTGTAGTTGGTGCCGTAGTACGGAAACGAGAAGCCGAGCGCGAGGTCGATGTAGCCCTCGTCCTTCGCCTGGAAGGTCGAGCGCGCCACCCAGGCTGGCAGCTGCACGCCAGCGCCCGTCAGGGGCGCGTAGGTCGAGGACTGCGATTGAACGGTGTAGACCTGCGCGGCGGCAGAGCCAGCGGCGAGCAGGATAGAGACGGCAGCAACCAGGGAAAGCGGTTTCATGGGAGTCCTCGGGGGGCAACTCCCTACCTCAACTGGGCCCCGTCTGCGCAGGGCCCCCCCTCGAAATTCGCACCGCTGCGCTTATAGAGGCCGGCCAACGGCCCCGGCTTCGACGCGTGCTGCATGTCGCCGAAGGTGGTGTCGTTGAACCCCAGCATGTTCAAGCTCGAGATGAAGAGGTTGTTGTTGGTCGACATCGGCATCCCGCATGATCCCTCGGATCCGTCGGAACGGAGCCCGCGCTGGTGCCGCGTCCGGCGCTGCGCTCAGGGTTGTAAGCGCAGGCCTACCGCCCAGCGTCGACGTCCACCGTGCTCGAGACGCCGAGCGTGAGAATCAGCGGGTAGCTGAGCTGGCCCGGGTGCTGTTGGTCGTGCTGGATGACCTGCTGGTACACGGGCAGCTTCACGCCGAGTGAGAGCAGGAAGGATGCGACGGGGTACGAGAGGCTGACCCCGACGAGCAGATCGGTGCGGCCCAGATTCCCGTCCTGCTCGACGCGACCTTCCCAGCGTTCAGGCTGTTCGTTGGCGACATCAACGGTCACCGCGCCCTTGAGCTTCTGGAAGATCGGCCCGCTTCCCGAAACGCCCGCGGTTAACCGGCTGCCCGCCTGAAAGCCCCTGCCGCTCTCGTACAGCGACAGCTGCGCCAGCCCATACGCGCCGATCGCGAAGCGCCCGATTGGATACGAGACCTCGACCCCGAGCACTGGATCCACGGTGCCCGTGCCGAACTGAACGTGCTGGTGCTCTTTCCCTTCGCGCCCGAGCTTGAACGGGTTGGTCTCGGTCTTCCCGAAGGGCACGGTCAGCCCAGCCCGTGCGCCAATCGTCAACCCCCCAACAGACCAACCCCCGCGCGCGCTGAACCAGGGATCCCCGACGCCGAACAGCGTCTGGTTCCGGTGATGAATGTTCGGGTAGTCGGGCTCGAACAGCGCCCCATCGAGCCGTCGATACACGATGGTCGTCGCGCTCAACCGAAACGGAACCTGCAGCACGAAGCTTACGGTTTCGGTGAACCCGACCTCGAGCAGCGCGCGGAGCTCGCCGACGTAGAACCTCTGGTCGTGCAGCTGCGCAGGCTCGTCGCGCACCTCGCAGATGGGCCCGAGCTCGGGGCAGGCAGACTCGTGAACGACGTGCACCGGAGTGCCCGTCGCCGTCAGCGAGACCAACAGCTCGCCCAGGCCCAACTTCGAACTTGTCATCCCCCCGACCGGGAGGTTCGGATTGCTTCAGCCCGCTCAGGCGTCAGCGATCGCCGGAATGAACCCGAGCGCCACGCCCATCAACACTGCGAGCACCCGACTCATCGCGCCGCTCCTTCGGCGATCGCCGCGTCGAGCGCAGCGAGATCCAGCCCCGCGATCGTCTTCACCGGCTTCCCGTCACGCCCGTAGACGACGACGAAGGGCAGGTTCGAGACATCCGTGAGGTACCGCTTCGCAAGGGCCGTGTCCCACGAGTGGATGTTCAGCTTCCGCAGCGCGAGATCCTGCCGCGACTGCAGCAGCCCGAACACGTGGCGATCCACCTTCAGGCAGGGCGCGCACCAGTCGGCGTAGAAGTCGAACACCGTCACCTTCCCCGCGACCGCGTGGTCCGCCAGCGACGCAACATCCTCGCCTGCTTTTGCCAGCCACTTCAGGTCCGCGCCTTCGGGCAGCTTCGGCATCGCCTCGAAGGTCAGGTCGGGGTGGCAGGCAAGGCACTGCGACTCCGGCCGATCATGCTCGGGGCACCAGTCGTTGACTGACTTGAACTTCGCGGCCAGCTCCGGGTGGTGCAGCACGCAGACCTTCTCGGGGACCTGGTGGTCGCAGAGGACGAGCTCGCCTTCGACCAGGCTGAGATCGCTGATCACCCCCATCGGCTTGGGGGACGTGGCGCAGGCAGCGAAGAGGAGGACGACGGGAAGAAGGCGATTCACACCTCCGCCTATACCCCCGAAAAACAAAAAGCCCCCCGTCTCCGGGAGGCTTAGCAGTGCCCAAGAAGGGATTCGAACCCTTACACCTTTCGGCGCCAGCCCCTCAAGCTGGTGTGTCTACCAGTTCCACCACCTGGGCGATGCG